>Ga0182739_1000011_pt1 | contig 521309 bp, 435 predicted proteins | sample eDN5th30CBELigBY_FD_128873 | JGI IMG/M metagenome (GOLD analysis project Ga0182739, IMG submission 128873) | Enriched backyard soil microbial communities from Emeryville, California, USA - eDNA 5th pass 30_C BE-Lig BY (version 2) (version 2) | ecosystem: Environmental > Terrestrial > Soil >... | reverse complement strand
TTAATCATCAACAAATAAAAAAAATACAGGCCCTTCTGAACGAAAGACCTGTACGGAAATTTAATTATCTAACACCTAATCAAGTACTACAACAAAAAATTGCACTAGCTACTTGAACTTGGACATTGTCAAATTTTCAAATTATCAAATTCGGCTTAAACATTATCCCTTAAAAACCAGCCTGTTACTAATCGAACAATTACGACTGCTCCGCCAAATGAAAAAGACGTAACTTGCATCCGTTTTTTTCAATACATAACCATGGTAGATTTATTGAATTACGATCCCAATGCGGTGAGTAATCCCAACAATAACATTTTCGGTCTGCCGACCGATGAAGAGACAGCCCGTTTGGTGATTGTGCCCGTGCCCTGGGAAGTGTCCGTGAGCTACGGCGCCGGTACCGCGCGCGCGCCTGAAGCCATCCTGAAAGCCTCCATGCAGGTGGATCTGTTTGATCCCGAAGTCCCCGAGGGCTGGAAACACGGCTACTACATGCGCCAGTGCGACCGCAAGGTGCTGATGAAAAGCGATTACCTGCGCAAGGAGGCCGAGTTGTATATCGATTATATTTCCAAAGGAGAAGAAGTAGCCGCCAACCAGTTCATGTGCAAAACCATGAGAGATGTGAATGAAGGGGGCAATTTCCTCAACCAATGGGTATACGACCAAACGAAAGCATTGCTCGATAAAGGCAAGCTGGTGGCACTCCTCGGAGGCGATCACAGCATCTCGCTCGGCTACCTCAAAGCCATCGGTGAAAAGGAAGGCGACTACGGCATTCTCCAGATAGATGCGCATTGCGATCTCCGCAAAGCTTACGAAGGTTTTAATTATTCACACGCCAGCATCATGTATAATGCACTGGAAGAAATTCCGCAGATTTCACGCATCGTGCAGGTGGGCGTGCGCGACTATGGCAGCGACGAGTGGGATTATTTACGCAACAGCAATGGCAGAGTAGTCACCTACTTCGACCGCGATATCAAAAACCGTTTGTTTGAAGGAGATACCTGGAAACGCATTGCAGACGAAATAGTAAGCACGCTGCCGCAAAAAGTATATGTGAGTTTCGATATCGATGGACTGGACCGCAAATTGTGTCCGCATACAGGCACACCGGTACCCGGCGGTTTTGAGATGGAGGAAACTTTTTATCTCTTCCGTAAAGTAATCGAAAGCGGGCGTCAGCTCATCGGTTTCGATCTTTGCGAAGTAGGCATCTCCGATACGGATTGGAATGCCAACGTTGGCGCACGCGTATTATTTAAATTATGTAACCTGCTTGTGGCCAGCAACAGCTAATTTCATGGTATGGAAAGTGGAAAGGATAAATATGAACTGGTGCTGAAGAACAACCGCGTGCGGCAATACAGGATGTTTGCCCTGCTGATCATTCTACTCAACCTCACCCTGCTGGCATTGCTCGCGTTTTATACCAGCAATCCATCGCACAGAAGTTTTGCATTGACAGGATTGGTACTTTGCCCTCTTTCCTTTGCCGTCGCCTGGTTCATGGGACGCAGCAAAAAAAGTGTCCGGAGTTGGGATCCGCTGACTGCTTCTTTTTTTTACCTGATATTCAGTTGGGCACTGATGACTTACTGGCTGCCCGCTGCATTAAACTTTCTGCTATTCGCTTTCTATCTTATATCACGTCGCCAGTTGATTGTGCAGGTAGCGGCTGATCATATATTTTATCCCTCCTTTCCTGCAAGAACCGTGTCGTGGGAGGAAATGAATAACGTCATACTGAAAGATGGTCTGCTGACGCTGGATTTCAAGAACAATAAGATCCTGCAGAACGAGATCGTCAACACTCCGGGTGATATTCCGGAGCCTGAATTCAACCGTTTTTGCCAGGCACGCATGAGTGCCTGATTAATTATTTAACTCATCGCATGGAATTATCCCAGTCTCCCTACCTACTCTACTCCGACGGCCAGGGAAATATATTTGAAGATACGTCGCTGTATGTGACCGGCCGGAGCGGTTGGGATGCAATGGAAGTGCCTGCAGACGAGTGGATCGAATTGCCCGATGGCGGTTCCTTATATGAGTTGCCGGGACGTCGCGGCATTGGAATAGATGTGATGACCGGTGAAATGCGTCTTTGTGAAAAAGGATGGGCTGTGGCCGCCTTCATTCCACCTGCGCATACCGGCTTTTACCTCGCGGCTTATGAAACTTCACCGGATGCGCCGACGCTTCCGTTGTTTTGCTATACCGCCGCAGGATGGTATGATGAAAAATTCTATGTGCCTGCCGTTCGCATCGAACAGGATATCCGCCAGGACTGTGAAGGTTATGACCAGCAAAAAGTAGAGAAAGGTGTAGACCATTTGCTGAAAGCCTATCCGCATAATCGTCTTGTGCAACACCTTGCGAACAATTGTGCATTGACTTATCAATGCCCCGCTGCACGCAACTATTTTCTTGGAAGATGGGAATGTCCCATTCCTTCCTCTCCTGCCTGTAATGCGAACTGTGTGGGCTGTATCTCTCTTCAGCCCGATGAAGAAACGATCGTATCCACGCAGGACCGCCTGCAATTCAAACCGAGCAAGGAAGAGATTGTAGAGTTCACGGTTCCTCATCTGGAGGAAGCGCCCTTCCCGATCGTGAGTTTCGGTCAGGGTTGCGAAGGTGAACCTTTGCTGATGTGGGAAACCATTCGCGAAGCCATTATTGAAATCAGAAAACACACGCCAAAAGGCAGTATCAATATCAATACGAATGGCTCCAGGCCCGATGCTGTCCGCAAACTCTGCGAAGCAGGTCTTGATTCCATCCGCGTAAGCACCAACTCTGCACGAGCGGAAATATACATGCCCTACTACCGGCCCAATAACTACCACTTCGACGATATCGTGGAAAGCCTGAAAGTGGTTAACGGTTTCGGTGGCTGGACCTCCATCAATTATTTTGTATTCCCCGGCATGACGGATAGTGTTGCCGAGTATGAAGCATTACGCAAACTGATCCGCGATACTGGTTTGAAGATGATCCAATGGAGAAATTTCAATATCGATCCCGACTGGTATCTTGGTAAGATCGGTGTAGGTGATACCGGTGAATGTATGGGCGTAAAACAGTTGCAGGAACTGATCCGCGAAGAATTCCCCGATTTAAAATACGGTTATTTCAATCCACCGATGGAAAGGATCAAGGGGAATTATGATCTTGATTTTGCGCATCACTGAGAGAGGTGGAAGGCGTAAGGTTTAAGGTAGAGGGAACAGCTATTAAGTGTGCTGTCGTAGAGATCATCATCACATTCACGATTGACGATTCACCATTCACGATTGACTTATTTACTTATTTACTTATTTACTTGTAGATCGCTACTTCACTGACACCGCTGCTGCTCCTCATTCCTCTGTACATCCCTTCACTATTGAACAACAATGCCGCGTTACCTTGCGCATCCACGCCGATCATACCTCCTTCCCCGCCGATCTTGACCAATTTATGCATCACTACCATACGCATCGCCTCTTCAAGCGTCATCCCTTTGTATTCCATCAGGCAACTTACATCGTAAGCCGCGATTGCGCGGATAAATAGCTCACCGTGCCCGGTGCAACTGATTGCGCAGGTACTGTTATTTGCATAAGTGCCGCTGCCGATAACAGGACTATCTCCTATGCGGCCCCAACGTTTGTTGGTCATGCCGCCGGTGCTTGTGGCCGCAGCCACATTGCCTGAATGATCACAGGCAACCGCACCTACCGTACCGAATTTTTTATCCTTTAATTGTATGTTGTGATCGAGGGCGGTCTGTCCGCTTTCCCGGGCCAGTTTCCATTGCGCATTGCGTTGTTCGGTAAAAAAATAATCACGTGTCGCTTCGGCAATACCGAGCGCCTTTGCCAATTCTTCTGCACCTGTTCCGGTCAGGAATACATGTTCGGTGTGTTCCATTACTGCGCGGGCCAGTTCAACAGGATTCCGGATACCACGTATTCCGGCAACGGCACCCGCCATGCCGTTGCTGCCATCCATGATGGCCGCATCCATTTCATGTTCGCCGTTAAACGTAAACACGGAACCTTTCCCTGCATTGAATAACGGCTCATCCTCCAGGTCTTTCACCGCAATTTCTACCGCATCCAATGCTGTACCTTGTTTTTCCAGCACAGCATAACCTTTATCCAACGCGCGTTGTAAGGCTTGCTGATAAGCGGCTTCCAGTACCGGTGTCATGTGTTCACGAAGAATAGTTCCGGCGCCGCCATGTATGGCAAGAGTGATCGTAGACATATCAATGAATTCAGCTTTCTGCTGATGGAGTTTGTTTTTTCCGTGAGAGATAATAAACAGGAATACCAAGCAACAGTATTCCCAAACCAAATACAGATGTCTGCCATTGCGCGTAGATCAGTCCCACTGCCATCGTACCTGCCAGCAGGCAATATATAATGGGAACTACCGGGTAACCAAATGCTTTATAAGGCCGTTCTGCATCGGGGCGCGTACGGCGCAAACGGAAGATACCGAGAATGGTCAGGATATAGAATAGTAACGTGATAAATACAACATAGTTGAGTAAGGTTCCGTATTGTCCGCTCAGGCAAAGCAGACTTGTCCAGATACATTGTGCCCACAATGCCCATCCCGGCACATCATTTTTGTTGAGCTGCCCGGCCTGGCGCAGAAACAATCCGTCTTTTGCCATGGTATAATAAACGCGTGCACCGCTCAGGATAAGTCCGTTGTTGCAACCGAAAGTAGACACCATGATCATGATCGCAATGATCAATGTGCCGTTGGCGCCAAAAATGTTGGTAGATACGGCGGTGGCAACCCTGTCCTGTACAGCGAAAGCAATATTGCCTGCTGATTCGGTGGGAAATACAGCCGGTGCATCACCTGCGGGAGGAGTGAGCGGCAGTACCGATACATACATCAGGTTGGTCAATACATATACGACGGTAACGATAATGGTACCGAGGAATAAACTCAGACCCACATTACGTTTCGGATTGCGGATCTCGCCCGCAATAAAGGTTACGTTTTCCCAGGCCACGCTGCTGAACACGGAACCGACCATGGCAGAAGAAATCAATCCGATCGCCATCATCATGGTAGCAGGCTCTTGAAAGGCAGACCAGCCGATTTGCCTGCCCGCTTCATCTTTTACGGCCTGTGTGTATTGCAGGTCGAAACCACTGCTCCAGTTAAAGTTCCACACATCAGCATCAGCTGCCAGCAGGAAGCCAAATACGATGAGACCAAAAATGGCGAGGAGTTTAGTGAGGGTGAAAATGCGTTGCACCAATTTGCCTTCTTTTACACCGCGCGTATTTACCCAGGTTAGAAAAATGACGAGTGCGATGGAAACCAATTGTGCCGGATATATTTTAAATCCACCTCCGGCATCGAAGAGCATGTTCTTTTCGTCCATCGTTAATGCGGGAATAAAATAACCGGCGAATTTGCTGAAGGCAACGCCTACTGCTGCGATGGTACCTGTTTGTATGACGGTGAAGAAACTCCAGCCGTATAGAAATCCTGTTAAGGGGTTATAGGCTTCTTTGAGATAAACGTATTGACCGCCGGCTTTGGGAAACATGGAAGATAGTTCACCATAGCTTACGGCTGCGAAAACTGTCATGATACCGGTAAGCACCCAGAGAAGGATGAGCCATCCGCCTGAACCAACGAGCCGCGTCATATCGGCACTCACGATGAAAATGCCAGATCCGATCATGGAGCCGGCTACGATCATGGTGCCGTCCAGCAGTCCCATGGACTGACGCAAAGAAGGTTGTTGGGTCATAAACAGTGTTTATGGTTCAAGATAATACATTCGTTTCATTTTCGCCGAAGGCACATAAACAAAAAACCTCCCGTTGTGCGGGAGGCTTTTGAAGAATATAGAAGAATCTTTACTTCTTGTCTTTACCTTTTTCGGAGCGGTACTTTTCATTCAGTCCGCTGATCACATCTGCAGTGATATTGAAAGATGAATCTTTGTAATAGAAGATACCGGGTTCGTCTGCGATGATATAAGTGAAGCCACTGTTTTTGTTATACTCAGCGATGAACTCTTCGATTTTTTTACGCATGGTCAGATTGCGTTGTGTCACTTTTTCGCCGTAGCTCTGTTCGAGTTGTTGTCTTTTTTGTGCGATGCTCTGTTCGGTAGCCTGGAGGTCTTCCATTGCGCGGTTGAGGTCGTCGGGTGTCATCTGACCTTTTTCCTGGCGGGCCTGGTAGCCTGAACGTTTTTCCTGGTAAGAGCGGACAAGGTTGTTGAGTTGTGCATTGATGCCTTCTTCTTCCTTGTTCATTTCAGCTTTTACGTCTTTCACCATTTCGCTGTGTTCCTGTACGGAGTCCATTTCAAAATAAGCGATGCGGAAAGGTTTGTTGGCGGTCGCTGAGTCTTTGTTAGGCTGACGATGTGAAGCTGCATCCTTTCTACCGGAGTTAAAGAACAGGAAGAATAGCACGCCCACCGCGATCAGTAAGACTACATTAAGAACCAGAGAGAAATTTTTCATTCAACGCTTTTTTTTGCAAGTTAACAATCAGGGTCGGCAAAGATAGGGATAATGGTCACTTTAGGAAACCCTTAACAGGCGGTCAATAAGTCAATAAGTGAATAAGTGAATTACATTGACTTATTCACTTATTCACTTATTGACTTATTGACACATGTCTCCTGCCTTTCGCCTGAAAAAATAAAAAAGGAGCAGAATAAATCTGCTCCTTGTATCGTGAAGCGAATAATCGCTTACTCTTCTTCGTCGAATGTCATGGCTTCGCGGGTTGTTTGCAGCAATTCGTATTCTTCTTTGCTGCCCACGATCATGTTTTCGAATTCGCGGAGACCAGTACCGGCCGGGATCGGGTGACCTGTGATCACGTTCTCCTTCAGACCGAGCATTTCGTCGGTTTTGCCGTGGATGGCAGCCGAAGAAAGTACTTTGGTAGTTTCCTGGAATGATGCGGCCGAGATCCAGCTTTGTACACCAAGCGATGCTTTGGTGATACCGAGCAGGGTCGGTGAAGAGGTAGCCGCTTGTGTATCGCGATACTCTACCGGCTTCTTGTCGTTACGACGCAAAATAGAGTTCTCTTCGCGCAACTCGCGGAGGCTGATGATCTGACCGGCACGGAGCTTGGTTGATTCACCCGGATCGGTTACTACCTTCTTGTCGAAGATGTAATCGTTCTCTTCCACGAATTCAAATTTATCTACCAGATCGTCCTCGAGGAAGCGGGTATCACCCGGATCCACGATGTTCACTTTACGCATCATCTGACGCACGATCACTTCGATGTGTTTGTCGTTGATCCGTACACCCTGCAGTCGGTATACTTCCTGGATCTCATTCACCACGTACTGTTGTACGGCGAATGGTCCCTGGATAGCGAGGATGTCCTGCGGAGATATCTGGCCATCGCTGAGCGGAGAACCGGCTTTTACGAAGTCACCGTCCTGCGCCAGGATCTGGCGTGTGAGCGGTACCAGGTATTTTTTGGTTACACCGTCTTTTGCTTCAATCACGATCTCGCGGTTACCGCGTTTGATTGCGCCCATTCCTACCACACCATCGATCTCGGATACAACGGCAGGGTTGCTTGGGTTACGTGCTTCAAACAGTTCGGTTACACGAGGCAGACCACCCGTGATGTCACGCAGTTTACCCAACACGCGTGGAATCTTCACAAGTACTTTACCGGCTTTCACCTGCTCGCCTTCTTCTACCATGATATGGCTTCCGGTAGGCAGGTTATACGATTTATTTTCTTTGCCTTCCACAACGATAGACGGAATCTTGGTCTTGTCGCGGGTTTCGATAACCACTTTCTCGCGGTGACCTGTTTGTTCGTCAGCTTCTTCGCGGTAAGTAACACCTTCGATTACGTTTTCGAACTTCATGGTACCGTCGATCTCGGCAACGATAACGTTGTTATAGGGGTCCCATGTACAGATTACATCACCTTTGGTAATTTTCTGACCGTCTTTCACGTTCAGGGTAGAACCGTAAGGAATGTTGTTGGTGATCATCAGGCGGTCGTTCTTGGTGTCAACGATACGCACCTCACCGGTACGGCCGATAACAACCTGGATCTTGTCACCTTCTGAATTTTCTGTGGTCACTGTGCGCAGACCGTCGAACTGGATAGTACCGTCGAACTTGGCCAGCATGGTAGAGTCGGTAGCAGCAGAGCCCGCAACACCACCCACGTGGAAGGTACGGAGGGTCAGCTGTGTACCCGGTTCACCGATTGACTGTGCAGCGATGATACCTGTTGCGTCGCCTCTCTGTGCCATTACACCTGAAGCCAGGTTACGGCCATAACATTTAACGCAGCATCCGCGCTTGCTTTCGCAGGTCAGTACAGAACGGATCTCTACAAATTCGATACCTGCATCTTCGATCTTACGGGCCAGTGAAGCGGTGATTTCGTCACCGGCTGCAATGATCAGTTCATCGGAAACAGGGTTATAAATATCGTGCAGCGAGGTACGACCTTCGATACGGTCGGCCAGCGGCTCGATGATGTCTTCGTTGTCTTTCAATGCGGAAGTTGCAATACCACGGAGTGTACCGCAATCCTCTTCGGTGATCACCACGTCCTGGGCTACGTCTACGAGACGACGTGTCAGGTAACCGGCATCTGCCGTTTTAAGAGCGGTATCCGCCAGACCCTTACGGGCACCGTGCGTAGAGATGAAGTAATCCAATACGTTCAGACCGCCTTTGAAGTTGGAGAGGATCGGGTTTTCGATGATCTCGCTTCCGGTAGAGCCGGATTTACGAGGCTTGGCCATCAGACCCCTGATACCGGCCAACTGCTTGATCTGTTGCTTGGAACCACGGGCACCGGAATCCAGCATCATGTATACGGAGTTGAAGCCCTGTTTGTCGGTTGCGAGCTCACGGATCAGTGTCTCGGTCAAACGTGTATCCACACGGCTCCAGATATCCACGATCTGGTTGTAACGTTCGTTGTTGGTGATGAGACCCATGTTATAGTTGTCCCATACTTCGTCTACTTCACCTTTCGCGTTTTCGAGCAATTGTTCTTTGATATCCGGAATGATCAGGTCATTGATAGAGAATGACAGACCACCCTGGAAGGCTGTACGGAAACCAAGTTGTTTGATATCGTCCAGGAACTTCGCTGTTTTCGGAATGTTGGTGATTTCGATGATGTCACCGATGATCTCACGGAGATTCTTCTTGGTCAGCAGGGCGTTTACGAAGCCCACTTCTACCGGTACAAACTGGTTGAAGATAACACGGCCAACAGTGGTCTCGATGAGTTTATGTTCCAGCAGGCCGTCGGCATTACGGATGTTGGTCTTCACCTTGATCCATGCATGCAGGTCTACTTTTTTCTCGTTGTGCGCAATGATTACTTCCTCGGCAGAATAGAAAGCTTTGCCTTCGCCACGGATGGTTTCCGTTTCGGTGGTGCGCTTACCCTTGGTGATATAGTACAGACCGAGTACCATGTCCTGTGAAGGAAGGGTAATAGGCGTACCGTTCTGCGGGTTGAGGATGTTGTGCGAAGCCAGCATCAGCAACTGTGCTTCAAGCACCGCTGCATTGCTCAGGGGAACGTGTACCGCCATCTGGTCACCGTCAAAGTCGGCGTTGAACGCGGACGTTACGAGCGGGTGCAGTTGAATCGCTTTGCCTTCGATCAGTTTAGGCTGGAAGGCCTGGATCGACAGACGGTGAAGCGTCGGGGCACGGTTGAGGAGAACCGGGTGTCCTTTCAGGATGTTTTCGAGGATATCCCAAACCACCGCTTCCTTCTTATCTACCAGTTTACGGGCAGATTTTACCGTTTTAACGATGCCTCTTTCGATCAGCTTACGGATAATAAATGGCTTGAAAAGTTCTGCTGCCATGTCTTTCGGCAGACCGCACTCATGCAGTTTCATTTCAGGACCTACCACGATTACGGAACGACCGGAATAGTCAACACGTTTACCGAGCAGGTTCTGACGGAAACGGCCTTGTTTACCTTTCAGTACGTCAGACAGTGACTTCAGTGCACGACCACCTTCGGCTTTCACCGCGTTGGATTTACGGCTGTTGTCGAACAGGCTGTCGATCGCTTCCTGCAGCATACGCTTTTCGTTACGCAGGATCACCTCAGGTGCTTTGATCTCCAGCAAACGCTTGAGACGGTTGTTACGGATGATCACACGACGGTAAAGGTCGTTGAGGTCGGAAGAAGCGAAACGGCCGCCGTCCAGGGGAACGAGCGGGCGCAGTTCCGGTGGAATAACCGGAATGTATTGCATCACCATCCACTCGGGGCGGTTGGTGATACGGGTATTGGCATCGCGGAAAGCTTCCACAACGCTAAGGCGTTTCAGGGCATCAGCTTTACGCTGTTGTGAAGTTTCGGTAGCGGCAGCATTGCGCAGATCGAAGGACAGTTGGTCCAGGTCGATGCGCTGCAGCATGTCATGTACCGCTTCAGCACCCATTTTAGCGATGAATTTGTTAGCGTCGTCATCGGGCAGATACTGGTTGTCTTTCGGCAGGGTATCCAGGATGTCCAGGTATTCCTCTTCCGTCAGCAGATCACCATAATTCTGTCCTTTATCGGCACGGATACCGGGCTGGATTACTACATAACGCTCGTAGTAAATGATGGTCTCCAGTTTCTTGGAGCTTACACCCAGCAGGTAACCGATTTTGTTAGGCAGTGACTTGAAATACCAGATGTGAACAACAGGTACTACAAGTTTGATGTGTCCCATTCTCTCGCGACGCACTTTCTTCTCGGTAACTTCAACACCGCAACGGTCGCAGACAATCCCTTTGTAACGGATACGCTTGTATTTACCACAAGCACATTCGTAATCTTTTACAGGCCCGAAAATTCTCTCGCAGAACAAACCATCACGCTCAGGCTTGTAAGTACGATAGTTGATGGTTTCCGGCTTCAATACTTCACCATAGCTTCTTTCCAGGATATTATCCGGAGAAGCAAGACCGATGGTGATCTGTGAAAAAGCCGCTTTGGGACGATTTTCTTTTTTGATAGCCATATTTTGATTTAATAAGTCAAAAGTAAAAAGTCAAAATTCAAAACTTAAAAGTCAAAAGTAAAAATCAGCGGGTTTTCGCCTTTTTGAATTTTTACTTTTGAATTTTGAATTAATCAAACTTAAGATCGAGACCCAGACCGCGCAGTTCATGTACCAGTACGTTAAACGATTCAGGTACACCTGCTCTCGGAACGTTATCACCTTTCACGATAGCCTCGTAGGTTTTCGCGCGACCGATGATATCATCTGATTTCAGGGTCAGCAATTCCTGCAGGATGTTGGAAGCACCGTAGGCTTCGAGTGCCCACACTTCCATTTCCCCGAAACGCTGGCCACCGAACTGAGCCTTACCACCAAGCGGCTGCTGAGTGATCAAGCTGTATGGTCCGATCGAACGGGCGTGCATCTTGTCGTCTACCATGTGGTGCAGTTTGATCATATAGATCACACCAACGGTTGCTTTCTGGTGGAAGCGCTCTCCGGTTTCACCATCGTGCAGATAAGTGTGACCGAATTTAGGAATACCTGCTTCCGCACAATATTTCTCGATTTCTTCAGTGCTTGCACCGTCGAAGATCGGGGTGGCGAATTTCACGCCCAATTGTACACCGGCCCATCCCAATACGGTTTCATAAATCTGTCCGAGGTTCATACGGCTTGGTACCCCCAGCGGGTTAAGCACGATATCAACCGGTGTTCCGTCTTCCAGGAACGGCATATCTTCTGCACGTACGATCTTGGCAACGATACCTTTGTTTCCGTGGCGACCGGCCATCTTGTCCCCTACTTTCAGCTTACGCTTAACGGCCAGGTACACTTTAGCCAGTTTGAGTACACCGGCGGGCAGTTCGTCACCGATAGAGATGTTGAACTTCTCGCGTTTGTATCGTCCCAGTTCTTCGTTGTACTTGATATTATAGTTGTGCAACAGGATGTTGATCTGATCATCCACTTTGGCGTCGCCTGTCCATCCCAGCGGATTCATGTTGGCATAATCCAGGCCGGCCAGGTTTTTAGCCGTGAACTTGGCACCTTTACCGATCTGTACTTCACCGAAGTTGTTGGTAACACCGGTAGAAGAATGATCTTTCAGCAGGGTGGTCAGTTTGTCAAGCAATACCTGCAGTAGGTCGGCTTCGTTTTTCTCGTGAATTTTCTCGAGTTTCTCGATAGCAGCCTTTTCACGCACTTTTGCATTCTTATCCTTCTTGGCACGCTGGAAAAGTTTTTTGCCGATAACGATACCTTCCACACCGTTTGGTGCTTTCAGTGATGCGTCTTTTGCATCGCCGGCTTTGTCGCCGAAGATGGCACGGAGCAGTTTCTCTTCCGGAGTAGGATCAGATTCACCTTTAGGGGTGATCTTACCAATCAGGATATCACCTTCCTTGATCTGGGCGCCCACGCGGATGATACCGTTCTCATCGAGGTCGCGGGTAGCTTCCTCAGATACGTTGGGGATATCCGGCGTAAGTTCTTCTTCACCCAGTTTGGTGTCACGTACTTCGAGTTCGTACTCGGAGATGTGCACGGAGGTGAACATATCTTCTTTCACTACGCGCTCGCTGATTACGATGGCATCCTCGAAGTTGTAACCTTTCCAGGGCATGAACGCCACTTTCAGGTTTTTACCGAGGGCCAGCTCGCCGGTGCGGGTAGCATATCCTTCCGTCAGGAAGTCACCTCTTTTCACCTTCTGGCCTTTCTTCACGGCAGGCTTCAGGTTAATACAGGTTTCCTGGTTGGTTTTGATGAATTTGGTGAGGCGGTAAACGCGCAGGTCATCTTCGAAAGAAACCAGTTTCTCTTCCTCGTCGCGGTCGTAGCGAACGTGGATTTCATTGGCATCTACGAATTCAACCACACCCTCTCCTTCTGCGTGGATCTGGATACGTGCATCACGGGCAGCCTTGCCTTCCAGACCAGTACCTACCACAGGTACATCGGGACGCAGCAGTGGCACCGCCTGACGTTGCATGTTTGATCCCATGAGCGCACGGTTGGCGTCATCATGCTCGAGGAACGGAATCAGGGAAGCACTCAGACCAACAATCTGGTTAGGTGCAACGTCCATATATTCCACTTCGTTTTTATCGAGGATCGGGAAGTCACCTGTTTCGCGGCTTACGATACGCTCTTCCAGGAAGTTTCCGTTGTCATCCAATGCGGAGTTTGCCTGGGCGATCTTGGCCGTATCTTCTTCTTCTGCACTCAGCAGCGCGAGCTGCTTCATGTTTACTTTACCGTTTTCTACTTTACGATAAGGCGTTTCGATAAAGCCCATGTCGTTGATCTTTGCGTGTACGCAAAGTGTAGAGATCAGACCGATGTTTGGTCCTTCCGGCGTTTCGATGGTACACAGACGTCCGTAGTGGGAGTAGTGTACGTCACGCACCTCAAAGCCTGCACGTTCACGGCTAAGACCGCCTGGCCCGAGTGCGGAGATACGACGCTTGTGCGTGATCTCAGACAGCGGGTTGGTCTGGTCGAGGAACTGTGAAAGCTGTGAAGTACCGAAGAAAGAGTTGATTACAGAGCTGAGGGTACGTGCGTTGATGAGGTCTACCGGAGTAAATACTTCATTATCGCGCACGTTCATACGCTCGCGGATGGTACGGGCCATACGGGCCAGACCCACGCCGAACTGGGCGTACAACTGCTCGCCTACCGTACGTACACGGCGGTTGCTCAGGTGATCGATATCATCGATCTCAGCTTTACCGTTGGTAAGTCTTACCAGGTATTTGATGATAAGGATGATATCTTCCTTGGTTAATACTTTTTTATCAAGCGGCTGATCGATGTTCAGCTTGCGGTTGATCTTGTAGCGTCCTACTTCACCCAGGTCGTAGCGTTTGTCGCTGAAGAACAGTTTGTCGATGATACCGCGGGCGGTTTCGTTGTCCGGCGCGTCGGCACCACGCAACTGGCGGTAGATAAACTGTACCGCTTCCAGTTCGCTGTTGGACGTATCCTTGTTGAGGGTGTTGTAGATAATCGCGTAGTCACCACCTACATCTTCGCGTTGAACGAAAACGCTCTTCACTTCCATATCGGAGATGGTGTCGATGGCTTCTTCGTCGAGGATGGTATCGCGTTCCATAACGATCTCGTTACGTTCGATGGAAACAACTTCACCGGTATCCTCGTCAACGAAATCTTCTACCCATGTGCGCAGTACGCGGGCAGCAAGGCGCTTGCCTACGTATTTGCCAAGGGATTTTTTGTCACCCTTTACTTCGTCGGCCATGCCGAAGAGTTCGAGGATGTCTTTATCAGTTTCGTAACCGATAGCACGGAGCAGGGTGGTTACAGGGAATTTTTTCTTACGGTCGATGTAAGCGTACATCACGTTGTTGATGTCGGTAGCAAATTCCATCCACGCTCCTTTGAAAGGAATAACGCGGGCGGAATAAATCTTGGTGCCGTTCGGGTGAACTGACTGACCGAAGAATACACCGGGTGAGCGGTGCAATTGGCTAACGACAACACGCTCGGCTCCGTTGATCACGAAGGTACCGCGGGGAGTCATGTAAGGAATGTTACCCAGGAATACATCCTGTACGATGGTCTGAAAATCCACGTGCTCCTCATCGTTACAACTGAGACGCAGTTTCGCTTTCAGCGGTACGGCGTAGGTAAGCCCACGCTCCATACACTCGTCAATAGAATAACGGGGAGGATCGATGAAGTAATCCAGGAATTCCAGCACAAAAATGTTGCGGGTGTCAGTAATAGGGAAGTTATCCTTGAACACACGGAAAAGGCCTTCGTTGTTCCGTTTGTCAGGAGTCGTCTCTAACTGAAAAAATTCCTTAAAGGACTGAATTTGTACTTCAAGCAGATCGGGTGTTTCAGCCAGGTGCTTAATCTTACCGAAATCCACTCTTGCGTTCGCTTTTGTTGAAGACATATGCGTAAAAACCGGTTTAAATGAGTCTGGACGCGCAAACCACTTTCAGACCTTCATTTTAGAAAAAACGAAAGTAACTGATTACTAATTATTTAGAAATGGTTTGAAACGTCAAAATATATTTGGCCAAAATAAAGGACTGCAAAGGTAAGAAAATATATTTATCGGCAAAAAAAGTTTGCACACAACAATCCGGCCAAAACATCATGGTTTTTAAACCGCCTCTTATTAATTTTCCGCAAACGGCCTTTTATGAAAAAACGATCTCCGGCCGCCTTCCTGCCCGGCTTCACGTACAAAGAACGTGTAGCCGTTTACAGTCTCCTGATAACCATGTTGTTGCTACTGTGGGGGCCTTCTTTCCTTCCCCCAAAAAAACCTCCGCCGGCGGCGGACACTGCCTGGCTCGCGGCAGTATTACTGCCTGAAGAGCCGGAACCTGCCCCTCCGGTGGAACAGTTGGCGCAGACTAAACTCTTTTATTTTGATCCCAATACACTCGACAGTGCCGGGTGGCTGCGACTGGGGTTAAGAGAGAAAACGGTCCGCACGCTGATGCGTTTCCGTGCCCGTGGCGGGCGTTTCCGTTCACCGGAAGACATTGACCGCATTTATGGGTTATCCCCGGCAGATGCGGCGCGTATACGCCCCTATGTCAGCATTGCGCATCTCGTGCCTGCTCCTCCTCATGCTGAAAAAAAATCCTACAAACCTGTGCAATTGTCTGTAGATATCAACACGGCCGACAGTGCATTGTTCGAATCATTGCCGGGTATCGGTCCGCGGCTCGCGGCCAGGATTATCAGCTTCCGCGAAAAACTGGGTGGTTTCTGCCGGATAGAGCAGCTGGCGGAAACCTATGGATTACCGGATTCAGTATTCCGGAGAATACTCCCGCAATTGCGGATCGGTGAATTACGTCTGCGGCAGATCGCGGTCAATACTGCGTCGGTGGAAGAATTAGCGCAGCACCCCTACGTCCGGTATAAATTGGCAAAGGCTATTGTTGCGTACCGGTCGCAGCATGGGCCTTTCCGGCTCCCGGATGATCTGCGGAAGATGGCGGTGATGGATGAGGAGACGATGGCAAAGCTTACACCTTATCTGCAACCGGAATAAAAAAAGCCCCGCCAAAAGCGGGGCCATTTTTATCTTTCAAGAGATGCGATTAAGCAACCTCTACGTCAGCACCGGCTTCTTTCAGCTTAGCTGCGATATCTTCAGCTTCTGCTTTAGATACACCTTCTTTAACGGGCTTCGGAGCTGTGTCAACCAGTTCTTTTGCTTCTTTCAGACCGAGACCAGTCAGATCTTTAACGATCTTAACTACGTTCAGTTTAGAAGCGCCACCGCTCTTCAGGATTACGTCAAATGCAGTTTTTTCTTCAGCAGCGGCTCCACCACCGTCGCCACCAGCGGCAACTACTACTGCAGCAGCAGCGGGTTCGATACCGTACTCTGATTTCAGGAAATCAGCCAGTTCTTGTACTTCTTTTACTGTCAAGCCTACCAGGCTTTCGGCTAATGCTTTTACGTCTGCCATTGTTTTGAATTTTTACCGTCTTCATCTCCGTGTGAGGGATCCGACGGCTTCTTTAAAAAAATTGTTTGTGCCTTTGTTTATACCCTCAGGCCGGGTAGTTATCTACGCAATCAGGTAAGCCTGATCATACGTCGGGAAATTACTCCGCTGTTGCGGGTGCCTCTGCTTCGGTGCTTCCGCCGGCTTGTTGCTCGTGATGGTGCAACAGGGCAGCCAGTACGCGCTTGGCAGGAGACTGAAGAAGACCGATAACTTCGCCGATGAGCTCGTTCTTGGTCTTGATCTGTGTGAGGGCTTTCAGTTGTGCATCACCTTCGTAGATGTCGCCGTTGATGAAAGCGGCCTTCAGCACGGGCTTGTCGCCATTGCCCTCCTTACGGAAAGAACTCAGGATCAGCGCTGGTTCTTTGGGGTTTTCGGAGAACATCAGGGCAGTTACTTTGTGCAGTGAATCATAGATGCCTGCATATTTTTCGCTGTCCAGCGATTCCAGTGCTTTACGGATGAGGGTGTTTTTAGCCACCTTCATCTCAACAGATTTATCGAAGCAAGTGCGGCGCAGCTTGCCAACTTGTTCTACGCTCAGAGACTCGGTGTCAGTGATGTAGAAGTTGTTATATTGTTCGAACTTGCCTTTCAGCAGTTCAATCACTTCGTTTTTTTGATCTTTAGTCATTTTAGTAAGTTTTGACTTCGTTAAAGTTTGAAACTACTCCCCTTCTTATGGTTGGGGATAGCTGGTCAGCGCTTAGTGAATAAACGCTTTGGTATCTACGCTGATACCGGGGCTCATGGAGCTGGCCATGCTGATGCCTTTCAGGTAAGTACCTTTGGCAGTAGCAGGTTTTGCACGGATGATAGCATTCAGGAATTCCTGGCTGTTTTCCGCGAGTTTCTCGGGAGCAAAGCTCACACGACCGATAGAGGCGTGAATGATACCGGCTTTGTCAACTTTAAAAGCAATCTTACCACCTTTAACTTCGTTGACGGCAGCAGCTACATCATTTGTTACAGTGCCGGTCTTGGGGTTGGGCATCAGGTTACGTGGACCGAGTACTTTACCCAGTTTACCGATCTTAGGCATTACGGCAGGTGTAGCGATGATTACATCGATATCTACCCATCCGCCTTCGATTTTAGTGATGAACTCATCCAGTCCTACATAATCAGCGCCTGCTTCGTTGGCGGCGGCTTCTTTATCAGGAGTGCAGAGTACGAGTACACGCTTTGTTTTACCGGTGCCGTGAGGGAGGGTAACTGTACCGCGGATCGCCTGGTCGGCTTTCTTGGGGTCTACACCCAGACGCACGTGCAGGTCAACAGAAGCGTCGAATTTTGTTGTGTTGATCTCTTTCACCAAAGAAGAAGCTTCTTTGAGCGAGTATGCTTTGTCAGCGTTCACTTTGGAGTTGACCGCCTTTCTTTTTTTGCTAATGAATGCCATTGTAATTCGTTTTAAAAGGTTCTAGTTAAAGCGGGAACGTATTAATTTTCCCAGGGAGCTTTCCCTTCTACGTTCAGACCCATGCTGCGGGCAGTACCGGCAACCATTTTCATGGCGCTTTCCACGGTGAAACAGTTCAGGTCGGGCATTTTGTCTTTCGCAATAGCCTCTACCTGATCCCAGCTCACTTTACCTACTTTGGCGCGGTTGCTTTCTTTGGAACCTTTCTGAATTTTAGCGGCTTCCATCAGCTGAATAGCTGCGGGAGGAGTTTTGATGACGAAGTCAAAACTTTTGTCGCTGTAAACGGTGATGAGTACCGGAAGAACTTTTCCGGGTTTGTCCTGTGTGCGGGCATTGAACTGCTTACAGAATTCCATGATGTTAACACCTTTGGAACCCAGCGCAGGACCGATCGGGGGAGCCGGGTTAGCCTGGCCGCCCTTGCATTGCAGCTTTACATAGCCGCTGATTTCTTTTGCCATTTCTTTTTGATTTATTGGTTCAAGCGCCCTGGCATTGTTGACCAGAGCTCCCAAATTCCTCATTCCCGGCAAAACCGGGATATCGAAAGAACTGATTGGGGGTGCAAAACTACATCTGTTTGGTTAGAATACCAAATTAAGGTGGAAGGTGCCGGCAAATTCCGGACTGAGCCCCCGGGGACAAAACCCTGAGCAAAGTCTACGATTGACTCGTTCAACGTTCGCTTACTGTACCGCCAACTCCTTCTCATACACAACCTCCAGTTTTGGCCGCTTCTCCGGGTACACCGGACTATGGCTCGACACAAAGATGCGGCTGTTGTATATGCGCTCCTTTTGAAGACGTATCATAAACCCGTAGTTTTTTTTCTCCGCAATCATCGCCCGCACCTGCTCCGTTACATTCAATTCCAGATCGAGTTCTGGCGCTGAAGTATGCGGCACCCTGACTTCACCCTTTCGGGTTGCACGAGGTTGATTGAACCAACTGATACCTGGTATTTGCCAATCATCCGTGATTCGCTGCACCACGATACCATTGTTATTTCCTGCATTGGCCGTTTCCAGATTGCCATTCAATGTTGGTGAGGGGTGAGAATAAAGATAAAGCCGCGCACTTTTGATCACGGCATTCTCCGGTATAGCATCCAAATCAAATTTGATTGCCCCGCGAACCGTATAGGGAACATCGTTTTGGGTCCATGCTTCAACCGCAATGTCTGGATTGTCCTTACGGGTATCATCCCGACGACCTATGCCTATAATATTCACTTCAGACGTACTTTTTAAAGGAGCAAGTATAACTGTCGTATCTTTCTGCGACGCTACAGTGGTCTTTCTTGCAGTCGGAATAATAGCCAATGTACCTGCCAAACTCATGGCCAGGCCCGTTATGAGAAGAAATAGTTTCATGCCAGTAAAGAATGTAATAATTGTAAGTCCTGACGCCCTCCCTGCATCCTATTCAGCTTGCGTGAAGAGCAGGATATGTCCGCAACAGCGTAAAAATACAGGCCGACTTCTTATTTGTAAACAACTTCCAGCACCGGTCGCTTATCGGGATATACAGGACTGTGACTGGACACAAAAATACGGCTGGTATAAATATTCTCATTTTGCAGTCGCAACATAAACCCATAGTTGGCATTTCCCGTCATCATTGTTTTGACCAATGCGGTTACATCAAGTTCCAGATCAAGCGTAGAGGAACTGGTATGAGGTACAACAATCTGACCTGCAGTAGTTGTTGAAGGCTGGTTAAACCAGTTTACTCCGGGATTCCCCCAGGTCGTGGTAATGCGTTGAACCAAAAGCGAGTTATCGGTTCCGAAATTAGCCGCCTGTAAATTGCCGTTAAGTGTAGGTGACGGGTAGGAATAAAGACGAAGTTTTGCGCTCTGTACGCGCTCGGCAGAAGGAATTGCTGCCAGATCGAATTTTACAACGCCTCTGACGGTATATGAATTACCGCTTTGCGTCCACGCTTCTACAGCAATATCGGGATTGTTATAACGGGTATCATCTGTATTTCCGATTTTGATAATATTCATCTCTGATGTGCTCCTGAGCGGAGAAATTGTAACGGTTGTTGGTGTTACAGGCGCAGGTGGATCCGGCGTGGGATCTTCTTCAACAGGTTTCGAACAGGCGGTTAATGTTATCGCAATAAATGCACTAAAAAAGACAGAAATACTCTTCATTATATGAGATGGTGGTTTGGTTAAATCTAATTACGAAATATATACAAAGATTCGGGGCAAACCTGGATATTCCGCACAAATTGTAAAAAAACATTAATGAATGTCCTGCCGCAGATGCCGCGTTATTGGAGGCATCCTGAACAAGATCACTTCCTCATTCCGCTGGTATTTATCTTTAAAGGAATAAAGCACTTCCGGATTCAGTTGGCGAACATCGGAATGGTAACCTATATATGACTGTCCCGGTCTGAGTATGGTATCGTACTGCATGATCTGGCCGCTGGAGAGATAATAATAATAAGGCATCTCGTAAGCAATATCGGGTATCACCGGTAATTTACCTTCATTGATATCCACGATTTCCAGGTCCATATCGAGATCGAGTGTATCGGGTTTTTTATAAAAACTGAGCGGACGATTGTCATTGGCTTCCGCTATGTTTTCCATTTCCTGGTCATATTTTATTTCGCGCGCTTCATAACGCACCGGTATCAGCACCACCGCATAGATCAGGCGTACCAACGCAAGGCCCATGACAAAACATATAATTCCATAACGGATCGTCAATCGCCGGTAAATCACCAGGTATCCCGCCAGCAACAGGATGCATATTCCCGCCGCCACTTCATTCACATCTTTGAGAAAAGGCAAAATGATCAGCCCGGCCAGCACCAACGCAAAGAGAATAAACAGGTAGCGCAGCACCTTTTGCACAACGTCTGGATAGCGCTCGCGGAATGAGGCATACAACCAGGTAAGAATCATCAGCGCAAAAGGGATGAACATATACACATACCGCATCTTTGGCTTGCCGGTAAACCAGTACACCGGAATATTGAAAAGAATAAACAGCAAAGCAAAATAGACCAGTGGTGTGTGGCGAAGTCTGAGTTTTGTCTTACGGATAAGAAAGAAAAGGAACAACGACCAGGGCAGCAGCAGCTTCAGGAATTCGGCCGGGTACATCAATGTCTTTTTCCAAAGGGCCTGACGGTTCTCTCCCACTGCCGATTTATTCAACGATTCTTTCAGCAGGTTAACGAAAAACTTATCGGCCTGTCCGTAAAAACTGTACACATAGAAATAGCTGCCCACGAGCACGCCGAGTAAGGCGATACCCGCAAAATGTGCCCAATGGAATAAGATGCGCACGGATCTGTTGTACACACACAGCGCTGCAAGCGTAAGTCCCTGAAACAGCAGGGAGGGAAACCCTTTGGTAAGAAATCCGACTGCGCACAAGGCATACGATAGCAGGTACATCGTGGTCCATCGCTTGTCCTGATTGAAATAAAAAAGTATCATGGCCTGCAGGTATACGATCAGGCTGTAGAATACATCGATCTCTCCGCCGTTGCTCAATCCCCAGAAGAAAAGATCGAGACTGGTCATGAGAAAAAGAGAAGAAAGAACAGCGGTATAAGGGGAGATTAATTTTCTGACGAAATAATAATTGGCGAGTCCCCAGCCGAGTATACTGAGCAATGAAGCGAGGCGTACGGCGAGTTCATCGGATGAACCCGTAAGTATCATGAGTCCGCTGATGATCCAGTTATAAAGCGGTGGTTTGTTATAGTACTCCCATCCCATGGTGGTGGGGCGGATGAAATTGCCGGACTCCATCATTTCAATGGCGATGATGGCCCGTCGCGGCTCTTCGCCGTCGAGGGGAAAATAACTGAGGTTGATGAGTACAGAAAGTACATAGCAAGCCAGGAATATGGCAAGCCAGATGCGGTCGGTTTGGGTTGATCCCTGCGGGGACGTTAATTTGAGCATAACGGTACCGGCGGAATGACAACGAGCCAACTGTTCAGGTTGGCTCGTTATGATAAAAATTATTTCGGTATACTAGCTGATTTTTTCAACCTGCATATAATTCAGTTCTACAGGTGTGGATCGTCCGAAGATTTTCACGGTAACTTTCAGTTTCTTCTTCTCGTCGTTTACTTCTTCGATTACGCCGTTGAAATCGTTGAATGGTCCTTCGATGATCTTAATGGTTTCGCCAACGATAAACGGTTCGCTCATACTTAAGCCACCGGTTTCGGTCATCTCATCAATCTTACCGAGCATTTTATTCACCTCCGATTTACGCAGGGCGATAGGGTCGTCTTTGCCGAGGAAGTGAATAACACTGTTGGTGTTTTTGATAACGTCGCGCAGGTCATCGTTCAGTTTGCCGTCTACGATCTCGATCATTACATAACCGGGATAATAGTTGCGTTCGCGCATGACTTTTTTGCCATTGGCTACTTTGTACACTTTCTCCACGGGCAGGAATACCTGTTTCACGATTTCACTCCAACCGCCGCGGGAGATCTCTTTATCGAGGTACTCTTTAACCTTACGCTCCTTGCCGCTCACTACACGAAGCACGAACCATTTGGTTTCCTGTTCGGCAGGTTGCTGGGCATTATTGCTAGCTGTTGTTTCCATCGTCCGTTAAAAAAGGGTTTGATACAGAAAGTTAAGTGCGCCGCCGGCCAGGAAGTCCATTACCCATACCATTGCGGTGATCAGCATGGTGGATACCAGTACGATCATAGTGGACTGCTGGAGTTGTGCCCATGTAGGCCAGGTCACCTTCTCGGTCAGCTCCTTGTAGCTCTCTCTGAAATAGTTTCCGATTTTATTCATCGTTTCGATTTAAAAATCTGCGATTTAATTCGCTCAAAAGTAGCACGGGCACTAGGATTCGAACCCAGATCAAAGGTTTTGGAGACCTCTATACTAACCGTTGTACTATGCCCGTAGAAAGCTAAAAGCTATCCGCCATCCGGCGAACAGCTTTTAGCGTATTTCTTTGCAAATATATAGTTATTTGCGATCCTTGTTACAAGCTTGTGGCTTGCGACCGGACTTATTTCAAGATCTCAGTAACCTGTCCTGCACCTACGGTACGGCCACCTTCGCGGATAGCGAATTTCAGACCTTTTTCCATAGCGATAGGCTGGATCAGTTTAACGGTCAGGTTGGTGTTGTCACCAGGCATAACCATTTCTGTTCCTGCGTTCAGTTCTACTTCACCTGTAACGTCAGTTGTACGGAAGTAGAATTGAGGACGGTATTTGTTGAAGAATGGAGTGTGACGGCCACCTTCGTCTTTGCTCAGTACGTAAACTTCACCTTTGAAGTCAGTGTGCGGAGTGATGGAACCGGGTTTAACGATTACCATACCGCGACGAATCTGTGTTTTTTCAACACCACGGAGGAGGAGACCGGCGTTGTCACCAGCTTCACCTTCGTCGAGGAGTTTGCGGAACATCTCAACACCTGTAACAGTAGAGTTCAGGGGAGATTCCTGCAGACCTACGATCTCAACGGGCTCACCAACTTTGATACGGCCACGCTCGATACGACCGGTAGCAACAGTACCACGACCAGTGATAGAGAATACGTCCTCTACGCTCATCAGGAACGGCAGATCAACCGGACGAGGAGGCAGTGGGATGTAGCTGTCAACAGCATCCATCAGGTTTTCAATTTCTTTAACCCACTTTTCTTCACCAGCGAGGGCGCCTGTAGCGGAACCTTTGATGATTGGGGTGTTGTCGCCGTCGAAACCGCGTTTAGTCAGTTCTTCGCGAACCTCGATCTCAACCAGCTCCAGGAGCTCTTCGTCGTCAACGAGGTCAACTTTATTCAGAAACACAACCATTTTAGGTACACCTACCTGAGCAGCAAGCAGGATGTGTTCTTTTGTTTGAGGCATAGGACCGTCTGTAGCAGCCACAACTAAGATAGCACCGTCCATCTGGGCAGCACCTGTGATCATGTTTTTCACATAGTCAGCGTGACCAGGGCAGTCTACGTGTGCATAGTGACGATTAGCTGTTTCGTATTCTACGTGAGCGGTGTTGATAGTGATACCGCGCTCTTTTTCCTCAGGAGCTCCGTCGATTTCATCATATTTTTTAGCCTGCGCCAGACCTTTCTTTGAAAGGATTTCTGTAATGGCGGCAGTCAGCGTGGTTTTACCATGGTCAACGTGGCCAATGGTACCAATGTTAACGTGAGGTTTTTCCCTCTTAAAGGTCTCTTTTGCCATTTTATCGGTTTTTAGTTGTGTTTTACCAATTATTGTTTGTGTATAATAATAAGCCAACAGTATCGTACTATTCGCTTTAATTATCACTGCTGTGTAGTTACCGGAATAAGCCACGGGCGATTATCACGGTTGACTGCGAGCCGTTAGTGAGAATCGAACTCACGACCTCTTCCCTACCAAGGAAGTGCTCTACCCCTGAGCTACAACGGCGTAGTTCAGCTTGTGAGTTACTGCTTTCGAATGCCTGCCTGATACAAAGCACCTGTCAGTGTTACAAACTGCCTGTGAGCGGGAGACCGGGCTCGAACCGGCCACCTGAAGCTTGGAAGGCTACCGCTCTACCAAATGAGCTACTCCCGCGGGGACTAATTTGATAATTTGATGATTTGAAAATTTGATAAGATCCAAATCCCATTTTATCGAATCAAAAGAACTCTACAGTCAGACGTGCATTTTTAAATCTTCAAATCAACACATCGACTAATTAAAAACTGTGGGCAGAGAAGGATTCGAACCTCCGTACTCCGAAGAGAACAGATTTACAGTCTGTCGCCTTTAACCACTCGGCCATCTACCCATTTCATCAATAAACAGCGAACCGTTTACCGATTGAGCCGAAGAAGGGAGTCGAACCCCCGACCTACTGATTACAAATCAGTTGCTCTACCAACTGAGCTACTTCGGCTTATATCCTGAAAGAACTTCCGGAATTCCCGTCACTTGCGTAACAAAATAATCCGTTATTTTTTGGGAAGGCAAAGGTAAGGGAATTTGACAATTGCAAAAATTTTGATGCAGGATTTTTTTCTTTGTTTTCAAACAGTTGTGAATAAACTGTTCAAAGGCCCGCCAACACTGTATTTGCTCCGTATCCTTTTTCCCCCCTTTTTCCAACCGGGTGCAAATTAAAGACAAAAAAAAGACTCCCGGAGGAGTCTTTTCTAAAATTCTGTCAGGCAGCTTGTTTTTCTTTCTTTCGTTTTATCTGATTGACAACGGAGTCAAGGGCAGCATCAAAAGATTCTTCAAAGGACTTACTGGTCGATTTGACAAAGAAGTTGTGCCGCGGTACATGTACACGGATTTCTGCGATCTTGTCCTTAATGGTGTGTACCACATTGTCCAGTTTTAAATATACCTGGACTTCAATGATGCGATCGTGAAACGTGCCGAGCTTTTGCAGTTTCCGCTGAACATACTCTACGAGTTTGTTGTCCGCATCAAAACGAACAGTCTGAATGTTTACATTCATAATCATCGCGTTTAATAAGTGAGACAATAATTAAAAGAGCTACCATGTTTTGAACATCTGTTCTCTGCTCTGAAGTTAGCTAATTTTAATACGGTTCCCAAGCAAAAAACGCTAATTTTTTTCCAACAATTCCGCCCGCAAAAACCCGTAATTCGCTCAGGCCCGCGGATGCGCCTTGCGATAGACATCCTTCAATTTTTCGATCGTATTGTGCGTATAAACCTGCGTCGACGCCAGGCTGCTGTGCCCCAGCAATTCCTTCACCGCATTTAACTCAGCGCCCTGATTCACAAGATGTGTGGCAAAAGTATGCCGCAGCACGTGAGGGCTTTTTTTGTCCAGCGTGGCCGCCTGCTCCAGGTGGGCCTGCACCAGCCGCTGCACATAACGCGGATACAGCTTTTTCCCCTTTTCCGTCACAAACAAGCTGTCATGCGGGCCTTCAAACAACCGCCGCTTTTCCGCCATGTATTTTTTTAACTGATCCGCCATTTCACGGCTCACGGGAATGATCCGCTCTTTGTTGCCCTTGCCCAATACTTTTACCTGCAGCCGCCCCGCATCCAGGTGATGCTCCTTAAGCTGAATCAGCTCGCTGAGACGCATGCCTGTGGCATAAAACAAAGAAATAAGCGCATGGGCATTGAGGCTCTTCCAATCCTCCGTGTGCTGCTCCAGTGCCGTTAGCAACTGCCGGGTCTCCTCCTCTTTCACAAATACCGGTAAACGTTTGCCTTTCTTGGGCACCACTACCCTTGTCAAGGGCAGTTGCGTTATATTTCCCTGACGCAGATGATATTTGAAAAAGGAGCGCAGCGACGAGATCTTACGCGCAATGGACACCGCTTCAATACCGTCGCCCCGCAGCTCCGCAAGCCAACTGCGCACAAACGCAGCACTGATCTCTGTAAGGGTTACCGATCCATATTGAGTGAGCAAAAATTCGCTGAAGTCGCGTAAGTCAGTGGCATAAGCCCGGATAGTGTGCGCCGAATACCTTTTTTCAAACTTAAGGTAATCCAGAAACGGAATGATGGCATCATTAGCCGACGCAGAAGAAGCTGTCATCAGATGAAGTTACGAAAATGCAAAAAAATAGCCGCAGGCGAAGCCCACAGCTATTTTCTTATATAACATTTAAAAGCGCTGACTAATATCAGGCTTCGATTTTTCCGCTTTGGATCTGCTGCTTGTAGATCGCTTTCAGCACCTGACCGCGACGCTTTACAGACGGCTTCGTGAAGCTTTGACGCTCACGCAGTTGCAAAAGAACCTTTGATTTTTCAAATTTCTTCTTGTACTTCTTCAGAGCCTTGTCTATGTTTTCGCAGTCTTTAGAATCGATGATAAGCATAATTATATACCTCCTTCGGCATTTTTTTGAGACGGCAAAGATAAGCGTTTTTTATTTCCATGCAAAAAAAATCCATTTTTATCGTGCTATTTGCTTGTATGCACGGCTTTTGGGAACTTCGCACAATGTTTACCGGTATCATTGAAACCATGGGCCGCATAGAGTCCGTTGCCGAGGAGGGCACCAACCGCACTTTCTGGGTACGCTCTCCCCTTTCGTCTTCCTTTAAACCCGACCAAAGCGTCAGCCACAGCGGTGTTTGTCTTACCGTGGAGGAAGTCCGCGATGACCTGCACCGCGTAACCGCCATCCGCGAAACACTCGACAAAACCAATTTAGGCGACTGGCAACCCGGCCGCCTTGTCAATATTGAACGTTGTCTGCAGCTCAACGGCCGTCTCGACGGACATTTTGTGCAGGGACACGTAGATACGACCGGCACCTGCATCACACGCGCCGCCAAAGACGGCAGCTTCGAGTTTGATATCCGTTTTTCTGAGGCGTTTGCCCCGCTGGTGATCGAAAAAGGGTCCATCTGCCTCAACGGCATCAGTCTTACCGCTTTCGCCGTTACACGCCATACATTCCGTGTGGCCATTATCCCTTTTACCTACGAACATACCAACCTTCAGGAATTGAAAGAAGGAGATGTGGTGAACCTGGAGTTTGATATGATCGGTAAGTATTTGCTGAGAAGCCTGTTGTTGAGGGAGAAGGCATAAGGTATGAGGTGTAAGGTGTAAGGTGTAAGGCTTAGGGTTTCGGTTCCTGATGCGCCCGAAGGAAACAGCCGCCCATACATCGGGCATAAGTAGTAAGTGATAAGTTTTAATTAACAGGGTTATAAACTACCCCAAAATTTCGGACGCGTTTGTCCCTGTATCAACAGACGGCGTGACGCGGAGCCGCTAAAAGCTGTTCCCATTCACGATTCACGATTCACGATTGACAATTCACTCCTATATTTGAAGATGCCACCCACCAAAACCCACTATCCCGTGCTGGATGGCCTGCGCGGTCTGGCCATATTGCTGGTTGTCGTCTATCACAATTTCGGCTTCATCAACTATTTCTTTTTCGGATGGCTCGGTGTAGACCTGTTCTTTGTGCTGTCAGGTTTTCTCATCACCGACATCCTGATGAAAACAGTCAACCGCCCGCATTTCCTGCGCAATTTTTATATGCGGCGCGTGCTGCGCATCTTCCCGCTTTATTATGGCAGCCTTGTATTATTTCTCCTCATCCTTCCCGCCTGCGGTATCCTTACCACCCAACTCGCTTATTACCGCGACAATCAATGGTGGCTATGGACCTATTTGCAAAACTGGCTTTATATTTTTAAACCGACCGATGCCAATATTCTTCACCATTTCTGGTCGCTGGCCGTGGAAGAACAGTTTTATCTTATCTGGCCATTGACCATTCTCCTTCTCCGCAAGCCTTCGCGGTTGTTTACTTTGCTGGCCGTCGTATTGGTAGCAGTGGTAGCACTGCGCATCGTGGTGTGGAACTACCAACTCGAAGAACTGGCTTATTTTAATTTTTATACCTTCTCGCGGATCGACGGCATCTGCATTGGCAGTATGCTCGCATTGCTTCGTACGATCCGGATCGATTTCCTGCGGAATTATACTGCGCCCGTGGTGCTGGGTCTTGCACTCGCCAATTTTATTTTCTTTTTTATCAACCGCTATTACGGCTATACTTTTCCATTCCTCGCGTTTGTCGGTTATACGACCTTCGCAGTAATGTTTGCTTTGCTGGTGAATGAAGGGGTGGAAAATAAAAGCCGGTTGCTCCGGCTGCTTTTTGATAACGGGTTAATGAAATTCTTCGGACGTATCTCCTACGGGCTTTATGTTTTTCACTGGCCCGTATTCCTGTTAACTGCTCCTTACTTCCAGGATCTTTTTACCCCCGCCTTACCACTTGCAGAAGCGCGGATCGCCGCTTCCATCACCGCTACGCTCGTGGGTATTGGCGTAAGCCTGATCAGCTTCCGCTATTTTGAACAGTATTTTATCCGAAAAAAGATCTCCTACGAATAATCCTCCGGCTTTTTCAAGGTCTGCCAACCGGTTATTTGTATTATTGCGCACCGGTTTACAGCTATGGATATTACAGAACTCAGCAGAACAACATCCGCGCAGTCGTTGCGTCATCCGTGGGAGACCGCGCGGGTACGTGCTATCCGTTTTCTGCTGGGCAAAAATCACCGGCATCTTACCGATGTGGGTGCCGGCGATGCGTTCGTGATCGAAACACTCGCACAGGTGGGAATGGCCAACCGTTATACGGCTGTCGACACCGCCTATACACCGCAACTGATTCAGCAACTGCAGCAGCGTACGGCCGGTCTGCCTGTTGCGTTTTTATCAACCACTGCTTCCGCACAACCAGACAGCGATGCCGCCATGCTCGCCGATGTGATCGAGCATTGCGAAGATGATGCAGCCGTGTTGAATGATACCGTGCAAAATGTCCTGCAGCCAGGCGGTACGCTGTTGATAACGGTACCCGCATTCCAGGGATTGTTTTCACAACACGATCAATTATTGCTGCATTACCGCCGGTATACGCGCAAACAGTTAGTGAAACTCTGCCGTGAACAAAACCTCGAGGTTATCGGCAGCGGCTATTTTTTCTTTACCTTATTACTTCCACGTCTTATTCGTTTGTCAGGAGAAAAAGCAGGTTGGTGGAAAACAACTCAATCCATCGACAATTGGAAGGGAAGCCCGTTTTTTTCTCGTGTTATTTCGTCTATTTTGTGGTTTGATTTCCGGATAAGCCATGCTTTTTCCCGCATTGGTATTCATTTGCCCGGACTCTCATGTTACTGCTTATGCAAAAAACGGCCATCATAGTTCCCTGTTATAAAGAAGCTGCGCGCCTGCAGCCGGAGATATTTATCCGGTTCCTGCAGCAACGGCCCGATGCCGATCTGCTGATGGTCAACGATGGAAGTCCCGACAATACAGCGGAGGTATTAGCGACTCTCGCCGCCTCCCTGCCCGGCCGGATAACTGTTATTTCATTGAAACAAAACAGCGGCAAAGCGGAAGCTGTACGACAGGGATTGTTACACGCACTCAAAACAACTGATTACAGTTTTGCCGGTTATCTCGATGCAGACCTCTCTACCAGTCCCGAAGAATTTATCCGCCTGAAAGATATTCTTGCCCATGACTCGCTCGATTACGTACTCGGCTCCAGGATAAAAACGCTGCAAAGCTCCATTCAGCGCTCACAGTTCCGGCACGTAACCGGGCGTTTTATTGCCACGCTCATCGACACCAGGTATCGATTAGGCATTTATGATACGCAGTGCGGTGCAAAATGTTTTCGCACTGATTTGTTGCAGCCGATCATCGAACAACCTTTTATTACTAAATGGTTTTTTGATGTGGAGCTGCTGTTGCGTATACGTGACCGGCAAACCGCCTGCCGCGGTTCGGAGATTCCCTTGCGTCGCTGGCATGATCCGGGCGGATCGCGGCTTTCCATCTGGAAGTCGCCTGAAGTAATGGCCGATCTGTGGCGTTTGTTCAAAAATTATAAACGTAACACGCATGACTGAACTGCGCCAACGCAACCGCTACCTTCCTGATATTTCCTACCTGGCTTTGTTACTCCTGATAACAGCCGTCGCGTACTGGCCGTTAAGTCTGCATGTTTTCAGTTTAAAAAATGATGCACTCAATTATTTTCTGCCGGTGCGCCGGCTGGTAAGCGAATCTTTCCATAACGGACAATTGTCATTGTGGACGCCTTACCTCAATCTTGGCTATCCCCTGCACGGCGATATGCAATCCGGCGCCTGGAATCCCATCGTTCAATTGTTCTCCCTCTTCGGCCCTTATACGTTATATACGTTGCAAGTGGAAACATTGCTTTATGTGTTCCTGAGCGGCACCGGTATGTACTACCTGCTCAAACATTTCAGGGTGCATCCGCTGGCAAACATCATGGCCTCGGTTGCTTTTATGTTATGTGGGTTCAACAGCGACTCCTGTCAGTTCCTCAACTGGATTTCCAGTGCTTCCTTTCTTCCTTATGTATTCCTGTTTTATTACCGCTGCATGGAAGAGCGTTCGGTCAAACAAGGGCTGTATACTGCGATAGCACTTTATTTTCTTTTTAACTGTGCCTATCCTGCCGACTTTATCATCACTGCTTACCTGATGATCGCCATGCTGATACGTCGCATCGTATTGGATTGGCGAAAGGATATTCAATGGAAAAATCTTTTATTGACGCACGGAGCCATGATGCTGCTGTTTGTTGTGTTGTGCCTGCCGGCCATCCTTTCTTTTTATCAAAGCCTCCCGTTAACCGAACGCGGTACCGGCGCTTCTTATGAAGATGTGATGAGTAATCCCCTGCACCCGGCTTTGCTTTCATCTTACCTCACACCGCTGGCGGTATGGAAAATGCCCGGCGTGGAAATAACCGATCCCCTCGAAAGAAATTCTTATATCGGCCTGCTTGCATTTCTCTTAATGCTAACGGCTTTCTTTTACCGCAAACTTCCCGCTCCCGCTTCCTTCTGCAAAAGAGCAATGCTGGTTTTTCTTTTATTCAGTTTGGGCGAACTGGGGGGACTGCGGATTGTGGCCTATTACGTATTACCGCTGATGGACTCTTTCCGTCATCCGGCTAATGCAAAACTTTTCACCTTGTTCTTTGGTTGTGTGCTCGCAGGTTTAGTCTTCAATCAACTCATTACTTCCGGCGCAGACAAACGCTTCAAACGTGGCTGGGCAGTTTGCCTCTTATTATTTGTGATCTTGTTTGCCGTTGCCATCCTGAGCGAACCAACTTTACTTTCCGCAACCGGATGGGCGACGCCAAAAGGCTCCCTGAGCGACCGTATCAAACAGTTGATCGAAAGCCTTTCGGCAGGCGACCTTATTTTACTGAACATATTGCTGCAGGTGCCTTTTCTGATCTTATTATTCCGGTTTATCCGGCAACGGCATTTTGGTCATGCGACAACGGTGGGTATCCTGAACTGTATTGTTTTCACCATGTTGTTTCAGCCGTTTACGGTGGTAAAGAATACACGCGCGGCAGTTGTGCAGCAACGCATCAATGAAATAAAAAGAGACGGCTACCCACTGCCGGATCTGCGTTATACGCTGGCGCAAAACGGAGAAGGCAATGAGCAGTACATGCATGAGATCGGTGTGCGGAATATGTACAGCAAACAGATCGGCCGCTCGGAATACCGCGTTTCGCCGAGCAACCTGCTGGTGCAAAATCAATTCTGGTTCAATGAGCCATTGCGGCAACGTTTATTGCAACATCCGCTGATCTATAGCCCTTCGTTCATTTTTCCCATTGCTGATACGGCTACGCAAGCCCGTGACAGCGTGGGCATGATCGCTTTTATCGATGAAATGAAAACGTCTTTGCGTATCGACACATCCATACAGGGAAAAATAAAGATCACTGATTTTTCACCACTGTCGATGCGTTTTGAAACAAATGCGAAAGGCGACAACTGGGGCGTGCTGATGATCAACCGTCATCCCCGCTGGGAATTGTATCGCTACGGGCAACGTGTAAAACTGCCCGATGCCAACGTGGCCTTCATGGCGTTTGAAATACCAGCCGGCCCACAGGAATATGAATTGAAATATTACCAGACCGATCTGCAGATCGCCTGGTGGATCAGTACAGTTGTTTTATGCTTATTTATTGTTTTTGTCATCCTCAAACGTGTGAGGCGGAAGGCTTCAATACCGGCGTAGGAAAATAACGATCCCGCAAACGGAGTACAGGCTTTTCGATCAGCCAGGTAAGTACGATGCCCGTACCGATATTGGCCACTGTCTTGAGCAGGAAAACGGGAAGCAGTTGCAAATCTCCCCCGAAGAAAGATTGGTTAATGAAATTACTGATAGCAGGCCCGGCCAACATATGTACCAGGTAAATGGCATAAGAATAACGGCCGATGAATGCCAGGGCACGATACAATCCTTTTAAGCTGGTTGCTGCCAATATTCTTTCGATCCGCCATTGAAAAACCAATCCGATCGCCAATGCTGTTCCAAACGCTACATACAATAAAGTAAATCCCGGCACCAGAATGAATTCATTTTCCGCCTCTATTAAAAATACCGGTAACAAACCTGCTGCCACTACAATCAATAATACCGGGTAATAACGGCGGATAAAAATTTTCGTTGCCTCATAACGATAATGATAACACCATGAAAGCAACACTCCTGCCGTCAGCGAATCGATACGCAGATGCGTGGGAAAGAAATGTGTGTAAGGAGAAAAAGGCAGCCAGGCATTCGTCAGTGCGCGGCCGGTAAGGCAAAGCAACATAACCATGATACATACCCAAGGCACAATTTTCCCTTGCACACAGCCCCGGGCTGCGGCCAGCGTCAGCATCAGTGCCAGCAATAAATAGAAATGTTCTTCGATCGCCAGCGACCAGGAAATGCCGATAATACCGGGATGGTAGTTTTGAAAAAAGAAGAGTTCGGCCAGCAATGATCCTGTTGTTACCGGTATTCCTTTCCACCAATTATACAACAGGTAAATCATCACTACCGCATAAAACAGCGGATAGATTTTAAATGCGCGTCGCAACAGGAATCTTCCTGCACGCAAAGAGCCATTGGCTGCATATTCGCGGAACAGTAATCCGGAGACGAGAAATCCGCTGAGCACAAAAAAGAGATCAACGCCGATCCAGCCCATGCGGGTGGTTATCTCCGTAAGGGCTCCGTGACGCAATAATACAAGGAAGATGGCTAGTCCTCTGAAAACATCGAGTAACAGGTTTCGCTGACTAACCATCTTCGCTTGCGGCTTATCGCATCAGGTACATTTTTCCGTACCCTTTATTGAAGTATTTATCGGTGTTATCGTCGGACGATTTGTATTTATCCAGCGACTTGCCGTTGAGATTGGTGATTACGCGATACAGGTACACGCCGTTTGCCAGCTTGTCGCCGTACTGGTCCGTTCCATCCCATTTGAATTCTGTGATGTTGCGTCCGATATGCAGGGGGCCTAATTCGTCTTTCGTGATCTCCCGCACTACTTTACCCGTGATCGTCAAAATCTGTATCCGCATGTTCTGTGGCACTTCACTACCGGTCAGCGTAAATACAAATGCTGTTGAGGTGGTGAAAGGATTCGGATAGTTGAGCATATTCGAGATCATCGGTTTGTTGATCACCTGGAACGCCACGCGGTATTCAATATTTCCAGCCGCATTCTCACTCCTGTCTTTACCACTTACGATCAGCTCATAATCACCATCCTGCTGCAGCCATGGCTGTACAGTTACCGTAGCTGTATTGTCAGGATTAGGAGCCTGTCCTGCCGGTGTAAAGCGAACAGTATCGGTATTGTTGAAATAATAACGGCGCAATGAACCGTCCGGGTAACGGATATGGAGATTGAGCAGACTTGTATCATTGAGCACCATCCAGCGTGCTTCGTCTTTGAGTTTGATCAAGATGTCCGGTTTGGACGAAACGATATCCCTGTTAAGAATATGGGTACCGTCGAAGGTTACATCCAGCAGCGGATTGAGGCTATCCGGCCTTACATACAGATTCCTGAAGGCAAAATTGTTGAATACATGTTGTTCCGGCTGATCTTCATCCGGGTTGAAGTTCACGAAGAGAATATTCTTTCCGGCGAGTGACTGGGTTGCCACGTTCACTTCCAGTTTGATAGTGTCATTTGGCAACAAGTCTTTTTGTTTCGGGATCGGAATGATGTTTTCGATATTGTTGCGGTCGGTGATCGACAGTTTGACTTTTATACTGTCAAACTGTGTCTGGCTCACATTTTTGAAGCCGATACCGAAGCGGAACGGTTCGCCCACATCCACCGTATCTTTTGTGGTAAAGAAAATATTGGGAGCGATGGCGCCTTCAGGTACCGGATCGTAATACAGGCGCCAGTAGTTCAGTTGGTAAGGCGTCAGGTGCGAGGTATCTTTTGTATGCATATACATACGCAGATATGGGTAGTCCGCTACATCGATGGAGCTGATATCGGTGATCTGCTGCGATCTTGGGATATTGCGGATCAGGGTGTCTTCCTGGCCGGAACGGGTGATACCAATGATGTGTGCGTACACGCTGTCATCACTCGGTGTCTCCATAGAGTAGCCTCCCCATTCAAATGTTTTCCATGCTTTGGATGGGCCCATCGGCGGAGAAGAAAGTGCACCGTTGTCATCACGGCCCAGCAGTTCCGCAGAAAGAGTAACTACATCGTACACTCCATTACCCACAATCCATTTTGGCGTAAAGCTGGGATCATTCTTTTTATACACAAGTATAAACGGTCGTGCCCGATAAAAGGAGTCAATTCCCGAGAGCCCCGCATTTTTAAGATAATGGTAAAGTGAGTTGCCCGCGCCATAGATATTTTCGTCAGCCTTCCAATCATTAGCCCAGGCTTGCGGGAATCCCGGGAATGATTCGGGAGAAAGGGTAAAGTTGCGCACCACGACATACTGACCGTCAGGAACCGAATCTTTCATGAAGTTCATCATCAGCTTACGACGCTCCGGTGTATCATAACGCCATTCGAAGTTGATTTTACGGGATGGTGTACAGTTGTTACTCACACTGCCGAAACGGGCAAGACCAAGACCGCCGTTGGAAGTATTGTCCAATGTCACGTTGATCCATGGCGCCAGTGTTGCAGAATCCAATACGTTAAATACCAGCGAAGAAAACCAGCAGGTATTGGCACCAATAAGATTATCATTCACCGAAATACCCACTGCGGTTTCCTGTACGGCTCCTGTTGCCCAGCAGCCATTGCTTGTGAATATATTGTTTACGGTAGTATTATAAACCCACTGACGTTTATCATTTAGCAGATGGGTATTGTAGTTGTTTGATTTTTCGTGCTGGAAATAATGTGACTGGTTAAAACCTGTCTCCGGTCCGGGTATGTACACGAATGAAGAGGTATTCCAGACCGGATCACCAGTGACCGGTGTAGGAGATACGCGCCAGTAATAAACCCTGTTGGCCACAAAGGTCATCGGTGCATCGAATTGTATCAGACCTCCCGTGCTGCTCACCGAACGGGCCACTTTGGCCGGAGAGTTGAAGAGTTCCGTGGTATCCATTTCCACATTGTACTGCCGCATTTCGGCAAAAGCATTCGCAGAGGAAATACTGAATTTGATGTTTTGCTGATTGACGATGGAGTATTGGTAAGGATAGATCGGACGTGCTTCATCTTCATAGATATATACATCCTTCGTTACCGTGTTATTCGATTCATATAACTCATCGATATTGTTATCCGCATCCAGTGTAACGGTGATCTTGTTCAGTCCTTTATCCCTTGTGGGAACGATAGGCACATCGATCAGCACAGAGTCTGCATATTTGGTAAAGGCAAGCGTGTCTCTTTTGATGATTTCCGTGGTCAGATCAGGATAAGTGCGTTTTACTTCCACCACCATTTTCTTGTTGATCGACTTACCGAGGTTCACGTATTTGGCATTGAGCTCAAAATGTGTTTCAGCTACTGAAATAAAAGAAGGGCTTACTTTCACCAGCGGATCTTCGATGGCGTAGTCGGGTTTATCGCTGCTGTAAAAACGGATGGCAGGGTCACCATGCAAAGTGAATTGCTCTACCTGGAAGCGTGCGTAGAAATCGCCCGCAGGCGTAGCAGTCAGTACCCGCGCAACAGCCTGGTCCATGATCTCTCCCAGTGTTTTACCGTAGTGCGTCGTAGACATGGCCGTATAGTTCCATGTATTGTATACGTCGAGATAATGCACGATACCAAGGTGCGTACTGGCCAGGAAGGCGATGGCTCCCCGCTCGGGTGCCAATACATATTTCTCCGACAGCGTTTCTTTTGTAACAAAACGCGCAGGGTTGAAATTATAGAAGTTACCTGCATTACAACCCATTACATTAAATATCGGGTATTTGCCGGCATTGTTATAGTTCATCGGGTTGTCGAGGTTGAACTCGAGTGTGCTGGAAGAAGAGTGACCGAAGTAAGTCAGCAGACCGATACCCTCCGTGAAAAGGTTGGCGATCCGCGTGCTGTTCAGTTGTTGCACCGCATCAGCAGATGTTTTAACAAAGCTGCTGACATTACCCGCATAAGCTGTGTCGCTGATAATCTTAGCGTGGTTGTTCAGCGCAATCGTCAACAGATTGCTGGTGTTAAAATCACTTGCGCCCACTACATGGACCACATTTTTCATCCATGATTTATCTGCAATCGTGGGCGAGTTATAACCATACAGTTGCTCATACTGCTTTACTTTAGTCAGGTACAGCGCTACTTCATCACCATTGATGGCAGACAAACGTCCTATTGGTGTCAGCGGAATAAAGTTGCCCGGAGCAGCGCTCATCAGGTTGTCTGACGCCGGCTGTCCGAATGTAGGTACAAGGTTCAGTTTTTCTATATCCACATGGCTTTCAAACTGTCGGTACTGGTTATACATTACCCCTTTGCCCACCAGGAATATACTCTTCAGCGGGCGGGTATAGTTGGCGCGTGCCCAGCGGATGAAATTGCGGACACTCAGCGGATGTTTTTTAATACCGAATGCAAACTGGTCCACCAGTTCGTCGATCATGTACAGATTGGCCACATAACCTCCGCCCTGTGCAGAACGGCGATAGTTTTTATAATCTTCCACCGGCTGCGAACCTCCTGTACCGGTAAGTACATTGGGGTGAGTGATGATCAGGAAATCGCCCTGATTGGCAGGAAGCAGGTAGTTGACAAAATTGCGTTGCTGGAAACTGGTGATGTTGCGGATGTTGGCGGGTGCCGTATTCATCAGCACCAGTTCACGCGCAGTGCCTGAAGGCTGCAGGAAAAAACGGATGGTGCCCGCCACAGCCGTGTTGCCTTCGTAGCGCCGGCCATTTGTGATATCGTACAAAACCGGAATGCCGGTAAAAATAAAATTCGTAATCTCCAGGTAATTGCCCGAAGGATTAGCCAGAAGACTGAAGGAAAAACTTGTATTGGCTCCGCCGAAATTGAACTGGCGCGGATAGCTTACTTCCATCATGGCGATGTCGAGACGATCGGGAAGCGGCGTGGCTGGAGGCAGCACGGGTTCGGTAGCATTGGTAACCACCAGGCTCGCGCTGTTGCCGCTGATCAGCGACACAGGGAATGTAGCGGAAAATTTCTGCGCGCTGAAAAAATCGACGTGCTGATCGATAACCGTGTTGCCATTCAACCGCAATACCAGTTTGCGCGGATTCTCGGCATTACCTGCGGCATTGACACGCACGGTACCGTCGGGTGCTCCGGCGCCTGTATAAACAGCCAGGTTGTTGTCGGAAAAAGTAAGCGTGCCGTCACGCGGAATATCGTCTGACACCCAGCCCTCCCCTTCATCGTAAGAAGAAGAATACGTGTATTCGTGTTCAACGGGAGAAGAATAACCCTGACCGATCTTGCTGCGGTAATAAATACCGGTAGTGTGCATGAAGAAAGGCTCCGGTGAAACACCCGTAGGAAGATTATTGGCGGCAGGAACGAGACGCAGGTTGTTACCTGCCGTATTTACGGTAAGAAAGTAAGCGGCCGTGTCCGTCTGAAGGCTCCATTTATCCGAAAGCTGAAAATCGGTGTTGCGGTATAATGGATTGTCGGCCTTACCATCGTTCATTTCTCCCCAGAACTCGATATAATCCGAAGCACCGAGTGTGCCTGTCTGAACGGATGTATACAAGGGAATTTCTTTACCATTGCGCCAGAGTTGAAACTGTGCAACAGGCGTTGTTTGCAGTCCTATGCCGCCGAGTGCGGACTGACTGATCCGGTAAAGACCGGACGCACCTACTTTGAACTTATAGTAGGTTTTGCTATAGTCGATCCACTCGTTATTGTATACCTGTGCAGATGCACTAAGGCAGCAGATAAGTAGAAATGGAAGTAAAAATCGTTTCATGAAAAAACGTTTTGTGCTTGTTGTACAGATTTAGTTTTTCTTCTTTTTATTCTTGTCTCCCGCCATATCAAGACGCAGCGAAAACACGTGGGTAAACAAGGGATTGGATTGATTGGCCAGGTTGGTAAACGCATAATCGATGGTTACGCTCTGAATGCGGAAACCGGCACCGGCACTTGGCTGGTAAATCCACACTTTCTTTTGATTGAGCGTGTCGCCATCGGCCAGCGCTTTCTGAAAATTATTGATCCCTGCCCTCAGGAAGAATACATTGTTGAAGTTGCATTCGAGACCGATTTTAGGGTCCACACTCACCGGATCGCCGATGATCACGGTGTTGCGTTTGCCATCGAACGTAAGGTCGAAGTTGGTTTCTGCCAGCAGGGTGGCTTTTTTGCTGATCCTGAATTCGCGGCCGACACCCAACACCAGGCGGGGCGCCGTCATTTCGGTTGACTTCACCGGAATTTCATTGTTGGTGAGGTACAATACTTCTTTTTCTCTTTCGGTAAAGCTGAATGACCAGGTGTTGAAAGTGGAAGTGATATCACGGCCAACAACACCGAAGCGCCATTTGCCCTGGTAGATTTGTAAACCTGCATCGAGACCAAAACCCCAGGCTTTGGCAAACTTGCCCACGTTACGGTGGATCACTTTTGCATTCAGCCCGAAGTGTACTTTCTTCTTTTCTGTTTCTTTCAACTTCTGAGAGAAAGAAAGCATGAAGGCATAGTCTGCAGAAGAAAACGCCTGTATGTTATTGTAGTTGAGCGTACCGTCGGGTTCTACCAGGAACAAAGTATTCATGATATCATCTACGGCAAAACGCAGTCCTGTGATGCCGATGGTGCGTTTATTATTTGCAGAGGGGAATGCAACGCTGACAAAATCATATTTACCGATACCGGCAAAATATTCGGCGTGCATGAGATTGACCTGCGGATCGTCTTTGATGTTGACCAGTCCGGCGGGGTTCCAATAACCGGCCGTACCATCTGCTACACCAGCCACCTGCGCGCCGCCCATGGAAAGCCCGCGTGCACCGGCACCAATGTTGAGAAATTCATTCGAATATTTACGAAACTGAGCCCGGGAAGATAACGACACAAAAACGCAGCACAGGGTCAGGTATATACTGAAGCGGTTCATTCGGGTAATTTTCAGATAAGCGGTTATTAATTAGACAGTTTATTTGTCCTTAGGGCTGCCTGCAAAAGTAACATTTACCTTTGGAATATCATAGCCCCCTTTCCGGTAAGCACGCCCGAAAACGCATATAATGAAAAAATATTGTCCAATCGGCCGGCCTTGGCGGGGATGCTGTACTTTTGGACCCAAATTTCGACTTAACACAATGAATCTCATAGAAGAACTACGCTGGAGAGGCATGATCCAGGATATTATGCCCGGCACAGAGGAGCAACTGCTGAAAGAAATGACCACGGCCTATATCGGGTTCGACCCCACGGCCGAAAGTCTGCATATCGGCAGCCTCGTTCCTATTCTGCTGCTGGTACACCTGCAAAAAGCCGGTCACAAGCCCCTGGCACTGGTGGGTGGAGCCACCGGTATGATCGGTGACCCCAGCGGCAAGAGCGAAGAACGTAACCTGCTGGACGAGAACACCCTGGCCCGCAATGTGGCCGGCATCCGCGCCCAGCTCGAGAAGTTCCTCGATTTCGACGGCAGCAAACCAAACGCCGCAGAAATGGTGAACAACTACGACTGGTTCCGCGCCATTTCTTTCATCGATTTTCTGCGTGACACCGGCAAGCACATCACCGTTAACTACATGATGGCCAAGGACAGTGTGAAAAAACGCTTTGAAGGTGAAGTGGGCATCAGCTATACGGAATTTGCCTACCAGCTCATGCAGGGCTACGATTTCTACTGGCTCTATGAAAATAAAAACTGCAAACTGCAGATGGGTGGCAGCGACCAGTGGGGCAATATTACCACCGGCACCGAACTGGTCCGCCGCAAGGCCGGCGGAGAAGCTTTTGCCTTCACCTGCCCGCTGATCCGCAAAGCTGACGGCACCAAATTCGGTAAAACCGAATCCGGCAACGTCTGGCTCGATGCTTCCCGCACATCGCCTTATCAATTTTACCAATTCTGGCTCAATGCCAGCGATAGTGATGCCGCTACCTGGCTGCCAATCTTCAGCTTCCTGGACCGACTCACGATCGAAGAACTAAAAAAACAACACGAAGCGGCACCCGAGCAACGTCTTCTCCAGAAAAAGCTCGCAGAAGAGGTAACTTCTTTTGTACATGGCCGCGAAGAATTCGAAAAAGCGGTAGCCACTACCGAAAGACTCTTCGCCAATCAAAACGCGCCCGCCGAAGCGTTAAGCCTCGAAGACCTCGAGTCAATGGAAGGTGTGGTAAAAGCAGCGATCAGCCGCGATGAATTGAAAGCAGGCATCGATGTAGTGAGCTTCCTGGCAACGACCCATGTTTTTGCCAGCAAGGGCGAAGCGCGCAAACTGGTACAAGGTGGTGGTGTAAGCATCAACCGCCGCAAAGTGGAAGCCGTTACAGATGTAGTGAAAGAAGATCAATTGTTACATGACCGTTATATCCTGGTACAAAAAGGAAAAAAGAATTATTACCTGGTTGAAGCCATCTGATTTTTGTACAAATACAAAAATCAAAATGTGTAAATGTGAAAATATGTAAATGCAAAAGCCCCGGTTTGTGTGTCAACAACCGGGGCTTTTTAATCTTATATATATTACTTTATTGACGATTCACTATTGACAATTGACCATTCACGATGGACCATTCACTTATTCACCTATTGCCCATTCACTTATTGACTTATTGCCTTATTCACTATTGACGATTCCCGATTCACCTCTTCCGTATTCTTCACCCGCTTGCGGTAATTTTTGAAAAGACTGTGCCAGCGAAGTTTCAGTACACCCAGAATGCCCTCCTTCACAATGCCTTTGTTCATTTTGGATACGCCATAAGTCCGGTCCTGGAAAAGAATAGGTACTTCCTTGATTTTGAAACCAAGTTTCCATGCCGCAAATTTCATTTCAATCTGGAAAGCATACCCGACAAAGCGGATTTGATCAAGATTGATCGTTTCCAGTACTTCACGGCTGTAACACATGAAGCCGGCAGTAGGATCTTTTACCGGCATCCACGTAATAATGCGTGTATAAATAGAAGCGCCTTTTGATAAAGCAATACGGTTGGCCGGCCAGTTGGTCACGCCACCACCTTTGGTATAACGCGAACCTACCGCCAGGTCGGCACCTCCATTCTTGCAGGCATCGTACAGGCGGGGCAGGTCATTGGGATTATGGGAGAAGTCGGCATCCATTTCAAAAATATAAGCATAGCCGCGTGCGGTAGCCCATTTAAAACCGTGGATATAGGCTGTTCCCAAACCAAGTTTTCCTTTTCTTTCTTCGATAAATAATTCACCAGGGAATTGCTGCATCATTTCCTTCACAATAGCAGCGGTGCCGTCAGGCGACCCATCATCGATCACCAGCACATGAAAGTCTTGTTTCAGCCCAAAGATGGCATGAAGAATCCGGGAGATATTGTCCCGTTCATTATAGGTTGGTATGACGACTAATTTCTCCAAAGGATATACTCTACGAATTTACAACAACGAAAAAGGTTCCATTGTTAAAAATTGTTCACAAAAAAGCAAGATCTTTTACGCTTTTTTCAATTTTGTGCGGGTGAAAATTTCGGTGAGTTTCTGCTTGGTATTTTGGGGAAAATCGCCTTTCATCATCCAGTCATAATACTGAGGCTCAGCCTTTAGTACTTCCGCCACCGACTTCCCTTTGTATTTACCGAAGTTGAAGATCTCTACCCCGTTTTCCATGATGAACCTGCGTGCGAAATCCACAATTACTTCTTCGCCGATGGTTTTGTTGATGGAATCGAGTGAGGTACCGAGTTCGGGATAGCGCTCGAGTTGTGCAAGCAATATTTCATAAGTAGCGGCGGCATCCACTTCTGCGCCGTGTGCTCCTTCCAATGTTTTGTTGCAATAGAAACGATAGGCCGCACTCAGGGTGCGTTGTTCCATTTTATGGAAAATATTCTGCACGTCTACCATACGGCGACCTTTCATTTCAAACACCACACCTGCGCGCAGAAATTCTTCTATGAGCAGTGGAATATCAAAACGGTTGGAGTTGTAGCCGGCCAGGTCGCAGCCGTCAAGCATCTGCTTCAGCTCCTGGGCTACCTGCCGGAAGGGAGGTGCATCCTTCACCATTTCATCAGTAATCCCGTGAATGTCGGTTGACGTAGCAGGGATAGCAATTTCGGGATTGATCAGCTTGCGTTTCTGGATACGGGTGCCGTCGGGAAGTATCTTAACCACGGCAAATTCAATGATACGGTCCGTACCGAGATTGACACCGGTTGTTTCCAGGTCGATAACAGCAAGCGGTTTGGTTAGTTGGAGCATCAATTTATGGTTTTCAGAACGGGCGTAAAGGTAAAGAAACTGACCTAGTTAACCACTTTTTTATCATGACAGCCGTTTTTTAACCGAACTTTTAATTAATACGTAGGTATATTTGCATACTATAGTCTTGTAATCGCACGTTTAACCAGTCAAACACGCATCATGAAAACGAAACTTTTTGCATTGGCCGCCCTGCTGACACTTGCTATCGCAGCTACGTCCTGCTACTCTTCCAAGAAAACAGGCTGTCCCGGCAACCCCGGTACCAGTGCCCGTTTCCGTGGCTAACGTTCGTTAGATATTGATATTAATTTATTATTATCAGTCTATTATTTCGCCGGATAAATTATATTTGCTCCGCAATGTTCAACAACACACATATTCATCATCATTTCTTACACAGCCGTAAGCCGTGAGATGTTTTATGTTTAATCATACTTGAAGGCTTACCAGTGGTAAGCCTTTTTTATTTGACCCGTATATCATTTTTATGGAAAAGAAAATTCGCATCGCTATTCAGAAATCAGGACGCCTGCACGACGATTCGATGCGGCTGCTCAAAGAATGTGGCATCGACGCCGGCAACAGCCGCAATCAACTCCGCGTGGCCGCCACCAATTTTCCCGCCGAGATATTTTTCCTCCGCGACGACGATATTCCCGAATACGTGCAGGACGGTGTGGCCGATATCGGTTTCGTTGGCGAAAACGTGGTGCTGGAGAAAAACAAGAAAGTCAACACGGTCGAAAAACTGGGTTTTGGTAAATGCCGTCTTTCACTCGCTATTCCGGCCAACAAGCGCATCCGTTCCGCAGCAGACCTTGCCGGAAAAAAGATCGCCACCAGCTATCCGCATATTCTCTCCGGCTACCTGAAAAAGAAAAAGATCAAAGCCGATATTCACACCATCAGCGGCTCCGTGGAAATAGCTCCGCGTATCGGACTCGCCGATGCCATTTGCGATCTCGTGAGCTCGGGCAACACCCTTTTCTCCAATGAACTCACCGAATTGGAAACCATCCTGCAATCGGAAGCAGTGATCATCAGCAATAATGATCTCTCTCCTGCCCTGCAGAAGATTCTAAATAAATTATTGTTCCGTATTCAGTCCGTCAAACGCTCGCGCAACAACAAATATGTGTTGCTGAATGCCCCCAACGACAAACTCGACGCTATCTGCGGCCTGCTTCCCGGTATGCGCAGCCCCACCGTTTTGCCACTCGCAGAACCGGGCTGGAGCTCCGTACATTCCGTAATCACCGAAACCGATTTCTGGAATATCATCGAACAACTGAAACAACAGGGCGCAGAAGGCATCCTGGTTATACCGATCGAAAAAATGATCCTCTGATGATGCGTGTTTATAAACATCCCGCCGCTTCCCGCTGGCCATCTATTTTACAACGTCCCGCACAACGTGCCGGCAACGTACAGCAAACCGTTGCAACTATTATCAACGAGGTAAAGACCAACGGCGATAAAGCGCTGCAGGTTTACGCACGCAAACTCGATAACTGGGAAGGTGGTAAATTGGAAATATCCGCTAAAGAAATTAAAGCGGCTGCCAAACAACTTTCACCGGCATTACGCAAAGCCATTAAAACGGCAGCAGCCAATATCACCCGTTTTCACGAAGCTCAGCAACTGCGCAGCGAGGTGATCGAAACACAACCAGGTATCCGTTGCTGGCGTAAACGTGTGGCCATCGAACGCGTAGGTCTTTACATCCCCGGAGGTTCAGCACCGCTTTTCTCCACCGTATTGATGCTGGCTATTCCCGCGCGCATCGCAGGCTGTGAAGAGATCATTCTCTGCACACCTCCCAATAAGGATGGCGCCGTTCATCCTGCTATTCTTTTTGCTGCGCAATGTTGCGGCATCACGCGTATCTTCCGCATCGGCGGCGCGCAGGCCATTGCGGCAATGGCTTATGGCACCAAAAGCGTTCCGCGTGTTTTCAAGATTTTTGGGCCCGGCAACCAATACGTAACAGCTGCCAAACAACAGTTACAACAGATCGCTGCGATCGACATGCCCGCCGGTCCTTCCGAAGTACTGGTGATTGCCGACGAAACGGCTGATGCCGCTTTTGTAGCCGCCGATCTTTTGTCGCAGGCAGAACACGGCCCCGATTCGCAGGTGGTGCTCGTAACTACCACTGAACAACTGATCGAAAAAGTAAAAGAAGAATTAACCGCACAACTGCAACAATTGGAGCGACGGGATATCACACGTGAGGCGCTGAAACAAAGCCGGCTCGTATTGGTAAAAACATTGGACGAAGCAATGGCCTTGTCTAATTATTATGCACCGGAACATTTGATCCTCGCCTGCAACAAGGCCACTACATTGGCGAATAAAGTAAAGTCTGCCGGTTCGGTTTTCATTGGCCACTATTCGCCTGAGTCTGTTGGTGACTATGCAAGCGGCACCAATCACACGTTGCCGACAAGCGGCTATGCCGCCATGTACAGCGGCGTATCGGTGGAAAGTTTTTGTAAGACCATCAGCTTTCAACAACTCAGCCGCAAGGGACTGGAAGGCATTGCCGGTACGGTAATGACCATGGCGGAAGGTGAAGGACTGCAGGCACACAAACAAGCCGTTGCCATCAGGCTCAACCATTAATATTCTTTCAACCGTTTTATATTTTATCAGCAATGGACTCTTTCAATCTGGAAAATCTTGTCAGGAATAATATCCGCAAAATGCGTCCCTACTCTTCTGCGCGTCACGAGTTCAGCGGTGAAGCCACCGTTTTTCTCGACGCCAATGAAAACGCATTGGGCAGTCCGTTAAGGTTTGCCGTAAGCCGCGACTCATCACCACTGAACCGCTACCCGGATCCGCTGCAACATCGCCTCAAGGAACAGATCGCACGAATCAAAGGCATTCCGCCATCCCGCATTTTCCTCGGTAATGGCAGCGATGAAGCCATCGATCTGTTGTTCCGTATTTTTTGCGAGCCAGTAACAGACAATGTGATCATTTGCCCGCCTACCTATGGGATGTATGAAGTGTGTGCAGACATCAACAATGTAAAAGTAAAAGAAGTGCCGCTTCAGCCCGATTATCAACTCGACCTCGAAGCGATTGCGGGATCTATCGATGTGTTTACCAAACTTATTTTTATCTGTTCACCTAACAATCCTACCGGCAACAGCATCTACCGCGAAGACATCGAACTATTGCTGAATAATTTCGACGGCATGGTGGTGGTAGACGAAGCCTATATCAATTATGCACGGCAGCGTTCTTTCCTCCCTGAGCTGACCGAATATCCGAATCTTGTCGTGTTGCAGACCTTCTCCAAAGCCTGGGGCCTTGCAGGCTTACGTCTTGGCATGGCCTTCGCTTCGGAAGAAGTGATCCGGTATTTCAACAAAGTAAAATATCCTTATAACCTGGGGGAACACACGCAGGCGCTCGCGCTCGAAGCGTTGCAGCAAATGGAACAGATCAACGACTGGACGCGCCAGACAGTTGAGCAACGCGAATGGCTTGCCAAACAATTGGCTGAACTGCCTGTGACCAAACGTGTTTACCCGTCCGATGCCAACTTCCTGCTTGTGGCGATGGACAATGCCGATCAACTGTTCAGCTACCTCACCGACACCGGTATCATTGTACGCAACCGTTCCAAAGTGATTCTTTGTGACAACAGTCTTCGCATCACTGTCGGCACACCGGAAGAAAACCAGCAACTACTCAACGCCTTAAAAGCATATAACGCATGAAAAAAATATTGTTCATCGATCGCGACGGCACCCTTTTGAAAGAAGCTCCACCGGATTACCAGGTAGATAGCTGGGAAAAGCTGGCCTTTTATCCGGATATGTTTACCTGGATGCGCCGCATTGCCCTGGAACTAGATTTTGAGCTCGTGATGGTCACCAACCAGGATGGATTAGGCACAGACAGCTTTCCTGAAAACACCTTCTGGCCTATTCATGAATTTGTAATGCAAAGCCTGGTCAACGAAGACATTCATTTCAGTGCGGTTCATATCGACAAAAGTTTTCCTGCCGACAATATGCCCACCCGCAAACCCGGCACTGGTATGCTCACTTCGTACCTTAACAATCCAGACTACGATATTCCCGGATCTTTTGTGATCGGCGATCGCATCACGGATGTACAACTCGCCAAAAATCTTGGTTGCAAAGCCATCTGGCTCAACAACGATCCAAACCTGGGCGCGGCAGAAGTAAATGATGACAACAAGGCTTTGCAGCCGTTCATTGAATTGGAAACATCGAGTTGGAAGGCCATCTATGAAAGATTGCGGCTGGGCCGTCGCGTGGCGGAGCACCGTCGGGATACACAGGAAACAAAAATTTATGTGCGCATCGACCTCGATGGCAGCGGGCGTTCGGACATCAGCACCGGTTTACCCTTCTTCGATCACATGCTGGACCAGTTGAGCCGCCACAGTGGAATGGACCTCACCATTCACACCAAAGGCGACCTGGAGATCGACGAACATCACACCATAGAAGATACGGCGATCGCCTTAGGCGAAACGCTGGGCAAAGCTTTGGGTGACAAAAAAGGAATCGGTCGTTATGGTTTCACATTACCGATGGACGATTGCCTGGCGCAGGTGGCGTTGGACTTCAGCGGGCGCGCCTGGCTGGTATGGGAAGCGGAATTTAAAAGAGAAAAAATCGGTGAAATGCCAACCGAGATGTTCTACCATTTCTTTAAATCATTCAGTGATGCCAGCCGCTCCAATTTGAATATTAAGGCAGAAGGGACAAACGAACACCATAAGATCGAATCGATTTTTAAAGCGCTGGCCCGCAGTGTGCGGCAGGCTATCCGTCGCGATGTGGACTATATGCAATTGCCCAGTACAAAAGGAACACTCTGATGAATATTGTTATCATAAAATATAATGCCGGCAATACGCAATCCGTGCTTTTTGCTTTGGAGCGTATCGGCGCGCAGGCAACCGTTACGGATGACGAATCACTGATCCGCAGCGCCGACCGCGTGATCTTTCCCGGCGTGGGCGAAGCGGCCACGGCCATGCAATATCTCCGGGAAAAAGGTCTGGATAAAGTGATTCCAACGTTGACACAGCCTGTACTCGGCATTTGCCTCGGTATGCAGTTGCTTTGTACGCATTCGGAAGAACGGAATACCCCCTGCCTCAACATCATACCGGTTACCGTAAAAAGATTCAGCGCAGTCAATGAGTTGAAAGTACCTCAGATCGGATGGAACACGATTCATGATTTACGGTCACCGCTTTTCAATAACGTGCCGGAAAACAGTTATATCTATAATGTACACGGTTACTACGCACCCGAAAGTCCTTATGCGATCGCGCTCTGCGACTACGGCATCCGCTATGCAGCCGCGTTGAACAAAGACAATTTCTACGGTATACAATTTCACGCAGAAAAAAGTGCCGCTACCGGCGAACAGCTACTGAAAAACTTTTTATCCCTCTGATCATGAACGTACAGGTTGCTAAACTAGATGACGTATGGCCGTTAAGGCAGGAAGTAATGTACCCGGAACTCCCCCTTGATGCGGTAAAGCTACCCGACGATGGAGCGGGTTCACATTTTGGCATATACGAAGACAACCAGTTGCTCTCCGTTGTATCCGTATTTGAGCGCAACGGCGAAATGCAATTCCGCAAACTCGCTACGCGCCGCGACAAACAGGGAAAAGGACTTGCCTGGATATTACTTCAGCACGTATTACAATTGGCTGAGCAAAAAAAAGTAACCCGTCTCTGGTGTAATGCGCGCCTCAGCGCCACCGCGCTGTATGAGAAAATGGGCTTGCGGCAGAACGGAGCGCCATGGAGCAATCTCGGTCACGAGTTTGTAGTGATGGAGAGAAAATGGCCGACAAAAAAGATGGAGATCATTCCTGCGATTGATATTATCGATGGTAAATGCGTGAGACTGACGCAAGGTGACTACGAACAGAAAAAAGTATACAACGAACATCCGCTGGAAGTGGCTCGTGCGTTTCAGGACGCGGGATTGAAACGGTTGCACCTCGTTGACCTCGATGGTGCCAAAGCCAAAACAGTAAAAAACTGGAAAGTGCTGGAGACGATCGCCGGCAAAACCAATCTCAGTATTGATTTCGGCGGCGGTATTGCGGAGTTGACAGATGTGCAGATCGTATTCAATTCCGGTGCACACTACGCAACGGTCGGTAGCATTGCCGTAAAAAAAGAAGAAGAGTTTGCCCGTTGGTTGATCGCATTTGGCGCCGATCGTTTTTTATTGGGAGCCGATGTAAAAGAAAAAAAGATCGCTATACACGGGTGGCTAGAACAGACGGATATCGATGTAAAAGATTTTATCCGGAAATATCAGCAACGTGGTGTGCAGCAGGTATTCTGTACCGATGTAAGCAAGGACGGTAAGCTGGAAGGACCTTCGCTTGAACTTTATAAAGAGATCATTGCCGAATTCCCGTCGCTGCATTTTATTGCAAGTGGCGGTGTGTCTTCGGTAGCCGACCTGGATGCCTTGCTGGAAGCGGGTTGCAAAGGCGTGATCATCGGAAAAGCAATTTATGAAAACCGGATCAGCCTGGCTGATCTTCAACGATACAATTGATATGCTGACCAAACGCATTATTCCCTGCCTGGACATCAAAGACGGGCGTACGGTGAAAGGAACCAACTTCGTGAACCTGCGTGATGCCGGAGATCCGGTAGAACTTGGAGCTTTGTATGCTGCTGCCGGTGCCGATGAACTGGTGTTCCTCGATATTACAGCCACGGTAGAAAAACGCAGAACATTGAGCGAACTCGTAAGAAAGATCGCGCGTCAGATCAACATCCCTTTCACCGTTGGCGGTGGCATCAGCAGCGCCGATGAAGTGAGTTTATTGCTCGATCATGGCGCCGATAAGATTTCCGTCAATACGGCCGCTTTTAAAAATCCCGCACTGATCTCTGGTATCGCCGATCGTTTTGGCAGTCAGTGTGTGGTGCTGGCCATCGATACCCGGCAGGAAGAAGATGGCAATTGGTATGTGTATTTGCAGGGAGGGCGCACACGTACGCCGGTACTTTGCCGTGACTGGGCAATCGAAGCCTGCCGTCTTGGTGCCGGTGAAATATTGCTGACATCGATGAATCATGATGGCACCAAACAGGGTTTTGCCTGTGAACTAACGGCGGAGATTGCTTCCTCCGTATCCGTGCCCGTGATCGCCAGCGGTGGTGCGGGCACAGAAGCACATTTCGCCGAAGCCTTTACTAAAGGCAAAGCAGACGCTGCTCTGGCTGCCAGTATTTTTCACTTCCGTGAAATCCAGATACCTGATCTTAAAAATTATCTTCGCCGCGAAGGAATCTCCGTGCGGCTCTGACTTAAACTACTCAAACACATGACACCTGATTTTACCAAATACGCCGATGGATTGATGCCTGCAGTTGTACAAGATGTCAACTCCGGCAAGGTACTGATGCTCGGTTTTATGAACCAGGAAGCGCTTGATAAAACACGCACGGAAGGTAAAGTATGTTTTTTCAGCAGAAGCAAACAACGGCTGTGGACCAAAGGCGAAACGTCGGGCAACTTTTTACTGACAAAAGATATCCTGCTCGATTGTGATCAGGATACTCTACTGATAAAAGCCGTTCCTGCCGGGCCTGTTTGTCATACAGGCGCAGACACTTGTTTTGAAGAAACCAATCCCTCCTTTTCCCTTCAGCAGCTGGAAAATATCATTACGGACCGTTTGACGAATCCGGATGAATCGTCTTACACCACAAAGCTTTTTCGGAAAGGCATCAACAAAGTAGCGCAGAAGGTAGGTGAAGAAGCGGTGGAACTAGTGATCGAAAGTAAAGACGACAATAAGGAGCTGTTCCTCGGTGAAGCGGCCGACCTGCTGTATCACTATCTCATTTTATTGCAGGCAAAACAATTCCGACTCGATGATGTCATGCAGGTGCTTGCGGCAAGGCATAAAGAAAAACAAAGGGGAACATAAGAATATGTCCCCCTGAGGCTTCATCCTGTGTAGTTGATCACTCAATTAATCAAAACCCGCACCGTTTTAAAGCGACTTTGTGTTTTGTCATAGATGTTGAGCCAATAGATGCCCGGAGTCAGCGACGCTGCCTGCGGAATAGTTTCCACCTGGTCGTGCTGGGTCACGTTCACTTGCCGTGTGAGCAACTCCTGACCTACACTATTGTGAAGTTTTAAGGTATACGATCCTTGTTCCAGTCCCGTCATCTTCACGCGCAGCGGCGCGGCTTTCAGCGGGTTGGGTGATACGAGCACATCGCCCGGTACTTTCTCACTGAAGCGTACCATTACAATGTTGGAATAGGTATAGCGTGCGTCGTTGTCTTTTATTTTTAAGCGATAGTAGTTAACGCCCATGTACGGGAATTTATCCGGATACAGGTATTCATTGCGTTGCTCCCCTCTCGCAAACACCATGGCGATCGGTTGAAAATCCACGCCATTGATACTGCGCTCCAGTTCATAACCGTTGAGGTTCATTTCGTGCGTTGACGTCCAGTTCAGGTTTACAATTTTTCCATTGATAGCACCTTCGAACTCAAGCAGGGAAGCCGGTAAGGTGATATTACAATTGGTGGCTGTAAACGTATAAGATTTACCAAGACCATTGTTGTCCGCCGCAAAGCTGGTAAGCGTACCAAGTGTGGCGCCGAGGTTCAGCAGTCCCGCACCGAAATCCAGTGAATTACTCGAACCACCGATCAGTGCTCTCGAGGGTTTTGTTGGTCCCATCACAAAACCTGCATCGGATACACTTTTGCCGATCATGGCCGTTGCATTCACACCAAGTGTCGGTGAAGTTTCGCTGAACAACGACCAGGCTGGTGTAGTGGAATAGGTACCGCCCGCATTACCATAATAGATATAAGCTGATCCGCCCACTACGTCTGAGCTAATCAGTCCAACGGCGGTAGAAAGAGGCTCACCTACCACCAGGTCCGCAAAACCATCGCAGTTGGCATCGCGCATATTATCAAAGCTGCTGGCATACAACAATGACAGGTTAAGATTCTGACCGCTGAGGATAGAAAGAATACTTGTTGAACGTGGAGAAGAAAGTACCTGGCTGGATGCAACAGGATTGGTGAATGCACCGGTTCTGCGTGTGAATACATGCAGTTGTCCTGCTTTCACCTGGAGGTTTAACACTTGTGGCAATACACTTCCGGTGGGTGCGCCCACCAGAATATTACCTGTGCGTGATCCGCTTTTATATTTTGCACCTTTAACCTGGTAGCCAAAAAGGTTGGCTGCATTGCTGAGAAGTCCGCTGGTATTAGCCTGCAAACGTGCAACAGATGTTGTATTAACATCGGTGCCCGTTCCGGTATATACATAAGCAGTCCCTGCCAGTACCTGACCGCTGAGAATATCGAGCACGGTCTGTACCAATCCGCCAACGCCGGCCGTCAATGCCCCGAGGTTTACACCCGCCGGAGCGCCTACTACTACGTCTTTCTGGCCGTTGTTATCGAAATCGCCGGCACCATCAACACTGAAACCAAACAGCAATCCGTCTATTTGTCCGTTCAGTACACCGGACAACAGCGGACCGGCTACCAACCAAAGTGTACCCCCTACAACAGGCACTGCCTGCACGAGTGAACCAACTGCTCCGTACAAACCAAGCAGTGAACCCGTTGGAGGTTCTAACGAGCGGATAGTGGAAAACGTATTGCCTGCATCACTCATGAAGACGAATGCGCCGCCGGTCTTGACAGAAGACGCACCGTTGATACGTGCATAGGTTGGTGCGCCTACCACGATCTCTCCTTTGCCATCACCGTTCATATCTTCGGCTACTGCCATGGAGAAACCAAATAAAGGGTTAATGGTTACCGTTGTGCTGTTGAAAAGACTGCCACCGGTAAGGTTGATGCTTAAAAGCGGGCTGGGATTGGTACCGGTAAGCGGGCCTCCCTGGTAAATATAGATTTTACCAACAGTGGCGCTCACTACTGTGCTGCCGCCAATGTTTACACTTGCCTGATCCAGTGGCGCACTGATCAGGAGATCATTTATACCATCGCCGGTTACATCACCTGCGGTAATACTGAAACCAAACAGACCGCCGGAAATAACGGTATTGGGTTGCAATGTTTTGCTGGGCGCTGTAGGGAGACCGGTAGCCGATCCGAAATACAGGAACACGGCGCCAACGGAAACAAGACTGCCGGAACCTGAAATTACGTCGGCCATAGCGGGTGCGCTGATGGCAACGTCATCAAAACCATCGCCATTCACGTCGCCTACACCGGCAACAGTGAAGCCATATAAGGCCTGCACCTGCAGTGCGAGGCCGTTAAGCAGGCCGGGCAAAACACCATCAGCAGAAGTAGCCCACTCCGAAGAGTGGTTTAAGGGGTCTATGGTAACAGGATAAGTTGCGTCGCGGTCATCAACCCATAAGGTGAGTTTATTGATGCGATCGTCGTAGTACATTTTTGCCTTCAATTTTTTGTGATTCGCATCCCATACTACAAGATCATCATAAGCCATTTTGATGTCGTCGGTATTAGCGGGTGAATGAAAGAAAATTCTTCCATCACCTGCGGTGCGTACACCCAGGCTTGATGCTACTTCCATCTGCACTTCCAATCCGGAAGTGGCAGAGGAAGGACGGGAAGGAATGATAAAATTCTGTCGAAGACCTTTCTTTTCGTGCACATACTCCACCATCATATTGGTATAAGTATATGTCACTTTATTATCGCCGGTCAGCGCCGGCTCTCTCAGCAATGCACCGGTGTTCAATACACGGAATCCTACCTGCCAGTAAGCTGCTTTGCCGGCGGTCATTTGTTTTACTGCATAACCATTCTCATCGATGCGGAAGGCCAATTGATTATTAAGATTGACAGCAGCATAAATACCGCTGGCAGGTGAAGCAAATGCGATAGAAGAATTTTCAAGATGTGTTACGGCATGTCCATACCAGTCGTCTGAAGCAGCTGCAGGTAGTTTTTTATCTTTTTTCGGAGATTGAACAGCCGGAGGAGTTGTAGTTAAAAACGGTGACAGCTCTTGTGCGTCCACTTGTGATAGCAACGTGAACAGGCACAAGCCAACCATTGGGTAAAACTTGCGTTTCATAAATCGGGATTTTGAGTGATCAATAGATAAACAGGATTTCGAAAAAAACATGGTCTTTAGCCATGACTTGCCGGAGAGAGAAAGGGGCATGCGAGTTCCTTCAGTGAGGACCATAAGAATATACTACGGCCGGATAAGGGTACTGGCAGTTGACTTAATTCACAGACAAGGGTCAGGGTTGGCTCAGGTTATTGGGAGGTCTTTTGATAAGATATCGGCGGGTGAAGCTTCATAACAAATGTAGGATGGTACAGAGGCGAAGACGTACCCTGATCAATCCAACAGATACCCTTAAACGGTCAATCTGTTTTTCTTAACAATAAGTAAGATGGAGGAGGCGTAGGGAGCAGCCGTTTTAAGTATTAAGTAGTAAGTATTAAGTAGTAGGAAGTAGGTAAACACGATTGATCACCGATCCTAAGATGATTCGTGAGCAAGAAAATCACGGGATATTAGATACCTCATTCACTTATTGACTTATTCACTTATTCACTTATTCACTTATTGACAATTCACAATTGACAATTCACAATTCACTGATACTCCCAGGGGATCTCCACACTGATCGTGGTGCCTTTGCCCGGCGCACTTTCAATGCTGTAATTGCCGCCCATCATGTCGGTTCTTTCTTTCATGCCGAGGATGCCGTAGGTTTTGGAATGTTTGAGGCATGAAGTATCCATGCCATTGCCATCATCGGTAATATTCATGGCTATGGCTCCTTCGTGGTAAATAATAGTTACCACTACATGCGATGCCTGCGCGTGGCGCGCTACGTTGGTGAGAGATTCCTGCAGTATGCGGAATAATGCGATGCGGATGCCATCCGGCAATTCCGTATCGGGTATGTGTGAGTCGAAATGCGTTTGCACACCGCTGCGCCGTTCAAATTCTTTGAGGTGCCATTCCATTGCAGCGGAAAGCCCCAGATCGTCCAGCAGACTCGGACGAAGCTCCGAAGCAATACGGCGTATACTGCCTACGGTTTCTTTCAACACGTCCAGCAGCCCTTCCATTTTCTGGCGCACCAGCGGACTCTCGGATTTGATTTCTGAAATCAACCAGGTGATTTCCATTTTCATCACTGTTACCTGTTGTCCGAGTTCGTCATGTATTTCACGGGCAATGGATTTACGCTCTTCCTCCCGTACCTGGTGCAGGTGATCACTGAGCTCGCGGATGGTACGGTATGAATGCTCGAGTTCCTGTTGCGCTTCGCGTTGTTCGGTGATGTTGACCATTGAACCAATCATGCGGATAGGCTCATTGTGCTCATCGAGAATAGTATATCCCCTGTCGAAGATCGTCACATAGCCGCCATCAGATTTAACAAAGCGGTATTCGGCCGTCCATATTTTATCGCGGTTGATTACGGCCTGGCGTATGCCGGCGGTAACACGTTCGCGGTCCTGCGGATGAATACAACTTTCCCAGAAAGAAATGTGCTGGTGGGTAATGTTGCGTTCATAACCCAGCATCGAGAAGAAGTTGTCGTTCCAGGTGAGTTGTCCTGTGGCAAGCTCCCAATCCCATATCACGTCGTTGGTGGCTTTCATTACCAGGCCATATAGTTCACCGGCCTTCACCAGTTCTTCGATAATGCGTTTCTCTTTGGAGATATCGATCATGATTCCTTTGAGAACGGCGGGACGGCCATCGGTTCTCTCTACGCTCACGATATCGCGCAGCCACACGGAGCGGCCATCGGCCGCTATCATGCGGTAAGTGAATTCGTAGTAGTTGGTTACCTGGGAACGCGAGTGGCAATAATTGATTACCCATTCGCGGTCATCAGGATGAATATGATCTTCCCAGAAGTGAGGTTCGTCGTGCCAGGACGATAAGGGGTAGCCTAACATTTTCTCCGCATGGCGGCTGACGCAGCGGAAACGATCGGCATCGGCTTCCATTTCCCATACAATACCATCGATGCTATTGACCAATATGCGGTAGTTGTCTTGCAGGCGACTACTCTCCTGCTGCGCTTCTTTATCGCCGGTGATATCCTGCAGTACCAGTAACCATCCATCTTCCACCGCTCTTGCGGTGATTTTTAAACAGGTGCCGGAAGCTTGCAGAAAATGTTCCCAGGTGCAGGTAGTACCGGGCGTGGTGATGTTACCGAGTTGTACCGGTAAAGGCTCCGGCTGTCCAAGGTAGCTATTAAGAAGGAAAACGGAATTATCCGTTGTAAATGCCGAAGTCAGTTTTTCCGCTTCTGCGTTCATCCATTTGAATGAACCGTCAAAGCCAATAAGAATAACCGCTTCAGGAAGTTGCTGAAGAATATCGGAAATAAAAACTGCGTCGGGTTGCCTGATGCCCGCTGACCATTCACGATCCGCCATGTGTAAAGATTGATTAGGATGTCACACATCCATCCGGCTGATTAAAACGGATGGTTCAGAGTCCATGGGCATTGATAAAGTTAACAAGCGAAGCAGTGTTGCGCAGGTTAAGCTTCTTCAGAATATTATAACGGTGAACTTCAACAGTTTTCAGGGAAATGTCCAGTTTCACGGCAATTTCCTTGGAAGAAAAACCATCCTTGATAAACTGGATGATGTCCAGCTCGCGGCGGGAGAGATTGTTCATGTCGGGCTGCCCCGGCTCGTCCTGGATCTCCTGCTGTGCAAGAATGTTTTTTACTTCTTCGCAAATATATTTTTTGCCGTTGTAGACTTCAATGATCGCGTGGATCATTTCTTCTTTGGATGAGTTTTTGGTAACATAGCCCATCGCTCCAAGCTGTATCAGCCGCTTGGCGTAAGCCGGCATGCTATGCATGGACACACCGATCACACGCGAACCAGGCGACAATTTACGGATCTGCTTGGTGGCATCGAATCCGTTCATCGGACTCATGTTCACATCCATCAGCACAATATCGGGGCGGATATTCCTGGCGATCTCCACGGCTTCCTCGCCGGTGCCGGTAGAATCTACGACGTCAAAACGGTCATCGCTGTTAAGGATAAATGACCAGGAGTCGCGTATTAGTTTGTGATCGTCAACAAGCAGTATAGTAATTTTTTCCATTTGGATATGGGGCTTATACGTTTCAGGATAGGTTTGTGTGGTCAAATGTAAATGAAAAATACCTTACCGGGATTCAAACCCGCAACGACTGATGAAAGAAAAACCAGTGTAAGTGTTTTTACCTACAAAGTTTTACGATTTCATCTATCGTGTTTTTACTTACTCCCTAATATAGTGATTTAATGGAAATTACCCATTAAAAAAGACGGCTTTTCCTCTTTTTTTTATTTGCGGTAATTGCCTAACGTGCCGTTGAACGCCGCCATTCAAGGTGTGATGGCAGTACTATTTTGTGTTCCCCGGGCAACAATTTTTTGCCTTCAATCAAGCGAAAAAGAATGCCTGCAGCTTCTTTTCCGATCTCATAGGCGGGCTGCACTACCGTTGTCAGGGGCGGATTAAAAAGTGAAGCGACCGTGAGGTTGGAGAAACCTGCCACACAAAGATCCTCCGGTATTTTCAATCCCATTCCGGCACATACTTCATACGTGTCCACCGCCAGTTTCTCCACCGCCGCAAATACTGCATCGGGCCGTTGCGGACCGCTCAATAATTTTTTTAACTGCTCACGGCTGTCGCCATCGGCAGCACTGCATTCCACTGTAATGGATAAATGCTCCATCCCTTTTTCTTTCAATGCCTGCAGATAACCATCCTGCCGGTGACGACTAATGGAAAGATTACCGGTCATGGTCAGAAAAGCGATGCGCCGGCAACCACTTTCGAGTAACCGGCGACAGGTCTGGTAAGCCAATAACTTTTCGTCGGTAATCACCCGTGGTGCATCGATCTCATCTACTACCCTGTCAAAAAATACAATGGGCAGCTCAGCTTCGCGGCAGGCTTCAAGATGCGGATAGGATCCGGCTTCGGTAACGGAGATTAGTAATCCGTCTGCGCGGCCGTTTTGCAACAGCTGCACTACTTCGCGTTCCTGTTTACTGTTTTCATGCGTGAGGTAAATAAGCACATGATATCCTTTTTCCTGCGCCACCAGCTCGATGCCATTTATTGCCTGGGAAAAAAAGTTATTCCGGATTTCGGGTACGACCACTGCTATAGTGCGGCTTTTGGCCTGGCGCAGACTACTCGCATGCGGGTTGGGACGAAAACCATATTTATCTGCCAGCGCTTTTACCCGCGCTTTGGTAGCCGCACTGATCTCGTGGCTGTCGCGCAGCGCTCTCGACACCGTCGATACGGCGAGATTGAGTTCCCGCGCCAGTTTTTTAAGATCAGTTCCAGCCATATCCGCAAAAATAACTCTTCATCGGCTCGAAAACGTTTTCGCAAAAAAATCACCGGGCATTGGTGTTTGCTGTTCTTTTTGCTGCAACTTGCGATAACAGTGAATAAGTCAATAAGTGAATCAGTGAATTATTACCCTATTGACTTATTCACTTATTGACTTATTTGACTTATTGACCTGTTCTACTAAGCTAAAACATAATACTTCCATGTACCGCTTTCAACAAACAATGCGCTGGTTCGGACCGAATGATCCTGTAAGCCTGCAGGATATACGCCAGGCCGGATGCACAGGCATCGTATCCGCTCTCCATCATATACCCAACGGACAAGTATGGACAAAAGAGGAAATTCTCCGGCGCAAAGAAGAAATTGAAGCAGCAGGACTGGTATGGTCGGTAGTGGAAAGTATCCCTGTGCATGAAAGCATCAAAACCCGCACGGGCAATTTTGAAGAATACATTATTAATTATAAGGAAAGCATCCGCAACCTGGCCGCCTGCGGTATCCGCATCGTTACTTACAACTTCATGCCCGTGCTCGACTGGACGCGCACCGATCTTTCCTTCACCTGCGTCGATGGCAGCAAAGCTTTGCGTTTTGAACGTGTGGCTTATGTTGCCTTCGATGCACTCCTGCTGCAGCGCCCGGGCGCAAAAGAAGAATACAGCGAAGAGGAATTGAAAAAAGCCACCGATTACCTCAGTCAACTAAGCGACGAAGACCGCCGGAAGTTGCAACGCAACATCATTGCCGGCCTGCCCGGCAGTGAAGAAAGCTTCACGCTGGCCCAATTCCAGCAGGCGCTCGATACTTACGAAGGCATTGACGCGGCCGGTTTACAACAGCATCTTATTTCGTTCCTCGGAGAAATAGCACCTGTTGCCGAACAGGAAGGCGTTTTACTGGCTATTCACCCCGACGATCCTCCTTATCCGATGTTCGGTCTGCCACGCGTGGTGAGCACACCCGAACAGGTAGCTGCTTTGATCAACGCCGTTCCTTCTCCCTCCAACGGTCTTTGTTTCTGCACGGGTTCTTTCGGCGTTCGTGCAGATAATGATCTGCCCGCGATGGTGCGCCGGTTTGGCGACCGTATTCATTTCGTTCATCTCCGCAGTACGCTGCGCGATGAGGAAGGTAACTTCTTCGAAGCCGACCACCTTGACGGCGACGTTGATATGTATGAAGTGGTAAAGGCCCTGGTAGAAGTAATGCAAAAACAGGCAACCGACATCCCCATGCGTCCCGATCACGGTCACCAGATGCTGGACGACCTGAAGAAGAAAACGAACCCCGGCTACTCCGCTATCGGACGTTTACGTGGGTTGGCAGAAATTCGCGGGCTGGAGTTGGGTATTCGCAGAAACTTGCAGGCTGATTAATTTGCCTGCGTGGCATTGAGCACCATCTGCTCCAGTTCCGCAATATCGAAAGGCTTCTGAAGCGCATAGTCAGCACCCGCTTCCTGGGCCAGTTCCTGTATGTTATTGTTGGCGGTAAATAAAATCACCGGCACTCCCTTGTGCAGGGGAGATCCTTTCACGATCTGTATCGCTTTTACCCCGCCGATATCAGGGATCCAGTTGTCCATCAGGATCACATCCGGGCTGTGCGTGTCAATATCTTCCAGTATCCCGTTGCAGTTGTCTTTATTAATCACTTCGAAATTCCGCGCAGCGAGAATAATACTGCAGACTTCCAGTAAATCCTTATCGTCGTCGTAAATAATGATTTTTTTCACGCGGTAAATATAAGACAGAAGTTTTTCTTAATTTAAAGTCTCCATCCGCCTTCGTTATTTTCCGTAAACTGTTGTTTTTCTGTTCGGGTACAGAATTTGTAGGGCTAAATCCTTATTTTTATGCACTATGCTGCTAGCCGCAAAAAAAATACACCGTAAAGGATCAGCATGATACTTATTGTCGATGACAAAGCGGAGAATATTTACTCACTGAAGGCCCTCCTCTCCATCCACTCATTTCCCGTAGATACGGCAACAAGCGGTGAAGAGGCTCTCAAAAAAATACTGGCCAATTCGTATGCCCTCATTATCCTGGACGTTCAAATGCCGGGGATGGACGGGTTTGAAGTGGCTGAGATTTTATCGGGCTATAGCAAGTCGAAGGATATTCCCATTATCTTTCTTACGGCCGTTAACACGGATAAAAAATACATTACCCGGGGATATTCCTCGGGCGGGGTGGATTATATTACCAAACCGATCGATCCGGACATCCTGCTGCTGAAGGTGAAAACGCTTTACCGGTTATACGAGCAAAGCCGCCAGATGCAGGAGATGCACATCGATCTCGTGCAGGAAGTAGAAAACAGGAAAAAGGCAAAAAAAGAAGCTGACGAGAAAGCCGCCGAGTTCCGCTCCATCCTGGAGTCCATTCCCCAGATCGCTTTTACCACCACTGCTGAAGGCGCCCTCGAATACAATAATACCCGGTGGCTGGATTATGCCAATAGTGCGGGTGATTTCCCTGCCGTTCATGAGGAAGATGAAGATTTCCGCACCGCTCTGCTGCGCCAGATACCCCTGGGTTTACCCATTGAAATGGAAGCCCGCATCCGCCGCCGCGACGGAGGCGACTGGCGCTACCATCTCGTTCGCGTAATGCCGGTGCGGGAAAATGACAAAGTAGTGAAATGGGCCGGCACCTTCACCGACATAGAAGACCAGAAACAGGCCGTGCAGAAAAAAGACGAGTTCATCAGCATTGCCAGCCACGAACTGAAAACCCCGCTGACCAGCATCAAAGCCTATCTGCAATTATTGCAACGCGAAGCCCTCGACAAAAATCCTTTATCGCTTTACATCGACCGCACACTCACACAGGTTAAAAAACTCGACGGATTGATCGCCGAGTTGCTCGATATTTCGAAACTTGAAAGCGGCAAACTGGTTTTCGACCAGACATCTTTTGATTTCGAATCCATGCTCACCACACAGATCGAAATGTTTAAGCGCAGCTATCCCGATTACCTCATCGAGCGGACAGGTTTTGTGCCGGTACCGGTGTATGGCAATGAATCGCGTCTGGACCAGGTGGTGACCAATTTCATCAATAACGCTATCAAATATTCACCCGAGGAACGCAAAGTGATTGTGGACGCGCGGGTGAAAGACAATGAACTCTGGCTTTCCGTTACCGACTTCGGTATCGGTATCTCAGAGACCGACCAGAAAAAACTGTTCAATAAATTTTACCGGGCGCCGCAAGCCGTGTCCAGTTTCCAGGGAATGGGCATCGGCCTCTATATCTGTGCAGAAATTATCCGGCGTCATGGCGGGCAGTATGGTGTAACCAGTGAACCGGGTAAAGGATCAACATTCTATTTTTCCATTCCGCTCAAAAACGAATCTTAATATGCCAACCAGCCGCACGCGACGTACGCTGACCGTGGGTTTCGGAATTTCTCTTGGAATCCTGTTGCTGACCTCTATAGCATCTTTCATCAGCATCCGCAATCTTATTTATAGTGCCAGCGAGGTCAATCATACCAATACGGTATTGAAGGAACTGGAAAACGTGATTTCTTATGCCAAGGATGCCGAAACAGGTCAGCGAGGCTTCCTGCTGTCCGGCGACTCGATTTTTCTACAGCCTTATATCGGCGCATTAGAGCGCACCCAGGCATCCCTCGACGCCGTAAAACAGTTAACAGCAGATAATCCTATACAACAGAGACGCGTCAACGACCTCTCCGCAATCATCATCGCACGATACGACTACCTGAAACGTTCTGTCGAACTCAAACAGGCAGATCTCAGCCAGTTACGACTTGGAAGAACCGAAATGGACCGTGCCCGCAGACTGGTTGTGCAAATGCAGGAAACAGAGCAGCAACTACTTATCCAACGCACTGAATCGGTGCAACGATTTTCTGCCTTTACACCTGTCATTATTATCATCGCTGCACTGATCGCCGTATTCACCACCGTTTATTTTTACCGGAAAGTCAGTGAAAGTTTCAAACGTCAACATGAGCTTACCCTGGAATTGCAGGCGAAAGACAAGGATATTACCAACCGCATCGACATCATCCAGGCACTTGCCGCACAAATTTCCAAGGGCGATTATAAAATACGGTTGAATGAAGAACAAAGCGACGGACTCGGAAATCTTTCTTTCTCGCTGAATATGATGGCCGCTTCGCTCGATCATTCCTTTACCTTATTGGGGGATAAAGAATGGTTGCAGACAGGGTCTGTTCAACTGAGTGAAAAAATGGCCGGTGAAAAAACAGTGATCGATCTCACCAGCGAAGTATTGAATCACCTCGCATCTTATACCAACGCACAGGCCGGCGCTTTTTATTTACTGGAAGAAAATACACTCACTTTCCAGAATGGCTATGCCGTAAAAGCCGATTCCATCCGCAATAAAATCGAATCCGGCAACGGTGTTACCGGCCAGGCCGCCGAAAGTAAACGCACCGTTCTGGCGACGGACATACGGGCAGAAGATTTTGTGATCACCTTTGGATTGGGAGAAGTACGCCCCCGCAGCATCGTAGCCTTCCCGGTTATTTTTGAAGGAAAAGTAAAAGGTGTGATCGAACTCGGCGCCTTCAGCGATTTCACCGAACGCGATCTTCAATTGTTCAACGCTATCGCGGAGCCGGTAGGCATCGCACTCAATACCGCACAGAGTCGCACACGCCTGCAGGAACTGCTGGAAGAAACACAGGCACAGTCGGAAGAATTGCAGGCACAACACAGCGAACTTGAAAACCTGAATACCGAACTTGAAGCACAGGCCGAAAAACTCCAGGCTTCCGAAGAAGAGCTCAAAGTACAGCAGGAAGAGTTGATGGAAACCAACAGCGAACTGCAGGAACGCTCTAAATTACTCGAAGAGAAAAATGATCTCATTCTCCAGCGCAATCTCGAAATACAAAAGAAATCCGAAGAGCTTGCCTTAAGCGCACGGTACAAGTCGGAGTTCCTTGCCAACATGTCGCACGAACTGCGCACGCCGCTCAATTCGATCCTGCTGCTCTCCCGTTTACTCGGCGAAAACAACGATACCAATCTCAAACCGGAACAGGTTGAGTTTGCCAACGTCATTCAAAGTTCAGGCAACAGCCTGCTCATGCTCATTGATGATATCCTCGATTTGTCCAAGATCGAGTCCGGCAAAATGGAACTGGAGTACGAAATGGTTCCCGTCAGCGAAATTGCGCGGGATATGCAGATGATGTTTGAACCGATGGCCCGTGAAAAAGGCGTTGAATTCCGCATCGTGCGTGAACAACGTGCACCGGAGCAAATCGAAACCGATAAACTGCGCCTTGAGCAGATCATCAAAAACCTTATTTCCAACGCGATCAAGTTCACCGAAAAAGGATCCGTGGAACTCGCTTTCTCCGCGCCGGAAGAATTAAAAGGTTATCTCAATATCCGCGTAACCGATACCGGCATCGGCATTCCGCAGGAAAAACAATTACTCATCTTCGAAGCATTCCAGCAAGCCGATGGTTCTACACGCCGCAAATACGGCGGCACCGGTCTCGGGCTGTCGATCAGCCGGCAACTGGCGCTGCTGCTGCGCGGTGATATCACCTTAACCAGCGAACATGGCAAAGGAAGCACCTTCATTCTGTCCATCCCCGTAAACCCGGCAACGGTGGAGCAACGGGAGCCGGTGGAGCAATTATCTCCTTCAACAGAAACGGAAGAAACAGCCGTTCCGGAGATCAACGCAACAGAACCGTATGATTTCATTACAGGACATATTCCGGCCGATATGCCCGACGACCGTGACGAAGTGCAACCCGGCGACAAAGTGATGCTGATCGTGGAAGACGATACCGGTTTTGCACACGCACTGGTCGACTTCACCAGACGTAAAGGATACAAAGCCATCGTAGCCGTGCGCGGCGACCATGGCGTAGAACTGGCACGCCGCTATCTGCCGGCGGGTATTCTCCTCGACATCCAACTGCCGGTGAAGAGCGGATGGGAAGTGATGGAAGAACTAAAAAAAGACAAACTCACCCGTCATATACCGGTGCATATCATGTCTTCGCATTCGGTAAAAAAACAAAGCATCAGCGTGGGAGCGATCGACTTTATCAACAAACCTGTTGCGCTCGATCAGATGAATTCCGTTTTTGAAAAAATTGAATATTACCTGAATAAAGACAACAAGCAGGTATTGATCATCGAAGACAATACAAAACATGCCGAGGCGCTATCCTACTTCCTCAGCACGCACGATATCAGTGCACGTATATCTGCCAATATCGAACAGGGGCTGGAAACACTGCAGCAGAAAGAAGCGGATTGCGTGATCCTGGATATGGGTGTACCCGACATGAATGCTTATTCAACGCTGGAAAGCCTGAAAAAAAATAAAGGACTCGAACACCTCCCTGTTATCATTTTCACAGGAAAAAGTTTATCGCGCAGTGAAGAAATGCGCATTAAACAATACGCGGATTCCATTGTGGTGAAAACGGCTCACTCCTATCGCCGGATACTGGATGAAGTGTCCATCTTCCTGCACCTGATGGAGGAACACAAAAAGAAAGAAGGTGGTACCGCACCGCGCATGAAGCCCCTGGCAGAAATACTGAAAGGACGCAAAGTATTGATGGCAGATGATGATGTGAGAAATATCTTCTCCCTCACGCGTGTGCTGGAGCAACACCAGATGCAGGTAGTACCGGCCATTAATGGCAAGGAAGCGCTGGAATTGCTTAAGCGTGAGAAAGACATCGATATCGTGCTGATGGATATGATGATGCCTGAAATGGATGGCTATGAAACGATCAGTAAGATCAGGGCAAACAGTGTCTGGAAAAAACTGCCTGTCATTGCTATTACTGCCAAGGCCATGGCCGGTGACCGCGAAAAATGCATACAGGCCGGTGCAGACGACTACATTTCAAAACCCGTAGATATGGACCAGCTTGTATCCCTGCTGCGCATCTGGCTCTACGATCATTCAGCCAAAAGGAACAACTAACGAAACTATGAGCAACCGTAAGATCCTCATCATCGATGATGATGCCAAGAACATCTTTGCATTAACTGCCACGCTGCGTTCGCGGGGTTACGAAAGCACATCCGCCACCAGCGCAGAGGAAGGCATCCGGATGGCCGCCGCCGATCCGCAGACAGGTATCATATTGCTGGACATGATGATGCCCGGCACCGACGGATACCAGGCACTGCGGATGATACGCGGCCACGAACAATTGCAAAAATTGCCCGTCATTGCCGTAACGGCACAGGCCATGAAAGGCGATAAAGAAAAATGTCTCGAAGCGGGTGCCGATGATTATATTTCAAAACCGATAGACGTAGACCGCCTGATGGAAAGACTTGCGTATTTTCTGGCATGATGAATAAAAATGGAACCAACCAGGACCATATTTCTTTCGGATGAAGATATCGAACTGCTGATAAACGATATGGCAGTAACCTATGGATACGACTTCTCCGATTATTCCAAAGCTTCGTTCAAAAGAAGGATCGAACGGCTCCTCATGATCGATCAGCTTTCGAGTTTTGCCGAGTTGCGGTACCGCATCCTGCATGATGAAAGCTATTTTCAGCATGTGGTGGAAGAGATCAGCGTCACCGTAACCGAAATGCTCCGCGATCCGGGCTTTTACCGCACCTTAAGGGAAACGGTGGTTCCGCTGTTGGCCACTTATCCTTTTATCAAGGTATGGCATGCCGGCTGTGCCACCGGCGAAGAAGTTTATTCCATGGCGATCCTGTTACAGGAAGCCGGGTTATTACACAAAACCCTGCTCTATGCCACAGATATGAATCCTGCCGCACTTGCCAAAGCACGCAGTGGTATTTTTCCGCTTTCACAGATGCAGCAATATTCAAAGAACTATGTAGCTTCCGGCGGCACACGCGATTTTTCTTCTTATTATACGGCAAGCTATCACCTGGCGCAATTTGATCCCGCGCTCAGCGAAAAAATGATCTTTGCCACACACAATCTTGTTACGGATTTTTCATTCAACTCATTCCAACTGATTCTTTGCCGGAATGTGCTGATCTATTTTAATAAAAAACTGCAGGACCGGGTACTCAGTTTGTTTGATGAAAGTCTCGAGCCTAACGGCTTCCTGGCGTTGGGCACAAAAGAATCGATCCGCTTTTCCTCGATTTCACCGAAATACAAACAGATAGCCGGTAAGGAGAAATTATGGAAAAAGGTAAAATGACTTACCCCGCCTCGCTTGTAGCGATCGGCGGTTCCGCCGGCAGCCTGCAGGTGATCCTCACCCTGCTGGATACCCTCAATGCGGGATTCAGCATTCCCCTGTTACTCGTCATTCACCGCGATCCGCAGGGCGAGTCCAGGCTCGAAGAGCTGCTCTCTTTCCGCACGCACATGATGGTAAAGGAAGTAGAAGACAAAGACACCGTAGAGCGCGGTCATCTCTATCTCTGTCCGGCAGATTACCATGTGCTTATCGAAGACGATGGCACTTTCTCGCTCGATTATTCCGAAAAAGAACATTTCAGCCGCCCCAGTATAGACCTGGCTTTCCGTGCTGCCGCTGATGTTTATAAAGAAAAAATGGTAGGCATCCTGCTTTCCGGAGCCAATGCCGACGGAGCGGCCGGCCTCCGTTATATCAAGGAAAGAAAAGGCACTACCGTTGTGCAGCAACCTTCCGATGCGCTGGTACGCTACATGCCCGATCAGGCACTGCTGCAATCCGCCGCCGATTTTATCCTCACCGGCGCCGAACTCACCCATTTTCTCCAACGACTTTATTATGTGTCACCCTGAAGGGAAGGCATGATTTTAGACTGAAATGTTTACCGTAAAATAACTAAACATTCATTCTTATCATGAAGATTCCCGCTCAGTACAAAGGAAGCAGTTCCGATACCGAATTCACCGTGCGTTGCCGGTCAGTGGCTGAAGCCGCTAACCTGTACAGCATTGCACGCGAAAAACTTCTCAACGTCAATATGTGGGAACAATATGCCGGAGGAGGTGCTATCTTCCGTTTGCATGATACCGATGGTCACCGGTATCCGGGCAATGCCCGCAAACACCTGTACGTAGCCATTGATATACCGGCTGCACCAGGGCCTGAGGCTGGTCAGGGACAGGAATGGGTAAAAATTGAATCCATCGATACGCAGGAGTCGCCCGGTTATCAATACACGGTATTAACAGTGCGCCCGGTATCTCCCCATTTCATCGGTGGCGGTTCTACTGCTCACTTCTTCACCAGTGCCGCGTCGAGTAGTTTTATCGTATTGCAGGAAAATAATAAAGTGATCGCACGCGTGAGCGGACGCAACGAAACCCCGAATACCGGCGCAAAAGCCATACTGGATAAAATCCGGAATTTTGTATTGGGATTACTGGCCATGGCTGGAATGAACAAACCACAATGGCGAAAACTGGTGAAAGGTTTATTAACGACAGAGAAAGATTGAAATAGCCAAAGGCCATTACAGGCAGTCGAAACGCTTAGCGTGGATGTATCCTTCAGACTGCACGGGAACGGTGGGAGGCTTCGACGAAGGCGCTGGTGCAGGAGGAGTAACCTGTTCGGCTGGTTTGTTATTTTTAGGCACATTCATCTGACGGCGCCGCCTGCGGGAGCCATCGGGTAAAACAAGCATCGGCACGTATTTCTTTTCCATAATCAAGGCTGTTAGATAGAATAGACCGCCTAAATCATGCCGGATAAGCTGTTATTAATGAGTTGATAAGAAACTCAGGGAAAATCCTGATCTTTTAATTTTGCTGCTTTTTTTGTTCACGCATCATTTCTTCAGCCACGGCATTCAATTTCATATCCAGTTCCTGCTCTTCCTGCCGGCTTGCGGTTAAAAGATCGGCTGCTTCGGTATAACCATACTTCCGGGAAATACGTGACAAATTACCATACCCGGCGATTTTGTAATGCAATAACTGGTGAGCGGTACCGATCAACGCCAATTCACGGAAATGCGCATCATTATTTTTCTCCTGACGTAGTTTACTGATTTCCTGATCTATGTCTTCCAGCATACCGCATGACCCCTTCTCCATCGGTGTTTCTGTGATCTTAAATATATGTTCGAGCCGTGCCAGGTGATCGTTGGTAATGGTACGCGCATCCAGCAGTAAAAGCGACAATTCAGCACTTATACATGATTTGCGTAACTCGCCCAACGTATGTGGCAGCAATTGTTCTGCAGCATACATGTCCTTCAGTGTACGCTGAAATAACTGCATGACAGGTGAACCAGCATCTGAGGTCATTTTAATAAGTTTTTAATCCATTTACTATAGGGAAAATAATGGGCCAGATTTCCGGCCCCGGTGGTGTTGCACTGTTTCCACACTTTGTCAACTAATAATTACACAATGCGGGCAACAGAAGCTGAAAAACGGCAGAACGCGCGGTAATAAAAAATTGCTCTTCCGCAGGACCTTTGCAAATATTGGTTGGAGTCTCCGGTAAACCAATCAATGCAAGACGTTGCCCCGCAGGTGATAGCACCAATATTCCCTCGTTAGTAGCGAATAATATATTGCTATTTTTATCCACCACCATCCCATCACCGTTTTGTTTTGCCAGTATGCGCCGCTCTGTGATACCCCCTTTTGGTGTAAGTGTATAACGGTAAAACCTTGCTTCATCCGGGTGATTACTACCGAGATAGAGATATTTTTCATCGTTGGAAAAAGCGAGCCCGTTGGGGTATTTCAGGTCAGCCGAAAGGAGGTCGATCTTACCGTTGCGGTAGCAATAAAGCCCTCCAAGTGGTTGAAAGTTTTCTTTGTGTAACACCTGCTCCTTCAGACCATAAGGCGGATCGGTGAAGTAAATGGCACCATCAGACCGCACCGCAATATCGTTAGGACTGTTAAAAGGTTTTTGTTGAAATTCATTGATCAGCCGTTCGGGGTCATTCTTTCCATCCCAACTTGCAATTGCATGATTGCCATGCTGGCAAATCAACAATTGTCCTGTTTTATCAAAGGCAAGTGCATTGGAGCCTACCTGGTCCGACAGCCACTCTTTTCCTTCTCCGTTCCAGCCACTTTTTTCAAGAACCACTTCCGTTTCTCCCTCTTCGGTTATCCGGTAAATGAGGTTCGCAGGCGTGTCGCTAAACAGCAGGTAACCCGAAGGATGCCAAACCGGTCCTTCGGTGAATTCGAACTTATTACCCAATTGCTTTATTTCGGCTTCCCCATAAGGAGCACCTTTCTCTTCAAAAATTTCGGCCTTTGTTTTCATAATAAAAATATTTTCAGCGTCTGTGCTTCATGCGTGAGTCCTGTTGCTTTTCCACGCAAAGTCGCAAAGAAATTAAGTCGCCAAGATCATTCACTTATTGACGATTCACCATTGACTCATTCACTTATTCACGATTCACGATTCACCATTGACTCATTCACTTATTGACGATTCACGACTCCGTAAAAAAATGCAATGTTTCTTCCCGCACCCACACTGCTACCGCTCCGTCTCCCACATAAAATTCTGCCGATCCATTTTCGTCAATAGTAATCTTGCCGGCTTCGGGATTGCAGATATCGATGAAGGTTTTACCTGCGTGCCGATTTCCCACTTCCATTTTCTTATGTCCCGCCGATCCGTTCGTGATCACCACCGCACAGCCGGAATGCTCCCTGTCATCGACCCCTTCTCGCGTCCAGCCGACGGTGTTTCCATGATCGAAATAATCACGCTGAAAACCGTAGGCCAGGTGGCAGCGTGTCCGCATCATTTTTTCCACGCAGGTGACCCCTTGCAGCTCAATGTAAATTTCCTGGTCATCCTGGTAATCGACATATTTCGCATCGTATAATGCCGGATAAAAAACACAGGGAATTCCCTGCTCACGCAGCAGGATCAATGCATACGCGTGCGGCTGAAACCATTGCTGCACGGGCATTTGCAGCGACTGCAAAGGTTGTGTATCATGATTATCGACAAAGGTGATGCTACGCGCCGGATTGATGGCGAGCAGGCTGTGATCGAGAATTGTCTGCATATCATAATCATTGCCCTGCTCAGAAGCCTCATGAAAATTCATGTGCAGCGGCACGTCGAACAATTGCACGCGGCCTTCCGTTGCATCGATGTAACGATTGAGTACTTCCGGATCGTTGCGCCAATATTCGGCCACGCAGAACAACTCTTTGCCCGCCACACCGCGAACATGATCCAGCCATTCATTGTAAAAAGAATAAGGTATATGTTTCACTGCATCCAGCCGGAATCCATCCACATTTGTCGTTTTCAAATACCATTCACCCCAGTTTTTTAATTCCTCCCGCACATAGGGATTCCGGAACTCAATATCGGCACCCATGAGATAATCATAGTTTCCTTTTTCATCCTCCAGCATTTCGTCCCACTCCCCCTGGGTATGTTCATTGAGAATAACAAAAATGCTGTCGGCTGCTGTATCTACGCCCGTGAAGCAATTTTTATCCCATTTGAAAGAAGAATATTGATCTCCCCGGCCGGGAAAGGTATACTTCGTATGTGCATCGATCTCACGTGGCTCACCGATTTTCTCCATGCGGTTTTCGGGATCTACCTGTTGCACGAGTACTTTCTCGGTTTCATCACCGCCGTGCATGTGGTTAAGGACCACATCTGCCAATACCTGGATGCCATTGTCGTGAAAAGCTTTGATGGCATCGAGGTATTCGTCCCTTGTGCCATAACGTGTACGGACCGTTCCCTTCTGATCAAATTCTCCAAGATCATAAATATCATAGACGGCATATCCCGGGTCATTTTGTCCCTCAGCAGATTTATAGGCCGGTGGCAGCCACACATGCGTTACACCCAGCGATGCCAGGTGCGGAGCTTTTTCGCGCGCATGTTGCCACAGGTTTCCCTCGGGAGAATAATACCAGTGAAAGAACTGGAATAAGGTTATGTTTTGCATAATATCAGTTGGTAGCCTGTTAATTGAATTATTGTAAAACCCGGGCACTACCAAAGAAATATCTTTCCTTTTTCAGGTAGTGCATGATATGAAAAATGATATCGTACCGCGCGACCGTATCCATAAATGAACGCCACCGGGCAGCCGTTTTGTTATAAAATATATTAGTCTGGCGTTTTATCTCTCCTGTTTTTATTCATACATATCATAAGTCACTTTTATCTGCCGGCGCACTTCATCCATTACTTCGAGTAGCAGTAGACTGAACGCATGCGGCATCTGCTCACTTTCATTTTTGTTCGCATACAGGCAGCGAAGCACTTCGTTTGTTTCATAGTGCAGCCCGTGTCCCTGCCAATTGCACGGATAAACTATTTTACCTTGTCCATAAACTTCTACTTCAATCCCTGTGGCTTTTTCATACCAGGGATCCAGGATTTTGATCACTCCTTTTTCTCCTGTTATTTCAGCGGGCAAATCCGTATTGGCACGCAGCGAAGACTCCAGCACGGCATGTTGACCGTTGCGGTAATGCAGCAGCATCGAACATTCTTCGTCGATGCCTTCTTCTGTGAGGGTACCAATCGCTTTAATCGTATCGGGTTTGCCGAGCAGCAACAAGGACAGGAAAACCGGATAAATACCCAGATCCAGCAAAGAACCGCCGCCGAGTTCCGGATCGAAATAACGGTTGTCGGGATCGCGGGGAGCTTTATAACGCATCGATGCTTTCACCGTCGTTATTTTGCCAATTACGCCTTCATTGATCAGCTCCAGCACCTTGGTGATGCTGGGAAGAAAACGGATCCACATCCCTTCCATCAGGAAACGGTTCCTTTCTTTGGAAAGCTGCACCAGTTCCGCGGCTTGTTCGCGGTTAATGGTCATTGGTTTTTCGCAAAGCACGTGTATGCCCTTTTCCAGAAAAGCCATTGCCTGCGCGTGGTGCAGCGTATGTGGGCTCGCCACATACGCAACATCGGCCTTAACATGCCGCAGCGCTTCATCTAGGTCGGTATAGTAAGCCGGTATTTGATGTTGTTCTGCAAATTCTTTTGTACTTTCTTCAGAATGACCCAGCACCGCTACCACTTCCTGTGGCACGCCCGTCAGCGAAAGATCGAGGATAAAACTGTGCGCGATGCTGCCCGTGCCGCTGATGATCCATTTTACCGGTTGATGCATAATTTTTTATTTGTCAAAGGAGTTTTCTTCCATTAACATGCCACAGATGTATGCATCAGTCTGTTGTAGCAATGACAAGACGTTGGTCTTTTCAGGATTGTCCGGCCTATTTGTATTGGGGAAATAAATACACAAGATCAGGTTACATTCCGGAGCAGAAGGTAACGCTGATAACCTTCTGCATAAACAGCCCGGCGATTGTTATCCGGCTGAACAATCTTTTCATCCCGGATAAAACCGGCCGCCTCGTCCCAACTTCCACGCAACCCGAGTGCATAGAGCGCGGTAAAAATGGCACCCATAGCTGATGCTTCAGCATTGGAAGGCAGGTTAACCCGCAGCCCCGTGATATCAGCCAGCATCTGCACCCATTCGGACGACTGCGTAAATCCACCGGATGCGATCAGTTCCTTTACCACATATTCATTGCTGCGTAATGCCTCCAATATCTCCTGCATACTATAACAAATGCCTTCTACTATCGCGCGAACAAAATGCGCACGGGTATGATAAGCGCGCAGACCGGCAAAACTGCCGCTGATCTTCGCATCCCATACGGGAAATCTTTCTCCCTGCAGATAAGGCACACAAAGCAGGCCTTCGCTGCCCGGAGCAACATCGGCCATTTCCGTCAACAAATCGTTTACGGGTTTGTCGAATAGCCCGGACAACCATTCGATGGCCAATCCGCCATTGTTGATCGCACCGCCGGTGATCCAGGTGTTTTCATCAAGCAGGTAAAAAAACAATTGTCCCCTGCGATCCGGCTTGTATCCTTCCTGCAACAGGCGCAATGCGCCGCTGGTGCCGATTGTAACGGCCGCGCGGCCTTTGCCCACAGCGCCTGCTCCAAGATTCGCCATAGCGCCATCACTGCCTCCGATAATCAGTTTCACCGGTTCATTGTTGACAGACAAAAGAAGTTTATCGCCGGTACTCATATAGGTAACCGGCACCGGCTCTGCTAATCGCCCGGCTGTAATACCTGCGAGTTCAAGCGCTTCATCATCCCATTGCAGACGCTGCGAATCGAACAACCCCGTTGCCGACGCCATCGAATAATCGACAAGCCACTCACCCGTAAGATGATAAAAAAGAAATTCCTTGAACGAAACAAAACGCGCGGCCCGTTCAAAAAGTGCAGGCTCATTTTCACGGAACCAGATGATTTTGCACAGCGGGGACATCGGGTGCAGCGGCGTGCCGGTACGATGATACAGTTGCTCAACCGAAACGGTATTTTTCAATCCATCGGCCTGAGCGGTGCTGCGGATATCGGCCCAGGTCAGCATAGATGTAAGGGCACTGCCGTATTCATCCGTTAGCAATAAGCTGTGCATCGCGGTGCTGAAAGAAATCGCCAGCACCCGATCTTCTTTCGATAGATTATCGAGCGCCTGGTTGCAGAGATCAATAACGTCGCGGAAAATTTCTTCTGGTGATTGTTCATGAAACCCGGCGGCAGGTTGAGAAGTAATAACGGCTCTTTTTAACACGGAAAGTGTTTCTCCCGCGGTAGTGGCCGTTACAACTTTTATATGTGTGGTTCCGATATCCGCGCCGAGTATAACATCCATATTGGTTATCACACAAAAAATGTACCCGCGCCAAGTGGAATTATTACCCCCGGCCGACTGGCTGGTTTTTTGCGGTTTACTGCCTGACAACAAACCTCGATCTATGAGCACCGCATTTCCCATTGTATCCTGGGGCAACGGCACCAATATATATGAAGTCAATATCCGGCAATTCACCCATGAAGGTACCTTTCGTGCATTCATCGAACACATTCCGAGATTGTGCCGTATGAACGTGGAAATTCTCTGGCTGATGCCGGTAACGCCGATCAGTGTGGAAAAAAGACAGGGCACCTGGGGCAGCTATTACGCAGCCAGTTCGTATACCGACATCGATCCGGTGTATGGTTCTGACGACGATTTCCGCGAACTGATCCGCAGTGCGCATGCCTGCGGCATGAAAGTGATCATCGACTGGGTAGCCAACCACACCGGCTATGACCACCAATGGACCATGCAATATCCTGATTGGTACCGCAAAGATGACGCAGGCAATTTCACCGGGCTCTATGGCTGGGTCGATGTAATCGACCTGAATTATGAAATACCCGAACTACGCCAGGAGATGATCCGCGCCATGCAACACTGGATCCGCGAGTATGATATCGACGGTTTCCGCTGCGATATGGCGCGTACCGTGCCGCTGGATTTTTGGGTGGAAGCAAGAGCAGAGTGCGATAGCTTAAAAGAATTGTTCTGGCTGGCAGAATGTGAAATACCCGAATACCACGAAGCATTTGATGTTACCTACGGATGGGAGGCGATGCGGGCTGCTGACAAATACATGGCAGGTGCGGAAGATGTCACACTCGCCAACGTGATACAACTACTGGGCAACTATATCCGCTACCCTGCCGGATCGCGAAAATTACTGTTCACTTCCAACCACGACGAGAACACCTATCACGGCACCGAATATGAAAAATACGGAACGGCCGCGCTTGCATGGGCGGTGTTCTCCTGTACATGGCCCGGTATTCCGCTCATCTATTCCGGTCAGGAAAAACCCAATAAAAAACGACTTGCTTTTTTTGAAAAAGATGAGATCGACTGGGCCGGAGAAATTGAACTGGAAAGCTTTTATACCACTTTGCTGGGTTTACGGAAACACAATCTTGCCCTGGAAGAAAATGCCTCGGTGCTGGTGCTGCCTTCGGGGCACACCGATGTATTGGCTTATCTGTGCCGCCGTCAGAAAGATAAAGTACTGGTGTTGCTCAATTTCAGCAAAGAGCAGGCAAATTTCACCATCGATCATCCGGCTATTCCGGATACTTATACCGATTTGTTTACCCAGGCAACAAGAGCCATTTCACGCAAAGCAAGTTTCTCACTCAACGCAGGAGAATACCTCGTGTATCACATCACACATCCGGAGAGCAATACGAACGTTTGAGGTCTTGCCGGGTTGATTTTTATAGTAAATTCGCCAACCCGGTTACCGGGCTATCAATCCAACACAGACCAATGAACGGAACTCCTTCTTTTGCCCTGGACAAAAAAGTAATTGTTGTAACCGGCGCCACCGGTGTGCTCGGCGAGGCATTTGTGGAATCGATCGCCGCAAGTGGCGGGCGTGTTGTATTGATCGGACGTAATACACAAACAGGCGAAGAAAGAGCCGCCCGCCTGCGCGAAAAAGGTGCGGAAGCTTTTTTTGCCGCGGCCGACGTACTGGATAAAGAAGCCCTGATCAACATCCGTGAAGATATATTGGCCAAATGGGGCCGCATCGATGGTTTGGTAAATGCAGCCGGGGGTAATTTACCCGAGGCCGTAATCGGACCCGATGCCGATATTTTCGATATTAATATCGACGGATTGAAAAAAGCATTCGACCTGAATTTATTCGGAACACTATTGCCTGTAAGTGTATTCGGGCCAGCGCTGCAGCAATCCGGCAATGGCAGCATCGTGAACATTTCGTCGATGGCAGCACAAACGGCCATCACGCGCGTGCTCGGCTACTCGATGGCCAAAGCAGCCATTGATAACTACACAAGATTCATGTGTGTGGAAACAGCAAAACGTTACGGCACCCGCTTACGGGTAAATGCCATTGCACCCGGCTTCTTCATTACCCATCAGAACAGGGCGTTGCTCACCAATCCTGATGGCAGTTATACCGCGCGTGGCGAAGCAGTGATCCGCAATACTCCTTTCAACCGGTTTGGAGCGCCGGAAGAGCTCAACGGTGCATTGATCTGGTTATTGAGTGATGCGTCGTCCTTTGTCAGCGGTGAAGTGATCTGCATTGATGGCGGCTTTCATATTTATTCGGGCGTTTAAACTTTTCTACGGGGCACGGTTATTTTATTCACCTATTCACTTATTTACTTATTCACTATTGACCATTGACGATTCACCCGGTATCGGACATCCTGCCTAAGTTGTTGGTCAGGAGACCAACAACGGCGATCCGGGCATTCACTTATTCACCATTCACAATTCACAATTGACGATTGACGATTGACGATTGACCATTCACCAAAAAAAACAGCCTCCTGGAAAGGAAGCCGTGTATACACTAACTGCTTAATGAGAAAAACTTGCCGCAAAAATAGCGGGCTTTAAAGACGTAGACTAGTAATGCAGATGATGAAATTATTAAGCCTTTGAACTTCCCCAATACAACCTTGTTTCATACTCCATTTTCACAAATCCATTCTCGTTGTGCGCCACAAACAATTGCACAAGACTTGAGATCATCGTATCATAAGTTGAATAACCCGGCAATGGCGCCTGCGATGAAGACAATAATTGACCTTTCAGTCCGTCGAAGTCCAGCCACTGCACATTCGGAAATGTCTGCAATTGCATTTCTTCCGGCTCGAAGAATGTTTCCAATATTTCCCTATCCATTTCATTATTCACACGGCCCTCTATTGCAAAATCGACTTTCAATTCATTATAGGCTTGCAAAAACGGCGAATTGTTTATCCTGATGTTCCAGGCCAATACCCGATGGCCGCCCGGACGAAGAATACGCGAAAACTCCTGTTTGGTCAGCACCGGGTCCATCCAGTGAAATGCCTGTGCTACAGTGATCAGGTCCACAGACGAATCCTCGAGACCGGTTTGCTCGGCCGCATGCTGCAAGCTCTGAAAACCGGGATAGTGTCCCAGTTTACGCACACCTGCCTGCCGCATTTCCTCATTCGGCTCCACGCAGGTCACATTGTAACCCCTTTTTAATAGTTGTTCTGCAAATAGTCCGGTTCCCGAACCAATATCGGCAATAGTTTGCCCGCTGTGAAGTCCCAACTTATCCTCAAAAAAACCCACAACTGCGGAAGGATACGAGGGACGATAACGTACGTAGTTCTCTACACGATTAGAAAAGCGGGTGGTAGGCTGGTTTAGCACGCTATACGTGTTCATAATAGTGATTGTTCTTTTTTCTGCCTTGTTTCCTTTGGCAAAGCTCTGTTTTTTAAACGACGGTTTGTTTCATTCATCAAAACTTAACCTGATTTTCAAGAATGATACCGGATTAATAAAGAGGCATATTCCTTGTGCTGTTTAATTGCCGCCACAAATGAATAAATCATTATCACTGCGCTGAATTCCACAACCGGTGCAAAAGCTGTATTAGTTTTATGCGTAACATGAATATAGCTGTTCCTATTCGCATAGGCTCGTATGCGTCCAGGGTGTGGTTGCTCATCCTGGGCTTTTCCCTGCTACGTTTTTTATTGGCCAGCATGATGGAACTCGGTAACGACGAAAGCTACTACTGGCTGTACAGCAAACAGTTGCAGTGGAACTATTTTGATCATCCCCCACTCGTTGCCATCGGTATCCGCATCTTTACCTTTAATCTGCTGCTTGAAGAACAGGAACTGTTTGTACGCCTCAGCAGTATCGTGAGTTGTGCGCTCGCTTCGTGGTTTGTGTATAAAGCCGTGACGCAGATCAGTTACCAGCGCGCGGGTTGGTTTGCCGTTGTCCTTTACAATATTTCTTTTTACACCAGCCTCGTTGCCGGTGTACTGGTGATGCCCGATTCTCCGCAACTGCTGTGGTGGACTTTCTCCATGTGGATGCTGGCCCGCATCTGGACCAACGACCGCGACTGGAAAAGCTGGTTGTTATTGGGGCTGGGCTCGGGGCTTTGCATCATGAGCAAGGTGCACGGTATTTTTATCTGGACCGGCATCGGTATGTTTGCCATCTTCTCCGGCAGAAAATGGCTCCAACTCCCGCAATTTTATGCCGCTGCATCATTGGCTGTTCTTATCGCCAGTCCGCTGCTGTTCTGGAATATACATTACGATTTTATCACCTGGCGTTTTCACAGCGAACGCATAGACATCGCCCACAACGTTCAGCAGAAAGATGGATTCTGGACCGAACTGCTGGGACAGATACTCGTCAACAATCCCGTGAATTTTGTACTGATGATGATGGCCGTGTATGCTTCGTGGACGCAACGAGGCGCCACACACCCCGTAATCAAGCTTTACCATTATATAGGCGTACCCATGGCCGCCGTCTTTTTGCTGATCTCTGTATTCAGGGATATCTGGCCGCACTGGAGCGGCCCGGCTTATACAACGCTGATACCCGTAACGGCTATCTGGCTTGCGACGCGCAGCCGCCAGGCATTCCCGGTATCCTTGCGGGTCGGCACGCTGCTTTTTGTACTGTTCACCATCAGCTGGCCGTTGATCGTCGAATTTTATCCCGGCACCTTCGGCAGCAAGGAACGTTTTCAACAGGGAAAAGGCGATGTATCACTTGACCGGTATGGATGGGAAGAGGCCGGTCAGCGCTTCGAAGCTTTTTATTCGGCAGAACAGCAAGCGGGTAGAATGCCGCCCGGAACGCCCGTGGTCTGTTCCTCCTGGTGGGGCGCCCACTTCGAATATTACTTCTGCAATCCCGCAGGTATTCCAGTGATCGGGTTGGGACGGATCGCAGACCTGCATCAATATAGTTGGCTCAATGCGACACGGCTCAGACAGACCAGCCTCCGGCAGGCTTACTTCATTGTTGCCTCCATCGAATACGCCGAAAAAGAGCACCGGTTGTACGATTATTATGATAAGGTAGAACTGGCGGAAACCATTCCCGTATACCGCAACGGGCAACTCGCACAGCTCTTTTATGTTTACCGCCTGAGTGGATGGAAACAGGTTCCTTTTGAACTGCCCGCCCCCGGGGAAACCTCTCACTACACGTCGGTTCCGGCTTCCTGCGGACCTGCGGCGATCGCTAAAACCCGGAAAATGTTGAAATAAGGCGCCAGCCTCCTAAATTTGCAACTGCATTGCCCAATGGCAGGCAAATCACCCCATTAGCGCCTGAAACTGTTTGTATGCCCGAATTATCACTCGTCATTACCGTTTTCAATGAAGAAGAAAACATCCGTCCTCTTTTAGCAAAGATCAGGGAAGACCTTGGCACCGCCGACTACGAAGTAGTACTGGTTGATGACGGTTCTACCGACAAAACAGTGGCGCAGATCCGCGAGCACATGGACGACCGCGTGCTGTTGGTGGAGCTCCGCAAAAATTACGGACAAAGCACCGCCATGATGGCTGGTATTGATCATAGTTCAGGGAAATATGTGGCCCTGCTCGATGGCGACCTGCAAAACGACCCTTCGGATGTGCTGCCCATGCTCGATCTTCTCATCCGCGAAGATTGGGATGTGGTAGCCGGCAACCGCAAAAACAGGCAGGACGGTTTCATACTCCGCAAATTTCCCAGCCGCATCGCCAACGCACTGATCCGCCGCATGACCGGCGTTTATATCCGCGATTATGGTTGTACACTGAAAGTATTCAAACGCGAAATAGCTACCGAGCTCGGTTTGTATGGCGAACTCCACCGTTTTATCCCCGTGCTGGCGAAACTGCAGGGCGCACGCATCACACAGGTTGACGTAAAACATCACCCGCGTCAATTTGGAAAAAGCAAGTATGGTATCAACAGAACTTTCAAGGTAATGTCGGACCTGTTGCTGATGGTGTTCTTCCGTAAATACATGCAAAAGCCGATGCATCTCTTCGGCACGATCGGGTTTATCAGCTTCGGGTTAGGCATTCTTATCAACCTTTACCTGTTCATACTGAAAATACTGGGTCACGAGATCGGCGGCAAGCCTATGCTGATCCTGGGATTGATCCTGTTGCTGGGCGGTATTCAGATGATTACGATCGGGCTGATTGCCGAGATCAGCATGCGTACCTACTATGAATCGCAGCATAAGAAAACCTATGCGGTGCGTCATCTTTATACTGCACACGGAAAGACCGGCCCGAAACCGGTTGCCGATACTGTTTTGTAAAAACCAGAAATATTTTTCATGACGAACCCGCTGCAACAAAAACGGGAATACCGAATCCTGTTTCTCTTCATGGCAGGATGGTTCCTGGTCAATAGTCTGCAGGCTGCACTCTCCGGCATCGACGGAGACGAAGCTTATTATTGGATGCTGTCGCAACACCTTGGCTTTGGTTATTTCGACCACCCTCCTTTTGTAACGTTGTTGATGCGCATGGGTGAAACATTTGGCCATGGCCCCTTCTTCACGAGACTGGGAACGGTATTGGTGACAACATTGAGTATCGGTATCATTTATGCAGGTTTGCCGCAACGATTGAGGTCGGTGAAATGGTATCTCCCCTTATTTGCGGCGACGCTCATCTTTAATGTTTACAGTTTCATCGCCACGCCGGATGCTCCGCTTTTTTTCTTTACAGCCATCTTTTTTTACGCCTATGGAAAATACCTGCAGCGTGCTTCGACCGGATCCATACTGCTCACAGCACTGGCCATAGCAGGAATGTTCTACAGTAAGTATCACGGTATATTACCGGTATTCTTCGTGTTATTGTCCAACCTCCGTTTGCTGACGCGCGGCTCATTCTGGCTGATCGTATTGCTGGTGATTCTCTTATTCATGCCGCATCTTTACTGGCAATATTCGCACGACTGGCCTACTGTCCGTTTTCACCTGGTGGAAAGAGCCACGCATATTTATAAAATAAAATACACCACGGCTTATATCTCCGGACAATTGGCGATATGGGGACCGTTGATCTCGCTGCTGTTTTATTTCAAATTGTTCCGGTTGAAAAAAGAAGACCTGCTGGGTCGCGCGCATCAATTTACTTTCCTCGGCACGCTGGCTTTCTTTCTTTTTTCTTCCTTTAAAAACAATGTGCAACCGCACTGGACGCTGGTTGGCGGTGTATCGTTCGTCTATCTTTTTCTCCAGATACTGGACCGCGGCACAGACAAACTGCGTCGTATCTTTTTGCGCCTGGCTGTTGCGAATATTCTACTCATCGTTATCGCCAGAATCTTATTTCTTATTCCCGGATCACCGGTGGCGAAGATCAAACATTATAAACCTTTCTTCCAGGCCAAGGACTGGGCGGATACAATTTATAATAAAGCAGGTTCAACGCCAGTGATCTTCCCGAACAGTTATGCTTTCCCTTCCCTGTACCGGTTTTATCATCCGGATGTGACCACGGTCGGTTACAACACCAAGAGTTACCGCAAAACACATTACGACCTGATTGCTGCCGATCAGCAACTGAATAATAATACCGTGTGGATTTATCGTGATGGTGATACCAGCAGCGCCAATACCAACGTGGCATCGGCATTCCGTCCCGGTACGCTGGAACGGGTAGACAGTTTTATAGCCGTAAGTACGTTGAAGTTGACCCCGCTGAATCTGCCCAAAGAAGCAAAAGCAGGCTCACGCATTTCAGTTAACATTGAACTGGCAAACGAAAGCGGGCATACCTTCAGCAATCACGACCGGCGTTTGCAGTTTGATTATTCCTTCTCACGCTATTCCTACCAGTTTGAAAATTCACCGCAAAGCTTTGCTATTCCGGATAGCATTATCCCGCCGGGCTATCGCAAACAATTTACCATTGAAGTGCAGATTCCTTCGGATGCCGGTACGCACCGGTTCCTGTTGTCGATTGTCAATGGAAGTTTGCAGGGAAATTTTGCCAGCCCTTACTATCCGGTCAGGGTTCAGTAACGACGGGCGTTTCGGCCGCGGCCGTTTTCTTTTCAGGTTGAAATAAAAATATGGCAGCGGAAAGCGAAAGAATCGCAGAAAGGCAATAGAAGCAGAGACTGATCGAAACACATAAAGCTTCGTTGAGTCCGAGTTGACCGGCTACCCAAACAATCGCCACTTCCCGCGCGCCTAATCCGCCCACACTAAAGGGAAATAACGTGGCCAGCGAAGACACCAGGAAGCTGAACATATAAGGCAGGTACTCGTCGGTAACACCCAATGCCCGCAGGATAAAGATCACCGCCACCAATTGACAGCCCTGCACACCCAGCGCGAGCAAATGTGTACGGATGAAGCGCGCACTGTGATCATGGAAAAAACGGCGCAGCACCCAATAATAAACAGCCGTTCCGGCAAAAAAGGCAATGGTTGCATACAAGGCATACTCCCTGAATACGGGCAACGTCAATCCCATCAGCACCAACAAACCGCCAAGCGCCCACAAGCCGGCCAACCTGTCGAAAAATACTGCGCTGAACACTTCCTTGGCAGGACGATCATATTCACGTTTTACCTTGAGAATTTTATAGCCGTCGCCACCGATGCCACCCGGAAGGAACAGGTTGTAAAACATTCCCAGCAGGTACAGCCGTACATTGTAACCCAACGTGAGATTGAGCCGGATGTTTTTAAAAAAGTTTAGTAACCGGAAAGAAGAAATAACCTGTGATACAACAAACACCAGGAACGCCACCACCAGCCACCACACATTGGCTTTCTTCCAGAAAACCAGCAGCGCCTGCAGATCCACTTTCGTATATACAAGCCAGAGTGCCGCTACCGTAAAAGCGATTTTGAGGAATAACTTGAGATAAGATTTCAGGCGGCTGTTCATATTGCATCAACCTTTTCAGGGTTCAATTTTAACAAGATAATACTTTTCAAAAGTCTGCGGCCTGGTTTCCGGCTTCAGGAATTTCAGGCTCAGGCGCGTCACGCGAAAATGATCTCTTTCAATCACCTCTCCCACTTTCAGTCCTGACGCACGGATGGATTCCAGTCCCGGTGTGCTGGTAAAATACCAGCGCTCCTTGTCCACCGAAGCAGGCAATGTACTATCGATTCCGGTCAGATGTTTTGTATAAAAATCAAAGGTGAAACTATGCGCCTGGTAAAAACGCACTTCATCCAGCGGGATTTGCTGTTCTTTCGCTACTTTGGCCAGTTGCGTACCACCCTGGTAGTTCATGATGGCAGGATAAAAATTTCCCGACAACAAAATATTGACGAGTGCCGCAACGCCTACGCTCACAGATATTAATTTAACCAGTGCAGCTCCGCGGAGAAAGCTCACACAGGCCAGCAAGGCAATAACCGCCAGTAATGCGATCAGCCAGTTGTGAAGCGGGAAAAACCAGCCATTCACCACTATCAGCAGCAACACCAATAACAGCGCGATACCCGCCTGTATGCCCCATAATATCTTCAATGTTTTATCACGGTTACGTTCTGCCAGATTGAGCAGCCGCGCCGCCACGAGAATGGCAAAAAACGGAAACAGGATATTGAGATAATGGGGCAACTGGAACTTAGACAGGGAGATCAGTATGAAAATAAGGATACAGGTGGCCGTCGTTAATCCTTCCTGCCCTTTTATATAACGGAAGCCGGTTTGAATCAGTTCCTTCAACCGCGCGCCTGCGGCATAATACGCCAGTATCGACCAGGGCAGAAATGCCCACAGCATGGTATGGAGGTAAAAGAAATAATCACGTTTACCACCTCCCCAGCTCTTCCCATCGAGGCGTTCGATGTTTTGTCCCCAGAGAATGAATTTGATACCGGATATATTGGTCATGCCGCGGATCACTTTTTCAGGATGGCGGTCAAATTGCAGGTAATAACAATACACAACGGGCAGCATGAATACCGCGGTCATGAGTCCAACCAGTAGCCAGCGCGGGTGAAAAATTTGTCTGAATGCGCGTTGGTAAAGCAGGTAAAAGAAAATCGCGACGCCCGGCATTACGATGCCAACCAGTCCTTTGGTGGAAAAGCCCAGCGCCATGAACAAGGCGGCGAGCACGGGATGATACCATTTACGGCTGTGTACGGTTTCCACCAATTGCCATACGGCCAGGATCATGCAGCTCGTCAGTATCGCGTCCATCCGTACGTCCATGCAGGCGAGGATAAATGCCTGTGCCGATCCGAGTATCAATGCCGCCAGCCGGCCGGTGTCGCGGTTGTATAAACGCGTACCGAGGCGATAAGTAGCCCAGATGCCCGCAAGCGAAAAAAGCAGGGAAGGAATTTTATAAGCCACCGTAGTTACGCCGAACACATAATAGCTCAATGCAGATAACCAGAAAAGCAAATGCGGTTTGTCGAGATAATCACGTCCTTTGTCTACCAGGTCTACGAAATTGTCGTGCTGGTACATGTGCAGTGCGATATTGGCATGATGCGCCGCATCGCTGTCCATCAGCGGCACAAAAAGACCGATCACGTACGCCACCGCCAGCAATCCCCACAAAACGGTATAACGGGAAAAAGACAAAGAAGTAGTTGGCATAAGCTGTAAAAACTAATGATCCCGGGCTGTGCGGGAAAGCTGCAAGGTAGTACAAATTTGAAAAGTGCCTGCCATTGCCTTATCCGTTACGACCATTGGCAAACCCGGTTTTTATTCCTGGCCCGGAGATATTAATTTTCCTGTAAGTCCACGCCGTCTATCACACAGCAATTCACACATGAAAAAAACAACAGCAGGCACCAGCCTTGCCGGTGAATATCTTATGGACGGACCCCGTGGGGTTCATACCGGAATACGGCTCAGCAACGATCATCATTTCCTTTTCTTCTACTCCCAGGCCGGAGTGGAACGGACAGCGCGCGGATCCTGGTATCACCGGGACGACGACACCATTATATTGGATACCGGTACGCCGCCCGGCGACGACTTTGCGTTAACAGAAGAGCGTCTTCAATTCAGCAGCGATATACGTGTAGGAGTGCAGGCCGGAAGCCCGGTGTTGCATACACATGTGCTTTGCCGGATCGACGGCGGCGGCCGCTCGCAACAACAGCGCGGTTCCCGCAATGGCGTGTTCACCTTTTCTCCTCAATCTGTAGAGTCTATTACACTCATCTTTGATTACTGCCCGGAGAAAAAAACGGTTTTCAAACCCCTTCGTGCCTTCAATCAGTACGACTTTCATTTCCAGCCCTGGATCATGGATGTATATTTCCGCAACTGGCAATTGCAGCTTCACGGAAAGTTGCTGAAAGGTTCGCACCCGCTTCTGAACGGCGATCAATGGTCATTCAAACCAGCCGGCTGAAACAAATTGACCGTTCGGTAACCCGAAGCAACTGTTCGCTAACAGCATTGGGAATCACGTACAGAAAAAGCTTCCTTTACAATACAAGACTGTCGTTACTAACCGAAACTGCCTTCAAAGATATTCTTCTCATGCTCGGCAGTACCCTGGATCACCAACCAGTAATATATCCATATTGCTGGTTTTTTATTTATGGGTATGCGATTTGGATAACTGATTATATGAAACGCTTTATCCATCATAACGGTCTGTCGATCGTTTTTATACTCCTGTTCCTTTTATCACTCGGTGGACAGTTTGTGACCGGCTATCACGAACACAACAAAGAACGGCAAGAGGAAGGCATGCCGCTGCTTTCTCCGGGGGCATATGTGCAATCGGGACATTTTATCCAGGCAACATTCGAAAACTGGGAAAGTGAATTTCTGCAAATGGGTTTATTTGTTGTGCTCACCATTTCCTTACGCCAAAAAGGATCTTCGGAATCCAAAAAGCTGGAAGGCAAAGAAGAAGTGGACCGCCAACCATCGCCCGGAAGAGCAGGCGCTCCCTGGCCGGTACGGCGTGGCGGCTGGATACTTTTTCTGTACAAACATTCCCTGAGCATCATCTTAACATTGCTATTCCTCGCTTCATTTGTCCTGCACTTTCATGGCAGCATGATCGATGAAAACGAACTACGCGCCCACAAAGGACTTCCTCCTGAAAATATACCCGATTACCTTACAGACAGCCGGTTCTGGTTTGAATCCTTTCAAAATTGGCAAAGCGAATTTCTGTCGGTAGCCGCCATTGTGGTGCTTTCTATCTACTTCCGGCAAAAAGGTTCACCCCAATCCAAGCCAGTTGATGCATCGCACGCTGAAACAGGCGGATAATCCGATGGCACGATTCATGTTTTTTTAATAAAAAAAGAAAACGTGGATATCATCATTGAAACACCAGCCCACAGCAACGTAAAGTATACGTATGACAAAAACCTCCGGGCCTTCCGGCTAAAAAAAGTACTGGCGCACGGGCTGAGCTTTCCTTTTGATTTCGGATTCATTCCGGACACGCTCGCTGAAGATGGTGACCCGCTCGATGTAATGGTATTATCCGAGTTCACCACGTTTCCCGGATGTGTGGTGGATGCAAGACTGATCGGTTGTTTATTGGCAGAACAGGGAACAGGCGAACACCTCATCACCAATCACCGGTACCTGGCAGTGACGGAAATATCGCGGCAATTTGAAAACGTCCAAAGCATAGAAGAACTACCCGAAGAGCTGCTCAGGCAAATCAAACAATTCTTTATTTCCTATATCAAGGCAGAAGGCAAAAACCTGCGCATCACCGGCGAGTTGAACGCGGCGCAAGCTATTACGTTATCTGAACGCCTTAGTCAAACAAACTCAACCAACGGACCAACTACAGGTATTCCCTTAAGTAAAAGTTTATAGACAATGACAAACGCACACCTGCTTAATCGTATCAGAGATCATCTCATCCAGGAACAGGAAACTATTGCCGTGGCTGAAAGCGTAACCAGCGGCTTCCTGCAATTCATGTTTTCACAAGTAGACGAAGCCAGCCGTTTTTATGAAGGCGGCATTACAGTATACAACCTCCAGCAAAAAATCCGGCAGTTGGCCGTGGATCCCGCGCATGCCCGTGAAACAAACTGTGTATCGGGAAAAATAGCGGAGCAAATGGCCAAACATGTAGCGCGGTTGTTCAGCAGCAACTGGGGCATTGGTATAACAGGTTATGCATCGCCTGTGCCGGAGGGCAACAACCAGGTATATGCTTATCTGGCCATTGCGCATGGCAAAGAAATCTGTTACCAAGGCAGACTGGAAGCACCTGAGGAAAATGCCATGGACGTGAATCAGCAATATTATACGAGCGCCGCACTAACCAGACTGCTGACATGTCTTGAGCAGGTTACCAGTTAATTATTACTCATTAAAACATAAAGATCATGGCAAAGTATTCAAAAAAAGCCGGTGACAAAGTGGGCCGCGCTATTCATGAGCAGAAGGAAGGAACGTTAAAAAGTGGTTCCGGAAAAAAAGTAACCAGCCGGAAGCAGGCGATTGCAATCGGTTTATCTGAAGCACGGGAAGCAGGTGCCAAAGTGCCGGAGAAAAAAACAGCACGGAAGAAAACTGCGACGAAGAAAAAAGCAGCTCCTAAAAAAAAGGCGGCAGCTAAGAAAAGAACGGCCGCTAAAAAAAGAACACCAGCCAAAAAGAAAAGCGCTTCTCGTAAAAAAACGGCAAACACGAAAAAAGCTGCAAAAAAATCCTGAAGTATTGATACAAATGTTAAAACGCATCCGGGAAAACCCTGATATATGAAAAATATCCCTGCTTTGGCATAGTATTCGACTTTCGGAAAATGCCTGTATGGATACAATATTTACAATAGCATTTAACTTCCCTCTCGAAGACAGCAGCTATATATTAGCGTTGGAAGCCACTGTGGAACAGACAGCAAATGATGCTGTATATCGTGTATACGACTTCAGAATTGCCGGTAAAAAAGCGGGGATGCCTTTATTGCCTCCGCAGGAAATAAGGCCGGTTCCTTCGTCTGCCGACGCTACGAAACGGATATGGGTGCACAAAGATTCCGAAAAAGAATCGGCTATAAGTGGTGTGTTGGGTAAAGCGATTGAAGCAAGGACTGATTAAAAAGCAGTTAGAAAAAGGCACAGCTTTTGCCTTATTATCAGTAAACCCTCATACTATGGACAGTAAAGACAAAAAAGGAAAACAAGATAGTTTACGGGTAGATAGCAATGACCCAAATGAGGTAGCCTATCTGCACAGGCAATTTCCTGACAAGCATAAACAAACTATTGTTGATGCCATCAAAGTTGCCGGACCGATGCGTGAAAACATCATGCGGTACCTCGAAGGAAAAGCATAATCAGATCCGTACTATAACATGGAAGAGCTGGCATTGCCGGCTCTTTTTTTTATGAATAAGGTCAATAAGTGAATAGTGAATAAAACAGTCATCACCAAGGTTCGTGTTTGTACAAACCAGCAGCCGGACGCTGTCACATTCATTCACGTGTGTTGGATTCACCACAACTGTCCGGAAGATTTTAAACCCTGCCAATCCGATATCACACCACCGTTGGTCTCCAGACCAACGGACCTGCTCATCCCTGAGTCAGGTACAAAATCGATCTTAACCTGTCAAAGAAACCTCACGCTTGCTTGTTGGTCGGGAGACCAACAAGGGCGCAACTTATACCTCACACTGCCTTTACGTTTAAAAATGAAAAGCGACTCCTGGGTATAAACATTCCGAACAACTGGGCTGTCTTTCACGAACCAGCAGCCGGACGCCGCCACATTCATGCACGTTCGTGTATTCACACAACTGTCCGGAAGATTTTAAACCCTGCCAATCCGATATCACGCCATCGTTGGTCTCCAGACCAACTGGCCTGCTCATCCTTGAGTCAGGTACGAAATCGACCTTAATCTCTCAAAGAGATCTCACGCTTGCTTGTTGGTCGGGAGACCAACAAGGGGCGCCAACTTATACCTCACACTGCCTTTACGTTTAAAAATGAAAAGCGACTCCTGGGTATAAACATTCAGGACCGTTGTGCTGTATATACGAACCAATCGTCTATCGTAAATGATGGTGGAATAAATTTAAGCCATTCTTTTTGCGGCTTAATTTCTTTGCGCCTTTGCGTGATCCCCTCTTCTTCAAGCAACGATGCTTAAGAAGCAAAGACGCCGGGTACTTCTTTAAATAGTAAAAGCCGGAAAAAAATCCGGCTTTTAAAGACGATCTTCCTGCTCAGAGCTTTGGACGAGGAGGGTCGTTTAGGGTCTTCAATGGTATAGATTTAAATTCTTTTGTCGGAACGAGTCCGGCTTTTCATCGATGATGGATTCTCTCTTTCTGACTACTAAAGTACCTGAGAAAATCCTCAAAAAGGAGAAAAACACCCCCTTTTTCATCAAATTTTACGATTTGCCGTTATTTTTCGATCGTTGATAATGATGTTTTTACGATAAATAAGTGCTTCCCTTTAGCCATTTCTTCGGTTTACAGCTACGTGATTTTCACCCTCCTACCGGATCGTGAATTCACCTTTCTGCCGGATATCTTCAGAGGAACTACCGATAAACACTTCATAGGTTCCTTCCGGTACGTTCCATTTCATGTTTTGATCGAGGATCGACAGATCATCCGGGTGCAGGGTAAATTGTACGGTTTTGGTTTGCCCGGGCTCCAGGCTGATGCGCTCAAATCCACGTAGCTGCGTTACATAGGTAATCACATTGGTGATCGGATGTTTTACATACAACTGCACCACTTCATCACCTTTGCGTGAACCGGTATTGGTCACCTTCACTTCCACGTTTACGATTGCCTGCGAATGCAATTGCTGGGGCGATACTTTTATTCCTTCATATTTAAACGTTGTGTAACTCAGTCCAAACCCAAACGGATAAAGCGCACCATTTGCTCTCGTAAAGCCGGCCCCATTTCTTCCTTTCGGCGGCTGATCGGCATGTGATCCCGGCTTGAACGGAAAGTTGAATTCGATCTGTCCGGTTGACTTCGGATAGGTCATGGTCAGTTTACCTCCGGGATTGTAATCGCCGAATAAAGCTTCTGCAATCGCTCTTCCCGCAGACGGGCCGGGAAATCCCGTATGTAAAATGGACGGTACATATTTCTGTGCCCAGTTGATCGTTAATGGCTGACCGGTTGCCACAACCAATACCACCGGTTTACCTGTGGCATAAAGTGCCTGCAGCAGTTGCTCCTGCCGGCCGGGAAGATCCAATGATGTACGCGACAAACCTTCTCCTACGGTCTTTTCATCTTCACCCAACACGGCAATGATGATATCCGACTCCCTGGCACGCGCCACGGCCTGCGCAATGCTCGCCTGGTCTTCTTTACTCAGCGGCGCGTCGATAATTTCTGTTTCAGGCCATCCTTCATTCGTTACTTCGCATCCTTTTTCATACATCACTTCCGCCCGGTTTCCGATCAGTGCTTTCACACCCGCCAACACCGAGGTTACCGGATTATTGGAGGGGCCATAACGGCTGATCGTATATCTCGTGGCATCCGCGAGCGGGCCGGCCACAAGTATCTTTTTATACCCATCTTTTTTTAATGGCAACAGGTCACCCTCGTTCTTCAGCAACACAAGCAATTCCCTGTTCATCTCATGCGAGAAAGCCTCGTCTTTCGCTGTGTGAACTAATTTATCGGCTGCAGCAGGATCGGCAACATAGGGTTGGTTGAAAAGGCCGACCATGAACTTCACACGCAGCACGTCGCGCACACGATCGTCCACTACTTTGATGGATAATTTTCCTTCACGCACCAGCTCGCGGATATTATTGATATAAGCATCCGGTGGATCGAAGTTGGTCCATACGTTCAACCCCGCTTCCACGGCCTGGCGTGTGGCTTCTTTGAAATCTTTCGCTACGCGGTGTTTTTCATAAATATATTCTACCGCGCGGCTGTCGGATACTACATATCCTTTAAAGCCATATTGCTGACGTAATAATTCCGTAAGGAAATAATAACTACCGGTCACCGGCACGCCGTCCCAATCGTTGTAGCTGCTCATCACGCCGAGCGGTGCGGCTTCCCGGATCACTCTTTTAAACGGATAGAGATACAACTGGTGCATCTCGCGGGGTGCCACATGCGGATCGGTACGGGCTTCTCCGTCGCGGCCACCTTTTGGCACACTGTATACGGCGAAGTGTTTGATCGTTGCAGCTACACCCTGGCTTTGTATACCAAGCGTCATAGCCTTGCCCAGTTCGGCAATCAGGTAGGGATCTTCACCGTAACATTCCACGTTGCGCCCCCAGCGCTGATCACGTGCGGGATCGAGAATGGGTGCGTACACGTTGGTGTAGCCCAATGCCTTTGCTTCGCGACCTACAATCTCGCCGGCCTGACGGACCATTTGTTTATTCCAGGTAGCGCCAATCGAAATAGGTGCAGGCAGAGAAGTGGCCCGGTCATGCGTTAAACCATGAATGCCTTCGTTGGTAAAGTCTACCGGAATACCCAGGCGTGTTTCTTCCACAAACCATTTTTGCACCGTATTGATCGCACGCGCATGTTTGCTGAACGGAAAGGAATGCTCCGATGTTGCATGCGGATTAAACGGAAGGCTGTTGAGGTGTTCGTCAATATTGGCGATCCCATCTTTCCAGATAGCTGTCTTCCAGGCGGCGGTAGGCAGTTCATCTTTCAACACACGGCCATAACCATACAAAGTCGCCATCTGGCAGGTCTTTTCTTCCAGCGTCATTTGCGACAGCAGGTCTTCTACCCTTTTGTCAACAGACTGCGTCGTGTCTTCAAAAATGTCTTTCTTTCCATTCTTGTTAAAATCGATCCATCCCTTTTGGTAGATGGTTTTTTGCTGCGCAAAACTACAGGTCGCAGTGAAGCAGGCCACAGCGGGCAAAATCCATTTCATACAACTATATTTAAAATCCGAAAAAATCAGTTTAGAACTTAGCCGGTTTCATCTTCGGTGTTACCCAATGGATCAATAGCCACGCAATTAGAAATGAAAGTCCGCAAAAAATGAAAATGATATTGTAACCGGCCGTGATGTTGTTGATCGACTTATAATAATCGAGGATACCGCCAATCATCATGGGGAACAATACACCACCAACAGCACCGGCCATTCCACCAATGCCGATCACGGAGCTCACGGCTTTCTTGGGCATCATATCCGACACGATGGTAAAGATATTGGCACTCCATGCGGCATTACCGGCAATGGCTAATGCGATAAGGGCCACCACTGTCCACATATCATCTGTATAACGTGTGGCAATAATAGGTAACACGGCTAATGCGGAAACAAACAACGCGATCTTGCGTGCTTTATAAACCGGCCAGCCTTTTTTGATAAGTTTGGAAGAAAGATAACCACCGCCTACCGCGCCGATTGTTGCACCGAAGTAAACAAGAATCAGCGGAAGATTAGGTTTTTTCAAATCCAAATGAAACGTACTGGAAAAATAGGATGGTAACCAGAACGCGAAGAAGTACCAGATTGGGTCGGTAAAAAATTTACCAATGATAAAAGCCCATGTTTGTTTCATGCCGAACAAACGCAACCATTTCACCGGAGCTTCCGGTGTGTCTGTTTCAGGCTCTGCCTCGTTGTCGCTACGGATATAAGCCAGTTCTTCGGCTTTGAGCTTGCGGTGTTTCTCCGGTATTTCGTAAAAGAAACGCCAGGCGATCAGCCATAAAAACCCGATGGCACCGGTAATGATGAAGGCCGCCTGCCATCCGTAAGCACTTAATAAAAGCGGAATGATCACAGGTGCCAATAATGCACCGATATTAGAACCTGAATCAAAAAAACCGGTGGCCAATGCTCTTTCTTTTTTCGGGAACCATTCCGTTACTGTTTTAACAGCAGCGGGAAAATTACCCGACTCTCCCAATCCGAGTAAGGCACGCACAAATCCAAAACCAAAAGTAGTGCGCACCAGCGCATGCGCCATAGCGGCAATGCTCCACAAAGTGATCGATACGGTGTAACCGATCTTACTGCCAATGCGGTCAATCAAACGTCCAAATAATAACAGGCCCCCGGCATAGGCCGCGGTAAAAGCCATTACGATGTGACTATAATCCGTTTCGGTCCAGCCAAACTCCAGCTCAAGCGTGGGTTTGAGATAGCCCACCACCTGGCGGTCGAGATAGTTGATTGTGGTGGCGAAAAAAAGCAGGCTGCATACAACCCATCTGTAATTACCCGGTTTTGTTTGTTGCATACTAAGCAGTTTAATTTTTTAAAGCGGAAGAAGGTTGTTTCAATCCTGTGAAACTATAATAAATCAGGAATACATACACCGGAATCAATATCCAATAGGCTATTTGATTACCGGATACGCCTGTGAGCCATCCATATAAAAGTGGTAATAATGCGCCTCCGGCAATACCCATGATCAGCACGGCGGAGCCGCGTGCCAGTTGCGCTCCCGTCAAACCTCTGAGCGCCTGCGGCCAGATCGCCGGCCACAGCATCGCATTTCCCAAACCCAATAAAGCAACACATACGATCGAATATTTGCCCGGTAACACGAGTATCATCACCACCAATCCCAAACCCAGCCACGAGGACCAATAGAATGCTTTTTGCTGGGAAATGAAACGCGGAATGGCGAGTATGCCCGCTATATATCCTACCATCATGCAGGCCAGTGTATACGAGGCTAATGTCTTTGAAGTATTCAGATCGAAGCCCTGGTACAATCCGTAATTGCCGATCGTGTCACCTGCCAGTACTTCCGCACCTACCGCGCAGAAGATCGCCAGGAATCCGCCGGTCATCGCCAGCGTAACCCTTGATGAGGGAACAGTTTTGTCAGCTGAACGCAAAACTGTTTCTTCCTCCTGTTTGATTTCCGGCAAATGCGCAAAACGGATCAGAATGGCGAGTATCAACAATATACCTGCAATAATGCAATACGGTACGATCACGTCACGCGCCAGTTCATCCAGTCTGATTTTTTTTGCGGCCGGATCCATTGCGGCCAGTTGTTCAATGAGTCCTTCCGAATTACTCAGGATGATACTGCCCATGATCAACGGCGCCAATATGCCCGCCACTTTATTACACACGCCCATCATGCTGATGCGGCGTGCCGCTGTGCGGGCCGGGCCTAACAACGTGATATAAGGATTAACCGCCGTTTGCAATAAGGTAAGTCCGGCCCCCGTAAGAAATAATCCTCCCAGGAAGATGCCGTAGTTGCGTACTAATGCTGCAGGAATAAATAGTAAACAACCCGCTGCCATCGTACCTAATCCAATGCTCATGCCTTTCACCATGCCGCTTCTTTTCAGGATGCCGCTGGACGGAATAGCCATCACCGTATACGAAATATAAAAGGCAAATGTTACGAGATAAGCCTGCCATTCTTCGAGTTCACAGGCAATCTTCAGGTAAGGTATCAGCGTAGCGTTGATCCAGGAGATAAAGCCGAATATAAAAAAGAAACCGCCGATCAGTATGATGTTACGGACCGGTGCTTCGCTGTTATTCGTCAATTCGTTGTTTGTTGTGGCCATCTTAGTTATTTAAATGGTCGATCGCTGCCTGTACGCTGCCGTATTTCAGCAGCAATGCTTTTGCTTCTTCGTAATCCGTAAGACCTGACTGCTGCATCAGCATTTGCGTACCGCGGTCGGTGAGTTTATCGTTGCTGATTTGCATGTGCACCATCTGGTTGTCTTTTACGCGACCGATGCGGATCATGGCCGCGGTCGAGATCATGTTCAATACCATCTTCTGCGCGGTGCCGCTTTTCATGCGTGTGCTGCCCGTTACAAATTCAGGGCCTACGATTACTTCAACCGGATAATCCGCGTGCGCGGCCACCGGTGATCCCGGATTGCAAACAATACAGCCTGTGGGCACACCGGTTCTGCGGCATGATTCCAGGGCGCCTGCCACATAAGGTGTAGTACCGCTTGCCGCAATACCGATCACGATATCACGGGAACTGATGGCATAGCCCAGCAGGTCATGCCAGCCTGTTTCATAACTGTCTTCGGCATCTTCAATACCAAAACGCAGCGCCGCATCGCCTCCGGCCATGAGGCCATTCACAATGCCTGCGTCTACACCATAAGTCGGCGGGCACTCGCTTGCATCCAGCACACCGAGCCTGCCGCTTGTACCGGCACCTATATAAAATAAACGGCCGCCGTTTTGCAATTGTGTTGCCACAGCCTCTGCCAGTTTCGCAATACGCGGCAATTCTTTTTGCACAGCCAGCGCAACCGTCTGGTCTTCTTCGTTGATATGTTGTACAATCTCTTCCGTACTCATCTGCTCGAGATGACGGTAACGGGATGGTTGCTCTGTTACTTTTGCACTGCTCATGAGATGGTAGTTAGAAATGTATGGTTGTATCTTTTCTTCAGCAGGTCCATCATGTAACAATTGATATTCCATTGATCTGCAAGCGGACTGCCGTCTTTCGGATTGGATGGCATGTAAGGTGCCGGGCCAAACTCGGGAACGAAGATCAATTCCTTTCTGTTGTGCTTAACGGCTGCTGCCACTACGCGGTCCCACCAATTGATATGTTTACCTACCGCTTCTTCGTATACCGGCGAACGCGGATCCGCGATCTGTGGTCCCTGCGTGTAGCCAACGCGCGCGTGTACATGTCGTGTACGTTCGATCGCACCGGCGATGGTGGCAGACTGATCTTCCAACCAGAATTCCGCCACCGTTACCCAATGTGATATATCGAGTGTGAAGCACAGATCAGGCAACCGCTCCATGTAATCCGCCGCTACATGCGCCGCAAAGGCAAAACGCCCGCGATGCGTTTCATGATAGATGGCTATACCCGACTGCACGGATAAATCCGTTGCAAGGTTGATCAGCTCTTCGTTTTGTTCCAATGAAAACCAGTCGCGGCCGGTATGCGAATTGATATATAGCGGTCCTGCGGCAATAAGTTCATCTAAATATCCGCGGTAAGCAGCTTTATGGGTGGAAAAATCAGCGTCCATGGTCTGCCAGTGCTGTCCGACCCATTGCAGGCCTTCAGCCTTCAGTGCATCAAGCATCGTGCGCAGTTCTGCCGGGGTAACGGGTACATCCGTTTCCACTCCCTCATAGCCTGCGGCACGCACCTGTGCGGCCCACTTAAACCAATCGGTACCGGCAGCGCCCCAACGCGTACAAAAAAATCGTATGGTCGTCATAAGGCTGTTGCGGTCATAGCGGGGTCAAATAATAAAGGATAAAATTGCCCTTCCATTTTTTGCCCTTTCTCAATATTGGGTGTATTCGGCAGGAGTTCACCGGCGGAATTGGATTCCGTGCCATCAGCAAATACATTCAAGACAAATGCCCGCCGTGCGTGTTCGGATTTATTGGCATATGAGCCATGCACCATCAACGGATGATGAAAGCTGGCATGGCCTTTTTTCAACTGGATGGGAATGGGCTTGAATTGTTTTTTTTGTTCATCTGTGAGGTAATCCATCAGCCCTTCCATGTCTCCGGCGAGCTCCGGTTTATCGAGCAGGCCCCAATGCTGACTATAAGGGACATAATAGAGACAACCGTTTTCTGTGGTCGCATCATCCAGTCCTACCCAGCAGGTAAGATGTTGCAGCGGTACTGTTCTGGTCCAGTAAGAATAATCCTGGTGCCAGGCCACTACTCCACCGTGCAATGCAGGTTTGCAAAAAAGCTGATCATGCCAGAAGCGTACGGCCCGGTTGTCGAGCAATTGACTGGCGGCCATCACGAAAGCAGGGTTCCAGAGTATATCATGAAATCCCTGTGTAATGCGCCAGGCACCCAATGCATGAAACAAAACGGCATTGGGATCGGCCGATTCATTGGAAGCAAACTGGTAAAACAAAGCATTTCCCGGGTGAGCCGGATCGGCGATGTCTGCCAATTCGCTCAGCAACCGTTCGATCTGCCATTCTTCCAGCAGTTTGATGTTACTTACATAACCGTATTCCCGGTAAAATTCAACTTGTTCTTTGCTGAGGCGATACTGTTCCCATTCGGCTTTTGAATTGGGCCAGCGGAACATATCAGAAACCAGTTGATGAAAGCGGGAAAGGTCGCCGTTGATCGCAACTGTTTGCATATGTTGTGAATTGTGAATGGTGAATCGTCAATCGTGAATGGTTTCGCTCATTCCTATTACTTAAAACTTATTACTTATCCTTCGACAGGCCGAAGTATCGGCCTCAGGAATCATAACGGCTGTTTTCACCTCAAGCCTTAGACCTTAAGCCTTACACCTTCTCCCAGGTACAACGCCGCGCTTTCCTTGTCAAGAAACAACTCTGCGTGTTCGTGCTTGCGGAGAATCGTGCTCGGGTACAATTCTGTAATGGCGTCTGTAAGCGTATGATACACGGCTTGTGCTTTGCTGCTACCGGGCACCATGCAATAGATGTAACGGGCAGCCAGCAACGCCGGAATGGTTAATGTGTATGCAAATGACGGCACGTCCGGTACGGCAGCGAAACAGCCTTCATTGACCTGTTGCTGTTTGCACGCTTCATCGAGGTCTACGATCTTCACCGCATGCGGATCGTCGAAATGCGCCACATGCGGGTCATTGAACGCCAGATGGGTATTTTCCCCGATACCCATACAGGTAATGTCCACAGGATGTTGCTGCAGCAAGGCGGCATAACGCACACACTCGGCAGCCTTGTCTGTTGCCTGTCCGTCGATATAATAAACTTCGCGGAAAGCAACTTTATCAAATAAACGTTCCCGTAAAAAATAACCGAACAACTGCGGAGCACCGGCGGGGAGCCCTGTATACTCATCCATGTGGAAAGCATTCACGCGGTTCCACTCAACGGGTTGTTGTATCAGTACTTTCAGAAATTCTTCCTGTGAAGCGGCGGCGGCAAAGATCATGTTCACTTCGTCCTGCTGCTCCAACAGTTCGCGGATCGTGGCAGCAGCTTTGAGCGCTGCATCTTTTCCCATTTCTTCCCTGCTTCCGTAAACTTTTACTTTCAACTGATCTACTGCAAAATCTCTCATGGTATTCTTTTTTTCCTATTCGTGTATTCCTTGCTTACACGTTAATTGATTAACATTTTCCCGCTGACCTGTTCAGGACCGGGGTTGGGTAGATTTAAATTTTGAATCCGATAAGCAAGCAAATCGTTATAGGCATATCCCTGCACGGCAACGAAGCCGTAGCGGTAAAAAGTCCGGGAACCGAAGTTCCCGGGACTGTTTGTATCAGAATCTGAACTTCACACCTGCACGACCCCAGAAGGAGTAGTACTGGTTTCTGTAAATACGGTTGCGTTCACCGAAGTACTCGATCTGTGGAGCGTTGGTCAGGTTTTGTGCTTCAGCATACACGGTAAAGCGTTTGCTGATGCGGTAAGAAGTGTTGGCATCGATCTGCACACGTGCGGCTCGTACCACATCCTGGTCGTCATCTGCGCCAAGGCTTACGGTATAAGAACCGTTATAGTTCACGTTGCCCTGGATGCTGAATCCTTTATAAGCGAAAGACAGCGATCCGTTGGCCGTATGTGTAGCCTGACCAGGCAGACGTATATCCTTACGGAATTGGGCATCTGCATTGGAATGGGTGTAAGTATAGTTGGCCAGGATAGAAATTCCTTTCAGCGCACCAGGCAGGAAAGTAAGGTTAGCCTGTGCGTTCAATTCTAAGCCGAATACGTCCGCAGCATCACCGTTAAGAGTACGGAAAAGTCTCCAGCCCTGGTACAGGTTTGCATTTTCAAACTCATCGCCTTCGATCGTCGTAACGCTGGCATACTGGAACTTCTCCACCTTTTTGTAGAACACACCTGCAGACAGGATACCGAGGTTAGACAGGTATTTTTCGTACATCAGGTCTACGTTAGTTGCGAAAGCGGGTTTCAGTTCTGGGTTGCCGTCTGTTACAGTCTGGCTCAGGATACTGGTTACACGACCAGGCACCAGGTCCACAAAGTTCGGACGGGAATAACCGTAGGTAAGTGCTGCGCGGATCAGTGAACTTTTGTTCAGATCATATTTACCCTGGATATTAGGCAGGAAACGAACATAGTCGGTTTGTTTGCGTGTACGCGTAGTAGACAACCAAACACCGTTGGCATCCTCGGCCACGATATTACCCTGGTAATCCACATCTGTTTTTTCTACGCGCAGACCACCGAGTAACATAAAGCGATTGAACTGTATGCGGTTCATTACATAACCGGAAGTGACGGTTTCCACCGCATCGTAGAAATAAGTATCGATCATTTTACGTGTACCGGCCATGTCTTGTGTGAAACGTGTGTTCTGGTTGTTTTCAAAAAAGCTGATGGTTTTGTCGCGGTCTACTCCGAGGCCGAAGTTGTTGTTACCATCGAGCAAATCTGCAGATACTTCAGGTTTACCGGAGAAATTTGTCAGTCGTCCGTCGGCCGCTACACCGGAGTAGTTGCTCACGAGTGCGGTCTCGGGGCGCCAGCGGCGATTTTGCATGCGCTTCACTTTGAAACCAGTCTGAAAAGTAGCAGAGTTTTTACCAATCTTATAAGGAAGTGAAGCATTGATACGGCCTACTGTGTTTTTACCTTCGGTGTTCCAGTAGTCACGCTCTACGGTATTGTAGGTGTAAAGTGATGCATTATTTTTCCAATCTGCTCCCCCTGGTTTCAAGAAGTCGTTGTGAATGTCGGCAATCTCCAGGGCAATATTACCGGTGATGAAGTTGTAGGTACCTGAAATATTTTCAAAAGAAGAGTTGCTCATGAAAACGCCGGCATCCAGTTTCACACGGCCGATTTTTGTTTCACCGGAAATATTGAAGTTGAGGTTGCTGTTGTCCTCCGTAGCGGCCTTGATTTCGTTATAACCACGCCCACGGGTAGTGGTATACAAACCGGTAGTCTGATTGTAAGTGGTATTGGCCGTTTGCATACGTGTACGCTTGCGGTAGCGTGTCAGTTCGTTGAAGTGATCGCTGTACATGACGTTGGCCACGATATTGGTAACAGGGCTGAAATTATAATCAATGGTAGCAGAAGCACCCCGGCGTGTGCGCAGGTTCTCTACATACAGCAGACGTACATCCGTAGGAAAATAAATCTGGCCTTTACCATCTCCGAAGTCTTTTGCCTGCCATACTTCAGAACGCTGATCATCGTATCCGTTTTTAGTGCGGTACCAGCTACCTGTTACCATTACACCGAGACGTCCGTTGGGATTTTGTGCATTGGCAAAAAAGCGTTTGCCTGCTGTAACGTTACCGATCCCGTTGAGGCTTCCGCGCAGGTCATTGTAACCCAAACCTGCATCAACTGTGAACTTTGTTTTCAGCGAAGTAGCTGTAGGTGACTTCATATTGATTGCACCGGCGATGGCATCACCATCCAGGTCAGGTGTTAATGTTTTCACTACTTCCATAGAAGCCAGTACGTTTACCGGAATAACGTCCAGTTCAGCGTTACGCTGGCCACCTTCCTGTGTACCCATGATCTGTTCACCGTTCACGTTAATATTGGTGAAGTTGCCCGGTGTACCGCGGAGTTGAACGGTAGAGCCTTCACCGCTGGTATTGCGGCCAATGGTCACACCCGGGAGACGCTGCATGGCTTCCGCCACGTTGAGATCCGGATAGCGGCCTATCAGGTCGGCAGAAATAACCTGCTTGATATTATCGGCATTCCGTTGCTGGTTCAGGGCCTTACCCTGTCCTTCACGAACGGAAGTCATGGTCACTCCTTTGAGACTGACCATCGTAGATTCAAGTTTTACATCGTTGGTGGCAGTCTGGCCGGCTTTCACCTCTACTTCCACCTGGGCTTCTTTATAACCCATGTAGTTGATCACGAGCGTATACTTGCCCGCTTTCACGCTCAACAATTCGAAATTACCGGAAAGGTCGGTCGTTACCCCTCTGGTAGTACCCTTGATGGATACGGAGGCACCTGGCAATGTGGTACCGTCGGTATCTGTGATTTGTCCTTTGATATTACCGTTTCCCGATTGGGCGGCAGCAAAAAAGGGAAGAGAAAGTGCTACCAGCAGCAGCGGTAACAGCAATCGCAGACTAGCTTTTTTCATACACAGTTGTTTTTAATAATAAATAGATGTGGACGTTTTGGTTGGCTTATAGTTGTTTAAAATTCTTGTAGTCGACAAGGAAACGCAGGGCGAATGACGTACCGATATCGCGGTTGGTCAGCCATACTTTTCCTTTTTTGAAACGGATACGTGTTTCGATAACAGCACCGCGCAGATTCACATCAGGATGTTCCTGGCCATAACGGTTATTGATCACCCATTCTGCAGAACGCTCTATGTGCTGGTCAAATTCTTTATACCCCTCTTTTGCAAGCCCGATCCATACTATCCCTGCAAGAGATGTGGCTGAACCGGTAACGGAACCTTTGTCGGGTGCGCGGCCATTGGTATAGTTATCATAAAAAATGGTTCCGTCTTTTTGTTGTGCTTTCGCAAAAGTGCGGGCGGTCTTTGCCGCGGCCTCGAGGTATTTGCGGTCGCCGGTGAGTTTGAATGCTTCGATCAGCGACTCGGCATACCACAGTGAAAAACGGGGATGGAAAGAATGAACATCAGCGAAATTGGGCATGAACTGCATCCACACACCTTCAGGGCCTTGCTTTTCAATCAGGCTGTTGCAAAGGTTGATATAAGCATCCTTAAATTTCTTTTCGCCGGAAAACTCAAAAGCCTCCTTGAAAAGATATCCTTCGGTATTGGGCCGGGACACATTGATCAATTGCTGATCTTTCTTATCCATTTTCTTCCAGAAAGGGCTGTACTCTTTCAATACCTCACCGGTCCTGGCGTCGATATTATCATAACAAACACCTTTCTCCGGATAATACATATTGGCCAGCATCCAGGAAGCGGCATTGGTGGCTACGCTTGCATACTTTTTATCGCCTGTAACGCGCGACAATTCATAAATACCGGGTGTGCCGTCGGAAACGGTAGCAAATACAATAAAGTCATCGCCGAGTGCATCCCCGTGAATGGCATTGACCATGCCTTTCAGTTTAGGATGACCCTTGATCTCAAGGCTTGCCCAATAATCGCCACCTTTTTTGGCGGAAGCGAGATAGTCCTGGTTGCCGGTAGCTTTATAAGCCTGCAGTAACGCAAGCACGGCCTGTCCGGTATGCCAGGGCACTTCGTACGGATACCATTTTCCTTCGGTCATATTATAATCGCAACGGGATTTACCTTCGCTATCGAGCAATACATCTTTGATATAAACCGCTGTTTCATTGATGGCACGTGTCACATCTTCCTTCTTCACCTGGGCCTCAGCAACAGGCGATGCCGCAACAAGTAATCCGGTGAGCCAGCACGCCAGTAAATTAGTCCGCTTCATATGTTTTAATTTTAGCATTCAATTGATATTTGTGTTTATGGTTCGTCACTTTGATCTGGTCATCCACCCGGAAGGTAAACATCCATGAACGATCTTCCGCTTTATTGAGTTTGATGAGCAGGTGATTGACGCCGGCTGTCAAAGGCAACCGGATAAGTTGTTCCTCCGGTTTTCCCGCTGTGCGCAGGATCTTCACGCCGTTGCAGAAAACTTCGGCAGGTTGTGCGGCTCCAAGATAGGCGTTGATTGTTTCCGCATTGGCGGTAGTGATGGAGCAATAAGCATAAACAGAAGCGCCTTTGGGAGCATTGAACCACGTATCGAGATCGGTGATACCTCCTTCTGTGGAGGAATATTTCTGCCAGCGATAATTTTTGCCTTTAAAAGTAGTGAAATCGCCCGGAGACGGAGGCTTATTGTACTCCTCGTTTTCAGCATATAAAAAGTCCGGTAACGTACCCGGAACACCGGCAAAAAAACCGGTCAGCATCCAGTTTTTGAAAAAGAACTGGTTGGTCACGCGGATGTCCAATGCCAGGGAAGAGGCTGTTGGCAGCACGCTGCTGTTGTTTTTTACCAATGATTGCAACGATTGCTGCAGCGTTTGCAGTGCGGCAATTTTGCGGTCGTAAGGAAGACAGGCCGTATCCAGCCAGTGCGGCTGGTTTTCCTGTAGCCAGGCTTTCCGGAAGGTGGCCCGTAACCGGCGGTACTCCGTCAGCAGTTCGTTCGTAACGCCAATATTCTTTTTCAATTCAGTAGTACGCTGCGCACCGGATGCCGGTAGGGATTGGTAGGATTGCACAATGCCGGCGATGCCCAGACGTGTGCGCATCATGACCCGGTACTGATCGATGGAATAAAGTAGGGTACGGATATCAGTCTCGTTCAACCGCGGTTTCGCGCCCTCCAGCGTACGTTTTGCCGAATCGAGAATAGCAAGCGCCTCGGGAGCGGAGTCGTTATTCAGGATGAGTTGTTTACCGGGTTGGGGAAGTATTTTTTGTTGCCACAGTTGGTCATTAAGATTATAGGTCAGTGACAATGAACGCAACTCCATTAACTGAAACAAAGCCTTCACATAACGTCCATCCGACATACCGTAAGCGATGTCTTCAAACCGTTTGTTGAAGGAGGTTTTTTCCAACGGCGCAGCATTCCAGCTTTTTTCCGCTGCTACATATATGCCATACCAATCGCCGGAAAAAAGATAAGTACCGCCATCGTCCCATACGGTTGTTAATACGCCCATTGCAGCTTTTGCCTTTCCCTCGGACACAAAACCATCGATATTGGCACGGGCCATCACCATATCCGGGAACATCCGGTATGAATTCAATACACCGGGACATACCACATATTGCAAACCGCGACGTACAAAAGGATCGATCCAATTGGCATAAGAAGATTTCTCTCCATATTCCCAGGTAAGGTAGATCACGTCTTTGGGCAACATATCCAGCACTTCTTCATGTTCAAGTGCTATATCGCCCCACATCATCAGTTGCTTACCTTTTTTCTTTACCACATCATAGAGAAATTTCAGGTGGTCGGCATAGAAACGCGCGGCACCCACACTATCGATATATGGTTTGGAACGCCCTTTCGTAAGATCGAACGTTTCATCGCAATTGACATTGAAATAAGGCGAACTGAATGCATCGCACAATTCACCGATTACATTCTCAAGAAACTGTCTTGCACGCGCATCCAATGGAGAAATGAGTGTGGAGGTCTCCCCCATCGAACGGTACTGCGGCAGCGCCAGTATTTTTTCAAAATGACCAAACGACTGAAAACTGCCAACCAGTTGCATGTTGTAGTCACGCGCATAAGCAGACAGTTCTTTTATTTGCGCAATGGTGAACTTTCCCTGCGCCGGTGCAAAGTCGGGATGAGACAATGGTTGCACCACATGTTCGATATAAAAAGAAAGATTATTGATTTTGAGTTCGGCCATCCGGCGGATCTGTTCTTTTACATACTTAACGGTAGAGACAGGTCCGCGACTGATGTCATCATAAACTGCGCGATGGGCAAAGTCGGGCCAGTCGGCTATTACAATTTCTTTGTCCCACGCGCCACGTGTGAGCTGTCTCAGCGATTGAATACCATAAAACAATCCTTTACCGGTGTAGGCGGCAAGGATGCGTTTTCCCTGTTTATTGATCAACACATATCCTTCTTCGCCCAGTGGATGTTTGGCATAATCAATCACCGCTGCTACCTGCGCATCGAAAGCAGCGTCTTTGCCTAAAAGACCAACGGTAAAGGTCGCCTGCGTACCCGCTTTCTTTCCACTTTGCCAATGACGGTTTAACCATTGAAGGGTATCGGTGGGTACATTTTTAAAAATGAAACGGAAGTTGGAGGAAAACAAGGCATTGCCCTGCGAGGACTGAATATACTGTGGCTTTGGAAGTACCGGCAACTCACGCGCATGGCATACAGTTGCCAACAACAGCCAGATACACAGCAAGCTATTTCTGCTAATAATCATTCGGGGTCGAGGCCTTTTTTAACTAAAAGAGAATCTATTATCGGACGGAAAGAAAGTTCGCTTCAAGGTTATGGCAAGCCTTCACAAAACGCAGTTTCTTTACCCTCTTCAATCGTTAGTAACACTAATATAGAGCAATTTCCGGTAACGTACCCGGAAATTTCAAAAAAATATAATTTTTTCTTAATCCCCCTCTCAAAGCAGCACATTTACCATCACAGATGTCTCGTTATTCAACTTCGTGATTTCGTTGTCCGCCGTCTCGATTTTTATGGTCAGCCGGTGTTGACCGCGCGTCCCCTCATAAGGAAATTTTCCCTCGTGAATACGCGGCACCAGGTCTAAAGGTGCAGCCAGTTCGGTTATTTGTTGCTGACCGATTTCTCTCCCATTGGCAAACAGGATCACCTTTACATTACGCGCTTCTTTGCTGCCGATATTGTGTATACGATAATGCACCGCCTTATCTGCAAAGGTCACATCACGCGCTGCAACAGCTATGTCGGCAAGATTTCTTGAAATAGGGTTATTGAATAACTCAACCGCCTTAACCGCAACGCGGTAACCGCGCTGGGACTGCAACGAAAGACGTGTCGCTTCCATTTGTTCATTAACGATCAATTCCTGTTCTTTCGTATCTATGATATTGCCTGTTTTATCTTCTGCGCTTACACTGACTGTATAACGCCCGGGCTTCAGCCGCCAGGTCTGCATCATCACTTCTTTTGCCGCATCGAAATTATAAAGGGAAATATGCAGACTGGTATCTGTTGCGTCCCGAACAAACACCGACACATTCGCTCCTGTATTCTTCCAGCTCACCGCCATGCCGGGAAATTCATATCCCGCACCGAAGTGCCCGGTGTACATGCCCATCAGTACATTGCTTCCTTTCACGTAAATGCGATCCGTAAACAAAGCTTCACTTGTTTGCAAAGGAAAATTATAGCGCAATGATTCCAATACATCACTCAATCCTTTCTCCAACCAATCTACATTGCCGTCAGTGGTATACTTATTGAAAGGCTGACCATACCTGTTTACCAGTTTGGTGTAAAGTGTATCGCCGGTCAATTGCAAGGCCATCGAAAATAATTTCGACATCGGATGCAATACGGGATTATCCTCATGCCCTCCCCTGTTTAACTGGTAACGCACCCATTGTTCGGAGCCTGGCTCTCCGGCTGTTGCAGGTACAGGTTCACTCATCCACCTGGCGAGCAACGCCGTGGGCTGCAGGTAAAGTTTATCACCCGTCAGTGAATACATGCCCAGCATGTGATACAACAATTCGTTGACGTGCGACAGATGATCCCATTGGTAGTAATCATAGCTAAGTCCCGGCTCATACCATTTATCGCTGTAACCACCTATACGGTCATCGCGGTAACGTATGGCAGAAGGCAGTATCCCTGCGGGCTTGCCATTACCGGAGCGGGCGGCATCTTCGATCCATGCCTTGCACCATTCTCCAAACAACTGCAGCATCCTCGGATGCTGGCTATACCAGGTTGCCCAGAGACCGGGCAATACTGCTCTGGCATTCAGCGCCACATCCACATCGAAAGGCAGGCTGTCCAATACTTTGCTGGCAGATAAATAATACGATTTGAAATGCCGGTGTCCTTTTTCATTAACGGATGTCCATACATTCTGGAAATGCTGCATACTGATCAGGCAACGCTCCACATATTCGGGATCGCCGTACTGCACCATGAACATACCGGGATGGGTATCGCGGAAAAGTTCGGCGGCATGTTCCACGTCATCGATGCGGCGTGCAAAGCCGCGGTCCATGGCATCGCTGTTCCATACACCATCGGCCAGCCGCGTATAGCCCAGGCGCGCAAGGCTGTCGTCTGCTCCCAGTACGGCTGGCAACCACCAGCGCAGTATTTCCACATCATCCCCGTACTTGCCGCCGAGTTCACCATTGGGCGTTTGCCTTTGTGTTACCCACCATTCGATCAACTTCAGCATACGTGTCATGGCTTCCCGTTGCGCCACAGCCCAGGAAGGCGCATCGGTCCCCGGTAACTCCACATTGGTGTTGGCAATCTTTTCTCCGCAGTACATTTTCAGCACTGCATGATCCGGATATTTTTCCCGGAGTTCATTGAAATATTTTTTCGCAAGCTTTTCGAGGTCATCGTAACCCGATTCGAGATCAAGCCAGTAATACACCCGCGCCAGCAAATATGTTGCGCGGTCATGTAAAGGATGTTTTTCATCCGCCGTGATCGAAGCCAGCAGATCAGCTGCTGCAAAACAACGGTGTATGGCACTCATGCCGGTTTTCTTTGCTGCCCATGACCAACCACCGCCACTCACATAACTGCAGGCAAGCAGATAACGGCGGCAATCCTGCAAGAGATTATATTGAGCAGTCGAAGTGGTATCACCGGCTTTTTCCCAGTCAGCCACCTGTTGCTGTACATCGAGCGTATCTGTTTCGAGTGGCGTCGTAAATTTCATGGATGGCAGGCGCATCACGGGTTTCAATTCAATAGCACAGACAGCAGCCCTTTCGCCATTTACCTTTGCAATTACTTTTCCATCACGCACCTTTATTTTATGGACGACTGTTCTGAAGGCCAGGCGCTCCCAGGGCAATTGTATCGTATCGGGCCATGTTTCGCCATTTACAGCTATCGTCATCGTTGATGTATCAACGAGCCGCCCGGAACCTGCGACCACTGTCAGCCAGTAATCACCGTTGGCTACATCTGCACGAAAGACCAGGCTGCCGGCACCGTAAACGCCGTTGCTGTAAAGGGGTGACGATAATTTTTTATTGGTACTGTCCGAATAGCCGTTGGTTGCTGTTAACCATCCCCAGCCACGCGTTGCCGTATATTGTTGCGAAGGATCCACGCGCTGGTAACGCTCTGCCGGCACCGTACCCGGAGCGCCCATGTCAAAAGAATAATTAATGTTATTCTTCTGCGGCGAGCAGGAGATGCAACTCAGCAGCGTCACGCTTAATATGATGATAAGTACCTTCATTTTTCCAATCTTGCTATCTCGAGTCCGGCGGTGATCACGGCACCCAGGCCGCGCGGGTCGTTATCGATCGTTTTTCTTTTTTCATAAAAGGAAACATCCTCCCCTATCTCCGTCCCCTGACAAATACCTTTGACTACGCCTTGCTCAGTTATTTGCGAAGCAACATAACTCCATGCTTTTTTTGCGGGTACGGCAAAAGATGCGGGTAGCCATCCTTTCCGCACGCCCCTGGCCATCGCAAGTGAGAACAAAGCGGTGCAGGAAGTTTCTTTATAAGATTCTTTTCTGTTAAGCACCTGATGCCAGCTCCCGTCTGTGTCCTGGAAGCGGAGCAGCGATTGCATATGTGCCGTATAAAGTTTCAGCACTGCCTTGTATTGCGGATGTTTGAGAGACAGGTGATCGAGGAGCTCTGCCATTGCCCAGGCCACCCAGCCGTTGGCCCTTCCCCAGAATACGCCTGAAGGTTTGCCGGTGGTCTGAAACCAGCCATGGTAATACAAGCCCGTTTGCGGATCCCGGATGTAACGCGCAAAGCCCAGCACCTGCCGGATGGCTTCATTGCTATAGGTATCATCATTCGTGAGCTTTTGCATACCCAGCAGGAACGGCACACTCATAAACAGATCATCCGCCCACACCGTGTACGCAACCGGTTCGGGACGGCAGAATATACCATCGGCCAACCGCGGCTGCCGGTCCATGATAAAAGCAGTCAGTTTACCGAGTAAAGAGCGGCTGCGCTGATCCACGCCGTTTGCAAAAAAAGGCAGTGCCGGTGCTCCTGCGTCATCGAGCATGGAACTGCGGAAGATCCGGTGATAACTGCCACGGTACGCGAATAATGAATCATATTGCCAGCGGAAATAATCAAGGTTGTTCAGCACATTATCGGTGTAGCGGTTTCCGTATCCGGTATAAGTGGTGTCTTTCAAAAATTGTCCCAGGCGCTGAATACTCCACACCAGCGCACCGTGTGAATAATGCCAATCGGAATACGGATCGCGCCGGTACGCGGCATTGCTGTCGGTATCCAGTTCGGCAAGATAAAATTGCGGTGCAAGTTGCCAGGCATTTTTTCCCGAAGGCGGGTACGCTACCGGATTATCAACGGGTCCGGCCATCAACCAACCCGCGGGTTGCGTTGCCGCACGAACATTATGATCGATATCACCGGCTTCGGTAATCCAGCGGAAAAACAAAACCGGAGCAACACCCGTCTTTTCCGCATGCACACTGAACTTATTGCTACCGGCTTTCAACCGCACATGAATAACCGTATCGAATTTAAACCGGTTATAAGCATATTCATAAGGTTTGAAAGCGATACCACCGGTTTGTTTGTATAGCAACGTTCCCTCCTGGTACAGGTTAAACGGCATGCCGCCGCTGATACCCAGGATAAAACTGCCCTCTTTATCTGTCGTAAATGTTCTTTCTGCCACCGCTTTCTGTCCCTGTGTCAATGACAATGACCTGAAATCGACAATCTGCATGCCGAGTACATCCGGACGGGGTACAGAGCTAAAACTGAACCTTGTGTCACGGATCACTTTGTCGGCCACACGCTGCGCTAATTGAAGCGCAGATTGTGCACCGGCATAAATACCGCACAACAGCAGCATGACGCAAGCGATATACCTGTTCAGTTTCATACGGCTTTATTTTCAGAGACGTTTATTATCGACTATTACGTTCGTGGTATTGTTGTCACGTACTACAAAACGTACCGCGCGCAGCCGGTTGGTCAGCCCTTCTATCCTGTTTGCGTTCGTGATCGTTCCCTCGGCAGATCTGGCTATGGCCACAGCAGCCGGTGCGGTGGAAGAGTTCTGGATATCCAGCCCCGTCAATTGAAAACGTTGTACACGATCAAGCATGATGCCCGGGCGTTGTTCTGTTCCTTTGTGACGCAAAACGATATTGTGTAATTGTATATCTTTTGCATAACGGACATACATACCATACGAAGGCAACTTACCGAATATGGTCGCTTCGGGATAATCTTCTTCACGTTCGGGTACGACGATAGAGTATGGCTTACCGGCAATATCGCTGCCAGATGTTTCGATGGTAATATTACTCAGGGTGATATCTTCTACAGGCATTTTATCCAGCCCCGTGATCGAACAGCCAACCGTATCTGCTCCCCTGGCGATAATGTCCGAGATACGAATATGGCGGATGCGACCGATTGATGGAGCGGCAGCGGTATCGCTGAACTTACGTGCGCGGTTGCCGAGGCGGATGAAAATCGGCACCTGTGGCCCTTCAATGATGATATTGCTGATGGTGATATTTTCCATGATACCGCCATCCACTACTTCCAGCGCGAGTCCGCTGATACCGTCGGGCTTGCCATAAATGGTCTGGCGCTGCGCCGAAGGGCGAATCACACAGTTGCTGACGGTTACATTACGGAAACCTCCTGTAGACTCCGTACCAAACTTAATACCGTTGCAATGACTGCTGACGATGCAATTGGTAATCGTGATATTTTCTGAAATACGTGGCGAAGTACTTTTAATGGTAATGCCGTCATCATCCGAATCACCGGTTATATTGGTGATGGTTACATTCCGGCTGCCGTCGATATCGATCATATCGTTATTCTTATTGGAATGATTCCAGATATGAATGCCGTCGATCAGCACAAACTCGCAACCGAGATAATGCTGCATCCAGAAGGCAGAATTGCGGAGGCTTACATCTCTTACGGTGATGTTCTTACTGCCGGCAAACCATAAGAGGTACGGACGGTTTTTATAACGATCCGGTTTCTTGATGGTGTTAACAACAAAGCGGGCGCCTTGTCCGTCTATCGTACCTTTTCCTTCGATGGTAACATTTTCCTGTCCTTTGCAAAAGATCAGCGCCTGCTTTGCCCATTGGTCGCCGTAAAAGGGAATACCCGGATCCTGGTAAGGATATTTTGATGCATCAGCCTGGCCCAGCAAAATGGCTCCGGCAGACAAATGCAATGTTGCATTGCTTTTGAGATAAAGTGTTGCACTCAGGAACGTGCCGGTCGGAAAAAAAACTTTCCCGCCGGTTTTAGCGCTGCTGTCGATCGCACGCTGTATGGCGGCTGTGTTATCAGTGGTGCCGTCGCCAACAGCGCCGAACCGCGTGACATCGTAAAGCGGTTGCGCGTTCAGCAAATAAGGCACAAAGAAAGCTAGTACACAAAAAGTTCGTCGTAACAAAGACAGGCAATTCAATCGCATGACTGGTTGATTAATTCATTAAAGAATACGCGGTCAGTTGTTCCTCCAGCCATTGTGCTGAACGGAGATAAGCCGCTTTAATATCTGTGATCGGTGTTTCGGCACCACCAACGTCAATTCCGTAAAGTCCATTGAAGCCGATCGCTTTCAGGGTAGAGAAAAAACTATCCCAATGAATCGATCCATCGCCCGGCACGAGGTGTTCGACGCGGGTGCCGCGGTTGTCCGATAAATGCACATACCCGATGCGGTTGCGCAAACGCAGCAGACTGATAACGAGGTTATCGCGGAAGAAAAACTGGTTGGCGGTATCGAGGTTGAAAAGCAGGTTGTCGGCATTTACCTTATCGGCAAAATGCAGGAAAGAATCTGTATTGGTAATCATGCTTCCTTCGCAGGGATGCAGGTGATAATCGAGTCCGTAATGTTCGGCAATGGAACAAGCCTGTTGGTAAGTACGGGTCAGCCGAAGCTCGTACTCGTCCCAGGAAAAACCGGCCGGCAGGCCGAGTGACGCAAGGTATTTATCATCGTAATGTCTTTTGACCGGCGCTTCGGCCGGAAACTCCAGCGGCAGTAAAGGGCCGTTGTCGAGTACGGCAGCCGCACCCAATGACCGGGCGGTTTCGCATCCCTTCTCAAAAAAAGCCAACGCCTCTTTTTGCCTTTCCGGATCTGCGGAAGCCAGCGCAGGCAGTACCACGCAATAAACAGGAATAGTGCAACCCAGTTCCTTTACTTTATCAGCCAATTCTTTGCGGTGTTTGTGCTGATAAAGAATATTGTCGCCGCCAATGCCTTCCAGCTCCAGGGAATGAAAACCCATGCCGGCCATTTCTTCCAAATGCGCATTGGTTTTGCTTACATCGGGAGGATAGCCGTAGCGCGTGATCGGATAGAGATACGCGCAGGTAATAGAAGAAAAAAAACGTACAGGCATGGCAGACAATTTAACAGGAGGACATGAAAATAGACAATTTACGGGTACGTACACGTTTTTTAACAAAAAAAATCACATTTCAGCTATAACATAACGTACTACAGCGTTATATGCATCTGCATCCGGTGATATAATCAATTCAACCGGCCAGGCTTTTAAGGATGGATAAGGTGTCCAATAATTCGCTGCATTCACTCCGGAAACTAATGTGGCATTTCCTTCGGTAACCTGCAACTTCAGTTTTTTATTTCCATAATCCAGTATTACTGTTTTTGCATCCTGCTGTGTCACCTTCAGCCGGCCACCTGTAATGAATGGTTCCACAATGCGAACCGTGCGCCTTGCATCATGCCAGGTGATCTCCACTTTTTTCTCCAGCGCTTTATCGGAGAATGTATAATGAAGCCCATACCCTATTCCGCCCGTAAGAAAATTTTTATCCTTTAATTCGCCGAAGGCGGAAACATAAAAGGTATTGTTTGACTGGCGGGTGGTGAGTCTTGCATCGTATTCATACAGGTTGGTAAAATACCCGAGGCTGTCTGTGTATTCGATGCGCGGCGTAAGCGAAACAACACCCGGCGCTTCGGGAAAACTCATGGGTTCAGGGCGCGTGTATACGGTGGGACCCGAAGCCTGCAGAAAATCATTTCCTTCCAGCCAGAGATGGCTGATAGCGCCGCCTGCCGGGCGATACATATACTTGCCTTTGGTGCCCGCGGGATCTTTGTAGCGGTAAGCCGTGATTGTCGCCATCATGGAACGTGTCCGCACCTGCACAACATCGAGCGAGGGAAAATATTTCATCCAGCCAATGCTGTCAGCAGGCAATGCAACGGCGGTCCGGGCCGGCGCATTGTCCCACTCATAGGCCAGGGCTAAATTTTTCGCTTTGGCAAAAGTCGGGTAAATACATGGTGGCTTATTAAATAATTCATCGTATTGCAGTCCGAACCCCAGCAACCCATCTTTAGTGAAATGCCGGCGAAGAAATGCAAGGTTACGCATGGCCGCTGTTGCATAACGCGGATCATCCTTACTCATCAGGCTAAACAAGGCCTGGCATCCATCGGAAGTTGCGCTGCCATAACCTGTCCATTTATTGGAGCGGATACCCCAGGAAGCGTCGAGGGCACCATTGGGATAAATAAAATATAAATGTTGTTGCAACGACTTTTGCACACGATTGTATACGAATGTATCGCTGGTCAGTTTTGCATACAGCCCCAATCCCCACAAGGACATTTCCATATTGTATCCGAGATCGATCCCCATTTTATTTCCATAGCTCTTCCCTCCTTCTCCAAATAAAAATCCGTCTTCATCCATTTTTGAAATGGTGCGGCGAGCCAGCTCTTTCGCACGATTGGTAAAGGTTGTGTCGTTCAGTACCAATCCTGCTTTTGCCAGTGTGGCCGTAGTGGTGGCAACGTAATTTATTGAGGCAAACTCAGGGCGCATCACACGGTGGAGGTAAGCTGCCGCTGCGCGCATGGAATGTTGCCATAGTTGTTTTTCCTGCCGGGAAAATCCTGTTTGTAATTTTTCGTAAGACAGCAGCAGCATCAGCAATTGATCTGTAGTGGTGCCTGTCCATTCTTCCGGTGTTTCCTTCCAGCTTCCATCTTTCTGTTGCTGACGGAATAACCAGGAGGCGGCCAGCTTTGCCGATTGGAGATAGTGTTTGTCTTTTGTAATGAAGTAGGATACCGTTAAAGGAAATACAGCTTCTGCTGCGCGGGTATGCCATACCTGGCAGTGCTCACACCAGATGCCGCCGTATTCGGGTTGCTGGCTGTTGCGTTGTTGCAACTGCACCAATTTCGCAGACAACCGCTCAAGTGTGCTGGCGTATTCGGCGGCGGGATGAATGGTCTGGGCCTGAAGGCTTGTTGAGAGGAATAAAAAAAGAAATAGCTGCTTCATAAGGAAAGTCAAAATTCAAAAGCGTGAATGGTGAATCGTCAATTGTGAATGGTGAATCGTCAATCGTGAATGGCGAATCGTCAATCGTCAATAAACAGCCCCAGCCGTTACCTACTACCTTACGCCTTACACCTTACGCCTTACGCCTTACACCTTACTACCTTACGCCTTATGCCTTCGGCCTTATATCTTAATTCCTGTAAAACCGATGGTTCTCCCTGGTAATAATATCTATCGGCATCAGGTAATTCTTCTCGATCGGATTTGAGTATACAAGATGCTGGAATAAGGTCATGATACCCTTGTACCCCTGCTCCTGAGGCTTTTCACAGATCAGAAAATCGATTGTGCCTTTATCCAGGTATTCCACGTTGTCTGTGGTAAAGTCATACCCGATCAGTACAATATCTTTCAGCCCCGCCTGCTCCAGGTAACGTGCTACCAGTGATACGCGGGAGTTGGTCACATAAATGGCCGCGATGTCCTGTTCCTTCTTCAGCAAACGATCAAGTTTGCGGGATACGGAAGCATAATCCGTTTCCGTTGTATCGAATGTCACCAGTTGATTGTGGAGACTGTTATTCTGAAAATAGGCCCGGAAGCCGTCTTCTTTGCGCAGGATGGCGTAGTTATTATCGATCTCTTGCGCAATTTTGGCGATCAGTACTTTTTGTTTGCGGCGTATGCCGTAATTGATCAATTGTGCAGCGAGATAGCCACTCTGAAAAATTTCTGCACCGATATAACAGAGACAATCGTATCCGGGAATATCGGAATTGATCAGCACATAAGGTGTTCCTGCTTTGCGCGTTTTCTCGATAAGGCTGACCGATTCATCTGGAAAGGTCGGGGTAAACAAAATACCGTCCGGAGCAGATTTAATGATTTTTTTCACCTGCGTGGCGAAAGAGCGTTGATCGTTCTGATCAAAAAAATATCGTTCGATCTCTATACCGTATTGTTTGATCTCGGTTTCCGCCTGGTTGATGCCTTCGAGCGGTGCCTGCCAGAATTCCGTTTCGCTGGAAGCTGTGGGCAGCAGGGCCGCCAGTCGCAAAGCACCGCGGGAAGCCAGCGCCAGCCTTCGGGCCAGTACGTTTGGCTGATAATCGAGCTTGCGGATAATCTCCTGAATTTTGTTCTTGGTTTTCTGGGAAACACCTTCGCGATTGTGTATCACCCGGTCAACCGTCGCTATCGATACATTGGCAAGACGGGCTATTTCTTTTACTCCTCCGGATGCCTTATCGTTATTCTTCTTCTTCATAAGATTCACAGTCTAAGAAGAACAAATCTAATGTATTTAGGCATAAGGCGAAAGATGCAAGGTTTAGGGTTATAAGTTATAAATAGATTTCCGCGCCTTTGCTCCTTATGCGTCTTTGCGTGCATACTGCTGTTTTTCACGCAAAGCTGCAAAGAAATTAAGTCGCCAAGATCATTCACTCTTTTTTACATCCGGATGCTTCGGAAGGCAGATCTTCCAATCAACTCCTCACTTCTCTTTCTCCCGTATGATCAAACCCTTTTTCTCTTTCATAAGCCACCATTGACGCCGGACGGAAATTGGTGATGAATGCGCGGCGGCGCCGGCCGGTACTGTTGCCGCGGCTGTAATGCAGGGTGCCGCCGTGATGCCATACACAAGAACCCGCCTTCAGGGGTACCGCTATTCCTTCCGATTCGCTGGCATCGCATTCGAGCGCCCCACCTCCCTTACCGGCCGGTCGGTGTTCGCGTACGGGCAACAAGTGGGAACCGGGTACGTACCACATACAACCGTTATCCGCATCGCAATCATCCAGTGCTACCCAGCAGCTTGCCGCTCTTTTATCCGGCATCGCGATCCAGTAGGCACAATCCTGGTGCCATGGCGTAGGCGTATTGGTAAATGGTGCCTTATCGATCAGCATATCAAAATCCAGGGCCATGTCATCTCCTAACAATTGCTGCGACAACTTCAACGCCTTGTGATGCATGGGCTGATCGGCTATTTCGGGCAATATCCTGCCAGGCAACATGATCTGGGTAATGCGCTCACGCACAGGTGTCGTACCATCATCTACAAAACCACCGAGGTCGGAACGGAACTTGCCCGCGTCCACTTCGTTATTCAGGAAACGTTCGTATACATCACGATAGTAAGTAATCTCTTCCGGGGTGAGCATGTTTTCGATCATCAGGAAACCCTGTTCTTCAAAAAGCTTTACCTGTGCGGGATTCAATTCGATCATATGGGTTGAGTTGTGTTTTTTTCAAAACTAAGATTGTACATTTAGAAAAACTTTCCGGTTTATACCACAGTACTATTTTATACATGCAGAAAATCACCCCACTCGATATTACCTCTACCGGCGAACGCCGCATTCTCGATTTCCGCCGCTGCGGATGGAAAGATGTATTGGTCGTAGGAAAATATCAATACCGCCGTACACGTGAAGGGTTGGCGGCGCACCAGCACAAGGATATGCTGGAGATCGTTTATTGCAGTAAAGGCGAACAGGTATATGAAGTGGGCGGGCGACTACACAAAGTAAAAGGCGGTGAATGTTTTGTGACGCAACCGGGTGAATGGCATGGTACGGGCACCTATCCCGAAGGCAAAGGTGAACTGTACTGGATCATCCTGCGGATACCGGCTAAGGCAAATAGTTTCCTGCAATTTGAAAATAAATCGGCGCAGGCATGGGCGCAACAACTCAGGCAGCTTCCACGACATTTCAAAGCGCCACCACGGTTGAAGGCATTACTCGATGAAGTATTTACGTTGTTTGACCAGGAACGTTCCGCATTTAATCGAATCGGATTACAACTGGCATTGGCAACTGTATTACAATCCGTGATTAAAAGTGCGGCCAGCCGTCCGACACGCAAACGCTCAGCGCGGCTGTCGCAGGTAGACAATTATATCCGCCAGCATCCGGATGAGTGGATCACTTTGCAGCAATTGGCGGATCACACGGGATTATCGCTTTCGCGTTTCAAAGCCTGGTTCAAGGAAGAAGCTGGCGTAACGCCCCTGGATTATATCATGAAGTTCAAGATCGGACACGCGCGGCAGTTGCTCCGCAAAACGAACATGACTATTGCAGAGATCGCCTTTGAAACAGGCTTTCAGAATGCGCAATATTTTGCCACGGTGTTCAGGAAGTATATGGGAATGACACCCGGCGCAATGCGGAAGCAATCGTGAATCGTCAATCGTCAATCGGTGAATAAGTCAATAATTATTCACTGATTCACTTATTGACTTATTCACCTATTACCGGTTTCTCAACTTACTACTTACTACTTACTACTTACTACTTCCCATGTCCCAGCCACTGCAATGGAGAATACTTATCTCCGATGCAAACCTTCAATAACTCCGCAGAAACGGTTTCGAAATTTTCGCTGTTGCTCAGCATGATCACGGCAATCCCCTTGTCAGGAAATGCAACGGCGTAGTTCTGGTTGGCGTCGCCGTGTCCGGTATGAAATATTCCTTTACCATAAGGCGATTGGAATAACCCGATACCCAGGCCCCAGGCCAATTTGATGGCATCGTTTTCATGGGTCAGGCTATCACGCAAAGGACCGAAGCCTCGTTTGCTTTTGACAAAAATTTGTGGTGATAATAGTTGCTGATAAGAAGATTTTTTAAGGCCTTGTTCTTTCATCAGGTTGATCATGAAACGGGCGTAATCTTGCGCGGTTGTGGTCATCGATCCTGCGGCGCGGCTGCTTTCGCGTCTTTCAGAGCCGTATTTCTTCCCATCCCTGAAGTAAGCAAAGGAAAAATTGTTTTCAAATGATTGCTCCCATATCATACTTGTGCGGGACATCTGTAGTGGGACAAATACTTCTTCACGTGCAATATCCTCCAGCTTTTTGCCGGTATGCTCTTCGATCATAAAACCAAGCAGGTTGATGCCTTCGTTGGAGTAATAGAATTTTTCACCCGGTTTCGCGATCAGGTTTGTTTTGTTACCATATAACTGACGCAATACAGGCAGGCCTGCGCTATGACTTAACAACATCCGGGGAGTAATTTGATTGAACGCTATCGTATCATCTGCCAGGTCTTTCCATTTCGGATAATCTGCTATCGGCTTTTTCAGGTAATCGCGTACAGGTTTGTCAAGGCTGAATAGCCCTTTCTCCATCAGGCGCATAAAAATATAACCGCTGACGGGTTTGGTGAGGGAAGCCGCGTACATAACTGTACTGTCGTTCAGCTTTTGTTGATTTTCGATGTCTTTGTATCCAAAACTTTGCGTCCACACAGTGCTGTTATTGTTGACGATGGCTACCTGCAGGCCAGCCAGCTTTGCGCTGTCCACGATCTTTTGCATACGCGTCTGTATGATTTGGGAGGGCACTATTTTTCCATCAAGTTGTTGGATGTTGGTAGCATGTTGCGCAAAAGCAGGAAGCAGGTAAAGAGTGAAAGCAAGGAGCAGTATTGATTTCATTTTGACTGGTTTTGCAGTTGACGAGAAGACAGGACGATTGGTTGTGTAAATGGGCAAATAGCCTTGGCTTATATCTACACGAACCAGGGTAGCTGTTTTCCGTAGTAAACAAAAATAGCCACGCAAATGCGTGGCTATTTTTAAAAAGTGGAGGTGACCGGGTTCGAACCGGTGTCCAAACGTATTCCCCAAAAGCTTTCTACATGCTTATTTCATCTATTAATTGTCGGCGATCAGCAGGAAATGAACAAACCAACTGATCACTTAGCTATGAGTCTTAGATAACTTTTACAGCTTCCGGTTATCGCAGCCTGTTTTGTTTTTAAGTCGGCGGCGGGGCATGGTAACAGACCAACCGGCCCGGCGGCCCTAATGACTATCTAATCACTGATTAGGCAGCCATGGCATACTGAGTATTGCCATTTGAAGTTTGAATATTCAGATTTACGTGCTAATTATCCAACGCACGGCATGCTTACACTTTCAAAGACCTACGCTGTCAAAGCCAAACACCCCCTTTTGTAAATACCAGAGATGCGAAGTTACTATTAATTTGACGATTTGAAAATTTGACGATTAGTCAATATAAGAGCCTTGAAAAATCATTTTCACATTTTCAAATCACCAAATTTTCAAATTAGCTTTTTATCTAAATAATCTGAATATATCCAGTCCGATTGCATACGCCATCAGCCCCAGCAACAGCACCATGCCCACCAACTGCGCATATTCCATGAACTTATCGCTGGGTTTGCGACCGGTGATCATTTCCACCAGCGTGAACAACGCATGACCGCCGTCCAGTGCAGGGATGGGTAAAATATTCATAAACGCGAGAATGATCGAAAAAAGCGCCGTCATGGTCCAGAAACGCTGCCAGTCCCACTCACCGCCAAATGTTTTGCCAATGCTGATCACACTGCCCAGGTTCTCATTCACCTTATGCTGCTTCGATACAAACAACAGACGGATTCCTTCAATGTACTCACCCAACCGCTCGACGCCCATATTGACACCGGCAGGAATGGATTCAAAGAATCCATATTCAATTTTCTCATAGCCGAGAATATCGTAGAAGCGTTTAAACAGCGGAAGTCCGGTTCCTTCTTTCGCATCGAATGTGAAACTGGCATTGACCGTATCACGGCCATTACGCAGGAAGGTCAGGTTTACGGCACCGCTCTGCAATTTGGTCAGTATTTTATTTGCTTCATCGTTATACGTAACAGCGGTATCGTTCACCGCGATCAACTGATCGTCGGCTTGTACTTTGCCGTTGATATATTTAGCCTTTTCATCGTTATCTATCTTCGGCATATAACGCGCGGTTACAAAACCTCTCATCTGGTTTTTGTTCAGCTTGCTCAGGAAGCCGTCAGGCAGTTTGATGGTAGTGTCTTTGCCATTGCGAAGCACTCCAAGCACGGGATCCTGGCTGAAGTAAATATCTTTTGAGAGGGTGTTATAATATTCAACCGGCTTACCATTTACCGAAGTGATCAGGTCACCTGTGCGTAATCCTGCAGACACGGCCAGCGAATCCGCTACCAATCCGTATTTCAGGTTTTTATTCGGTACACGTTCTTCTCCCCAAACAAACAGGATCATGGCAAACAATACCAACGCCAGGATAAAGTTGATGATCACACCGGCCAGCATGATGATCAGGCGTTGCCAGGCCGGCTTCGCACGAAACTCATAAGGCTCGGGTGGCAGTTTCATCTGTTCTTTGTCCATGCTCTCGTCGATCATGCCCGAGATCTTTACATACCCGCCCAGCGGAATCCAGCCGAGACCATACTCAGTTTCACCGATTTTCTTTTTCCAAAGCGAGAACCAGGGATTGAAGAACAGGTAGAATTTTTCCACCCGGCACCCAAACCATTTCGCGGTAAGGAAATGTCCGAGCTCGTGCAGAACAATGAGTATGGAAAACGCCAGGATAAACTGTCCGAGGTTGGCCGCAAAGGCAGACCAGTTAAAGGCTAATAAGGTCATGTGTGCGTGATATAGTTTTTTATAACGGGGCAAATATCCGGTAATTATCAGATACTCTGCATCCCGTGGCAAAGTTTTGCGTTGAATGGCAAATTCCCCGTTTATAAGGGTTGATTCTTAACAATTCTGCAAGATTTCGGTTCAAAGCTGAACGATATCCGCCGCCATGGTGCGGGCTTCGCCGTCGCTTTCAAAATATTCCTGCAGGGTCGGCTTTTCGATAAAAGGTACGCGGTTCATCACTTTTTCGATCACGTCGGTCATTTCGAGGAAACCGAGCCGGTTGCGCAGAAAGGCAAACACCGCGATTTCATTGGCTGCATTCATGATACAGGGGAGGTTGCCGCCTTTCTCCAATGCCTCCATAGCCAGAGCCAGGTTGCGGAATGTTTTCAGATCAGCTTCTTCAAATGTGAGCGTGTTGATCTTTTTGAAATCAAAGCGCGGAAAATCGCTGGGTATGCGTTGCGGGAATGATAAAGCATATTGAATCGGCAGTTTCATATCGGGCAGGCCCATCTGGGCTTTGATGCTGCCATCTTCGAACTGCACCATGCTGTGAATGATGCTTTGCGGATGCACGAGCACCTGTATCTGATCAGGTTCGAGATTGAACAACCATTTGGCTTCGATCATTTCCAGCCCTTTGTTCATCAATGTAGCCGAATCAATGGTGATCTTTGCTCCCATGCTCCAGTTGGGATGTTGCAGCGCATGTTCGCGTTTCACATTTACCAGGTAGTTGGGTTTGCGTCCGAGGAATGGCCCGCCGGAAGCGGTAAGAATGATCTTCTCGATGCGGTTGCGTGTTTCCCCAACCAGGCACTGAAAAATAGCAGAGTGTTCGGAGTCGACAGGAATGATAGGTACGCGGTATTCCACGGCTTTCTGCATGACGATATCACCTGCTACCACCAGGGTTTCTTTGTTGGCCAGGCCGATGGCTTTGCCATGTTCGATAGCTTTCAGTGTCGGGCGAAGACCGGCATATCCCACGATAGCGGCGAGCATGAGGTCATAACAATCCATGCAGGCTACTTCTTCCAGGGCTTTTTCACCGGCAAAAACTTTTACATCTGTAGCAGCCAGCGCTTGTTTTACTTCGTTGTATTTTTTCTCATCGCCGATCACCACAATGTTGGGATTGAATTTGAGCGCCTGTTCGATCAGTAAATCGGCATTGTTTTGTGCGGTCAGCACTTCTGCCGAAAATTTATCGGGGTGCGCTTTGATCACATCCAGGGTCTGCGTTCCGATGGAACCCGTAGAGCCGTAGATGGCTATTCGTTTGATATGGGGCGTCTCGTTCATCGAGTTATTAAGTAGTAAGTATTAAGTAATAAATGAATCAGTGAATAAGTGAATGATTATTGACCTATTCACTTATTGACCTATTGCCCTATTCACCAAACCCTGTCAGCACATCCGCTATCTTCCGGTCATTGCTCAGGCGTGGCACTTTGTTCTGGCCGCCGAGTTTACCGATCGATTTCATATAATCAATAAAACCATTGCGGCGGACAGGTGTCAGCTTGAGTGGTTTAAGAATATTGCCGGTAATCAGGTCATCGTAGTAAACATTCTTCTTCCGGAGGTTATCGTCCAGTTTGCGGGCAAACGCTTCGAGGTTACCGGGTTTATTTTCAAATTCGATAAACCATTCGTGGTAAGAACGACCCGCATCCTCACTTACAAAAGGCGCCACGGTAAACTCGCGGATATGAATGTTCTCTTCTTCGGCCGCTTTCAGCAAACTGTATTCCACTTCTTCACCGATCACATGTTCTCCAAACGCAGAAATGAAATGTTTGGTACGTCCCGTTACCACAAGGCGGTAGGGATCCACGGAAAGAAACTTTACCGTGTCTCCTATATTATATCCCCACAAACCGGCGTTGCTGTTGATGATCAGGGCGTAGTTCTCTCCCACTTTTACATCGCGGAGAGAAAGCCGGGTGGGATTTTCATCATGTATTTCAGCAGCGGGAACAAATTCGAAAAAAATACCGCTGTCCGTATTCAGCAAAAGTCCTTCCTGTTCCTGCGAGTCCTGGAAGGCGAAGAATCCTTCCGAGGCGGGAAACGTTTCGATACCATCTATTTTTTTGCCGATGCTGTCGAACAGTTTGGCTTTGTAGGGGTCGAAGTTTACGCCGCCGTAAACCATTACGGAAAAATGCGGGAAGATGTCTTTTATTTTTTTGCCGGTGCGTTTGTTCAGTTCATCAAAATACATCTGCATCCAGGGTGGAATACCGCTGATAAGCGTCATGTCTTTGTTGATGGTTTCGTCTACGATACGGTTGAGTTTGGTTTCCCAATCTTCAATGCAATTGGTTTCGTAAGACGGCAACTGGTTGGTGCGCAGGTAGCGGGGTATGTGATGGTTCACGATGCCGCTGAGTCGTCCGGTGGGAATGTCGCTGACTCTTTCGAGCACGGGAGAGCCGGACAGGAAAATCATTTTGCCGTTGGCAAAAAGAGAATTACCTGTTTCCGCCATGTAACACAACAGTGCGTTACGGGCGGAGTTGATATGATTGGAAATAGAGTCTTTGGTGATGGGAATATATTTGGTACCGCTGGTGGTGCCGGATGTTTTGGCGAAGTAAATAGGGCGGCCTTTCCAGAGGACGTTGTGTTTGCCCTCTTTGATCATATCAATAAAAGGACGCATTTGTTCGTAATCCAGTACCGGCACCGCCTGCCGGAATTCGTCGTAACTGCCCACCTGTCCCAGTCCATGCTGTTTTCCGTACTCGGTATTCCGGCCGGTCTTGATCAGCATTTTTAAAATATTTTCCTGATCGGCGACGGCTGTATGCATTCCCTTGCGGATACCTTTATATACATAGGAAGCAAAGGGTTTTGCTAAAAACGATTTGATTTTCATTACTTTATTTTTCTGCCGCGGGTCAATACCAGGCCACCCGGCACGGTGGTGGGGAGTGTTTGCCCGGCCTGTCAAAGCTAACAAAGATACAGGATGAAGGGTCAAAAGACTTAAATTTGCCCGATCAAACTTTGTTTTTATTGGCGGGTTAAAATTTTCTCCTTACCTTTGCCGTCCTAATTTTCAGACTATGTTAGCAGTAATAAAAGTTGCCGGTCAGCAATTCAAAGTAGAAAAAGACCAGACCTTATTCGTTCCGCGCCTTGAAGGTAATGCCGGAGACAAACTCGATCTGGAAGTGTTGCTGGTTGACGCCGGTGGCAAACTTACAGTAGGTACTGAAGCGAATGCGAAAGTAACTGCTGAGATCCTGGATCATGTAAAAGGTGAAACTGTGATCGCCTACAAACAGAAGAGAAGAAAAGGCTTTCACAAAAAGAAAGGTCACCGTACTGCTTATACCAAAATCAAGGTAACAGCAATAGCCTGATCGTCCGGACAATCGTTGCCTGTATAAAGACGGGCGGATAAAAAATATAACATTCTAAACAACGTAAATCATGGCACATAAGAAAGGTGAAGGTAGTGTTAAGAACGGCCGCGACTCCCGCAGCAAACGCCTGGGTGTAAAAATTTTCGGTGGTCAACCTGCCATTTCCGGTAACATCATCGTACGTCAGCGTGGTACTGTTTACCATCCTGGTAAGAACGTAGGTGTTGGTAAAGACTTTACTCTGTTTGCTCTCAGCGACGGTGTTGTTGAGTTCCGCAAAGGTGCAAAAGACAGAACTTTTGTTTCTGTTGTTGCGGCACAAGCAGAAGCTTAAGCTTTCCAGTTCCCATTTTTTGTGGAAAAAAATTTGGGTAGTATAAAATAATTATTATTTTTACTAACGATAACCCATTCTACTAAACATTAAATTCACAAAAAATGGCAACTAAGAAAAAAGCTGCTCCAAAAAAAGCAGCTAAGAAAGCAGCCCCAAAGAAAGCAGCTAAAAAAGCAGCTCCAAAGAAAGCAGCTAAAAAAGCAGCTCCGAAGAAAGCAGCTAAAAAAGCGGCTCCTAAAAAAGCAGCTAAGAAAGCAGCTCCTAAGAAAGCAGCTAAAAAGAAATAAGTTTTTATTTCTTTTCAAGTTTATAGAGTCTCCGAAAGGAGACTTTTTTTATTCCCCTCCCACTCCCCTTTTCCCCTTATTATTATCTTGCAGTCATGGATAATGCCGCTATTGCCGATCAGTTCAGCCTGCTTTCCCGTCTCCTTGATATCCACGGAGAAAATTCTTTCAAGTCGAAGACTTATTCCATCGCTGCCTTTTACATCGAAAAAATTCCCGCGCCACTCGCCACAACCGACAGAAGCCAGTTTGCCGGCATGAAAGGCATCGGCGACAGTGTTGCCCGCAAGATCATCGAGTTACTCGACACCGGTCATTTGCAGGTACTGGACGATTTGATCGCGGCTACGCCTGCCGGTGTAATCGAACTCATGCAGATCAAAGGACTCGGCCCTAAAAAGATTCATACCATCTGGAAAGAGATGGGCATTCAATCCATCGGCGAACTGCAATATGCCTGCAACGAGAACCGCCTCACGCTTTACAAAGGCTTCGGCGCCAAAACACAGGCGAATGTTTTAGCTGCCATAGATTTTTATCTCGCTTCGCAAGGCCATTTCCTTTACGCACAACTCGACGAAATTTATCCGCAGGTAAAAGGCTACCTGGAAAATCTTTTCGGTGCCAATAATGTACGGCCCACCGGCGCTTACCGCCGCCAGTCGTTGACGATTGAGGAGCTTGAGTTTGTGGTAGACGAAACCAACGAGAACGTGAAACCGAAATTCGAAACAGCTTACCCGCCTGAATTGCTGGAAGACAATCCCGGCAGTTTACTTTACCTGCTTCGCAATGGCCTTCGCCTGCGTTTGTATACCGGCAAAGGCGAGCTTGTACGCCGTCAGTTCATGACTACCGGTGCTCCTGCTTTCACGGAGCAGTTCCTGACCGATTATCCTTCACTCTCGTTTAGTTATGCTGATCCTGCCGCAACAGATGAACTGGTTTTCGCGGAGGCCGGCATTGCCGCGATACCGGCCTGCCTGCGTGAAGCACCATATATCATCGCACGTGCGCAACAAAACAATTTGCCGGCGCTTATCCAGCCTTCTGATATCAGGGGTATCATACACAACCACAGCAATTGGAGTGATGGTACCGACACCATTGAAGACATGGCAAAAGATCTGATCCGCCGCGGTATGGAATACCTCGTCATTTCCGATCACTCCCGCTCCGCTGCTTATGCAAATGGACTAACGGAAGAGCGTATCCGCGAGCAGCACCGTTACATCGATCAGTTGAACGAACAACTCGCTCCGTTCCGCATTTTTAAAAGCATCGAGTGCGACATTCTCAACGATGGCAGTCTGGATTACCCGGATGAAATATTAAATACTTTTGATCTGGTGATTGCTTCCGTACACAGCAACCTGCAGATGTCGCAGGAAAAAGCCATGAGCCGCCTGCTGAAGGCGATCAGTCATCCCGCCACCACCATTCTCGGTCACATGACCGGGCGCCTGTTGCTGAGCCGCAACGGTTATCCGCTCGATCATCGCGCGATCATCGATGCCTGTGCCGAACATAAAGTGGTGATTGAATTAAATGCCCACCCCCGCCGTCTCGATATCGACTGGCAATGGATTCCTTATGCAATAGAAAAAGGTGTGCTGCTGTCCATCAATCCCGATGCGCATTTTATCAAAGGCTTTGATGATGTACGCTATGGTGTACTTGCCGCACAAAAAGGTGGATTAACAGCCGCCGGAAATCTGAGCAGCTTTTCGAGGAAAGAGCTGGAGGAGTATTTGGCTAATTTGAAGATTTGATGATTTGAAAATTTGACGTTTTTTTTAGCATTCAAGCCATCAGTATCCATTGCCTAATTCTCAAATTTTCAAACTGTCAAATTAGCTTCCGGTAATTCCACAAAGAAAGTAGTTCCCACACCTACTTTGGTTTCAAACCAGATATTGCCGTGCGCCTGCTCCACAATGCCTTTTGACATGGCAAGCCCCAGGCCCGTGCCGGATGTTTTGGTAGTAAAGTTGGGCACAAAAATGTTAGAAAGCATTTCTTCCGGAATGCCTTCGCCATTGTCGCTGATACTGATCAGTATCATGCCGTTGTTGCGTTTCTCTTCGATTGTTATTTCACAAATCGGCCGTTCTTTGGCCGCGTCCATGGCATTGACCAGTAAGTTGGTGAACAAGCGGTTCATCTGCGTTTTGTCTGCCGCTATGCGCACGGGTCCCTCCAATCTTTGCCAGGTAAAGGATACAGCTGAATTGGAACTATACAGATCTTTTAAGGAGCCGATGATTTCATGCAGATCGAATAGCTCAACTTTGGTATTGCCGATGTTGGCAAATTGCGAGAAGTCCGCCGCGATCTTTGCCAGGTGATCGATCTGCTCCACCAATGTATTTGCTACATTGCCTGTCAGTTTCCGTACATCGGGATGATCACCATCGATGGCCTTCTGCAGGTACTGTAGGCTCAGCTTCATCGGTGTAAGCGGGTTTTTGATCTCATGTGCCACCTGCCGTGCCATTTCCCTCCATGCGCCTTCCCGTTCGGTTTTGGCCAGCATCGTTGCACTCTGTTCCAGTTTCGATACCATCTTGTTGTATTCCGTTACCAGTTCACCTATTTCGTCATCGCGGTTCCACTGAATCATTTCATTTTCGGCGCTGAGGTTTACTTCGCGCATTTTCTCGCTGATCAGTGAGAACGACCGTGTGATCCTGTTGGTAATGAACAAAGCAATCAACCCTGCGATCAGGAAGATGAACGCATTGAGGTTGATGATCGTTACCAGGAAGTTGGATATCTCCTGGTTCAATTCCAATTGCGAAGTAAAATACGGGATGCCGAGATAGGCATATACTTTTCCATCATCATCGCGCACCGGCGCATAGATGCTCATGTAGGAAAGATTAGCCACACGTTCTTTCTGCACATGTTGTTTCTGGCGCAGCCGGCTCAGGTGGTAGTAAGCCAGCGGATCTATTTTCGTACTCAGCACTCCTTTCGTGTACACATCACGCTGCGAAGACACCACCAGGTTACCGTCCAGATCAAATACGTTCACATCCACCCCATGAATATCGGACACTTCTTCGACCAGCAGTTGCAATCCCGTTACACCCGTTGAATCCAGTCCAAAGAATGAATTGCGGAAATGAACGCCGGAGTAAGCCTTCTTTTGCATTTCATTGACCATGATATTCATCGTCCGGCTGAGTTTGTCGCTGTTGTTGCGTTCGTAGCGGCGGATAAAAAACGAGATGGTTGCCACACCGATGATGATGAAGGAAAAGACACTGACAAAGATGAATGTATTGTGTACCTGCACACGTATGCTCGTCTGGAAAATACGCCGCGCATCTTTTAACTGATACCCTGTTTTGAAGATGAACGAGAATATCTGCACAATGGCGACCAGGAAAAGGAAACTGCAGAATATGTAAGAGAACAGCGTAATGGATTCAATAAACGTATCTTTCTTCCGCACCATCACCACCACCTTGTCATTGCTGACACGGTACCAGAGCTCATTGTATTCTCCGTTGTTGCGGCTTTCCACTTCTTCACTCGGCACCTGGTCCTGCACCAGCGAGGTGGCAAAGGGATAGTTGCTCGATGATGACAGCAGTTGTTTATTGCCATATACCGCATAAAAATAAATCGGTGAACTCTCCGCGCTTGTCTGCCGGAACTGCCGGAACATTTCAGGGAAAAGCCCGTCGTTACTGTATTTCTTGGGATTGGATACAATAAAGAAATAACCCATCGGCCGCCCGAGACTATCTGTTATTTTTCGCTCGGTGATGTAGGCGAATTTATCAAAGCCCGTTTCGTAATAAAAAAGATCCGGTACATCGGTTGGCCTCGACTGCACCGTTACGATTGTGTTCATCGCTTCATAACTGGTGTTATCGGCATTACCTACGGGATAACCTTCGGCATCATAGGCATAAAGACGTGTATCGTATTTATCGAGATAACCCGAATAGTTGCTGGTAATGATACTGTCGCGCAGGTAATCATTTTCCGCACTATCGGTAAACCGGTGAAAGTTTTCCTCCAGGAAGTCATTGTCCAGGTAGGTAATGGCAATACTCATCAACCGTTCGCTGGAAGGATCGGTTCGCACCGCCATTTTTTCCGCATAAAACTTACGACGTTGCCATTCGGCCAGTTCATTTTCCTTGAGCATAATGGCCGCAATCGAAACGGAGAAAATGAAGATCCAGAGTACAATACCCGCAATATTGAAACGGATGCGGTACACCACCAGCCCCTGGCGGCTTACCAGCCAGGTATAACCGATCAGCCAGAGAAGCACCGGCAAGTAGAACAATACTTCGCGGTGCCCCGAACGGATGGTCAGGTATACCAATCCTGTAAAGGCAATCGCAATATAGATGAGGAACTGCCGGCCCTTGAATACCACCACCAATACCCTGAACAATAACTGCGTGAAATAATAATACGAAAGCGACAGGCAGGCCAGGATAATGAACCCGACTACTGTATAAGAACTCAGGCTGTAGAAGTCGGTTACGTCAAACGATATTTTCGAATCCGCCACAATGCTGCGGATCACCGAAGCGATCACGAAGGTGGAATAAATCAGCAGGCTCAGGGCTACAAGCCCTACCGCCCATTTACGCCACACCGGCCATCCGTCTGTGGAGAAACGTACCGTATGTAGTTTGGACCAGCTATAAATCATCACCCAACACAACATCACTGCGTTGATCAGCAGGTCGCCCAACGATCGCTGGATCATGTTGGAGCCATAGATGGCGGGATCAAACAATTCAAATTGCCGGAGATTGAAGAGTGCCGGCCACTGGTAAAACAGCAATCGTATAAACAACAGGGAGATTGCGAGCACACCAATGGCTATTCGCTTGCGTTGGCGCCAGGCAAACCACTCCGCCATCCTGAAAACAAAGAACAGCAGGAAGAACATACCGCCGAACCGGAGTGCGATCGTTACATTATCATTGTACGGAATGTTATTGGCCATTCGCTTATCCAGGTAGAATAACACACCGCCTTTGCGGTCTTTCACTACAAAATCCGTTGCCTGCGAACTGATGGCCACGCGTTTATCGGCCGTTTCGCTGAAGGTGAAGTGTTGTGGAAGATATTCGGTGGTGATAAAGAAAGAAGAACGTACCAGCACCATGGCATACGCTACCAGCCCGGGTTGATGCGGGATGGTTTTGCGGACGATATAATAATAACCATTGGAAAGTTTGCGGAAATATTCGCCGTCCTTTTTTTCCCGGACTTCAGCGGGAGGAAGAATGAGTTGTTCGTTCCAGAAACGAAGATTCGCCACCCCTTCAGCCTGGCGGTAAAGGAAAAAGCCGTATTCCTTGCTCACCAGTGCGTCGAGTTCGCGTTTGGTTTCGCGGCGGTTGGAAAGCCGGTTTACCAATGCGGAATCATTCACCACGCGATCAAAGTCGTTGGCATAATTGTGCAGGAATGTTTCGGCCGTGCGTACCTGTACGGCTACAGCCGTTCTGTTGCTGTAAATTTTATTGAAAACAAAGGACAGGGTAAATAGCAGCACGGCGGCGAGCAGCAGTAACCCCTCCCTGTAAAAGGTATGAAGCAGCCGGTATTTCACTCTTGCTTTTGTTGTTTTACGGTGGTCCAGATGGCATCCATCTCTTCCAGGGATAGCTCACGGAGGTCTTTCCCGTTGCCTAAGGCTATTTTTTCCATCTCAGTAAACCGGTGGATAAACTTTTTATTGGTTCGCTCCAATGCATTTTCCGCATCTACCTGCAAAAATCGTGCATAATTGATCAATGAAAAGATCAGGTCGCCGAACTCTTCCTCGGTCCTGGCGTGGTCTGGCCCGCCGGCTACTTCCCGCAGTTCGGCCATTTCTTCCTCTACCTTTTCCCATACCTGGTCTTTGTTTTCCCATTCAAATCCCACCTGGCGGGCTTTTTCCTGGAGGCGCATTGCTTTTACCGTAGCCGGCAATGAACGCGGAACGCCTTCCAGCACCGACTTTTTGCCTTCTTTCAGTTTGAGTTTTTCCCAGTTCTTTTTTACTTCGTCGGCATCCGCCACCTGAATTTTCTCGCCTTTTTCATTGGCATAAATATGCGGATGACGCGATATCAGCTTTTCGCAGATGCCATTGAGCACTTCTTCCATGGTAAACTTTTCCTGCTCGCGGCCGATTTTCGCATAGAACACAATGTGCAGCATCAGGTCGCCGAGTTCTTCGCGGATACCTTTCCAATCCGATTCGGTGATCGCATCGGCCAGCTCGAAGGTTTCCTCGATGGTCATCTGCCGGAGCGATTGGATGGTTTGCTTGCGGTCCCACGGACACTGCTCGCGGAGTTCATCCATGATGGTAATCAGCCGCAGAAAGGAATCACTGAGTGAAGCGCTCATATCGATAAATTTTATTTTACAGTCAATGTAGAGTAAGAAAGAAAAACAGCCAGTAACAATACCGCCATCACAGCCGCCAGTATAAATACCAGTATGAATTTAATGATTGTTTTGCCCCAGGATTGCGCATAAAAATTGCGCATTGCTTTCAACAGGTATACGATAACAGACAGGTACAAGGCCACGGTTATATATCCAAGAAAACCCCAGCCCGTAACGCTTTGCAGGGAACTGACCAGCTCGGTGAAAAACAACAACACAAAACAGAATATATACAAATGCAGGGTGAATATGCCGTGATCGACCGCCGTGAATTGTTTGCGCCTGATGTAAACCAGTTTCAGTATCAGCATAAACAAGGGCAACGACACAAACAGCATATAGGGCACACGGTGTAAGACTTCCGAATTCAATTTCTCGGCCAGCACTTCGGGGTCGTCGCCGTATTTTTCATTCAGGGAAACGAATTTCCGGTTGAAAACACGTTCCAGCCAGCCATCACGTTTTGCGCGGGGCAGCGATGCCTGAATAGAATCATAGGCTGCCACAGTTTTGTATTTTCTTATCCCAAACGACATTCCCTCATTCCGGAGTTTGAGGATGGCATTTTGAAATTCTTCGGGACTGATCACGCGGGAGGTATCTTCCAGCAGGGCGATCCGCTCTTTCAGATCGGTACGCGTTGTATCGGTTTCAAGTAACTGTTTGTAACCTTCCGCGAGTTCGAGCCGGTCGATGGTTTTTAATTTACCCGAACCTATATTGATCATCGAGCCATGACCGGCAAAAAAAGTAAAATAGATCAGGAAAAAAACGGCTGAAGTAAGCAGGTACATCCGCACAGGATGCAGGTACCGCGTTCTCCGTCCTCGCATGTATTCGGCGGTCAGGAAACCAGGTTTACGGACCAGTAATCCGGCCGTTTTAAAGAATTTGCCTTCAAAGTGAAAGATATCCGCGACAAAATGCGAGGATACCGCCCAAAAGCTTTCGCGTGGTTCTACGTTTTCCTGCCCGCATTCCTGGCAAAAGCGTCCCTGAACATAGGCTCCACAATTCAGACAATTCCGTTCTTTCCGGAGAGGGCTGTGCGACATACTAAAGTTTTCTTAAATAAATATTACAAATATACACGGAGACACCCCCCTTTTACGTTTACAGGCTAATTTGGCTAATTTTGACAAAAGAACCTAACCGGATGAAATATCTTTTCAGCATTCTTCTCTCCCTCTCCCTGTATTCGCTCAAAGCGCAGTTTTATTACAATGACGTAATCGGTACGATTGAAACGAACGCCCGCATGAGCCTGCTCGTGAGCCAGCAGATCGGCTCGGTAGCGGCCACCGGCTTTGACGAACACGGTGCCAAAAATACCGACTTCAACGAATGGCAGGAAATCGGTGACAACGGCCGGCTGATGAAAGTGACCACCCGTAACAAATTCGAAAAGAATACCGTCTATTACCGTTTCGATGCACAACAACGCCTCCTGTCCGTAACGGATTCCACCAACACCGGTTATACCCAAACACTTTATACCTACCAGGACAACAATAACTACCCCGTATCTGTTAAAACAACCACCAGCGATAAATCGGAGGAGTTTGATGACACCGAAACACACTTGTGGGAGTATGGTACAGACGGATTGCCTGAAAAAATGTGGAGAATAAAAAATAATATTGATACAACCGAATTCCGGTTTACCAGGGACGAACGGGGCAAAGTTGCTGACGAACAGCTTTACAGGAAGGGAAAAAAATTCGGTGATCCTGTTTATTATTATTATACAGACAACGGAATGCTTTCAGACATTGTCAGGTATGACAAGTATGAAAAAATGCTTTTGCCGGAGACGCTCTTTGAATACGATGCAGCAGGAAGGTTAGCGCAAAAAATGGTAGTCACTTCCAACAGAACGCGTGATTACATGATCTGGCGCTATGCCTACAATACTGCAGGTCTGCGTACCAAAGAAGTGTTGTTTGATAAAAATAAAAAACAGACCGGCCGCATCGACTACGCCTACTCTCCGGCGAAATAGTTTTTTTACGATTGCTTCAGAAAAGGCTTTTTGATAACAGCTTTGCTGTTGTCGTGAATCGGACATGCATTGACTTATGATAAAGAGAACCATAACCACGCTGCTCCTGCTGTGCAGCACACTGGTCGTTTTTTCCCAGGAAAAATTTACCATCAGCGGTACCGTCACCTCCAAAGCGAAAGGTGAAACATTGATCGGCGCTTCCATAAAGGCCGGCAACCAGGGCGTAACCAGTAATGAATACGGTTTCTTCTCGCTTACGCTGGAGAAAGGCAGCCATACGATCGAAGTAACGGCGGTTGGTATGCAGACCTATACCGAAACCATTACCCTGGAAAAAGATACGCGGCTCAACATCGCACTCGAAGACGAAATTAAAAGTCTGGAAGGCGTAACCGTATCTGCACAGACGAGGGGCCGCAGTATCACCAATCCGCAGATGGGCGTAGAGAAATTGTCGACCAAAGACATCAAAAACATTCCCGTCTTATTCGGCGAAAAAGACATTCTTAAAACCATCCAGTTACTGCCCGGTATCAAATCTGCCGGTGAAGGCAACAGCGGTTTTTATGTACGCGGTGGCGCCGTAGATCAGAACCTCATCCTGCTGGATGAAGCGCCGGTGTACAACGCCTCCCACCTTCTGGGCTTTTTCTCTACCTTTAATTCCGACGCGATCAAAGACATGACCGTTTACAAAGGCGGCATGCCCGCTCAATACGGTGGCCGACTTTCATCCGTTCTGGATATTAAAATGAATGACGGCAACAACCAGGACTATAACGTCAGCGGAGGACTCGGACTTATCTCAGCTAAACTCAATGTGGAAGGACCGATTCAGAAAGGAAAATCATCGTTCCTGGTAACAGGCCGCCGCACCTATGCGGATGTATTCCTGAAACTGTCAAGCGATTCAGCGATCAACCGCAACACGCTTTATTTTTATGACCTGAACGCCAAACTGAACTACCAGGTTGGTGAAAAGGACCGCATCTACCTCTCCGGCTACTTTGGTAAAGATGTGCTCGGTATCGGCGAAACATTTGGCATCGACTGGGGCAACTCCACCGGTACACTCCGCTGGAATCATATTTACAATGCAAAACTGTTTTCCAACACCTCACTCATCTACAGCAACTACCAGTATAACATCGGCATCCGCAGCGGCGGCGACGACTTCGATATCCTGTCACGCATCCGCGATTGGAACATCAAGCATGAATACCAATGGTATACCAACAGCCGCAACAACTGGCGGTTTGGACTAAACAGCGTTTACCATAACATTCTTCCCGGTGAAGTAAAAGCATCGGCTACTTCAAGCGTCAACTCTTCCGCACTGCAAAAACGTTACTCGTGGGAAAATGCGCTTTACATGACCAATACCTGGAAAGCTTCCGACAAGATCAACCTCACGTATGGCATGCGTCTTTCCTCCTTCAGCATCCTGGGGGAAGGCGACTTCTACAATATCGATGACGAAGGAAGAGTGCTCGACACCATGAGTTACTCCAAAGGAGAATTTGTAAAAACCTATTTCTATCTCGAACCGCGCCTCGCTGCCAGTTATGTGTTCAATCCGCGTACATCGCTCAAAGCTTCCTATGTGCGCAACACACAAAGCCTGCACCTGATCTCCAACTCCACATCATCCAACCCAACGGATAAGTGGATCGCGAGCACCAATATCATCAAACCGGAAATCGCCGACCAGGTATCGCTTGGCTTCTACCGCGATCTGTTTAATAATAATTATGAGTTAAGCGTGGAAGCCTATTACAAATCCATGCAGAACCAGATCGACTATCGTGATGGCGCAGATGTATTCGCCAACAACGATGCGATCGAATCACAACTATTGTATGGGAAAGGCCGCGCCTACGGTATCGAATGGCTGCTGCGCAAAAAAACGGGCAGGCTCACCGGCTGGCTCAGCTATACCTTATCCAAAACAGAAAAAAAGATCAACGGTATCAACAACGACCGCTGGTACAATGCGCGCCAGGACCGCACACATGATGTAGCCATCGTTGGTACGTACCAGCTCAGCCGCAAATGGACCGTATCGGCCACCTGGGTGTTCTATACGGGTGACGCCGTTACCTTCCCCGCAGGCAAATACCGCGTAAACGACCAGACTGTTTTTTATTATACCGATCGCAACGGCTACCGTATGCCCGACTATCACCGCCTCGATATCGGTGCCAACTGGACGTTGAAACAGACAAAGAAAAGAACCTCAGAACTGAGTTTCAGTTTATACAATGCCTACGGACGGGAAAATGCTTATATCATCGACTTCCGTGATGCGGAAAACGATCCGAACAAAACAGAGGCCGTACGTTATGCCCTGTTTAAATTCATTCCTTCCATTTCCTACAACTTTAAATTCTGATACCATGCGGACTCAATCTTATATAATGAAAATGGTGGCAGGACTAAGTTTGCTGATATTGTTCAGTTCCTGCGAAAAAGTAATCGACCTCAACCTCAACAGTGCCGAAAAGAAATATGTGGTAGAAGCTGTGTTGAGCGATATCCCCGGCCAGGCCAAAGTGTTGCTGACGCAAACCAAAGATTTCGACGAAGACAATACCTTTCCCGGTATCACCGGAGCCACCGTTACCATTACTGAAAACGGTGGCGGCACCACCACACTGGCACAAACATCACCCGGCGTATACGAAGCCCCTGCGTTGACGGGCGTTTCGGGTCGTAGTTATACTTTACGTGTCACCGCGCCTACAGGAGAAGTATTCACCGCGGTATCCACGATGCCGCAAAAAGTATTGATGGATACCATCTATGCGAGCGATGAATTTTTCTTTGGGGAAAATATGAAAGTGATCAATGTGGAACATCCTGATCCTGTGGGACTGGGCAATAGTTATCGTTACATCCAATACGTAAATGGCGAAAGGAAAACGGCGATCCAGATCCGCAACGACGATTACAGCGATGGCAGAAGGATCAACTCAAAACTGTTTGACTTCGATGATAACGATGATGAGGAGGACAAATTGAAAAGCGGCGACCAGGTACGAATCGACTTCCTTTGTATTGATCCTGCCATATATAAATACTGGTTCAGCCTGATCCGCAGCGCAACAGGTGGCAACCAGCAGGCTACACCGGCGAATCCTGTGTCGAATATGCAAGGTGGCGCACTCGGGTATTTCAGCGCGCATACCTTCCACAGCAAAACAATGATCGTTCCTTAAGATCAGCGGTTGACGGAAACGGGATGGCTGAAATTAAAGGCCTCCGTTTTCAGAAAATCGGTAAAGGATTGCTCATTACTGAAGCGGGCATCCGATTTTTCCCAGGCAGCATAAAAGCGGAATACGGCTTTGTTGCCGGGAAATTTTACGGTATACGTATTTAACACGTCACTGCCCGTATCTGGTGTAACACCAAAATCTGCAGCACTGCCTTTTGCCGTTAAAATGGCGAGACCCAGTTTGTCGTTGTTCTCCGATTGCCTGCCGAAAGTATAAAGTACGGAGGCATCGGGTGTGTCCATTCTTTTCGCAGGAAGATCATAGAGATTAACAATTCCAGTCACCAGTTTATCACCTTCACGCGCGCCATTGAGCGTAACCCTGCTCTCATAAAAATATTGCCCGGCCCAGATATGAATTTCTTCCGTCAACGACATGGTGCCCGTACGGCCAGGCACCTGCCAGGCGGGATAATGCATCCGGAAAATTGCACGTAGCGGACCATCGGCTACCTTTTCATACTTAACCGGCCCCATCGATAACCCACCAAGGCGCAACAATGTGTCGCGGCCATTTACATTCGATAAATGCACGGCCAAAGCACCGGCGCCCAGCGATTTGCCTACTTTCAGAATATCCATTCCCCAATCGGACAAATGATGATAGCTGTTGGCGGGGTTGGTTCCTACTTCATCGAGTACCATGCGGGGTGTGGTTTTTCCCCAAATGTCTTTGCCGTTACGCACATCGAAATAAAAACGAAAACCGACCTTGTCGTTTTCCCAGGCGGGACCTTCTGTGAGAAATGGCGGCAAGGGTTGTTTGGTGAAATCAGTCGGCTGCTGACCTGCAGGAATACTATCTGTTTGCAGATCGTCACCGAATGTGCCGTCGCTAAGTTTTCTCTTGTGGCGCACATGCGCGCGCACAACGGCTTTGACCGTGGCGGGAGCATCGGACGGCTCGGGTTTCCATTCGTTTTTCTCCCCGGCTGCGGGCGATAACATAAAAGCAATTTCATCCCACACACCGTCGTTGTTGAGATCATCGTGTTGCACCAATACGGGAGGTCCGGTCTGTCCGGAGCGGGTAATGATGATGTATTTACCTGATGATAATTTTCCGGTGAAACGCTGCACCTCCGCGCGCGTTAAAACAACTAGTTCGTCTTTTTTTGCCTGATCAGTTGTATTGGTCAATTGCAATGATTGCCGTGGTGCGGAACAAGCAGCCATGACCAATGTGATAATTCCTGTGCTATAACGAATAAGAGTTTTCATACAATTATGATTTAAGGTTCAACGTGAAACCAATCGAAGTCGGCATATCCACCGTTGCGTGCTTCAGCCGGCCCGTTACAAAAAATACCAACGCGCGCTCCGATCCATTTGCCTTCTTTGGCTTTGAAAACATTGCCCAAAAGAGCAAAGGCCGTGCCGTCCGTACTGTAACTGAATAAACAATCTCCGCCTTCTTTTACCTGTACACGGAGCCAAACCCATCCACCGCTGATGAATTGTTCAGCTTGTCTGGTCTCCGCCTGTCCTTTCTCCGCATCCTTACACAGCACCTGTGAAAGCAGGTAACCATTTCCGCTGCGACGAATGCTGATATAACTATAGTCATGTCCCATTACCAGCAGGCCGGCGTGTTTGCCGTTGCTATCGGCTACGAGACGCAATTTGGTGGTGACGGTAAAAGCCGGCGCGGGAAATTTTTGCAGCAATAAATTCGGCACCTGCCACATATTGACGCTTCCCGCCGGGCGACGCAAAGCGAACAAACGAAGATAGCCGGAAGGAGGCAATTGTGCCCACCACGTGATTTGCGGATTTGCATTCCATTGCCACTGTAAGCCCAACTGCGCTGTATTGAATTCATCCGATTCGGGAGGTGTATATTTTGTATTGATTTTGGAAACGGGCTTTTTATACTGCAATACCGGTTCACCTTTTCCATCGCCGTCGTTATCTGCTCCGATCACGGGCCAGTTGTTTTTCCAGGTCATCGGCTGCAGGTGCACTACGCGGCCATACACCCCTTTATCCTGGAAATGCAGAAACCATGAATCACCGGATGGCGTTTCCACCCAGGCTCCCTGGTGCGGTCCGTTCACGGACGATTTGCCCTGGTCCATTACAATCTTCTCTTCGTAAGGACCATAAATATTTTTTGATCTTAAAACGAGTTGCCAGCCCGTAGCCACGCCGCCAGCCGGCGCAAAAATGTAGTAATAACCCTTGCGTTTATAAAACTTTGGTCCCTCCAATGTCGGATGTGCATCGTGCCCGTCAAAGACATGACGGCCATCGCCGGTTACTTTTTTCCCATCAGCAGTTAAAGGACTTACCGTTAAAAGGCTATTGACCTGTGCACGGCTTGCAGCCCACCCATAAATGAGATAGGCTTTGCCATCATCGTCCCACAACGGACAAGGATCGATGATACCCTTCCCCGGCAATACCAGTTCCGGCGCAGACCAGGGACCTTCGGCCTGTTTTGCCGTTACCACGTAAATACCAAAATCAGGATCGGGATAATAAATATAAAACAAGCCTTTGTGATAACGGATAGCGGGTGCCCACACGCCTTCCCCGTTACGTACCTCGTTGAAATGTTCCAGTGGTATTTGCCTGGGCAATGCATAACCGATCAATTGCCAGTTGACGAGATCGGCCGATTTCAACACCGGCAGTCCGGGTGTGCAATTGAAACTGGAAGCGGTCATGTAGTAATAATCGCCAACACGAACAGCATCGGGATCGGAGTAATCGGCGTGCAGCACGGGATTTTTGTATTGTCCGTTACCCAGATCGGCTACCCAGGTTTTGGATAGAATTGATTGCGTATGCGCTGTAACGACGCAGCAACACAACAGTAAGAAAAATACAATCGCTTTCAAGACAGGAAATTTTTGGATCAATCCGGGTAAATATAATGTGTTCGGTTGAAACGGCCGTCTTGAGGCGTGTGGAAGGCCCGACACTTCGGGCCGACACTTCGGGCCGAAGCTTCGGCCTAAGGTGTAAGAGACTTTGCGGCTTTGCTCCTTGTGCGTCTTTGCGTGAGAGGACGCTGCGTTTTTCACGCAAAGGCGCAAAGAAATTAAGGCGCAGAGATGGCTCGTTCGCTTCGGATTCTAAGGAGCATTATTCACTACTGACAATTGACAATTCACTCTCCCGCTCAGTATACAACTCCAGCAACCGCAATTGATTGGCTGCACGATGATAATTATGATGCGGATATTTTTCACCGTAATAGCGATCGTTCAGCAGGTAATCGGTGAGAAAACGGATGGCTTGCATATACAGCATAAAGCGCCCGGCAAAGTAGATATAGGTATGTTCTGTTGGCGTGAGCAGGTTGCCCATTTCCGCCAAATATCCTTGCACGATCCCCTTATAAACTTCGGGACGGATAGCCAGTTTATCGAGATCACGCTCTTCCTCTCCGGCGGGAGAAAGATAGGTGCGGAACATATCGCCGAGATCGCTGATAAAATAGCCTGGCATCACCGTATCCAGATCGACCACGGCAAGCCCTTTCCCCTGCTCATCCAGTAAAACATTGCTGATCTTGGTATCGTGGTGCGTTACACGCAGGAGACAATCAGGATTGGCGACGAATGCGTGATACTGTTGCTCAATATCACCGTGCTGTTGCAACGCGGTTATCAAAGACGAAGCCCTTGCAAGACGGGCGGGATCGCCCTGCTGTAAAGCATTGCGGAAGACCTCGCATCGATGACCGAGGTCATGAAACAGCGGCAGGGTGATATGAAGCTGATCGATATTCATATCATGAAGCTGCCGTGTAAAAAGTCCGAACTGACGCGCTGCTTCATAAGCCTGCTGCGGAGTATCGATCGAGTTAAGACTATGACCTCCCTGGATAAAATGGAAGACCCGGTATACCTGTCCGTTTAAATCCAACAGGTCACCGTTATCCGGCGCAGCAACCGGTTGAAGAAAAGGTTGTGTAATTTTTTTGAAAGAAAGATGATCGCTGATGCTGCGGATATTTTCTGCCACAGCCTGCGGATTGGTAAAGATGGAGGTATTGAGTTGTTGCAAAACATACTTGTTCTCTGCCGTTGTTATCAGCCACGTACCATGAATCAGCCCGTTGCTTAACGACGTGGTGGAAAGAACAGGAGAACCGATACCAAATGCCTGTAAAATGATCGACTTGTCATTCATAACATTAAAAATCGTCGTTGAGTGCAAAAACCGGTTTGCGATGCATCCATTGTCCGCCGGTAAAATCGGGGAACTCCAGTGTCTGGTTACCCAGTTCGATCGACGTTTCACTCAGCGGAGTGATAGCACTCCAGGCTGCCGCATCATATACATCCATTGGTACGGGTAATTTTCTTTTAGCTGCTTCTACAAAAGCGTGTATCACAAAAAAATCCATTCCGCCATGACCGGCACCCTCCGTATCACCCGCATACCGTGCCCACAAAGGGTGATCGTATTTATCCAACCACTCTTTCTGCGGATCCCACTGATGTGGCCTGGCAGATTTTCCTTCAATATAAATTCCTTTGTTCACATCCATCCATATTCCTTCTGTACCCTGCACACGAAAACCCAGCGAGTACGGCCGTGGCAGGTTGGTGTCGTGTTGCAACAGGATCGTTTCGCCATTAGCGCAGTTGATCTGGGTGGTGACGATATCTCCGAGACGGAAATTTACAGCGGCATTCGGGTGCGCCGCGCCGCCTTTCTTCACAATATAATTATGCAATCCGCGGCTTTTGGTAGAAAAAGAACTGAGTGTAAGAAAACGGTTGCCGCGATTAATGCCGATATAGTGTGCAACGGGGCCGATGCCGTGTGTGGGATAAAGATCACCATTGCGGTGTACGGAATGATCCGTACGCCAGCGGGCTTCAGACCAGCCTTTTTCACCAAACTCCACTCCCCCGCCGTAAGGTTGTTTGCCATCGTTGAATTTCACTTCGCGCAGATCATGCTGGTAGCCTGCCTGCAGATGCATAAGTTCACCAAATAAACCCTGTCGCACCATATTGAGTATGGCCATCACATCGCGGCGATAACAAACATTTTCCAGCATCATGACCTGTCCGCCGGTTCTCTCCGCGGCACGTACTACGTCCCAATGATCCTCCAATGTAATGCCGAGCACCACTTCGGTGCCTACATAAGGAATGCCGGCTTCGAGTGCTCCGATGATCATGGGTTTATGCCACTCCCAGGGGGTGCTGATGATCACTGCATCGAGTTTATTCTTATCGAGCATCTTCTTCCAGGCGCTTTCATCGCCCGTATAAACCGCGGGTTGTTTGCGGCCGCTCCTGCTGATGCGTGCTTTTGCGTCATCGAGCATGCGCGATTCAATATCGCAGATAGCAACGAGTTCCACATCCTTGCGGCGCAATAAAAGATCGAGATGATTCTGGCCGCGAAGACCCGTACCGATCAATCCCACCCGCAGTAAAGGAGCGGCATTGTTGCCATAAAGATTCGTAAGAGAAGCCAGGCCAATGGAAGCGGCCGTCAATCCGGTATTCCGGACAAATTCGCGTCTGTTCATAGCAGCAGTTTTGTAAACCAGGTAATAGAGCCATGAAAATAATCAATCCTTGCGTGAGAATGATATGCAAACGATTGCCTGAAATAGTAATCCTTAGCGTTTTACATCTTTCACGCAACGAAAACCCGTATGCATAATAGCATTGTCAGGAGGTGTGTGCATGCGTCTGCTGACGCGGTAACCGGTACAATAAGTATTATGGCAAAGAAAGCTGCCGCCGCGTATCACTTTATCTTTCATTGGCACGGCGGGCCCCTTCGGATTGACGGCTATGCTATCCTTGAGTTGATCGTAATACCTGGCGTCGTACCAATCGCTGCACCATTCCCATACATTGCCGGCCATATCGTAAAGACCATAGCCGTTGGGAGGATATTGCGCCACGGGCGCGGTCAAAATATAGCCATCGGCTTTTGTATTTTGCGAAGGGAAGTTGCCTTCCCATATATTGGCTTTTGCGGCGCCGGTGTCGGGAGACTGCATGCCCCATGGGTAGGGTTGATTGTTAAGTCCTCCGCGGGCGGCATATTCCCATTCGGCTTCGGTAGGTAAACGTTTGCCAGCCCAGGTGCAATAGGCGTTGGCATCTTCCCAGCTGATATGGACAACGGGATGAAGATCTTTTCCCGTCAGATCGCTGCCGGGGCCAGACGGATGTTGCCAACTGGCGCCATTGATCCATTGCCAACCCTGGCCGGGTTGAAAGACCATGGCACCGGGTTGGTCGTTACGATCAGCGGGCTGTCGTTGGGCGGTGGTGATATAGCCGGTGGACCTGACGAAAGTGGCGAAGGACTTGTTGGTGACTTCGGTTGTATCCATCCAGAAGCCCGAAAGGGTAACCCGGTGCGGAGGAAAATCATCGAGTCCTGCTTCGTCGTCGTCGGCGCCCATAAGAAAAGTGCCACCGGGTACGTATCTCATTCCTGCGTGTTTTTGCGGCAGGGAATCAATGCGGCAGAAGCCGGAGGAGGACAGCAGTAAAAGAAAAAAAACGGTGACAAAAGCACGCATGGATAGCAAATATACAATTGAGTTTAGTACTTTTACCACGTGAGCACTGTGCTTAATTAGTTTTACCAGCAACATTTACTAAACCAACTCCCCACTGCCGTGTCCAGAACCTGATGCCCCGTCCTCCGGCAAAGGCATGGTCGCGTAGCGGGCGGAAACATCTTTAATCCAAGATGCCGAAAATCCTCATTGCCGAAGACCACAGCGTGGTCCGTATGGGTACTGTTATGCTGATCAGGGAACAATACCCTGGAGCGGTCATCCGCGAAGCCGAAACATTCGACGAAGTCGTTGAAATCCTTGCCAAAGAATCGCTTGATTTGCTGCTGCTGGATATTCATATTCCGGGCGGCGATAATCTCCAGATGGTGGAGGCGGTTAAACTTCGTCAGCCCCATCTTCCCATTTTGATATTCTCTGCATATGATGAGCAGTTGTATGCGATCCGTTACCTGAAATCGGGTGCACAGGGTTATCTGAAGAAAACGGCACCGCCGGACGAGATAAAGGCCGCCATCGGCAAAGTGCTAAGCGGGGAAAAATACATCAGTAAAATTGTGCAGGAGCAGTTGGTGGAACAACTGCTCGATCCTTCAAAAAAACAGGAAGGACTTTCGTCGCTTTCCAACCGGGAAGTAGAAGTAATGCAGTTGCTGGTAAAAGGTGCATCACCCGCGGAGATCAAGTCCACGTTGAATATTCATGACTCAACGATCAGTACTTATAAGGCTAAAATTTTTGAGAAACTGAATGTGACGAATCTGATCGAGCTGGCGGAGAAAGTACGGCTGATGGATCCGCAGAAGATGAAGAAATCATGATTTTTTTTTATAATCTGATCCCCCGTCGCCGGGGGATTTTCTTTGCCACACATCCCTTTTCATGCCGCAGCGGTAGCCAACGCGCTGCGTTTTTATTATTATCTTTAAGTTGCGCCGCCTCGTTTTGATTAACCTATTCTGTGATAATGACGCAAGCTGAGATTATAGCGCTCCGGGAAAGACTGATTGCATTGGAGAAAGAAAACGCACGCCTGCGGCAACTTCCCCTTGCAACCGAGCGCGCAGCAAAGGTTCCCGCAGACCTGGCCCCGTTATTCGACCAGGCACAACAAACAGTAGCCGATTATTTCCGTCACCTGAAGATGGATCCTGCCAAAGGCACGATAGAGATCAACGATCAACGTTATGTGCTGGTGCGCGCAGCCGCTTTTTCCAAAGGATTCATGGAGACCATTCAGCATCTTTATGCAGATAAAGGAACCGCAGAAGCTTTTGCGATCGGCAGGAATTTTCTTTTCGATTACGCGCACGTCATTGGCATCGAAGATGCACGTAATTTTCATGCCCGCATGCATTTATCGGATCCGGTCAAACGCATGTCAGCGGGTCCCGTACATTTTGCATTTTCCGGATGGGCATTTGTCGACATCCTGCCGGAAAGTTCACCGACGCCTGACCACGACTTTTATCTGCACTATCGCCATCCTTATTCCTTTGAAGCCGATTCATGGGTAACCGATGGCAAGCGTGCCGACGAACCCGTATGTATCATGAATGCCGGTTACTCGTCCGGCTGGTGCGAAGAAAGTTTCGGCATGCCGCTGACCGCCGTGGAAATCAAATGTATTGCTAAAGGCGATGAATGCTGCCAATTCATCATGGCTCCTCCTGACCGCATCCAGGAACATCTTGCACGCTATCTTGATAAAGGAGATAACGAAATAAATAAAACAGAATCCGTTTCCATCCCGACCTTTTTCGAACGTAAACAGTTGGAGGAAGAACGCGAACGTTCGCGCATACTGGCTGAGGAATCGGCAAAAGCCAAGTCGGACTTCATTGCCAATATCAGCCATGAATTGCGCACCCCGCTCTCTGCCATCATCGGCTTTACCGACCTGTTGCGCAAAACAATCCTGGATACCACACAAAAGGAATACCTCGACGCAATCGGATTGTCCGGAAAAAATCTTTTATCGATCATCAACAACGTGCTCGATCTTTCGAGAATTGATTCGGGAAAATTTCCATTGGAAAAAACGGTATTCGATGTTGGCGAACTCCTGCATTCGGTTTGCACGATGCTCTCTTCGTCGGCAACCGTTAAAGGCCTGGCATTCGATTACCGCATGGATCCGGCCATCCATTACGCGGTTGTGGGTGACCCGGTACGTCTCACGCAGATATTGACCAACCTGATCGGCAATGCTGTAAAGTTTACCAACGAAGGCCGGATAGCGATCACTTGCCTGCTGCAGAAAGAAAGTCACAATGACGTTGTACTGCAATTCAACGTAACGGATACGGGCATTGGCATTCCTGCTGAAAAACTTGAACATATCTTCGAACGCTTTATGCAGGCCGATACACAGATCACGCGTGAATATGGCGGCACCGGTCTTGGCCTCTCTATAACCCGTCAATTGGTGGAACTGCTGGGCGGCACCATTACGGTGCAAAGCATACCCGGCCACACCGAATTTTCGTTTTCCCTGCCGTATCAGAAAGCCAATGCCTCACCGGAGGAACCGGCGATCCGTACACAGGCGGAGCATGCCGCCACCAGACCAGGCAGGATATTGGTTGCCGACGACAATTCCCTGAACCGGAAACTGGCTTCCGTTCTTCTTCAGCAAAATGGCCTCGAACCGCTACAGGCCGAAAGTGGAGAGCAGGTACTGCAGCTGCTCCGCAAATACACATTCGATGTGATATTGATGGATATACAAATGCCGGTGATGGATGGCTACGAAACTGCCCGCTGTATTCGCGAAATGGGTCTGCGTACGCCGATCATCGCTATGACGGCTCATGCATTTGCCGGTGAGAAAGAGAAATGTATTGCCGCGGGTATGAACGATTATATTCCCAAACCTTTCAACGAAAAAATACTACTGGAAAAAATTTCGCGTTGGCAAAAAGCAGATGTGGCAACGGCAGCGCTCACCGACCTCTCTTTTCTCAGAAGCCAGACCCGCGATAACACAGGTTTCATTGCGCAACTGATCCTTGAGTTCTGCAGCCAGACGCCTGAAGAACTGACCCGTTTGAAAAAAGCGATTGATCATAGCCTGTACGAAGACATCTATCAATCAGCACATTCTTTACGCAATGCCATTTCTCTTTTCGGTCTGGAAAGATGGATCGGTGAAGAGTTAATCAGCCTGGAGCGCCAGGCAAGACAGCAGGCGCCTACAGACCAGCTACAATCTCTTTTCCTGAAAATAAACAACACCTGTCTGCAAGCTGTCGGCGAACTGAAACAGCACCTTTCCGTTGAGTCAGACTAAGCGCTGGCCGATCAAAGTCATAAACTCTTCTTTTTTCTTCGGAGAGATAGCGATCATTGCATCGTCACTCATGACCGCATATCCCCCATCCGTACGAATCATTTTTTTTACCTCTTTCAGGTTGATGATATACGAATTATGGAGGCGGAAAAATCCATGTTCTGTTAACATCATTTCATATTCCTTGAGATTTTTGCTCACCATCAGTTGCAAACCGTCCTTCATAAAGAAAGTGGTATAGGGGCCTTTGGCTTCGAGCCGGATGATCTTATTGAGTGGCACGAATTCCATGCCTTCTGAAGTGGAAAGACTGATGGAGAAATCCTCCCCTTGCGGCCGCCTGATATTGCGCAACAATAACTCCAGACTGGCATGTTGCTCTTTTGTTTGTATTGCTTCAATGGCGCGCGCAACGGCTTGTTGCAACTCCTCCATGCCAATGGGTTTTAGTATATAGTCCACCGCGCTGCAACGGATAGCTTTTATGGCGTAATGATCGAATGCAGTGGTAAAAATTACCTGGAAAGAAAACTGCGGCCGCACCCGTTCCAAAACTTCAAAACCGGTAGCGGTTTGTAACTCGATATCCATAAAAACGATTTCCGGTTTACGCGATTGTATCATTGCAACCGCGTCATCCGCGCCGGAGGCAGTTCCCACCAGTTCGAGCTCCGGGCAGAATTCGGTGATCAGTTTGGATAGAAAATGTCTGTTCAACTGTTCATCTTCCACAATAAGAGCTTTGTATTTCATCGTTCACGTATTATTGGTAATGGTTTGATCGTTTTCGAATAAGGGTTGTGGTATTTCCAGTTCTGCAATGGTGGTCTGCGGATCGCTGAGTTCCCGTAATCGCTGGTAAATTTTTTTCTTTGATTGTTTATTAAATAACTGCAAACGCCTTTCAAGAATATTGCCGGTGCCACTAACCAGGCCTTTGCGCTGATCGATTGCTTTTGCCGACGACCGGGGCAGTCCGTTATCGGTTACAGATACTTTCAGTGTGCCGTTGCTGCGTTCAAAACTCACATCCAGTTGTCCCGTTTCGCCTTCGGGCAGGTTGAGCATCCCTTTATACAAAGCATCTTCGACCAGCGACAGACTGATCAATGGCAAAACGGCGGAATCCCCGCAGTTTTTGTCCAGCCGGATGGCATACCGGAAACGATCCCTGAAGCGGTATTGTTCAAGCCACAAATATTCTTCCAGCAGTCCGGCTTCCTTCTCAGCATCTACGCTCAGGCTGTCGCCATACTCTATGATTTTACGCAGGAAGGAAGAAAACCGGTTCATATAGGTGAGTGTGGCGCTCTTGTCATCTCCCATTACAAAATACTGGATGGAATTAAGTGAGTTGAAAAGGAAATGCGGATTCAGCCTCGACTGCAATATTTTAAGCTGCAGCATCTTATTCATTTCATTGATCTGGTCGCGCTGCCGGATGATCTCTTCATTATGTGCCCTTAGCTGGCGGTTGAGTTTTTGTTTGGTACGGAACCGGCTGTACAAAACAGCGGCCAGCAAGGCAACCGACACCAGTATGATCAGCATAATATTCCTGTAGGACCTGTGCTGCTGGGCTTCAACAGCCGTATCCATCAACCGGCGGGTCACGATTTCCTTTTCAAGAGATACCAGGTCAAGTTTTCCATCCTCTTCTCCATCATGCCCCGCATGCATCGTATCAAACACGAGGTCTTTCACGCGTGAACCCAGGTATTTAGCCACCGTATTGCCTGCCTTCTGTCTGAAATCAGGCGAAGAAAAATATTCATCGATCAACGGCTTCCAATCCGAACCTTTGGGCATGACTGCTGCAAAGCCCTGCCGGTTGGTGGCCAGCACCAATTGCCGTTTTACCTTTATCCCTTTCTGAAGTGCCACGATATAAATAGAAAGCGGCACGTAACCAAAGCTCCTTTCATTTGCTTCGATTTCTTTTAATACATCGTAGTCCATGGCCACATTTACCACGGGCAACCCTTTGTAAAAATTGTTTTTCAACAGCGTCACATCTTCTGCCATCGTGGTGTTGGGCTGCGTATAGGCAGTCATCTCCCGCAGGCGTGCCGTAAATTCCTGGGCAGTGGCATACATGGGCTCCCGGTTATTCGTAACCAGCACGTTTACATCAGGCATATAAGTCGGGCTGAAATCAACATCTTTCATCCGCTCAGCTGTGATAGAATAATAAGACCAGCCAAAGAGTCCGCAGCCCTGACCATTTTTTACCTTATAATAAATGCTGTCGAAAGACCCGGCTTTTTTCCATTCAACACGGAGATCCGCATTGTACTGCTTTTTTATGTAAGCCTGAAACCCCTCCATTATCTCAAACTCCACTCCCAGCAGACGATTGTCTTTACCCGTATAAATGAATGGCTCTATTTCATCCCAAAGCGCTGTAACGGTACCATACCCTCTTGTACGCACCGTTTGCCAGGAGTCATCGGTACATGTCTGCGCATCTGCAAGCACATTGCTGATAAGGAAGATGGCGATCAATATCCAACGCATGGCGGCTGTTTTAGGTGATCCGATAAAACAAATATGCGCAAAAAAACATGAAAGCAGCTTCCGACTTAACAAAAAAGAGGTTTGGATTAACGGATGGAACAATGACGCAACCTACTGGCTTTTAACAGGTATCACTATATCTTTTGCTGTTGGCAAAAAAAAGGAATACTGATTAATTCAAATGCCTGTTTCGTTAAATCACCGGCATCTCCGGCACCCCGGGCCGGTACTTTAGCAGTATCAAAAAACAATAACCATGAAACATATTGCAATTATTGGTGCAGGGCTCAGCGGATTGGTAACGGCCAAAGTGTTTTTGCAAAAAGGCTATAAAGTAACCGTGTTTGAAAAAGCCGGTGATCTTGGCGGCGTATGGGAGGCCAGCCGGTCGTACCATGGTGTGGCCACACAAACGACAAGAGATGAATACGCCTTTTCCGATTTCCCGATGCCCGCTCACTATCCGATGTGGCCCTCGGGCGCGCAGGTGCAACTTTACCTCCGTGATTATGCAGCACACTTCCAGGTACTGCCCTGTATACGGTTTCATACCATTGTCAACAACCTCCACTACCGGCATAACAATTGGTATGTCAGTTATACCGATCTAAAAGCCGGTACTGTGGAACAGCAAAAATTTGACTTTGCGGCCGTATGTACCGGCACCTTTCACAAACCTTATATGCCCGAGTTCAACGGCCAGCAGGAATTCATCCGCGGAGGTGGACAGGTTCTTCACTCCAGCCAGATCAGGGACGCTTCTTTACTGAAAGGAAAAAAAGTGGCCGTATTGGGCTTTGCCAAATCGGCGACAGATATTGCCACACTGGCGGCAGATGAGGCAGCCGGCTGTACACTGATCTACCGGAAAGCGCAGTGGAAAGTGCCGCGTTATTTCGGTAACAAGATCAATATGCGCTACCTGTTGTTTTCCCGGTTATCGGAAGCATTCTTTGATTCGCCGCGCAAATCGGCAGGCCAACGCCTGTTGCATACGCTTGGCCGCCCGCTGGTATGGATGCAATGGCGGGGACTCGAAGCTTTACTTAAAATGCAGTTCTCACTCAAAGCCTGCGATATGGTACCGGCCCACCGGATCGAAGACCAGATCAGTTGCAGCCTCGGTGTGGCGCCGGTAGGATTTTATGAGAAAGTGCGCAAAGGCGGGATCGATGCCAGGCGCGCAGAGATCGCCCGGCTGGAAGCCAACAAGATAATATTGAATAATGGTGACACTATTGAAGCTGATTTATTAGTCTGTGGCACCGGCTTCACACAGGATCTGCCCTTCCTCGAAGCGGTATGGCGTGAAAAAGTTATTCAGCAGAATGCCTATCATCTTTATCGCAACATCATTCATCCCGATGTACCAGCGATGGGTTTCATTGGCTATAATTCAAGTTTGTTTACCACGCTTACTTCAGAAGTAGCGGCACATTGGCTGGCGTGTTATGCTGAAGGTCAATTGCGTCCGGTAACAAAAGAAGCGATGCAGGAAGAAATCAACTACATGCATACCTGGAGGCAACAATCCAGACCTGTATCGGCTGAATTCAGCGGCACCTGTATTGCGCCGTTTAACTATCTGCATCTCGACATGCTGATGAAAGACATGAGACTGCGAACCAAACTCACGCGTTCGCCACATGAATATTTCAAACCGATCAACCCTGCGGACTACCGGCAGCTCCTCAAGCCGGTGTCGGGTTATATCTGGCAACCGAAATTCATCCGGCCGGTAACACCCGAGCAACACACGGCGGAACTATTCTGAAATTTTAAACCATAAACAACACACATGAAACGACTATTGACCGTACTGCTGATGGCAGCGGGATGGCAGGCTGCATCCCAAAATGTAAAACCGGGCTTTAAGGCCGCGGTACAAATGAATACGTTTACCGGTTACGAAACCGTGTATGATAAGTTCTCAGGTACGAAGCCGGGATGGCTGGCCGGGCCAACGGTTGAATTTAGCGTATCCGGAACCTTTGCTATTCAGTCGGGATTATTGTTCTCCACGCAAGGCGGCGATCTGGGCCCTTATGTTATAAATATTTATGCCATGCAGTTGCCGGCTGTGGCTGTGTATCGCCGGCAGCGATTCTTTATTGGCGCGGGGCCTGTGCTCTCCTACGGCTTGCGCGGCCGGTTTGAAGGAGGAGACGACTGGAATGAATCCAGAGATTTGTATGAGGACGGCAGCGCTTTACCAATGAAAAGACTGGATATGCAAGTGCAGGTCACGATGGGTTTCGATCTGTCGGAAAAATTTCAACTCGGTAGCTTTTACAACAAGAGTTTATTGAATACCAGCAACCACACCGACAATCCTGCGTTCAAAACCAGACTTGACTCTTACGGTATTTCGCTCAACTATATTTTCTAATACTCAATAAAAAACGATGAAAAAATACCTGATAATAATCATAGCCCTGTTCTTTGCAAAGTTTCTTCACGCACAAAAAATCCGGTATGGTATAGAAGCGGGCGTCAATACCAGTTATCTGAATCTCAAAGGTGATGATGGAATAGAAAATAACAGTACAGGCTGGCAGGGTGGCTTTACCGCACTAATCCCTGTCGGAAAGCAACTGGCCCTTCAACCAAAAGTGCTGCTGGTACAACGCAATACGCGGATATCGTACGGCCGTTTGGACCTCAAATTCCTGGAAGTGCCCGTTTGCCTGGTGTATTCCAAAGATGGGTTTTCGGCTGGCGTGGGTGCAGGGCTGGCGTATGGGGTAAGCGCGAAAGCCCATTATAAATACGAAGATGAATCATCCATTTATAGTCTGTATGAACCAAACGAATCCGACATCATTTTACGGCGGGCAGGTATAACGGCCAATGTGACGATGGGATACATTTTTCCGAATGGCATCGCTGTAAATGCTCAATTCTCACCGATACTGAACGACCTGAAGAAGGACGGTTACGTAGAAGGCATCTACTCGAAGACAATCGGATTCTCGGTAGGCTATTATTTTCGTTAAGGCTGGTTTAGATAGTGTTTATTATGCAAGAGATCCCTGGCTTTGTGCCGGGGATTTTTACCTGGTTAAAGCAGCCGGGTCCGGAAATATTACGATGTATTTATAAACATAAAGAAAGCCGGAATGTAGATTCCGGCTTATTCATTTAAAATTTATTCAGTTATTTACGTGCCTTCAGGTTGACCAGCAACTGATCCAGTTTCTCCAGGGTCGACGTCATTCCTTCTTCCATACCCATCTGGACGGTTGTTTCGAGGTCGGCCAGTGATTTATAGGTCACCACGGTTTCCACGAGCGTATTCTCTTCTTTATCGGTAAAGGTCACCAGCCATTCCGCACGGGGAAGATCGCTATTGATCTCTCCGGCTTCATTGCTGAAAGCATCCAATGCTGTGTAAAAATCGATGGGATTGATCTTCACATATTCTGTATAGCCCCAATACTCGGTTCCGTTGGGTTCCACCATGGCATAATGCCAATGTCCGCCATCACGAAACTCCATGGACTTGGTTTTGGTAGTCAAAGGTGCGGGAGCAAACCATTGATTCAATAGCTCGATTTGGGTATAACAATCCCATACCAATTGGCGACCGGCGAGAAACTCGCGTCGTACGGTCAGCGTCTTTTTTTCTTTGTCGATAATAAAATCAAACTGCAAATGACTGTTCATTATTTTTTCTTTTTAATAGTTGATAAGAGTTGATCAAGTTGCTGAAAGCGGGTCTCCCAGATCTTCCTGAATTGCTCCATCCATTTGTCCACCTCTTTCATTTTGTCAATCTCCAATTGATAATAAATTTCGCGACCCTGCTGTTCCTGTCTGACCAGGTCGCATTCGGTTAAAATTCTCAGGTGTTTGGAAATCGCCTGCCGTGTCATGTCGAAATGTTCGGCAATGGCATTGGGTGTCATCGCCTGCACGGCGATCAGGGTGATGATTCCCCTCCTGGTTGGGTCTGCTATAGCTTGAAATATGTCCCTGCGCACGAATAAAAATGATTATTTACTGATTAACGGAAAGTACTTGTGTCGGTTATCGATCATGGCCCAGATAACAACTGCAATGATGGCGAACACAATGGGCAGCCCGGAAGGTGCGAAATAAATATTCGTCAGCAGGATGCCGCTTAATACAGGAATGATCACGAGCACGCCGAGTGCCCTTGTCCTGGGGAAGATGAGCAATAGACCGCCAATCAATTCAGCCGCTCCCACGAGTGGCATCAGCCAGCCTATTTCCATAAAAGCCATTCCCGCCTTCATCATTTTTTCAGGTATGTCTTTGGGTACAGGCATGTAGTGAAAGAATTTGTCGAGGCCTGCGTTGATGAACATGAGGCCTGTGAGCAAGCACAGGACAAAAAGAATCTTCTTTTGCATGGTAATTAAAGTTTAAAATGGTAAACCGATCGGTTGCAAATATAAGCGCAACTGTTTGGTTTCACAAAAAAAATCGGATGTTAAAATATTCTGGCAGCAACCGGCAGGTTTGTAGAATAAGATCGTTCCCGTTATCTTTGGTTAAACCGGTTGGCACTGAGAGGAATATTTACCATAGCAACTAAGGCGATCTTTTATTTACTATTAGTCGTACAGTCGTCGCTGTTTATGGTGTTCCCGGTTACTCAGCAACCAGTCAGGCAGGCCCAGTTCACCAATGAAATGCGCTCCTACGATGACTACCTGGTTGAAAGCTGCCTCGGCATTCCTGACCCCAGCCCTGCAGATGAATCGGATGATGCGGAAAGGGTATTACAACTTGTACGCATAGAAGAATTCCATTTTCTGTATGCGGTGAATGATTTTTTTGACCCGGTCGTTTCCGAAAAGCCCAACACCCTGCTCAAAACGCGGTTGCTTACGCCGGTAGCCGAAGTTATTGTCCAACCTCCCCAGGCGTTATGCGTTTAACCGATCCCGGTTTTAGCTATGAACTGTTTCGCCACGCTGTTAGTGTGCCATCTTATTTACTTATTTAAAGCCTTGTAATGGACAATATTTTTGGAGCGGATCCTATTCCCTATTCACATTTGATCAACCTTGAAAAGCAATCTGGAGATATCATCGTTTATGCAATACCTGTCATGTTTGTGCTCACATTACTGGAGATATGGTATTCATGGCATAGCAATAAAAAAAATTACAGTGGAAAAGAAAGCTTTGGCTCTTTGTTGGTGGGCCTGGGTAATGTGGCCATCAATGTAGTGATGAAGATGGTATTGATCTATGCCGCCGTTTTTATGTACAACCTGGTGCCCTGGCGAATGACGCTGAACTGGTGGACAATTATCCCCTGTCTGTTAATCTATGATTTTTGTAGTTACTGGGCGCACAGGATCTCACACTTCAACCGTTTTTTCTGGGCAACACATATCGTTCACCACACGGCTGAAAACTATAATCTGACCGTATCGTTCAGGCTGAGTTGGGTGCAGCATTTCAAGATCTTCTTTTTCCTGCCGGTTGCCTTGGCCGGCTTCCATCCGGTTGTATTTTTCCTGGTTAACCAGATAGGTGTATTGTTCCAGTTTTGGCAACACACGGAACATATCGGTAAATTTCCGTCCTTCATTGAAAAACTGATTGTAACGCCTTCCAATCACCGGGTGCATCATGGCTCCAACGAGCGGTACCTGGACAAAAATTTTGGGGTGATGTTCATTATCTGGGACAAACTTTTCAAAACCTACCAGATAGAGGATGAAAAGCCAAACTACGGGATTACGAAAAAGATCAACAGCACGGTGAATCCGCTCTACCTCAATTTTCATGAATATGGCGACATCATCAATGATGTAAAAAAAGCGAAAGGCTTCCGGCAAAAGCTTTTCCAGCTCTTCGGAAGTCCCTCTGCCGTTGACAAGGCCAACAAACTGAAGCAGGCAGAGATAATAAGTGAGGAAGCAAGCAATCGTGCCTGATTGCTCTGATGGCTTTCATCTTTGGATAGGAAGTTGATATTTTTATAGCGATATGAATACACAGGTCAACAGCCAATGTTTTACTTGCGGGAAAGAAATATCCTACAGTCCGCGTTACCCGGAAAGGTTGTGTGAAGCATGTATGAAAATGGCCGTCAATCAAAAGGGCGAAAAATTGTCCTTCCACAACGAATCTATGTCGGGGGGATTTATCTCTTACAACGAATCCACCAAAACAAACGGAGAAGAGCATATCTGCTATATAAAAGGATATGAATGTTATGCCAAAGAAGCCTATATGGGCGGGATCGTAATCGTTCCGACAGAACAGGGCAAAGAGCGAAAAACAAAAAAAGACAAGCAACGTAACAAGATCAGGAATCTGACAATACTTATTGCCGCGATACTGGGACCGGTTGCGATATGGGGTGGTTATTCCATTAGCCGAAATGGTTACTTCAATAACGGTTTCACTTTGCTTGATATATTGATGATTACGGGGAGTATTGGTTTGTTTCTCTTTATCTGCCTGACACTCTACCGGTATAAAATGCTTCTCTGGCTGGCAGGGCTGCTGTATGCGGCATCGGGGTATTACACCACGTACTATTATGGCTATAGAAATGATGCCTTCCTGAGTGCTGTTGCTATTATAAGCACCACCAGCGCAGTCTTACTCATTAATTATTTACTATTCAGCAGCGGCTATATTAGTAAAAAAATGAAATCCTTTCAGGGAGGTGAGCAGCGGGGAAACGCTGTCTGGATCTTGTTAGTCATTATCCCTGTCTTACTACTTATCGCCGGTCATATTTTCCTGTCAGTAAAAGGAGAAGAAAGAGTGGACAAAATAATGCAGACCGCGCCCGTCACTACTACCCTTGCTACTGTAAAAGAAGTCCGGGAATACAAAACAATTACCCGGCATAGAAGAAACAACGTGCACAACGATGCGCTATTGCAATACACCGTAAGCGGTGACACATTTTACAGAATGCTGGACAATAGAAATACGCAGTATAAGGCCGGTTCAACGCTCGAAATACAGTATGTTGCAGACGAGCCGTACATGATCAGGGTGTTGGGAGTTGCTGATTGATGTTTCGGAAACAGATTTTTCAGATCAATTGCGCAGGACATTTAAAAACTCAGAATTTTTCCAAATCTGTTTTCACCTGCTTAAGCGCATCGAGTAATTCGTCAGATTGAGACTTTTTGAGTATTTAACCTGCAGATCTCCATCGTAAGCGTTTCCAAAAACAAAAAGCTCCCCGATACCGGAGAGCTTCTGTGCCCAAGACTGGATTCGAACCAGCACGCCGTTTCCAGCGCTACCACCTCAAGGTAGTGCGTCTACCAATTTCGCCACCTGGGCTTAAGGGGATGCAAATATAAGTTTTCTACATTAATTCCAGCAAATCATTCTTTTTTTTCTGCCGGTTTCGGGTCCACTCCTTTATTCAATATGATTCGGAATGTAGTGCCTTTGCCCAATTCCGAATGTTTGATGAACAGTTGTCCTTTGTGGTATTGCTCGATGATGCGTTTGCACAAACTTAGTCCAAGCCCCCACCCTCTTTTCTTGGTGGTAAATCCGGGTTTGAATACTTTGGCGATATTTTTCCGTGTAATGCCCTTGCCCGAATCCGTTACATCTATTATGACCGTTTCCTTTTCTTCGCGGATATCCACGTCGATGGTACCTTTGCCATCCATCGCATCCAGCGCATTTTTCAACAGGTTCTCGATTACCCAGTCAAATAAGGGTCCTGATATGCGAACCGGCAATTCAGTCAGACCGTGCGTTTCGATACCAAAACTCACTTTACCCGGCGCTCTTTTGCGGATATAATCCACCATATTATTTACCTGGCGGATGAGATCCATGCGTTCGAGTTGTGGTGTGCTGCCGATTTTGCCAAAGCGGTCGCTTACCAATCGCAGACGGTTTACATCTTTTTCCAGTTCCTGTACGATGCGGGCATTCTCGGGCTGGTCTTTCATCATTTCCACCCAGCCTTCCAGCGACGACACCGGCGTGCCCAACTGGTGCGCCGTTTCTTTCGCCATGCCTGCCCATACCTGGTTTTGTACCGAACGGTAACTGCTGCGCAAGGATAAAATGGTCAGCAAAATAAACAGGGCAACGATCACGAGTTGCACAATCGGGTAATAAGTGACCTGCCCAAGCAGCGGTGTATGCCCGAAATAATAGCGATTGACTTTTGACGAATCAACCGGATCAGTATAAAGGATCGGCGAATTGATGGACTTGAGTTGCTGCAATTCTTTTTTAAGAAAAAGCGGATCGTTTTCAACGGCCGCGGAATCGAGATTGACATAGTTGGTGATGCTGTCTTTCTCGTCCGTTTCGATAATCGGAATATCGTGATTATCCGAAATGATCTTGAATGCCAGCCGCACATCGGTACTCGCCGGGTTCAGCAAAGATTTGCTCGCCTCCACCCACTGCTCCACTTTGGTCCGCTCTTCCGCGGCAATCTTCCGCGAGAGGTACTGTGAGTAGAATATAGTTCCCGTCACGATACAGATCGCGATCAGTGCAAGCCCGGTGCGCAGGTTGAGGAATTGCTGAAACATGGTTCGAAGATAAACAGCAATTTGATGATTAGGCAATTTGAAAATTTGACCATGCTCCGGCCGGGATGCTTCATTGATTTTCGAGTTGGTAAATTAGCTGCTGCTACTCCTTTTCACATCATCAAATTTTCAAATTTTCAAATTAGCATGCTATATCTTTGGCTCCCTTATGCAATCACCCCTTGTAGCTGTAGTGATCCTTAACTGGAATGGCCGTCGTCACCTGGAGCAGTTTCTGCCTTCGGTGATGGCTGCAAGCTATGCCAATCAGCAGGTGATTGTGGCGGATAACGGCTCTACCGATGATTCAATTGCCTTTCTCCGCGAACACTACCCTGCCATACGGATCATCGAACTGGAACGGAACTATGGCTTTGCCGGTGGTTACAACCGTGCATTGAAACAGGTAGATGCTCCTTATTATATACTGCTCAATTCCGATGTGGAAGTAACGCCGCGGTGGATTGAACCGATGGTGGAGTTGCTGGAAAGTGATCAGCAGATTGGTGCCTGCCAGCCCAAATTGCGGGCCTACCATCACCGGGAATTATTTGAATACGCCGGTGCTGCAGGCGGCTGGCTGGACCGTTATGGATATCCGTTTGCACGCGGGCGCATCTTTGATATATGTGAAATTGACCGGGGACAATATGATGAAACGGCCCCGGTGTTCTGGGCCAGCGGAGCAGCGTTGTTTATCCGTTCGGATGTATTTCACGGAGTGGGTGGTTTTGACGAATATTTCTTTGCGCACCAGGAAGAAATCGACCTGTGCTGGCGGGTGCAACTGGCGGGACACCGCGTTTTTGCGTGTCCGGTATCGGTGGTTTATCATGTGGGCGGAGGTACGTTGCCGCGAGGTAATTCAAGAAAAACCTACCTCAACTTCCGGAACAACCGGATCATGCTGTCGAAAAATCTGTCGTGGCAGGAAAAGCTATGGGTAATGCCTTTCAGGTATATGCTGGATGCGGTGTCAGCCTGGAAAGGCTTGCTGACGGGAGATGGCGGCTATTTTGTGGCGATTGTGCGGGCGCATATGTCGTATGTGAAATGGCGTTTGTTTAAAAGACACATGAGTGTGTTTCCCAAAGAGCGCGGGCGGCCGGTGGAAGGACGGTTCAAAGGCAATCTGGTGTGGCTTCATTTTGTGAAAAAGAAAAAAATCTTTGCAGAAATTGTTAAAAAAGAGGCGTGATTATTCATTGAACCTCTTATTTTTGCACCATAAATTTTTGGTATGGCTCATACGGAAGAATATCAACATGAATTAGAGAAAATCCAGGATCGTGACTTTGCTCATAACTGGGTATCTTCTTCTGCTTTCATATTTTATTTGAGCGTGGCATGCATTGTTGCGTTTTCGTTTGGCGGTTGTTATCAACTGTATACGAAGCGTTATCACAAACAGAATGTGACCATCCAGGAGAGCACTTTGTACACGCCGAAGTACAAGTAAAAAATAAAAAAACTTCGCAAAAAGTTTTTTAGAAAGTAACAAACTCTTATTTTTGCAACCCCTTAGTTCTTTGGCCGCCAATAGTTGATTAGTTGATGATTGGCAGTTAGTTATGCGGAAGTAGCTCATTTGGTAGAGCACGACCTTGCCAAGGTCGGGGTGGCCGGTTCGAGCCCGGTCTTCCGCTCTAAGATCCCGCTTCGGCGGGATTTTTTTTGATACGTCGGTTGGGAATATTTAACCCTGGTGGTGAAATTGGTATCCCGATTGATCTCGCCCTGGTGGTGAAATTGGTACCCCGAAGCTTCGGGGACGCAGGACAGAATTCAGATCGCTCCTGCAGCCAGTTATCGAACAGGGACAAAGTTCTAAGAATTAAGAATAATAACCACTGCCCTGGTGGTGAAATTGGTAGACACGCAGGACTTAAAATCCTGTTTGCAGCAATGCAAGTGCCGGTTCGACCCCGGCCTGGGGCACAAGCTTTAAAAACCTTCCCTCGCAGCAATGCGGGGGTTTGTTTTATTATCTACTCACACTTCTTCCTTCCAGAAGGTCTAAAAATCACACAATGGACTTTTCTGTGTATATCCTCTTTTCCGAAAAACTTGGGAAGTTTTATATCGGCACTACCGATAATGTTGACAAAAGACTACTGGAACATAACACTGGAAAGTATAAAACAGCCTTCAGTACAAAAGGAATTCCATGGACCTTGTTCATGAACATACCATGTAGTTCAAGTAAGCAGGCTTACGATTTGGAGGCGTTCATTAAGAAAATGAAATCAGCCAACTTTGTCCGCAGGTTAAAGAATCATCCGGAAATAATTTCGTCTGTGCTGGAAAAACTACAGAGCCATAAAAGGTAGACACGCAGCCCCGACGCTTCGCGGTTAAAATCCTGTTTGCAGCAATGCAAGTGCCGGTTCGAGACTTCGTCCCGAACCTTCGGGATGGGGCACAAGCTTTAAAAACCTTCCCTCGCAGCAATGCGGGGGTTTGTTTTATTATCTACTCACACTTCTTCCTTCCAGAAGGTCTAAAAATCACACAATGGACTTTTCTGTGTCTCCGAAAAATCCGGGAAGGTTTACAGCATGCTACAAGACTGCCTTCAGCACCAAAGGAATCCCCTGGACTTTATTCGTGCACATTCCCTGCACCTCAAGCGAACAGGTTTACAAACCGGAAAGCTTTATTAAAAAATGAAATCGTAACATATACTCGCCGGTTAAAAACTGATTAGAGCGTGATGCAATCATATTGCAGAAAATTGAGGAAGAACAGCTTCCCCATTAATTTTCTATCAAAGAGCATAAGAGGCGTCACTTCAGGGCGAATATCCCCTCCCGGATTAATCCCCTTTTTGTTGATAGATATGAATGCGCCCACTTGAGTGATCTAACTTGATTAATATTTTTAATCAAAAACTATTCATTATGCCTCACGCAGTATTAAATGAAGATTGGTCCGATTATGACAACCGGAAAAAATTAGGAGAAGACAGACGTTACTTTGCCTGCACCGAAAGCTGGGAAGTTGATTACCTTATCAGAAAGCTTAAGCGTCATTACCCTGGCAAATCTGAACAACAGATCAGAGCGGCAATTGAAGCGTGTTGCAGTAGAGTTGGCGCCCCTCATCCAAGAGAAAAATTTGTTGATTGCGTAACGGCAAGACTTGGCAGCTAAACTTACCTCCCATAATCAATGGAAGATATTTTCTTCCATTGATTATTTACAGAAGGAAATTCCCCTCGTTCAAATTTTACATTCCACAGAACCATGTTGGAACAGTTATTGCACACCGCAGGCATCTTTATTTCCAAAAACCAACATGTAACAAATGGATAGCAAAACCCTTTCCATCGTCTCCTACATTACCATCATCGGATGGCTCATCGCTTATGTCATGGGAAAAGAAAAAATGGACAGCCTGCTCCGGTACCACCTTAAACAATCGCTCGGGCTCGGACTGGTCAGTCTTGCCTTCTCCATCTCGCTTAATATCGTAGCGTCTATCGTTCCGGCCTTGAGTTTTCTCGGTATAATCGGTTATGCCATCATTGTGCTTTGGGTGATTGGCATCATCAATGCCGCCAACGGCGAAATGAAACCCATTCCTTTTATCGGAAAGGCATTTGAAGACAAGTTTTCTTTCATCGGATAAGTACCTGATCAACCCCTTTATTGCGCACTTTTGAGATTAGACTCCGGTACAACGATCCCGGTAAAAGGTTCTTTAAAATCTATTTCATAGCAGAATATTTTAGACAGTACGCGGCGGATAACGCCGGTACTTCCCTCAGGAATCGTACCTTTTTTCACGTTGTAATCTCTCGTTAGTTGCACGTGATCGTTTTTCTGAAATTTCATTATTGAACAGTTAATTGGCTTTTGTAATAATTATAGGCTTGCTTCACCGCCTGTATAGCAGCTACTCTTTTAGCTGTATTATTGGACGTCAGGTCATCTTTATAGGCGGCCACTATCGTAAGAAAGGTGTTGGTCAGTTTTTCGTGTTCCTGCGCCAATGCCGCTGCCTGCTGCCTGTTGGCGTCGAGGTTTTGTAATTCCGGCACCAGCGGCTCTTCAGCCGTACCGGCAGACTTCGCCTGACTCGCCGCAGGAATCGATATGCCTGAAAAATGCTGGATACTTTGACTAAGCACTTTAAAAGAGGTGCGGAATGCCTGGTCTGCATCGAGCCTCACTCCCTTGATCACAAAACTTCCCGGACCATCCATTTTAATGGCGATATCTGAATTACCCACAATAGTGGTCACTTTCGTCCGGTTGATGCGCGCAGCCTTATCCGATTTAGCCAGGTTGCTTTCGTCATCATAAAATTCCGTTTTGTATTTCTGCCAGAACTGTTCCGGTGCTTTTGCCACATAAGAGGCCATGCGATCGTCGGTGATCGTGTTGCCAAAAATGCCGGCAGGTACCGCCATTGCCTTTACGTCTTCCGTGAGCGTACCGATATTATCGATGACTGTTTTATCCCGAACACCGGATTCTTCCAGTAATTGCTGCAGGTAATTTTTCAATGAGTCCAACTGCCGGTCATAGGATGCCTGCGTTGCTTCATACTGCGCCCGAAAATCCGGGGCTTCACTATTTAACAGCTTACTCAATGCTCCGCGCGTGACTGTCATTTTATTTTTAAACAAACTCATTTCAGCATTAATAGCACTATCGACCTGCGCCATTACACCGGGCAATTGTGACTGATCGAAATTATCGAGCGCAGCCAACGCCCCGCGCACGCTGTCGGAGATCAGCTTTGACATATCACTGAAGAAGCTTCCGTTGATACGTGTATTATATGCTTTCAGTTCGCTCTCCAATTTCTGCCGTTGGTATTCGCGGCTTTTCTGCATTTTATCCATGTCAAATGCATCAACGCGTACATTCATAGAGGAAAAGCAGGAAGAGAGCAGACAGATCGTTGCCAATCCCGTTATCAGCCTTATTTTATTCAGCATGGCTTAAAAATTAGGTAAAAGCATTTCCGCCGCAGCAGATGCCGCGGGCGATTGTGCTTTTATGTTAAGGAGAAATATTTTCAGACTGGTCTTCACTTCATTCACCGAAGCGCTGTCGCGAAGCGTGGTGATAAAACTATCCCCGAGGGCCGTGACGGCCTGGTTGCGTTTTTTGATATCAGTAATCGCTGAAGTAGCTGCCGTGTTTTCCTGGATTTTTTCGCGTTGCGACAACCGCATGATTGATCCGAGTATCCGGTCATTTTCTGCGAAAGCGCCGATTTGTTCGGATATGGCGTTGCTATTGGTGGAAAGAATAAGAACCAGCTTTTTATTACTGTCAATCCTGAGCTGATCTGCCGTATGATCTTTGGGATCGGTAGTGTAAAAACGAACGGATGAAGCATAAGTGGTGTCTTTTTCCACGGGCTGCGACATTTCACCGAAATAACGGTCTACAGCTTTATCGTCGTAGAAGCCACTCATATACCGGGCCTTCGAGGCGAAGGATTTTTCGTCTATGCGCAACCGGTAATAATTGTTACCACTTTTGAAGTAATGGACTTCGTGACCGGTCTGGCAGGCGGCCAATAGCAGGCAGGCCAGTGCGGCGATTAGTTTTGGTTTGTAGGGGGTCATGTTTTTTGCTTTACCTGAATGAAAGAAAGCGATTCAAGATAAAGCAGATATCACGCTGTCAGGGAGGGTGTTTTTCCCGGGTACACCCCGTTTTTTCCCGGTTATTGTCGTTTCCGGAAAATTCCCCGATTTTTTACCGCACCAGACAAATACTTTTGAACATATTTTTTTATATGGAAATGGAATACCTGGTCGTATATGTTATCATCTCTCTTATATTGAGCGCTGTGATTGCTGAAAACATTGGAAAGAGAAAAGAAATTGGTTTCGCGGGTACATTGCTGCTCGGCATTTTTCTTTCTCCATTGGTGGCCTTAATCGGAGCCCTTCTCAGTCCAGCGATAGATAAGCAAAATACGGATCCGGTTGAAAAATCAGCCCCAATGACCGGCAGTAATATTTCTATTGCTGATGAATTACAAAAGCTCGCCCATTTGCGCGAAAAAGGAATGCTTTCTGACCAGGAATATCAGCGTTTAAAAGACCGGATCATCCATTAAAACCTTCGTCCCCATATTGGATAGTTTAGGTGAAAGACGGGAAACGATAAGACGTTTGCACCAGTAGTCGAATAACCAATGTATACGCCACAACTGTTCGGAAGATTTTAAAACCTGTCAATCCGACATCACGCCAACTTTGGTCTCCAGACCAACGGAACGGACCTGCTCATCCTTGAGTTATGTACGAAGTTGACTTTAACTTATCAAAGAAACCTGACTCTTGCTTGTTGGTCGGGAGACCAATAAGGGCGGCAACTTATACCTCACACCGTCATTACGTTTAAAAATGAAAAGCGACTCCCGGGCATAAACGTTCCCAACAGTTGTGGTGTCTATGCCCCCCGCAGTCTTAACCTATCACTTAAAACTTATGGCCGAAGCTTCGGCCCGATGCCTCGGTGGCTGTTTTATCTTACTCCTTCCACCTTATGCCTTACGCCTTACGCCTTACTCCTTATGCCTTACGCCTTCTCAAAAGGCAGTTCCACTACAAATACCGCTCCTGCGCCCGGATGGTTCTCGGCCCAGATACGTCCTTTATGGCTTTCCACAATCTGGCGCGCAATGTACAAGCCCAGGCCGCTCCCCGGTTTTGATTCGCCCGGAACACGGTAGAAGCGATTAAAAATAGCGTCGGCATAAGCGGCCGCTATTCCGGGTCCTTCGTCCTGCACCGACAGCCTGACGTGCTCGCCGGATGGTTCGGCTTTGATGCTGATCAGCGAACCCGCAGGAGAAAATTTCACTGCATTTGATAACAAGTTTGTCAGTACCCTTGTCAGCTTTACCGTATCGGCCTGCACTATCAACGGCTCTTCCGGCAGCAACACATCCAGGCGATGGGTAATCATTTCCGTTGTGTCGACGCATTCGCGAATGAGGTTTTGCAATACGGCCTTGCTAAGGGAAAGATCGAGCTTGCCTGCCTGTATTTTCGACACATCCAGCAGGTCGCTGATTATGTCTTCCAGGCGACGTAACTGCCGGCCGATCTTGTTCAGTATTTCCGGTGGTACGGACGGTAATTGTTTCGCCAGTTGTACATAACCGCTGATAGTGGTCAGCGGTGTTTTTAGTTCGTGACTGGCGAAACCGATGAAGTCATCTTTTTTGGCGTTGAGGATGCGTACTTCTTCATATAGTTTGGCATTGTCCAGCGCAACCGCTGCCTGCGAAGCGATCGCGGAAATTACCTGTTCATGTTCATAAACAAATTTCGACGGCTCGGGATGTCCGAAAAACAACCCGCCGATCACTTCACCTGTACTTCTCACCACCGGCACTGCCAGGTAACTCACTACCGGCAGATGTCCTTCCGGCATGCCGGAGTGTGGATTATTTTTCCCATACAAAGGATCGCGCCGGATATCATCCGACCGCATCACCCGTTCGCCGTGAAAAGTTGTGCGGAACAAAGGGGTGTTTCGCGGCATACCAAGCTTTTCAAATGCTTCCCGCGGTGCGCCGCATAAACTGAATAGTTGGTAATTTTCTCCTTTTTCATCCACCTGGTTGTAAAAGAAAGCGCCGAATGCCGCGCCACATAAGCGCGTGGTGGCATCCGTCACTTCCTGCAGGATCTGCGGTACATCCAGTTGAGCGGCAATGCGTTTGCCTACATAATTGACTTGTTCCAGGCGGTGCGCGTATTGCCGGATCAGCTCTTCGTCCTGTTTCTGCTTCGAAATATCCCGTGCAATTTTTGAGGCGCCCACCACTTTTCCCTCTTCGTTGCGGATGGGGGAAACAGTCAGGGAAATATGAATAAGTTTCCCGTCTTTCCGCTGGCGGATCGTTTCAAAATGCTCTACCCTTTCTCCGTGGGATAGCCGGGATATGATCATTCCCTCTTCCTGGTAACGGTCTGGAGGAATAATCATATACACAGAGCGGCCCACTGCTTCTTCGGCAGTGTAACCAAAAATCCGCTCGGCGGATTTATTCCAACTGATAATAGTGCTGCTGAGATCTTTACTAATAATGGCGTCTTCGGAAGAATCGATAATCGCTGCCAGGAAGGCCTTTCTTTGCTCAATATCGTCTTGTTGCATAAGTAGGTTGGTAATTTGACCGGAAGAAACGTGGCGGCTGCGTTTGCCTAAAAATAATCAAAAACATTTGACAGAAGAGCTTGTCGGTTAACGTTTTTAATTCTATTTTAATTTTTTGGCTGCAAATTTGCGGCTGAAGCAGAACCACCATACCATAACGATAACCATTAACCGGTACTTTTTATTTGAACACCACCATGCAGCACATTTTAATTGTAGACGACGATCCGGATCTTTTGGAGATGATCACGTTGGTACTCGTTAGTCAACGTCATAAAGTTACAACTGCCAGTTGCGGCGCAGCCGTTGCCGGCACACTCGAAGGACCACTTCCTGATCTCATTCTTATGGATATCTATCTCGGCGATGCAGATGGCCGCGACCTCTGCCGTCAGTTGAAAGATTCATCCACATACGGACATATACCCGTGTTGCTCTATTCTGCCGGTTACATCCAGCAGGATAGCATTGCCGCATCGGGAGCAGACGACTTCATCGCCAAACCCTTTGACATTTACCAACTCCGCGAACGGATAGATCAGTTGATCCTGCAGAGCAAGGAAGCGCAACAAAAATCCCCTGTCGAAGAACAGGGGGATATAGGCGAAAGTGTTACGCTTGTTTAATGGTATTGAACTTCTCCGGTGAAAGACAACAGATGACCTTTCGAAGATTTTTCGAAAATCATTCGATAAAATTCGACAGCCTCTTGTCCGGGAATCTCTGAGGTCCAACCGTCGAGCCCACTACTCATATTGCAGAAAATCCGAAATGCTGGTTCGTGATACACGAACCAAGGCATTGAACATTCACTTATTGACTTATTGCCCCTTCTCCGCATAAACCCTGAAACTGTCCAGTATGGCCTGCCATCCCATGCGCTGCATCTCCAGGCTGTTCTGATTTTCAGCGTCAAATGTCTCTTTTATGTGCGTACCACCTTCCACAGGTGTGAAAATGACCTCCACGTTGCGACCATCGCCCAGGGTATACGCAAGTTTCTCGTTTTCTTTTACTTCGGTATACGTGCCGGCAAAGTCAAATCCCATACTGCCGTCGCGGGCTTCCATACGCGATTTCAGTTGTCCACCCACACGCAGATCGTTTTCGGCTGAAGGCGTATGCCAGTCCGGCGAAGCACTGTTCCATTGAATGATGTGCTCGGGCTTGTTCCAATTTTCCCATACTTTTTCCACAGGCGCCTTGACGGTGGTTTCAATAGTGATACTTTGCTGTTGCGTTGCCATGATTGTCTGTTTTTTTTATTGATTGTTGTTATTGGTTATTGACAACACAAAGATGACATGCTGCAAACAAATATATAGCGTGTCAATACGACTTTGAGGAGGGTTATTTGCGACGCGGTAATTTATTTTCCTGTCTGAATGTATTGAAGTGCACGTTCCAGTATTTCGTCGCGGCCCTTGAGCACGGCTGCCAGCGTAGGCGTAACTGTTATATCCACGCGCACTCCTACACGTTGTGTAGGAGTGCCGTCGGGGTAATAAACACCAAGGCCGGACATTAACGTACTGTAACCGCCGGGAAACACAATTGTGGATACGTTGCCGTCCGCTCCGGCCGTCTGGTTGCCGATGGTCACAACAGCGGGTGCGGTTTGCAAAATCATGGTTGAAAATTCTGCATGGCTTTGTGTACCTTCATTGACCAGCAGGATTAATTTCCCTTTGTAAGGTTGTTTATTCTGCGCGCCGCAAAAAAAGTCTTTGCTCTTTTCAAATAACCCGGGCCGGTCTGTCTGCGGCATGGTGGCATACACAAAAGGCGTCGCTTTGGGATGTGTGTAACGGCTTACCTGTTGCGCCGTACCCTGCGGATAATTACGAATATCCAACACGATCGCACGCGTGTCTTTCAAAGCGTTCATGATCTTCTTAACACTGTCTTGTTTCAGCCGGCCCATGTGAATATATCCCACTCCTTCTTCCAGCATTTTCCACATCACTTCTTTTGACGGTGTAACCAATGGTCTTATCTCTTCCCAGGGATAACGGTGAACCTTTTTTTCAATCAACTTGCCATCACGTTCTATTACCACATCAGCTACCGGTGCATTGCCATGCAGCAAGGTAGCCACATTGTTACGGTAGCGCCCGCGTTCGTTGGACCCGCCGATATATAACCAGTTAGCATCAATGATTTGTTGCGGTGTGCGGCCATCTATTTTTTTTATAATGTCACCGACCCTTATATCATCCACCCTGCAAAGCGAATCGCTGCTAAGCCTCGCCACTACCGCTTCTTTCTCCACCCACTGCAGCGATAAAGGTGCTATGCGCACGCCAAAAAGCGGACTGGCGCAAGATGGAACGTAAGACGCGCACACGCCGACCGCATGACTATCATTGATACGTGCCGCCAATTGCCATATGGCAGCCTGGTAGGCCAGCGTGTCCGCTGCATCGCGGAAAGGGACGATCATTTCATCCAATACTTTATTCCAGTCTTCACCAATATCTTTTTTATAAGGGAAAAAATACTGTACCACATTCCAGTAACGATACAGTCCGAGCAGGCGATACTCCATCGACGGATAAGCCATTGTTTCATATTTCGGCTCATTCGTCATTTCGATATTACCCGCGCCCTTATTACTCAGATAAAATGGTTTACCGTGAAACCTGTTTTGCAAGATGTCCGTCAGTCTTGCACGAAGAGGCGCATGTAAAACAGGATTTTCTTTCAGCCAGGTCAGTCCCGCGGTGGTGATATCGGCATCTGTATACGCATTGCATGAACGGCATTTTTTTACTTCCCCCAGTTCATCCAGCCAGTTGTTATAAAACGCATTGACGGCTTCTGCGTCGGACAGCTTTTCAAGTTGGGCTATTTTCCGGATCAGCACATCGTCCCAGTTGTACCGGCCGCCCGCAACAGCCGGATGAAAGTATTTGAGAAAGCCCCACACGCGGCCGAGATCTGCCAGCCGCTGCTCGTGGGTAAGCGCCTGCGCATGGCCATGACTAATAGAAAAAAACAACACAATGAGCAGCAGATTTTTTTTCATACCGATGTATTAATGCGTGAGGATGAACGTAAGTTAAGACGCCGCGATCATCCGGCAAACAACTGCTAATTTTTTTAGTTTGCGTTTTATCGTATTTTAGCCGCAACAATTGATCACCCATGCCTGCAGATATCAAATGTCCCCGTTGCGGACACGAATTTGAACCCAATGATGCCATCCGCGAAGAAGTGGAAAAAGAATTGCGCGCCAAAGCCGCCGAATGGCAGAAGAAAAAATCGGAAGAATACCAGCAGCAAACGCAACGCCGCGAAGCCGAATTCCAGCAGCAGCTGCAGCAGGAAAAGCTACGCCTCCAACAGCAACTGGAAGAAAATATCCGTAAGAATATTGCGGCCGATTACGAAGTACAACTCAAACAACTTTCCGATAACAACCGGCACAACGAGGAAAAACTGAAAGAAGCACGGCAGAAAGAACTCGAGTTCCTGCAAAAAGAACAGGTGCTCCGCAACCGCGAAGCCGAAATGGAAATCAACATCCAGAAACAATTGCAGGTAGAACGTGAAAAACTGACCGACGATATCCGCAAGATAGAAGAGCAAAAGATCGCCACGCGCGAAACGGAATTCCAGCTTCGTTTGAAAGAACTTGAAAAACAACTGGAAGACCAGAAAAAACTCGCTGACGAAATGCGCCGCAAGGCCGAGCAGGGCTCCATGCAATTGCAGGGTGAAGTACAGGAGCTGGCGTTGGAAGAAATGTTGCGCGGTTCTTTTCCCTTTGATCTTATTTCAGAAGTTGGAAAAGGCGTGCGTGGCGCGGATTGTATCCAGACCGTGCGTAACGGGTTTGGACAGGAATGTGGCCGCATCATTTTCGAAAGCAAGCGCACTGCGCATTTCGGAACCGACTGGATCGAAAAGCTCAAAGCCGATATGCGCAGCCAGGGCGCCGACGTTGCCGTGATCGTTACCCAAAGCCTGCCACGCGATATGGACCGGTTCGGAGAAAAAGACGGCGTATGGATCTGCTCATTTGCCGAAGTAAAAGCCGTAGTGCATATGCTGCGCGATGGCATCATCAAAGTATCCACCGCACTCAAAAAACAGGACAACAAAGGCGATAAAATGCACCTGCTGTATGATTACCTCACGAGTGCTGAATTTGCGGAGCAATGGAAAGCGATCCGCGAAGGATTCATGAGCATGAAAATATCTATTCAGAAAGAAAGAGACGCGATGGAAAAATTGTGGAAGGCACGTGAGAAACAACTGGAAAAGGTATTGCTGAGTGCAGCACATATCCGCGGCTCCATCGAAGGAATCTCCGGCTCAGATGTAGACCTCGAATTACTCGGCCCCGGTGAGGAAGAAGAAGCCAGCTGATCAGGACACCACCCAAGCCAGCACCAGGTGATCGAAATGACGGTAATACAGATCGAGTGAAGTATTGTTTTTGGTAAAAAGACAACGCACTTTGCCCGCACCTGTATCGCGTGCCAGTAAACGGATATGCGCTTTGAAATCCACTTCCCCGTCGCCATACCATTTATACACAGCTTCCTTGATGCTCCAGATAGTGGTGAGCCCGCGTACACCCGGTTCATTACCGAATACGGCTTGCTCTTCCGGCGTGGTAAATTTGGAAGCGATGCGCTCGATACGTGCCACGGGAATTTCGGCATCTACGCCCGTACGCAGATCGCGGCTTACGAGCGCTGCCGCATAATCACCGCAATGGGAAATGGAAAAATGATACTGCGCGTCCGGTAAAAAAGGTTTGCGTGTGTCGGCGATGCGGATGAGTTCGTATGGGAAATCGGGATAAAGATATCGCAGCAGGAAACGTCCCGCCAGGTGCTGCAAACGCTTATGCGGGTGCGTTACATCACGGTGTTGGGGAACATTGTCCTTAAAAAACTCCTCCGTTTCTTCGATCTTCCATACACCGAGGCGGGTGGAAGGGTTGATTTGTTGTTGAAAAAAAATCGGCATTCGTGCTGGTTTCTCCTTTATTTTGCCGGTTAAAGATAGAGTAAAACTACGGCTATGATCCTCTCCGATAAACGTATCCTCGAAGAAATTGAAAAAGGCACTATCAAGCTGGCGCCTTACGACCGCGAATGCCTCGGCAGCAATTCTTATGATGTGCACCTGGGCAAATGGCTGGCTACGTACAAAGAACATATCCTCGACTCCAAAAAACACAATGAGATCGAATACTTCGAAATTCCGGAGGAAGGTTTCGTATTGTATCCCCATATTTTTTATCTCGGCGTCACACTTGAATACACCGAAACACATGCCCATGTGCCTTTCCTGGAAGGAAAATCATCTACCGGCCGTCTCGGCATCGACATCCATGCCACTGCAGGCAAAGGCGATGTAGGCTTCTGCGGGCACTGGACCCTCGAAATCTCGGTCAAGCAACCGGTAAAAGTGTACAAAGGCATGCCCGTTGGCCAGCTTATTTATTTCCCTGTGGAAGGAGAGATCGAAGTACGCTATGATCAAAAGAAAAATGCCAAGTACTCCGGCCAACCCGATAAGCCGGTTGAGAGTATGATGTGGAAGAACAGGTTTTAATGAGGAAATTTGATGATTTGAAAATTTGAGAATGAAACGATCATTAATCCTAATTTTCAAATCATCAAATTGTCAAATCAGCTGCTAAATCTCCCCAAACTTCCGATAGTACGCGATCAGCCACGCCACCACCTCACTGTAGGTTCTTTTACCACCGGGTTGATTATTCGCCTTGAGGTAACTTCCATAAGCCCAGGTGATCACCGGCTCGATGGGGTTCTTGTATTTTTTTAAATAATCGCGGTAGGCCTTTATATCGGCTTTTACCTGCGGATGCAGGGTCTGATTGTAAAGGCGCAGTGCTGCCGAATCGCGGCGGTACAACTCCCCTCCCGCATATTGATACATATCGAAATACACCGAGTACCGGAAGAACACGGATGGATGTTTTCTTGACGCGAGGAAAGCCACAAAGTTGGCTTCATTCTCTTTTCCATATCCCAGTTGATGCGCGATCTCGTGCATGGTCACGAAAGGTTCGAGTGCACTGGGGATGGTGGTATTGACCTGTGCTTCGCCCGAAAAGGGGTTGTAATAACCCTGGAAGCCAAGTATGTTTCCTGCATAACTGAATAAAGATGGTTTGGCTGAGCGGGGCTGGTAGGCCAGGTAAGGATGTTGCTGCGCCATGCTGTCGTATCCACGGCCTGCCTGGCGAAACAACCGGTATTTATCATGCGCGAAAGAATCACGCGATTCGGGTGTCAGTTGCGAAGCCTCGTTGTTAAGCGCCGTATGCAAGACCGTCACCAGTGAATCCAGTTCGCCCGTAGAATAGGCGCTGACCTCGGTAAGACCGAGCTGTGATGAAATCCCCAGCCGGTTATAGTTCAGCCCCCAAAGCAAGTTGAAGAAAACATAGATGAACAGGAAAAGGAAAATGCCCTGTTGCAACGCAGCTTTAAAATAAGCGCGGTTGAGCCGGCGGAGAAACAGGAAACGGAAGAAGCGCACTACGCGGAACAGCACCAGCAGAATCAGAAAACCGTAAAATAGGTCACCGACACTGAAAGGAATCCAGCCGAAGAGGGTACGTTGCAGCCTTGATACAATAGGATAAAAGCCGTACGTATAATATTTTTCAACCATATTGGGATACAGCGATATCCATTTGATGGCAATCGCCCCCAGTATCAGCAACACCCAACTCCAGCCTTTCATCAGCCGGGAAAAAAGGCGGGAGAAAAACTTTTGCACCGGAATAAATTAAAAATCATTAATAATGAGCAATTTACGGTAAATTGCCCAGCAAAAATAAATGAAAAAGACCGCGGAATAGTTCACAAATTTTACCTACCTTTGCCTCCCGATTTTTCAGGACAAATGTTGAGCCATGGGTCACCGCCGAGATTTTGAGATAGCCTTTGTGGGGTTGAAACCCGGAGTCCATGAGTACAACTATGAGATTGATGATAAGTTCTTTGAGGCATTTCAACAGCAGGATTTCCGCCACTGCTCAGCGAAAATAAAACTCTCGCTGGACAAGAAAAACAGCTTCATGTTATTGAAGTTTGAAATCGGCGGTACGCTTGAAGTCACCTGTGACCGTTGCAACAACGACCTCCCGCTTGAACTGTGGGACGAGTTCAACATGACGGTTAAGATGGTGGAAGATGCGGAACTGATGAATGACCAGGAAGATGATCCCGATGTGTATTATATCGGGCGGAATGAAAGTCACCTGGACGTAGCCAACTGGATCTACGAGTTTATCAACCTGAGTATTCCGATGCAGAAGGTCTGCGGCTATGATAATGCCGACGGTCCCAACTGCAACCCGGCCGCACTGAAAATGCTTCGTCACATGGAACCGGATCCTGAACAGGACGGGCCTAAAGAATCGAATCCGATCTGGAAAGGCCTCGAACAGTTCAAGGACCTGAAAGACAAAGGGAAAAAATAAAATCGAGAATAATTTTCTAATTAGTTAAATAGCAGAGATATGCCAAATCCCAAACGCAGACACAGCCAGCAAAGAAGCGCAAAGCGCCGTACTCACTATAAAGCTACTGCGACCACGCTGACCACTGACAGCACTACCGGAGAAACGCATGTACGTCACCGTGCACACGTAAGCGAAGGAAAACTGTACTACAAGGGCAAACTGGTTAGTGAGACCGCTCCTTCCAAAGCTTAATATTGTTTTTTCAAATAACGGACTTGATTCCAAATCCATTGCCGACCTTTGGTTTGCGATGAGGTTTGGAATTTTAATTTTGGGAAATAAGCTTCTATGGTTATAGGCATTGATATGATGGGCGGTGATTATGCTCCCCTCGAAGCCGTTAAGGGGATCAACCGTTTTTTGAATGAGGACAAGGAAGGTGATGTACGCCTGCTGCTGATCGGTGACGAATCACAGATCAACCCGCTGCTGAATGAGCACGCCGTGCCCACCGGCAGGCTGAGCGTTGTACACGCGTCACAGGTGATCGACATGCACGAACATCCCACCAAAGCCCTTAAGGAAAAACAACAGTCATCCATCGCCATCGGATTTCATTTGCTGGCATCCGGAAAAATGGACGCTTTCATCAGCGCAGGTAATACCGGAGCCATGCTTGTCGGCACACTTTTCACCATCAAAGCCGTGGAAGGTGTAATCCGCCCTACCATCTCCAGTATCATTCCCCTTCACAACGGAGGAACCGGACTGCTGCTCGATGTCGGTCTCAATGCCGATTGCAAGCCGGAGCAACTAAACCAGTTCGCCGTTATGGGCAGCATCTATGCACAGCTCATCCTCGGTATCAGCGAACCGCGTGTAGGCCTGCTCAATGTAGGAGAAGAAGAAGGAAAGGGAAATGTACTGGCCCAGGCCACTTATCCCCTGCTGAAAGAAAACAAACACATCCGTTTTATCGGTAATATTGAAGGCAGAGACGTGCTCACCGGCAAAGCCGATGTGATCGTGTGCGAAGGTTTTACCGGCAACGTAGTACTCAAACTCGCAGAATCGCTGTATGATCTTAAACCGGTCAACAGCACCAACGACGATTATTTCAACAGGTTCAACTTCGAAATATATGGAGGTACTCCCGTATTGGGAGTAGCCAAACCCGTTATCATCGGGCACGGTATCTCCGGACAACTGGCATTCAGCAATATGATCGGCGTAGCACGTAAGATGGTAGAAAAGGATGTATTGGGTAAAATGAAAGAAGCCCTGCGTCCCGAAGAAGCCTGACCAATGCCAACCGATCATCGCGGCTGCTTATGAAGCAAACTTTCATTACGGCACTTAAAACTGAGCTGGAGCATACTTTCGGCAGGAAGATCCGTTCTTCCCGCGATTGCCTGCAATTGGTAGATGCGATATTTCAACGCACCGGCGAAACCATCAATGCCAATACGCTCCGCCGTTTCTTTGGGCTCGTTCAATCCCAGTACGCAGCTTCTTCCGCTACCCTACTGATCCTTTGCCGTTATTGCGGGTTCGATTCACCCGAGGAAGTCGAGATCAGCGTCCGCAAACACACCGCCACCGATATTGCCCGCCAGGAAGTATTGCATTACCTCGTAAGTCTCTTCCGCGACGTACCACCCCCTGAAGGCCAGGATTACGACCGCGTACTCGACAACCTTACCCGCCGCACGATTGAATTTCTCGAACGCAATGAAGCACTCATCGATCCGTTTCAACGGGAAGTGGCCCGCACACGTGCCGGACAATTCTATTATTACGAGCAGGCCGTGCAGATGGATCATCTCAATGGTTCTTATGGCAAAGGGCTTCGTTATTATCTCGCTGCGAAGGCCACACCGGATGCCGTCCTGTTTGCACATGCCATCCAGGTTTTCCGTTATTGGCTCAATCAGGACCTGCGGCAACTCGACAAACACATGAACCGGCTGGCCGACACCCCGCCGCATCCACACCTGGCTCCGCATATTATGGGCAGATTGATGGCCGCCCGTTTATTTCATATACATGCACATGGCGAAAGCACCGACAAACTGCTCGCCGAAATGCGCCGCTATCAATCCATTCTTAAAATCACGCGGGAAAACTCGCCCTCCGCTGTTCCGGATTTTGAACTGATCATCTGCGAAGCCCTCACGCTTACCGGGCATCTGACCGAAGCACACGAATACCTCCAACGCGGAAAAAACTATTATGCAGCTTCGCATCGCCTCTTACCCAACGAGCCACTCGCAATCTGGGAAACATTACTAAGTAATATCGACGGACGGAGAACGCGCAAGAAGAACAAAGCCGCCAGCATTCCTTCCCTCGATCCGCTTTGCCGCAAATACCATAGCTTATTGTTATACCGGCTCGGAACGCCGCTGCGGCAGCCCTCCGCCAAGAAGCAATTAGCCGCCCTGGTGGCAGAAACAGGCTTTCAGATTTTCGCTCAACCGGGAGGAAATTTCATTCTGAACAAAAAAGAACAACTCTAATATTATTTTTATTTCTACTTTAGACGCAGAAACAACCCCGTCTCACTTAGTCCTTCCTATAGAAGTCCTCTCAATCTCACTTTTCCAATTCTTCTGAAATCATTTCCGTTTGCTGATTAGAGCACCAGCGATTGCATTGACCGGTTATGGCCATTTTCTGCCATTTAATCCGGACAAGCAACTCATTGGCCTGTTTTAAATTATTTGTATGTTATCTATCCCCTATAAACGGACACTGCTGGTCTGTACTGCGATGTTGTATGTTGTATTGTTTAGTTCCTGTACCAACACCAAGAAGGCAACTTACTTCTATGGTATGAAAGATGGTGCCGTTGCTACTCCTACGCCTGTGCCGGAATCGATCATTCAGAAGAATGACATTCTTTCCATCACGGTGTCCAGCCTCAATCCCGAAGCTTCGGCTTTGTTCAATGCTTCGAATGGCCTCGCCTCAGCCGGTGGCAGCACAGGCGGTAGTACCGGAGCCGCTGCCGTAGGTTATCTCGTAGGTCCGGAAGGCAATATTCAATTTCCCTTGCTGGGTCTGGTGAAAGCAGAAGGTCTTACCAAGAACCAGTTGAAAGATTACATTACCAAAACGCTCGGCGACCGCAAACTGCTCGTTGATCCTATCATTACCATCCGTTTTCAAAACTTTCGTGTTACCGTGCTGGGAGAAGTAAATCACCCTTCCGTGGTGAGCGTTCCCAACGAAAAACTTTCTTTACTTGAAGCGCTTGGCCTCGCCGGTGACCTTACCATCTACGGCGAACGCAAGAACGTAATGATCATCCGCGAACAGGGAGATCAGAAGCTCATCAAACGCATCAACCTGAATTCAGCAGAGTTGTTCGCTTCACCCTACTACTATCTTCAGTCCAATGATATCGTATATGTGGAACCCAATAAAGTAAAAGTATCCAGCGCTGGCCGTACCATGCAGTGGTTACCGATCGTGATCAGCGGTTTGTCGCTGGCCGTGATCGTGGCAGACAGACTTATCCCGTCCAACTAATACGCTATTATATGCAAACAGCACCTTCCAAACAGAAAAAAGAGCACCGCAACCTGATCAGTGAGGTCTGGTATAAATATTTTCCCTATTGGCCTCTGTTCATCATCATGTTCATTCTTTGCATGTTCGCTGGCTGGTTCTACCTGAAGGTCACCGTACCAAAGTACGAGATCAGCGCCTCCCTCATGCTGAAGGATGAAACCAAAGGCTCGTATGACGGTGAAACCCTCAACTCACTCGACCGCCTTTCCGAAAAAAAGATCATCGAAAATGAATTGCAGGTATTGCAGTCGCGCAGTCTCATGCAGGATGTAGTACGCCGCCTTCACCTCTATGCTTCGTATTTCGAGGAAGGAAAACTGGTAGCCACTTCCGCTTACACCAGCACACCGGTAGTGGTGGAAGCTGCCAACCCCGATGAACTGAAGACCATCAAAAAGCTTCCGTTCACTTTCCGCGCGTCTGACAGTACGGTGCGCGTCAGCGGACAACGTTATGCGTTGAACCGTTTTTACGCCACTTCATTCGGTAACATCCGCTTTGTACGCAACCCGAATTTCCGTCACGCATCAAAAAGAGATCTTTACCTCACACTGACCAACCCCAAAACGGCCACGTCGGTCTTCATCGGTAGTCTCCGCACACTCGCAGGTAAAGAATCAACGGTTGTTTCGCTTTCCATCAAAGACATCGACCCGGTTCGTGGCGAGCAGGTGCTCGACGAACTCATGGCTGCCTATGACAGAGCCGCTATCGATGAAAAGAATAAAATAGCTGAAAACACCTCCGCTTTTGTAGATGAACGCCTGCTTGCCGTGCAACAGGAACTCGACAATGTGAATCAACGCAAACAAGCTTATAAAGCAAGCCGCGGCGCCGTAGACATCAGCGCACAAGGTGAATTGTTTCTGAAAAATGTCGGAGAAAACGATCAGAAAGTAAGCGATGTGAACATGCAGCTTTCCGTTCTCGACCAGGTAGAAAAATATGTGCAATCGAAAAACAGTGCCGACGGAATCGTTCCTTCCACCATCGGATTGAAAGATCCGTTGCTGGCCAAACTCGTGGATCAGTTGCAGGAAACCGTTACCAGCTACGAGAAGTTGAAAAAGACCACCGGTGAAAATAACCCGATGGTTACCTCGCTGAACGATCAGATCACCAAGCTGAGACCAAGTCTGCTGGAAAACATCCGCAACCAGCGCAGCAGTCTCGAAGCCACCAAGCTCAATCTCTATTCTACCAACAACCTCTACAGCTCCATGCTGCAGACCATTCCCCAGAAAGAAAGAGACCTGATCGATATCGATCGCGAACAGGCCATCAAGCTCGGCATCTATAATTTCCTTCGCCAGAAAAAAGAAGAAAGCGCACTTGCGCATATCTCAACTACCGCGGGCAGCCGCATCGTTGACAAAGCGCAGGCCAGCTTCTTCCCCGTGACGCCGAAATCACAACTCATTTATATTATCGCTTTGGTGTTTGGTTTGGGACTTCCCATCGGTTTTGTTGCCGTCCGCGAAATGCTGAACAGAAAAATATTGTTCCGCAGCGAAATCGAACACCTGACCAGTGTGCCTATCATCGGAGAAGTAGTACTCGACAGGAGTAAAGATCCGCTCGTGATCCGCGAGGGTAACCGCACATTCATTGCCGAGCAATTCAGAAGAATACGTTCCTCGCTTGGTTATCTTGGCGTGAACTCCGTCAAGAAAAAAATACTTGTCACTTCGTCCCTGCCGGGTGAAGGCAAAAGTTTTGTTGCCGCCAACCTTGCGCTCAGCTTAGCCGTTGCCGGCAAGAAAGTAATCCTGGTTGAATTTGACCTCGCCAATCCTTCCCTGAGTCAGAAGCTCGGTCTTCAGTCCGACAAAGGCGTAACCAATTATCTCTGGAATGAAGCAGAGCCGGAGGAGCTGATCCGCCGTGCTCCCGCTCACGACAACCTCTTTTTCCTGCCCGCCGGTCCGGTACCCGAAAATCCTTCGGAGATGCTGATCAATCCGCGGGTACAGGAACTGCTCGAATATCTCGAAGCAATTTTCGACGCGATCATCATCGACTCTGCACCGGCCAGCCTGCTGTCCGATGCGTATGTGCTGTCTCCGATGTGCGACGCTACTTTGTATGTAGTGAAACATAAGTTCACACCGAAGATTCACCTGGAGCGCCTCGATGAGAGCAATGCGGTAAACCCGCTCAAGAACATGGGTATTATTTTCAACGGCATCCGCTCCCGTGGCTTTACCAAAAATGGTTATGGCTATGGTTACGGATATGGCTATATACATAACGGACAAACCGGTAGCAAAAAGAAGCGTTCGCGCGCGGCAACGCGTTGATAAGCGAACATTTTTCGCAAAGGTTTTCCCGGAACGGCTTTCATTCAAAGACTCATTACAAATACGTCCTGTAACTGAGATGGGCGGAGCCTTTCCGGGGAAAACCACTGATTAGCAGTTTTTACATAACTATTAAACCTGATAACAATGGTTTCGCAAGATGATAAACAATGGTTCGCACTTTACACCCGGCCACGCTGGGAGAAGAAAGTGACTGAATTGCTGGACAGAAAAAAAATTCAAGTTTACTGCCCGCTCAATAAAGTACAGCGCCAATGGTCCGATCGCAAGAAGATCGTTCATGAACCATTGTTCAGCTCCTACGTTTTTGTTTGTCTTTCTCCTGAAGAACAGACAAAAGCATTGCAAACCGACGGCGTGATCAATTTTGTGTACTGGCTGCACAAACCGGCGGTGATCCGCAATGACGAGATCGACGCTATCCGTCGTTTCCTCAACGAATATGAAAATGTTTCACTGGAAAAATGTCCGGTAAACATGAACGATACTGTCCGCATTCTCAACGGCCCGTTGATGACATGGGAAGGACAGGTGGTAGAAGTGCGTGCCAATACGATTAAAGTAATGTTGCCTTCGCTGGGACAGTGCCTGGTGGCAGAGTTCCGCAAAGAGAACGTAGAGAAAGTGATCCATCCGGTATCGGCCTATCACATGAAAGCCGTTTAATTCAGCATTATGCCATTGAGTGAAGTGAAGCTCCTCGAGCTTCCGAAAATTCTGGACCCGCGCGGCAACCTGTCATTTCTCCAAAACAATGATCAGTTGCCTTTCGCCGTACAACGCGTGTATTGGATCTATGATGTACCGGGCGGCGATTTCCGCGGTGGCCATGCCTATCGTTCCCTTCAGGAAGTGATCGTTTCCCTATCCGGCAGTTTCGATGTAGTGCTGAGTGACGGCTACGAAGAAAAAAAGTTCACCCTGAACCGCTCTTATTACGGTTTATATGTGCCGAAGATGATCTGGCGCCAACTGGAAAATTTTTCCACCAATGCGCTCGCCTTCATCGCGGCCGACCAGCCTTACAGCGAACAAGATTATATACGCGATTTCGAAGCCTTCAAGCAAACTGTATGAGTCAGCCTTCCGTATTCGATTGCAGCGTTATTTATCTGCCACGCATTCACAACCGTGCGGGCAATATCACCCCTATTCACAACAGCCGCGAAATTCCTTTTGACGTAAAAAGGATTTTTTACCTGTATGATATCCCGGGTGGTGAGTCACGCGGCGCCCATGCACACCGTCGCTGCCATCAGTTCCTGGTAGCCGTGAGCGGCTGCTTCGAAGTGTTGCTCGACGATGGACACACCCAACGCCTGGTAATGCTCAACCGCCCGTACATGGGTCTGCACATTCCCCCGGGCATGTGGGCGTCCGAAGTAAATTTTTCCTCCGGTTCCGTTTGCCTTGTACTGGCTTCCGAACTTTATGATGAGCATGATTACATCCGCAACTATGACGATTTCAAAAGCTTCAGGACTCACGCCTGAAATTACCGGCCGCAAAACAATACTGAAAGAAGTAACACCGGAAGACGCGGAAAACATTTGCCGCCTGCGCAATGATCCGCAGATCAACCGTTACCTCTCGAGCTCCGATGCTGTTTCTGTGGAACAACAAACCAACTGGATCATCGCCAACAAAGCCCGTAACGACGGTTATTATTTCAAGATCCTCGACAGCGATCATCATTTCTGCGGCACCGCTTCCCTGTATAATGTGCTGAATGGCGAAGCGGATTTTGGTCGTTACGTTTGCACAAAACCTGTACAGGCAGTGGAAACGGAATACCTGCTGATGGAATACGCCTTCAACACGATGCAGTTGAATAAACTGTTCTGCCGCACGGCCGAAGACAACCGTCGCGTATGGCGACAACATGTGACACTAGGTTTCCGCGAAACCGGCCAGGAAACATTACCGGGAAAAGAGCTGCTGATTAAAGTACAGGAACTTACCCGCGATGAATTTTTACAGCACGACTATTCATTTTTACAACGGTTGATCGACCGCTTCTAGTTTTATCAATGACCTTTTATTTTATTTCCGATACTGTTACCACTCCTATAGCCCGGGAACTTAAAAAGACATTGCCCGAACTTTCCGTGGAAGAGCGTTATGAAGAAGACCTGATCCCGGCATTAATGCAATGGCAGGAAAAGCCTGCTGATGCGGTCTATTTCATTCACTCCGATCAGTACTTCCGGCACAAACCCGCTGCCTGGCAAATGCAGTTTTTACAGACGGTTCATGCATTTGCGGCAAGGCAAACCGGCCCTGTTCTTTTATCCAATCAACTCGACGACAGTTTCGAACCGCGCGCATGGTCGGGCTATGCCGGAAGACAAACCAGCATGACAGACCGCTATCGCCGGCAACTGGAGGCCTGCCTTTCATTACCCAATTTATATGTAGTTGATCTGGCGGAACTGGTGCTGAATATCGGCGCGGCACAATTTTACCAATACAATCTCGGGCATCTTTACCAGATGCCTTATACAAAACCGGCGGTGAAAGCCATCGCCGGTGAACTGCAGCAACAATTGCACTGGCTGCAGGCGGAAGAGAAAAAAGTAATCGTGCTGGACTGCGACAACACGCTCTGGAAAGGCATCGTTGGTGAAGATGGTGTCGAGGGCATCGCCTGTGACAACAATGCCGATGGCATAACTTATTATCACTTCCAGCAATTCCTCAAAAACCGGATAGAAGAAGGATTCCTGCTTTGCCTTTGTTCAAAAAACAACGAAGCCGATGTGGAAGCAGCTTTCCGCAAACGCCGTATGCCCCTGCAATGGGAAGATTTTATTGTAAAAAAAATCAACTGGCAGGACAAGTATACGCAGTTGCAATCCATCGCGCAGGAACTGAATGTGGGCATCAACTCCCTGATCTTTATCGATGACAATCTCTTTGAACTGAATGCAACCAGCGCCCTGCTTCCCGGACTGACTACTTTACATTTCACCGGTGACTATAAAGATTTCCTGCACCTTACGCGTTCCTTCCATTTCAGGAAAAGAGCCATTTTAAAAGAAGACCGCCAGCGTACGGAACTCTATCGTACCGAACAAGACCGCAACCGCCTGCTGGATGAAACCGGTGACATGGGTGCGTTCATCGATGCGCTGGGAATTGAAATGGAGATTGGCGTCAACGACCCGAAAGACCTGGAGCGGCTGTCGCAACTCACCGGCAAAACGAATCAATTCAATTTTAATAAACAAGCTTACAGCACCCGCGAACTCGAAGAGATGATTGAAACGGGCTGGAAATTATTTTCCTTGCGTGTAAGCGACAAGTTCGGCGACTATGGCCTGGTGGGATTGATCATGACAAGACCGGCAGCAGAAAATCATCTCATCGAAAACTTCCTGATGAGTTGCCGCGCGTTGGGCAAACGCATCGAAGAAAAATTCTTTCGCGAAGTATTCTCGCAATTGCAAACCCAGGGTGCTGCGCCAGGGCAAATTATTTTTACGCCAACCGAACGCAATCAACCTGCCCAAAATTTTATAACCATACTGACAAATGACTATCAGCTTAGCACAATTGCAGGAAATATTCCGGAGCGCCTTTAACGAAGACATCGACCTGTTGCCCACCAGCAGCAAAGACACACTCGAAGCCTGGGATTCGATCAACCACCTGCAACTGATCGTAGAACTCGAAGACCGTCTCGGCGTTTCTTTTACGAAGGAAGAAATAGAACAGCTCGACTCCGTACCGAAGCTGACAGCCATGCTTGCCGCAAAATAAGCCCCATGATCAAATTCCTCGATCTCCAAAAAATCACTGCCTCCTATCAATCGGAGATACAGGATGCCGTGAACAGAGTAATCAGCTCCGGCTGGTACCTGCTGGGCAATGAAGTAAAAACTTTTGAAGACCAATATGCCGCGTATTGCGGGTCGTCGCATTGCATTGCCGTAGCCAATGGCCTGGATGCGTTAAGTCTTATTCTTCGTGCCTATAAAGAAATGGGCGTATTGCAGGACGGCGACGAAGTGATCGTTCCGGCCAACACCTATATAGCCTCATTGCTGGCCGTCACGGTCAATCATCTCAAGCCCGTACTCGCCGAGCCTGAAATGATCACTTATAATCTTGATGTAAAAGAAGTTGAAAAACTGATTACAGCACGTACACGCGCTGTAATGGTAGTGCATTTATATGGTCAATGCGGCTATTCAACCGCACTGCAGGAACTCTGCCGCAAGCGGGGATTGAAACTGATTGAAGACAACGCACAGGCGCAGGGTGCTTTTTATCATGCTAAAAGAACCGGCAGTCTCGGTGATGCGGCCGGTACAAGTTTTTATCCGGGAAAAAACTTAGGCGCCCTTGGTGACGCGGGTGCCGTTACGACCAACGACGCTGTTTTGGCAGAAACAGTAAGAACCCTGGCCAATTATGGCTCGAAAGTCAAATACATCAACGAATACGCCGGGCAAAACAGCCGGCTGGACGAAATACAGGCTGCCGTTCTCAAAGTGAAACTGGCCTACCTCGATTCCGACAATGCCAAACGCCGGCAGATCGCTCACCGCTATCTTACCGGTATACATAATCCGCGTATAGTGTTGCCCGCTCTGCAAACGGAGGAAGGACATGTGTGGCATCTGTTTGTGATCCGCACCGCCGAACGCGAGCGTCTGCAACAATATTTGCAGGACAAAGGCATTCAGACATTGATCCACTATCCCGTACCGCCACACAAACAGGCAGCCTATAGCCAGCGCAACGACGAGGAATATCCGCTCACCGAACAAATACACCGCGAGGTATTGAGCCTTCCGATCAGTCCCGTGCTTACGCTGACTGAGGCTGACGCGATCATAGAGGCGATTAATCAATTTCAGTGAATCGTCAATAAGTGAATAAGTGAATTGTCAATTGTCAATCGTGAATAATCCCGAAGCTTCGGGCTGTAACAGTTATTTTAGCCTTACACCTTAAGCCTTACGCCTTCTACCTCAATGATGCTAACGCGCATAAAAAAAATAATCGCCACCGACCTGGTAAAAGTCACTTCGCTGAATGCGATGGCTACACTCGTACGGATGCTTACGGGTTTCATCAGCGTAAAAGTGGTGGCAGTATTGATCGGTCCCGCGGGTGTGGCCTTGCTGGGGCAACTGACCAATTTCACCACTATCCTGCTGAATATTTCAACAGGAGGTATTGGTCCGGGTATGACAAGATACGTGGCGCAGTACAGCGAATCGCCTAAAAGATATGCAGTGTTCCTGTCTACGGGACTCCGCATTATTCTCACATTATCGATCATCTCGGGAATAGTGCTGCTCGTAGCCGGACGTTTTTTTTCCCTGCAAATATTAAAAGATGCAGGCTATGCGTTTGTGTTTCGCATATTGGGAGGTACGCTGATTCTTTATGCGCTCAATACTTACCTGGTGGCGATCATAAACGGATTTCGTGAGTTCCGCAAATATGCCCTGGCCAATATGGCCGGCAGCGTTACCGGATTATTGTTTTCCGTGGTACTCGCTTATAATTTCGGACTCACCGGTGCCCTGATCGGTGCTGTTACGTACCAGTCCGTTGTATTCCTGGTAACCTTGAGCATGGTAACGCGTTCATCCTGGTTCAGCGCACGCGCATTTCGCCTGCCCTTCAGCCGCCAGGCAGGCACGCGTCTCGGGCATTATGCAATAATGACGCTGGTCAGTGCCATCACAGTTCCGGCCAGCCAGTTACTCGTAAGGTCTTATATCAATCACAGCACCGGATCCATGGACTCAGCAGGTTTGTGGGAAGGCATGAACCGGATATCCGCGATGTACCTGATGGTCATCACCACTTCGCTCAGTGTTTACTACCTGCCGAAACTGGCACGTCTGAAAACGCGTGCTGAAGTAAAAACGGAAATTTTCCAAATCTATAAATTGGTGCTTCCTTTCCTTTTGATATTATCGGCCGGCATCTATTTGTTCCGTGGCTTGATTATCGAATGGTTGTTCGATACATCATTCGCCGATATGCGATCTTTGTTCCTGTTTCAGCTCATCGGTGATTTTTTTAAAATCGCGAGCTGGATACTGGCGTATCAACTGATCGCGCGCGCCATGACGAAAACATTCATTTTCACAGAAATTTTCTTCAACGGCTCATTCGTATTATTATCTATGTTGTTTGTACCGATGTATGGTCCGCTGGGAGCAACGATTGGCTATGCGGTAAATTTCTTTTTATACCTGATCACGATGGTGCTCATCTTCCGTAAAACACTTTTTGCCAATGCATCCTGAACTGACAGCCAGCATCGCCCTGATCACGTATAACCAAGAAGCTTATATCCGGCAAACGGTGGAGTCGTTACTGAAGCAACGTACCGATTTTAATTTCGAAATAGTAGTGGGCGAAGACGCATCTTCCGATGCCACGCGCCTCATCCTTGAAGAATACCGCGACCGCTATCCGGGAAAATTAAGCCTGCTGCCGGAAGCACCAAACAAAGGACTGTTGCTGAACTTCCGCGACACCTTGAAATCCTGCCGAGGCCGGTACATTGCTATCTGTGCCGGAGATGACTATTGGCACGACGAATACAAACTGCAAAAGCAGGTCACTTTCCTGGATGCCAATCCCACATTCGGGCTGGTGCATACGGATGTTGATTTTTATTTTGAAAAAAACGGCAAGACGCTTCAGCAGTTTAATCAACAACATCAATCGCGCATCGTCGATGGCGAAGTGTTCGAAGCTTTGCTCAGTGGTCAGTTTTTCATTCATGCGCTGACGGCATGTTTCCGCCGCGCCGCACTCGAGCAGCATGTTGACTTTGGTTTGTTCGAGCGCGAAGGTTTTGCTTATGAAGATTTACCGACCTGGCTTTGCCTTTCACGTCACTGGCATTTCAAATACCTGACGGACAGTACCGCCACCTACCGCATCATCAACGATTCGGTATCACGTCCGAAAGATCCGGCCCGCAAAATCCAGTTTCTCAAAGAACATTATAAAATCAAGCAGTACTTTATTAAAAAGTACAATGTTGCCGAAAAAACAGCCAATGCCTTTTCGGTACATTATCACCAGAAAAAATTTGATACCGCCTATAAATGGAATATTCCTGCTGAGGCAGAAGAATCTTATCAATTTCTTCGTTCACAGGGAAAAGCAGACAACCGTCTTTTCCTGAAAAGAATGTTGTTACGTTACCCCGGTTTGAAAAAATCCGTCGGCCGCTTCAGAAGGATGCTACAACCGGCAGCTTCGGTAGCGGACACTTAGCTAATTTGAAAATTTGATGATTTGATAGTTACTCTATCCATTACCAAATTTTCAAATTACCAAATCATCCAATTAGAATGTCTCTCTCCCTTCTATTCATGATCGTCGGTGCCCTCGGTGTAGGGTATAGCCTGCTTTATAAGCCGGAGTGGGTAGCTATTCTGCTATTCACCACGGTGATTGCGGATGTAAACTTCGATTTGCGCGGCATGCCGCTGAACTTCCGTGCGATGCTCAGCGTATGTTTGTTTGCCCGTACGTTTACTATGAAACCGCGTTTCATCCTGCCGCCTTTTTTCAAGCAGGGATATACGTGGTGGATTTTGCTGTTCATCCTTTACCTGTTTCTCATCTCCGCCAACTTCGACCTGTTGAGTTTCGACCTCGTGAAAGAATTTGTCCTCGCTTTTCTTTGTGCCTATTTCGGTTATTTCTTTTATGCTTACACAGGCGATTATCGTCTCTTTAAAACCAGTATTATTTTCGCCGGCCTGATCTGTCTCGCCGACCTGGCTTATACATATGCCTTTATCGGTACGTTTCCGGTAGTACGTGTTCACTATATATTCACCCCGGCCTGGGAACTGGTGAACCATAACTTCTTCGGTTATATCTGTGGCGCCGCTTTCGTTTTCTTACTGAGTGACTATCTCGCCGAAGACGAAAAACCAGGTAAATGGAACCTGCTGCTTCTGCCGCCTATGTTCCTGGGCGTGCTGCTGTCCACCTCACGCAGCGCCATGCTGATCCTTATATTGGTTGCCCTGTGGTTGATCCTGAAAGGACTTTTCAGCCGCAACAAAAGCCGTAAGGCATATACATTGGTACTGGTCAGCATCAGTTGTTTGTTTCTTTGCCTGTTCCTGTTCCAGATCATGCAACTATTTTTCAATGTGAACAGCGAGTTCATGGAACAGATCACCGCACGGCTGATCGATGAGCCACTGGCCATCATCAACCGTTCTTTAGGCAATAACTACAATTCACAATCACTCGACTCGATGGAATGGCGGAAAGAAGCCTCTTCCATTGCTTATCACAGCTTCATGAACCTGCCGTTCGACGAACAACTCTTCGGGATCGGCTACGGCGGTTTTTTGAAAAGAGATTATGGATCAGGTTACGACGCACACAATGGCATCCTTTTATTACTCATTGAACTGGGTATTGTCGGCTTTGCCATTTACTTCCTGATGTTGATCACCTTTTTTATCCGTGCCATCAGGACAGGACTCAACTCACCGTTGGTGATATGCCTCGCTTATGTGATTCTCTATGTTACCAGTCACAATAAAGAACTCACTTCCTTCTTCGTGTTCCTGATCGGCGGCACGCTTACGGCACAGTTACAAATGCATCAGCATGGTGCGGAAGACCAGGACAAAGAAGCATCCGAAAATTTAATCCGCGAATCTTTACAGGCATGAAAATCCTGATGATCACCAACACGCTGAAAAAAGGCGGCAAGGAACGAAGGATGCTGGAACTGATTAAAGGTCTGCTCAAAGCTGAAGCCGACTGCCGTATTATGCTGGTATCACTCGACAACATCGTGGATTATCCGCAGGTATACGAAATGCCGATCCGCTTTGAAATGATTGTAAAAGGAAAAAGCAAAGACTGGAAACTGGCGTTCAAACTTCGGCGTGTAATAAGAGATTTTAATCCTGACATTATTCATTCCTGGGATATTACGGCAAGTGCTTACCTGCAGATTGCCAATCTTATTTCCCGCAAACCTGTTATTCACGGTGTGATTTATGATGCGGCAGCCGATTCGGAGGTATTCCGCAAGCACTACCGCCGGATAAAAATGCTGACACCATTTTCTAAAATGTTTGTCGCTAATTCAAAAGCCGGCCTGGCGGCATACAGAACACCCTCTGTAAAATCAGTCTGTATTTACAACGGTATCGATCTGAATCGTTTTAATAAATTGCCGCCCATTGAAGAAACAACTGCTCAGCTCTGGCCGGAAAAGAAGCCACGGTTTGTAGTAATGATGGTTGCAGCCTTCGAAATACGCAAAGACCACGGCACATTGCTGGAAGCAGCCATTCAATTGATAAAAGAAGATCCTTCTTTTCATTTTGTTTTCATCGGTGAAGGAGAATTCCGTTCTTCCATCATGGAAAAAGTTCCCGCGGATTTTCTGAACACCCATATTCTTTTCACCGGCATGCGGCACGATATTGAAGCACTGCTGCAATGTGCAGACGTGGGTGTGCTGGCTACCAATGCCGGCAATCATGGCGAGGGGCTTTCGAACGCCATCATTGAATACATGGCATCCGGGCTTCCCGTAATCGCTACCAAAGGCGGCGGCACCGACGAGTTGGTACGTGAAGAAGAAACCGGTCTGCTCATTGCGCCCGGGGATGTAAATGCCCTGGTTGGTGCTATCCGCAAATTGAAAAATGATCCCTTACTCGCCCACCAGCTGGGCGCAAACGGCGCCGCCTGGGTACGCAGCGAACTCAACCTCGAGCGTGTAACCCGGTCTTACCTGCAACTTTACCGTCACCAACTGGGAGAACAAATTCCTTTGCCCACCAATTAAGCGTTATGGAATACAACAAACAAGCGCATTTTTTACTGGAGAAATCACTCGCCGACAAGTTGCGCATCAGCTCGGCCGAAGAGCGGAAGGTTTTATACCAACAGCTCTACAACGAACTCTTTACACAGTTCCCCAACATACCGGAAGGACTGAATATTTCGAAAGAAGACCGGCTGGCCTGGCAACTACGCCTGCTCTCCCGCTTCTTTGATAAAAAGAAAACGATCCTCGAGATCGGTGCAGGTGATTGTTTGCTCAGTAAGGAACTGGCCAAACATTTTGGTCATGTAACAGCCTATGAAGTGGCGGACAGCATCCCGTTCATCGAAGGACGTCCCGATAATTTTGAGCTCCGCATCTTCAATGGTGTGGACATGGCGCAGGAAGACGCATCGGTAGATATCGTTTACAGCAACCAGGTATTCGAGCATTTGCACACCGATGACACGGAGCCATTATTGCAGGCCTATCATCGTTTTTTGCGCAGCGATGGCTTGCTGATGATTATCACACCGCATCGCCTGACAGGCCCGCACGATATTTCAAGAGAATTTACACCGGAAGCGGAAGGCTTTCACATGAAGGAGTATACCTATGCCGAATTGAACAATCTGCTACGTAGGGAAGGGTTTACGAAAGTGCGCGGTTATATAGGTTACAGCAAAATAGGTTACTTCCCCGTAGTCATGCCCTTATTGATACTGATGGAAAAAATGTATGGCATCCTTCCGGGTGCGTGGCGTCGAAAGATCCGCGGCAATACGGTTATTTTTAATCTGTTTGGCATCAAGCTCACCGCGCGGAAAAAGGCGTAAGGCGGAAGGTATAAGGTCTGAGGTTAAACAGCCTTTTCACTATTCACAATTGACAATTGTCATTCTCAAATTTTCAAATCATCAAATTGTCTGATTAGCATGTGCGGCATCCTTGGTTGTATAAATTTTAAATTCTCTCCGGCCTCGCTGGCTGCGATCAGCCATCGCGGCCCGGATGGCGACGGCGTTTACGAGACCCGTGTCGGTGCGCACAACGTAACGCTGGCGCATCGCCGCCTGTCTATTGTAGATGTAAGCGAAAATGGCCGCCAGCCGATGCAGGCATCTGAAATGCCGGTATATATTACGTTCAATGGAGAAATTTATAACCACCAGGATTTAAAAGATGAACTCAGTGAAGTGGCTTTCCGCGGTCACTCCGATACCGAAACCCTGGTGAACTTTTTCGCACGCCACAACCCGCTGTCGCATCTGCACCGCTTAAACGGCATCTTTGGTTTTGCCTTATTAGACGAAACACAGCAAAAGCTTTACCTCATCCGCGATCGCTTCGGCGTGAAACCCGTTTATTATCATCTGCGTGATAACCAACTGGCTTTTTCATCTGAACTTCGTGGCATCAGCCATTACGTGCCACTGACGCACGACAAAGAAAAAGTGATCGAGGGCATGAAGATGCGTTATGTGGCGGCGCCTGCTACTATTTACAAAGATGTTTATAAAGTGGAACCAGGACAGGTAATCGTATTTGACCTTTCCGGAGAAAATATCCTGACCAGCTACTATTATTATACCCAACCGCAACCAACCGGCTCCGTACGCAGGGAAAAACAGCAACTCATCAATGAGTACGGCGATCTTTTTGAAAAAGCGGTCGAACGTCAATTGATGTCGGACGTGGAGATCGGCGTATTGTTAAGCGCCGGCGTAGATTCGGCCCTGGTGGCGGCGGTTGCACGCAATAAAACAGTCACACCACTGAAGACGTTCACCGTCGGTTTTGCTGAAGGACTTTTTGCAGATGACGAGATTGCGGGTGCTGCCATCACCGCCCAAACGCTGAACCTGCCGCATTTTCATACACGTGTTGAGTTTTCCGATTTCATCAATCAATTAAAAGAAGTCACCCGCATCGTGGAAGAACCAATTGCCACCAATTCCATTATACCGATGTACTGGCTGTCGAAGCTGGCTTCGCAACAGGTGAAAGTGGTATTGAGCGGACAAGGTGCGGATGAGCCACTTTACGGATACCGTAAATACAAAGGACTGAAAATACTGGAGCCGGTGCGCCGCAGCAGTTTGCTGAGAGCCGGTATGAAATTAAGCGGCATAGGTACGGTGCGGAAAGAAGATGTACGTCGTTTGTATACCGCTGCGCAGCAAAAAGACTTGCTGAGCGCTTATCGTGCCTTCAATGCCATCTCCTCCGAAAAAGAATTGGAAGAAATGGCCGGTACGTCGTTGAAAGAAATATTCCGCGACAATGAACAACAATTCCGCCGTCATTGGCAATCACGCCTGCCTTCGTCATCAGCCACGATCAGTTTTCCTTATCTCGATCTCCGCACTTCACTGGCAGATGACCTGTTGATGTATTCTGATAAACTCATGATGCATTTTGGCGTGGAGTGCCGGGTGCCTATTCTCGACAACGATCTTATTGCCTTCATTGAATCATTACATCCCGATTACAAATTCAGTTTCCGCAAAGGCAAGCTGATTCATAAAGCGTTTGCAGAAGCCTATCTTCCTTCCAGCATTGTACATCGTAAAAAAATCGGCTTTGCCACACCAGCATCTTCCTGGTACAACACCTACCACCGGGAGATTACAGATATTATTTGCGGATCAGCCACCATCCGTCAGTTGTTTGACATAGAGGCGATCCGGCGTTTGCTGACCGAACACCGCCAAAACCAAAACAGGGAAAAACAAATTTTACTATTGTTATCCCTCTCTTTAAACCAGTCTGCTTAAACCTTATTCTGATGCGTTTCACCAGCGGATTATCACCCCGTCACGAAAAAGCCGGACGGCAAGCTGACGTGTCGCTTGCCATCGCCGGACGCGTGACGGTCCCGGCTTTCTTTACTTTCCTGTTTCTTTATCAGCTTGCTTTTATTTTCCAGGGGCTCGATTTTGCTGACGAAGGATTTCATGCCACCTTCTACCAGGAAATCTTTCATGATCCTTCCTCTGTCCAGTACAATTTCATGTATTGGTTTTCCGGCATTATCGGCGGACTCTGGATGAAAGCTTTTGGCTTCCTGGGTCTGTGGGGACTTCGCTTAGCCGGCGTATTGGCCACAACATTGACCGCTTACCAGACTTTCCGGTTTTTACGTCACTACCTCAATAAAAATCATTTGTTCATCGGACTGATGCTGGCCACGATGTTTATCAGCAATGATCCTAAGGAACTTTATTACAACAATCTTTCCGCACTTTTTTACGTACTGATCGCCACGGCGTTCTTTAACGGTCTCCGCTACCACAAGCCTTTACTGCTGCTTGTTGCGGGAGTACTGGTTGCAATCAATACATTTACCCGGCTACCCAACCTCCTGCAATCCGGATTGATCGTGGCGGTATTCTATCACGGCTACATTGCGCATGTGCCAATGCGTACACGCATTCAACAAGCGCTGTTGTTTGCGGCAGGGCTCGCTGGCGGACTGCTGTTGATCTGGTTCATCATGTATAGTGTTGGCCACTGGCAACTGTTTATGAATAATTTCAACCTGCTGGTGAACCTGGCCGGTACTGCTACCGGCACCGTGGAGGGACAGGCAAAAGACAGTGGCGGTTACTACAGCCTCGGCGCCCAATTGAGCTTGTTTTGGGGCAATTACATGATCTCGCTGCGTTATACGGCCTACCTGCTCGCTTTCCTGCTGGCGGCAGGGTACATTACCGGACAGGCACGCCGTTACAGCTGGATCAGGCGTTTATTGCCCTTTGCAGGATGGCTTTGCTTTTTTGCCTTGTGCCTGGCAGTTGTGAGCGTAACAAAAAATGTAAACCTCCCGAATACTTTATTGCTTTATTTGTTCTCCGGCAGCGCCATTCTCATCGGCGGATATACCCTGTTGCGCGGACGCAATATTGATATCCGTCTGCTGGCATTCTTTGGTTTGTTTCAGACATTGAGTTATCACGTAGGCAGCAGTTCCGGTATGTTCACCGCGGGTGTTTATGCGTTCTGGATTACCCTGCCATTAATCATCGACTGGATTTATCGTTTGCGATCGGTTCAGTTAAGTGGGCAGATGCAATCCATACGCGGTGAGGAAGAAGAAGCGAATATCTGGATCTCGCCGCGGCAACTGCGTCACTTCCGTCAATACGGACTCATCATCTGTTTACTGGGCTGCGTTTATTCATCCTGGAACCATCCGTTCTGGGATTGGGCAGGCAGAGACAAACTGACACATCGCATCAACAGTGAAAAAATGCGCGGCATTTTTACTTCCGGCGCCAGGGCAGATGCCATTAACGAACTACTCGAAGCATCCAAAAAATATATCCGGCCGGGCGACTACCTGCTGGCACATGATGCCATTCCCATGGTACATTATTTAACGGGCACACGTCCTTTTCTTCACAACTCTTACCCCTGGCTTTACCAGGCAAATGTTTACCAGGCCCTGCTGGAACAAAGCACCGAGGAAAAAGATTATTTGCCTGTAATCGTTATGCAAAAAGTAGCGACCAATAGTCACCGCGGAATACATTGGCCGGAGAACAGCGCTTCGGAATATGAGCAATGGAATAACGTTCGTAATAATATTCTTAAACAGTATATCACGCGTTACCATTATAAAGAAGTCTGGTCGAATAATGCTTTCCGCTTATTCGTGTCCGAAACACCTGTTTCTGTTTTTCATCCATGAGATTATTTTTTATCATAGCGGTATTGATTCCGTTTATGGCTACAGGCTGCAGCCATCCGGCGAAAGACACGCTGCCTCCCGGCGCCGACACGGTTATATTCAGCGAAGGTAATCGTCAGCACCTGCTGTTCTCTTCGGGATTTGAAGACAGCAATTATCTCAGGGGTTGGCAAAATCAACAGCATTGCTGCGATTATTCCGTTACGCCGGCTCCGGAGAGCCGTGCCGGCAACCAGGCGGTACGTTTCGAACTAAAAAGAAACGATCCTTCCGTTTCGGGTAGTGTACGCTCGGAGATTAACCTCGAAGCAGAATTGAGCACCTACGCCGAACGCTGGTACGGTGTCAGTTTTTACCTGGAAGACTACGATGCCGACAATGGAAGTGAAAGCATTATTCAATGGCATCATACGGCCCATATCAGCAGTGGCAGTCCGCCTTTGGCACTTTGGGTGAATGACGGCAAACTACTATTAGTGCACCAGGAAAGAGAAGGTGCCAACACTTATGAAGAACTGGGTGCCGCCACTACCGGTCGCTGGATCGATGTAGTCTTTCACGTAAAATGGACCGATCAGGCCGATGGTTTTATCCAGATTTGGAAAAATGGCAGCCTGGCTTTTAATAAATATGGTATCCGCACCAATTTCAGTCCCAACTATGTGAAGCTCGGTATCAATAAATGGTCCTGGGCGCCGGGTGGCGGACAATCAACAAGCACGCACCGGGTATTGTATGCCGATGAGTTTCGCGTGGGCAATGAAAAAGCGCGTTATGAAGACGTACAACCTGGTCCCTGATTTATTCCGATGAGTCAACAAAAAAGAACTGCCTTCCTGATACATGGCCTCGTTGTCGGTGGCGCTGAAAAATTTTTCATCAGCCTGGTCAACGACAGCTACCGCCGCGGGCTCGATCCCCTGGTTATTTTACTCAGCAGTGACAATGCCTTGTTCCATGAAATGGATGCAGGTGTTCGCTCTGTAATCATCGAGCGCAATTTCAAATACGACCTGACCGTGGGCAGGCAGATACGCCGTGTGGTAAAAGAAAATAATATCGACACTGTTTTTTGTGTCGGCATGTTTTCTTTTTTCCTGATGAAACTTTACCTGCATACCGGCAAAGGCATCCGGTTTGTTCTTTCGCTGCATTCAACCATCCCCCGGTCGTTCAGGGATTACCTGATGAACCTGGTTTATTTCCGCGCGGCTGGCAAGGCTGACAGGATTTTATTTATCTGTAAAGCGCAGCAGGACTACCTGCGGAAATACTATGGTTTTAAACCCGGCAATGCGCGGATCATTTACAATGGCATCGATACGAATTATTTTACACCCGGTGCACAGCCAGCCGACAAGCCTGCTTCGGTAGCTGCCGGTGACAAAGTAATTCTCAAAGTAGCACGCATGTTCCGCGAAAAGGGTCATCAATATGCGATTTCCGCACTGGAACATTTACACAAGGATCATCAGTTGCCCGCTCACCTGTTGTTTGTCGGCTCCGGTGATGCAGCGTATGAAAACGAAATAAAAGAAAAAGCAGCCGCAAGCCCCGTGGGCAAGTACATTCATTTTATACCACACCAACCGGATGTGCGGCCTTTTCTGAGCGCAGCGGATATGTTTACCCTCACGTCTTATACAACTGAAACCTTTTCGCTGGCGGCGCTGGAAGCTTTGTCATCCGGCGTGCCGTGTTCACTTACTCATATCGGTGGTGCGGCCGAAATGATCAACGCCTCCAATGGGGAACTCAGCGAATCCAAAAATGTGCAATCCATAGCAAATAGCTGGCACCATATCCTGACGCGCAGCTACGACAAACAAGCGCTGCACCGTTTTGTAGCAGACAATTTTTCCCTGCCCGCCATGCTGGAAAATTACCGGCAGGAATTGCAGTCCTGATTTATGTCTTACTGGAAAAAATATACCGGCAAACTTTTTCTCAAGCAATGGGGCGTGGGTATGATGCGCTGCGATATCAAAGACATCATCCGGCAAAAGAAAATAACGGCGCCGGTGAAATGGTATGAGGTAGCGGACAAATACTGCTCCTATGCCGACCCCTTTGTGATAAGCCGGCCGGATGGCACTTATCATGTATACGCCGAAAAAGTAACGTCCGACGCACTGGATGGCACCATTGAACTGTTGTCAGCAGATCATGAGATGAATATCCGGTCAACACAGACCATCCTCAAAAAAGATACCCATCTCTCCTATCCCTTCTTTTACGAAGAAGAGGGACAAACATATTTTTTTCCTGAAAATGCCTTTGGTGGTCCGCTGCAGGCTTATCGGCTGAATGAGACCGACGGCACATGGCAACTGCAGGGCATCGTGCTGAACAAACGGATACTCGATGCCTCCATTGTCAAAAAAAATGAACTGTACTGGCTTTTCTGTACCATGCCCGGACCAGGTAAACACAGCGAGTTGCAAATTTTTTATTCATCCTCGCTGCTAGGTCCGTACGCACCGCACAATGCCAATCCTGTTAAAACAGATCCATCGGGAAGCCGTCCCGCGGGAAGAGTGATCGAAGTAGACGGAGAACTTTACCGTCCCACGCAAAACTGTCGCTATTACTATGGGCAGTCGATCGTTATCCAGCGCATCGTTGAACTGGATGCCGATCATTTCCGCGAAGAATTCTACATGGAGTTAGAACCATCCGATGGCTCGGCCTATTCGTACGGATGGCACACGATTAATGGCCATGGCGATTGTACAGTGATTGATGGACAACGGCTGCATTTTGAGCCATTGCAGCAATTGAAACGAAAATTATTTAAAAAATAATAAGTGTCTGACACGTTCGAACATATTCTCTTTGTGGGCCCGGATCACCGGAATCACCGTGGCGGCATTGGCGCCGTGCTGGCGGTGTATGCCAAACATATCAGGCCTTTCAAGTTTATCCCCACGCTTTCCTACCGGCATAAATTTATTGAGGCCTTCTTTTTCATGGGTGCGCTGTTGCGCCTGACCGCCACCCTTCTCAGCGACAGAAAAATCCGTATCGTTCACGTACATGGCGCAAAAGACGGCAGCATCTTCAGAAAAGCATTTGTGGTTTTTATCAGTAAAAAAATATTCCGGAAAAAACTGGTCTTTCATATTCATGCCGGCGCCTTCGACGAACGGTATATTGGAGGAAATGCTCTCTACCGCACACTTTGCCGGTTCGTCGTAAACCAAAGCGATCAACTCGTTTTGCTTTCGGCACAATGGAATGACTTCTTTTATAAAAACTTCCGGATAAAAAGTATCCGGGTCATTCCCAATCCCGTAGAACAAAAAGTGGCTCAACCGCTCATGGCGGGTCCGGTAATCCGTTTTCTTTTTCTCGGCCGCATTGCCGATCATAAAGGCATCTTCGACCTGTTGCGGCTGATTCATGCCGAACAGGAACAATGGAAAAATAAATGTCATTTCTCCGTAGGAGGTAATCACGAGATCGAACGCCTGCAAAACACGATCCGCGAAAACGGCACCAGCCAACTGGTTGAATACATCGGATGGGTGGAAGGACAGGACAAGGAACAACAGTTTAATAATTGTCATTACTTCATCCTGCCTACTTACGAAGAGGCCATGCCGATGACATTACTGGAAGCATTCAGTTACGGCAGAGCGGCATTGACCACTCCGGTGGGCAGCATTCCCGAAATCATGCAAAACGGTTGTGAAGGCTGGCTCTTCCAACCCGGCGACACCGACACGCTCCGCGGACTGATCAACCAGGCGCTGGACAACCCGGAGCAGGCCATTCAACTCGGCAACAATGCCCTGCAAAGTGCCCGCCGCTTTTATCCCGAAGCCATCCGTCATCATTTAGAAGAATTATACCGTTCCTTAGAAAAATGATTCCTACACGCGTTAAATGGTATTATTATCGTCTGCAGACCATGCAACCGGCAGAGTGGGCGTTTCGTGGCAAACAATGGCTGCGCAAACAAAAAGAAAAACGTAAACCGGTCAATCCTGTCTTTACCGATGTGACGGTGCGTCCTTTCGATTTTACTTTTCCCTGTGAAAAAATGCAGGTTGGAGGCCCTTACACGGTGTTCGGTAAAGAACTCGACCCGACGGCTATTCAGGATTTCCACCTCGACATTTTCTCCGGGAAAAGATTTCCGCAAAATGATTTCTCAAAAAATATAGATATCCGGACAGACCGCCACGGCAGCGCCAAGGTAGTGTGGGAAGTTAACCGCCTGCATTACCTGCTGCCGTTATTGATCCGTTACCGCCAGGAAAACAATCAGGCACATCTCAACCTTTTTATGCGCCTGATGCACGACTGGCAGGAACAAAACCCTTACCTGCGTGGCGTCAACTGGTACTCCAATATCGAAGTATGCCTCCGGTTGATCAATTGGTATTGGTGCTGGAACATACTGGAATCGGATGAGCACTGGCAACAGGATGCGCAATGCCAGACTTTCCGGCAGGAAACCTGGCTGCCGCTGATCTATCAGCATTGCCATTATGCATCACGTAACCCATCCCTGTATTCTTCCGCAAACAATCACCTCGTGGCTGAATACGCCGGTCTCTGGATGGCTACCTTGAAATGGCAATTCCCCGAATCTGCCGGATGGAACAGCTACGCCAAGGCCGGATTGGAACGCGAGATTCTTTTACAATATTCTCCGTCAGGCATACACCGCGAAGAAGCGTCGGTATATATTCAGTTTGCTACTGATTTCTTTTTGCAATCGATGATCGCGGGACAACACTATGGCTCACCCTTTTCCACCGTCTTTGAAGAACGCCTGCAAGCGGCTTTCCACTATATCAGTCAACTGATGGACATCCGGCAGCAAGTGCCGCATTACGGCGACGAAGACGATGGCCGCGTGATCCTTCCTGACAACGATCACCGCAGCAACAATTTCGTTTCGCTGCTGAACACAGCGGCCCGGTTGTGGAAAAATGCGGACTGGAACATGTCTGCAACGGCCGATACAAAAACAGCGCTGCTGACGGCACATCTTGGCGAAACGGTAACAACAAATACCGAAAAAAAATATCATTCCGTTTGTTTTACCGAAGACGGGCACGCCATTCTTCGCAAAACCGACAGCGCGCAGCAGCAGGAAATCTATTGTCATTTCGATGCCGCACCCCTGGGTTATTTATCCATTGCAGCGCATGGACATGCCGATGCTTTATCTGTAGTGTTACACATCGATGGTTATCCGTTTCTGACAGATCCGGGAACCTTTGCTTATCACACGCATCCGGAACACCGGAAATATTTTACAAGCACGCTTGCGCACAACACGATTACGATCGACCACACCGATCAGGCCATATTAGCCGGACCAACATTATGGCTCCAGCATTACAAGGCACAAATCGACCAATGCACGCTCAGTGAAACGACCGACACCGTTACCGGTTCACACAACGGTTACCGGCAGAAACAAATCATGCACAGCCGCACGGTGCATTTCGACAAAACAACCGATCAGCTCATTTTATCAGATACCATACAAGGTGAGAAAGCAGGTTATCATATTTCGATGCCTTTTCACCTGCACCCGGACATCCAGGTGAAGCAGACCGCAGCCAATTGTTACCGGCTGTCACATCCCGCTATCAAGCGCGTGGTGGATATTCAAATGGACCGTATGCTGGAAGTGCATCGTATGCAAGCCAATGAGCAGGGTCCACAAGGCTGGTACTCGCCTTCTTTCATGCAAAAACAACCCTCCTGTTTTTTATTGGGTGAATGTACCTCAGAAAAAAAATCACTGGTGTTAACCACCACTCTCACTATAACCACACTTCATGAACATTAGTATTTTCGGGCTCGGCTATGTTGGCTGTGTCAGTCTCGGATGTCTTGCGCGCAACGGCCACCAGGTGGTGGGCGTAGATGTAAGCGAAACGAAAGTAGCCCAGATCAATGCCGGTCTTCCCACGATCATTGAAAAAGAAATCGACACCATTATCCGGGAAGAACATGCGGCCGGCCGTATCAGCGCCACAACCGATTATCTTTCCGCTATCCGCAGTACAGCTATATCCATTATTGCCGTGGGTACACCGTCCGGTCCGAATGGTCATCTCAACCTGGATTATATTTTCAACGTGGCCGAAAAATTCGGTGACGCTTTGAAAGAAAAAGACGGTTTCCATATCATAGCGCTTCGTTCGACCGTATTACCCGGAACGAATGAAAAATTTGCGTCGATCGTAGCACAACACTCCGGCAAAAAAGCCAACGAAGACTTTGCCGTAGTATCGAATCCTGAATTCCTGCGGGAAGGAACGGCCGTACATGACTATCATCATCCGCCGCTTACCCTCATCGGTTCTGCGCATGCGGAAGCTGCGGAACAGGTTGCTTCGCTTTACCGGCACCTGCCGGCCGAAGTGGTCATCACTGATCTGAAAGTAGCCGAACTGATGAAGTATGTAAACAATACCTTCCATGCGCTCAAGGTTTCCTTTGCCAACGAGATCGGCAATATCTGTTCGTCCCTGTCGATCGACTCGCATAAAGTGATGGAAATATTCTGCATGGACAAGGTGCTGAACATTTCTCCTTACTATTTCAAACCGGGATTTGCCTACGGTGGTTCCTGTTTACCCAAAGACCTCAAAGGTCTGCAAACGCTGGCGCACGATCAATACGTGCGCACGCCACTGATCGAAAGCATCGACGTTACCAACCAACTGCAAATCACGCGGGCGGTTAATATGATCCAGGCCACCGGGAAAAGAAACCTTGGCTTTATGGGCCTTAGTTTCAAGGCCGGCACCGACGATCTGCGTAACTCGCCTGCTGTAACATTGATCGAAACGCTGCTCGGCAAAGGTTATACCATCAGCATTTACGACAGCAATGTGAGCCTTTCCAAACTCACCGGCACCAACAAGGAATACATCGACAGGCATATCCCGCATCTTTCGCGCCTGCTGACACAGGATCTGCAAGAGCTGGCCGCTGTATCCGAAGTACTGGTGGTAAATAACAAAGAAACCGGTTATATCGACTTTTTACAGCACCTGGAAAGCGATCATCATGTCATTGACATGGTCAGAATGCCGGAAGAGATACGACAGAAGAAAAATTATCAAGGAATAAACTGGTAGATATGTTTGAAGGAAAACATGTGCTGATCGTTGTAGAGAACCTCCCTTCGCCATTTGACAGGCGTGTGTGGCAGGAAGCCACTACGCTGCGTGAAAACGGGGCTGCCGTGAGCATCATTTGTCCGAAAATGAAAGGATACACCAAATCTTACGAGCACATCGACGGTATCGATATCTATCGCCACAGCCTGCCGCTGGAGGCCCGTGGTGCATGGGGATACCTTCGTGAGTACACGGCCGCACTCTGGTGGGAATTTTTCCTGGCCTGGAAAATTTATTTCAAAAAACGTTTTCACGTAATCCAGGGTTGCAATCCTCCCGATCTCATTTTCCTCGTCGCCCTTTTCTTTAAACCTTTCGGGGTGAAGTATGTGTTCGATCATCACGATATCAATCCTGAATTGTACATCGCCAAGTACAACAAAAAAGGATTCTTTTATAAATTTTTACTGCTGGTGGAAAAGCTGACGTTCAAAACTGCTTCGTATAGTATCGCCACCAACGAAAGTTACCGGCAGATAGCCATCGAGCGCGGTGGCATGAAACCGGAGAAAGTGACCGTGGTGCGCAGCGGCCCCAAACTCGACCGGTTGCGGCTGACCGAAGGCAATGCTGCTTTCCGTAAAGGCCGGACCTTTCTTATCGGCTACGTGGGCGTGATCGGTGAACAGGAAGGGCTCGATCTGTTGCTCGGGTCTGCGGCAAAAATTGTTGCGCAACGGCAGGATGTGCAATTCGCTATCGTTGGCGGCGGCACCGATCTGGAAAAAATAAAACAACTGTCCACCCAAATGGGGCTCGATGATTATGTCGATTTCTATGGACGGGTAGATGATAATACATTGGTAGATGTACTCAATACCGCGGATGTGTGTGTGAACCCCGACAAGCCGACGGAGATGAACAATCTTTCCACCATGAACAAGATCATGGAGTATATGGCGCTTAAAAAACCAATCGTACAATTTGACCTGAAAGAAGGAAGAGTTTCCGCGCGTGAAGCTTCCCTGTATGCGGAGAATAATGACACAGCCGACTTCGCCGATAAAATCTGCTGGCTGCTCGACCATCCGGAAGAACGTGCCCGCATGGGTGAGTATGGTTACCAACGTATATTAAATGAACTTTCCTGGAATCACGAAAAGACCAACCTGCTGAACGTTTACCGGAAAGTATTCCGTCTCGGACAAACCGAAACACAACTTGTCAATGCGCCCACTCCTACCCGCTGAATAATATGAACCACCGGTTAACTACACTGCTGCGCCTCTGCTTTGCGTTCCTGGACCTGATCGTCCTGAACCTGGTATTTATTATCTGCCGTTATGTTTTCAGAACGCATATTCCGGGTGAGATGGAACTCCAATACAGCTATCTATGGTTCTTTTCCAACGTGGCCTGGGGCATTGCCGCCTGGGCCAACGGCATTTATCACGACCGGCTGATGTATTCGTTTGAAAAATTTTCCCGCAATACCATGAAGGCATTTGTCTACTTCGTGGTGTTGGAAATGCTTTATCTTTTCTTTTATAAAGAAGCGGACATCTCGCGATTGTTCATCATCAGCGTGCTCACCTCCTTCCTGAGCAGTCTCCTGCTCAACCGCTTCCTGCACCTGACCGTTTTGCATTATGTACAACGCAAACATCATATTGTCCGCAAGATCATTATTGTAGGCTATAACACGCAGGCAAAAAAACTGGCGCTTTACCTGGAACAGGAACCGATCAAAACCGAGATCATGGGCTTTTGCGAAAGGGACGACAATATCCAGGAGCTGACCAACTACCCGGTGATCGGCGACATCGACAACCTGCTGAGTTTTTCCCGCAGCAACCAGGTAACGGAGATATTTTCGACCGTGGCACCAGAACAGGATCCGCGGTTGTACCCGTTGATGGAAGAAGCCGACCGTTCGCTGATCCGTTTCAGGATTGTGCCCGACCTCAGCTATTTCGTACGCAAGCCGGTGTACCTCGATTATATCAATGATATTCCCCTGTTAACCCTGCGCCGGGAACCCCTGGATGATGTAGGTAACCGCATTAAAAAACGGTTATATGATATTGCCATAAGTTCACTGGTCATCATTTGTATATTATCCTGGCTGGTACCCCTTCTTGCTTTACTGATATGGCTCGATTCAAGAGGACCTGTTTTTTTCGTGCAGCAACGCAGTGGCAAAGATGGCAAAACATTCAACTGTCTTAAGTTCCGCAGCATGCGGATGAATGCGGATGCCGATGCGAAACAGGCTACCAAAAAAGACGTGCGCATCACGCGGCTTGGCCGTTTCCTGCGAAAGAGCAACCTCGATGAGATGCCGCAGTTTTTCAATGTATTCATGAGCGACATGAGCGTGGTAGGGCCGCGTCCGCATATGATCAAACACACCGAAGACTATTCGAAATTACTCGATCATTATATGATCCGCCATTTCCTTAAACCCGGCATTACGGGCTGGGCACAGATCCATGGCTACCGCGGTGAGATCCGTATTGTCGATGATATCAACAACCGCGTGGAATATGATCTCTGGTACCTGGAAAACTGGAGTCTCTGGCTCGACACGCGCATCATGTTCCTTACCGCTTTAAATATGATACGCGGAGAAAAAAACGCGTATTAACATTTCTGCTCAATCCCATCCTTTATTTTTAGGGCAAAATCGCCCTGATGTCCCGCATTCTTTTACTGACTTCCCTTTCATTTTTCTCTCTCTTCGCCGTTGCACAGGATTCGCTGCAACAACCTTTCCTCGATTGTAAAGTAACCGGTAGTTCGGTCATTTTTGATTACCGCAACAACAAATGGCTGATTACCGATACGGCAGACAGCCGTGCTATCACCTGTCCCGCATCCACCTTCAAGGTCATCAACCTGCTCATAGCGCTGGAGACAGGTGTGATCAAAGATGAAAAAGCTGTTGTCAAATGGCCGGGTAAAACGGATACGGTACTGTACGGTTACCGGCCGGAAATTTATCATGATATCACGGTGGAAGAAGCCTTTCGTGTTTCTGCAGGCTGGGCTTTTATCGAGCTCGCCAAAAAAGTGGGCCGTGAACGGTATAAAAAAATATTGAAAGCAGCCGGTTACGGTAATGACAACCTGTCTGAACCGGGTGATGACTTCTGGAATTTCGGGCCGTTCGGCATATCACCTGAAGACCAGGTAAAGTTTCTGGTAAGACTGTATGAAGGCAAGCTGCCTTTCTCCAGGAAAAACATGGAGACCGTCAAACGTGTGATGATCACCGAAACAAAGCCCAACTATATCCTGCACTCCAAAACCGGCTGGACCCGCATCGGCGGGCAGGACATTGGTTGGTGGGTCGGCTACTTTGAGTCCGGCAAAGACGCGTATTTTTTCGCTACACGGATCACAAAGCCCCGTAGTGAATACAACCCTGAATTCTCCGCATGCAGGAAAAACATTACATGGAAGCTATTGAAGTACATTGTTCCCGAACCTTAGAAACGGAATTAGTGATGTGTATCAACTGCTGGCCTGATTAAAATCAGGTATCGGAAAGGGGCGCACAGTTAATTTACTGACTGGTTTGTCCCTTTTATGAGAAAGATCCTCCTCGCCATCGACAGCCGGCAGGTTTCCTGGCCGGCACTGGATTTTGCCTGCTACCTCGGAAAGCTCACACGCTCACCGGTTACAGGCATGTTCCTCCATCAACTCACTGACCGCGACGCCGGCCCGGCCTCCGGCGTATCTGATGATGTTTACCTCACAGATCATAACGTCCGGCAATTTGCCGATGCCTGCTGCCGCCGGGACCTGGCCGTTCGTATTCACCGTGATACGGGTAATCCGGTGGCAACATTGTTCAACGAAACCAAAGCCGCAGATGTGCTGGTTGTGGATCCTGAATTGTCTTTTAACAAACGTCTCGAAGGGAGTATTACCACCTTTGCAAAAGATGTGATCCGTCATACAGCCTGCCCGGTACTGATTACACCACAGCGTCAATCGCCACCGAAAGAAATTATTTTTACAAGCAACGGCACAGCCACGTCCATGCTTTCCGTTAAACAACTCACCTATCTTTTTCCCGAATGGCATTCTATACCGGTAAGAGTGATACAGGTAAACAAAAACGGAACGCCCGACCATGGAGAGCAATACCACTTGAACGAATGGTTGTCGCGCCACTACCAGCAATTATCATTTGAAACCGTGAAAGGTGATGCAGGGATGCGTTTTTTCGAACAGCTATCCGGCTATACGGATAGCCTGCTTGTGCTCGGCGCATTCGGGCGGACAGCCCTTTCCAGACTTTTCAAACGAAGTCATGCGCAACAACTATTGGCAGCCCTGCGGCAACCGGTATTCATTGCGTATTACGAAGCCATCGAAGAAAAAGCCTTAGAAGAAAACGAATCATTATTCGCTACCCTTTAGCAGCACGGCGACGTATTAACTTTTCCAATTCCACTGCCCAGAAGATTAACGTTGCTGCTCCGGTACAGATCAGCAACTCCTGCCAGGTAAGCGGTTGCGTATGAAAAATTTTATTGAAGAATGGCAGATAAATAATGCCCAATTGCAACGCAAATGTTCCTGCAAGCGACCACAACATAGGTTTATTGGAAAGCATACCGATACTGAACAGAGAATTGTATTCCGATCTTATTGCCATGACATGGAATAACTGTCCGAAACACAAAACGGTAAACACCATGGTTTGCCAATGTGCGTCGCCGATGTTTATGGACCACGCCTGCGTCACCAATGTAACACCCGCCAGGAACAATCCTGCCCATAACACATGCACTCCCAACCCTCCGGCGAAAATACTTTCACCGGGTTTGCGTGGAGGTCGCTGCATGATTTGCCGCTCCGCCTTCTCCGCTGCCAACGCCAGTCCGGGTAAACCATCAGTCACCAGGTTGATCCATAAAATATGGATCGGCAACAGTGGCACAGGCAGGCCAAATAAGGGTGCGAGGAAGATCGTCCAGATTTCTGCGGAGTTGCCGGTGAGAATGTAGCGGATGAATTTCCGGATATTATCAAATATCCTCCGGCCTTCTTTAACAGCGCCGACAATCGTTCCGAAATTATCATCGAGTAAGATCATGTGTGCCGCTTCTTTCGAAACATCCGTTCCCGATATGCCCATGGCCACACCGATGTCGGCATGCTTCAATGCGGGCGCATCATTCACCCCGTCACCCGTCATCGCCACATACTGCTCTTTTTTCTGCAACGCACGGATGATACGTAATTTTTGTTCGGGTGAAACGCGCGCATACACACGCACCTGCTGCACCGTTTCATCCAATTGCTCATCCGAAAGTTCTGCCAGCTCTTTTCCGGTGAATGTGCGGTCTTCCTCGCCGGCAATAATGCCAAGGCGCCCCGCGATGGTTGTTGCGGTAACCGGATGATCACCCGTGATCATGACGGGTGTGATGCCCGCGGAACGGCATTCTGCTACAGCCTGCTTCGCTTCCTCCCGCGGCGGATCCATCAGGCCGGCCATACCCGTAATACGGATCGATTGCTCAATCGAATCAGGCTCAGGATCATCCGGTTTGTTCTCCAATGCACGGATACCAAAACCAATCACACGCCTTCCGTTTGCCAACATCTCTTCCAATAACGCCGACCATTTTTCTTTCTCTTCGTTGTCAGACTTTTCCAACAATATTTCCATGGCACCTTTGACGATTACAAAATAACCATCGCCATCCTGGTGAATAGTGCTCATTAATTTTCTTTCGGAATCAAAAGGAATTTCGGCCACGCGTGGATGCTGTTGCTCCAGTTCATCTTTCTTAAATCCTTTATCCGCTGCGTAATTGAAAAGAGCTGTTTCTGTAGGATCGCCGACAGATTCATTCTTTTCATTTTTTGTTACGTCGTTGTTGAGCGCCATGCCCTTCATCAGCCATTGAAAATCTTCATCTCCGGTTTCGGAAGTATTTTTTTCATCGAGTAAAAAATTTCTCCCGGCTATGGCTTCCACCGTCATTTGATTGAGGGTAAGGGTTCCGGTCTTGTCGGTGCAGATATAAGTGATGGAGCCCAATGTTTCAACGGCGGGCAACTTGCGGATAAGGGCATTTTTACGAACCATTTTTCGTGCACCCAAAGCCAGGGAAATGGTAATGACGGCGGGCAGTGCCTCGGGCATGGCAGCAACGGCTAATGAAAGTGCTGTAAGCAGCATCACCACCGGATCTTCGCCACGCAGGTACCCGATGAGGAAAACAACCACGCAAATACCTAACACTACCCAGGCCAATGTGCGGCTGAAAGCGGCCAGTCGTTTTTGCAGAGGTGTTTGCGTACCCGGTTCCTGCAACAAACTGGCAATGCGTCCGAGCGCGGTGTTCATACCTGTTGCCACCACTACACCTTTGCCACGTCCGTTGGTAACAAACGTGCCTTTAAAAGCCATATTGAGCATATCGCCCTGTGCCGGGTCATTTTCCTCAATGGACTTCATGTCTTTATCCACGGCAACAGATTCGCCGGTGAGTGCAGATTCATTGATTTGTAAATGGCTGAGTTCGATGATGCGCAGATCGGCGGGCACCAGGTCACCTGCTTCCAGTAAGATGATATCTCCGCGTACAATTTCTGCTGAGGGAACAGAAGCGGTGTTGCCGTCCCGCAAAACTTTTACGGTGGCCACCGTCATATTTTTCAATGCCTCCATGGCCTTTTCGGCGCGGTACTCCTGCACAAAACCAACAATGGCATTGAGGAAAACGATCACCACAATAATGATGGTATCGGTAAGATCGCCGAGGACACCCGAGAGCACGGCGGCGCCCATCAGGATAATGATCATGAGATCTGCGAACTGCCTCAGGAACATGATTACCGGCGGGCGTTTGCGTGTGCCTTCGATCTGGTTGGGTCCGTCGGACGCGAGCCGTTTGCCGGCTTCAGCGGCGGAAAGACCCTCCGCATTTGAGCCGGTTTCTTTTAATGCATCTTCCGCGGAAAGTTGGTACCAATTGGTCATATGGAGAAAATACAAAAAGCTGACCAGACCAATGATGTGTTAATTTGAAAATTTGATAATTTGATAATTATTGCCAGATTTTCAAATTGCCTTAAAAAAGTCCCACACATATTGCGTGGCACTGAAATCCTGGCACACATTACCGGTACCCGTGCCGCCGCCCGTGCCGGGCCAGGTATGGCCACCACCTTGTATTTTGATAAACGTGACCTTGGCGCCCGCGGTGCCACCGGCATAAACATATTGCGTGGCGGTACATCCGTCTGTGGGTACGCGATCAGGAATGGCCGTTACGACCGGAGCAGTAGTACAATTATTAACCGCTATCCATTTATTAACAGTTGCCTCAGCTCCCACAACACGACCGCGGCAGGGTATGCCAAAAATTGCACCGCCGTTGTATAACACACCCGGATCATCGGTACCATTGATCAGCATGGCTGATACCGGGCTGCTGACTGAAAAAGCCGGGTATACCGGTTCTGCAATGGAGGCAATAACAGCAGCTATTCCCTTTATACGCGCGGAAAGTTTAGACGCCAGATAATGGCAGAAGATGCCACCGTTGGACACCCCACAGGCAAATACTTTCGACGTATTGATCGAATAATGTTGAGAAACGGCATCAATCAACGCGTTTACATAGGCTACATCATCCTGCGACTGATCGATACAGGTTGCGTTGCGGCCATCGTTCCAATTGTCGTTATAGGCATCCGGGTATACCACGATAAATTGGTCACGGTCCGCCAATGCATTGAAACCAAGTGGCACAACCGAAGCAGATCCGCCCCCTCCGCCACCATGAAATACAAATAATAAGGGAAAGGTTGTAGAAACATTTGCCGAAGGAGGAACATATACCTGATAAGTTCGCTGAATACCGTTGACGGTCAAGGTACCATTCAGCGGAACAGGATCATTTTGCTTCTCCCTGCGGCAGCCTGCTGCAAAAAGCATCATAAGTGCGATAAAATATAGACTCTTACGCATAGCAGTATTGACCCGGTTTTAAGGATGATGTTTAAACATGTATCGAAAATAAGATCAATAAGCTCAGGGTATTCCCTGATTTATTGATTTACAAGGTAAAGTATTTCCTCCCAAAATTGGAGAGGCCGCTCTTTGGCATTATTTTCCCACCCATAATACAGCCACCCCGAAGATTTATTACTCCCCCTGCTCATTGTCCTAAAAGTATATTATGGAAGATTTTTCTATACAACAGACCTATGCCTTACATGAATGCATACAAATCGCTTCGCAGCGGGATGTAGACGTGTGGGTGACAGGTGAACGAAACGGTGCCAGGGAATTGGTGGCGGAAGCTATTCATCGTTTCAGTGCGCGTCGTCAGCATCCTTTTGTCGTCATCGAATGCAATCGTCTTGGCGAAAACAACCTGCACATAGAACTTACACGGCCTGTAAACAGGAATATCAGTGGTTTGATCCATTCACATCCTGATCTGCTGGACAACCTGAACGGATGCACGGTTTTCCTTAAATACGGGGCGATGATATCGCAAGAGACACTTTCGAAGCTTGTCAGCATACTCGTAGAGCGCGCGAATGCCAGAATTATTTTCGATGGCCCGGCAGAAGTTCCGGCAACGGGCGATGGAGACAGTAACTACCTGCTGATAAGACTGCCGGTACTGAGCCACTGCGAAGAAGACATCTTATTTTTTGCCCATCTCTTTTTGAAAAGGGCCAATCATGACTTTGATAAAAACATTACCGGTTTTTCGGAAGAAGTCATTCCCATGCTGCTGCAGTATACCTGGCCCGGACACCTGCCCGAACTGCGTCAGATGGTCAGGCAGGCCGTATTCCTTACAACAGATGGTGGAACGATAGCCACATCGGTAATGCCGGATGAGCTGAGGATCGGTCAGCATCCCAACCGCGCGAATGTGCTGAAAGAAGTAACCAACCAGGCCGAGTACGACCTGATCATGCAGACACTACAACAGACCCGCTATAATAAAAAACAGGCAGCCCAACTGCTCAAGATCAGCAGGAAGACGCTGTACAGCAAATTGAAAAAGCTCTCACTGCCTTCCGCTACTTAATCTGTTACGCAAATGCACTAAACGTGTGTAGAGTTGACCACGTTGTCATGCCTGGCAACATTTTCCTTTTTTTATAAACCAAAGATTATCATATAACTGGCATTCTGCGGACTGACGGCATGTACTTTGAATTAGTAAAGTGTCACACATTTTATCTAAAAAAAACACACAAATATGCCAACCACAAAAGCCAACTCAGGTAAGACAAAAAACACCGGAAGCGAACAGCTTGAAGAATTTTTCATTGATTCCCTGAAAGATATCTATTGGGCTGAGAAACATCTCACAAAGGCGCTTCCCAAGATGCAGAAGGCCGCTACGACCTCACAGTTGCAGAATGCGATCAAAGAACATATCGTCCAAACAGAAGAGCATATTTCCAGGCTTGAACAAGTCTTTGAAATGCTCGGTAAGAAAGCCCAGGCCAAAAAGTGTGATGCAATGGAAGGACTCATCAAAGAAGGTGAATCCATTGTTGAAGAAACAGAAGAAGGCAGCCTTACACGTGATGTAGCAATCATTATGGCAGCGCAAAAAGTAGAACACTACGAAATTGCAACCTACGGAGGACTGGCACAATTAGCCATGACAATGGGGTATGATGAAGTATCCGCGGTACTTGCACAGACATTGGAAGAAGAAAAGCAAACGGATGCCAACCTCACCGACATTGCAGAAAACAATCTCAACTGGGAAGCAGACCAAGAAGATGAATAAGCATGTGTACGAAAGGAGGGCGTAAAGCCCTCCTTTTATTTTACTACCCTCCTGCTGGTTATTTAGCAGTCGTAAACTCTATCACATCAGGCACCAGCCGCGTGCCATCGGCCATCCTGAAATTAGCTGTTATCACAAACTGATAGCGACGCCCGGGCTGCAGCTCCGCATTAAAACTCCAGCTCATACCATCCTCCGACCACGCACGACCCGCAGCGGGAATTTTGGGACAATAGTCCTCGCCCAGCGGCCCGAAATCAATACCCGTATTGTGTTTATTTAACGGCTTTGAAAAACGCAAAGTAAACTTTTGCGTGCCCGCAGGAATGTTTTCCGTTCCGTTATGCAAGGGCAATACCTCCACTACCCGCGGACGAATGCTTTCATACGCCGCCAGTAACTCTTCATACGGTTTATCGAAATATCCCGATCTGTTCATGAATGAAATAACGATGCTATCGTTCCCATAGTCCATTTCGATCATGTCCGCAATGGCCTGTTTTTTATCCGCCGCATTTTGATAATAAGTTTCGGCAGTGCGGTAACCGATATAATAACCCAGGTCACGTTCTTTCAACTCATTGCGGTTAATTCCCCATATCCAATTATACATTCTGTCGGGATAAAAAATATCCTCCTGAAATTTTTGCTTTACGCGTTGTTCATTTTGCGAAGCAAAAGCAAAAGACGGTGTAGTGGATGATTTGCCGGTAGCAAGACAGGAGATAAACTCCGCCACTCCTTCATACAAACTATTTGCCAGCAGATGATCATACGGCAGCTTTTGTTGTGTGTGCACATACTCGTGGGTACACAACAAATCGATCGTTTCAGCAGGATGATAGCTGTGATAATAGGTACGGAGAAAATCAGGCAGTCCGGTGGTATCGATGGATCGTCCGCTCAGCGCCATTTCCACGCCGATCAATACCTTACCCTCACTGATAGTGCCGTTGGTACGGAAAGCTCCTACTGCGAAATAAACAGGAGAAGGTTTTAATGCGGGATAAATAGCCTGTAATTTCCCGATGGCCGTTTTGATCTGCTTTAGTTGTGCAGTCGTGGGTTTACTGGTTGGACGAAGAGAGGCCCAGAACGCCGGATAAAGCCGGATGGCATCCAGGTAATCCTTTGCTTCATAACGGCGAACCTGCCGGAGAGCATTTAGTCCAGGTGATGCTTTATCAAAATAAAGTTCCCGGATATATTTCTGCTGGAGCAAAGTATCCGGCGTACTCCTGATCTTGTCGTAAGCCTGCCAGAAATGGTCTACGTCCGTAGCAACAATCACCGGCTGCTGGGCCCGTACAGATAAAGTTGTCATCAGCAGGATAACAAAAAAAATTCTCCGCATAAACACAAAGATTAAAGTCCGTTCATTGATAACCGTCTTCATCACCTGGCAAATCCTTTCTGCAACGCGGTTGTTTTAATATTTCCCAAACGTATTTAATGAATTATTATTTTTGCACCAATGCGGTATTTCGCTTCTTTCATGGCTTTCATGATGCTCGCACTGAGTATAATGCCTTGCCGGGACAATCCGGGAATGGAGTCGTCTGCCGCCAATTATACAATCTCTTCCCAGCACGATCCTCATCAGCACGAAGATCATAAAGACGTTTGCTCGCCTTTATGCAGTTGCGCCTGCTGTGCCACCAGTTCGGTCACGGCTCCGGCCATCGAATTCACTACCGCCGCTGTCCACCATCATCCCGGTATCTGCGGGTTCCGCTCAGGTTCTCTTCGCCGGATGGCCATTCCCGTATGGCAGCCTCCTCAATTGATCTGTTGATCCTTTTTTAGCGATGCCGGTTATATGAACCGGTAATTTTCCCCCGTTTACTTTCCTGATCCGGACAAACTGTATATACAGGCCGTTAGGACTATTGTTATGGTATGTCCGGTGACATAAACTGTTATTATGCTCAACAGCATTATCCGCTTTTCCATAAAAAACAAACTGATCATCGGGTTATTTACGTTGGCGCTGATCATCTGGGGTATATGGAGTGCCACGCGATTACCCGTTGATGCCGTTCCTGATATTACCAATAACCAGGTGCAGGTGATCACCATTACTCCTACTCTTGCCGCGCAGGAAACCGAACAACTCGTTACTTACCCCATCGAACAAAGCCTTGCCAATCTGCCCGACATCGAAGAGATGCGTTCCATCTCGCGTTTCGGCCTGTCCGTGATCACCGTAGTGTTCAGCGACAAAACAGATGTTTATTTCGCAAGGCAATTGATCAACGAACGACTAAAAGAAGCAGAAGAAAAAATTCCTGCCGGGCTGGGCAAACCGGAACTCGCGCCGGTAAGTACCGGCTTGGGTGAAGTATATCAATATGTACTGCATCCGAAAAAAGGCGCCGAAGACAAGTACTCCGCCATGGACCTGCGTACCATGCAGGATTGGATTGTTGCACGACAACTCTATGGCACGCCCGGTGTGGCCGAAGTAAACAGCTTTGGCGGTTTGCTCAAACAATACGAAGTAGCCATCAATACAGAACGGCTCAAGGCCATGAACGTAACCATGAGTGAGCTTTTTTCGGCTTTGGAAAAAAACAATGCCAATACGGGCGGCGCTTATATCGATAAAAAACCGAATGCTTATTTCATCCGTGGACTGGGCATCGCCAGCAGTCTTGAAGACATCCGCAATATCGTCATCAAGCGGGTGAATGCCATACCGGTATTGATAAGAGACGTAGCAACCGTAGATCTCGGTAATGCGGTACGTTACGGCGCACTCTCCTTTAACGGAGAAAAAGAAGTAGTGGGCGGCATTGTGATGATGCTCAAAGGCGCCAACTCTGCCGCCGTTGTGCAACGTGTAAAAGAAAAGATGAACACCATTCAACGTTCATTGCCGGAAGACGTGATCATTGAACCGTTTCTCGACAGAACCGACCTGGTTGACCGGGCCATCAGCACCGTAAAGACCAATCTCGTGGAAGGCGCGCTGATTGTGATCTTCGTGCTGGTTTTGTTCCTGGGAAACCTGCGTGCCGGATTGATCGTAGCCTCCGCTATTCCGCTGTCCTTACTATTTGCCCTGGGCATGATGCACACCTTTGGCGTAAGCGCCAACCTCATGAGCCTCGGCGCCATCGACTTTGGTCTGATCGTGGACGGCGCCGTAATCATTGTGGAAGCCACTTTGCATCATCTGGCCATCCGTAAAAACAAACAACCACTCACGCAGGCGCAGATGGATGAAGAGGTTTATCAATCCGCTTCGAAAATCCGCAACAGCGCCGCATTTGGCGAAATCATTATTTTGATTGTATATATACCGGTGCTGACGCTGGTAGGCATTGAGGGAAAAATGTTTCGTCCGATGGCGCAGACCGTGAGTTTCGCTATTCTCGGCGCTCTGCTGCTTTCCCTTACCTATATCCCGATGATGTCGGCCCTGATCTTACCGAAACGTATTTCCCCAAAAAAATCTGTATCGGATCGCATGATGAACTGGCTGGAGAAAAAGTATACGCCACTGCTGCAACTGGCCATGCGTTTCCGCAAAGCCGTGATAACCGTTACGATTGTTTTGTTCATTGCAAGCATCTGGCTCTTCAGCCGCATGGGTGGCGAATTCATTCCGCAATTGCGCGAAGGTGATTACGCTTTTCATTGCATTCTGCCACAGGGAACTTCGCTGAGCCAAAGCGTTGAAACATCCATGCAGGCAAGCCGCATCATCCGTTCCTTCCCCGAAGTAAAAATGGTGGTGGCTAAAACAGGTTCGCCCGAAGTACCTACCGACCCGATGCCTCCCGAAGCCTCGGACCTGATCGTTGTGCTGAAACCGGTCAGCGAATGGACGACCACAAAAGATTACAACGAACTGGCGCGGCTGATCAGCAAAAAACTGGAGATCATTCCCGGTGTGTTCTTCGAAGCCAACCAACCGATACAAATGCGTTTCAATGAATTAATGACCGGTATTCGCCAGGATGTAGCGGTGAAAATATTCGGAGAGAACATCGACACCCTATCGAAGCTCGCGGCTAAAGTGGCACAGGTCATCCGCAGCGTGCCCGGCACTTCTGTTCCGCAAATTGAAAAAACAACCGGGCTGCCACAAATCACCATCGACTATGACCGCGCAAAACTCGCTTCTTACGGGATGAATGTGGCAGACATCAACCAGACTGTGAGCACTGCGTTTGCCGGACAATCTGCCGGAGTGATCTATGAAAACGAAAGACAGTTTGACCTGGTGGTGAGGCTCGACAGCGCCAGCCGGCGTTCACTCGAAGATGTAAGCAACCTTTTTGTTTCGCTACCGGATGGCGGACAGATTCCCTTGTCGCAATTGGCACGTGTCGAATTCCGCGAGGGTCCGGCGCAGATCAGCCGGGAAGATGGGCGCCGGAGAATAGTGATCGGCTTCAACGTTACCAATAGAGACGTAAGCAACGTAGTAAAAAATATACAGGAAAAGCTGGATGCTGCTTCGCTGCTGCCCACCGGTTATTATTATACTTACGGCGGCACATTTGAAAATCTCCGGGAAGCATCCGGACGATTGAAAATTGCCGTTCCCATTGCCCTGGCATTAATCTTTGTGTTGCTTTATTTCACCTTCCGCTCCGCCGGAGAGGCTGCCTTAATCTTTACGGCCATTCCCATGAGTGCCATCGGCGGTGTGTTTGCCTTATTGCTGCGCGATATGCCTTTCAGTATTTCAGCCGGCGTTGGCTTTATTGCTTTGTTCGGTGTGGCCGTGCTGAATGGCATCGTACTCATCAGCACCTTCAATCAATTGCAAAAAGAAGGCATGCAGGATATCTACCAGCGCGTGATCGAAGGCACACGCATCCGCTTGCGGCCCGTATTGATGACGGCCACCGTTGCATCGCTCGGGTTTATTCCGATGGCTTTGTCTGCCGGTGCGGGCGCTGAAGTACAGAAGCCGCTGGCCACCGTTGTGATCGGCGGATTGGTAACGGCAACATTTCTTACCCTGTTCGTTTTACCGCTTCTCTATATTTTATTTTACTCCGTAAAAAAGAAAAAAATGAAACCACCGGTTTCCGCATTGATTGCCGGGCTGCTGCTTTCTTTTTCCGCATTGCATGCGCAACAGCGCACAGGCATCGATCCTTTACTGCAGCAATCGGGCAGCAACCTGCAATATGGCATCAATGAACAACAGATCAGCCGTTCGCAAACACTTATCCGCAGTGCCGGTATGCTACCTAAAACCGGTGTATTTGCCGAGAATGAAGACTTACGCCCCAGTGACAACAAAGGCATCCTGAAAATCGGCGTTACGCAAAGCATTGCCTGGCCGGGATTGTATGCGGCGCAAAAGAAAGTACACAGTGAAGAACTGACCTACTATCAGCTCAATACAAAACAACTCGATGCCGATATCCGGCGACGCACGCGCGCGGTGTATTATCAATTGTGGTTTTTGCAGGATAAGGAAAAATTATTTGCGCGGCTGGATAGTTTGTACCGCTCGCTTGCGCAGGCCGCCACCCTTAAAGTTAAAACGGGTGATAGCCCGGGACTGGACAGTATTGCGGCCAATGTGCGCTTGCAGGAGATCGAAGCGCAACGGCGGCAGGTAATAAAAGACATGGAAATTCAACAACGTGCGCTTCAGCAACTGCTCAACACTGCCGTGGTTTATCTCGCCGAAGACAGGCAACTGGAAAAGCTGACACCGCTCGGTGCTATCGACAGCCTGCATCCGCTGATGGCATTGCGGCAGCAGCAGATCGCTATTGCAAGCGCCTCGGTAAACGTGACACGCCAAGAAAATAAACCTGAGTTCTCCGGACGTTTTTTCAGCCAGCGTCTCTATGGTGCAAGTGATCCCTTCAGTGGCTTTTCGGTAAGCGCGGCGTTCCCGCTTTTTGGCAGAGGTGCCATGCGGCAGAAGGTAAAAGCAGCGCAACAGGAAGTAGCCGTGCAGCAAAAACAACAGGCTTATCAGCAACAATTATTTGAGACGGAAAAAGAACAGGCCGCAAAAGAAGTAGAGAAAAATAATTCGCTGTTGCAATTCTATGAAAACGCAGGACTGCGGCAGGCTGATGCCATCATCAGTGCAGCAGGACTGGCCTACCGTGCGGGTGAGATCAGCTTCGCAGCATTATCACAATACCTGAGCCAGGCCATCGACATACAACGGAATTACCTGGAGCAATTGAATGCCTACAACCAATCCGTTATTTATTATGATTATTTCCTTCATCCTTAGTTCTCCTTTTATGAAAAAATATTTTTTCCCGATACTGATCCTTTCATTGGCCCTTTTTTCCTGCGGGCAAAAAGACAGCGTTAAGCCTGCAACACCAGCCGTGCAGGAAGAAGAAATACACAGTGAGTTAATCAGCATGACCGGCGAGCAAATCCGCAGTATCGGGTTGCAGACCGGTGCTATTGAAGAAAAACAATTGACTGCATCTCTCCGGACTACTGGTGCGTTGAGAGTGCCGAATCAAAACAAAGCGGTTATCAGCCCCGTGTATGCCGGCATGATCAAAACCCTGCTGGTGCAACCCGGCAGTCATGTGCAAAAAGGGCAGGTAGTGGCCACCATCAGCAATCCAGATTTTTTGCGCACGCAGGAAGATTACCTGACGGTGAATGCACGGATCCGGCTGGCCGAGCAGGAGTACCAGCGCCAGCAGGAACTGAACCAGGGCAATGCAGGTGCCTTGAAAAATCTGCAGGCGGCAGAAGCCGAAAGACAGGCTCTCAATACCAGGCGCCTGGCTTTGGCGCAGCAACTACGGTTGATGGGCATCGATCCGGATAAACTATCCCCAGGCAAACTGGTGTCGGTTCTCTCCCTGCGCACACCGATAGCCGGTGTGGTGAGTACCGTTGCGGCAAAAATGGGCAGTTACGTCGAGGTGAGTACGCCGGTGGCGGAGGTGGTTGACAACAGCCAGTTGCACCTTGATCTTTTTGTATATGAAAAAGACCTGAACAAACTGCGTAATAACCAGCGTATCCATTTTACGATGACCAATAATCCCGGCAAAGAATACGACGCGGAGATTTATTCCCTGGGATCATCCTTTGAAGATGAAACAAAAGCGGTGAGCGTGCATGCGCGTGTGATCGGCGATAAGACCGGACTGATCGATGGCATGAGCATCACGGCGCTGATCAGCCTTGACAAAATCGCAACACCGGCGGTTCCTTCCGACGCCATCATTACGTACCAGGGACAGGATTATATTTTTGTGGTAAGTGAACCCGAAGCGAAGAAAGAAGCAACCGGTCATGGTCACGACCATGAAGAAGATACGCCATCCGGAGAAATTGTTTATTTTAAGAAAGTACCCGTAGCGCGGGGCACAACAGAGGTGGGTTATACGCAGATCACCTTGCTGCAGGAAATTCCTGCCAATGCCCGCATTGTAACAAAAGGTGCGTTTTTTGTATTGGCTAAACTGACTAATTCGGGAGAAGACGCACATGGGCATTGATTACAATTCAAAAGTAAAAAGTCAAAATTCAAAAAGTAGTACGTAGTAAGTATTAAGTAATAAGTTTTAAGTTATAGGTATTTTTTGCGCTTGTGCTTCTTAGGCAGCTTTGCGTGAATCCGCGCGGCTTTCACGCAGAGACGCCAAGTAAAGAAGGCGCAAAGCTGCATTCACTCCCGAGGCTTCGGGATCACCATTCACTATTGACATCAACATGAAAAAAATACAACTGAACATCGATCTGTTGCTACCGGACGTTCCTGATGAAAAAGATGCCTGTGTCCGCCGCATACTGGAAGAATTGAAAGATGAACCCGGATTGGAGAAAGTGCATATACTACCGGCGAAGGACGCACAACCGGCGCAGCTTTGTTTGCACATCGACACGTCGGTCACCACCATCAGGGAAGTGGAAAAAATCGCTAAGGAAGCCGGCGCACGTATCACGGAACGTTATCGCCATCTGTTGCTTGAAGTACGTGGCATCCGCCATCAGCGGCAGACCAGCCTTATTGAAACACAACTACGGAATAATAAAGGAATACTTGGTGCTTCGGTATCGGGTACGGGCAATATCCTGATTGAATACGACAATACGTTAGTCAACCGGGATGAAGTAATGCTGTTGTTGAAAAAAGAGGGCTTGAGTATTGTTGAATCCGCAGCGCAGCAGGCAACGCATGAGCATGAACACGCGCATGGAGAAGAAGGCCATCACCACGGAGGTCCGCTCGGGCCCAACAGTGAGTTATATTTCAGTCTTATCTGCGGGCTGTTTACCGTCGTGGCATGGGCATTGGAAAAATGGGCGGGCGTTCATGCCGGTATTACATTGGCCTTGTTTGGTCTGGCTTACCTGACGGGAGGCTATTATACAGCGAAAGAAGCCGTGCAGACGATCGCCAAAGGCGGATTTGAAATAGACTTCCTGATGCTGGTAGCCGCTGCCGGCGCGGCAATATTGGGAAACTGGTTTGAAGGGGCTTTGTTGTTATTTCTCTTTAGCCTGGGTCATGCGCTGGAACATTTTGCTTTGGAAAAAGCGCGCAAATCCATCGCTTCCCTCGCCGATCTGCGGCCCAAAACAGCCCTCCTTTCTGTAAATGGTCAAATCAAAGAAGTACCGGTTGAAACATTGCAAACCGGAGACATCATTCTTGTAAAGCCACACAGTAAGATCGCAGCAGACGGCGTGATCGTAAAAGGCAGCAGCAGCGTGAACCAGGCGCCTATCACAGGCGAAAGTATGCCGGCAGAAAAAATCGCTGTTCCTGAAAATACAAAAGCAGGCGGTAAAGTATCCGATACACACCGGGTATTTGCCGGCACAATCAACGGTGATGGATCATTGGAAATAAAAGTAACGGCCAAAGCCGCCGATTCTACACTGGCACGGTTAATAAAAATGGTGAATGAAGCACAAACACAAAAATCACCCACGCAACAATTCACCGACCGGTTTGAAAAATATTTTGTGCCTTCGGTATTGATATTGGTGGTATCGCTCTGCTTTGCGTTTCTCGTGGTAGATGAATCATTCCGGGAAAGTTTTTACCGGGCAATGTCGGTGCTGGTAGCGGCAAGTCCCTGCGCATTGGCGATTTCCACGCCGAGTGCGGTGCTGAGCGGCATAGCCCGTGCGGCGCGGGCCGGCGTGCTGATCAAAGGCGGGCGGCCGTTGGAAGACCTGGGCGCCTTGCAGGCGATGGCATTTGACAAAACAGGCACGCTGACCGAAGGAAAACCAAAGCTGACGTTAATCAAAACGCTATCCGGCCAGCTTTCAGAACAGGAATTGCTGCAGATTGCGGTATCCATTGAATCCGGCAGCGACCATCCGCTGGCGCAGGCGGTGGTAAAAGGAGGAAAAGAAAAACTGAATAACGCAACAATCGATGCGGCGGAAGAAGTAAAGGCCATACAGGGAAAAGGTATTCAGGCTATGATCAACGGGCAAAAAATAGCGGCTGGCAATCTTGCTCTGTTTGAAAACGAAAATCCTCCGGCTAATATAACTGATGCAGTGCTTGAAGCGGAAAAAGCAGGAAACACCATCATACTTATCCGGAGAAATGAGGAGTATATCGGTCTGCTGGGATTGATGGATACACCACGCGACGAAGCCAAAGAAACCATTCGCAGGTTGAGAAAAGAAGGAATCCGTACCGTGGTGATGTTAAGCGGCGACAACCAAAATGTAGCGGATGCCGTAGCTGCGCAAACCGGTATTGACGAAGCCCGTGGCGGTTTGCTGCCCGAGCAAAAAGTACAGGCCATGGAAGAATTGGTAAAGCGAGAGAAAAAAGTGGCGATGATCGGCGACGGTGTCAATGATGCGCCGGCGATGGCACGCAGTACAGTGGGCATTGCCATGGGTGCAGCGGGAAGCGATGTGGCTTTGGAGACCGCCGATGTTGCCCTGATGGGTGATCGTTTGTCATTATTGCCTTTTGCAGTGGGACTGAGCCGCAAGTCGCGGCAGATCATCCGGCAGAACCTGATCATCAGCCTTGGGATGGTGGCCTTGCTGGTGCCGCTCACCATTGCCGGAGTGGCTACTATCGGACCGGCAGTGATGGCGCATGAAGGGTCTACGTTGGTGGTGGTGATGAATGCGTTGAGGCTGCTCGGGTATGATTCAAAAGCGTGAATGGTGAATGGTCAATTGTGAATAAGTCAATAGGTCAATAAGTGAATAGGTTTTTCAATGCACTCCGTGGTTCCTGTCCTCTTACAATCCTATACCCTATACCCTATGCCTTAGCCCGAAGCTTCGGCCCGAAGTTTCGGGCCGAAGTCTTAGGAGTGAATAAGTCAATAGGTCAATAAGTGAATAGTTTTTCCAATGCACTCCGTGGTTCCTGTCCTCTTATAACCCTATACCCTATGCCTTACACCCTATGCCTTACACCCTATGCCTTAGCCCGAAGCTTCGGGCCGAAGTCTTGGGAGTGAATAAGTCAATAGGTCAATAAGTGAATAGTTTTTCCAATGCACTCCGTGGTTCGTGTCCTCTTACAATCCTATACCCTATGCCTCATACCTTACACCTTACACCTTACGCCTCACACCTCATATCTTCTATCTTATGTCTTTTTCGGCTTTGAAAAACGGGCATTCATCGAAAAGCGGGGGCAACTCATCGAAATTCTGAAAAACAGGCAGCTTATCTTCTTTTCTTTGAACTGGTTTAGAGGGCTAAAAGACAGGGCTGAGCAACCTTTCCAGGTCATTCAGCCCTTCTTGCTTTAAAGTCAAAAGTAAAAAGTCAAAAGCGGGAATGCCAATGCGTGAACCGTGACTAATGACGGTGCCCGTTCACGCAAAGACGCTTAAGGAGCAAAGGCGCAAAAGCCTTATATTTCTGGCCTATAACCTATCACCTACTACCTATCCTTCGACAGGCTCAGGAACCATAACGGCTGTTTCAACCTTACACCTTATACCTTATACCTTACACCTTATACCTTAGCCCGAAGTGTCGGGCCTTACGCCTTACGCCTCATACCTTGCTGCGAATTCCTTCGCAAATTCTTCCAGCTTAATGGCTTCTGTTACCGGTGCGCCCTGTTTGATAAAATCGGCGGGAATGATTCCTTTGCGGAAACCTGCGCCCATCTCCGTATACAGGCCGGCAATTTCTTCGGGAACGCCCGCAGCTTTCATTCCTTCCAGTGATTGTTCATCGGTGAATTCAACCCAGGGAAGTCCGGGTTTGCCTACCGCCGTGCCGAGTGCCGTGGCTACTTCAGCCGCTGTACGGTAATCGCTCACCACATACCGTATCTCATGACCATTGCCCGGCTCCAGCAAAGCTTTGGCCGCCGCTGCGGCTATGTCGCGGGGATGAACCAGCGGAATTTTGGTAACCGCCGGATAATTGCCGCCAAGGATACCCTGGTGTTTGATCAGCGGAATATCATTGTATGAATTGATATAAAAATAACCGGCACGCACGTAAGTAACAGACACATCTTTCAATTGCCGGTAACTTTGTTCCACGGCATACAAACCACCGATCGGACCATTACCTTCGGAAAGATCGGCGCCGACACTGCTCAGCATCACCACACGTTTAACACCACTGCGACGTATGGCTTCGGCCAGCGCCTCACCGGCAGCAGCGGTATGGGCTTTAATGTTTTGCCCGCCAAGATTGGGCGGCGTCATCGTATAAACAGCGTCGGCACCGGTGAAGGCCCGGGTCAGGAAACCCGCGTCATCGATGGCTCCGATGGCCGCTTTTGCACCGAGCGCTTCAATATCGCCGCGGCGGGCATCCTGGCTGCTGATAACTGTTACGTCGTGACCGCCTGCGATGAGTGTCTGTGCCAGTGGTTTGCTGATATTACCGAGCGAACCTGCAATTGTAATTTTCATGTTATTTATTTGTTTGATTGAAAAGCAAAGCTAACTTTGTACTTACTTTTTTACAAGTACTTACCCCAAAGTATGTATCATGGCAGCAGTGAAAGCACAATCAACTATTCAGGCCAATAAGCGTATTGCCCAGGCCGAATGCCCGGTGACCTATGTAATGGAAAAGATCGGCGGCTATTGGAAACCGATCATCCTGTATCATCTCGCGGCGGGTGACAAACGCTACAGCGAATTGAAAAAAGCTATTCCCGCCATCACGGAGAAAATGCTGATTCAGCATCTTAAACAATTGGAGCAGGACAACCTTGTGATCCGCGAGGCGCGACCGGTGGTGCCGCCCTATGTCAGTTACCGGCTCACCGCTGCAGGACATGGATTGCAACCGGTGATCCGTGCCATGGCAGAGTGGGCTTTTAAGGATATCAAAGGAAGTTTTAAAGAAAAGGCGGCGCGCAAATCAAAAGCGGCCATTGCTGCGTGAGGGATAGAAAGGGGAAGTACCGGCTTTAGCCGGTACCGAAGCACTGCATAGCCCGGCCGCGCCGCAGGCGCGGACACGCCCAAAAAAGAAAACCAACTATTATTTACCCTTCCATGCAGTACCAGACTTTTTCCCCATCACCCGCTCTTGCTGAGCTGATCGATTGTTACTGGACACTCGATGACGCAGCGGATAGCCCGGCGGCGAAACAAACCATCGTACCCGATGGTCGCATGGAAATGATCTTTCATCTCGGTGATCTGTATCAACAGTACCTGCCGGACAATACCAGCATCATTCAGCCGCGCTCCTTTGTGATCGGGCAACTTACGCGTCCTTTGACGATCAAACCCACGGGCAAGACGGCTATTTTCGCCGTTCGGTTTCAATACGAAGGCTTACTTCCCTGGCTTACAGTTCCTTTGAAGGAACTCGAAAATCGCGCAGTCGCGCTTGAGCAGTTGTATGGCGAAGAAGGCTTGCTGCTGGAGCGGCAAATACAGGCAGCTTCGTCGGTGCATGACCGTATCGCAGCGTTGGAGATTTTTTTGAATAACCGGCTGGGATCAACCGATGAAATTGTGACAAGGGCGGTGGATACGCTGCTCGAAGCAAACGGCCAGGTAATGGTAAAAGATATTTGTCAGCCCCTGCCCATCGACCGGCGTCAACTCGAACGCCGCTTTTCGGCAAGTGTGGGATTAAGTCCCAAACAACTCGGGCGGATCATCCGTTTTCAGTCCGTGATCCGCCGCCTGCTCGACGGGCAATTTTCTTCCTTTACAGCACTGGCTTACGACGGGGAATATTATGACCAGGCGCATTTTATCCGCGACTTCAAAGAATTTACGGGTTACACGCCGCGCGAATTTTATGGTGACAACCTCCGGATGTCGTCTTTATTTTACGGTACACAGGACTGATGACGCATTTGTACAATTCGATCTGCGTACTATTTCTTCTTTTTACCAAACCAAAAAAGAACGCATTTTATGAAAAGAAGTCATTTCGCTTTTACGCTCCTCGCCTGCCTGTTGATGCCGTTTATGCACAACCATACCCATCCCGCTGAATGGCTTACCGGCACCTGGGAATACAAAACCGCGAGAGGCAGTATTTTTGAAACATGGGAAACAGCCAACGACAGCCTGCTGCTCGGCCGCTCTTATCGTTTGCGCGAAAAAGATACGCTGCCAATGGAAAGGATCCGGCTGGTCAGAGAACGCGACAGCCTTTTCTATATTCCAACCGTTCAGGACCAAAACGGCGGACAGCCGGTTCGCTTTGCGGCCACAGTCGTAAAGGACAATGAGTTGTTGTTTACCAACCCTGCGCATGATTTTCCGCAGTGGATCTCTTACAAACTAATCCGTCCCGATTCGCTGGTAGCGTCGATCGGTGGCACCCTGCAGGGCCAGGAACGCAGGCAGGTATTTCCCATGAAAAAAATCCGTTGAGCCGGCCCTTCGTTGCCCGTAACGCTTCATTCGCCGGAAATAATTAATCGTTCGCAGATATCTTTTGTACAGGCTACCGCATTGGGCGCTATTTGTACTAAAAAAAAGATGATCAGCGCATTAAAAACATTGCCGGCCTGGATAAAAGTCTCCGTTTATTTTGTTCTTCTCTGGTTGGGCACCCTGCTGGCCGGCGCCGTAACCGTTCTGAATGACTTCTCGTTTTTCCTGGCCATAGCAGTGGTGGTGGCCATGGCATTTACCGGTTCCCTGCGTAAGGCAACAATTGGTTGCGGTTTCTTTCCGCAACGCCGGCAACATTTACTGCAATTTGCCGCGGGACTGGCTTGCGGGATTTGCATGCTTTTAGTTACCGTATTCATCACTCTTTTGTTGACGGGTGACAGTTGGCAGGTAAACCATCATCCCTCCTTTCCTTTTATTTTGCTCACATTCGCCTTCTGTCTCTGGTCGGCTTTTGTGCAGGAAGCTGTGTTCCGCGGCTTCCCCTTCCAGGTGATGCTGCAACGTTATGCCCCCTGGATTGCACAACTGACCATTGCCCTTCCTTTCGGCCTTATGCATGTGAAGCAAGGCATGGGTAGCGAAGAAATTTTCATCACCATGCTTTGCACGGGAATGGGTTCTTTGCTATTTGGCCTCGCTTACATCCGGACGCGCAACCTGATGCTTCCGATCGGTTTGCATTGCGGTTGGAATTACGCACAGGCGCTGATACCCCGAACGCAGCCTGGTACCACACCCGATAGTCTTGTTACTGTTTCCGGCAATATTGCGGATTACACTTTTCTGAATATCATAGCTCCTTACTTATTGGTAGTATCCCTCGCTATCGGATTGTTGCTGGTTATGGGCCGGAACAACCGTCAACCTCAATCCTCAACAGTAGTTTGATATGCCTGTCCCTATTGCCAATAACACCAGGGTATTTTTACGTGTCATCGCCTTTTACCTGCTGACCGTATTCGTGTTCGTTGCCACAGACAGCCTCGCCTCAACAGGTATAACCAGGAATATCAGGCTCCTGTTGGCTGTGGCAGGCACGCTCGTACTTGTTTACTTTTTCTGCAGGACGGAGCCGTTATCCATGCGCGATGCGGGTTTGATACCTGACGCAAAAACCATTTACCGCCTCAGTGCGGGTATGGGGGCAGGGCTGGGGATGGCGGCCATTCAGCTATGGGCACTAAAAACATGGGGACATATAACCATCACGGCCAATGCACTGCCGGCTTCCGTAGTGATGAGCTATGTATTGCTCTTTTTGTTGCTTGCACTGCGGGAAGAAATTGTTTTTCGTTCCTACACACTTCAGACGTTATGTCGTACGGCGGGCCCTGTACCCGGGCAACTCTTTATCCTGGTTATTTTTGTATTGGAACATCTGCTGGGAGGAATGAACCTAATTACGGCAGTTATCGGATCCGGGACAGGAGCCCTGCTGTTCGGTATAGCCGCTGTAAAAAGCAAAGGTATTGGCTTGCCGCTGGGCCTGCATTTTGGCTGGAATACCGGACAATGGTTGTGGGGCCTAAAAAATATGCCTGGTTGTACCATCATCTCTGTTGAAAAAGGTTATGCGCTGCAGGCGGAAATAATCGGACTAAGCGCTTTTTTTATCACAGCCACCATAACCATTTTGTTCATCTATCTTTATTACAGAAAAAATACAGACGGCAATGCCGTGCCGGCAAAAAGAAAAGTAATATGACTATTTCCTTCCTGCATAATCCCGGCTTCAGACAGCGATTGACCATGCATGTGCTGTTCTGGATACTATTCTTTGCGGCACGTCTGTATCTAACGGCCATCACGTTCAATGTATACAGCCAGTTTCCTTTTTCGCTCACGATACTGTTGATAATGGCCAATACCCTTTTTGCCGCCGGTGTTTACTACTTCATCATTTACCTGCTATGGCCGCTTGTTCTGAAGAAAAAATACCTGCTGGGGTTTCTTACGATGGCAGCGGCAGTGATGATTTACACTGTTGCAGACGCATGGACCGAAAAGCAGTTGATAACAGCATGTAGTCCCTGCCTGGCTGATCTCCGGCTGACACAACCGGCGTACTACGGTTTGATCACGTCTGACCTGATTAGTATATTTCTTAAACGTTTTGTTACACTAGGTACTCCTGTATCACTGCTGCTGATGCTGAGTATTCCTCTCTGTATTAAATTCGCGCTGAACGGATGGCGGCAACAAACGAAAGCATTGCAGTTGGCCAAAGAAAATATTGAACTGGAATTTAATTTTTTGAAAGCGCAATTAAATCCGCATTTCCTGTTCAACTCGATGAACAATATCTATGGCCTTATTCTATCCGGCAAACAGGAAAAATCGGCGAGCCTGGTGACACGTTTATCGGATTTGCTGCGCTACCTGCTTTATGAATCCAACAAGCAATACATGCCGCTCGGTCGTGAAATCAAACTGATGGCGGATTACGCGGAATTGGAAAGGGTACGGTTAAATTATACAACACTGGAGTTTACCCACTCGATCGATCAGCACTCTTACCGGATCGCCCCTATTCTCTTCATGCCCTTGCTGGAAAATGCATTTAAATTTTGCCCCGATCAACCGGGATCGTTTATACTCATTCATCTTGAAGTACAGAAGGCCGGACTTTATTTCAGTGTCACCAATACCATTTCTCCCGATTATCAACCTGAAACAGCCGGAGGCATCGGGTTGAACAATCTCAATAAAAGACTCAACCTTTACTATTCCGGACTTCATTATTATGAAGTGAGGACCACCAGCGATACGTATACGGCAACTATTCAATTAACGCTGACATGAAACCAATCAAATGCCTGATAATAGACGATGAACCGATTGCGCGTGACGTGTTGAAAGTGCATATCTCGAAGATGCCCGAACTTGAACTGATACAGGAATGCCGCAACGCTGCTGAAGCAACGGAAACCTTGTACGAACACGAAATAGATCTGCTTTTTCTTGATATCCGCATGCCGGTGATTACGGGTACGGAATTCCTGCGTTCGTTGCGGAACCCGCCGCTCGTGATTTTTACAACCGCCTACGATAATCATGCGGTGGAAGGATTTGAGTTAAATTCTGTCGACTACCTGTTAAAGCCGATCAGTTTTGAACGTTTCTACCAGGCCGTGCAACGCGTGCGCGAACGGTTGCAGCTTCATGCAAAACCGACGCCGGTTCAAACCGATCATTTTTTTCTCCGGCAAAATTTAAAGCTGATAAAAGTGGTTTTCGCAGACATCGACTATATACAGGCGGAGCGTGATTTCTGTTCGCTGTACCTGCATAATGGCAAACGGCTGTTGGCGGGTATGCAACTGAAAACTTTTGAAGAAATGTTGCCCGCTACATCCTTCATGCGCGTGCACCGTTCCTACATCGTACAATTGTCGCGGATCAATGCCATCAATGGCAATACGCTTGAAACCGGCACTGCAGCCATTCCTTTGGGAAACAGCTACAGGGACGATTTCTTCCGGCGGATAAAAACGGGTTAGTTATTTAGTCGCATTCATTTGCTGCTCCCATACCAGTTTGCCTGTCTTATCAAAATACCGGACGCCGGTAAAATGGGTTTTATTCTGAAACAATTCCCCTTCTTTGGAGGCCATGCCGATTCTCATGGAACCTTTTTCATCGCCGATGATCAGCGCTTTGCTGCCATCTTCGAGACAGGTAAGGTGCATCGCCTCACCGGAATCGTCATCCAATCCGATGACGGGTCTTGATTTGCCGTCTTTAGTAGTGTTAACGCCGGCACCGCCGCGCTCCCAGCCGTCCTGTGTGTTCCACAAAATACCGGTGGAGCGGAACATGCGTACGCCCACATTGGCGTCGGAAAGGTTGTCGCCCACCTGCACTACATCAAAGCCTTTGTCGTTCATGAATACAATCCCCTCAGCGGAATTTTTATAGGCTGCATACCACTTCATGTATTGATTGGGATCGCGGAATTTGCTTGCCCAGAATTTTCTTACCAGCGCGGTATCTGTTCGCACGCGGTCTTTGGAAGGAGGAATGGGCGCTCCGATCAGAATGCGGTCGCGGCCGGTTTCATCTTCAATGATGATACCCTTGGCCCTGATCAATCCGAACTTGTTTTCTCTGACAAAACTCAATGTCAGCAAGCCCGTAATCAACAAACAGGCCGATACCGCCACAACGGTTTTCAGTCTTTTATAATTTCTTTTCAGTTCCTGTAATTGCTGCAATACGTCTTTGTCCATCATAATAACTTGTTTTAGTTGGTTTGATGGTAATACGTTTGAAACGCAGCTTTGTAACAAGAGCAAAAATCCCGAAAGCGGATAGATACAGGGATATAACTATGAGCGACAGATAACGTCTGATGGAAGACCATTAAACGTCATCGGGTGATTTTTCTTTGTTCCATTTTGTTGGCGGTCGACTTTTGAAAGTCTTCGCGGCACTCTTTGAGTGCTTCATCGTAACCTGCGCGGTCCCTGAAAGCAGCGGGATTGTAGCGGGCGCCGGGTTTGTGCTTTTTGTGCAGGTCGAACTGACCGGCGTGTGAAGCCACCCATATATCGAAATTAAGCGCCTTCATGGCATCCAGCGTGTAAGCGTAATCTTCTGCTATGTGGGGATAGGCGGGAATATCGTTGAAATGTTTATCAGTAACAATCGTAGGGATGTTGGCAATAAGGACACGCCAGGTTTTTTGTTCGTCTTTAACGTCAAGCAGGAAACTACAGGAGCCTTGCGTATGACCTGGATGGTGCAAGATTTTAAGGTGGTTATTGCCGAGGCTGACCGTATCGCCGTCGTTGAGTAGTTTATCGATACGTACAGGCTGAAAAGAGGGGTTCTCTCCGCCCAATGCATAATCCGACGTACCGCCGTCGACCACTACTGCCGAATCGCCCCGGTCGACAAAGAATCGGGCGCCGGTCATGTCCTGAATGACGGCCATGGCACCGAGGTGATCATAGTGTGCCTGCGTTGTCAATAATATTTTTATATCACTGAATTTAAAACCGAGTTGCTCCACATTTTTCCGGATCATGCCGGCTGAAGCCGCCAGTCCGGTATTGATCAGGATATGTCCCTGCAGGGAAGTAACCAGGTAGCAGGCCAGATCATAGGTGCCCACATAATACAGGTTGCCCGCTATGCGGAATGGAGCATAAGGTTTGGCCCAGTCCTGTGTGTAGGGCTTGGGTTCTTTCACGGTCTGGGCTTGCGATGAATGGCAACAACCACATAAAATCAGGATAAAAAACAACAAACGTATCATGCCATAAAACTATTGGATTTCATTAATTCAGCACCGATTGTTGATAATATTTCTTTCTTTATCTTTCATAAAACTTGTGTGTATGAGCACCAATGCGGATCCCGGTAAAAATGAGCTGGAGCTGTTCCTTGACGGATTTCCGGCCTTGGCAGATTATAGATTGAAATTGATAGACGAATTGCAAACAATTGCTTTTCCGAAAGGAAGTATACTGATCCGGGAAGGGCAGCCCAGTCAATCGTGAATGGTGAATCGTCAATAAACAGCCCGGGATGTACACTGTCTTACTCACAACTTATTACTTAAAACCTATTACCTTATACCGTTTAGAAAAATGCATACCGGAAAACGCTTTACCCCACTCGAATTTGCCAAATGGACACGCAAGGATACTTACTGGATGTTACTGCTGGCCACAGTGCCGACTATTCTTTATGAACTCGGACTTAAATTCCTGGCCATACCGCTGGCGCCGGTAGCGATACTCGGCACATCGGTTGCCTTCATTGTAGGGTTTAAAAACAATGCCAGCTACAGCCGTCTATGGGAAGCACGGCAGATCTATGGTTCCATCATCAACGACAGCCGCAGTTTTGCTTACACCTTACGCGATGCATTGGGCACCGATAACAACAACATCATTCAACGGATGTTTTACCGGCACTTTGCCTGGCTGACAGCCCTGCGTTATCAATTGCGCGAACCCCGTACCTGGGAAAACATGCAGCGCAACAGCAACAAAGAATTTCAAAAAGAACATTACAATATACCCGAGTGGCAAACCAAACTGGAAGATGAATTGCCCAAGCTTCTTTCCCCGGAAGAAAGCCAGTACATTCTTTCCAAAAAGAACCGTGCTACACAGCTCACGGCACTTCAGTCGGAAGAACTGGCAGCCCTGAGACAAAAAGGACTGATCAACGATTTTCAATGGACACAGTTGCAGCAGGGACTGATGAAGTTTACCGACGACCAGGGCCGCGCGGAAAGGATCAAGAATTTCCCTTATCCCCGTAACTTCTCTTCCATCGCCACATACCTGCTTTTTATTTTTGTGGTGATGGTACCGTTTGGACTGCTGCGTGAGTTTGACAAACTGGGAACAGGTACTTTTCTGGAAGGCTATTCCATCTGGCTCAATATTCCATTCTCCGCCGTTGTTACCTGGGCCTTCCACACCCTCGATTCGGTGGGTGAAAGTTCCGTCAACCCGTTTGAAGGCAGTGCGAACGACGTGCCCATTACGCAGATCAGCCGCACGATAGAGATCGATATGCGCGACATGCTGAATGAAGCTGCCCTACCCGCACCGGTATTGCCGGAGAATAATATTGTTTTGTAAATCAGTAGTGCCGGATCTTTTCTTCCTCGATATCGATGTGATGAAGATATTTCCTGATCAGGTCTTCATCCATATGTCCGTCGGTCTTGTTGCGTTCGAGCAGCCACTTGCGTTGGGCATCGAGGACTTTTAAATAAATACTGCGTGTAGCAACAGGCATAACGGGATCCGAATCGTCACGGCTTTTTTCACGCCACTTCGTCGCCATGTGTGCCAGCATCGGATGATCTTTCAACTCATGTTCGTGATTGGCCGAGAGATATTCCAGTGAACTGCGTGCCAGTTCCCGCCGGATCAACACCTCTGCAGCTTCTTCGTCACCATAATCGTCGTAATAAGACGGCAGTTTGATCGCTTTGATCAGATAGGGCAAGGTCAGGCCCTGCAGCAGCAGCGTTACAAGAATCACGACAAACGTGATAAACAGAATAAGGTTGCGGTGCGGGAAGGGCACACCCTCCGATATATACACAGGTATGGACAATGCCGCGGCAAGCGATACCACGCCACGCATGCCTGTCCAACCCAATAAAAACGGACCGCGCAAACCCGGACTTCTTGCATCCGCCACGGTAATAAAATTACGCATGATCAGCGTGGTCACAACCGCACCAAAGGCGGAAAGTATACGGGTAACGATCAGCACGGCCGTCACGATCAGTCCGTAACCGATGGCCTCATTCATCGCCACGCCTTCTGTTTTCAGTCCGTCGGTAATCTCCGGCAGGTCAAGCCCGATCAGCAGAAACACCAACCCGTTTAATATAAAAGCCAGGCTTTCCCACACGTTTACGCCCCGCAACCGCGACGCGCTGCTGAGAAAGAGATGCCGTTTGTTGGACAATAACAATCCGCCACTCACCACAGCAAGCACACCTGAGCTATGCACTTCTTCTGCCGCGATGTACATTGCATAAGGTGTTACAATCGTAAGAATAATATCCATGCTGGCATCTGTCGGCAGGTATTTATGCGCCTTCATGAAGATCAGTCCCACCACTATACCAATCCCCACACCGCCGATTACCATCCACGCAAAATCCAGCGCGGCATCGTACCAGATGAATTGTCCGGTAGCCACTGCCACCAGCGCAAAACGGAAAATGATAAGCGAAGATGCATCGTTCAGCAGGCTCTCGCCTTCCAGGATGGAGGAAACGCGTTTGGGTACTTTTACAAACCGCAGAATGGCGCCGGCGCTCACGGCATCCGGTGGAGATACGATACCACCCAGGAGGAAACCGAGCGCGAGGGAGAAACCGGGAATGAAATAATTTGCCACGAAAGCCACCGATAATGCGGTAAAGAACACCACTACAAAAGCAAAACTTCCGATGATGCGCCGCCAGCGCCACAGTTCTTTCCAGGAAATGGCCCAGGCGGCTTCGTATAAAAGAGGTGGCAGAAAAATAATAAAAATCATTTCCGGATCGATGTGCAGTACCGGCACGCCCGGAACGATGCTGATGAGCAATCCCGCCACGACCAGTAAAACAGGATATGCAATTTTCAATTTATTGGCCAGCATGATGAGCAGGACGATCGCTACCATCATGGCGAGGTACAGGTGAAAATGTTCTACCATCGGGGTGTTTGTGTGTTTATACCCTAAATTTAAGGGATTAGCCGATGCAGAAAAGTGGCAGACTTATTTTTTGACTTCAGGCGTATTACGACCATTCACCAATTTTTTGTGCTTCCGGCCCCAGGTATCGAGTTGTGCGATCAATGGCGCGAGATCCTTTCCGATTTTGGTCAGTTCATATTCCACGCGGGGTGGTACTTCGGCAAATACGGTCCGTTTTACGATCTGCTGTTGCTCCAGTTCCCGCAGTTTCAATGTAAGCATGCGTTCGGTGATGCCCGGTATTTTCTTCCTCAGTTCACCGAAACGGTGTTTTCCTAAAATAAGATAAGAACAGATAGCCAGTGTCCACTGCGTACCCAATATGCTGGCCGCGTACACTTCGGGGCAGGCATCGTTCATTATTTTCCTGTTCTCAAAATTGGTCGAGCTTTCCTTTACTTGTCCCATTACTTACTTTTTTTATAGTACCCTACAATCGGCTGCAAAGATACCGGAAGCAGGGCAACCGCTGTAATTTTGCGCTATGAAAACGCTGATCATCATCACCCATCCCGACATCACCCATTCGGTTGTTAATAAAAGATGGATGGAGGAATTAAGAAAATATCCCGGCGAGTTCAGGCTTCACCATCTCGACATCACTTATCCCGATGGCATCATCGATGTGGCCGCTGAACAGGAGCTCGTGGAACAATTTGACCGCATCATATTCCAATTTCCTTATTATTGGTTTTATGCGCCGCCGATGCTGAAGAAATGGTTCGACGAAGTATTGCTGCGCGGATGGGCCTATGGCAGCAAAAGCGGTTACAAATTACAGGGTAAGAAAATTGCATTGGCGATGAGCCTTGGTGTGGAGGAGGAAGAATATGCTCCCGGCGCGCGTTATCGTTATGACCTGAAAACATTGACCGCGCCTTTTGAACTGACCTTTGATTATGTAAAAGCAGATTACCGTCCATTTTTTGCTTTCTACGGGCTGGAGTATAATTTATCTGACGAGCGGCTGGAGCAGAGTGTGGTGGATTACCTGGACTACTTGAGAAAATTTTGATCAGCACAATTGCCCGTTATTTTTTTCAGCCACTCTTTGCATCCCCGCCTGCAATCCTCTGCCGATCATTTGCCCATAGCCATCATCCGGCAAAAACGATTGACAGGAAAGGCCGGCCTGGTAATATAATGCCGCCTTTTCAAACTCGCAGAGATCTTCGTAACATTTGCCGACATTCAGGTAAAGAGAAGGCAAAACTGCTTTTACCGTGTCATCCTTTATTTGTAATGCGTGCTGCAGGGCAAGCATATCCCAGGTTAATTTTCCTGCTACATCCGGCTGCTGCCTTGCAACATAATGCGCTGCCGTGAATTTTTCAACATCATCCTTGGCCTTTTCCCATGCTTCGCTGAACAACTGCGCAGCTTCCGCGGGTTGGCCCTTCCCTTCCATTTCCATGCCCTTTGCGCAAAGCCGGACGATCTCGTTTTCCTGGTTAAAATGCATACCTGAAAGTTACCAAACTGCCGGAACCAGCAAAGCCGATATGGACCGGGACAAATATTTTGCAGATGAAAAACTGCCACGCAAGGAGGAATCGCTGCGCGGGCTGCCGATTGTTTTGTACCTTCTGCCACAAATCCGCTTAATCTTTTTCAACGATGGAAAAAAAAGAAAAAACACCCTTCTGGAAAAAATTAGGTCCGGGACTTATCACCGGCGCCAGCGACGACGACCCGTCGGGTATTGCCACTTACTCGCAGGCCGGAGCACAATTCGGGCTTACCACGCTCTGGACTGCGCTGATCACCTTTCCCCTGATGGCAGCCATACAGGAAATGTGTGCACGCATCGGACTGGTGACATCCGAAGGCCTAACCGGTACTTTGAAAAAATATTATTCCAAACCTGTTTTATACCTCATGCTGGTATTCAGCTTTCCGGCGATCGTTATGAATATTGGTGCGGATATAGCAGGTATGGGAGCAGTCGGCAACCTGTTGTTCCCGTCTGTTGAGGCTAAATATTTCAGCGTCGTTTTTACCATCGTTTTACTTATCCTGATTGTATACCTGCCTTACCGGCGTATTGCCGTTATTCTGAAATATCTCTGTATTGTTTTACTGGTTTACCTCGTGGTACCCTTTCTTGTAAAGCAGGACTGGCCTGCAGTATTACGTGCAACCTTTGTTCCGTCCATTCATTTCAACAAAGATTTTATTGCCATTTTCGTCGCAATCCTGGGCACCACTATCTCGCCATATCTTTTCTTCTGGCAGGCAACAATGGAAGTTGAGGACATGAAACACCGGCAACAGCAGGTGATCGTAGACAAACAACTGATAAGGGAAATGAAAGCAGACGTAAACGCCGGGATGTTGTTCTCTAATGTTGTCATGTGGTTCATTATCCTCACCGCAGGAACCGTGTTATTCAAGGGAGGCATACACCAGATCGATACGGTTGAACAGGCAGCAGAGGCACTTAGACCGTTAGCCGGAGAATATGCATACTGGCTGTTCTCTCTTGGTGTAATAGGTACGGGATTGCTGGCCATCCCGGTATTGAGCGGCTCACTTTCCTATATTTTTTGCGAAACCTTCGGATGGAAGGAAGGACTTGACAAAAAATTTCATGAAGCCCGCCCTTTTTACCTGATCATTGCCGTGTCATTGGTGTTGGGATTATCACTGGACTACATAGGCATTACGCCCATACAAGCTTTAATTTATTCGGCCATCCTGTATGGATTAACAGCACCTGTACTGATTGCTATTATTCTCCATATCTGTAACAACAAAAAAGTAATGGGCCGGTTTACCAACAACCGCCGCTCCAACATCCTTGGCATAATTACGCTTGTATTGATGAGTTTTGCGGCCGTGGCGCTGTTGTATTTCCAGTTTTTCTAGTTGAGCCCGGATACTTATGGTATTAATCCCAAACATATTTCCAGGCACCGTCCGGTTGTTTCTTCCATACGGTATGAAACACGCCGTGGTAAGATTTTTCTTTACCATCCGCATCGGTGATCACCCAACGGTATTTTCCATAAGTGGAAGCCATCGTACCATCTGCGGATATCTCCACTTTATCCGCTGCCCAATAGCCCTTTGCTTTGTTTTGCTGCCCCTGGTTGTAAAAATGATAAATAGCATCCGGCCCATAAATCAGGCTGTCCTTTTCCCTTTTTATAACCGCATCCGGCGATGCATATTTACGGAAAGCGAAGGCCGCGCCATGCTGATTGAGATCTGCGGAGAATGATAATTCCATTTGCCTTACCTCCTCCTTTCTTTTTTCTATTTCACCTGCCGGTAGTTGTGCCTGCAACGCATGAGAGATCAGTAGCAATGCACCTGCGCAAATGAGCCTGGTTCTTTTTAAGCATACCATTGTTGACAATTTTAAATGATAAAATAGTACCGGGCAAATGCGGCAGAAAGGAGACTTTGAGCGTGTAGTTGGTGCGAATGTAGTAAACGGCTTTAATAAATAAAAGCAAGGTCAATAAATGGTTTGTAAAGGCCATTGTTATGACGACGAACTACGCAAAACATCCACGAAAGAGAGCCGGACGCGATAAAAGGTTCCCCGAGGTCCGACTGAAGTACGCCCGCTGTTGGAGATGACGTCGTCATCTTGACCATACATACAAGCGGTATAACGGGTAAATACAAATAAAAAAGGCGCATAAAAAATGCGCCTTGAAAGCAAAGAAAGGGCTACATCATTTAACCGCAAAGGAATAGACCGCTACCCTAACATTTTTTCCAGTATCATTTTTAACGTGTCGTGATCCGGATCTTTTACCAATATCTTTCCATTGGCATCCAGCAGGAAAGTGGACGGATAGGCACTTATCTTATACAATTCTGCCGCTTCGTTGCGAGGCTTCAGATCCGATAGTTCTTTCCATTCGAGTTTGTCGTCGCGGATTGCTTTGATCCACTTCCCGCGGTCCTGGTCAACCGATACACTTACGACCTCAAAGCCTTTATCACGCCACGCAGCATATACTTCCCGCAGCTGTTTGTTCTCTACACGGCAGGGCTTGCACCATGAAGCCCAGAAATGCAGCAATACGATTTTTCCTTTGTATGCAGACAATGAGGTAAGAGCGCCGGTAGTATCGGGTTGTGAAAAATCGGGAGCGGCCATGCCGGGAAGTAATAAAAGTTTCTGGTCAAGATCGGCTACCAGTTTTTGTCCGGCTGCTGACTTTTTCAGCGATGGGTCCAGTCGTGCATAAAGATCCTTCACGGCTTGAATTTCAGGCTCCGTTTCTGCACCGCCCGACATGGCTTGCAGTTCACTCAAGGCCACGGGAGAAGCGGGATATCCTGCCACAAATGCTTCGAGGGCTTTCCAGAAGGGAAGATCAGTAAAAGCCATCGTATCCTTTGGTGGTGTTGTCTTTAACTTTTCGTCGAGTATGCGGGAGTATTGTGCATATTCGCGGTTGAGTACGGTTCCTTTAACTTCTGCCGTTGCGGCCGAATCTTTACTCGTGAGTTGCACCACGCTGCTGTCGATAAAGAAAAACAGCTCGTCATAAGGCCAGGTTGCTTTCTGGCCGTTGCGGCTCAGCAATAACGACACCTTGGCCGGAAATACCGCTTTGCCCCTGTACTCGAAAGCACCTTCCTTCAATGTACAGGAATCGAAATAGGCTTTGTCTTTCGATCCATACCGGATGTACACTTTGGCGGGCTGGGGATGTTTGCCTAATTGCCCTTTTATAACAAAAGCCTGTTCTTCCTGCGCCTGTGCAATGATCGTGCTGCTCAACAGCGCCAGTACTGCAATTACTTTTTTAATTATATCCTGCATTTTGTGTAAGATTTGGATTAATAGTTATTTCTGATATTGGCAGTGGCAGCAAGGTATCCGTAGCCTGCCATGATCCGCCTTTGGCCGCCGATACGCCGGAAGGCCCGCGCATTAAAGGGTCTAACTGCCCGGTTCTTTTCAGGTCAAACCAGCGATGCCCCCATTCCGTAAACAATTCTACACGTCGCTCCTGCATCACGGCGGCTAGCATGGCGGCGGGTGTTTGCGCGCCTGCATAATCGGCAAGCCCTGCACGGCGGCGGATAGCATTGATGTCATCTACCGCTGTGGTTTTTGCCTGCCGTGCCCGCGCCTCCGCACGGATCAGGTATTGCTCTGCCACGCGTAATAGCATTGAATATTCTGTAACGGCCGATCCCCGCTGGTTATTTTTATATTTTGCCGGATAATAATACCGCGTGGTTCCCACATTAATAAATCTTATCCAATTGAGGTAACGTTTGTCGCTGGTTTTATCCTCGAATGCATTTTCCAGTCGCGTACTGATGGCTACGTGATGCAGAAAACCCGGTGCCTGCGTCAGCGTAAAAAAATAACCCTCGAGTGTATTGGTGATAGCCGGATGTACCGATGGCATCTGCCAGATGGCTTCCGTACTGTTTTTCAGAAATACCTGGTTCATATCGGTTTTTAATTCATACCCTGCCGCATTGATCACTTCGGTTGATTGAATCTCCGCATTAGCCCAGTCACCTTTATAAAGATAAGTTCTTGCCAGCAGCGCGGTAGCCGCAATCCTGTTCGGACGTATACGTTCTGACGTTGTTGTGTTGTACTGATTCCTGTATTCATTTTTCAGAAAGGACTTTGCCTTGAGCAGGTCATCAACAATTTGTGTATATACCTCCCGTTGCGGGCTCCGTGCAAGCCTGTTGTTAATGCGGTAGTCTGTTGAGGTAACCAATGGTACATCTCCATACAAATTGACGGCGTAAAAATTCATGAAGCCACGGATGAAATAAGCCTCACCCAGTAACTGATCTTTTACTTCCGCAGAAAGTGAAGCAGATTTTTCCACGCCATCGATCACGGTGTTGGCAACATAAATATGTTTGAACAACTGTGCCCAGTAATAGGTACCGGGGCTCGACACCAACTGGTTGGTATAAAACTGCGTGGCCGCCATACCGATAAAATAGTTATCCATTTCATCGGCGGCCGTGGCCATAAACTTGCTCACGCTCCAGTTGCCATCTGCCATGTTATTGATCGTAACCATATTGTTATAAACGCCGGTCAGTACAGCAGTGGCCGTTTTGGGATCGGCAAAAACCGTTTGACCAATAAGGCTGTTGTCGGGCGCCGGTACTTCTACTGACTTACGGCAGGAATAAAAAAAACCCGCAGACCAGCAAACAGCTAAGAGCACAAAACGATATTGTTTAGGCATAAAAATTAATTTAAAAAGTAAGATTGATACCAAACGTCAGCACCCTCAGTGGTGGCAGCGCGAGGTAATTACGCGTTTCCGGATCGTAACCTTTGTAATCCGTGAAGGTCAGCAGGTTTTGCCCCTGCACAAACAAACGTGCCGATTGCAGATGCAGCGCAGTAAGTACACGCTCCGGAGCCTGATAACTGAGCGACAGGTTTTTTAACCGCACAAACGAGGCTGTACGGAACGACTGATCGCTCAGGAAAGCATAGGTTGAAGAAAGCACGGTGCTGTAGTCCTGGTTATAGCGTTGAATCGCGGCAATATCACCGGGCTTTTGCCAACGGTCGAGTACCGACACCGGATGATTACCGCCCATGATACCGGGTGGCGCCGTAATACCTTCATACAGGAAATTCGGACCCTGTTGCTGAACATACTGAAACAGGAAATCAAGGTTGAAACGCTTCCACGTAACCGTATTTTGCCAGCCACCAAACATTTGCGGCGCCATATCTATGAGGCGGGTATTATCTACAAGAGGGATAGGGTCCATCGTCAGCTCCCCGTCGGCGCCGCGGAACTGGTACAATCCGGTTGCGGGATCGACGCCTGCAAACCTGAATAATTTTTGTACGGAAAGCGGTTGCCCGATGACCAGCGTTTCATTAAAACTGGAAGCCTCCAGGCCCGGAAAGGCAAGCAATTTGTTTCGCGGAATCGTCAGATTTATACCGGAGCTCCAGGTAAAATCTTTGTTGCGAACAACGGTTGACTGAAGTACCAATTCCACTCCTGTGTTCTGTACTTTGGCGGGAAGGTTGATGGCTATAAAAGGGAAGCCTGTAACCGCAGAAAGCGGCGACTGCAATAACTGGTTGGTGGAAATATTGCGGTAATAACTTGCAGAGAAACTCAACCGATCTTTCCACATGCCAATCTCCAGGCCAGCCTCCCATTTGCGGTTCACCTCCCAGGCAAGTTGATCATTGTAGAGACTGACCGGGTATAATCCCTGCGCGCCGCCATAGGGATAGGTGGTAGACACATAACGGTCAAGAAAAGTATAATCGGCCAGTTGATCGTTTCCGGAAGTGCCATAACTGGTACGGAGTTTTCCGTAACTCAATACCGGAAAAAATTGTTTCATCCATTCTTCGCCGGTAAAAATCCATCCGAGACCTGCCGCGGCAAAATTAGCAAATTGCCTGCCGGGGCCGAAGCGGCTGCTTCCATCGCGACGTGCCGTGACATTGATCAAATAACGTTCCTTCAGGTTGTAATTGATCCGGCCGTAGGCACCATTGTATTTGTAACGGATATCGGTCACATTATCCACTGCAATCGTTGAGGCAGCCTGCAGGTTATTGAGCAACTGATCGGAACTGAAACCACGACCGGTTTGTCTGATGCCTTCATTGCGGCTCTGCTGAAAACTCATCCCCGCGAGTAAACTTAATTTCCCCGCTCCCGCTTTTCTAACATACTCGATCTGTGGTTCAGCAATCCAGGAAAGCGTATGGGCGGTATTGAATGTGGCCACTCCGCTGGTCTCACCCAATAAGGGGTTAATGGAATTGAAAGGTTTGGTAATGCGTTGATCACTCTGAATATTGGTTACACCGAGGCTGGTGCGCAAAGTCAATCCGTCTGTAAGGAGGTAACTGAGATTGAGATTGGCAAGGCTGTGGATATTGGTGGCTTTATACAATTGTTCGGTAATTGCATAAGGATTGCCGCCAAGCCAGGTATTATCCGCCCAGTTGAGCGTGCCGTCTTCGTTGTAGGGCTTGGGTGCGTTGGGTGCCAGCGATGTCATCAAAGAAGTAAGATCGCTGCTGGGCAGCGTAGATTGATTGTATAAAAAAGTTCCGCGCAGTGCTGTTTGAAACCGTTGGTTGCGGGAAGTGGTGTTTACGCCAAAGTGCAGGGAAGCTTTCTGATCGCTGTTGTCACCCGGAAAAACGGTTGTCTCCCGGTGATAACCTGTGCCAACGATGTATTGCGCCTGTGCGTTACCACCGCTGACAGATGCCTGCAGATCGTTGTACTTTGCTGTGCCGCCGATGAGTTGATCCTGCCAGTCTGTATAACTGTTGGGGTCCCAGGTGCTGCCTCCCAGCAAATCGACATCGATGGCCGGATCGGGAACAGCGCCGTCATTGACAAAAGCTTCCCGGCGCATTTCGAGGTATTGCTGCGTATTCAGGTATTTCACGCGGCGGGTAATTTTTCCAAACCCTGTATAGGCGGAAATATTCACGCGCATATCGCCCGATACACCTTTGCGCGTGGTGATCAGCACCACGCCGTTGGCGCCACGGCTTCCATAAATCGCCGTTGCATCCGCATCTTTCAATACTTCGATGCTTTGAATATCGTTGGGATTGATCAGGTTCAGCGGATTGCCACCGGCGGGATTGAGATTATTATCCGACTGGATTTCGGGTGCCACGGAAAAAATAACCCCATCGATCACATAAAGCGGCTCGTTGCCACTCTGGATGCTGTTCTGTCCCCTGATCTGCACCTGGAACGAACTTCCGGGCATGCCGGAAGACTGTGTGACCGACAGACCAGGCACGCGGCCGGCCAGTGCAGCAATCGGGTTTGACACCGGCTGCCTGGCAATATCATCGCCGTTTACCTTGCTGATATTGCCGGTTTTGAGCCGGTTGGTAGTGCGATAGTAACCGGCATTTATCGTTACTTCCTCGCCTTCGGTAGTGGCCGTTTGTACGGTCACTATCAATTCTGTTTCCCCATTCAATTTTATTTCCTTCGGTATGATGTTAACAGCCGTAATGCGCAGGATGGCATTTTTGTCTACACTTTTTAATTCAAAATAACCCTCGTTGTTGGTACTGGTGCCCTGTTGTGTCCCTTTCACCTGGATACTTGCTGCCACGGGCTTGCCGGATTCATCTACTATACGGCCGCGTATATCGATGGGTGGCAATTCCTGTATAATCAAATGGCCCGCAGGCGCCGGTGTGATAGCAGCAGCTTTCTTTTTCGACAACACAATCGTTTTGCTGCGGATATTGAATTCAAGATCCTGGTTGGCAAAGATGGCCTCGAGAAATTGCCGGAGTGGCATTTCCTTTACATCGATCGTTACAGGTCTTGCTTCAGCTATATGTTTTTCATTATAAAAAAAAGAATAGCCGGTTTGCTTCTTCAGTACTGTCAATACATTTTTCAGCGGAATGTTTTTGCCGGAGAACGTAACATATTCGCCTGTACTTTCAGCGGAAGCAGTTGATACGAAGAGCAGGAAAAAAATGCTGATCAGTCCGGACAGCACACGGTTCTCCATGCGGAATACCGGCAACAGCGGGATAGCCTTTTGCATACAATTGCAGTGTTTGGGTTTGCTCCGGCGGCCCGGAGTAAACAATGATTAATTAGATGGAGTACTGCCACGCGGTTGAACCCGCCGGCAATAAGGATGAATTAGCAGGATGGTTTAGTATGAACAGGGTATAACAGTAAGTATGTTGTCGTCCAGCCGGAATTTTACGTCTACATCTTTCAGCACACCGAGCACTTCCTTCAATGGCAGATCACGCGGCAGTTCCCCGCTGAAACGCTGATCGTTTACATTCCCTTCATAACGTATTTTAATATCATACCACCTCGACATTTCCTTCAGCACATTCTCCAATGTGGCATTTTGAAAACTGAACAGACCATTCTTCCAGGCCATCACGGACTCAATATCTGCCTGCCTGGATAGTTCTATTTTCATGTTGGTTACATTCGCCTGCTGACCCGGTTTCAATGTGACAGATTTTTGTGAACGGACATCGACGACATTTACAGCACCTTCGAGCAAAGTGACACAAGTCTGGTTTTGATCGCGGTAGGTATTCATATTAAAATGTGTTCCCAATACTTTCACCTCTACCTCTTCACTGGCTACATAAAAAGGTCTGGCTTTATCTTTTGCCACTTCGAGGTAAGCCTCCCCCGTTATTGTTACCCTTCTTTCATTGCCCTGAAAGGCCACGGGAAAGGTGACCGTGCTTCCAGCATTAAGCCATACGCGTGTGCCATCGGACAACACCATATCGATCACTTTACTACCATTCGGATTGGCCAGCGTATTATATAACATGCCACCGGCACTCTTTCCGCCGGCAGCCTGGTAAACGAAACGGCCATCGGGTAACTTGACAAGCTGCATATTTCCCTGCAAAGCCAACTGACCACCGGCGGCCTGCTCGAGATAAACAATAGTACCATCAGCCAGGGTGATCGAAGCCTTCGAATGCAACGGAGCCTTCACATCCTCTGAACTGGTTGTTGCAAGCCGATCCGGTTGCTTTTGTGTGCGGAAGAACGCATAATAACTGCCCGCGCCTGCCAACACCAGCAGCCACACTGCCACCATCGCTTTCAGCCAGCGTTTGCCGACAGGTACTACTTTTGCCGGTAAAATCGTTTGCAAAGAACTGACCGCCTTTTGCGGCAGCGGATCAACAATACCATCCAACTGATCCCAGTATCTTTTCTCCAATAAAATCAACTCTTCCTGCCATTCGGGATCAACGGCAAAGGCCGACAACTCTACCTCTTCTTCGCGGGTAATGATACCCGCTACATAACTATCAAATAAAACGGCAAGTCTGGCTTTGTCCATGATAAGATTGGTCTTCAAAAAGTAGTGTAAACAGAAAGTGACACGAGCGGGTGTGTACTACTGGAAAAAAGAAAAGTTTTTTTTTAGTTTATTCCATGAAGCACAAAAATGGCCAGTGCAGACGGGCCGTAAAACGTATCGATCTCCTGGTGGAGAATGCGTAAGGCATCGGAAAGATGATTGCTGACGGTTTGCGGCCGTATACCCAGCTGGCCGGCGATCTCGGCGTGCGACAAGCCTTTCTCCCTGCTCAATAAAAAAACCTTTCGCTGGCTGGGTGTAAGATGATGAATGCGTTGACGGATAAACTCATGCACAGAACGAAGCGTAAGTGTTTCAGCAGTTTCTTCATAATGAGCAGAAGCCTCCTCCCGGCTGAGTTCTGCCATGATCAGCACCTCTTTGGCGCGTCGTTGAAACTGACGGTGCGCTCTGTAACGGACGGACTGAAAAAGATAACTATTGAAATTTTCGACAGCAGAAAGGCGGCCGCGGTTTTTCCAGATATCGAGGAAAATATCATGTACAATATCTTCTGCCGCACCGGTCGACCGGGAGAGCCCCAGGACAAAACTGATCAGCCGCGGACGATAATAAAAAAATAGCTTTCGAAAGGCGGCCTCACTACCTGATGCCACCTCCCGGATGATTTCCGACTCCTGGTATTCGCTCCACTGTTGCACAGCTTAAAAGTAAATAAAGAGCGAAGCAGAAGCCGCAAACGAGGCCAGGCGAATATGTGCCGGAAATGGTTGTATGTAGGTAAATAAGTGACGTTCGTTTTTCCGGCGTGCAAAAGTGCTGCCTTACAGGGTTGGCCGGCACTTAGTTAAATTGCCCGGTATCATTTTTTATCGCCGCGCCAGTAAACATATTCATGTCGCTTGAGCCATTCTGATGTACCCGTAAATTGTATTTCTTTTCTTCGCGTGAACATTCTCCTGTCGAGGCGATAAGTGAGGCGGATCAGCGCGGGTTTGTTGTCATTGCCGTCAGTGCCATTGTGTTCGGTGGCAAACTCCACTCCATTACCACCGATGGAAGAAACATGGGAGATTTTATGTCCATTGAAAAAGCCGTTGGTCAGATCTATAGCGATGGTGTCCGCTGAATTGGCAGAAGGCTCGCCGGGGTAACGATTGGCGAGCACATACTTCTTTCCGTTTTCCACCATGGTAACAAACAGATCGGCCTGCATGGTGTATGGCTGTCCGGAAGAATAATCAAGGTACGTGAGGTTGCCTTTCCAGATGCCGGGCAGATACTTCAACTGATCCGCTGTCAATTTGGATTGGGCAGCGAGTTGAAAGGAAATAGTAAGCAGAAAAACGGAGAGCAGCTGTTTCATGGTAATGACCGGTTTAAGGAGAAAATCAATTCAAATATAAAATGATTCGGTAGAAAAAACAGGTTAACTGATGGGTAAAACGTCATGGTTCCGGGGTATCGGCGACTGTATTTTGCCGTATGTCACGCAGCGGAATAGCAATTGAGATAGACAAGATCATCAACAGTATTGAGCGGGTATCGACTGGTGAAATTCTTCAAACCAATGTAGAGTTGGTTGAATGGCCGGAAATGAAGTTGATACATAAAAAGGACGGATGGAATTTTAACTGGAAGCGGGAATGTAAAATACCGGGGCGGTGTTTATATAAACTGGTCATTAAGGGCCGGTCGGAAATACAGGGGCTTTTAAGTCTGGAGTTGAAGAAAAATGAACAACTTATAGAAATGCATTTAATAGAAAATGCACCCTGGAATCAGGGTAAAAAGAAAGCTTTTTATGGGGTGGCCGCGAATCTGATCGCGTTTGCCTGTAAGCTAAGTTATGAAGCTGGCTTTGAGGGATATGTTGTTTTCACCGCGAAAACAGATCTGGTTAATTACTATGCAGAACAGATGGGTGCGCAGTTGGTCCAAGGCAGACAAAGAATGGGAATATTCGGAACTGCGGCAAAAAAATTAGTAAATTCGCACTATGGAAACTTCAAAGTTTAGTGATAGAGAAAAACACCGTCTTCTTGAAGCAATCGACTTTATTGGCACACAGGAAATGAGTGAGAGACAACGTGCACTACTGGATAAAAAAGTGGAGAGGGCGCTTCGTGCTTACTATAAAAAAAACGTCCCTTCTAAAACCCCGGGAACTACTGCATTTAAACCCTGAATTTGTCGGGCAACTGATTTTTGACTTTTGAATTTTGACTTTTGAATTTTGACTTTTGAATTTTGACTTTTGAATTTTGACTTTTGAATTTCTAAAGTTCCTTCCGTAAAAACTGCTCTATCAGTGCCGGTGTCAATTTTTCCGGTGAGCCGTACCATACAATCTTATTCTCGTCATCGATCAATACCGTACGCGGAATGGGCATTAATCCGTCCATTTCCACCAGCAACCTGCGCTGTATACTCCTTGTCGTATCGCTCACGACAATCGTTTCAAATTTATTTTTCTTAAACGCTTCCACGGCTTTGGCAGGGCGCTCGTTTGTAACAGAAAGAAACACCACATTCTGTCCTTCAAACTTTTTCTTCATTTTATTGAAATGCGGCACAGCCTTTAAACAAGGCCTGCACCAGGTAGCCCAAAACTCCAGCACTTTGAACTTTTTATTAAAGTTTTTATCAGCAGGCTCGTTAAGCAGATAATCAGTAAATTGAATGCTGTCGGTAATAGTATTTAGCAATTTGGCCTGTGGCGCAAATAAATCTTTCTGCGCAGCAACTCTTACAGTAACCAGGAGCCAACAAATAAGAAAGACTTTTTTCATACCTGGAAAATACGAAACAATCAATATATAGAATCCGTCTATCAAAGCATAGAATCAATCAATTTTGATTATCCGCTTATTGTCATACTTTTATCATGCAGGCATATATCACATTTATCATAAACTTTTACAATGGGACAAGAATCTAACGACATCAGCAAATGCCCCTTTCACAACGGCACAATGAAACACAACACAGGCGGTGGCGGCACCCGCAACCGCGACTGGTGGCCCGGTCAGTTAAAGGTTAATATTCTTCGCCAGTACTCCGACAAATCAAATCCGATGGATAAAGGATTCGATTATGCCGCGGCGTTCAATAGCCTGGATCTCGAAGCCGTGAAAAAAGATCTTCACGCGCTTATGACCGACTCGCAAGACTGGTGGCCAGCCGACTTTGGACACTATGGCCCGCTCTTTATACGTATGGCATGGCACAGCGCCGGTACATACCGCGTACACGACGGGCGCGGTGGCGCCGGCCAGGGACAACAACGCTTCGCCCCGCTGAATAGCTGGCCCGATAACGTTAGCCTCGACAAGGCCCGCAGATTACTGTGGCCCATTAAACAGAAATATGGCAATAAAATCTCGTGGGCAGATCTGATGATCCTCACCGGCAACGTTGCGCTCGAATCGATGGGCTTCAAAACCTTTGGTTTCGCAGGTGGCCGCGAAGACGTGTGGGAACCCGCAGAAGACGTTTACTGGGGCTCAGAAAATACCTGGCTCGGCGGTGATCTCCGTTACGCACACGGTTCCGAGGGCGTGCCCAAAGAACACGGTGTTGTTTCTTCCGACGATAATGCTGATGGAAAAGTCCACTCGCGCAACCTGGAGAACCCTTTGGCGGCTGTACAAATGGGTCTTATCTACGTTAACCCCGAAGGTCCGGATGGCAACCCCGATCCTATCGCCGCGGCAAAAGATATCCGCGATACTTTCGGTCGCATGGCCATGAACGACGAAGAAACCGTGGCACTCATCGCCGGCGGACACAGCTTTGGCAAAACGCATGGTGCCGCACCTTCTTCACATGTAGGCAAAGAACCCGAAGCCGCCGATCTCGAATTGCAGGGCTTTGGCTGGAAAAACAGTTACGGTTCCGGTAAAGGCGCCGATACCATCACCAGCGGTCTGGAAGTTACCTGGACCAAAACGCCTACCCAGTGGAGCAACAATTTCTTCGAAAACCTGTTTGCCTTCGAATGGGAATTAACAAAAAGTCCCGGAGGTGCCCACCAGTGGGTGGCCAAAAATGCCGACAGCATAATCCCCGATGCGTATGATGGCACCAAAAAACATTTGCCAACCATGCTCACCACGGACCTCTCCCTCCGCTTTGATCCGGCTTATGAAAAAATTTCACGTCACTTCCTCGAAAACCCCGATGCTTTTGCCGACGCATTCGCGCGTGCATGGTTCAAACTCACCCACCGCGACATGGGACCACGCGCCCGTTATCTCGGCGCCGAAGTACCGGAAGAGGTACTGTTGTGGCAGGATCCTATCCCCGCACTGGATCATGAACTGATCGGCGACAACGATATCAATTCACTGAAAGAAAAAATACTGGCCTCAGGTCTGAGTGTATCCGAACTCGTAAGTACAGCCTGGGCTTCGGCTTCCACTTTCCGTGGTTCCGACAAACGTGGCGGAGCCAATGGTGCACGCATCCGTCTTGCACCTCAGAAATACTGGCAGGTTAATAATCCTTCGCAATTACAGAAAGTGCTGAATGTCCTGGAAAAAATTCAGCAGGACTTCAATAGCACCGGTAAAAAAGTTTCTTTGGCCGATCTGATCATACTCGCCGGAAACGCCGGTATTGAAAAGGCTGCGAAAGACGCCGGGCACCCTGTCACCGTTCCTTTTACCGCAGGCCGCATGGATGCTTCACAAGAACAGACAGATGTAGAATCATTCGGTTATCTCGAACCACTGGCAGATGGTTTCCGTAATTACCGCGCCGGAAAAATGTCTATCGCAACAGAAGAATTGCTGATCGATAAAGCACAACTGCTCACTCTCACCGCACCCGAACTCACCGTATTACTCGGTGGTCTGCGTGTATTGAACATCAACTACGATGGTTCTAACCATGGTGTGTTCACGGCTACTCCCGGTAAACTGACCAATGATTTCTTTGTAAACCTGCTCGACATGAACACTGCCTGGAAAGCAACGTCGCAGGACAGGGAACTTTATGAAGGCAGCGACCGCCGCACCGGAGAAGCGAAATGGACCGCTACACGTGCCGACCTGGTATTTGGTTCCAACGCAGAACTCAGGGCAATCGCCGAAGTATATGCAAGCGCCGATAACAAAGACAAATTCCTCAAAGACTTTGTGGCAACATGGACCAGGATTACCAATCTTGATCGCTTCGATCTGGCTTAATGAAAGACTAAGGATAAAGAAATGCCCCCGGAAACGGGGGCATTCTGTTCTACACAATTTATTGACCGAAGTCAAGAAAGACTAGTTGACAGGTTACTTTTAAGTTATTACCTTGTTAAGCAAACTATTATGCCTAAATACTTTTTAATAAACAAATGTTTGACAAGAACATTTTCGGTCCTATATTTGTTCTTAACCTATAAGTTAAGATGACTGTTGGTTTCCAATATCTGGAAGACATGTCATCAACGGAGGTCAGAGTTTTTTCGGCCGTTCTGAATGATGACACGTTGACCGAATTTGATAAATTTGATTCGAAAGAATTTTTAAACAGAGATGCTGAACTTGAATACTTATACAGCATTTTGCACGTGTTCATCGAGGAGGGATATGATCCTGATTTACTTCGTAAAGAAGACGCTGCTGATGCAATAGCAGTTTTATACGCTGATATTGATGAGATTAGATTCAGAGACGACAATTCAGATCCTAACGATCAAGGTATTCGGCTTTATTGTTTTGCACGACCGGGTGTACTAGTTCTATTCAATGGCGATATTAAAACAGCTCAAAATCCTAGAGAATGCCTCAACGTTTCAACTTATTTTGACATTGCCGTAAAAGTATCTAGGAAGTTAGAACGAGATATCTCACAACGCGTAATTAACATTTCGGACGAAAACCCTTTTTCACATACTGAATATGAAATCTAGAAAGTTCCATAAAATAATAAGTCGACTTACGCCTGGAACAAAAAGGCATATCAGAAGGTCTTTTCAGACAGCTGAGCGTTTGCGCTTTTTGCTAAATAAACATTTTGAAGGCAAACAAACGCTTTTAGCAAAAAAAATGGGCCTTAGTGAAGCCGCAGTATCGAAGTGGTTTAATGGGCCGCAGAATTTCACATCTGCGACTCTGGCTAAATTGGAAGATGCGTTTGAAGAAACAATTTGGCATGTCTCAGCAGATGAAGACTCCTCATATGTTACTTTCGAATGCGTTAAGTCTTCCGCAACACAGATTGCAACTAGATTAGCGGTAAAGGAAAATGGAGAACTAAAGAGGTCAGAACCTTTATTTGAGCCTACATCAATTCAAAGCGGTACAATAACTGAAAAAGCTTTTGCATGAGCATTCAATCAGATTTTGATATGTCTTTAATAGAGATAGACAGAATTGTTATATCAAAAGCTTCTATAGATAATCCCAAAAATCTAGAGCTTAAAAGTGGGGTAATGGAAGTAACCTACACTTTCAATCATGCAGTCAGTATAGACGCTAGATTTATTCGCGTAGTTTTCATCTGTGATTTAAATGCTAGAGAATCAGAGGAATCAACGGATAAAATTTCTGGACACTTCGAAATCATGTTTCTTTTTCGAATGAATGAATTAGATCATTTAATATCAAGGGAAAGTTCCGGTCCTCCATCAATAAAAAGAAATTTAGCCGTTGCTCTAGCCAACATAGCATACTCGACATCTCGAGGCATAATATACACACGTTGCCAAGGTGCGGGTGTAGGTAAGCCCATACTTCCAATAGTATCGAATCAAACACTTAGTAAAATGCTTAGTTGATTTATCTATCAGTAATAGATTGTTGCCGGATGTAACGCAATCAACTCTATCACATCTCCAGTTTCTTCGCAACTTTACCGATCGTTAAACCTTGTACCAATATCGAGAAGACAACGACGATATAAGTAATAGCCAGGATAAAATTCTTGTAAGGTCCGGGATCTACCGACAATGCCAACGCGATTGATACACCACCGCGCAGTCCGCCCCAAACCAATAATTTAACCGTTGCCGTACTGAATTTATTTTTGAAAGGAATGATTTTAGTCGGTATCCAGATCGAAAAGAATCGTGCAATCAACACGACGACAATGCCAATCAATCCCACGAGCCAGTAGTCGGTGAGGTTTTCGATGAGCAACAATTCGAATCCGATGAACAGGAAGAGTATGGCGTTGAGAATTTCGTCGAGCAGTTCCCAGAATTTTTCAAGATAGTCTTTAGTGGTATCGGACATGGCAGTCTTTTTACCATAATTACCAATGACCAAACCCGCGGCCACCATCATCAGGGGACCGGAAATATGAATGGCTCTTGCTAACAGATAACCGCCCATTACTGCTGCCAGCGTCAGCAATACAGCGATTTTGTAATCGTCGATACGTTGCATGGCTTTTGACACGAGCCATCCGATGAGCAGACCTCCCGCCAGTCCGCCTACGGCTTCCTTGATCAGCAACCAGGAAATACCACCGGCTGTAATTTCCACTTCACTGTTTTGTGCCACCTGCAACAAAATAGTAAAGACTACTACTGCTACCCCATCGTTGAACAAAGATTCGCCCGCCACTTTTGTTTCCAGGCTGCGGGACACATTGGTCGTTTTGAGAATGCCCAGGACCGCAACAGGATCGGTTGGAGAAATCAATGCGCCAAACAACAAACAATAAATAAAAGGAACTTCCCGGTATACAAGCGGGAAGAGAAAATAAAGTATCGAGCCTACGAGCACGGTAGACAATATCACACTCAGCGTAGAGAAAACCATGATGGGTGTGCGTTGTTCACGCAGATCAGAAAGATGAATATGTATGGCTCCGGCAAAAAGCAGGAAGTTAAGCATCGCGCCCATCAGCACTTCCGTAAAGTCGATACCTTCCAATAACCGGGAAAAATGAAGAAAGGTTTTTGGAAAAAAACTACCGGTTACTACCAATATAATCGAAGCAAGCATTGCGATGACCATGATACCAATGGTGGAAGGAAGTTTTAAGAACCGGCCATTGATATAAGAAAAAACAGCGGCCAATACGATCAATACAGAGAAGGAGTAATACAGTTCCATTCGTAAAATTTAGATGATATGATTGATCCGGAGGACCAGATGCTGTAATACACCCCGTCAGCAAGAAGACGAGACAAGAAGGCGCGAAAGTAACGAATTTGAGGCAAATGCGAATCGTGAATCGTCAATTGCGAATCGTCAATTGTCAATTGTGAATTGTGAATCGTCAATAAACAGCCGAGACTACGCAGGGATATAAATACCTTATACCTACTACCTTAGCCCGAAGTGTCGGGCCTTACGCCTTATACCTTCTCTCCACTAAACGGCTACAACAAAGCACGTTTTGGATACATCCGCTAATTTATACAGGCTGATCTTTGTATCACAAAAGGTATCAAAGATGAAAATTATTGTAACCGGCTCGCTCGGCCATATCAGCAAACCACTTACGCAGTCACTGGTCTGCGATGGCCATTCCGTAACGGTAATTACCAGCAACCCGGAAAAACAGCAAGCCATCGAAGAGCTCGGTGCCGTGGCGGCTGCAGGCTCCGTTGAGGACATTCCTTTCCTCGTAAAAACCTTACAGCAGGCGGAGGCGGTCTATTGCATGACACCGCCCAACTTCGCCGCATCCGATCAATTGGAGTATTATGAAATGACAGCCGGCAACTACGCGGACGCTATCTTGCAATCGGGCGTAAAGCGGGTTGTTCACCTCAGCAGTTTGGGAGCGCACCTGCCTGCAGGCACCGGCTTCATCACTGGCTCTCACAAAGCGGAAAATATCTTCAACAACCTGCCCGGTGTCAATATAACGCATATCCGCCCCGGCTACTTCTACTACAATCTCCTGGGGTTCATCCCCATGATCAAAGCCGCAGGGTTTATCGGCAGCGTTTATGGCGATGAAGACCAACTGGCCATGGTATCTCCGTTGGATATTGCCGATACTGTAGCGCAGGAAATCGTTCAGGCCAACAGCAACAACAGGATCCGTTATGTAGTGAGCGATGACCGCACCTGCGGGGAAGTAGCGGCCATCCTGGGAAAGGCCATCGGGAAACCCGGTCTTCAGTGGCAGGTACTGCCAGCCAACCAGGTTAAACAATCGTTACTGGCGGCAGGTATTTCCAACAATGCAGCGGAAAATCTGTTAGAACTGGGACAGGCTACCCACAGTGGCATACTTCGTGAGGATTATGAAAAACAGGTACCGGCCTTTGGAAAAGTAAAACTGGAAGATTTCGCGAAAGAATTTGCTTCTATCTATAACAATACGAACAAACAATAATAATCATGAAAACAAAAAGTAAAATTGCGCTGATCACCGGCGGCAGTCGCGGACTCGGCAAAAATATGGCGGTCGCTATAGCAAAAAAAGGACTCGATGTTGTCATTACTTACAACGCCAATAAAGAGGCGGCAGACGAAGTGGTAACCAAAATCAGGTCGCTCGGCCGCAAAGCGCTGGCACTGCAGCTTGATACCAGCGATATTAAAAACTTCGAACCCTTCGCTACGCAGTTAACGGCACAATTGACGGAAGCAACCGGTAGCGCTCATATCGATTATCTCATCAACAACGCCGGCACTGCCCTTTACTCACTTGCCAAGGACACAACGGAAGAACAAATGGATGCCATTTACAACATTCATTACAAAGGCGTATTTTTTCTTACGCAAAAAATGCTCCCCATCCTCAATGACGGGGGTGGCATTGTGAACATTTCATCCGGCCTTACCCGCATTGCGATGCCGGGCTCTTCGGTGTATGGTTCGTTGAAAGCGGCCATTGAAACACTCACGCGCTACCTTGCCAAGGAATTAGGTGAGAGAAAGATACGCGCCAATGTGATTGCACCCGGAGCCATCGAAACCGACTTTGGCGGAGGCCGTGTAAGAGACAATAAGGAGATCAACGAACAGATTGCTGCTTACACGGCGCTGGGACGTGTTGGCCTTCCGGATGATATCGGAGGCGTAGTAGCCTTTCTTTGCACCGATGATGCCTATTGGATCAATGCGCAACGCATCGAAGTATCGGGCGGACAGGCGATTTAATTCAAAAGTAAATGGTCAAAATCGCCAATCGTGAATAGCGATTGGCTGCTGAGGCTCCCGAAGCCGTCAATCGTCAATCGTGAATCGTCAATGGCCCTAAGTCATATACCTTACGCCTTACACCTTACACCTTACGCCTTAAACCTAACTTATGAAGCCATACCATATACGCTCTATCAGTGAATTCCACAACGTATTCAACCTCCCGAAGCCGGAGCATCCGCTGATCAGCGTGGTGGACTATGCTGTGTTATCAGAAGCCAAAGCACATAGCGAGATCAATACAACGATCTCGGACTATTATTCAATCTCGATGAAACGCGGGCTGAGCGAAAAGATGCGTTATGGTCAGCAGGATTATGATTTTGATGAAGGCATCATGTACTTTATGGCTCCGGGTCAGTTGTTACAAACTAGCCCCATCCGCCATCCCGATTCGAAACCTTCCGGATGGATACTGATCATTCACCCTGACTTCCTCTGGAATACATCGCTGGCAAAACAAATCAAACAATATGATTTTTTCGATTATTCGGTGAATGAAGCATTGTTCCTTTCAGAAAAAGAAGAAACCACTGTCAACGGCATTATTCAGAATATCCGGCAGGAGTATCATTCCAACATTGATAAATTCAGTCAGCAAATTATTATTTCCCAGATCGAAACTTTACTGAATTATTCGGAACGTTTTTATCAACGACAGTTCATTACCCGCCAGATCACGAATCACAATCTTCTCATCCGGCTGGAAGAAGTACTGGACGGATATTTCGGAGATCAGGACCTTCTCAGCAAAGGCCAGCCGACGGTTCAATACATAGCGGGGCAAATGAACCTCTCGCCGGCTTATCTGCGCAGCATGTTAAAACTTCTTACCGGCAAGAATACGCAGCAGCACATCCACGACAAATTAATTGAAAAGGCGAAAGAAAAACTCTCCACGACTGATTTATCCGTCAGTGAAATAGCTTATGAACTGGGCTTCGAGCATTCGCAATCATTCAGTAAATTGTTCAAAACCAAAACGAATTTATCGCCATCTGAGTTCAGGCAAGCCTTTAATTGAGCGTAAAGAGCCGCCCGATAGTTCGGGCGTACCATCTGTTGACGATGGACGATCCACACTTTTGACTTTTTACTTTTGAATTATACGCGCTACTTTCGCTATGAAATCACCCATTATGCCCAGACTTCTTTTCATCAATCTGCTTTTGCTGGTTACCGCAAACCAGGTAACAGCCCAGCAATCAGACCTGAACAAAACAATCCTGCATAACGACAGCCTGTTCTGGGCAGCCTACAACGCCTGCGATGTAGAAGGAATGCTGCAGTTAGTAAGCGATGACCTGGAATTCTATCACGACAAAGGCGGCCCTACCTATGGCAAGGAGGCTTTCGGCAAATCACTGGCAAACAATCTATGCGGGAATAAAGACTTTCACTTGCGGAGGGAAGCCGTAGCGGGCACCGTACACATTTTCCCCATGAAATCCAAAGACACCATCTACGGAGCGATCCTTTCCGGAGACCATGTATTTTATATCAACGAGACAGGTAAGAAAGAATTCAAAGATGGCCTGGCTAAATTCACGCACCTCTGGGTGATCAGGGATGGCCGGTGGGTGATGAAACGGATATTGAGTTATGATCATGGACCTGCTGTGTATACCAACACGCGTCAGGCCATTAAACCGGGTGCCGCGGTGCTGAAAAAATATGCAGGAAAATATGACGGCAAAGAGGTCGGCATCATCACCATTGTACCAAAGGAGTCGACCTTACTGTTGACAGCTGGTAAAAAACAATACACCATCTATCCGGAAACAACAACGACTTTTTTTGTAAAAGACAGGGACCTGGTTTTTGAATTTATATTGGATGCAAAAAAGAAACCAACTAAACTAGTGATAAAGGAAAACGGGAATGTGACGCAGGAGGCGAACGTGATGCCCTAGCTTCTTTTCGTAAGAGAGCAAAAGTCTGCCCGGTAAGTAGCCAACGGGCTTCGGTTACCGATTTTTTTGAATTTTGACTTTTCACTTCTCTACCGCTGCTTTCAAATGAACACCGGTATGGGAATCTTTCCGCTTGGTTAGTTCTTCCGGTGTGCCTTCAAATAATACCATTCCTCCTTTATGACCGCCTTCCGGCCCCATGTCGATGATCCAATCGGCATTCTTGATCACATCGAGGTTATGCTCTATTACGATAACGGTATTCCCTTTTTTTACCAATCCTTCCATAAGCTCGATCAATCGTCCGACATCTGACAAATGCAGACCCGTTGTCGGTTCGTCCATCACATAAATACTCCCTTTTTTATGCAATTCGCTGGCAAGTTTGATGCGCTGGCATTCGCCGCCGGACAGTGTGCTCAGTGGCTGGCCGAGTGTCAGGTATTCGAGACCTACCTCTATCATCGTATCCAGTTTCCTGCAGATATCTTTTGCCGTAAATACACTACGCGCTTCGCGAACAGTCATTTCCAATACGTCGGAAATTGATTTATCATTTAGCTTATAAGCCAACACTTCTTCCTTATAACGTTTGCCTTCACATACTTCACAGGGAGTTTTAACACCTTCAATAAAAGCCAGATCCGTATAGATCACGCCGGTTCCCTGGCAGTTTTCGCAGGCACCTTTGGAATTAAAAGAAAACAATGATGCATCTACTTTATTCCCGGCAGCAAAAGCTTTTCGGAGAAGATCCATCAGCCCTGTATAGGTTGCAGGGTTCGAGCGCGTAGAGGTACCAACGGCTGACTGATCGATCACCACGGCTTGCGGATACGCTTTTAAAAACTCGTGGTGAATAAGTGAACTTTTACCGGAACCGGCCACGCCGGTGATAACCGTCATGATCCCTTCCGGAATATTCACGCTGACATTACGCAGGTTATTGGTTGTTGCATTCTTAATGGCAAACTGGGCACGGGCTGCACGCGGAGACTTTTTTAAGGGCAGCGCATGTTGAAGAAATTTACCGGTAAGTGTGTTGCTCTTTAATAAACCTTTGAGATCGCCCTCGTACATGATCTGTCCGCCTTTTGTACCGGCATGCGGTCCCACATCCACGACATGATCGGCTATATTGATCACGTCCGGGTCATGTTCTACCACGATGACCGTATTGCCTTTGTCACGGAGTTTTTGCAACAGTCCGTTTAATCGATACACATCTCTGGGATGAAGTCCAACGCTCGGTTCGTCGAATATGTACAGCACATCGATCAGGCTGCTGCTGAGGTGTTTCACCATTTTCACTCGCTGCGATTCGCCACCGGAAAGTGTGTCGGTTTCGCGGCTGAGACTGAGGTATTCCAATCCCATGTCGACCAGGTGCTGCAACCGTTCTGTTAAGGTTCGGATCATCGGGGCGGCAACAGGATCTTCGATTTTCTTGAGCACATGGATCAGTTCACCTACTTCCATCGCCGATAATTCTGCAATGTTCTGTCCATTGATCTTGCAGGACAACGCGGCCTGATTCAATCGCGCTCCTTTGCAAAGCGAACAAACGCCCTCCTGCAGAAAAGGCATGATCATTTTCTGCGTCCGTTCTGAAAGCGTTTTTATATCTCTGCGAATGTAGGCCCGCTCAAACTTTTCAATGATGCCCATATAGGTGGCATTCATCGATCCCTCTCCCATCCGCAGTTTGAACTTCCGTGGTTCGCTGTACAGCAACAACTGCATTTCATCCGCGGTAAAGTCCGCCACTTTTTTATCCGAATCAAAAAAGCCACTGTGGATGTACATATCTTTTTCCCAGGACACGAGGCCGGGAGCCGTTATCGCACCTTCGCGCAATGACTTTGATTTATCCAGGAATTTCGATTGATCGAACCCCAGTTTACGTCCGCGGCCGTTACATTCGGGACACATACCTTGCGGATCGTTGAAAGAAAACGCGTTGGCATAGCCGACAAAAGGTTTTCCTATCCGGGAGAACAGCACGCGCATAACGGGAGAAATATCGGTGATCGTTCCCATGGTGGAATGCGAACCTCCTCCCAGCCGTTTCTGATCCACCACCACAGCCATGCTCAGTTTTTCAATAACGTCGGCATGCGGTTGGGGAAATTTGGGCAGCAGGTTACGAATAAACATGCTGAAATTTTCATATAACTGCCGTTGTGCTTCCGCCGCAATGGTGTCGAAAACGATAGACGACTTGCCGGAACCCGAAACGCCGGTAAAAATGATTAGTTGACGTTTGGGTAACCGCAGATCGACGTTTTTAAGATTGTTTTCGCGGGCTCCACGTATCTCGATGTATTCTTGCGTCATGAAGGAAAGGTTTTGGGGGAAGCGAAACTATCGAAAAAAATTCGCGCGTCCTCTCCCTTTCGGAATTAGTTTACCGGACAAGCATATTACAGGGATGGAATGGGAAGATCCGCTGATGCCTGATTACCTATTGCCAATTGTACGCTCCCTGGTCAACAGTTTTCTGAAGAATGTTGAGTCGTGTGGCCGCGGCTTTTTTCATAACCAGATGTCGGGAAAAATACGGAACGTATTCCGGTCTGGATTTTAATGCCCTGCCTGCGCAACGGTTAGCTGCCCCGGCTCTTGTTGAGCGCCGCCAGAAATGCCTGTTTGTGACTTTCGCCTATGGGTAAAAAATTTTCACCGACCACCACTCTGTTTTTTTCGATTGCCTCGATTTTGTCAATGGCGGCAATGAAGGATTTGTGAATGCGTACAAAGCGTGAAGAAGGTAATATATCTTCGAAGTTGCGCAAGCTATCCAATGTCACCAGCTTGTCTTTAACGGTGTGAATGAACACATAATCTCTCGCACCCTCGAGGTAGAGAATTTCTTCAAACTCCACTTTCACTAATTTGTTATCTGTTTTTACGAAAATATGAGAAGCGACCGGCGGTGGTTCCGGTGCAGCCAACTGTGAGCCAGCTTTCTGAATTGCTTTGCAAAAACGTTCAAACGAAATCGGTTTTAATAAGTAATCCGTAACGTTGTGTTCAAATCCGGCAACCGCGTATTCCGTATAAGCAGAGGTAATAATTACCTTACATCGCTGATCAACGGCCTGCATGAATTGCAGTCCATTCAGTTCCGGCATCTGTATATCAAGAAAGATCAGATCGGTTTTTGCGGGCACCGCTAAAGCCAGCGCTTCCAGCGGCTTTGTAGTTGCCGCCACCAGTTGAAGCGAAGGAAGACGCGAAATATAACTCGTCAGCAACTCGAGTGCCCAGGGTTCGTCATCTACCAGTAAACATCTGATCATATTGGCTGCACTTTTAAGGTGTTGATGGACAATCGCGCTTCAAAAATACCTTCCTGCTCCTTTATTTCCAATGCATGCAAACCCGGGTATTGAAGTGAAAGCCTGCTTGCAACATTCCTGAGACCAATACCAGAAGTATTGTCCTTCGAAGCTGTATTGATTTTATTACTGGTAAAAAACAGCAACCGGTCTTCTTTGATTTCGATTGTCATTACCACCGGATGATCTTTATCGGTAACCACGCCGTGCTTGAAAGCATTTTCCACAAAAGAGAGCAGGATCAGCGGAGCGATCACTTTACCGGACGCTTCGCCGGTGATTGTATATTGGATGGCCGCATCCCTGATCCGATAGCGTTGCAGTTGTATGTAGTCATCAAGATAATTCAACTCCCGTGACAGATCGATCCAGACCGACTGACTTTCCGATAAAACATACCGCATCATTCCTGATAATTTCTGAATGGCATTCAGGGAATCCGGGGAGCCATGATACACCATCGAATAAATATTATTCAGGCTGTTGAACAGGAAATGCGGACTCACCTGTGATTGCAGAAAAGCCCGCTCCGCAGCCACCTTTTCTTTTTGTAACCTGACTTGTTGTTTTTCCGACCGCAGCCAATCGTCTGCAAACCAGATAACCGTGCCGGCTATGATGAAATTGCTTAAGCCCTGAAAAAAATTATTAACTACATACACCGGCCATCTGCTTGTGTAATCCGCATAGCAATAATTGCAGATGCCCCACCATTTCACGAAAAGATATTCCTGTATTAAAAAGCGGATCCCGACAAAAAATAATCCCAATGCAATCCAACTCAAAACAAGCAGCAGAAACTTTTTCTTTTTGAAAAGCCGGGGAAGCAGCAGAAAGTAGTTGATATAAAAAATGGCAGCAAAGATTAACGTATTACTGAGTAACAAAATATTAGACATCCGGTCAATGCTGATAAACGAATTCTTGTAGGCGAGCGAGTTTACCAGTTCTATAATCACCAGTACATAAAACCAGTAAGCCAGGTGAACGCCGATCAATACTTTTCTGCCCATTTGATCACCAAAATAAAACAAAACGGGCGAAACGGGCGCTATCACGATGAACACTCTTCTCTTGTCTGCCAATGCTGTTAAATCCTCTGCCAATAAGATCAACGTAGAATTTCGTAGCACAAAAGAAGGCGTTTGCAGAAAATAAAAATGTGCCGACCCGGCTGGAAATAATTTAGCTGCAAATCAAAGATCCCATGCGTTTGTTTTTCACCGCCTGCCTGATTACAGGCTTTCTCGTTTCCACCAATGCGCAGACTTCCGTAACAGTGAAAGTGCTGGACAGCCTCGGTCTGCCTGTTGCCAAGGCTACTGTATCACTGTACCAGGCAGACTCAAAACTTATTTTAAAAAACAGTATTTCCGACTCCTCCGGTAATGCTGTTTTCAGCAATCTGATAACCGGTGAATATTATGCGACTGCCTCAGCATCCGGCTTTCAGGCAGGAACTTCTCCTGCCTTTTCAACGGACTCGGTACTTCAAAAAATTGAGCTAAAAAGGATCGTAAAAGAACTATCCGGCGTAACCGTAACGGCGGTCAAATCCCTGATCGAAGCCAATGAAGACAAGATCATTTATAATGTGGAAAACGACGCTTCGCTGCAGGGACGTTCCGCGGCCGAGGCATTGGCCAAAGTTCCTTTTGTAAGTGTGGACGGCAATGGTGGCGTATACCTGAAAGGACAAACAAGTTTCCAGATATTGCTCAATGGCAAACAAACTTCGATGTTTGCAAGTAATGTAAGTGACGTACTAAAATCATTTCCCGCCAACACGATCAGTAAAATTGAAGTGATCAGCAATCCATCCGCCAAATACGAAGGCGAAGGACTGACCGGACTGATCAATATCATCACAAAGAAAAAAGTAGCCGGCTACAACGGACATACGGCCTTTAACTACAATACGATCGGACAAGTGAATCCGAATGCGAGCTTCAATGTAAAATATGGTAAACTCGGCATCACTTCATTTTTCTACTACGCCCGCAATCTCGGTTACCATACTCATGGCGAACAAACCTATACGGCTCTGAGCCATTCAGCCGCATTTGCCCGCCGGCAGTTCACCGATACGGGAAGGCATGCGGGATACAATGCCGGCGGCAACCTGGAACTTGCCTGTGACATCGACTCACTGCAGACCATCAGTTTGTATGGCCGCATGACCAATGGCGGCAATGAACCCAGGCAACGCAATACTATTGTGACCTATGACAATACCGGTAATATAATGCAACGCAATCTTTTCGATACACGCTCAGACATCGATTCTCCCGGCGGTGAGGTGGGCATGGACTATCTGCGGAAAATGCGAAAGCCGGGGCATTCCGTCTCACTGAATATCAACCGGCAGTTCAACAAAACAACCGGAACACTAACAAGCGATCAGTACAACTCATTGGATGATGATCGTTTTCTCCGAAACCATATCAAGGCGAAAAATATACAGACAAGCGCACAGGCGGACTATACCACGCAACTGGGTTCGCGGTCAAAACTGGAAACGGGGCTGAGAGGTATCTTTCGAAATGTCAACTCGCGGTACAATAGCCAGTTCAAAAGTTCACCGGCAGATGCCTACACACCGGACCCCACGAACTCTAACGAATTAAAGTATACGCAAAACGTTGCAGGAGCCTATGGTGTATATACTTATTCCGTAAAAGAAAAAAGATTAACGATAAAAGCAGGCGGCCGTTTGGAGAAGACGGTAGTCAACGGACATTTCATTTCAAGTAATACAACCGTGAAGCAAGATTATTTTTCCTTTTTGCCAAGCTTATCGTTGAATAAAACGCTGAAGAACGGCAAACGCCTGTCGCTCGCCTGGAATCGCCGGATAGCGCGTCCCGGACTGGGTTATCTGAATCCTTTCCGTGACAACCGCGATCCGTTGTTTATTACTTATGGAAATGAAAAACTGAAACCCGAATATGCCAACAACATTGATGCAGCGATGGCGTCATTCTCCAAAAAATTCACATACAGCCTTGCTGTAAATGCCTCATTCGTCCGTTCCGGCATTCAGCGATTCATTGTGTTCGATGAAACGACGGGCGTATCGGAACAGACCTACGGTAATATTGGTCTGACCAACCTCGTTGGTCTTACCGCCTACCTGGCTTTCAATCCCAGCGAAAAACTATCGATGACGTTTACGGGGAACCTGAATCGTATCATGATAAAAAACAAGTTGACGACCAACGAAAAAAGAAACGGCTGGTACGGTTCGGTTAACGGCTCATTCAGTTACACCCTTTCAAAAAAAATAGACCTGTTCAGCAATATCAATTACAGCAGGCCGCCGGTGCAGTTGCAGGGACAAAATGGTGCGAACCTGTTTTATAATATGGGGGCGGCCTATTGGCTGTACAACAGAAAGCTGATGTTTAATGTAGCGTTGCTGAATGTGTTCAATAAATACTGGCAGACGGACAATGTATTTGAGACGGCAGGTTTCCGGCAGGAAACAAGTACCTGGCGTCCGGTGAGAGCGTTCGCAGTGGGTGTACGGTTTAGTTTTGGAAAGTTGAAGGAAAGTACCTCGCGGAAGAAAGGTGTATCTGTGGATGACGGCAAGGCGGGGGATTGATTACAACAACTCCTTCAACAGCAGGGTATACTCCTTCACCTTTCCGTCCGCAAGCACTTTGATGTTCACCTCTTTCCCGGCCGCTGATAAGAGCTTGCGGTAGGTTTCGATCTTAGCCCCTTCGATGCCATTGATGGAAACGAGTTGCTGACCTTCCCGCAATCCCTGTTGCCAGGCATTCGTATTTTCAATGACCGTGGTAATAACGATACCTTTATCCGCGTAGGCGATTTTAATCGGACTTACGGGAAGATCGAAGGCTTTTTTAAATAAATAATTGGGCTTGAGGTATAATTTAAGCGCCTTGTAATCAAGAATGATATCAAACCGGTTGATGATCTCGCTGCCTAGTATTCCGAGATAACCCCGGTAAGCGCTCACGCCTTCTTTATCAGAGGAAAGACTTACCGGTAATTTACCACTGATCTTATACTCACCAAGCGTGATTTCATGAATAAGCGCATATGTCGAAACTGTTTTACCACTGAGGTTATTGCTCGAACTCGCTACCGTTTTGCCGATCTTGTCCAACAGGTTATTGTTGCTGATAAACGGTGTGTTCATCAGTAGCAAAAGTCCGGCACCGCTGTCGAATAAAATATCACCCGAAAAGCTGTCGCCGTTCTGCAGTTGTATGGAAATGGGAAACTGTGGTATGGGAATGCCATTCTTAAACGTAAAATCGATGACACTGTAACCGGTTGTATTGAACTTATCCCCCGGCTCATTCAACTCGATTTCCTTTTTCCCAAAATCGATTTTTGTTTGAAAATTCCCGATGATATCATTGCCGATAATGCCATCGAATCTTCTTCCCAGGTTATTATTCAACCGCGTAAGATCTTCGAGCACTATGTTGATGCCGCGGATATAAATATCGTCCGCGATCTTTAACTGCTGATTGGTGACGATATCATAGGACTTGCTGCCACTGGCACCGGGTACGTTTTGTTTGAAATCGGGCTTCAGTTGCAGCCGGGCTGCTACTTTTATATCCAGCAAGGTGGTGGAGGCGCCGGTATCGAAATAAAAAACAAGACTGTCCTTGTTATCCGGTGCGGGTAATTTGATCAGGATAAATTTGTCTTCGTACAATTCAAAGGGAATGATCCATTTGGCGTAAGAAAGATGCGAGATGGTCAGGAAAAGTAAACCTGAAATCAGTTTCTTCATAGCGCAAATATACAGAAATACGAAGAAATACGTAGATACTATTTATCCAAAGAAAGACAAATACCCGAGGTAAGCCATCGTCAGGAAAAACGAATCGATCAGTCCGTGTACAAGAATGTTGAGCGTAAGGTTCTGGAACCGCACATAAATAAACCCAAAAGCCAGCCCGAAGATGAAAGTTGTGATCAGCCCTGCTGTACCCTGGTAGAGGTGCGGTACAGAAAACAAGATGGCACTGATCAGAATATTGATGATTTTCTTATTACCGATAATCTTTTTGAGTTGCGCAAATACATAACCCCTGAACAGCAACTCTTCCCCGATCGCTGCACTGATCCACATATAACCGAGCATTTTCCAATACGTCTTTGTTTTGCCTTCCAACCCGGCAAATACTGAGTAGTCCGCCGGCTCATTCAGCGCACGCGTGATAAGTGGCTGCACGATAAAGTCCATGCTCAGTTCAAGGATGATCCAGAGAACAATAGCTGTGAGGATAGTCTTACCTGTAATCGTTTTAAAGTTCAGCGCCTTCAGGTTGCGGTCCTGCAACCAGGTGAGCAAAAGTACCACCAATCCTATGCCTCCGATATGCCACGGGAATTTTGCAAACGGCACATAGATCAATGCCAGCGGGATCAACAGCAATATAAAACTGATTAGTTTGTTTTCGGAAAGCTTCGTGGTCATGGTTAATGTATATCGCCAAAAGTAAGGGCGCACATTTCCATCGATAAAGTTGTTTGTGGATAAACGGTTTCAGGTCAGGGCAAACGGGTTAACAAATGTTAAACGCCATTAAAGCTGCTGCCCGGTTTCCGACAGGTGCATTAGTGGCTTACCGGTCCTTGTCCAGGGCGAAGGCCAGATACCTACACGGCCAAAAGAAAGCCTGTCTACTATATTCCGGCTGTTGCGTCCAAAGTCAATCCAAAGAAAATCCTGTTCGAAATAAAATTGATCCGGTGCCGATCGCCTGATCTCGTATTTACGACCGCCAAGCCTCTGCCAGTAAAGCTTTCCGCCGGTTTCCGTAATGTTGACCAGTTCCTTTTTGTCACTTTCATAAACACCCACATATTGCGACAACTCCTTTTGCGTGGTCGCACTTTCCTCGAATTTGTAGGGTTTACCTGCAAGGTCCGCCGCGATGATGCGTGCGAGCACCTGCGGCATCACTGCCGATTCTGCATTCAGCAGGAACACAATGTAGATGTCTTCTGCCGGCAGGTACATGGTTTCGGAAATGAATCCTGGTACCGCGCCGCCATGCCGGTACAGCACACTCTCCTTCAGGCTGTCGATATACCAGCCAAAACCGTAAAAGGTAAACCGTCCATCATTTAATGGTTGCTGCGTTAAAGCCAGTTGCCATGTTTTTTTACTGACAAGCTTCCCGGCTTTCAAGGCCTCATTCCATCGGTACATATCCAGCGCCGTTGCCAGTATTCCGCCCGACGCAAATAACTCATAGACGTCGCGGACGTACATATTTACAATACCCCGCCGCAGAATGCCGTAGCCGCCGGGCCGTCCCTTGATGATGGATTCATCGCCGGTGGCCACAAACGAGCTGTTCATACCGGATGGTTTAAAAATATTTTCCGTGATATAGTCCTGGTAGGTTTTCCCACTCACTTTTTCGATAATGTACCCGAGTGTTTGATAGTTGGCGTTGTTATACTTCCATTTGCTGCCTGCTGCAAACTCAGGGTTCTTTGCCGCAAACCGTTCTATATCGGCCTGCCTCGTTTTCCCTACCGGAATATTCGATGAATCGGTGTAACCATTTCCATTCAATCCCGATGTGTGTGACAATAATTGCCGGAGCGTTATCTGCGATACCGGTGCTTTGCAGAACACATATTTTCCCAAGGTATCTTCCAGCGATAACAAACCCTTTTCCATCAATTGCAGGATGGCAATGGCTGTAAATTGTTTGGTGTTGGAACCGATGTAATACACCATCGAGGTATCGGAAGGCACCTGGAGTTCCAACTGTGCCATGCCAAAAGACCGTTGATAAATCACCTGTCCGCCTTTGGCAACCAACACGGTGGCGCCGGGCTCATCGGGTTTGAACTGGCTGGCCAGTAAACGGTCGATCCTGGACGTGGTACTGTCCTGCGCGGAAAGGTTGGGGCAATAGAATACCAGGAGCACGGTAAGTGCTTTGAAAAATTTGTTCATGTATTTACTGATTTAAATGACCGGGAGGTGTTACAATTTTAATTTAGCCATATAGGCGGCTTTCGCTGCCCGTCTTTTATTCCACGCATCGTCGATCCGTGCAAACAAACCGAGATGCGCAGTCAATTCATTTTCAGGAATGATATTATCGTTGATCGATAAAGCCACCAATTCGCTTTTCTCCACGCGCAGATGATACGTATTGCCTTCTTCGTCCTTCACCGTCATGATGCGGTTGGCCATGTCCTCGTTACTTTTTTCAAAACGGATACTGGCAAGGCGGAACGTGGTATCCTGTTGCGGAGCTGGTTTGATTTTTCTTTTTGTCCTTACCACTTTCGCAGGCGCTGCGGCCGGATATTTCAACACATGTTGTATATCATTTTTTCCCACCAATGCTGTTTCAGTCATGTCCTGCAGCGATACCAGCGTAAAGGGAATAGCCAGCAAAAGCATCAATACAATAAGTTTAGGTAAAAGGCCAATCGTCTCGTTGCGCTTATCAATCAGGCGGTGCAAACGTCTGGCAAGCGGGCTTCCTTTTGCACTCAACGCGAAATGGTTGCTATTATCCGCGACGCCGAAGGCCAGCAATCCTTTGAGGTAACCCGTTTTATTGCCATTACAAAACAGTACCAGGTCGTCGCAGCAGATCTCGCGTTGTTGCCGGATAAGCCGGGAAAGCCAGACAAAAGCCGGGTTGAAAAAGAAGAGCGTGCCGGCAATATGCTGCAGGGCGTTCACGAGATAATCGCGGCGATAAATATGGGCGAGTTCATGAAAAAGAATCGCTTCTATTTGCACGTAAGGCAATTGCGAAAAGAAACCTGCCGGTACAATGATCATCGGTTTGAAATGACCTATAGTTATCGGCGCTTTTATCTTTGCCGATTCCGCGAGAAGCACGGGTTTACCGATGGCCAGGTATGATGTAAACCTTGAAAATACCTGCTTCCAGTCTTTGTTTACCAAAAGCGTCGAATACCTCCTTAGCTGACGTATGCCATAAACATTATGATACAACCGTGACAATTTAAACACCACGAATACGGCCCACAGCGAAACAATCCATACCGCATACTGATCAACGAAACCAATAGCAGGCCGGACCGGAGTATAATAACCCGTTCCCGTTGAAACGATCAGGCGGTCATCTGTGCTCCGGAGTGTAAAAAAGCATGCGGCTGTGATACCAGCTATAAAAAGCACCAGCAGGGCGATGAGTATATTGTACCTGGAGGCCGCAGAAGCCCGTTGCGTGAGGATCAGTCCCCCAACCGTCAGGATGAATACGACGGCCCCGATCCACAACGAATGGATCAGCGTCCAACTCAACAGGTGCAGGAAATTGTTAAACATATTATTGTTGTTCGAGTTTTTTGATCAATGCTTCAAACGTTTTCTTTTCTTCGGCGGTTAGCTTTTTACCACCGAGCAATTGCATTACAAGATCGGACGGCGATCCCTGGAAAACGCGATCGACGATGGTGTTCAGCAAGGCTTTTTTTGTCTTCGCTTCTTCCTGTGCGGCGGCGTAAACGTGTTTGGTCTTTGTATCATCCTTGGTGAGCATGCCTTTTTCTACCATGATCTGCATGAGTTTGAGTGTGGACATGTAGATGACCGGACGGACCTGTTCGTTGAGGTAATCATTGACGAAACGTGCCGTCGAGGGACCTGCCTGCCAGAGTATCTGCAGGATCTCGAGTTCGGATTTGGTCGGTTCCTGTGCGTCGTTTTTGGTTGAAATTTCCTTAGCCATTAACTAAAACTAAGAAACATTTCTTATAGTAAGAAATGTTTCTTAGTTTTTTTGTGAGGTCGGCCCCGGCGCAGTGGCTTCATTCTTGATGATCCGTTACTGATTTTATAAATCGCTGGGAGATTCGAGTGCCTCGATAATTGAGATTCAACATGCTTGTATTCAGATACGCCAATAATACTGCTGATAACCCTGGAGAAGAATACAAGTTCAAAATGATCAAGATCATTTAATTGATAATTTTGATGTTAACGACAGAAAATGCAATAGCTGATTAGTATGATCCCTATAACACTCCGTCAAACCCAGGCCGCCGATCTGGAAACACTCTTCGGATTTCAGCTCGACCAGGAGGCCGGCTACCTCGCCGCTTTCATGCCCAAAGACCCGGCCGACAAAGAAGCCTACCTGGTAAAGTATGGCAACTTGCTGAACGATCCGGGTATTAACATGCAAACGGTGCTGGCCGACGGCAACATAGCGGGCAGCATTTCAAAATTTATGATGGAAGGAGACGCAGAGATCACCTACTGGATCGATAAAAAATACTGGGGAAAAGGAATAGCAACATTTGCCCTGAAAAACTTTCTGACGCAGGAAACCACGCGTCCGGTCTTTGGCCGCGTGGCATTTGACAATATCGGGTCACAGAAAGTGCTGGAAAGATCCGGATTTACAAAGATTGGTGAGGATAAAGGTTTTGCCAATGCGAGACAGGCAGAAATAACGGAATTCATTTACAAGCTTACATAAAAAAAGATACCGCCGGCCGGCGGTATCTTTTCAATAACTTATCCCTGCTGTTCAGGACTGTTGGGATTCATCCACACCGCTTCCCAATGATGCCCGTCAAGGTCTTCAAAACTATGCTGATACATAAATCCGTAATCAGAGGCCGGATTGGGAATAGTAGCACCGGCCGCCTGTGCCTTACTGACTATTTCGTCGACAGCCTCTTTGCTGTCAGCAGACAAGCAAATGGTACACTCGATGGATTTGTGCGCATCTACGATTTCTTTTTTCGTAAAAGTCTGGAAAAAAGGTACCGTCAGCAGCATGACATAAATGGTATCGCTGATGATCATACAGGTGGCTTTTTCATCGGTAAACTGCGGATTGAAGGTATAGCCGAGTTTAGTGAAAAATTCCACGGACTTGTCGAGATCCTTAACCGGAAGGTTGACAAAAATTTGTGTTGGCATAATTGTTTTTATTAAGTGGTTTAAAGGTAAAACCGGATCTGATCGGCGTTAGTGTACGAACACGACAATTTACAGGGCAGAATGCGACGACGGACGGTGCAGGCGTGAAGGATATTCAATACCTTCAATGAAAATTAAAAACATGATCTTCCGGGAGGCGAAAATTACCGATATACGTCAAATACAGATAGTCAGGAATTCGGTTAAGGAAAATACATTATCCGACCCGGCACTGGTAAGCGATGCCGATTGCGAAGAATTCATGACCCGGCGTGGCAAGGGCTGGGTTTGCGAAATCGACAGGGCTATTGCGGGCTTTGCGATTGCGGACCTGCAGGAGAATAATATCTGGGCACTGTTCGTACATCCGTATTACGAAGGCAAAGGGATCGGTCGCGAACTACAGCGGATTATGCTCGACTGGTACTTCTCTACCGGCAAGGCGGATGTCTGGCTGGGCACGGCGCCGGCTACCAAAGCCGAGAAATTTTACACCAGATCGGGTTGGCGCCGGAACGGCATGCATGGGAAAAAAGAAGTAAAATTTGAAATGACGAAGGAGGAATGGGAAAAGAGCAGAGAGGTAAAATGATTGGCGAGGACGTTTAACGGCGTCGCTCTCCGCAATAAAACCCTTGTCGGGGATGCCAGATCACTGTGCCGGCACATCGGCAATATATAAACTCAACTAAAAATATGAGACAAAGATTTCTCATCCTCTTCCTTTTATCATTTTCCTTCAGTGCACAGGCACAAATGAAAGCCGTCCCCCATCTTCCTGCTATCAGCCCGGAGGATGCCGGCTTTAATAAGGACTCTATCAAAGCACTTACCGATACGCTTTCTAAATTCAGGCAAAGAGACTTCCTGGGGTTAGTTGTGATCAAAGACAATAAAATTGTACTGGAGAACTACTATAACACATTCTGGCGAAATCATATACACGATATCCGGTCTGCGGGCAAGAGCATCACTGCTCTTCTTCTTGGCGTAGCTATCAAAGAAGGACTGGTTCAAAACCTGGACCAGGACGTTTACTCACTGTTCCCCAAAAAGAAATATCCCTTTATTCATGAAGATTATAAAAAGGTCAAGCTCATCCACCTGCTTAACATGGTCTCCGGTTTAGACGCCGACTCTGACAAACCTGAAAGGCCAGGTAGCGAAGGCAACTGGATGGCCCGGGACGAATGGGTAGACTATTTGTTAAGAGTACCATTAGCCCGAAAACCAGGAGAGAAATGGGTGTATGCGGATATCAACGCGGTTTTGATTGGCGCGATCATCGAAGAAAAATCTGGTATGAGTTTAAAGGAATTTGCGCAGAAGAAAGTTTTTGATCCACTGGAGATTAAAGAGTTTTACTGGTATACAAATGCCGCCAATCAAACTGGCGCGGCGGGTAATCTTTATATCTCCACACTCGATTTTGCCAAATTGGGCGTATTGGTTGCTAACAAAGGAAAATGGGGAAACAGGCAACTGGCGGATTATGATTATATGAACCGTTTATGGCACGAAAACTCCCCTGCCATAGGAGACTACAATCCACTGGCCGACGGATACGGGATGCTGTGGTACAGATCCGAAAGGCAATTTGGCACAAGAGAAATAAGTTACTTCTGGGCATCCGGCAATGGCGGCAATCATCTGGTAGTTGTGCCGGAAGAGAAAATGGTCATTGCCATGACGGCTAATGCATATGGCAGCTGGTATGGCCACACAAGGGCATATTTTATTTTGAGTAAAATATTTAACGCATTAGGGAAATAAAATTGACACCGCAGGCGGGCCGGATCAGCGGAGAATAGCAATCCCTAAATGCCGGTCCGGTGTATCTTATCAATTAAAAGCCCGCCGGAATTCAAGTGGTGACAAACTGGTTTTCTTCTTGAACAAAGTACTGAAGGATTGTGCGTGTTCAAAACCCAATCCATAAGCAATTTCGCTGACCGACAGATTAGTAGTCGAGAGTTTTTCTTTGGCCTTTTCAATCAGCCGCTGGTGAATATGCTGTTGTGTATTTTGTCCTGTGTGCATACGCAGCAGATCGCTCAGGTAGTTGGGAGACAGGTTCATGCGTTCGGCTATGCGTTGTACTGTTAGCAGTTCGGGTTGTTTCGTTGGACTACTCTCAAAATACTCCTCAACAAGACGTTCAAACCTGGCAAGCAATTGATGATTGTGATTTTTCCGGGTAATAAACTGCCGCTCATAAAACCGGTGGGAATAATTGAGCAACAACTCAATCTGTGACAAAATAATTTCCTGGGTATACTTATCGATATGCATGCATTCCTTATCGATCTTGTTCAATAGGGTAATAAGGTCATCTTCCTCTTCCGCAGAAAGATGCAATGCCTCATTTACAGCGTAAGAGAAGAAGTTATATCCGTTGATCTTACCTGCCAGCGGATGGGCCAGCAAAAAATCGGGATGGAAAATGAGCAGATAACCTGATCCGCATTCCACGCTGTTCAAGTCCAGGTACTGAACCTGATTAGGCGCGGTAAAGCTCAGCACGCCCTTATCGTAATCATAATGCTGCTGACCATACCGTATTTTACCTTTGGCTTCCCTTTTGAGGGCAACACAATAAAACCTGTTCACAAAGCCTTTCCACACCTCATCTTCCAGGAAAACACACTCAGCAAGATTGATCACACTGACCAATGGATGGCGTGGCTCTGGCAGAGAAAGTAACCGATGAAACTCTGAGACGGACCTGATGGTGTTCATACTGCTAATTTAGTATTCATCAATACAACTGCCTAATCAATAAGTCCCATACTAAAATCATCGTATGGATTACCGGTGTCGGTGCCCAGTGGCACAATGCTTTCGAGTTCTGCGAGTTCAGTCCCGGTTAACCCGATTGTGGCGGCCGCGATATTTTGCTCCACATACTTTCTGCGTTTGGTACCCGGAATGGGTACGATGCCTTTGGCAATGATCCAGGCCAATGCCAACTGTGATGCAGTTATCTTTTTCTTTTCGGCCATAACCTCAATGGCTTTGACCAACTCTATATTCTTGTAAAAATGCGCTTCCTGGAAACGGGGAATAGCGCGGCGGAAATCATTTTCCGGCAAATCCTCTATCGTGCGGATCTGCCCGGACAAAAAGCCACGGCCCAAAGGCGAATAAGCAACAAAACCGATCCCGAGTTCCTTCAATGTATCCAGGATGCCGCGTTCTTCCGTGGTGCGCTCAAACAAAGAATACTCGCTCTGCACCGCTGTAACCGGGTGCACTGCGTGAGCACGTTTAACAGTTTCCGAAGACACTTCTGAAAGCCCGAGATAACCCACTTTTCCTTCCTTCACCAACTCACTCATTGCCCCCATCGTTTCTTCAATGGGTGTATTCTTATCAAGCCGGTGCATATAATACAAATCAATATAATCTGTGTTAAGATTCTTAAGGGAACGCTCGACTGATTTCTTCACGTACGCCTTTTTGCCGTTGATAGCCCACGTGACTTTATTATTATCATCTATCTCCCACCCGAACTTTGTAGCGATAATGTATTTGTCCCTGTTGCCGTCAATTGCTTTGGCAATCAACTGTTCATTCCTGAAAGGGCCGTACAAATCGGCGGTATCTAAAAAATTGCCTCCCAGTTCGAGCGATCGGTGAATGGTGGAGATAGCTTCCTGCTCATCGGCGGGGCCGTACATATTTCCTTCTTCAAAGCCGGTCATGCCCATGCAGCCCAAGCCGATCGTTGGCACGGTAAGTCCCTGGCTTCCGAGATCTATTTTCTTTATTGACATACTATAAATTTTAATAGGTCAAAGCTCGGGAGGAATTAATTGGTGGGTGTATGCAAAGCCCTGAAAGATGTAGGTGAATCGGGGGTGGGGATTGGGGGGATGGAAGAGTCTTGTTGTCAGAGATGCAGGTTGTTGTAACTCTCCGTCCGCATTTGGGGATTAATCAGCGGCTATCATTATAATGGCACGAATTCCTTTACTTGGATTGAGGAGTTTGCGATCCCGCTGGGATCGGGTTATGTTTGAGCAGGCTGCGCTGGTGTTGAGTTTCAAGAGATCGGAGCATCAAAGTAACCTCGCAGGTAACCGAATAAAATGGTTGATTTTGTAGGGATTTAAAGAGCTGGTTTTGTGCCAAAGTTAAAAATAAATAACATCCTAAGATCAGTGGTAAGAATCGCAGACGGCAAACTGATGTCTTTAAAACTTAGCAAAAGCTGGTCGGATTACTCTCGATCTTCATTAATAAAATCTTCGGCTGTAAAAGGTATTTCAACTTCGAGATGATATTTCAATACTGTAAATATTTTAGCAACTCTTTTATGTATATCTGTTTTTTCAATCAATGACAACCCTTTTTCTTTCAAATGATCCACAGCCGTAAATTCTCTGGGATTCCGTATCACCTTGTACTTCCAGAAAGATTGAAAATATGGTACAATAAAGTTTTGGTACATAGATTTCATTCGCCTCGAAACCGTGTCTAATGTTGCAATAACAGCGAGTTGTAAATGCGCAGATTGAGTTGCATTAGTAAAACTGCTTAATAGAAGGCAGCCAATAATATACAAAATATCCTTAAATGCTCCTGTGTAGGCGCTAAATTGTTTCTGCATTTCCTCATAGGAAATTCTATGAATCATTATTTGGTTAAATAATTGCCTTGCAAAATTGAAGGCTTCCTCATCTTTTATTTTATACTTATCAGTATTGAACGCATCATTAATCATGGTTAGGTATTGTTCGCTTTGAACATCCCCTTTAATAATGTCTAATGAAAAAGTCATAGAGATTGGAAGTAAAATGTGGAAGTAGAGGTTTAAATCATTCACTTCAATTGCATTAATAAGCTCATTTAGCTCGTTGTCCAAATCGTTATTCTTCTGTTTTTGTTTAAGTTTTAAATAGTACGAATCTATGTACGCCTGAATGTTATAGGCCTGTCTTATTCTACGATCTTGGATTAGGTAGAAAATAGTCAATTGTAGGATTGGAACATATTTTGGGTCTTCAATATTCAATGCGATGGAAAAGCTTTTATATGCCCAGTCCTTTGCAAGCTGTATATTCCCAAGTGCTTCATAGCTAACCTGAATGGCATTTGCTACCATATACTTTCGTTCGTCGAAATAAAAACCTCCTTCTAATAGTTTATCATTTGTACGGTAAAAATAACCGGTTTCTGGAATTACATGACCACCACTCGCGTAACTCCTGGCTGTCCCCTCCTCAAGTAACTCGAGAACATATTTCAAGGCGTTCCCATACCTTATAATCAATGCATGCTGCTCAGCTGTATCCGAAAAATGATCCAATAAAAGATTAAAGCCCTTTGAATACAGTTCTAACGCTTCATCATATTTTTTATTCGCCACTTTTATGATGGCTGCCTCTCCCGAAAGCTTTACTTTATCCTCTAGCATGTAGAACGACGTGCTGAAAGCCAAGGCATGTGCTTTTTCTACCAAATCCGCAGACAACGAAGAATTCGTTTTGCTGATGGTCTGCATGTAAGCAATTAAATAATCCAATACTTCCGTATGCATTTCCCCGGATGGGACTATATCTTCAATTTCGCCAAAATAATAATTAGCTGCATCGTAATCACCTGAATAAAAGAATCTACAGCCAACCTCTGCCAATATCAAGAATTTATTTAGTGTGCTTGTCTGCACAACGCTATCGTATTCTTCAATTAGCTTTTGTGCCACTCGGCTATCCCATTTTAATTCAGTCAAATATTTAATTAGATACTTAACCGCGTAAGCGGCCATCATGTCCAAGTTGAGGCTAACTGCGTTAGAGGCTATAAATCGGAAAATTTCCTCGATACCTGCCTGCTTTTCTTTATTTCTCGATACAGTGTTTCTATAAATGGAAACACATGCCATTACATAGAATGTGTTTGTTTGTGCATCCAAAACTGAATATGGGACATCGATTGATTTATACAACTCGAACCATTCTTTATATGTTTCCTTTTCATTTAGTTGCGAAAAAATCAGCCAAATTCTGTTTAATACTTCATCACTTACTAAAGTACTCTCGATCTGACCTTGTTTCTTGATCTCTATAGAGGCTTTTTGAAGGTCGGTCAAATGTTTAAATGCAAGAATCGGATTTTTTTTCAATTCGTATTCGAAGAAGAATAGATTATATGACACAAGACCCAAGGCGCCAATTTCTTCTTTTAAAACTATTTCCCTCAAATCTGCGATTAAAAAGTCGTAATCTTTATTTTGTGAGCGCCCGACTGTAATTTGAAGTATTCTAATCTGTATTTTAATAAAAGGTATGACGTCACTGGGTAGTCTAGTGTTCCACCAAAACAAATTGAAATGCCAATCGAAAAATAGTTCAGGTTGATGTGCAAATTCTGTCAGTACTCTCAGAAGGGTAGCTGTAGCTTGATTAAATTCTTCAGCTTTTGAAAAGTAATGAATTGCTTCAAACGCATCTAACTGCGAAATATTACCCTTTTCTATTATACCAACGGCTAACTGCTTGTTTACTTGTTTTTCCACCTCCGCCTGAATATTTCCTTCAAGGCCTTTTAGAAGCGGCGACAATTGCATTTTTCCGTTTCCAAGGTCTTGTATCCAGATATCTTTAACTTGGCTTAACACCTCTCCTGGGTGGCTTATAACAGGATCCAGCCCGGCAATTCGTCTGACGCTATCAATATCAAAGCTCCCAATAACCAAACGTAAACGGTACAATAGTTCTCTGGCTTGCTGGTTAGAAGTGTTAGCCAATACTTTTGCGTAACTCTCTTTATCTGAGCTATCACCAAATTTTACAGTGAAAATTGATACGATAGTCTCCTCATCTACCTTCCAATTTTTTGCCGCGAGAAATCTTGCCGCCGACCGGATCAATACAGGATGCCCTTCCGTTGTTTTTGTTATTAATCCTGCAAAAAGAGATGCATCTTCTTCTGTAGCTCCAAAGTGTTGAAAGATTGTTATTGTATCTATTTCACTCAATGGCGGCACTGCTAACGATGTAATATTTGGCGCTAACTGAGATTCGATTTGCTGAACAATAGGGAAAATAGACGTAACTATTATTTTTATACTGTGATCTGACAATTGCACCAACAGTTCAGAAAGTCGTTGTTGAACGACAATCTTTTCTTTTAAATCGGGTAAATCATTTAAAATAATTAATGTGTTCGCCTCAATTGCTTGACTAATTTTTATCAGACTGTCTTGGTAATACCGCTGAATATCAACTTTTAAATTTTTCGTTAGCAAGGTTAGCAAATGTTCAATTAATTGCTCAGGTTCAATATCCCTACATTCAATCCATAACGATGGGTTTTTAATTTCTTTTGTTGACAATACTGCAAGTGAGGTTTTACCCATGCTAGGACCGCCCTGCAGCCATAGAACATTATAAGTTGAGCAGAGATCGATGACCTGCTTTACTAACTCCCGACGTGAACTTATAACTGAAATAGGAGGCACCTGAAGATCGCCATTGAAAAAGGTGGAAGATACTTTTACCGTTTTTTCGTCTTGCTCTCCCAGTTTTTGAATTGCAATTGCCAGTAGTTCACTAAGTTTTTCGGTTTCAGATTTCTCCGTCGATGGGATTGTTCCAGAGGATATCGGAATTAGCTCTTTTTCTAGCAGGTTTTTAATTTGATTAAATTTAATTGGATCGGCCTCTTTTTCGTATATATCCTCAATAGCTTTTACGAGATCATGAGGATACATAACATCTGTATCTAGCTTAAATGTATTTAAAATCTTTTCGGGTGTTTTTTTAGCTTTCTTACCGAAAGAGATCTTTCCTACATCATTTAGGATCAAAAAACGAATTCCGTTGATAAACACTTTTTGATGATCATTTGCCACCACGGTTTCCAACGCATCTATGATTTTTGCGTTATCTATCCTTGATGTAACCTGATAAGCAATCAGCTCCTTGGTTTTATCACCAATATCTAAACCAGGAAAATTTGAGGCAATTCGATTTAAATCTTCTAGTTGGTAGCCGTATATTTTGTTTAATAGCTGACGACAAAGATGTTCACTTACCTTATTAATGTCTAAATAATTCTCATAATTATTTAAGCGAATCTCGCCAATCCATATGGCAATTAAACGCTTTATTTGTTTCATTTCAGCTTGTTGGTTACTCATTCTATCCGATGATTAAAATTTACTAGAAAAAGTTCCATAAATAAACTACGACGAACAACCAATTTGAAGATACGCTCGCATTTGCCAGCTAAGGAATAATGAACAGCCATAGCCGGAGCACCGACTTAGAATTTGAAATCTGGGAAATCCGCTTTGACTTCTACCAATAGTTTGTACAGCGTGATGTTACCGCCACCGCCCTGCGCCAATTTTTCAATAAGACCATACCACTGTGATCTTCGATTATTTGAATTAATAAGAAGGGATACGTCGCCGCCGGATCTTTTCCAGATGTCATTATCCTCGGGCCCTTGGGGATACAACTGAACGAGTATATTGACTAACTGCTTCCGTCCTTCAATAGTGCTGATATCTGTTGTAATGTCCTCTGTTTTCATACTATTAATCATAGCAAAACAGAAAGCAGATGCATTGGCCGCGGCAATCGGCTGTGAGCCGCTTGCATCAGCTTCTTCTTTACCTTCGATGAGATCAGAAATTCCCCTGATTTCAATCGCTTCGGCTTTATAAGGTCTAGCCGCTACTAAAAAACCGTTGCCTTCCATATCTACGGCAAGAGCATCACTACAATTCTGCCTTAAGTATTGAAAAGCGATTGATCGATTTGATGCCATAACTTTTTCCCCAGCAGCGATCGGGCCAACAAACGATGCCGGTGACTGTTCGTTACCCAGCACGTTTAACTCAATCCACTTTGCCTCTCGTGAAATATGTTTAGCTAGTTGTTCCAGGGCGTAAGAGGAGGGAATCGTATCCGGACGTCCCTTGAATTCAATATCATCTTTGCCCATTTCAAAACCAATGACCTTTGTACTTGCCACGACATCCCCAAGCTTGACATCCTTGATACCTCCAGCTACCCCTACGAAGAACACATAATCTGGCTTGAAATAATCTATAGCTCTACCAGTCTCGTCTGCAGACCTAGTATTTCCCGCCCCAGTTTCGCCGATAAGAATATCAAATCCGTTGTAGTTCGCCCTACCGTATTCGGAGTTTGTGGTGGGGTGGACTTCTCTTTTCAAATTATTAAGGTGTGCCTTTACTGCGGTAAACTCAAGGCTCAAGGCTGTTAGAATCAATATTTTTTTACTCATTTTTTATTTAAAATATTTTAGCATTTGTTTTAATTGAGAGTTGTTGGGATAATCAGCAATCATTTCATTGAGTAAGGAGCGAGCTGAAATTATTTTTCCTCCACCTCCGTTTCTTAACAAGCGGATCGCCTCTCTCCAGTTTTCTTCTCTAGATTTATTTTGATATAGTTTTTCGCCTTCCCCACCAGCACGTGTCCACAGGTCTCGATCTTCCGGCCCCTTGTCATAAAGTCTTATGCACAGATCCGATAATGCGGAATAAGCGGCATCTTCAGATACTGTCTCTCCTATAAGATGGCCATATAGAAACTTATCGAAAATGTCGATTTTAACTAGCTCTCGGCAATTGGTAAAGGCAACCCTGAAACTTTCATTATGCTTTGCTTTTTCGAAGACCTGTTGGGCAGACTGCCGATATTGTTTTTCTTGTATGAAGTTCCCCAGGCGTGCTGATTGAATAGGCGATAGTGGGCTGGGATAGTACATGATATAATCAGCGAGGAAGTTGTCCTTCATGCCTGAGATATTCTCATAGACTTCTAAGATAGTATCGATATTATCCCTGTATCTTTTTAATAGCGAGCTCATGATCTCGTCGTTGAGTAAAAAGTTTTGAAGCTCTGGCTCTAATTCAATCCCAGACAAGCCTTTGGTTGGAATGCTAGCTACCAACGCCAATGCGGTAGCAGAAAGGAAAAGATCTCTTTCCCTTTTTGGAAGTTGTGCCCAGAATTTAGCTCTATTGTCGAGCTCAAGGACATTTGCGAATTCGCTTACAGCTATCCCTGTGAGCAGGGTTATGGGAACCTGCTCTCCTTTGCAAACGGATGTTAGCAACATATTGACCTTATTAGCAACGTCTATAATACCGTATCCCAGCACTTGGCCTTGCTGCATACAGCCTGCCCATATAAGTTGCCAACTCGCTTGGCTGACGTCTAATGAGTGCATTAGATTTTCATTTTCGACGGCGCGTCCAATGTATTCATTTATAAAAATGTCGCCACCGGTATCAATTGCCAGTGCTATAATGTCATCATCGCTCGTTTTAGTAATCAACTGTTTACTACCACCAAATGCCGTCAGCGATAACTTTTTCTCCATCATATATTGTTTCCGCAGGGCTTCCCTACAAGGAAGGTAACTTATAATTAGTTCGGCGTGCAACATATTCCAAGCTCGTTTAGCTGCTTCACTCGTAATAAGCTTCGATATCTCATCAGCTATTTTGTGAGGCCTAAGTTTCAATAACAGCGCTTCATACTTTTGGTCGGCAGGAATAGCAGAAAGAATGCAGATGCAGGATTCAGTGGAATGGCACAGCAGTTCCCATATATTTTTGAATTGGGTATCCGTTGCCGTTTTAACCGTATCGATGAGCGACGTTGATATCGAACGATGCCACCAATTTTTGGTTGTATCATTGAAAGAAGCAACGAGTAGTTCAGAAAGATCGTTAACCCCCGATAGCTGCGCTCCGTCGAGCTTTCGAACAAGGGCATTATGAAGACAGGTGCCAATTATGGCTTCTCCATTACTGAATCCACTCAACTGAAGATTTTTTAAGGATTTAAAGTTGGTATCGCTGCCTTCATTTAATCTTTTGGCTAATTCTGTAATTGTGCAACTTTTGATTGCCGTGCCGTAGCTTTGTGAAGGAGATATTCTTTGAAGTAACCTAACTAGTTGCTTTAAGGCGTCTTCAGACTGTGTGGAGAGATTATGATACCCTTCATAAGCTTTGAGTGCTAATCGGAGCGTGTTCCAATCACTTAGTTCAACCTTCAGATCTTCCATAAATTTATTGACTGGGTTATCGATCTGTGCGTGGAGTAGGTACTGGTCGAATATGGAAGTTACACCCTGTTCGCCATTGTCTTTAGCAGACACAAAAGGTTTCCCTACTAGACTTTTTTCGAAATCCTCTTGGAAATGTAGTATCGTTTTATTGGAATCAATATGATCCGTTGAAAATCCGGCAGTATAAGAAAATTGCAATCTCAGTGGCAATGGTAAACCGTTCCATATACTGGAAACTAATTTTTGGAACGCCTTCTGGTTACCGCAAAAAAGCAGTGGTTTTTGCTCGTTAGATAGTCTTTTTACACTTTCTAATAGATAGCTAGGAAAAATTTCGTTGTTAGTATCGACTGCTAAATCCCCAACTGGTATGGTTAGATCCATCAAATTTGAACGCTCAACAGGCACTTCTTCAATGAAAAAGGAGAACAATGAATTGAGATCATGGATCGAAGGTAAATCCTTTAGGTCCACAATGAAGGCATGGGTGAACACCATTCCGGGACGCTGCGCATGTTTATCAGCCAACGTGCGCGTAAAAACATAATAATTTTTATGTCGTATGCCCGAGTAGTAAGGTTGCATTTCCATGCTTGCCGGCAAACTTCCTGGTCGATCGGTGAATCCTGTCAGGAAGGTTTGTAGTTCAACATCGGCGATGCTTGAAACTATACAGCCATGAGAGCGGTTTACTTCTCCGTAATAGGCCTGTTTGATAGTGATGTTTGTATTATTCAATGAAACTACTGATGGATAAGGTTAAGTCCTTTTGTTCTGCTCCTTCCTGGTCTATAATGTAACCAAAACTTTCAGGCCCCTGATTGACAAATTCTTGGTCTGAATCAGTAGGTGATAACGTTTTGCTTAATGACGACAATCCGATTATGGAGTAACTATGAGGCTCCCATTGAGAGACTATGTAACTATAAAGCTCAGGAAGCTTTCCTTTTAATATATCCTTTGGTAATTGTTTTTTCTCATCCGAGGACAATAGATCCCAACAGGAAAGGACGATAGTTAATCGTGGAACGACGGTGCCTTCGCTATCCCCCAAACCCTTAGCGTATAAAAACATTTGTAGTAGTTCTACATAAAACGCCGAGTCAGAAAAATGGAACCCGCCCTTTTCCTTTCGCTTATTCAGGATTTCTGTTGCAGGAAGGGCACGGTTGACCAAATCCTCGATCGGATTGAGCTTATCTGGTCTGATAAACACCATCCATGAAGTACTTTTATCAATCTGATCTTTCCATATCTTGTTTAGGCGTCTAGCGTTGACAATCGTTTTGATTTGTTCCCCACCATAATCCGGAAAACTAAATATTGATTTTTTTCCTTGTTTGTCTTCTATTTCAAGAGCGACCGTCCTGTGTTCGCTTACTGGAGTGTGGCCTGCAGACTTACCCTGGTTGAGCTTGTCCAAAACCTCTTCGAATATGCTGATGTCATCCGGACTAGAAAGGATTTTGTAGTGCTCTGTCCTCGCACTTAAACGTCCGTATAGCTGTCCGCCGAAGTGAGTCTTGCCTGCGTCTGGTCCCCCAATCAAAAGGATCGTATTTTCGGTGTTACTCATTTTATCGTTTTGAAAGGAATAGATCTGATGGCGCATATCTTTCGGTCTCAGGCACAGCATTTACCTGGACGTTGAGCGCATGCAGAATCCACTTGATACTTTCTAATATTTGTAATTGAAATTTGTTTTGCTCATCATTTCGCGCACTCACCTCGAAGTCTTTGTAATTAGCAATGGGCGAGTTTTGCAGATGCGCAGATATCTGTTCTTTGATCGAACGTTCAGTTGGGATATCAGACTTCGACCAAATCAATCCTAAAGGACGCTTATCAAGATTATGCTTGATCCGATCGCCCACTTGTTTGATCTGCTGCCTTGCTTTACCAAGACCTGATCCGGAGAGTTCTTCACAATCTGCAAATAAAAGAAATGCATCAGCATGACTGTGAATCCATTCTGCACCTGTAGATTTCTCCCCTTGACGGTTGGTAATCCATGCTGCAAACCATTCGCCTGGAGCATCGGTAAAGACTAGCTCCCTCTTTTCACCCTTACTATCTTTTAGAGAGAGATGAAGCAGTCCCGGTACTCTCCCAGCATTGCTGCTGGTATGCGGTGGAAATTGGATGTCATTATGTTGGCTCCAACTTAGAAACCAAGCGATGCTCTCCCAGCCGATCAATGTCTTTGAGCCGGCAAATTGATAATCTCCAATTGGATAACCATGTCTAAGCAAACAGTACAGTGTTGCCAAGAATGTGGTTTTACCGGCACTGGCAACACCCGTAACGCCTATTAATACAATGGGAGAGGTAGAACTTAGAAAGTTGAGGTCCTGGAGCCCCATGGCATTACCGGTCCAAGGGATTCGCACAAAAAAATCGTCGGGAGATTCATCTGTTTTTACTGGCTCGTCTTTCCGTTTGTTGTAATATTTACATTCTGTCAATACTGCGCAACCTTCATGGTTGCAACCGGTATCATCTGGATAGCAATCTTCCTTTAAACAATTTCCTGCCATATTATGAAGGATTAGGGATGAGGTAATTGGCCATCCAATCGTGAAGTACCATCACAGCAATTTGTGAACGGGTAACTTCCGCACTTTCATCAATGCCGGTGCGAGCTTTTAATGTTACCCCCTCGACCTCTCCCTTAGCTAGTAGCTCAAGGAAATGAGTAAACGAGATGCGCGCGTCCCCGACACTAATTTCATCTGAAAAAGGCTGGACCTCTGCAATGTTTTCTTTTTTAACGAACTCGTTCAAAAAGGCGGAAAAAGTGATTTTTTCATCCGCCTTGTCATCGACCAAGGTTAAGGTATCTTTCAGTAGATAATCTACAGCTTCCGGAGCAATCGCTGGTAACAATTGATATAGGTCGTAGCCCATCATGAATGGCTGTATTGCTGGAGGCAAGTCTCTGTAACTTTTTCTTAATGAGGGTGAATAAAGCGTTTCTTTCCACCATAACAACTTAGTACGTTTTTCTACAGATTGGGTCGTAGTAAAGGAACTTTTAAGAATCTGATCTAGTCCCTTTTTAAACTCAGTGAAAAATTTATTTATGGCAGTATCTATCGTGCTGGTCGATGCTGCATCTGAAAGAGCACCAGAATATGTTTTTAAAATTTCACCTATACCTTCAGATGCATGGTTTGAGAAGTGGGTAGACCATTGCTCAGGGTGACTATAGGGATCTTGGCCTTCAGGTGTTCTACCAGCAGCCTGTTTTAGCTTTGCTTTTAAATTAGCACCATCGACTTTTACTTCCTCGAATTTCAAAGGCGGTATCTTTAAAACACCCAGCTTTAGTGTTGGCGCTTCTTCAGCCAACTTCCATTCCTCTGTAGCATTTTCTTCCGACAATTCCCCAAACTCTCGCAGCAAGCTCTCTATGATGTCTTTTTCTCGACTAAGTTTAGCGTATGGATAAAAGTTTGTACCAGTTAAATAGATTATTCTAGCGTTGCGTTCACTTTCTTTACCTGCATTATGTAATGCATGAATGATAACAGCACGTATAATGGTGATCGGCCTTTCGGTGAATTTGGCTCGAAGGGCTTTCCAGTGTGTCGAAATGATCTGCTCCACTTTGATAATGACAGGATCGTCTGGATGGATATGCGGATCCAGGGCTACAAGCGTATAGTTTGGCAAAAGCTTCGTTTCCTTTTGAAGCATTTCTGTCAGATCATAAATAGCTTTCTCAATACTGGCAAGCCTTTCGTCACTGTCTCCGATATCCAAAAGACCGGCTTGCAAAAGTGGCTGCAAAAGTTTATATTCCATATTTATTAGTTCGGTTTACTTAGGTTTTTAAGTTTTTCTATTAGCTTATTGACTTCGTTGAAAAATTGACGTATGTACTAGTCGGCGGCGTGAAGTGCCCACATGCGATCAATTAGTTAAAGGCTTGTCGTTAGCATCCGCGGAAGCAGATGCTGTGGTGATTAGCGAGCGCCTTATCCCTGACAGACATGAATGATGGCGTGATAAAACAATGCGGATTTTGCGTAACTATATTGCATATACGCAAATAAGACTGCGGTTGCAGTGAGGTGGAAGGAAGTTTCATCAGTATAAGGTTGTTAGGTGACTTGTCCTACCAAAATAATATTATTTTCCAAAATTGCAAAAAGTAAGGCGTTGCGAGGGATAGGAAAAATCCCCTTTTTAAGGAATGCTTGGAGGGCGAGCCGAATTGATCTTGGTATAGCGGAGACTTTTTCCCGGCTTAAAGGTGTGGTTCCGGGACTCCTTGCGGATCAAAACGTCTCAAATCGTCTCATTAGGTGAGCGGTTTGATTTGATGTAGTTTGAACTTTAAGTTCTTATCTGCGAAACGGGATAATTTGCCACTTTTGCAGCCATTAACTTAGGTATTCAACATACCTTTTTATCATGATAGCCTTAACGCCGGCAAGGCGGTATTGATAATATGTTATTGGTTTATTATCCGCAAATAAACATCAGAACTGTGGACGCAAAATTCTGGCCGCCAATAAATTTTATTACTGGCCAAAATCAAGCATTCCCTATATTTGCATGAAATAAAGCGAGTTATGGGGCAGATAATAGGCCGGCTTGTGGAGCAAAAGATTTTAAGCCAGAAAAGGAATTCTTCCAAAGCAGAACTCATCGCAGTTCTCGGCCGCCGCCGGGTAGGTAAAACCTACTTGATACGGAACTACTTTGAAAAGGAAATCGTATTCGAGCTGACCGGAATGCATGATGCCTCTCTACAAGTACAACTACAGAATTTTACGATTGCTATGCAAAAGGCGACCAGAAGCCCAATACTCGCCCCTGTTCCTTCTAATTGGCTTGAGGCCTTCACCATTCTGGACTCCTTCATAGGAACATTGCCAACCACTCAACCCGCTGTCATATTCCTAGATGAGTTCCCTTGGCTACATACCCACAGATCCAATTTCCTGCAAGCCTTCGATCATTGGTGGAACAGTTCAGCTTCCAGGAACGGCCATATCAAAGTTGTAATCTGCGGATCGGCTGCATCCTGGATGATCGATAAAGTGGTAGAGGCTAAAGGGGGATTACATAACAGGGTAACACAAACAATCCGACTTCTTCCCTTCACACTTGCAGAAACCGAAGCATATCTTAAAAGCGAGGGCATTGCCCTGGATCGTTATAAAATACTCCAGCTCTATATGGCAATGGGAGGCATACCCCATTACCTGCAGCATATTAAAACTGGCGAAAGCCCGGCTCAAATCATAGACCGGCTTTTCTTCACCAAGGACGGCCCCATGTTAAAAGAATTTTCCCTGCTTTTTGAATCTTTGTTTGATCATTCCTCACAACATGAGACAGTAATCCGCGCCCTTGCTAAAAAGGGAATAGGCCTTACCCGACAGGAGATCATTGATGAAACCGGGCTCAGTTCAGGAGGAAGTATGAGCCGCATACTAAAGGAACTGGAAGAATCCGGATTTATAACAGCTTACATTCCCTTCAAAAAAACGATAAACGAGAGTATTTATAAACTCTCCGATGAATACTCTCTTTTCTATTTGAAATTTGTCGATGGCGTCAAACCAACCGGCGAAGAAACCTGGCTCTCCCAGTTTAATACTCCTTCATATACCAGCTGGAGTGGCTTTGCTTTTGAATCCGTATGCCAGAAACATACTTCACAGATCAAAGCAGCGATCAACATTGGAGCTGGTATAAGAACAGGTGTTTCAGCATGGAGACATTTCCCGCCCAGAGGCAGTAAAATGAAAGGAGCCCAGATTGACCTGTTACTTGATCGCAATGACGGCATCATCAATTTATGTGAAATGAAATTTTCCAAAGATGAATTTGTCATTGATAAAAGCTACGCTGATGAACTGAACAATAAAGTATCGGTGTTTCAAAAAGAAACAAAAACGAAGAGCACTATTTTCCCGACTATGATTACCACTTATGGAGTGAAAAAAAATAACTATTATTCCGGACTGATACAGAACGAAGTTACCATGGACGACCTGTTTAAGTAGAAACACTTCCTCATTAAAACAAACACTTATAGGTAAGGGGAAGTTGTTCAGTAGCAAAGCCAGGAAACTGCTAACGTGGATAAAAACGAAACATCGTTAAAAAAAGTTTATATAAGTCAGATTAGCTCAATAGTTTGTCATAAGATTTGGAAATAAAGATGCCGTCATTACCCATTGGTAAATACAAATCGCATGAATACTGAGTATTTGGACATCAAAATGTCAAGATGGTTCTTTACTTAGTTGGCGATCTTGGGATTGAATGGACCGGGTGAAACTTTGTTTGCGTAAAAGTGAGGGAAGCGTTTTCAGAGCTTTGTTAGGAAAAGAAGTGTTTGAAACGAAATGCTGAAAATAAGTATTTTTATGGGATAACAACCTTACTCACTTACAATACTGCCTAGATGAAACTCAGCCCCATTCGCCGGGAGGATATTTTGAAAGCTGCCGACGATCTCGATGCAAGTGCAGAGTACAACTGGTCGGAATACTGGGTGGGGATTCCTGAGAAGAATAAAGCGTATCCTTTTAAGCAGTTGATTCGAAAAGCCTACACTCATGCAACGGGCGTGCAAATTGGAACCGACTTCTTCCAAAGCAATGACAATTACCGGGACTATATTGAAAAAACCTTTCAATACCCTATCAACTTCAAAGTCCGCGATAATATTCCTTTCTTTACGGATACCGACCTCTCTTTATTTGCTCAGTATGCCGGCCAGCCATATGATGGTTCAAATAATCAACATGCTTTAGTTGGAGAGCAACTTCGCAAAGGGATATTTTCCAAAACTAATACCTGGGTACGGGCATTAAACCTGGACGGATTTGAAATCAAGACTGATAACAACTGGCAGAGACGCGGAGTTTTCACAAAATATTCATGGGCACGCATTTACCGGCGGGGAGACCAGGACAAGAAGATCTTTTTCACTGTTGGTGTCGACGGGCCTGCTGAAGTGCTGGTATACAAACTGGATTGTAAGTACAAGGGCTATGATCCGAAAAAGGTCCTTGATCAACATCAAATCGATGTGTTTTATCGTATAGTCAAGCCAACCGGCGCACATTGGAACGAGATTCAACCAGAAGATTTGGCGGAGATGAACTGGGAATCCTTAATTCAAACCACCCGCGATTTTATTCTGCATTACGCTGAACTATACGATGAAGTGGTAAAAGAAGTCTGGAATTTACCTACTAAGCCTGCTGTGAGTGGTATTTTGCGGGAACAAGCTATTCCTAAAGGTAAAGGACAGTTATCCAGTCGAAGCCGGGCAACCGGCGCCATTGAAACACCAGATTATGACGCAGAGAATAGAAAACGAAAAGAATTAGGGGACAAGGGAGAAGCGCTAGTGATAGCTTACGAAAAGAAATGCTTAGCGGATGCAGGCAGGCCTGATCTGGCCAACGCTATTTGTAAAGTGCCGGATTTTAAAGGCTATGATATCCTTTCCTTTTATACAGATGGCAGCAAGAAATATATTGAGGTTAAGACCACTAGCGGCACCTATCAGCGGCCTTTTTTCTGGTCTTGGAATGAAAAGATTACAATGACCTTGCACAAAGAAGATTATTGGTTGTATCGCCTATACAATTACGATGAGGTTACGGACTCAGCTGACTTCTACAAACTCAGAGGAGATTTCAGTAATCTGATCCTGGAAGAGGCAACACAGTACAGAGTGCATATTAAATAGTCGATCACCTATTTTTCTCTTGAAAAAGACCCGATCAATCATGTACTATTTATTTGCAAGAGCAAGATAACCACAATAAAAATATACTCTTTACCGTCCCTATTATTCCTCCTCGCGACGGGGATTCTACCCGCACTACATCGCCAGTATAATGCAGGGTTTAACAAGTGAAAGCTATAAAAACGAATAAGTCAAAAAAATTATGTTGACCTACACTGAGATCATAGCATTAAGAGACAATCTGGCCAATGGCGAAATTGATCTAAAGTCCGCGAAAGAAGCATATTGGAAAGATTTTAAAGATGGACAAAAGCCCTGGGAAACAAAAGACTGGAAAGAAAGGAGATCTAAGATCATTAAAGACCAATGTGAAATATGTGCTAGCAAGGATACATTAACAATACAACATCGCTGGCACCCAAAAAAATACGCCGAGCATTTGAGGGAGGTAACAAGAGCATACACACAAGCGTATATCAACACTGCTCCCATCATCGACAACAACGAATTTAGTAGTTACGTGCGAACCAGGTATGACTATGTACCGGCCCCGTTTTGTCCAAATTGCAAACGCAGTTATCCTAGCAAACGCGTGCGAAAATTACCATTCTACCGCTGCGTAGGCTGCCGGCACGAATTTGACACACCAAGCTATATTTCTGTTGATGAACTTATTTCCATTTTCTATCAAAATGAAGAGGCCATGGAAGCCCGGGATAAGTGCTTTATATCAAAGGATCAATGGAGATACAAAAACAACCTATCCAGTATCAGATACTGGCTGCTAAGAGAATCGACCAAAAATAATGAGGTTGAAACGATTGAGAAAAAAGCGTTTCTTCTTTATCTAAATGACAATATAGAGTATCTTTCCTTTAATGATACCATAACTGCGTGTCGAAAATGTGCTTTTAATTTCGATATAAAAAGAATGGAATTGTGTCCTGCATGTAAGCAGTATTACAAGGGATTACAGTACCCAACCTGCATTCAGTGTTTGCCCGAAGACAAACGAAAGGCTGCATTAGCAAGTATTGAGTTTGGAAAACAGTGGGATCAAATGCACAAAGATCTTGGCATAGACTAAACGCGGATAAAAATGAGCGATATGTTTCAATATCGATTGACAACTGATCAGAAGCAGGATATAGCTCAACACCTGATGATGTTCTTCAAAAAGATCTAATTATAACAAAGCAAGCCAGGACATTTATTGGCAACTGGATTCTTACTTCCGGTAACGAAAAGCGTAAAGCATTCTATGATGTATGGGATATCGTTTTAAAGAACTATCTGCCGACAACGAGGCCCATTTTATTCAGGGCATGTGGAAGAATCAGCAATGTTAAAAAGATAACCAGTTTTACCGGGCGATTAGAATGCGCAAGGAGGTTTAGTAAGAATAGTGGTGCTTTAATCATTTGTGATACAAAAGAAATACTTCAGTTTGAAGAGAGATTTTATAAGCCGGGTGAAGATAAAAATACCTTTTATCCGCTTGTAACTGTTCTACAAAAAGCGAAGAAAGGGGGCGGCTGGGGATTCTCGGATAGACTTCTGAACGAATATATAGGGGAAGACGAATACATCATGAGAAATGACTTAACCCACATGTCTTGTCTGAAATGGATAAAAAACATCTGATTTAGGAGACAAAAATGTGCTGCAAGATATCAATCCCTTACGAAATGAATACCAATTACGAATGAAAAATTTACGCTAAATTATTGGTTTGGCTCCCAAGCTTCATCGAGTGAAAGCGAGTAATATTCATACTTGTCTTCGCCACGCTTACCTTTGGTAAAAAAGGGCCCCTCACTTGCCCATTGACTCATTCCCATTTCATATGCCTTTGGACCGTATACAATTTTATTGCCCCTAGGCTTTTTTGAAGACATAATACGTGCAGCATAAGTTGGCGGTCGCCCAGTGTAGATGTATTGCTTCCCTAAAAAGTTGCTGGATATATGCCCTATATCGAGATGGCCGTATTCGATCCCTATCTTCAGTCCAAATTTCTTTGAATCCGATACGATTCTTTCGTCAACGTGCGCAAAAAACTCGTACTGCCTTCTCATGTCCTTCGCAATTCCTGCACACACGGCAAACACATTTTCGGCAGTGTCCAAAAGTGCATAGAACTGATCTCCTGCAAAACCGACAACTTCCCCATTAAATCGTTGCACTTGCTGTACCCCACCGATCATTACATCACTTACAAATTGCGCAATTCCAGGAAAATCACTGTTCACTAAACGACCGAACCCATTAATGTCAACAAGCATTGCAAACGCTTCGATACTTCCGCTTTTTGGAAGATCCATAAATATTTGATTTATTGATCAAAATTAGGCAAAACTAAAAACACCATTGAGGTCCGTAAATACAGCCGCGAAATATGGGCTTAAAGTAGTGAGTTGTGGCTGATCTAACCTATAAAACTTTGCAAGTAACGGTTTAACTGCAGGGACAAGGATCCTTGCTCAGCAGGTACAATAATATCGACAATAAGATCCCGTTTTGTCTTTTCCGGCAATACCTCCAAAATATCGGATCCTCTACCTACTTTTTCGGAAAAAGTAAGCAACTCGCCCTCTACGCCTGTAAGGGAGAATTTGAAATGAGGCCAATCCTTTTGCTGCCCGTTATAATTTGCCATGAGCGATTATTACCGTTAATCGGCTCACAAATACGGAAAATAATGAGCCGAATAGTGAATTTATTCGGCTCACATGAACATTATTAACCGAAATTACAGGGATAGGCCGGAAAAGATGAGACTCGATGCTCAGCTGCCTGTTGCATTCAAAATCAAGCGCACCCTGCCAGGGTGCTAAATAAGGATATTTAAAACTAGCAAAAGCACTCGGTACCGTAATCAAAAGTCGATAAGAGCGTCAACGCCGCTGGTGGCACCAGTCCGCATTAGTTACGGACGATTATAAAACCCTATTCTTGCCCACAACTGTATTAGCAGGCATATTTGTGGACGATGATAACTAACCTCTTAAGTATCTCATTAACATAGTATTATCGCCGATACCCTGAATATGAAATGTCACATATTTTTAAATATATGTGACATTTTACTGCCCTAAATCACCTTGAATCATCATACCTGTTAGGTTTCTCTGCAAATACCTAACAGAGTTCGGATAGCTGGTTTTCAATCTGTTCATTATTTTAACCTGTTCACTGCCCGTGAACACAGAAAAATAGTGAACAGTAATCATTGCACTGTAATAATCCAGAGACAGTTTAAGAAGCGCTCCGGTGTAACACAACGATAGTGGAGAAGAAATTTTGGCTAGCAATAAATTTTATTACTGGCCAAAATCGAACATTTCCTGTAATGAAATGAAATAAAGCGAGTTATTGGACAGATAATTTAAACCCCGACAATAAGTCGCTTAGTAATTGCAATATCTTTTTCAATCTGTTCACTATTTTAAACTGTTCACTGCCCGTGAACACGGAAAAATAGTGAACATAATCGTGGCAGCCTGCCGCAACCCGGTTCAATGGCGGGCTATAGATTTTTAGAAGCTGAAGAATTAACGCTATATACTCGGAAGCACTTCTCCGAACGGGGATGGCTCAACTTAACGGCAAAAAAGTTGAAAGTGCCGTTTCAAAAATGTAGAGGGGCCCATTCATGCTTTATCCATACTTACAATAAAGATCTGTTACCAGTCACCCCACCAGGAACTCCCTCACACTTTCCTTCCTCAATCCCGTAAACTCACAAAACTCATCCACTGATACAAACTCTCCCTTCTTCTTTTTAAACTTCTTCTTGATTGCAGCCAGCAGCGCCCGCGCCGCGCGCTCCTTGCGGCCGGTGATATTCATGATGTCTTTCGCATAAATGACTATGCGATTGGGGATCGTTTGCTGCATAATCCTGCACGTTCGGAACGGCCGCTTTTTTGTTTTTAGAGTTCATTCTAAAATTGTGCTGTAGCTGCAAAAATAACGAATGTATCAGCTGTAAGCTGTACGGTGGGTTAGCAGAATTGTGAAAAGTAAAACAGGTTGTTATGGCACGGCAGAAAGGAATTGTGAAGCTGGACGGTACTATCGGTGATATTACCTTCTACAAATCGAAAGACGGGTATTTGGCAAGGGAAAAAGGCGGTGTGCCGGCGGCAAGGATCGCCAATGATCCGGCCTTCCAGCGCACACGTGAGAACGGTTCGGAGTTTGGCCGTGCCGGCAAAGCCGGCAAGCTCCTGCGGAATGCTATCCGCGGCCTGCTGCAGAATGCTTCAGATCCGCGGATGGTAAGCCGGCTGACAAAGGAAATGGTCCGCGTGCTCCAGGAAGACGCGGTAAACCCACGTGGACTTCGCAACGTGATCGATGGCTAAGCCGAACTGCTGGCCGGATTTGATTTCAACATCAACGGCAAACTCGGTACGACCATTTACGCGCCGTTCACCCCGGTGATCGACCGGGCGGCTGGTTCGCTGCCGATCAATATTCCGGCTTTTGTGCCGCTGAACATGATCGCTGCACCAGGTGGTACCACCCATTTTAAAATCGTGTCTGCAGGTGCAGAGATCGATTTTGAGAATGAGGTGTTCATCTCCGCCAATAGCGAAACTGCAGTATTGCCATGGGATGCCAACCTTACGGCAGTGATCGACCTGGTGAATGCGGTTACTCCGAACAGCGCCCATCCCTTGTTTTTGAGAAACGGATCATTCAATGCCCTTTCGCTTGTGGCGATCTCCGGTGTGTAATCTCTTTTTTCATCATAAAAATCACGATCGTGAAACAAGCAATCCAGAAACACATTGGAGTGCGTGTCGCTCCCATCAACCAGCGCTGCGTAAGCGTGCTGGATACGAGCGTATTCCTCGAGCAGGATAGCTGGCCGGTATTCGGTTTCAGTTAATGCCAGGCATTCGCGAAACTTTATTAACTGCGTTTCTCTTCGATACAGGAATTATCATCGCAGATCCGCAGTGCTAACATAAACCGGCAAAAAATGAAATCAAACAGGTTATACGGTCAATTTTAGGTCGCTCTCGGGTAATCCATTTCATATGGAAATATAAAATAAAATAGCGTCATCAAAAATGTCGGATAGTTGATGCGCTTGCCACATCTTTCCTCAGCAGACTGGATTATTTCCCGGGCAGTTGCCAGAAGTAAGCAGGATCGTTTGTAATGATGTTACCTTTCAAGTAGTTGTTCTGTGTTTCATCAAAACCTGATGGGACCAGGGAGATGTATTGAAGATCTTTTTCGGCGGTTCTATACCTGCTCTCGGTATTGAATTTACTGATATTGGTGCACTGAATCCAGTATAGGTTTTTAGCCATATAGTAGTCCAGGTACCATTCTTTGGTTCTTACCGTTTCTTTATTCAGTTTCAACGGCAGGTTATTCTTCAGGCGATCTCTTACTTCCCCGATGCTCAACATATTATTGTTCTCATCCATCACATATATGCCATGAGAAGCATCCATCCACAGCCATTTTTTTAATGTTTCGGAATACACGCAGTTAATAACGTGGCAATCGGTGTCCTTCCGATCCTTGGGCATGCAGGTCACATAACGGGACTTGAAACCCATGGCAAGATACATTTCGTTAAGCGTCATTGCCTTGTGCCTGCAATTAATTCCTTTTCCCGTTGCCTTGTAATAATTATAAAAATCAATAGCATCAAACTCACATAAGGCCCAATTGGAGCCATCATACTTAATACTTTTCGTAACGTACAACATGATATTAATGATCTTTGATACTTCATTGCCATTGCCTGCTACGGAATCGAGATTAAAATACCTCTTAACTTCTCTGAGATTTTGTTGTTCTGCGTGTTGGTATACAAATGAAGGCAATGACCTGTTGTCTTGTGCTGTATAATTGCCTGAGTGTCGGAGGATCTGGAGCATATCGTACTGTTTTATCCGGCTTAAAGAAGCGACGAATTTCTTATCATTCCGGATATTGTCCAGGTCACTGTCGGTTTTTGGGTGCTGGTATTCTGAATAGCCGAAGTCTATCGCTTTATCAAAATCAGCTATTGCAGCCTGTTTTTTATTCAGCAGAGAATTGACACAAGCCAGGTTGTAATAGACATTTGCTTTGATCGTTTTAATGGTAGGCTGAAATTCATTTTGCTCCTGCTCTGACAGGTTCAGGCTATCAGCAGATACAATCATTTGTTTCAAAATGGACTCGGTGCGGACATAATCTTTGGCGACATAATAATTCTGGTAATCATTTTCCAATATCTGCAATGCTGAAATAAAGCTGTCCCATTTGGGGCTTTTCGTTTGTCCGGATACCGTCAATGAAAAGAATAAAACTGTCAGGAAAAAGGCGGTCCTCATGTTTATCTTGTTTCTGTTTTGTTGTCTTTAAATAATATACTGGTAGTAAATCGTTTGAACTGTATGAAATGTTACAGTGTCAGCCATATTATTTTATTTGCCTTATCAGGATGGCGTTTAAAAATTGAATCGCTACAGAGTTGGGAAATGTTGGATTGATAGTAGCTAAAGACAATAAAATTGTGTTATAAAATTACTACAATAGATTTTGGCGTAATCAACTACATGATATCCGGTCTGTCGGAAAGAGTATTACCGTCTTGCTTTTGGATGTAGCGATCAAGGACGGGTTGATAACAAATTTAGAGCGAGACGTCTACTCCTTTTTCAAAAGAAAAGTATCCTTCTCTTCACGAAGACTATAGATCTTTTTTCGGTGGACAGCTCTGCTCTTTTTCCTTCGATCGTGATCCGGCAGTAGATAGGAGATTTACTATCCGCTGATGGTTGGCCTTGAATAACCAAAATAAGATTGAAGTGTTTTGATTGACTTTTATCTTGTGGTGAATTTTAGGTAACCGAATTGGTTGATTCCGATTGATGCGATTTGATGAAAGATTTCCATAACCCGCGTAAATGCCCGTATATGCACAAAAAAAAGGCCTGACCGAAGTCAGACCTTTCCTGTGATCCCGCTGGGACTCGAACCCAGGGCCCTATCATTAAAAGTGATATGCTCTACCAACTGAGCTACGGAATCTTACCAGCAATCCGAAGACCGCTTTCCCGTTTTTGGGAGTGCAAAAATACGGGGCCAATCCTTTCCTTCCAAAAAAAGTGCAATATTTCTGCAAATTATTTTTTCAATCTAGTTCTCCTTCAACGCTTTCTCTATTTCCCGCAACATCTTCCCGCATTGCTCCACATGTCCATGTTCCGTTTCACAGTTCACATATACCATCTCCCCACGCCTGCCATAGTACACACTCATCGAGCCATCCTCCCGCACCTCCTCATTGTGCTGCCACACCGCATTATAACCCGCCGCCGCCAGCTTCTGGTACAGCACACTGTCCGTGGTCAAAAAAAAGTCATCCGGGTCCTGCTCCGGCATGTGGATTACTTCCTTCGTGTCCATTTCCCCATCACCACCTGGCCGGTATGTGTGCACCGACAATCCCCCCTCCGTGTTGTTGTGCAAAGCCACCAGGCATTTCGTTTGCCGCGGCACCAAATCCAGCAATTGCTGCCCAAACCTGTATGCCGCTTCCACCGCTTCCCCAGTCACTTCACCAAAACGGTCCAGGCTTTTCGCCGCTCCCTCTTTTGAATAAATCCTGTTCGGATCTACTTTGTATTGCTGTCTGCCTATTGTAAATTTCAGCAACCGCTCTCCGCCATTTTCTATCCTGATCAGCAATCCCCCTTTTTCCGATAGCCATTCCCGCGCAGCTTCCACCGACGTACATTCATCATCATGTACATTGATCGCCGTAATAGCACGCGGCTGGCCGTAGTACGACAGTTCTACCCACACATCCGTGTCACCCAATGCCAGTTTCTTCCGCTCCACGTCAGGCCGCTGCGCACACGCGCTCACCATCAGCATCACCATACATATCGCTATCCCGCTCCTTCGTAACATACAAGAAAGATACAACCTTTTGAAACCTCCGGCCCGGCAGGTTGATAACTTCCGCGTTTTCAAGTAGGTTTGCATTTATAAATTGTTTGTTATGGCTGCATATTTCCAGGATAAAGTAGTGGTGGTCACCGGCGGTACCGATGGTATCGGTAAGGCACTCGTAGAGTTATTGTTGTCGCACGGCGCCAAGGTTTCCACTTGTGGCCGCAATCACGACAGGCTTTACCAGTTGCAGTCGGAGAATCCTTCGGCTCCTTTGTACACCATGGTGGCCGACGTCAGCAGCGAGAACGATTGCCGGCGCTTCATCGACATGAGCATCCGCACCTTCGGCGGCATCGATATCCTTATTAATAATGCCGGTGTTTCCATGCGCGCTTTAATCCGCGATACCAGCATCGACGTGATCCGCAAAGTGATGGACATTAATTTCTGGGGCACGGTTTATTGCACCAAGTATGCGTTGGATTCCATCATCGAACGCAAAGGCACCATCGTTGGCGTGTCGTCCATCGCCGGCTATCGCGGGCTGCCCGGCCGCAACGGTTATTCTGCTTCCAAGTTTGCCCTGCAGGGCTGGCTGGAGGCTATCAAAACTGAGTTGATGGATGATGGCGTACATGTGATGTGGGTTTGCCCCGGCTTTACCGCTTCCAATATCCGCACGGCTGCTTTGAACAAAGACGGCGACCAGAGCGGCGAAAGCAAGATGAACGAAAAGAAAATGATGACATCAGAGGAGTGTGCCGGACATATTCTCAAAGCTGTTGAAAAAAAGAAACGCACACTTGTGCTTACCTTCACCGGCAAACAAACAGTGTTCATGAATAAGTTCTTTCCCAAATGGGCCGATAAACTTGTTCACCGTTTTTATTTCCGTGATAAACAACTGGTAAAGTAGCAGTGCTTATTTTTGCGGCACAGGCATCTATTTTTTAAACACCAAATTCCAGCCTCCTCTATTCAAGTTATGTCATTGATCACCCTCACCTCGGATATCGGGCACCAGGATTACCTGGTGGGTGCAATCAAGGCACAACTCATCCAGATCAACCCGGAGTTCCGGCTGGTGGATATTTCACATAATATTTCTCCGTTCAATTACCCGCAGACCGCTTATATCTGCCGCAGCGCTGTTCAGCATTTTCCTCCTTATAGTTATCACCTCATCCTGGTCAACCTGTTTGAGAAAAAACCCGAACGCCTGCTGCTCGCTTTTCACCAGGAACAGTATTTTCTCTGCGCCGACAATGGCCTGCTGAATATGATACTCGAAGGCAAACCTGAAATGGTGATCGGTGTTCCGCTGGATAAAGGCGAGATCCGCAACACCCTGCATTGCACTTCCGTGATGGGCCGCGTGGTGAACGAACTCATGCAGGGCAAAGCAATTACACAGATCGGTGAACCCGATATTGCTTATACGGAAAAAAATCACCTGCGCCCTTTGCTCGATCAGAATTATATCGAAGGACAGATCATCTTCATCGACAATTTTGAGAACGTGATCGTGAACATCACCCGTGAACAGTTCGAGGAACAGCGCCGCGGTCGCAGCTTTCGCATCGTCTTCAAGCGCGACGAGGTGATCGACCGCATCAGCGAGTCTTATGCCGATGTACAGGAAGGCGAAAAGCTCGCCATTTTCAACAGCGCCAATTATCTCGAGATCGCTATCAATAAAGGCAATGCCGCGGGCTTGTTTGGGTTAAAAGGTTTTTCGGAAAAAACAAGACAGGTGGCCGGCATCATGCAAAACCAGCTTTTCTACCAGACCGTCCGGGTCTATTTCGAATAAAATTTGTCGATATCGTTTGCCAGCGATTCGATGAACAACGCATATCCTTCCGTATAATTATTTTCCACCGACGGATACGGCACGTCGCTGATGCGGTAAAACCCCTTTCTGATGATGTCCCAGGCTTTCGTGGCCTGCACAGAGTCGGCAAATTGCCGGGCAAACCTGCTTTCCATGGAAAAGTCTTGCAGCCCCACGCCGTGCTGGTAGTATTTAAAAGGAACGATCATCCTTTCCGCATAGAAGTAGTTGGCCTCGCGTCCGATTACATGAAAGTAATGGCCATAGTAGCGCAGTATTTTCACAATTTTATCTGCCACTTGTTTTTCCGTGGCATCGGCCGGCAGCATTTTTCTCCAGGTGTTCTGATCTTTGTCCAGCAACACAGCGTCTTTTTCATCCAGTCGTGCATAATACCAGTCTACATCCAGCACCCGGCCTTTTACGTTTACAAGATGCCTCACGATCATTTTACCGTCTTTCAGTTTGGCATCCTGTCCTGTGAACCGTTCCATGCCTAACCCGGCGTTCCGGATTATTAGGATGCCGTCCGGTGAGAGCGCCCAGGAACCGGGTGCGGCCATAATACTGTCGGCCTGGTATATTTTACCACCGGGTTCAAACCGCAATAATTTCAGCCCGTGCAGCATGAGCAGCGAGTCCTTTACCTCGTTGTAAAGGTCATAGTCCGGGTAGCTTTCCTTGTCGAGGCGGGAATACAGCGCCACCCAGTTCCCTTCTACACGGAGCGGTTCATTTTTAGCTTTTTTGCCTGATCCGCAGCCGGTGATCAGTACTGAGAGCAGGGCGAGAAGAAGAAGAAAACGCATAAGCAGCGGTTTAAGCCGGGCAAAACTAAGAAGAATCTGCAATCCCGTGAATTTCAGCGGGCCGGGACTTAACGAAACTGTTCGTTGAACGGTGCACGGGATGAACTGAATATCCCTATTTTTGCCTTCTTTCAAAATAGACCCCATTATGAACTTTAAAAAAGTTAATAACCTTACCGGCTGGGCCGTTTTCTTTGTCGCCTTGCTGACCTTCATGTTTACGCGCGAAGCCAGGGGCAGCCTCTGGGATTGCGGTGAATTCGTGGCCAGTGCCTATAAGCTGGGACTTCCCCACCCCCCGGGCGCGCCAATGTTTACCCTGCTGGGCAGGTTCTTTATTATACTTTTTGGAGATAACCCGCAGACCGCGGCCAACGCCGTCAATTTCATGAGCGCTGCGGCCAATGCCTTCACCATCCTGTTCCTGTTCTGGAGCGTTACGCATTTTGCCCGCAAAATGTTTGTATCCCACGCTTCACAGTCGCTGACAGGCCCCCAATTGTTTACCGTAATGGGTGCGGGAGCGGTTGGCGCCTTTGCTTATACATTCAGTGATTCATTCTGGTACAGCGGTGTGGAAGGTGAAGTGTATGCCCTTTCTTCTTTCTTCACCGCGCTCGTATTCTGGGCGATGCTGAAATGGGAACACGCCGATGAAAGCGCAACGGATGCCGGTGCAAGAACCCGCTCCGACCGCTGGATCATTTACCTGTTCTTCATGATGGGGCTGTCTATTGGTGTTCACTTGCTGAACCTCCTCACCATTCCTGCAATCGTAATGATCTATTACTACCGTCGTTATACACCTACCGTTAAAGGCTCTATCATCGCCTTTCTCATTGGTTGCATCATCGTCGGTATCGTGCAGGTAGGCGTTATTCAATATTCCATGAAGGCGGCCGGCCAGTTCGACGTATTCTTCGTCAACCAGCTCGGTACTCCTTTCTTCGCTGGTTTTGCCTTCTACTTTGTACTGCTGGCGGCACTGATCGTGTGGGCACTCAACTTCAGGGAAAAAGACATGACCAAAACGAAGTTATCCATCTGGCTGATTTTATTCCTGGCGCTTTCATTGCTGCCGTTCATTGTGAGCCTCGGCTCCGGCGGATGGAAGTTTGTGAAATTCCTTTTTGTAGGTGGTATTGCGGTGCTGGTAGGTTACCTGCTGCGTCCCGGTGCACTCAAAATATTGAAACTGGGTCTGTGGTGTTATGCCTTCATCATGCTGGGTTACTTCATGTACTTCACGGCAATGATCCGCTCCAATGCGAATCCCGCGATTGACATGAACAACGTGGACAACCCGATCAACCTCGTTTACTACCTCAGCCGCGAACAATATGGCAGCGCGCCGATCGTATATGGCCCGCACTTTGCCGCCGAAATCGACCGCGCAGATCCGTATGAATACGGTGAAATGAAATATGTAAAAGGAAAAGATAAATACATCGAGATCGGCCGCGAGCAGACACTCCGCTACGAACGCTCCGATTATCAACTCTTCCCGCGCGTGTGGGATGCCAGCAACGACCAGGACCACGCCGACTTCTATGCCGACTGGCTAAGTATCGGGAAAACCACCGATGCCGAAGGGCGACAGAAATACGAAGCGCCCACCCTCAAGCAGAATATGGAATGGTTCTTCACCTACCAGCTCGGCTTCATGTACTGGCGATACTTCATGTGGAATTTCTCGGGTAAACAGAACGACATCCAGGGCGATGGCAACAAACGCGACGGTAACTGGATAACCGGCATTTCCCTGATCGACAATGCCCGATTGGGCGATCAATCGCAATTACCCGACAGCCTGAAGGATAACAAAGCACACAACTCACTCTACTTCCTGCCGTTCATTCTTGGTATTGTGGGATGCGTGTATCAATATTTCAAAAACCGGAAAGACTGGATTGTGAGCATGCTGCTCTTCTTCTTCACCGGTATTGCTATCGTACTTTACCTCAACCAGCCGGGCAACCAGCCACGTGAACGTGACTATGCCTACGCAGGATCGTTCTATGCTTTTGCGATATGGATCGGTCTGGCAGTGGTAGCCTTCGTACGACTGGCCAATGAGAGAAAAGACAAACTCACTTTCCAGAACATGATGATCTATGGAGGTGCATTGACCTTCCTGATCACTGTGCTTAGCTGTCTGCCGGGTAATTCGGGTGGTGGCGTAATGATGGCCAGCCTGCTGGCAACAGCGCTGTACCTGGCCGTAACAGCAGGTATCACCTTGCTGGTAAGAGCAATCGGCAGCGGAGGACAAAACCTTTCCACGCTCAGCCTGGCTTCTACCCTGATCTGCCTGGCCGTGCCGGCTATAATGGCACAACAGGAATGGGACGACCATAACCGCAGCACTAAAACCGTGGCGCCGGATCTGGCACGCGATTACCTGGAAAGCTGTGCGCCGAACGCCATCCTGTTTACCTACGGTGATAACGATACTTACCCGCTGTGGTATGCACAGGAAGTGGAAGGCATCCGTAAAGACATCCGCATCATCAACAACTCACTCCTGGGCATTGACTGGTACATCAACCAACTCCGTACAAAAGTGAACGAAGCCGACTCGGTAGATGTAATCTGGACACCCGAGCAGATCGAAGGACATAACCGCGAATACCTTTACATCCGTGAAGATCCGCGCTTTGCCAACCAGGCTCCCGACCTCTTCCGTTTCATGAAAGAGTTCCTGGGTAAAGTAACACCTGACCCTGAAACCGGTCGCGACAAAGGTCCGCTGTATATGCCGCTGCGTCGCTTCACCCTGCCGGTAGATGTGGAACTGGTGAAGAAAAACGGTACGGTTAATCCCGAAGACAGCGTGTTAAGCGAATTGCCGGTAACACTGCCCGAGGGACGTTCCTACATAGGACGTAACGACCTGATGGTGCTTAATATCGTGGCTGCCAACAACTGGAAACGCCCGATCTACTTCACTTCGCCTTATGGAGTGGCAGGTTTTGATAACTTCCTCCGCAAGGATGGACTCACCTACCGCCTGGTGCCGATCATTCCGAAGAATACTTCAGCCAATTGGATGATCAATACCTATGGCCGCGACAATAACCTCGACGTGATCGGTAAAAACCTGATGGACAAGTTTGTGTTCGAAAGTAAAAAAGGTACTTACTTCGACGAAGAGAACCGTCGTCATATCCTCAATATCCGCAACGCTTACGCCGAAGCCGCAGGTAACCTTGCCGACGCAGGCCGTAAAGAAGAAGCAAATAAACTGCTGGAGAAATGCGTGGGCATGATTCACGTAGAAGATATGCCTTACGGTATGGTGAGCCGCCGCAATAACCATAACATCAATGGCCTCGTATTCCTGGAAGCCGCTTATAAAGCCGGTAACCTCAAACTGGCCAACGAAGTGAAAACTGCGATCCAGAAAGACCTCCAACAGCAGGAGCAGTACTATAAATACCTGCAGGCCGAGAAAGAAGAGTTTTATTCCTACTTCGATGGCCAGGGCGGAGAAGCAGACCGTAACCGCCAGTTGCTGAGCATGATCAATGCGCTGGAACAACGGTACAATCCTACTGCCGCACAAAAACAACCCCAACAACCACAGCAGGAACTTCCGGGTCAAACGATTCAAACGGCCCCGAAAGATTCACAGGCTAAATAATCGAAAAAAGAACCCCCGCAAAATTGCGGGGGTTCTTTTTTACCGCAACTTTCCGCGTGCCCGCGTGTTATAAACAGAAGCGGAGCTTTTTCCGTAAATTACCTTCAGAAAAACACGGCAGGCACATGAGAGGTTACCAATTTACCGGGTTCAATCCCGATGAGCAGGGCAAAAGCCGTTTTGATCAGTTGCTGAATATCTTTCTCCAGTTGCTGACCTATACCAGCGGCGATGTAAGCGAAGCCCTGAAATGGCTGAACGAACTCGACAAACAATACTCCCTCACGGACGACGAGTACGCGATGGGCGATTTTATAGACGATTTAAAAAATAAAGGCTATATCTCCGACGATCAGCAGACGGGAGAAATACGTATTACGCCAAAAACCGAACAGGGCATCCGCAAGAAAAGCCTGGAAGAAATATTCGGTAAACTCAAAAAAAGTAAACAAGGCGATCACCGCAGTTTTAAGCCCGGCCAGGGCGACGAACAGAATGCCGAAACCAGGCAGTTTCAGTTTGGCGACATGCTCGAGCAGATAGATTTTACGGAAAGCATCCGCAATGCGCAGATCAATCACGGCATCGAGAGTTTCCGCATGCAGGAGGATGATCTGGCCATTCGCGAAACCGATTACAAAGCTCAGACCTCTACCGTGCTGATGATCGATATTTCCCATTCCATGATCCTCTACGGGGAGGACCGCATCACACCCGCGAAAAAAGTAGCGATGGCATTGAGCGAACTCATCAAGACCCGTTACCCGAAAGATACCCTCGATATCGTGGTTTTTGGAAATGACGCCTGGCCCATTGAAGTGAAAGACCTCCCCTACCTGCAGGTAGGTCCTTATCATACCAATACCGTTGCGGGTCTCGAACTCGCCATGGATATTCTGCGCCGGCGCAAGAATCCAAACAAACAGATCTTCATGATCACGGATGGCAAGCCTACCTGCCTGAAGATCGGTAAACGCTATTATAAAAACAGCTTCGGCCTCGATCGCAAAGTCGTTAACCGTTGCATGAATCTTGCCGCGCAATGCAAGAAATTAAAAATTCCTATTACTACTTTCATGATCGCTACGGATCCGTATCTGCAGCAATTTGTGCAGGAGTTTACCGAGATGAACCAGGGCAAGGCTTTCTTTGCTTCGCTGGATAAACTCGGTGCCTTTATCTTCCGCGACTTTGAAAGTGGCAAACGCAAAACTGTATTTTAACCTACGCTACTATGCAATTACACACAATAAAAACCTTAGGAGAACTCAAAGCCTCCGGTTACCAGTCCCGCTCTATCAAAGACGAGATTCGTCACAATTTACTGCACCGTCTCCGTCAACAGGAGCCGACCTTCTCGGGCATTGTAGGCTACGAAGACACGGTTATCCCCGATGTGGAAAGAGCGCTGTTGAGTAAACACAATATCCTGTTTCTCGGCCTGCGCGGACAAGCCAAGACGCGTATGGCGCGCCAGATGACCGAATTGCTCGACGAATATATTCCTATCATTCCCGGCAGCGATATCAACGACGATCCGCTGAACCCGGTATCGGGATTTGCCCGCGCACTGGTGGAAGAAAAAGGAGACGATACACCTATTACCTGGCTGCACCGCAGTCAGCGATACGGAGAAAAACTCGCTACGCCCGATGTAAGCGTAGCCGATCTGATCGGCGACATCGATCCTATCAAAGCCGCTAACCTGAAACTGAATTTTGCCGATGAACGTGTACTGCATTACGGCATTATTCCGCGCAGCAACCGCTGCATTTTTGTGATCAACGAATTACCCGACTTGCAGGCACGCATCCAGGTTGCCTTGTTCAACATACTCGAAGAAGGCGATGTGCAGATCCGCGGATTCAAGTTGCGGCTGCCACTCGATATCCTTTTTGTATTTACGGCCAACCCGGAAGACTATACTAATCGCGGTTCGATCGTTACACCGCTGAAAGACCGCATCGAAAGCCAGATCCTGACCCACTATCCGCGCACGCTCGAACAGGCGCTGGAGATTACCGGCCAGGAAGCGGGTATTGCCGACGACCAGAAAGAACTGGTGGAAGTAAGTGACCTTGTTCGGAGGCTGATCGAACAGGTAGCGTTTGAAGCGCGTGGCAGTGAACTGGTGGATAAGAAAAGTGGCGTGTCTGCGCGGCTCACGATCTCTGCTTTTGAAAATGCCGTGAGTGCCGCCGAACGACGCGCTATTATCAACAATGAAAAGCACACACAAGTCTGGATCAGCGATCTGGCCGGCATCATTCCTTCTATTACCGGTAAAGTAGAACTGGTATACGAAGGAGAACAGGAAGGGCCATTCCAGGTAGCGATGAACTTACTGGACAAAGCAATCCGCACACAGTTCGTTGAATACTTCCCCAACCCTGAAACATTAAAGAAGCGCCGCAATACAGGCAAGGCGTCGCAGGAAAAAGCAGATGACCCTTATCGTCCGTTAATCAACTGGTTTGACAAAGGCAATCACCTGCATTTATCCTTTGGTAATTCCGATAAGGAAAAACTGATGGCGCTTTACCAGGTAGACGGATTACATGCGGTGGTAAAAAAATTATACCCCGGAGCCGACGAAGAGCAGGCCGGCCTGTTGATGGAATTTGTCTTGCACGGTCTCGCAGCTCATTCGCTCATCAGTAAAAAAATCTTTGAGACAAAAGTTGAATTCAAAGACCTGATCGGCAGCATGATGAATCTGGGCGGCATGAGCACAGAGGAAGATGAATTTGATGAAGAAAGCTGAGTTAATTAGACAATTTGATGATTTGAAAATTTGATAGTTATAGATTATATCAATAGCAAGAGGCTTCGGATAAGGAAGCCTCTTGCTATGAACTTAAAAACTTTGCGTCTTAGCGCCTTGTGCAGCTTTGCGTGAAGAAAATATCGTCACTGCAGCCTAATGCAACTTTTGCATTTTGACTTTTGAATTTTGAATTAAAAGAACACTCCCAACCGCAATGCCCAACGGTTCAGATTCACCTTACCGTCGTTCCATTTTTTATTGCGGGTAACATCGGTGAAACCATTTTCAAAACCGAGACCGAAGAACAGATCCGTTTTCTCGGCGATATGGTATTCGGCACCTGCACCGATCAGCAGACCCATATTCAGGGGATTGATGTCTTTCAGAATTTTTTGTTTGGTTGCAGAAGTTGAGCCGTACTCCCAATCAGCACGTGCACCGATCAGTTGACCGAGATACGTACCAAATTGACCCCAGTAACGCAACCCGTTATTCGAATTTGTTTTCAACTTAATGGAAAGCGGTACCTGGATGTATTGCAGGCGGATATCATACACCTGCTCGGCACCGGCAGCTTCCGCACGGCGGAGCCCTTTGTTGGCATCCGTATACTTGAGACTGGCAGCGGCGTGCGTTACTTCAATGCCGGAGGCAAAAGCACCACGGCCATCACTGAACATGAAATCCGCCATCAGGCCGTAAGAGAAACCAAATTTGCTTCCGTCTTTTTCCAAACCATTATCAGCAGGACGCAGGTTATTGATGAATACGGGGTCCAGTTTAAAACCAAGACGGACACTTCGTCCGCGAAACTCTGTTTGTGCCATCGCCGCTCCACTGACAGCGAGGAGCAGACCAAGTACCAGGATTCTTTTCATAGATCGTTAATTTGATGTTGGGACAAAGATCATACAAAATCAGCAATTTAGAAGCATTTTACTTGCGCTTTGCGGCTTCATATTATATTCACTTCCCGCTCCAGCTCTACACCAAATTTCTCTTTGATAGAGGCGATGATTTGTTCACTTAAAGCAACGATCTCCGCTCCGGTGGCCTGTCCGTGATTCACCAACACCAAAGCCTGCCGCGCATGCACCCCGGCATCTCCCTGCCGGTATCCTTTCCAGCCAGCCTGCTCGATCAGCCAACCCGCCGCCAATTTCATCGTGCCATCGGGATTGAGATAAGCGACCATATCCGGATAACTTTTTTTCAACGCCTCAAACTGTGGAATGGTAATGCTGGGATTTTTAAAGAAACTGCCCGCATTGCCGGTTTCTTTGGGATCGGGAAGTTTGGATTGACGTATGGAAATGACCACATCCGACACATCGCGGATGGTGGGATGTTCGATGCCACGCGTTTTGAGTTCGGCGGCTATGGCTCCGTAAGAGATGTTCAATACCGGCTGCTTTCTTAATTTAAACGTGACATCGGCAATGACGAATTGTCCTCTGTATTTTCTTTTGAAAACACTTTCCCGGTAACCAAACTCGCAAGCCTGTGCGCGGAATGTATAGTTGCTGCGCTCTCGCAGGTGAAAGGCCGTGAGTTGTTCAAACACCTCTTTTATTTCCACCCCATAAGCCCCGATGTTCTGCATGGGTGAGGCGCCTACACATCCCGGAATCAGCGACAGGTTTTCCAATCCTCCCCATCCCTGTTCGATTGTGTGCAACACAAACTGGTGCCAGTTTTCTCCCGCACCTGCTTTTACAAAAACGAATTCAGCGTCCTCCCCCACTTTGCGAATTCCGCGGATCGCATTTTTCAACACGAGTCCGTCGAAATCTTTTGTCAACAGCACGTTACTGCCACCGCCGAGGATCAGCAACCGCAGTCCGGGATACTTCGACAGGATTTCATTGAGCGAGGCAATGCTGTCAAATGCCGCGTAGTAGCGGGCACTGGCAGCCACGCCAAATGTATTCAGGTCCTTTAATGGAAAATTTTCCAGAACTTGCATTCTATGAATTTAGGCAATGATACTGTAAAAAATAAGAGTGGAAAAACCGCTGCCATCATCGGCGCTACCGGCATGATCGGAAAATATCTGCAGGAAGCTCTTTACAAAGATGAGCGGTTCGAAACTGTCCGGCTTATCGTTCGCCGTCCGATGGAAAAACCACATCCGAAAGCCGAAGTGAAACTCGTTGATTTCAACGATGCCGAATCTGTAAAACTTGCATTGGAAGAGGTGAACATTGTTTTCTCCTGTATAGGCACCACGCAAAAGAACGTGAAAGGTGATAAAACGCTTTACCGCCGCATCGACCTCGAAATTCCTGAGCGCGTGGCGAAATATGCGCACGAAGCCGGAACTGAGGCATTTGCCATGGTATCTTCTGTTGGCGCCGACGCATCCAGCCGCAATTTTTATCTCCGCCTCAAAGGCGAAGCAGAAAATGCGGTTATTGCCAGCGGTATCCCTGCCATTTATATCATGCGGCCATCCATGCTGCTCGGCCACCGCGATGAACAACGTCCGGGAGAAGGGTTTCTTCAGTCAGCCACCAAAGCAGTATCGGGCCTGTTATTCGGCTCCTGGAAAAAATACCGCGCTATTCACGGCCGCACCGTTGCCCGCGCCATGATCAACGCCGCTCTTTCAGGCAAACAGGGTACGTACCGGTATCATTGGGAGGAGATGGAGGCTGATTAATTAATTTGATGATTTGAAAATTTGGTAATTAAACAGCCATTTTCAAATCTTCAAATTTTCAAATTGCCTGATTAGATTCCGTCCACATCCGGCACTACTATCACATTCCTGAATCTTTTGTCATTGTGCAGGATAGTTATCTGCTCCAACAGCTCCTGTTTGCAGGTGCGGATCAGTTGCTGATCACGGGGGAGTTTCAGTAGTAATTCCATCAAATATTGATTGCGCACGCGGCTGATCATCGGCTCAGCCGGACCAGACATATAATCTTTATAACGGTTCTTCAGCGCATCGGCATAGCGATGCGCCGCATCGTGCACAACGTCTTTTAATTTATGACGGAACGTTAATTGTATTGTGCGCGAGAAAGGCGGGTAAAAGAATTGTTTGCGTTTCTGCATTTCGTCTTCATAGAAATGCTCGTAGTTATGTTCGCTGACAAACTTTAACACGGGATGACCGGGCTGTGTGGTTTGTATCAGCACGCGGCCCATCGTATCGCGTCTGCCGGCGCGGCCGCTCACCTGCTCCATCAATTGAAAAGCACGTTCATTCACGCGGAAGTCGGCAAAATGTAACAAGCCATCCGCATCGAGGATGCCAACCAGATCCACCTTTTCAAAGTCGAGCCCTTTCACTACCATCTGCGTTCCCACCAAAATATCCACACGCTGTTGTTCAAACTGCTGGATCAACTGATCATGCGCATTTTTACCACGTACCGTATCAATGTCCATTCGCGCCACTTTCGCCTGCGGAAAAGTTTCCTGCAACAATTCTTCAATCCGTTCTGTACCAAAATTTCTTTGTACAAACTGATCACTGCCGCAGGCGGCACAGGTATACAAAGGTGTGTAGGTCGTTCCGCAGTAATGGCACTGTAATTTATTAGTAAGCTTATGGAATGTAAGGGAGACATCGCAGTATTTACATTGCGGCACCCAGCCACACATGCTGCAGACCTGGTACGGTGTGTAACCACGGCGGTTTTGGAAAAGAATTACCTGCCGCTGGCGACCCACGACTTCTTCCACAGCCTCCACCAATTGCGGCGACAGCATGATCTTTCCTTTTTCCTTCGCATTGATCCGGCGTGTATCCACTATTTCGATACCAGGCATCTGCATATTGCCGAAACGCTCCGCCAGCACAGCTTTGCCATACTTACCATTTTGGGCATTGGCATAACTTTCCAGCGAAGGAGTGGCACTGCCCAGCACCACGCGCGCACCGAAGAGCGATGAAAGATAAATGGCTGCATCTCGGCCGTTGTATCGCGGAGCCGGTTCCTGTTGTTTGTAAGAAGTATCATGTTCTTCATCACAAACAATCAACCCCAGCTCGCGGAAGGGCAGGAATACGGATGAACGCGCGCCCAGCACTACTTTTAATTCGCCGCTTTTTACTTTGTTCCAGATCTCGACACGTTCGTTTTGCGAGAAGCGCGAATGATAAATGCCGATGTAGCCGCCAAAATGTTTTTGCAAACGCCGGATGATCTGCGACGTTAGTGCAATCTCGGGAAGCATGTACAACACCTGTTCTCCGCGGCGGATATGTTCTTCGATCAGCCGGATATACACCTGCGTCTTGCCGCTGGAGGTAACGCCGTGTAGCAAGCAAACAGGTTTTTGTAAAAGCGATGCTTTTACCTGATCAAAAGCTTCCTGCTGCGCGGTGCTTAATTCAAAATCGATCCGGATATCGCGGGGCAGGTAACGTATGCGGTCTACCTCCCGTTTTTCCAAACGGAGGATTTTCTTTTCCACTAATCCTTTCAACTGTGCATCGGAAGCGCCTGATTTTTTCAGCAGCTCCGGCCTGGTCACTTCGCCTTCTGAACGGGAAAGGTGCAGGTAGGCCAGCAACAATTCCATTTGTTTTTCAGCGCGGCGCAGGCGCGGATCTTCATTCAGCAATTGCTCGAGTGCTTCTTCTTTGTCGTACGGTTTTTCCAATAACACATAGGTTTCCCGGCGGGGATTGTAGGTTTGTTTCAATGCTTCCCAAACGAAACAGACACGTTTGTTGATCAGCCGGTTGATCACCGGATAAGCATGCGGTGAATCGAGCAACTGCTGCACTTCGCCAAGCGTAAGTTGCTTTTTGATTAATAACGCCTCGGCCACGAGGTATTCGTCGTGATCGAGACTGCTGAAATCATCGCCGTATTCTTCGTTGAATAGTAAAATCGTTTCGCTGGATAATTTGAAATGTGCCGGCAGGGCGGCAGCCATTACTTCGCCTTCGCTGCACATGTAGTAGCCGGCCATCCATTCCCATAATTTCAATTGTTCTTCAAAAACCACGGGTTCGGTGTCGAGTACATTCAGGATGTCTTTGGGTTCGAATAAAGCGGGTTTTTCGCTATGGAGCCGCTTGAGGATACCTGCGTATTTTTTATTTTTCCCCAGGTTTACCTCCACGCGGCAGCCGGGTTTGGCTGTATCCTGCAGATCGGCGGGCACAGACCATGTGTAGTTACGCGGCAGTGCCAGCGGAATAATTACTTCTGCGTAGACATTCTTTCCGGGGAAAAGAGAGGTATGATCATCTTGTTGCGACATCAAGCCCTAAAGGTAATTCAAAAGTCAAAAGTAAAAATTCAAAAGAGTGGTCGTGAAACGTGAATCGTCAATCGTGAATGGGGATCACGGTTTTTGCCATATTTACTTAAAACCTATTACTTAAAACTTATGCCCGAAGTATCGGCCCGAAGTGTCGGCCCGAAGTGTCGGGCTTTACACCTTATACCTTATGTCTTACGCCTTATCCCTTCATAATCCAGCTCGCTTTGTAAAACCGCAGCCGCTCCTCCATATACGCATGTACACGCGCTTTGAGTGCCGGCAAATCAGCTTTTGTGAGACCTTCAACGGGAATTTCATCGAGGTATACGATGCGGTTGCGGCCGGGCGTAAAAGAAAAGACGCTGCCATAATGCATCCGGTCGTAAGTATCGAGGAATAAAACAGGTTTGACCGGTGTTTGCGTTTCGATGGCGAGGCGGAAAGCGCCGTCATAAAACTCTTTCAGCGGCTCGCCGGTTTCGTTGAAAGTGCCTTCGGGAAAAACGAGCACGGAAATGCCTTTACTGATCAGCGAACGAAGAATGCGGAGACTGGCCGCACGATTTGCTGCTCTACTGCGGTCCACCGTTACGATGGCATTTCTGTAAATAAAGCCGAATACCGGTATGCGGGCCATTTCCACTTTGCCCAGCGGGCGCACCTGCTGGTGATAGGCTTTCACGAGCACGGCAGAATCGAGATAAGAAATATGGTTATTGACAAAAATAAACTGGCGTTTAGGGTCGTGTGGTGCTTCGTAAATAAAGCGGTGAAAAATGCCGATCAATGGAAACCAGAGGTCGGCCCAGCGCGCGCAGAGCCAGAGGATCATGTTGCCACCGCGGATCTTTCCCCAAAAACTGGCGAAGATCACCAATGGAAAAATCACCAGCATGATAGCGACGAACAACACGATGGCATACAGGCTATACAACCATTGCAAGGGTTTCAGCAGCACTTTCATCAGCGTTTATTCTGGTGTTTTTTATCGTCGCCCGGGCAACTGCATTCCCAATCTGTACCCAGGTCGATTGCCGTCACTACTTTGGTCTTAAAATCGCATTGGGCGAAAACGATGCGCACGCGCTGGCCATCGGCCGTTTCGCCTTCCAGCGCATATTCGGGGCAGGGCTTTGCCTGCACATTGCTTTTACTATAATTAATGCGGCCATCACGCATGATGCCTTCCACTTCTGTTTTGGTGATATGGCGGCACTCCATGCGGCAATCGGCATGACGGGTATATTCAAGAAACGAAATGCGGCGGTCGAAGCCCCGGTTGCGGTTAACCTCCGAAGCGGGGTCGGTAGTGGTGCGGGGCTTTTTACCCGTATCTGTATTGGCAGTATTATCGTTGGAGCAACGACGCACCAGCAGCAATACCAGCCCCAGCAATACCACCAGGACCAGCGGTAACCATTTCTTATTCAATTGCTTTGTTTTACCGGCAAAAATAGGATTGTCGCCGCAATCAGGGGCTGGCGAATCTTTGTTATCTTTGCGCACTTATGTCCGCACAGACCGTCGCTTTTCATACACTTGGGTGCAAACTCAACTTTTCGGAAACCTCTGCCCTCTCGCGCATGCTTGAGCAGGAAGGCTTTGCGAAAAAGGAATTTGACGATGTGGCGGATGTATATGTGATCAATACCTGTTCGGTTACCGACAATGCCGACAAGGAATGCCGACAGTTGGTACGTCGTATCCAGCGCCGCGCGCCGGAAAGTTTTGTGGTGATCACGGGATGTTATGCGCAATTAAAACCGCAGGAGATCGCCTCGATCCCGGGAGTAGACCTGGTGCTGGGTGCCGGAGAAAAATTCAACATCGCGCAGCACATCCGTCAACTGGCCAAAGGTGATCCCGCCCGGATCTGTAGCTGTGATATCGGCGAAGTATCCGGATTTCATGCTTCTTATTCCATCAACGACCGTACGCGTACTTTTTTGAAAGTGCAGGACGGTTGTGACTATAACTGTTCGTTTTGCACCATTCCGCTGGCGCGTGGCAAAAGCCGCAGCGACAGTATTGCCAATGTGGTAAAGCAGGCGGAAGAGCTGGCAGTTGCCGGTGCAAAAGAAATTGTGCTCACGGGCATCAATCTCGGCGATTTCGGGAAAGGTCCCGACGGTGCCGGAGCACCGGTGAGCATACAATACCGTGAAGAAAACTTCTTTCAACTGGTACAGGCACTGGAAAAAGTGGAAGGCATCTCGCGTTACCGCATCTCTTCTATTGAACCGAACCTGCTCACCAATGAAATCGTGGAATTTGTGGCCAACAGCGATAAATTCATGCCGCACTTTCATATCCCGTTGCAAAGCGGAAGCAATAAAATACTGGGATCGATGCGCCGTCGCTACAAACGTGAATTGTATGCCGACCGTGTGCGCCTGATCAAAACGCTGATGCCGCATTGCGCGATCGGTGCGGATGTGATCGTGGGTTTTCCCGGAGAAACGGACGAAGACTTCCAGGATACGTTTAATTTTCTGCATGAACTCGACGTATCCTACCTGCACGTATTTACCTATTCCGAGCGGGCTAACACGCATGCGCTGGATATAAAGCCGGTGGTGCCGGTAGCGGTGCGCCAGGCACGTAATAAACAATTGCGCAATCTTTCTTACATGAAGATGCAATACTTTACGCAGCAGCACCAGGGCCAGACGCGTAAAGTATTATTTGAGCACCAGGAAAAGCAGGGCATGATGGAAGGATATACCGATAACTACATCCGCATAACGGCACCGGTAAAAGCCGAATGGGTGAATGCGATTGTTGACTGGAAAATTTGACTTACCTGCCGGAGATATATTGAATCCGCTTATTTTTGTCGCCCCGGAACGTTAGCTCAGTTGGTTTAGAGCATTACTTTGACAGAGTAGGGGTCACTGGTTCGAGTCCAGTACGTTCCACAAAAAAGCCACGCAAGCGTGGCTTTTTTCAATTCAAAAGTCAAAAGCGATGCCCTGAGCCTGTCGAATGGGTAAAAATTCAAAAAGGGGAATTGTTAATCACGAAGTAAGCAGCCATGGTTCGTGTAAAGACGAACTATGGAGCCTGAAAGCCGGATTTGATTCACGCAAAGACGCATAAGGAGCAAAGGCTTCCACCTTACCCCTACCTCTTAAGCCTTACTCCCGACCCCTCACGCCTCACACCTTACGCCTTACGCCTTATACCTTACGCCTTATACCTTACGCCTTAAACCTTACGCCTTAAACCTTATTACTTACTACTTTCTTCATGCAACTTTTCGGACTCCAATTTGTCTTTTAATAAGAGATGAAAAAATACCAGGTCACCATATCATTCGAAATGGGCGAAGATTTCAACGAGCTCATTCCCCCGCACCGCACTTATATCAATTTCCTGATCAACAAGGAAATCATTGACCAATACGTTGTGAGTATCGACTCGCAGCAGGTATGGATAACGCTGAATGCCGAAGATGCGGCGGCGGTGGAGAAAATACTGGAGAAAAGCCCGCTTGCCCGTTATTGGTCGTACCAGATCTACGAATTATTCGTCTGGGACGGTCAGCACTACCGGCTGCCTGCCGTACAGCCCAACTAGGTTACGTTTCGGCTCTTTCAGGCTTTTTTTGCTATTTTTGCTGCGCCAAATCAAGCCACCAATTGATGAAGTTATTACCGAGCCTGCTGTTGTGCGCAGTACTTTTGCTGTGCGGATACACCTCCATAGCCCAACGTGATACAGAATTTTGGTTTGCCGCACCGGAAGTCAGCGAGATTAACGATCCCACCTACGGACGTTATGACCGCCCGATCCTGCTGCGCATAACCGCGGCAGAGAATACGGCTACCGTCACCATTGCCATGCCGGCAAACACCGCTTTTACACCTATTTCGGTTACGGTACCGGCCAATACCAGTACCACTGTAGACCTCACTGCCTGGATCAACCAGATTGAGAACGTTACGCCCAACGTAGTGGCCAATAAAGGCCTGCTGATCACTTCCACCGACGATATTTTCATTTACTACGAGGTAATGGCACAATCGTGTAATTGCAATCCCGAACTTTTTTCATTGAAAGGGAAAAACGCTCTGGGAACCAATTTCATAGTTACTGCGCAAAAAACCTGGGCGGTGGATACGATCCGCTTTCCGAATGCCCGCACAGGCTTTGACATTGTGGCTACAGAAAATAATACCCAGGTGACGATCACTCCCAGCAAGCCGATGCTGGGAGGAAGACCTGCAGGGCAACCTTTTACCATTACGATGAATAAAGGCCAATCTTTTTCCAGCCAGGCCTTGTACCGCAACGGTCTCAATATGCTCGACGGAAGTACCATCACAACCACCAAACTGATTGCCGTTACAGCCAAAGAAGACCTGCTTTTCTCCGACGGTCCCTGCGCCGACCTGGCAGGTGATCAGTTGATACCGGTTAATATCTGGGGACATGAATTTGTGATCGGCAGAGGCGATCTCTTTGTGCGTGATAAAGTAGTAGTGACAGCATCGGAAGATGGCACACAGGTTTTCCGGGATGGCAATGCAACACCTGTAGCCACACTCAACAAGGCACAATCCTACGAATTCGATCTGAGAAGTGAAGTTTCTACCTATATCCGTACTAGCAAAAAATCGGCAGTCATGCATTATACAGGTGTCAACTGCGAGGTGAGTTCTGCCGTCATTCCCAAACTGGAGTGTACCGGCTCCACAAAAGTATCGGTATTCCGGAGTGTGAATGAATACGCGTTATTATTCATCGTAACAAAAAATGGAAACCAGGGAGCATTTACTTTTAATGGCATGGCCGGTGTGATTACTGCTGGTGATTTCACGCCGGTACCGGGTACAGGCGGCGCTTATGTGTACGCGAAAAAAAACATGAACAGCAGTATGCCGGTAGGCGTGGCAAGCCGTATCGAAAATTCGTCCGGAAAGTTCCAGTTGGGTTTTCTTAATGGCGCCACTCCCGCCCTCACTACCGGTTGCCGTTACGGCTACTTCTCCGACTTTAAGGCTGGTAATGTGCAGAAATCACAACTGCAGGTATGCAAGGGAGACTCTGTACAGTTGAATGCAGTCGGTGGTGTTTCCTATCAATGGTCGCCCGCTACCGGACTCAGCCATACTGATATTGCCAACCCTAAAGCATCGCCGGATGATACAACTGAATACAGAGTACTCATTACAACAGCTGAAGGCTGCATCGATTCTGCCTTTGTAAAAATAAATGTGGTGACGACTTCTGCCGATTTCGTCAGCATACCGGATGTCTGTCAGCCTTTATCGATGAACTTCAGACCCACCTCTTCGCTGATGACGGATCCGGAATGGATATTCGGCACAGGTAACACTCCTGTGTTGACAATGACCCCTTCTTACACCTTTCCGGCAGCGGGCACATACGATATCACATTCCGGGGAAGAACGGAAGGGTGTCGCGACACGGTAGTTAAATCGATTCGGGTCGATCTTACCGACGTAAATACCCTGGCCACTACACAAGACACCACTATCTGCGCAGGCGTACCCACCACCATCCGTGCCACGGGAGCATTAAGTTATTGCTGGACACCTGCCACCTCTCTCACCGGAACACAAACGGCAAATCCTGTTACCAATACCACCTCTGATGTTACGTACTATGTAACAGGCCTGGTTCCGGGAAACAACCTGCTTGTGAATGGAGACTTCAGCCAGGGCAACACCGGATTCAATTCGGATTATACGCTGACAGCCACTGATGGCGGACAGGACCAATACAGCGTTACCAGCAACCCGGGAGCATGGTCAACCGGAGTTACATGTACAGATCATACTACAGGTACCGGGGAAATGATGATCGTCAATGGCGGCACCTTGCAAAAAACCATCTGGAAACAAACCGTGACGGTAACGCCGGAGACTAATTATGTATTCGGTGCGTGGCTGCAATCAACCCGCCCGCTTAATCCGGCGCAACTGCAATTTTGGATCAACGGCAAACCGGTACATGATTTTTCGGCATCTGCTACCGTGTGCCAATGGCAGCAACATTTTATCACGTGGAATTCCGGTGAGTTCACCACACTTGAGCTGGCAATCGTCAACAACAATACAACGATCGGTGGCAATGATTTTGCGATAGATGACCTGCTCTTCGCGCCTTATCAATTGCAGCGCGACTCAGTAGTGGTATTAACAGAAACGCCGCAGGTAACGGCAACCGTTCCGGGTCCTCTCTGCGTGGGGCAGCAAACAACCCTGCAGGTATCAGGTGCGCAAAGCTATGTATGGACGCCCGCTACCGGCCTGGATAATCCGGCGTCCGCCACTCCCGTTGCCAATCCGTTGACTACAACTACCTATACCGTTACCGGCACCACTGCACGCGGTTGCCGCGCAACCGACCAGGCCACACTGGTGATAAATCCCAAACCCGTAGTGACCATATCAAACGACCTGACCATCTGCCCCGGCGCCAGTACACAACTTCAGGCAGGGGGCGGCATACAATATCAATGGACGCCTTCATCAACCCTCAGCACGTCTTCAGGTCCACAACCTGTCGCTACTCCGGCTGCTACCACCCGCTATGTGGTGGAAGTGACTGATCAGAACGGATGCAGGGAAAAAGACTCAGTACTGGTAACTGTGCGGACAAGACCTGTGTTCACCGTATCCGGCAACCAGGTAATTTGTGCAAAAGATACCGTGCAACTGACCGCAACCGGCGGTGATGTATACAACTGGTCACCCGCCACCAGCCTGTCATCTGCTACCATCGGAAATCCCCTCGCTTATCCCGGACAAACAACTACCTACACCGTCAGCATCACCGAATCAACCTGTCAGTACCAGGAAACATTGAATACGATCCTTACGGTGAATCCGCTTCCCCGGATAAGTGCATCCAAATCGAATGACCTGGATTGCTCCACTACATCGAGCCAGCTTTCCGCATCGGGTGGCATCAGTTATATGTGGACGCCGGCAGCCGGCCTCAACAACCCACGCATAGCACAGCCTTTTGCCACTCCAGGCGGTGCCATGCAATACGTAGTAAAAGGAACAGACGGTAACGGCTGTAGCGACACCGCTTCGGTGCAGCTGGCATTTGCTCCTATCAATCCGAGCCTCAGTCTGATGCCGACTGCCTTTACGCCCAACCGCGACGGCCTGAATGATTGTTATGGGTTAAGCTATTGGGGTATGTTGCAAAAAGTAGATTTCTCGGTTTATAACCGGTGGGGACAGCGCGTGTTTCATACCAGCCAGGCAACAGGATGCTGGGATGGCAAGTTTAAGGGCATCGACCAGCCGGCAGGTGTATATGTGTACCAGGTGAGAGCCCAGACTGCCTGCGGATTGGTAGACCGGAAGGGAACTTTCGTATTAATAAGGTAAAACAATTAGTTGCAAGAGGTTTGACATATGTCAACAAAATAGGTGTATACGTTTAAAATAGGTGTAAAAGCTTAGAATTCTTAAAAGTTTACCCCATTTTTACGGCTCATCCAATCCTCTGCAAAATGCGAAATCTGTTTACCCGGGCGCTTATCAGCGTCTTGTTACTGACTGCATTTTTGTCCCCGTTCAGGGGCAAATCCCAGGTAATGGTCTATTCCACTACCGGTTACGCTGTAAGCATCTCCGTGGTGCCCGTCACCATCGTTCCCAGTACAAATTCCTGTCCGTACGGCTTCAATTACAACCTCGGCCTTTCGTATAATGTTTCCTTTTCGGGGATCAATATCCCGGGGAGTCTGTATACGTTGCAGGGCACGGTGGGTTGTACCGGCGGTGCCAGTCACTTTTTCGATTTGCCCAACAATGGCGGACTGGGTTATATCGTAACCACCTCCAATCAGTGGCGGGGCCAATCGGACTGTAATTCAGCCTCGGTGAATTCGTTGCGGTGTAATACCGTGCGGGTAAAAGTGCACGGACCCGGTATTCCTGATCAGACAGTGACGGTGCCGGTGCTGGCAGTATTGCCGGTTAAGCTCACGGAATTTACGGCCACAGCGGTGAGCAGCGGCGTGGCGCTGCGCTGGACCACTGCCAGTGAATTGAACAATAAATCCTTTACCGTGGAAAGATCGGCCGACGGACAGACCTGGCAGGACCTGCAGGTGATCATCGGTGCCGGCACCTCCAATACGCTTCTCTCCTATACTTATACCGATGCGCAACCGCTGGCTGGCGATAACTACTACCGTTTGCGCCAGACCTCGGAAGACAACAGCACCAGTTATTCAGAAACCCGTACAGTAAATGTAGCGGAGCAGGCGAATAAAATCGTGGCCTACCCGGTACCGCTGACGGGTGATGTATGCCAGTTGAGAGGACTGACCGATCCGCAGCAATACATCTATTCGGTAATCAGCATTGCGGGCATGACTTTACGCCAGGGCACATTAAATAGTGCGTCAGTGAATGTAGGCGGACTGGCAAAGGGCACTTATGTGTTGAAGCTGGACCATAAGAAGACGGGCGAGAGTGTGCGGTTGACGATTGTGCGGCAATAGATTAGTAGAGAAAAGTTCAGAAAAAAGCAGGAAAAAATTTGGCAGAAAGAATCGCGGGCTTATCTTTGCACTCCCGAAACGGAAAAGGGAGTTTAGCTCAGTTGGTTCAGAGCATCTGCCTTACAAGCAGAGGGTCGGCGGTTCGAGCCCGTCAACTCCCACGGAATAAGAAAGCATCAACTTAGGTTGGTGCTTTTTTCGTTACAGGAGTTTATCCGCCAGGGCGGAATCTGCCTTACAAGCAGAGGGCGTGTCCCTCTTTAGCGGATCGGCGTCCGACACTTCGGGCCTGAGACTTCGGGACGATCTCGGACCCGATTATTCGGGTGTCAACTCCCAACGAATTAGAAACCTTCACAGTAATGTGGAGGTTTTTGTTGTTAGTGTAAATAGCAACAACGAAATTTCCCCTCTGCTCCCCTTGTTGGTTTTAAAACCAACAAGGGCGGAACACCTACGCTTAGAATATTCAAACTAATTAGTACATTAGTATTACAAGTCAACCTTAACTACCTTATCTATGAAGTATTTCATTCACGACGGCCAGTCGGAACTGGGCCCGTTTACATTGGACGAACTCAAAGCCCAGAAAATTTCTCCCTCAACACATATCTGGTACGAAGGTCTTTCGGGCTGGATGGTCATTGAGGATGTTCCTGAACTTAAACAACAATTGTTTTCCGCCGGAACGCCTCCTCCTTTTCATTCGGGCTATTCATCAGAAAAACCCAATTATACACCACCGCCTCCGTGAAACTGCATATGTGCAGTCATTTCCTGAACAAAAAAGTTCATTCAATAAGCCACTTATTATTACGCTTGTTGTTATTGGTGTAGTTATCCTTGCCTTCCTATATCGAAGCAATAGCGATAAAAGTGAAGTGATGGCGGCTGTTAAAGAAACGCAGAACCGCGAAGACTATGAAGCTTCACGCATTGCAGCCGAGAACAAGAAATACAGGGCTTATTGGGAAAAGTATATATTGATTAAGCCGGGAGATATTTATGTTAATTATACACTGGGCGGCATTGATAAATTCAACGTGTTTGTAGCAAATAAAACGGAACGATACATTGACCAGGTAGATATACTAGTCTCTTATATACTTAAAAACACACGTGTTTATAAAACGCAGGTGATAAGTGTGTTCAATGTAGCACCCGGCACTCAGGAGTCTGTTGTTGCACCAGAGAGTTCGAGAGGCATGACCGTCAAAATTGAAGTGCGCAAGATTCTGAGTAAGGCGATGAAGTTCTGTTATCCGCTTGGACAGGGCGGCGTTGAAGATCCTTATTATTGTGAATGAGTGTCAATTAATTCAACTGAATAAACTATTCCTGGGGAAACATTTAAAATTAAATCCTGAAGTGGTGCTCTGAAATTCAAAATAAACGTTTCTCGCGCTCTATCGCACGTATATTGCAAAATACCAGGTGCTACCAACCTAAAAGGTTCTGAACCAGGTTGTATACAAAAGATATTTTATGCACGAGAATAGCATCAAACAAATCGTTGAGTTACTACTGGAAAACAGAAAAGAAACTCTAAGCCATTATTTCGAAGACGGCAATTTACTGGAAGAACGGCTGGATCTCCATAAACAAATAATTCGTCAGATAGTAGATAAAAAAGATTATTCCCAGTCAAACAAAGTGTTCATGCTCGGAGGTGCTCCCGCTAACGGGAAGTCATCCTTTCTCAAAAGTGTATATTGTCCATATCCTGCAACTGCACTAAGAATAGATCCTGATCAGATAAAAGAGAAATTGCCGGAATACTCCTTCATGTTAAATAATAAAGAGCCGCTGGCTGCCGCAATTGTACATGAGGAAAGTTCATGGATCTCGAAAAAAATAAAAAACGCGGCGATGGCAAGAGGAATTGATTTAATTCTTGATGGAGTTGCAGATGACACAATTCAAAAAAGAAAAGGAGTTTTTGAGGAATTAAAAGAACATAATTATTATGTTAGGGTAGACTATGTGTCATTAGACAGCACATTGAGTTTACAAATCGCCAAGAAAAGAGCAATAGAAACAGGCAGAGAGGTTCCTGAATCATATGTTAAAGCGATGAATCGGGCGATAGCACAACTTGTACCGGAAATTATTGAAAATGAGTGTTTTGACGAATTTTACCTATGGGATACAAATGATCATCTGAAACCAGTATTGATTCTTCAGAAGGAAAATGGTAAATTACAGGTAGAAAATCCTCAACTATTCGAGAATTTTATAAAAAAAGGATTATGAGCAAAGTGAAGTCAACAAGCAAAAGTTCCGTTTCCCAAAAAGAGCGAAAACTTATAGATGTTGCTCTTGGCAAAGCCTCAAAAGCAAAGCAGGAAAAACAAGTAAAAGAAATCGAAGAGATCAAAAAGAACGGGCGCATCATTCATATACCCCATGATTGAACTACATTATTATGCAAAAAAATAAGGGAGCAGATTTGCTCCCTTATTTTTTATTTCAATCACAGCATTAACCCTATATTCCCTGATAATACCTCACATAATCCACAATCAACCACTGCGGAAAGTATGTACTCGCATCCGGTGAGCCGGGCCAGTTGCCACCCACCGCCAGGTTAAAGATCAAAAAGAACTCCTCGTTGAACGGATACAACACCCCATTCAGATCGGCTTTGTTTACCGTAGAGAACAAATTCCCATCCAGGTACCATTTGATCTGGTCCTGCTTCCATTCGAGTGAGTATACGTGAAATTCATCCGCCAGCGTACCGGTTGACAGCGTGGTGCTGCGCGAGATCTGCGTGCTTGCGGGGCCGGGGCCGTAGTGGATCGTGCCATGCGTGCGGTTCGGCTCATGTCCCACCATTTCCATAATGTCTATTTCGCCACTCGTAGGCCAGCCGCCATATACACTCGCCTGCGGCATCATCCAGAAAGCCGGCCAGATACCTTTGCCCTTCGGCAGCTTTGCGCGTATGTCGATACGGCCATATTTGAACATTTTTTTCCCGGAGGTAAGAATTTTGGATGAGGTATAGTTCCGCGTTCCAAATTGCTCTTTGTTGGCCTCGATGATCAGTTTGCCATCCTGGAAGAACAAATTCTGCGGACGGCCCGTATAGTATTCCAGTTCGTTGTTTCCCCATCCACACATCGACGGGCAGCCGTCTCCATCCTGGTTACTCCAGGCCGTTGCATCCAGCGCCCCGCTATTAAATTCATTCGACCATGCCAGCGTAAAGCCTGCATAACTCGTGGGTGCGTCGTAACCGTTATTGTTAAACGGTACTTTGGTGTCATCGTTTCTTATTGTTACTGTGGCCTGCGATCTTACCAGCACCACATTCGACGGATCGCTCAGTGTTACCGTCAGCATGTCATCGCCTTCTTTGATATCGTCGGCTACTACGGTCAGCGCAATGATTTTGCTGCGTTCTCCCGCCGCAAATTGCAGGGTGCCGTTCAAAGCTGTGTAGTCCTCTCCTGCCTTGGCCGTGCCGTCGGCCGTGGCATATTTCACTGAAACCGGATTTTTAGGTTCACGGTCGAGTGTCACCTGCACGTTAAACGTGGTGGTGCCGCCATTGCCTTCGAACAAGGTCACATCCTCTACGGTAAGGTTGGGATGCGGGTCGGGTGCATTGTCTCCTCCACTTTTTTTACAGGCACTTACCATTACCAATGATAACAAAGCCGCTCCGGTCAGTTTATTGATATACGCGTACATAGTCTACTTCCATTTTTTGTGGGAAAATGCTGTCATCGATGCCTTCCTTACCGCCCCAGTTGCCGCCTACCGCTACATTGAGCAGCAGGTGGAAACGTTGGTCGAAAGGCCATTCGTTGAATGTCTTTTTCTCGTTTACAAATTCGTAGTACAGGTTGTCGTCCACGCCCATGCGGATCTTATCCGGTGTCCATTCCATCACGTATACATGAAAGCCGTCCGTTACTTTGGGTTTGGCTATGCCGCCGGGTTTGTGCGTACCGATCGCATGATTGTAGGTGCCGGTATGTACCGTACTGAACAAAGAATCCGGCAGGTAACCTACATATTCCATGATATCGATCTCACCACTCTGCGGCCAGCCGCCGTATTTCCAGTCGGTAGGCAACATCCAGATCGCGGGCCAGATGCCACGGCCCTTCGGCAGTTTGGCTCTTACTTCCACGCGCCCATATTGCCAGTCGCCTTTGTATTTCGATAATACACGGGCGGAGGTATACTGGTTGCCTTTGTAATCTTCTTTGTTTACGTGTATGGTCAGCAATCCATTACCAACTGATACGTTGGCGGAACGGGCATCGGTGTAATATTGTTTTTCGTTATTACCCCAGCCATGTCCTCCGGTGTCGTAGCTCCAGCGTGCGGTATCCGGCAGACCTGTATAGTTGAATTCATCGGCCCATACCAGTTTCCGGTTCTGCGCCGTTGCCGCCCAGCTCAACAGGCAGCTTATTAAAATTAATACTCCTCTCATAGTTTTCTCTGCTTCATTGATCTTAAAAAAGAGGGCGGGCTTGTTTAACCCAAATTCACCCGCCCTGCACTCACTGCTTGTCGTGCTTGCTTAACACTCTTTATTATTCAGGTACAAAATGGAATTCCCATGTACCCCAGTCGTAGTTTTTACGCAATACCAGTTCGGTTGCCGAATAAGAAAGCACATCATAGGTGATGCTTGCTTCGGGACCGTTGGTAGTACCATTGTCGCCAGCTTTGTAGATGCCGAGAAAAGCACCTGTGCCTGTTACTTTTATTTTACTGTTACCGATCACGGAGAAACTATGTGTACCCGAGCCCCATGCACGGTATTGCGGAGCAATGTCATTGATCGGATGACAGCCGATGGCCACACCAATATTGTTTGGCCACGGTGCACCATTTTCATCTTCCACCCAGATATCACCCTGGTTATCGAATCTGTATACAGAGCCAACGGCAGTAAAGATGAACCGGTCGTTGAACGTACAGGGACGTGCCGCCACATCACTTAGCGGATTCTCCCACCATATTTGTGTGAGTCCGGGAGGACCTACACGCAGTGCTGCTGCCGTTGGTTTGAGTTTCCAGGTTTTCGTAGCACAACCTGTCAGTACAGCTTTCAATCCCACACATCCGTTGGGATCATCGGCCACCACGGTTACCGATTGCGAAGCAGAGTCGATGCCTCCCTGCCCCATGGCCAGCAACTTGATCGTGTAGGATCCTGCTGACGGGAAGTAGGCCGTGTCCACCGCTTTACCAAATCTTGTTCCGCTTCCATCACCATTGTCCCAACGCCATTGCGTGGTGTGCGACGAGGTGCTCGTTAACAGGTAACGGTTCACCATACCGGGAATAGGTGTGGCAGTAAAGGATGCATCCGGCAAGGCTCCGAGTTCTTTATTTTGTTCGTCGGGACTGCACGCATTCATCATCAGTGCCGCTATGCCCGCGAGAAAGAATATTTTTTTCATATGCGCTGTCATTTAAGATTAATAGCCAGGGTTTTGTTTCAGGTTACCTTGTGAGATATCGATCTCTGATTGCGGTATCGGCAGTATTTCGTTTTTACCGCTGGTGAATCCTTTCGATCCCAGCACGGTTGCCGCTCTGTTGGTGCGGATCAGGTCAAAGAAGCGATGTCCTTCCGTAGCCAGTTCCAACTGTCTTTCCTTATACACATTATCCAGTGTAACCGCTACAGCAGGCAAACCAACCCGGCTGCGTACACCTACAAATCCGGTACGTCCATTCAGCAGTTCTCCTGCTCTTGTGGTGCTGCCGCCGCTGCGCAGCAAACATTCCGCTTCCATTAGGTAGGTATCGGCCAGGCGTATTTCGATTTCATTATAAGGCCAGTTCAATTCTGCCGTGCCCACCGCCGAACGGAAGGATTGCATTGGTGCATACTTTTTAATAAAATAGTCGGTGTTCTGGTAACGCGCATTATAGCTGGCGCCGTTTGCACGTAAAGCCGCACCATCGATGATCGTGTATTGAAAGCGCGGATCGCCCTGCATCGCCGTCACCAGGTCGAGCGATATCGGTGCAAAGCCCCAGCCTGCTGAATAAGTAGATCCGGTATAACCATCCATGCCGATGAATTGCGGAGCCACATTGCCTTCACCTCCATTGATCCATCCCCAATCACCCCATGCTGCTGCATTGGAGTGCGGAATTTCCCAGATCGACTCTGAACTGAAGCGGTTATCAGGACGGAATATATCACCGTAGTTGGGCAACAATGAATAGTTGGGTGCCGTGTTTACTTCATTAAACAAGGCAGCCGCTTCAGCCATGCGTGCATTGTTGTTTTGAAACAGGATCACTTTTCCCAGCAATGCCTTTGCGCCATTTTTTGAAATGCGGCCATTTTCCGATACCGGGATTGTCAGCGGCAGATCGGTGATGGCTTCACGCAGGTCTTTCTCGATCTGCGTCCACACCGCGGCAGGTTCCGCCTGTGTTTGTTTGTACAGATCGGCGGTAGGAATATTGGTGAGAATGAGCGGCACGTGTCCGAACCAGCGGATAAGATCAAAGTAGAAATAAGCTCTCAACGCTTTGGCCTCCGCCGTTACCCGTGCGCGAAAGTTTGTACCGAGTGACGTGGAGTTTGCTATTTTTGACAGGATGAGGTTAGCCCTGTATACGCCCGTATAGCTTTTAGCCCACAGTCCCACCTGCGGACCGATAAAGGAAGTCATGGTAAAGTTATCATACGATACCCAGCCCGGTTGGTCTGAGGCATCACTGCCGCCGGCATGCGCCTCATCAGAAGCTACAGACAGCAACGGCATCTTCATGGTGTATCCACCGGATGTCCCCCATTGCATTACGTCATACACGGAGATGAGTCCCTGGTATACCTGTTCTTCATTTTTATAAAAGTTATCTTCCAGATCCGAGCCTCTCGGTTCCAGTTCGAGGAAGCTTTTGCTGCAGGAGCTGAGCGTAAGAGCTGCCGCTGCTAATACCACTCCGAAATATTTTGTTATGTTACGTTTCATACCAGTTGTTTTTTTCATTTAAAAACCAATGTTGATACCTGCCATCAATGCACGTGGCTGCGGATAGATACCGCGGTCGATGCCATTGCTGCTGCCGATCTCCGGATCAAAGCCGTTGTATCTGGTAAACGTGAGCAGGTTGTTGCCCATCACATATACACGTACTTTACTCAACCCGACACGGTTGATCCACTGATTGGGAAGCGTGTAGCCGATCTGCAATGTTTTGATGCGGAAATAAGATCCGTCTTTGATGAAAAAGTCGGAAGCGGTACTGAAGTTTTTATTCGGATCGCCATCAACCAGGCGTGGGAAATAGTTGGAGGTTCCTTCACCGATCCAGCGGCCCAGCGCTTCGGTTGTATAGTTGGAAGTAGGCAGGTCGAAACGGCGGATTGCCTGGAATACATCGGCTCCTGATACACCCTGGCCAAACACTGTGAAGTCAAATCCTTTGTATTCGGCACTGATGGTAAAGCCATAGCTCCAGTCAGGCGTCGGGTTACCGATCATCGTACGGTCGTTGGGATCGATCACACCATCACCATTATAGTCTATAAAACGGATATCACCAGGGCTTGCATTAGGTTGCAGTTTGACGCCATCTTTATTTACGTAATTGTTTACGTCATCCCAGTTCTGGAACAGCCCGTCTGTTTTGAATCCGAAGAAATAATCCAGCGGACGTCCCACTGTTGTGCGGGCGATCTCCAGTCCCTGCGGGCTGAAGGTCTGGCGGTTGGCCAGGTAATCCAGGTCATCCGTGATGAAAGTTACTTTGTTACGCAGCGATGCTACGTTGCCCGATACACTCAGGTTCACTTTGCCTAATTGCCGGCGATAACCAAGTTCGAGTTCTACGCCTTTGTTTTCCATAGAGGCGATGTTCTTGATCGGGCCGGTATTACCTACATACATCGGTACATTTACCCGCTGCAGCATATTGGTAGTCTTTTTATTGAACCAGTCAAAGCTGACATTGAAGTATTTGAAAATGGTCGCGTCGAATCCGATGTCTGTCTGTGAGGTTTCTTCCCATTGCAGATCCGGATTAGCAATGGCATTGGGACTAAACCCTGTGATCAACTGGCCATTCAGTGTATAGTTGCGGCCACCGCTTACGGTTGACAGGTAAGCAAAGTTTTCGATACGGTCGTTACCATTCACGCCATAGGAAGCGCGGAATTTCAGGAAGCTGATCTTATCTGTTTGCGGGAAGAAAGATTCGCTGGAAGCGATCCAGCCGGCAGACACGGACGGGAACATACCAAACTTCTTGTTGCTGCCAAAGCGGGAAGAACCATCGCGACGCAGGATTGCCGTCAGCATGTAACGCTGATCATAATTATAGATCAAACGGCCAAACATGGAAGCCAGCCTGTTCTCATATTCATAACCGCCGCTGAACTGATTTTCCGCAGGCACCACGAAGTTCATGGAAGCATCTTCGAGGCGTGTCACGGGAATACCTTTCTTGGTATTCTTGTTACCTTCTCCCTTATTTTTCTGAGCGGATGTACCGGCCAGCAGGGTGAAGGAATGGCGATCGATGCTGCGCTGATAAGAGAGTGTATTTTCCCATAAGTAAAACAGCCCCCTGTTATTATTACGGGTGTAATCGTTCAGCGTAATATTCTGGTTGATGGAGTTGAGATAGTACAAAGGCTGAAAGCTTGCATCACCCCAGAAAGCCAGGTCGGCGCCGATACTCGAACGGAATTTCAATCCCTGTATCAATTCAATTTCTGTAAACACGTTGGCAACGATCTTATCGGACCAGCCGTACCCCTGTGCTACTTTCACTGCAGCAAGCGGGTTCAATATCTCAGATCCGATGTATTTGGAAATACCATAAGGATTGCCTTTGTCATCGCGTACGATAAAGGGGCTTGTGCTAAGGCCATTATAAGGTGCCTGCGACAGGATAGCAGGATCCGTTTCGATCACCGGTGTCAGCGGGTCCATATTGATAGCGCGGTTCAGCGGTGTGCCGTATTCGCTGTTGGTGCCCACCCCTACCGAACGGATATGTGTGTAACCAACGTTGTTGCCAAACGTAATGCGTTTGCTGATCTGGTGTGTGGCATTGAAACGTGCGGTGAAACGTTGAAACTTCGAATTGGAAGAAGTAACGATACCCTCCTGGTCGAGGTAACCGAATGAACCGAAATAAGAAGATTTGTCACCCGAACCGGAGATGCTTAATTCATGATTCTGGATACGTGCGTTGTCGTTGAATACGGCTTTCTGCCAATCGGTACCTTCACCGAGTGCGGCAGGATCGCTGAACATGATCGGTTTGTTGCCGTTGACACGCATCTCATTCATCAGCGTGGCATACTCACGGGCATTCAGCAGGTCCAGCTTGCGCCAGGGTGCCTGTGTACCCACATAGCCGTTGTAATTGACACTGATCCGTCCCTGCCGGCCTTTTTTGGTCGTAATCAGGATTACGCCATTTGAACCCTGCGTACCATATATAGCGGCGGAAGCCGCGTCTTTGAGTACGTCGATGGATTCGATGTCGGACTGGTTGAGGTACTCGATGCCTCCGTTGATCACGATCCCGTCTACTACATAAATGGGGTCGGTGGTGGCGGTAAGGCTGGATGCGCCGCGGATCCGCACTTTGGCCGACTCACCCGGCTGTCCGGAATTGGCCGTTACCTGTACGCCGGCGATCCGTCCCTGGAGCGATTGCTCTACGCGGAACACGGGCATGTTTTCCAGGTCGCTGGCTTTTACGCTCGAGATGGCGCCGGTCAGGTCGCGGCGTTTCTGCGTACCATAACCAACTACCACGATCTCGTCGAGGTCGCCGGCCTGGAGCTGCAGCTCGAAATTGTAGACACCTGAAGTTTTGATTAATTCCTCCCGGCTGATAGACCCCGCGTAAGAAACCACGATCTGGCTGCCCGCCGGTACAGTTAAAGAGTAGAAGCCTTTACTATCGGTCATGGTGGAAGGCGTGCCACCTTTCACAGCTACCGTGGCTCCGTTGAGCACCTCCCCGGTTGACATCGCTGTCACTTTTCCGGTAATCTGGAGGTTCTGGCCTTGTGCGGTGAGAAAAAAAAGGAGAAAGGTCCCGAGGGACAGTACAATTTTCCATTTCATATGCAAGCGTTTAGGTTTGTGTGCCCGAAGGCAAAAGCAAGTAGTTAAAATTAGGGGCATCGGCCCCGGAAGGCTAATTTTCGACTACATCAACACTACATCATGTCGCAAACAGCCCATTTTTACACCCCAACAACACTACATCATTGCGGTTTTTTGCTTACATTCGGGGGACTTGTCCGGAAAACATGAGATTTTCGATTGCCTTGCTTCTGCTAAACTGTTGGCTTCTGCAGCCCCTCCGCAGCCAGAATACCATTGGCCTGCCGGAGATACTGAACTATTCCAAACTTTCCTACCGGGCCGGCACCCAGAACTGGGACATTTGCCAGGACAAAAGCGGCCTGCTTTATTTTGCCAACAACGAAGGGCTGCTCAGTTTCGACGGCACCTACTGGAAAAATCACCCGCTTCCCAACAAAACCATCGTCCGCTCCATCGCCATCGGCAATGACGGCCGCTTATATGTAGGGGCGCAGGATGAGATCGGTTACTTTTCACCGTCGCCGACCGGCATCCTCACCTACCATTCGGTAAAAGACATGATCCCTCCGCAACACCGCTCTTTTACGGATGTATGGGATATCGTTTGTTTTGAGGAATATGTTTTCTTCCGGTCCAACGACCGCATTTTCATGCTGGCAGATAACCACATAACGGTTTACCCGTCCAATACCTGGCTGTTCCTCGGCGCGGGTCCGCAGGGACCGATTGCGCAGGACGTGCTGAAAGGGGTAATGCTGTTCCGGCAAGGCAGTTGGCAATCGCTCATTCTGCGGGAGAACCTGCCGCCGGGATGCCTGATTACCTCGGTGGTAACACTCCACCCCGATACCCTGCTGCTGACCACATTAAAGCACGGAATCTTCCGGATGAGCCACGGCAAACTGGAAAAGATGCAAACGCCGGCGCTCAGCCAGATCGCCGACTACCATATATATGGAGCAACACTGATCGATAAAAACTCCATTGCCCTGGCCACCACTACGCACGGTTGCGTGATCATCGATCCGCAGGGACAAACCATCCAGCAATTTTCGCGGCAGGAAGGACTGCAGAACAACAACGTGCTGGCCATTTTTGCCGACAGGCATAAAAATCTCTGGCTCGGACTCGACAACGGCATCGACTTCATTGCTTACAACAGCGCCATCAAAAACATTTTTCCAGACAAGTCTAACGAAAGTGCGGGCTACTCGGCTATGATCCACCAGGATCGTCTCTATCTCGCCACCACCAACGGATTATACGCTGTACCACTGGAAGAACGACAGGACCTGAGTTTTGTAAAAGGTACTTTTCAACAAGTGGCCAATGGCCGCGGACAGGCATGGAATCTGTCTACCGTCAACGGACAACTGTTGATGGGCCATCACGAAGGTGCGTATGTGGTCGATGGCGATCAGGCAAGGCCACTCGATAACAGCATCGGCTTCTGGACCTTTCAACCGCTCAACTCCGTATCACCGAGCGACCTCATGGTAGCCGGTACCTACCAGGGTATCCGTTTTTTCACCTATAAAAATGGAAAATTTGTTCACGACGGCGCACAGGCAACGTTTGAATCGTCGCGGTTCGTAGCGGTCGATCACCAGGACGTGTGGGTATCGCATCCCTATAAAGGTGTGTACCGCGTAAAATACAACGACGGCAAACCAACCGTTCAATCCTATGCGGAAAAATTCCGTCATGGTTTAAGCACTAACGGCAACTATATCTTCCATATACGCAACCGCATAGTAGTTACGACGGAAAATGGCATTTATGAATACGATGCGGCTACGGACAGTTTTTTACCATCGGCTTACTTCCGCCAGCTCTTCGGTGATCTCATTATCCGTTACCTGCGCGAAGACATGCAGGGAAACGTATGGTTTGTATATGATAAAAGTTTAGGGGTGGCCGACTTCTCGGGTACCAAACCGCGCATCATTTATATTCCTGAACTCAACCGGAAACTCGTAAGCGGATTTGAGCAGGTATACCCTGTTGATGAGCACAATATTTTTGTGGGTGCGGAAAAAGGCTATTTCCATATCAACTACGCCAAATACAAACAACACCACCCCGTACTGCAGGTGCTCCTGCGTGAAGTAAAGGCGTTGGGCAAAACAGACACTTTATTATTCGGCGGTTACTTCCGCGATGTGAGCCAGGACCAGACACAACAGCAAACGCCATCGATCAACTACAACTCAAACAGTCTGCATTTTACTTTTAGTGCACCACTGTATGAGCAGCAGACGAATATTGAATACAGTTATTACCTGAAAGGATACGATAAGAAATGGTCCGAATGGAGTGAAAAAACAGAAAAAGAATACGCCTATCTCCCACCGGGCACTTACAACTTTCAACTGCGGGCACGCAATAACCTGGGCAATGAATCGATCGTATACAGTTACTGTTTTTATGTATTACCTCCCTGGTATCGCAGCTGGTGGGCCTACACACTTTATGGATGCCTGGTATTAATGGGAGCTTATCTCGTTTATCGCTGGCAAAAAAGAAAATTCCAGCGCCAGCGTACGCAATATGAAACCGAGCAAAAACGTCTTCGCTACCTGCACGAACTGGAAGTAGCGCAATACGAAGAAGAACAAAAGCGTCAGCAATACCTGCACCAACTGGAACTTGAAAAAAATGAAAAAGAAATCATCCGGTTGAAAAATGAAAAACTGGAAGCGGAGATCGCTTTTCAAAATAAAGAAATGGCGAGCACAACCATGCACCTGGTGAAGAAGGGAGAACTGCTTACGAAGATGAAAGACGAACTGCAAAAAATGACGCGCAGTACGGATAATGAAAAATCGCTCGATGTATTCCGCCGCATGATCAAAACGCTGGGTAATGAAGATAAAATGGATAAGGACTGGGAGCACTTTACCATTCACTTCGACAAAGTGCACAATGATTTTTTCATTGCGTTGAAAGCGCAGCATCCCAACCTTACGGCCAATGAACTAAAGCTTTGCGCTTATCTCCGGATGAACCTGAGCACCAAGGAAATTGCACAGCTCATGAATATCTCGGGGCGCGGTGTGGAGATCAGCCGTTATCGCCTGCGGAAAAAACTGCAGATCCCGACGGAAACAAACTTATTTACCTATTTCCTTGATTTCCATTCCAATACTAAAGACTCGCCTGCGGCTCCTGCACCGGACAGCCGAGTGTAAAAAGTTTTATACTTTTGCATCATGGCTTTGCAACATGATTTTGATACGCGGGAAGATGTAGCAACCGCGGAGATGACCGACACGCAGGACCCCTGCAGCCTGATTGTGTGGAACGATGAGGTGAATACATTTGAGTGGGTGATCGAAACCCTGGTAGAAGTATGCGGCCATAGCCAGGAGCAAGCCGAACAATGTTCTTATATCATCCACTTCCAGGGCAAATATGCCGTGAAGCAGGGAAGTTATGATGAACTCAAACCTTTGTGTGATGCCATCACAGAACGGGGCATCGGTGCTACAGTCGAAGTAATTGCCGGTTGAATCAAGTAGTAAAACCGTGCCTGTCTTTTCCCTTGACGATACGTTGAACTTTCCCCATCCTGCGCTGGCAGAAGAAGATGGCTTATTGGCCGTTGGCGGCGATCTTTCTCCTGAACGTTTGCTGGCTGCTTACCGCCTGGGTATCTTTCCGTGGTACAACGAAGACGAACCTGTGCTGTGGTGGAGTCCGGACCCGCGTTTTGTTTTGTTTCCTTCGGAATTAAAACTGAGTAAATCGGTACGTCCCCTGCTGAACCGGAATGCTTTTCGTTTTACCGTAAACAAAGCGTTTGCGGAAGTGATCGCACACTGCCGCGAAGTACCGCGTGCGGGACAGGAGGGCACCTGGATTTCAACGGAAGTTGAAAATGCTTACACGGAGTTACATCGCCGTGGTTATGCGCATAGCGCAGAAGTATGGGAAGACGATAAGCTGGTCGGCGGACTTTATGGTATCCGTATCGGCAACGTCTTTTTTGGGGAAAGTATGTTCAGCCTGCGCAGCAATGCATCACGTTATGCCTTTGCCAGGTATGCGCAATTATTGCAAAAAGAAGGCGTGCAACTGATCGATTGCCAGGTATACACCGCTTATCTGGAAAGCATGGGTGCACGGATGATAGAGGGAAAGGAGTTTAGAAATCATTTAGGCCTTCAGGCCTAAATGATTTCAATGTGGAAATGTGCCCACGCTTCGCGCGGGTCCGTGTGTAGATGAGAACACCGTTTCTGAAGCTTCATCACTTATTCATTTTCACACTTTCACATTTACACATTTACACATTTTTTAAAATCTTGTTCCCAAATAATGCGGCAACATGGCCCGCCAGGTAGGCCAGTCGTGCGGATAACCGGGTCCCCAGTTGTCCAGCTCATACCCTATACCTTTATCATATAAAATGCGGGCAAAACGTCCGGCTGCATCGGGGTCTTCGTGCGCACCTGCGCCGGTAAGAATATGAATATGGCCGCTGCGGCGGATCTGTTCGAGGATATTATGATCCGACAATTGAGGTATATAATGTTGCGGGCTGTTGAAATATACATTGTCATCGTAATGCCCCTTGGTATATTCGGTGAGATCGTACACGCCGCTCATGGCTATGACACCATTGATCAGGTCAGGGCGTTTAAGGAATAAGTTCATGCTGTGCAAAGCGCCGAAAGAAGCACCTGAAACAATAATGGGTGTGTCCCAACTGGTGCTGTTGCGGATAAACGGCACGACTTCATTGTATACGTAATCGTTCCATTGCTGATGGCGCACCGATTTCTGCCAGGGATCCATATTGTTATTTAACCAGCTTTCGTTGTTGATGCTGTCGATCGAGAATACTTTTATTTTACCTCCATCAATAAAGGGTGCCAGTGCGTCGATCAATTGGAAACGTTCATATTCCAGGTAATCAGCTGCAGCCGTAGGTACGAGCAAAAGGGCAAAACCATAATCGCCGTAAGTGGCGATAGGCATTTCTTTTCCGAGCGAAGGACTATACCAGGATGTGATGGATCTGTTCATACGTGTTATTTGAAGTTTCAATATAGTAAGGAAGTTTTAAGTTCTAAGTATTAAGTTTTAAGTATTAATGAATAGCCTTAACGACCCTCTGATACTATTGACTTATTCACTTATTGACTCCCTTCCAGAGGCCGCAGTATCCGCTCAGGGTACAATTGACGACTCACGATTCACGATTGATAATTTCAGGTGAAAAAACCTTTTCTGCTCCCGTTAAAACACCACGAATAGATCAAATTTTTTGACAAATTACCCAAAAAACGCCTGATTAGTCATATTCTTTACAATTATCAACTGTTGCTACTTGGTATTTTCACGTACGATTTCTACTTTAGCAGAACCGTATTTTTACTAGGATCAGCCCTCCGCCACCAAACCTCCGATAGCTGACCCCTATATCCCCCGAAAATCCAGCTTGGGAACTATAGTGTCCTGTTTAACAAAACACGGCCAACGCCGTTGAACCCGTTATGATTAAAACCGAACCCATCCGGATCATCCTGGTTGATGACCATGACCTGACCAGGAACTCACTACACCAATTGCTCGGCAACGACCGCCGCTTCCATATTGTAGCACAGTGCGACAATGGCATGGACGCCATTCACCAAGCCGATCGACTCGAACACGATATTATTCTGATGGACATCAATATGAGTCCGGTTAATGGATTCCAGGCCACCAAGCGAATCATCAGCAACTCGCCCGGGGCCCGCATCATCGGCTTCTCCGCCCACAACCACCCGCGGTACGCCACTACCCTTTTTTCACTCGGCGCCCGCGGCTTCGTGACCAAAACATCGCCTTTCCTCGAACTGATCAATGCCATCCTGCAGGTGCACAAAGGCGAACAATACCTCTGTGAAGAGGTACGTAACAACCCCAGTTTCCGCGACCGCGATATACCCGTGAAATAGTCGGCTGCTACGCGAAAATTAAACTTGATGCGCGCCGGAAAAGCTGGTAATTTTGCCGCCTTATGGAATTGAGTAAAAATTTTGAACCCGGCCAGATCGAGAAAAAATGGACCGGGCAATGGCAGCAAAAAGGCTATTTCAACAGCAAACCAGATGACCGTCCCGCGTTTACCGTGGTCATTCCCCCTCCGAACGTCACCGGCGTGCTGCACATGGGCCATACACTCAATGAAACCGTGCAGGATATTCTCGTCCGTAAAGCCCGCATGAGCGGTTTCAACGCCTGCTGGGTGCCCGGCAGTGACCATGCCTCCATTGCCACGGAAGCCAAAGTGGTTCAAATGCTCCGCGATAAAGGCATCGACAAAAACACCCTTTCCCGCGAAGAATTCCTGGCCTACGCTTTTGAATGGAAGGAAAAATATGGCGGCATCATCTACAACCAGATCGAACGACTCGGCTGCAGCGTCGATTGGAACCGCGTAACCTTTACCATGGACAGCGATTATTACAAAGCTGTTATCAAAGTATTCGTTGACCTGTACAAAAAAGACCTGATCTATCGCGGCGCGCGCATGATCAACTGGGACCCTGCCGCCAAAACAGCCCTCAGCGATGAAGAAGTGGAATACAAGGAGGTACAGGGCAAACTTTACCATGTAAAATATGTACTGGCTGATGACAACGGACAACCTACCACGGAGTCCATCACCATCGCCACACAACGCCCCGAGACCATCATGGGCGATACCGCGGTATGCGTAAACCCGACAGACGAACGCTATACGCACCTCAAAGGCCGCAAGATCCTCGTGCCCCTGATCAACCGCGCCATCCCGCTGATCTTCGACGAATATGTAGACAAAGAGTTTGGTACCGGCGCCCTGAAAGTAACACCGGCACACGATATCAACGACTACAACCTCGGTCTCAAGCACAACCTCCCTGTGATCGATACTCTCAACGAAGACGGCACACTCAGTGAAGCCGCCGGAATTTTCGTGGGAATGGATCGCTTTGCGGCACGCAAAAAAGTGATTGAACAACTGGCCGCCGAAGGGCTGCTGGTGAAAGAAGAAGAATATACCACACGCGTAGGTTATTCACAGCGCAGCAATGCCGTGGTAGAACCGCGCATTTCCACACAGTGGTTTGTGCGGATGAAAGACCTCGCCGAACCCGCTTTGAAAGAAGTGACCGAAGGCCGCATCCGCATTCACCCCGGCGACAAATTCCTGGCTACTTACCGCTACTGGCTCGAGAATGTAAAAGACTGGTGCATCAGCCGGCAGCTTTGGTGGGGACAACAGATTCCTGCCTGGTACGACGAAGCTGGCAACTGCTACGTTGGTGAAACCATCGAAGAGGTGCAGGCCAAATATCCCGAAACCATCGGTCAGTCACTCAGCCGTGATGTGGATGTACTCGATACATGGTTCTCCTCCTGGCTGTGGCCGGTAGAGGTGTTCAAAGGCATTACCAAACCCGGCAACCCGGAGATCAATTATTACTATCCTACTTCCGTACTCGTAACCGGGCAGGACATCATTTTCTTCTGGGTAGCCCGCATGATCATGGCCGGTATGGAATACCAGCACGAGAAACCGTTCAGCGATGTTTACTTTACCGGCATGGTTCGCGACAAGCAGGGCCGCAAAATGAGTAAACAACTGGGCAACTCTCCTGACCTGCTGCACCTGATCGATACGTATGGCGCTGATGCCGTACGTTTCGGTATCATGATCTCCTCTCCCGCCGGCAACGACCTGCTGTTTGACGAAAGCAGTTGCGACCAAGGTAAATTTTTCAATAATAAAATCTGGAACGCTCTCAAATTGGTGAAAGGCTGGGAATCGCGCATCGGAGAAACCGCTGTTGCCGGCAACGACTTTGCCAGTGAATGGTTCCAGAGCCGCCTCAACGAAGCACGCGAAGAAGTGGAGCGCCTCTACCGCGAGTTCCGCCTGAGTGAAGCATTGAAAACGATCTATTCACTTATCTGGGACGATTACTGCAGTTGGTACCTCGAATGGGCTAAACCCGGTTTCGAACAACCAATCAGCGCCGGTGTATATAAAAAAGCCGTTTACTTTTTCGAAGAACTGATGCAATTGCTGCACCCGTTCATGCCCTTCCTCACCGAAGAAGTTTATCATCTGCTGCAGGACCGCGAGGACGATCTGTGTGTCCGCCAGTTCACGGCTTTGCAACCGGCCGACAAGGATATACTGCAAAGCGGTGCCCTGCTGAAAGAAACCATTTCAGCAATCCGCGATGCGCGCACCAAGGCACAACTCAAACAGCGTGATGCGATCGTTTTGTCGATCCAGACCGCCCAGCAAACCACTTATGAAAAAATACAACACCTGCTGGCCAAACAGGTGAACGCGACAGAAGTACATTTTGTCAATGCAGCCGTAGCTGATTGTATTAACGTAGTGGTGCAAAAAGACCGTTTCTTCCTCGCAACCGAGAAGGAACTCGACACCACTTCACAAAAAGAACAATTGCTGAAAGACCTCGAATATTACCGCGGCTTCCTCGGATCAGTAGAGAAAAAACTCAGCAACGAAAAATTTGTTCAGAACGCGAAGCCCGAAGTGGTAGCCATGGAACAAAAGAAAAAAGCTGATGCCGAAGAAAAGATCATCGCCATTGAAGAAAGCCTGAAAACATTGTGATCCGTTAACGCGGAATAATGCTCACCGGCAATACAAACTCATAAGACACGGCCTTCCGGGGTTCGTAGAAATCTGTATCCAGCAGATAGCTCACCCGGAAGCCGAAGGTCAATGAATATTGATTCCACCACTTCGTATCAAAGTAAATTTCTCCCCCCGTGCTTCGCTGGTCAACCGTGAATTGTTTGTCGCGTGAGTACACACGGGTAAGATCGTAGAAAGCATTCGCCCGGATGCGTTGTATGTAAGCAATGTTGGCAAAACCCCAATCCGGATACCACAACGGAAAATGATAGTTAGCGGATGCACGCCACATCCGTGCGGCATAGATCGCATTGTATCCTCTTGAATAAGGAAAACGGCTGCTGAATAAAGCATTCACCGTATCGGACTCCTGGAAGGCCCCCGTGAATACCAGGCTGTGCGAGTAGGCAGCACCGGGCAGGTACACCGCCGCGCCGAACAAGGATTGCCAGCTTTTATAATTGGTGATGGCATGACGATAGTTGGCATTGACATTATAACCCAGTCGCGGAAAAATATGCTGACGCGCCATTTCCGTTTGCTGACCCCAGGAAAAGAAATGATGGAGGTAGGAGAATTGAAAATTATCAAACCTGTCTTTGTATACCCCTTTGTTATAGTCCGATCTGTAAAAATAGTTGCTGCCTATGTTGAACTGACGAATGGTTTTTCCTTTTGCCCATGTCAGTGGCACATTCAATCCCACGCGCAGGTCCACCTGGTCCCAGTTTCTCGATAAGGTATCTGAATAACGTACCGAGCGGTCAAAAGTATATTGCGCCCCTGCACTCAGGTAAGGGAAGAATGCACCGTAAACAAAACTGGCGCCGGCTGCATGCGTTTTATCATTTTCATTGTACTGATAATAAATCTCCGTTTCCGTAGTGTTAAGAATATTATTTCCATACAAAGAATACGTCAGCAGCGGATCTTCATAGTAAGGACGCCAGCTATGAAAATTGAACAGTCGTGTAGACTTGCGGTATTTTTTATCGGGGAAAAAACGTGTTGGTAAGTGGCTGAGCAATCCTGCCAGTGTATCGGCCGGTTGTGATGTGCCCTCTGCAAAGATGCGGTCGCTCACCTCCACCCAGGCCAGCCGGCTGCTGTCTGTCTGCAACAACTGGTAACCATCTGCGGTAAAAGTGGACCATACAAATTTTCCCTTATCCGCATTTACCTGGTAACTGCCCAATGGTGACCGAAGTACACGGAATATTTTACGGTCGGCAAAACGGTAAGCGTATACCTGATCGCTTCCTTCATAAGCGGCGGTATAAAATACGGCGGTATCCGTTACCCATGGATTACCTATTGCATGGTAGGAAGGCGATGTGAGGCGTACAATACTTCCGGCATTGATATCGGCTTCGGCGAGCGCCATTCGCCCGTCACGCAGCCGCACGGCCGTAATCACCCGGTCATTACCTGCAAACTTCGGATCGGAAAACACATTGATCTCGTCCGATGTGATTTCCTTCAATAATTTGCCATCGCCGGCATCGAGCACGTGTAATGCCGAACGGCCACCAGGATCCTGCTGCACTGCTACGATGCGATCGCCATCGGGAGAAATATCCGGAACAAAGTATTTAGTGCGGTGACGCAGCGTTCGTTCTTTTTTGGCTTTTATGTCCCATATTTTGATCACACTGTAATCGCGCCAGCGCCAGCGGGGATCAGATTCATAAGCGGCATACACCACTTTGCCGTTGCGGTATGCATATTGATCATCGAGTGCAATATCACGTATACGCAGGCGGTGAATACCTGATGCATCCTTCAACATAAAAGCCGGACGTTTATTGTAGGAGGTACGCAGGAACAGTACCGAGTCCTGTCCGATCATAAAAGGAAAGCGATCATTGTTTACCACACGCCCGTCTTGTTTCACCACTGCTGTAGCTTCCGTAGCGGGTGCAGGTGGCAATTTTTCTTTGAAATGCTGAAAAGCATTATTATAAAAATCAGCATATTTTACCCCGGTATATTTTTTTACCGCACGTTGGAAGGGATAAAACAATCCTTTGTAGGCACTCGCATCTTTGGTCACATTCGCCCATACTTCTGGTCCGTATTTTTCACGCCCGTATTGCACCAGTAAATAACCCAGGTTGTAATGCGTGGGAACATAATCTTTGAACGAACCATTGCGCAGCTTCATCCAACTGTATTTTTTACCGGCTTTCCACAAAGCGGGATAGGCATTGAGAAAAAGCGGTAAGCGTCCTCTGCCCTGGCGGGAAAGCCGTGTTTCATTGTATACCGCATCGCCTTCAAAGAACCAGTCAGGCACTGCCGCACTGATGGCAACGGAATAACCTTCTTCTCCAAACACACCTCTTGCCACACGGCTTAATCCGTTGTTGAAATTATTGAACTGTTCCACGTGCCGATATTCGTGTAATGACAACTGATCTGTCCAGGGAATGCTGCCCTGATCGAAATTGTCACGCTCTGGTGTAAGATAGAATTCGCTGCGGTAGGGTCCCAGTCCGACATAGCCATTTGCAATCACCGTATTATTTTGCAGCACGATGTTGATGCGTCGCATTTGTGAGCCCAATGTGTAAGGTTGTTTTGCGGCAAGATGGTGCACGATCGCTGCCACCCTCAAGGCCTGGCTGTCGAGACCTTCCGGATAAATGATCCGTGCAGTATCGGTTTCTATCTGCCGCCATTTTACGGACGAAGGTGTTCCCCCGAATTGCTGGGCGCAAAGTTGAGAGGTCAGTATACAACAAAAAGCAGCAAATAGAAAGCAGCGCATGGTCGGGCTAGTTTTGTTTGAAAGGAAAGATACAGCTTACTCTTTGTAGATCGCTACCTGGCGTTGCATTCCTGTAGCATCGCGGCGCAGATAACCGCGAAACATGCCGGGCGTTGAAAAAGGCATCGCAATATTTCCGTCTTTGTCTACGGCAATCAGGCCGCCATCACCACCGAGCGCGGGCAATTTTTCATTGATCAGTATATCAGCCGCTTTTTCCAGCGATTCATGGCCGAGTTCCATACGGTCGCAAACGGATTTGGCAATTACGAGCCGGATAAAGAATTCGCCCCAGCCTGTGCAACTGATGGCCGCTGTTTTGTTATCGGCATAAGTACCTGCGCCGATGATTGGGCTGTCGCCTATTCTTCCGAATTTTTTATTGCTCATGCCGCCGGTACTGGTGGCCGCGGCGAGGTTACCGTTGGCGTCGAGTGCCACGGCGCCCACCGTTCCGAATTTTTCCCCGGGCGCCAGGATAAAAGACATCTTTTTACCACTGCTGTCTTTGAGCGTTGCCAGCGAGTCGCGGCGGCGTTGCTGCTGCCAGCTTTTCCGGCGGTCTTCCACGGAAAAATAGGCATTATCTACCTGTTGCAGTCCCTGCAGCCGGGCAAACTCCTCGGCACCCCGGCCCGAGAGGATCACATGTGGACTTTTTTCCATAACCGCCCGCGCCGCCGAAATGGGGTTCCGGATGGTGGTTACGCCCGCAACTGCTCCGGCAGCCAGTGTTTTACCATTCATGATTGAGGCGTCCAGCTCGTGGCGGCCTTCGGCGGTAAAAACAGCCCCGCGGCCGGCATTAAAAGAAGGATCGTCTTCCAGTACGCGGACCACCTGCTCCACCGCATCCAGGGCAGAACCACCACTATCGAGAATGCTGTAACCCTTGTCCAGTGCGCGATTGAGGGCATCCAGCGCTTCTCGTTCGCGAAGCGGATCCAGCTTGCCCCGCTCCAGCACACCCGCCCCGCCGTGAATGACCAGCACCACCCGGGAAACGGGCCTGCCGGTCTTCTGCGCCAGCACATTGACCGATAAAAAACACAGGAGAATGATCCAGGTGAATTTCATAAAAACGATTTACGGCAATTTAGCCAATCCGGCCCGTTCCACAGCAACGGCATAATAATTCGTTAAACGGTCTAATTAGTTGGGTATCAAATTTGCCGTTGGTGGCTATTAAATTATTTTTACAAAATAATCAACCGGTCTGAAGAAATTTAAGAAGATAGTATTGTGGTTTTTTGCTACCCTGCTGATCCTGCTGGCAGCGGTTTGGATTTTTATCCAGACCCCTTTCGGGCAAAACTGGATCATCAGCAAGGTAACCAGCCGGCTTTCCAGCGATCTCAAGACGCGCATCTCCATCAAAAAGGTCGATTTCTCTCTTTTCGACAAAATGAATCTGAAGGGCGTATTGATAGAAGACCGCCAGCGCGATACCATTCTTTCCGCCGGCGAAGTAACGGTGCGCATCACCGACTGGTTCTTTCTCAAAAAAAATGTAGAACTGAAATACATCGGGCTGAAGGATGCTGTGATAAAAATGCAACGCAGTGAAGACTCCGTATGGCGCCACCAGTTTATCATCGACTATTTCTCCACGCCTTCTTCCACAAAAAAGAAAGAAGGCGGTATTGTTCTTACCCTCAACGAAATTCAACTCGACAATGTGCGCTTCCGCCAACAGGATGCCTGGCTGGGAAAAGACATGTTTGTGTACCTGCACAGCCTGAAACTGAAAGCAAGGCAAGTTGACTTTTCCAAACGCCTGATCCGGCTGGAAGACCTGAACATCAACAGTCCGCTGATAGCGCTTTCCAATTACAAGGCAAAAAAACCACCCGTTCCGGAATCAACGATCGTCGTCAATGATTCCGTTGCCTGGAATCCCCTCAACTGGATAGTACAGGCCGACAGGCTCGACATCCGCAACGGCACCTTCAAAAATGACAACTACGATGCGCCTTATGCCGCAGAAGGTTTTGACGGAAGGCATATTGATTTTTCCAGTATCAATACCAGTCTCCGTAATATCCGTTGGGAAAAAGATACCATCACCGGCGGCGTGGAACTTTCCACCAAAGAAAAAAGCGGTTTCGAAGTAAACCGGCTGACGGCAACGATGAAAGTGACGCCACGCGAGATGGCCTTCAATGAACTGGAAATAATAACACCGCGCAGTACGCTTCGCCACTCATTCCGCATGAGCTTTAATGACTTTTCGGAAATGAGTGACTTTATCAACAAAGTGCGGATGCAGGCCGACTTCACTGATACCTACCTCGATAGTGACGACATTGCTTTTTTTGCACCATCGCTCAAAACCTGGAAGAAGAAAATCAATCTGCGCGGACGCTTTGCAGGAACGGTGGCAGATATGGCGGCCCGCGATGTGTTGATACAGGCGGGCGAACATACCATGCTTTCCGGCGATATCAGCATGACTGGTCTGCCCGACATCAACCGCACCTTCATCGATTTTAAAGCCAATGATTTCCGCACTACCTACGGCGATGTAGCCGTATGGGTGCCGGCAATCAAAAAAGTAGAAAGCCCGGATCTGCGCAAACTGCAATACGTGCGTTTCAAGGGAAGCTTTACCGGATTTATCCGTGACTTTGTAACCTATGGAACCATCACCACCAATCTCGGCACCGTAAAGACCGATCTCAATATGAAACTGCCTGCGGGGCAGCAGCCTGTTTACTCCGGAACCGTATCGACCGAATACTTCCGCCTGGGGGAATTCATCCGCGAGCCGCTGCTTGGGGCAATCGCCATGGATGGCACCCTTAAAGGAAGTGGCTTCCACGAAAAAAGACGCATCGCCACACTCGATGGCAAAGTGCATTTCGTTGATTTCAATAACTACCGCTACCACAACATCACGCTGAATGGCAGCCTGAATAAAAAAGAATTCGATGGCCTCGTTTCCATCGATGATAAAGAAGCGCAACTGACGTTGAACGGCCTGATCGACTTCAACCAGCAACCGCCGGTGTTCAACTTTCTCGCAGATGTAAAACGCGCCAACCTTAAAAACCTGAACCTGCTGGACCAGGATGTGGCTTTCACCGGTAAATTCAATGTAAACTTTACCGGCAGCAACATCGACAACTTTCTCGGCAATGCGCGGATAACGGATGCCACACTGACCCGCGATGGTGTTCCGCTTCCCTTCGATTCGCTGATCGTATCATCTTATATTGAAAATGACAAGAAGACCCTGCAGGCGCATTCCAATGAATTCGATGCGCGGATAACGGGAGATTTTTCGATCCGGGAACTCCCGGATGCCTTCAAACTTTTCCTGAATAAATATTACCCGGCTTATATCAAAGCACCGAGACATATACTGGAAAAAGAAAGTTTTGAATTCGATATCACTACCGGTTATATCGAAGATTATATCCGGCTTTTTGACAGTACGTTTACCGGTTTCAACAACAGCCATATAGCAGGCAATCTCAATACCACCACCAATACGCTGGTGCTGAATGCGGAAGTGCCGCAATTTAAATACCTCCAGTACAACTTTGACGATGTAACGCTTACGGCAAATGGTACGGCAGACAGTCTGGGCCTTTTCGGACGTGCGACCAACATCCGTATCGGTGACAGCCTCAATGTGCCGCTGGCACTGTTCCGGATCAACGCACACAACGACACTTCGCAGGTACGCATCTTTACCGGTGCCAACCAGGGTATCGACCAGGCGCGTATCAATGCCACAGTGCTCACCTATCAGAATGGTGTACGCATCGAGTTTGAGCCTTCGAACTTTGTCGTAAACGGAAAAACATGGACGATCGATGAAACGGGCGAACTGGAATTCCGCAACAACGTTCCGGCCAACGGACGGTTGCTACTGAGAGAAAGTGACCAGGAGATAACGATACGGACGCATCCATCCGATGTAGGCACGTGGAATGATGTAACAGTGGAATTGAAAAAAGTAAACCTCGGCGATATAGCTCCCCTGATCATGCCGCGCAACCGGCTTGAAGGATTGGCCTCCGGCACGGTGCAGATCGAAGATCCGACCGGCAAACTGCGCATCACTTCCGATGATTTCGTTGCACAAAGCCTTCGTCTCGACAACGACTCGCTCGGCGATGTGAAGGCAACAGTATTATATGATGGCGAAACCAAACAACTTTCCATCAAAGGCAATACGGTAAATGAACAGAACAGCCTCGCCTTTGACATGAAGCTGTTTCTCGAAAGCAGAGAATCGCAACGCAACAATATCATTTCCCTGAAGGCTAATACATTTGAACTTAAATACCTCGAGCGTTTCCTGGGTACGTTGTTCTCTGACATCAGCGGTTACATCACGGGCAACTTCGACCTCAAAGGATCGTTTGATCAACTGCAGATTGCAGGCAAAGGGCAACTGAAAGATGCAGGACTGCGCGTTAAATTCACGCAATGTTATTACAAAATTGAAGACAGGGAAATAGAACTCAAACCAACGGAGATCAATCTCGATGGCATCGTCCTTCGTGATGTGGTAACGGGTAATCCCGTTTACCTGACCGGAGGTATTCAGCACCAGTCCTTCTCAAATATGTTCTTCGACCTTACCGTGGGCACGCGCAAACCCGGCACACTCGACGACGACAATAACCTGCCGATCCAGTTATTGAACACCACGTTCAACGACAATAAACAATTTTATGGTAAAGTAAAAGGAACAGGTTCCTTCTCTTTATCGGGGCATCAGTCAGACATGTATATGAAGATCGATGCCGTAGCATCGACCACCGACAGCAGTTCGATCACCATTCCTTCCACGCAGAGTAAGGCCTCGGGGATGGCAGACTTCCTGGTGGAACGGAAGTTCGGACGGGAAATGGTAGACAGCAATACCGGCAGTGGCACTTCCAATATCGTGTACGATGTGGACGTAACCGCCAACCGCATGGTGACGGTACGCGTAGTGTTGGATGACCTGACCGGTGATGAAATTGAGGGCAAGGGTTCGGGCACGTTGAATATCCACTCCGGCACATCGGAACCGCTTTCTTTACGTGGCAAATTCGATATCGAGGACGGGAAATACGTTTATACGTTCAAATCATTTTTATCCAAACCGTTCCGTATTGTCAAAGGGGGAAATAGTTCCATCAGTTGGAACGGTGACCCGATGGCTGCGCAAATACAATTCGAAGCGCAGTACGTAGCGGAAAATGTAAGTCTTGCACCACTGGCAACCGGCCTCAACCTGGACCAGGCAATCGGTAACCAGCGGGAAAACATTATTGTCATTGCCCGGCTTACCGGCCAGTTATTCAAACCTGACTTCCAGTTCAGCCTGGATCTCGAGCCGAACAGTAATGTCAGCAACAACTATTCCGTAACCAGCGCACTGGAACAACTGCGTAAGAATGAAAATGAGATGGTGCGGCAGGTCACTTACCTGATCGTATTCAACAGTTTTGCGCCGCCTGAAAGCAACCAGGCTAATTCTTCAGGATTTGGCGGAGCGATCAATGAGCTCACTTATAATACCATCAGTAGTATCTCCGGCCTGTTCTTTAACGAAATAAACCGGAAACTCAACTCGGAATTGTCGAAAATACTGAAAACAGATAATGTATCGGTCAACTTCAGTGGTTCAGTGTATAACCGCAACCTGCTGAATCAGCCGAATAGTAACTTTAATATCAACCAGAGTAACTTCAACGTGAACGTGCCGATCTCGATGTTCAAAGACCGGTTCATCCTTACGTTGGGCAGCACGCTGGATGTGCCGTTGCAATCGAGTATTCAGCAGAACGTGCAGTTTTTGCCGGATGTAACGGCCGAATGGCTGATCAACGAAACGGGTACGATCCGGGCGAGCTTCTTCTATCGCCAGAACCTTGACTATCTTACTACATCGAGTTCGGGTGCGGCCCGTAATAAAAGATCAGGTGCCAGTATTTCTTACCGCAGGGAATTTGATAACCTCGGGGAATTGCTAAGGGGACGTAAAAGAGCAGCCAAAAAACAACAAGTTGCGCCGCCGCCGCCAAAGCAGGATAGCGTGGAGACCGTACCGCCGGTGAAAGGGACAGGTGAGCAGTGAATGGTGAATCGTGAATCGTGAATGCTATGGCTTGCGTAGACACGAACCAAGGTTGTTGCATAATCTTACCTTATACCCTATGCCTTAAACCTTATGCCTTTCCTACAGTTCGTGGCCTAACTTCTCCTTCTTCGTTCTCAGGTAGCGTTCGTTGTGCGGATTGGGGCAAACGGCAATGGGTACGTTTTCCACCACTTCCAGTCCATAGCCCACCAACCCTACGCGTTTGCGGGGATTATTGCTCATGAGGCGGAGTTTGGTAACGTTGAGGTGACGGAGTATCTGTGCTCCGATGCCGTAATCGCGCTGGTCCATCTGGAAGCCGAGGTGCAGATTGGCTTCAACGGTATCCATGCCCTCTTCCTGGAGGCGGTAAGCTTTCAATTTGTTGAGCAAACCGATGCCGCGGCCTTCCTGGTTCATATAAAGAATAATGCCTTTGCCTTCTTTTTCCACCATTTCCATGGCTTTTTCCAGTTGCTCCCCGCAATCGCAGCGGAGAGAACCGAGAATATCACCGGTAAAACAGGAAGAGTGTACCCGGGTAAGCACCGGTTCGTCTTTTTCCCATTCACCCTTGATCATGGCGAGGTGTTCATTATTGGAATGTTTGTCTTTGAAGGCGACAAGTTTGAAATTGCCGTGTTTGGTGGGCATTTCTACCCGTACAATTTCCTCTATCAGGGAGTCGCGTTTGATGCGGTACTCGATGAGGTCTTTTATGGAAATAATCTTGAAATCAAACTTTTTAGCTACTTCCAGCAGTTCGGGCAGGCGGGCCATGGAGCCGTCGTCGTTCATGATTTCCACCAGTACGCCGCCATAAGGTGCGGGAAAACCGGCTAGTCGGGCCAGGTCTACGGAAGCCTCGGTATGTCCGGCCCGGCGAAGTACCCCGCCTTTTTTGGCCCGGAGCGGGAAAATATGGCCCGGACGGCCCAATTCAAGCGGGTTGATAAAGGGATCGATCAGGGCGTGAATTGTTTTTGACCGGTCGTGAGCAGAAATACCCGTGGTACAGCCATGCCCCAGCAGGTCAACAGATACGGTGAAGGCCGTTTCATGGAGGGCCGTGTTATTGCTGACCATCAGGTCGAGCCCCAGTTCATCGCAGTGTTCTTCCGGAAGCGGCACACAGATCAGGCCCCGCCCGTGTTTGCTCATAAAATTGACGATTTCGGGGGTAATGGCGGCGGCGGCACAGATGAAGTCTCCTTCATTTTCCCGATCCTCGTCATCAACCACAATAATGATCTTTCCGTCACGGATATCCTGGATAGCACTTTCGATTGAGTGGAACATACAGTACAATTTATACAAAGGTAGGAACAAAAAAAAGTCTGTAAAGTTTAAGGGCCGGAAAGCCCTGTCCCTGGTGTCATTATACTATCATAATTTGTTAATATTTGCTTATATTTAGTTGTAGAATATTCCCTTTCTTTGCAACCAAACATCGTAAACAAATCTTTATGCTTAAGAGAATTTTATTTCTTCTGGCAGTTTCATTTTTATCCGGAGCACTGTTTGCGCAGGTAACTACCAGTAGCATCACCGGTACTGTGAAATCCAGTAACGGGGAAGCGCTGGTAGGTGCAACCATTACCGCCATCCACACACCCTCCGGAACCAGTTATGCCACCATTGCCAAAAAGGACGGAGTTTTCAACCTCGTTGGTCTGCGTATCGGCGGTCCTTACAGGGTAACCGTCGGATTTACCGGCCAGCAGCCTCAGACTTTTGAAAATGTCACCCTTTTGCTGGGTGAATCGTACAACATCAGCGCCGTGCTCGGAACCGACGAAAAGGAACTGACCGGTGTAGTAGTAACCGGCCGCGGACGCAGAGCCGCCACTGAAAAGAAGGGCCTGAGCACGGTGGTTAACAGCCGTCAGCTCACTACGCTCCCCACTATCAGCCGCAGCATTACCGACTTTACCCGTCTGACCCCCCAGGCCAACGGTACTTCTTTCGGTGGTCGCGACGGACGTTACAACAACATCACCTTCGACGGTGCCAACCTGAACAACAACTTTGGTCTGAACGACAACCCGCTGCCCGGTGCCGGCAACAACCCGGTTTCCCTGGACGCGATCGATGAGATCTCCGTAAACATTGCTCCTTTTGACGTTCGTCAGGGCAACTTTACCGGTGGTAATATCGCCGCTACGACCAAAAGCGGTACCAACACTGTTCACGGAACTGTGTATGGCTACATGCAAAACCAGGAAATGATCGGTTATAAACTGAATGGCGACCGCGCGCCCAAAGTGCCCTTCAAATCGAAGATCTATGGTGCAAGCGTAGGCGGCCCGATCATCAAAAACAAAGTATTCTTCTTCGTTAACGCAGAAAAAGAAACCAAACCACCTGCAGCAGGTATCACCTGGACGCCAACCGGCGGTTCCGGTACCGGTAACGTATCAAGCGTAACGGCTACCGATCTGCAGCGTGTATCTGATTATGTAAAAACCTTCGGATACGATCCGGGTGTTTACGACCGGTTCTCTGCTTTCAGCAACGAAAACCATAAAATCCTCGCTAAACTCGACTGGAACATCAGCCAGGCCCACAAGCTGACCCTGAAGTACAGCGATTTCAAAGGAACACAGGACTTCCTTCCCAGCCAGAGCGGCGGTATCAATGGTGCCAACAGCTCAGGCCTGGTAACTTATGGTCCTAAATTCTCCAACCGCGCCATGGGCTTCTCCGGTACTACTTACCAGCAGGAAGACATCGTGCGCTCCGGTGCGCTGGAACTGAACAGCAACTTCAAAGGACGTTTCGCTAACCAGTTCCTGGCTACTATCACCAAAACGAGTTCTGACAAAATCCACCCCGGTGGTCAGTTCCCCTTTGTGGACATCCTCGTAGGTGGTGGTGACATCAACAACTACATCAGTGTAGGTAACGAACCTTTCAACGGTAACAACAACAGTGTTATCAACGATATCTACTCTATCACCGACAACTTTACTTATTTCGCGGGCAAGCACACGCTGACTGCCGGCGTAAGCTACGAGTATCAGAAAGTGGGTAACATGTTCATGCCCGGTTCTCAGGGATACTATGTGTTCAGCAGTGTTGATGACTTTGTCAACAACCGCGCTCCCCGCCTGTTCTCTCTTACTTATGCACTGGACGGAAGCGACGCTGTATACTCAGCCAACCTGAAAATCGGTCAACTGTCTGCTTATCTGCAGGACGATTACAATGTGAACGACCGCCTCAGAATTTCTGCAGGTGTGCGTATGGACAAGCCAATCTATCCTGAGCAGCCACTTGAGAACCCTTATATCACTAACCTGACTACGCTGACAGACATCAATGGCAACCCTACCCGCTACACAACCGGCGAATGGCCTAAATCACGCCCTTTGATCTCTCCGCGTATCAGCGCACGTTGGGATGTTGAAGGCAACAGACGCCTGATCGTTCGTGGTGGTACAGGTATCTTCACCGGCCGCATTCCTTTTGTATACCTGACCAACATTCCTTCAACGAGCTCTATGTATACATTCGGTACGCTGGTAACTCCGACTACTCCCGGAGCCAACCTGAACAATTTCCTGTTCAACCCAAGCGGCACTGCTTACAATCCTTTCTACAACTCAAGTCTGCCTGCAAGCGTATTCCCGACTACTGCCGGTACATCCGCACAATCGGCTTTCGCCCTGGCTACAAAGGATTTCAAATTCCCGCAGGTTTGGAGAACCAACGTAGGTATCGACAAGCAACTGGGTAAAAACTGGACTTTGACACTGGACGCGATGTTCACCAAAGACATCAATGCCGTTTACATGTTCAACGCCAACCAGAAGGCACCTGACGGAACGATCACTACCGGTACGGTAACACGTCCCCGCTACTCAGCTTCTACTTCTGCTGTACGCCGGATCAACACTGCTATCAACAACGCGATCGTACTGGACAACACCAGCAAAGGAAGCTCGTTCACCGCTACTGCTCAGCTGGCTAAATCCTTCTCTAAAGGTTGGTATGCTTCACTGGCCTACAACTATACTTACGCTGTTGACGTAACCGCTAACCCCGGTTCTCAGGCAGCATCCGTATGGGGAGCCAACCCTGCACTGGGCACACAAAACAGCCTGGAACTGTACTACTCTAACTTCGCAGTACCTCATCGCGTAGTAGGTAACGTTTCTTACCGCTTCGAATACCTGAAACACCTGGGAACCACTATCTCCCTGTTCTATGAGGGCAGACACGGTGGCACTTATAGCTATGTATACAATGGTGACCTGAACAACGATGGTAACAACAGCTCTGACCTGATGTACATCCCCCGTAATCCTTCTGAAATCACCTTTGTAAACAGCTTTACTTATCCAAACGGTGTTACTTATACCAAAGCTGAAATGGAACAGATTTTCATGAACTACATCAACCAGGATCCTTATCTGAGCAAACACAAAGGACAGGTTGCTGAACGTAACGGCGCCAAAAACAAATGGTTTGACCGTGTGGACATGAAACTGGTTCAGGACATCTTCACCAAAATCGGCAAGCAGCGTCATACACTGCAGTTCACTGCTGACATCTACAACGTACTGAACCTGATCAACAGCGATTGGGGTGTACGTCAGATCACCACAGTAAACAACCCGCTGCAACTGGTATCTGTTACCGGCAACGTTCCTACGTTCCGTCTGACTACATTCCAGAATGCTCCTGTTACAAAAACCTTTGTGAACAACGTGTCTACAAGCACATCATGGGGTATGCAACTGGGTGTTCGTTATATCTTCTGATCAATATAGCTGATTGAAATAACAAAGGCTGTCCTTCGGGGCAGCCTTTCTCTTTATCAATAAGGCAATCGGTGAATAAGTGAATGATAGCTGATTGAAATAGCAACGGCTGTCCTTCGGGGCAACCTTTTTTGCAAGAAGAGAATGAGTGAATGGTCATCCCGAAGTCTCGGGAGTCAATAACAGCCCGGCTGTCTACTTATTACTTACCACTTATTACCTTATACCTTACACCTTATACCTTATACCTTACACCTTCTGCCTTGCCTTAAACCTATACCCAATATGCCCATCGCTAGCAGAATAAAAAAATCTGCTATCCCATTGCCAAAGGAAATGGTGCCATTGAAGCCCAGCCAGATAAATACAACCAGCCAGAGCATGAATACATAATACGTGATGGATGTAGCGACTTTCATTCTTCAAAAATAATAAGTATCAGGTAGCAGGTTGAGCCTCTCTCTAACATTGATTCATACGCAGGTTTAGCGAAATGAGATAAAGCGACAGGACTCTTCCACAGGAATATTTGTTAAAGAAGATTTAAACGGATGATCGGTTCCAGGGACATATCAAGGCCGTATTCACTCATTGACTTATTGATCTATTGACGATTCACGATTCACGATTGACAATTGCCTATCTTTATCCTCAACGATCTGACTATGGACATTGCCTACAACCTGAGTGAAGACAAAATGAAACAATCCCTCTCGGAAATGCGTCGCCGGCTGGAAAAAATCTATGAAGGCGGAGGGAAAAAAGCTATCGCGCGTCAACGTGAAAAAAACAAACTCACTCCACGCGAACGCATCGCTTATCTCACCGATAAAGACGGTACGTTTACAGAAATCGGCGCTTTTGCCGGTTATGAGATGTATGCTGAATATGGCGGTTGCCCCGCCGGTGGTACGGTTGCTGGTATCGGTTATGTAAGCGGACGGCAATGCATGATCGTGGCCAACGACCAGACCGTAAAAGCAGGTGCCTGGTTTCCCATCACCGGTAAAAAAAATCTCCGCCTCCAGGAAATAGCGATGGAAAATCATCTGCCCATCATTTACCTGGTGGACAGCGCCGGCGTATTCCTGCCGATGCAGGATGAAATTTTCCCTGATAAAGAACATTTCGGCCGCATCTTCCGCAACAATGCCAAAATGAGTGCAATGGGCATCACGCAAATTGCAGCAGTAATGGGCGCCTGCGTGGCCGGAGGTGCTTACCTGCCGATCATGAGCGACGAAACATTGATGGTTACCGGCAACGGTTCTATTTTCCTGGCCGGTCCTTATCTTGTTAAAGCCGCCGTTGGCGAAGACATTGATGCCGAAACACTGGGCGGCGCTGCCACGCACACCGAACTGTCCGGTATAGCCGATTATAAATTCGATACCGAACAGCAATGCCTCGACCAGGTCCGCCGCATTATGTCGCTGCTCGGAGAAACACCCCGTGCCGGTTTCGACCGCACCGAACCCAAAGCCCCTGCAAAAGATCCATCCGAACTATATGGCCTGTTTCCGCACGACGGCAAACCTTATGATATGGTGGAGCTGATCCAACGTATCGTGGACGACTCCGCTTTTGATCAATTCAAGGAAGATTATGGCAAAACCATCGTATGTGGTTATGCACGAATTGACGGATGGGCTGTGGGCATTGTGGCCAATCAACGCAAGATTGTGAAAAGCCGCAAAGGTGAAATGCAGATGGGCGGCGTTATATATAATGACAGTGCCGACAAGGCTGCACGTTTTATTCTTAACTGCAACCAGAAAAAAATCCCGCTGGTCTTTTTGCAGGACGTTACGGGTTTTATGGTAGGCAGCCGCAGCGAACATGCCGGCATTATCAAAGATGGTGCGAAGCTCGTGAATGCAGTAGCCAATTCCGTAGTACCCAAGATTACCATCATTCTCGGTAATTCATTTGGTGCAGGTAATTATGCCATGTGCGGAAAAGCCTATGATCCCAGGTTTATCTATGCCTGGCCCTCGGCCAAAATTGCAGTAATGGGTGGTGAGCAGGCCGCCAAAACCCTATTGCAAATTCAAACAGCCGGCCGCGAAGTAGATGCCGCCGAAGAAAAAAAATTACTCGACGAGATCAAAAACAGGTATGATACGCAGACCACTCCTTATTACGCTGCCGCACGACTTTGGGTGGATGCCATTATCGATCCGCTGGACACCAGGCGGGTTATTTCCGAAGGAATAAAGGCCGCCAACCAGAATCCTGTGATCCCCGAACTGAAATTAGGCGTGTTTCAGGTATAAAAACGAAGGATTTTGCTTTTTTTCGGTACTTTAGCAGGCACGAAAACTCTAAAAAGAGAAAAACCATGACAAAAACTGCTTTATATCGCTACGCCCTGCTTGGCGTACTAGCGACTGGTCTGATGACCTCCTGCCAGGACAAAGATGAAAACATCACCGAAGAGCCTGTTGCAGATCAAACCTTCTCCGAAGAATTCGACAACCTTGCTGCCGCTGAAGGCAGAGGCTGGATCTTTGCCAACAAAAGCGATGAAGTGCCGGTAGGCATCGAAAAAGGATGGATCACCACGGGTGCCGTTCCTCCACAATCCGGTTCCGGCTTCCTGCTGTCTACTTATGAGGCAAGCGAAGGTGATGTGATCAATGCATGGGCGGTTTCTCCCGAGATCACTGTACAGAACGGCGACAAAGTTTCTTTTTACACCTTCTCCATCAACGACTATGTTGATCCGCTGGATATCTACCCTGACCGTCTGCAACTGCGTCTTACCACTAAACCCGGTGACGACATGCTGAGCGACGATCCGTCAAGCGTAGGTGCTTTCACGATAAACCTGGTAGACGTTAACCCATTGCTCATCGGGTCTGAAGCCGGTTATCCCAGCCGCTGGACCAAGTTTGAAGCAACTATTTCCGGTTTGAACAAACCTGTAAAGGGTCGTGTTGCTTTCCGCTATTTCGTTTCTGATCTTGCTGCAAACGGATACGGCATCGGCATCGACAAACTGGAATACACCAGTGTGAACCACTAAGATTTCATACATAATCATAAACGTTTAAGGCAGCTTTCGCTGCCTTTTTTCTTTTACCTTGCACACCATGATCACAATGTATACGGATGGAGCAGCCAGGGGCAATCCCGGACCCGGAGGTTATGGTGTCATCCTCATGTTTGGCGATAAACGCAAAGAACTTTCGCAGGGTTACCGGCTCACGACCAACAACCGGATGGAATTACGCGCCGTCATTGCCGGCCTGGAAGCGCTGAAAAAAGACGGATTGCCCGTAACGGTCTATTCCGATAGCCAGTACGTGGTGAATTCCGTGGAAAAAGGATGGTTGAAAAACTGGTTGGCGACAAATTTCAAAGGAGGAAAAAAGAATAGAGATCTCTGGACGCGGTATGCACAGCTCGCCGCCAAACACCAGGTGCGTTTTAAATGGGTAAAAGGCCATGCCGACAATCCCTTCAATAATCGCTGCGATGAATTGGCCACCCAGGCAGCCGACAACGGGCCGTTGCTGATCGATACCGGATACGAGGCAGAGATAGGCGGAGGGCTTAAGGCATAATGGCGTTGTTGGCTTTGACCTCAACAAAGGTTGCGGGTTCGTGAAAACACCACAATTGTTCGAAAGATTTTAAACCCTCTCAATCCGACATCACGCCACCGTTGGTCTCCGGACCAACGGACCTGCTCATCCTTAAGTTATGTGCGAAGTTGACCTTAACTACCAAAGAAACCCGACGCTTGCTTGTTGGTCGGGAGACCCACAAGGGCAAAAAAAAGGCGTGAAAGAATCTTCCACGCCTGAATATCATTTATTCACCTATTGACTTATTCACTTATTGCCCCACTGCCACAGTACTTGTGCGCAACACCTTTTTCGTAATCAGGTAGTGACTACCGAACAATACACCGGAGAAAAACAAATCACCCAACAACGGCATCAACTCCGTGCCGGCATACTGACGGTAAAACGCCAGCGCATCACCATAACACAACATCAGTCCTTCGAATGTGAGCGGTCGCTGAAAGCCATCGCCGGCAAGCCATACCAGCAGGTTGGAGATCAGGAAAAACAATACAGAGCCTGCCACGGTAAAACCCAGCACGCTCAATACATTTATTTTCTTCATCAGCATACCAAAGAAAGTAAGACCAATGAACAACAGATAAATACCCCACTGGCCGGGATAAAAACCCTGGATGGCCGTAAGTCCGTTGCGGAACAACACTTCATATAATACATCGGAAAGGAACAGCGATACCAGCGGCAGGATAAACGCCATTCGTTTGTTGCTGATCACAGCGCCACCGAATATGGCCATAGCCATTTGCGGAGCAAAACCATAAGGACGGTCGCTCCAGATACGGTACAGACTGGCAGTAAGAATCAATATGACAAAAGCCCAGATCGTTGATTTATTCAGTTTCATGATTTTCGATGCGGTTTAGCTGCAAAGTAAGGGAATTTAACTGACATAGGTTAGTTAGCGGGCACACCGGCGCGGAACACCACCGCCGGTTCCAATGCGCGGATCTTCGTTTTTTGCCCTGCAAAAGCCGCTGCTGCCAACTCCCCTTTCCGCAGGTAAATAGTGTTTTTTCCATCCGACAATGACACACTGCCTTCGGTCAGCAGAAATATTTCCGCGGTTCCCGATTCCACCGTGATCGTCTCGTCTTTTCCTAAGGCTATTTTACTTAGCTCAAAATCAGGTGCTGGTGTGCGGTAACGCAGTAGTGTCCCTTCCTTTTCACCGTCCAGTATCTTTACTTCCGTTGGTTCACAACGTGTATGTTTGAGCAATTCCGGCACATCGATGTGTTTGGTGGTGAGGCCGCCGCGGAGTACATTGTCTGAACTGGCCATGATCTCCACATTCTGCCCTTCAAGATACGCATGCGGAACACCGGCATCCTGAAAAATAGCCTGCCCTTTGTGCAAATGCACGAGGTTAAACAGGTAAACAGAAAATATTCCCCTGTCGGTGGTGCCTTCGTGGTTAAAGGTGAGCGCTGCTCTTGCCGCCCAGAAGTCAGCAGAGGAACGGGTGAGCTGTCCGGCCTGGTATTGCGGCAGAATGCGGTCCAGTAAGGGTTTCAGTTGCTGGTTCACCTTTTGCTGCGGTAGTTCCATTACGTAGCGGTAGAGTTCTTTGTAATCACCTTCTTCGCCAAACACTGGTAACAATTCATTCAGCTCCGGCACTTCTCCCAATGTTTTTTTCAGTTCCGTTACGGGTTTAAACCCATGCAATAACCAGAACTCTCCCATGGCGACCATGAGTTCGGGTTTATGATTGTCATCTTTATAATTGCGATGAGACGCGTCGGCAGGAATGCCTGCGACATTCTCTTTTGCGTAATCCTGCACCGCTGCTTCTTTGGATGGATGCACCTGGATCGACAACATATCTTTTACGTCCAGCAGTTTCAGCAGGTAAGGCATATTACCAAACCGCCGGGCTGTTGGTTCTCCCAATAATTTTTTATCCGATTGTATGTATTCAAGCAGGGACTGCTGTTCGCCGCCGGGCCAGATCAGGGTGGACGTGGCTTGCGGATGTACGCCAAACCAACACTCAGCAAAAGGCTGGTGTGCGGGATTTTCAATCTGCAGCATATCGGGGATAAAAACGTATCCGCCCCAGTCATAATGCCGTACAGTTCCTCTCAATTGAGCAATACCTTTCATGATTATCAGATTATCCGTAAAGATACAATATGGCAGCGCACAACGAACTTGGAAAATGGGGAGAAGAACAGGCCTCAAACTGGTTGCAGCAACAGGGCTATTCCATCGTCGCCCGGAACTGGCGGCACAAGCACCACGAGATCGACATCATTGCACACGACGGGAAAAAACTGCATTTTATTGAAGTAAAAGTGCGGCGCAGCACAAACATGGGTTATCCCGAAGAAAGTGTAACGAAAAAGAAATTCAGCTACCTGAAAAAAGCAGCAGATGAATACCTGCATCTACATCCGGAACACAAGTGGATACAATATGATATTCTTTCCATCGTGTGCCCGAAAGGAAAAGAGCCATCTTTCTTTTTACTCCGTGATGTGTATTTGTAGACCTAATCGACAGCAATCAGCTTCCCTTCCTTGTGCATGGATTCGATTTCACCGATTGAGAAGGCTTGTTTTTTGTTATCGTAAAGGTCCTGGGACTTGAGCATGTTCAATCCCTTTTCCCTGCTGATTTCCATCAGGTGAAAAAGTATATATACACTGTCTTTGGCGGTATCCGCCACTTTGTATAAAGTGTAACGCCCCTGTCCTTCTTTAATCGAATAAACATCGCCAGCCCTGGGATGTGCGATCCGTTCGCGCAAACGGGCCTCGTCCTTTTTACCGGCGATGACAGCCGCAGTGATCAGCAGACCGAGGAGTATCAATCCTGAATACATATAGAAAGGCGGGCGGCGGTTTTGTTTTACCTGGTTATAAAATTCGCGGTATTCGTCGTTGAATTCTTTAACGGTGAGCGTCTGCTTGCAGTGCGAACATATACTGACGCCTTTTTTACCGATGGGAAAAAAGGGAATCCAGAATACATGCGCGTAGCGTTGTACAACCACAAACTGTACTGTTGCAACCTGTCCGCAGTGCATACATTTTCCCTGGAAAGTTTCTTGTGAGATTGCTTTGTTGCGGGTGCCGAATATGATCATGCCGGAGATGTTGGTTTAGATTTTGCCGGATTGTTCTACCCAGCCTTTTATCTTTTCTACCATCTTGTAAGTGGCGGGACAGTACTCTATGTTTTGTTTGTGGATATGGATGTAATCCACCATTTTCTTTTTAGGTAAATGCGGAAAGCCTGCGCAATCTACCGGGCGTATTTCATAGATGCTGCATTTGTTGTCCTCGAGGTTAAGGAATTGGCAGGGTTGTTTTACGTTGAGCCAGTCGCGGCTACCGCCCCGCTCCTGCCGCAGCCATTTCTTTTTGAATTCATCCTGCGTCATATTGAAATGCGCACTGATGCGCCGGATGTCGGCCGGTGTAAAAGTCGGCGTCATGGTTTTACAGCAATTGGCGCAGCTCAGGCATTCCACTTCTTTCCATACCTCTCCTTCCGCACGTGCGGTCAGTTTGTCGAGCCCGCGCGGAGGAGCCTTTTCCAGTTTGGAAAGAAACCGGCGATAGCGGCCTTTAGTATCTTTCATCACTTGTTGAAAATCGCGGAATGTAAACATGGGAAATAATTCAAAATTCAAAAGTCAAAAACGTGAATGGTCAATCGTGAAACGTGAATGAGTGAATGTTGGCTGAGGCCCTTCGGGAGTATCCGGCTTACGCCTTAGGCCTTCTACCTCACACCTTCTACCTTACGCCTTATACCTTATACCTTCTGCCTTACACCTTATACCTTATACCTTACACCTTATACCTTATACCTTATACCTTACACCTTACACCTTACACCTTACACCTTATGCCTTATGCCTTAAATCGAAGATAAAAGAAAATTGCCGTCCAAGCCCCTGAATGGTTATTTTTGTCCATATCCAAAAAAACTGACGTATATGCGATTATTCTTTTTGCTTGCGGGCTCTGCAGCCCTGGCATTGTCCCTGGGCTCCTGTGGTTCAGGTAGCGGCTCTGCCACTCCTGCCTCTTTCTGCGATACTGTTTGCCTCAAAGACACCTTGAAGTATGAAGGCAGCAGCGCAATGAAACCCTTTGTCCATATCGTTCCCACCAACTGCTCTCCCGATTCTGTAACCTGGGGCATGGAGCGTAGTGAAAGTGATCACAGCTTTGCTTTCAGCGAGTACCTCCGTTCGGGCATGAAGATCAACAAAGATTTTGTAAAAGCTTCTTTCCGCGATACCGCCATGGCTTATGTTCAATTCAACGATTGCCAGAGCGGACGCGGTTACCTGCTTAAGCTTCCGTATGGCAAAGGGCAGAACATTCAGGTAAAACCAACGGCCGTTACACCATTTGATAAGAAATTTTCTATCACCGGCGACCTGGTCGTGTATACTGACCGTGGCAACATCTTCGTGGAAGAAGTCGCTACCGGCAAAGAAGCCATGATGACCTTCGGCAAACAACTGGACATCAATTACGAAGATCTTCATCAGACACTTGACTCCGTCAACATCACTGCTACCCGCATCTGGGCAAAAGTAAAGATTGACGACAAGTGGGAGGAACTGGAAAAAAATATTACGCTGAAATAATTTATCCCGTGCGGGATGTGGGAGGTATATAAAAAAGGATTCAAAGCTTATCTGCAGTTGGAGAAATCATTATCCGACAACTCAACGGAGGCCTATCTCCGCGACATTGATAAGTTTACGCAATACCTGCAGGAAAAAAACAACCTGCTGACGCCGGCCCAGGTTCTCCTGGAAGATTTACAGCAATTTATTCACTGGATAGCGGGCCTGGGCATGACACCATCATCCCAGGCCCGTATTATTTCCGGGATCAAAGCCTTCTACCGTTATTGCGCCGCGGAAGAAATCATCACGGCCGATCCCACCACCCTGCTGGCTACACCCAAACTCAAACGCGCATTACCGGATATTCTCAGTTTCGAAGAAATCGAAGCGATGTTTGACCAGATCGATCTCAGCAAGCCCGACGGCACGCGCAACAAAGCCATGCTGGATACGATGTATAGCTGCGGGCTGCGGGTAAGCGAAGTAGTCAATTTACGTATTTCACAGCTCTACCTCGATGTTGGTTTTATCCGTGTGATCGGTAAAGGCGACAAAGAAAGACTGGTACCGATCGGCGATAACGCCATTAAAAATATCCGGTTGTACGCCGAGCATGTGCGCGTGCACATTCCGGTAAAGCCCGGCAATGAGGACATTCTATTCCTCAATCGCCGCGGCACGCATCTCAGTCGCGTGATGGTATTTTTAGTGATAAAAGAGCTGGCAGCAAAAGCCGGTATACAAAAAACAGTGTCGCCGCATACGTTCCGGCATTCCTTTGCCACCCACCTGGTGGAAGGAGGGGCCGATCTTCGTGCGGTGCAGGAAATGCTGGGACATGAAAGCATTACCACCACGGAAATCTACACGCATCTCGACCGTGAGTTCCTGAAAAAAACATTAGAGAAATATCACCCGGCCTTCTCGCGCTAAAGCCGGATCATTTTGGAAGAAACCACGTATTTATTATCCGCACTGCCAAGTCGAAGAATATAAGTGCCGGCTGTCCATTGTTGCGGCGGCTGCCAGGTATAGCGGTTCAAGCCCTCTTTCGCTTTAATGTTGGTACTCCATAACACTTTTCCCGCCTGATCAAATACCTGTAAGGTATACGAAGCTGTTTTTCCGGCAGTCCATTCGATGGTCTGCTGCTGACCACGGGTGAGTGGATTGGGGTAAGTTAAAAATTGGGGCTTTGCCGTCGCAGTATCTTTCGTTATTCCTTCATAAATGACATGAGATGAAATGCGGCAGCCACCATAACATCGAATCCGGCGAAAATTAGTTGACACTACCGTTACGTTCTCCTCACATACCGCTTTCCGTTGCATTTTGATGCTATCGGGCATGTGACCATCCGCTAATGAAAGTGTTACCGGCAGATATCCGATGGCCGTGACCTGAATTGTATACTCATGTCCCTTGATTAACTCTTTCCTTAGTACCTGCCCCTTGTCGTCGGCCACCTGCCGGGAAGAATCTTTTGTGGTTATAAGCTGAAAGCTGGCGGCAGGTATGCCTTTTCCATTTTCTTCATCGGCTATAACCAGTACATTTTCTTTTTTCTTCAGCGTAATAACAACAATGCCTGAACGGCTGCGCTGGTGGCATCCCACGATGGTGTCCTCTTTTAATATATTCACCGACTCGATCCTATTGGGTCCAGTTTGGCAACCTGCTCTTCTGCAACAACAATACCGTCTACAATCCACAAGGGTTTATTGGCTGTATCCCGTTCACCGACTTTACAACGGAGCTTAATTTTAGTCGTACGATTTTGGTCGGGCGGGCAGGCCTGTGCGAAAGCGAATTCGCTTATCAGCAGGAAGATGAAGAGGTAGAAAATTTTCATAAGCTTTGTTTTAAGTTTTTTTTCTTTGACCAAACTTGGTTTTCACGCAAAGGCGCTCTTCGTAGCCACTGATGCTGGTTCGTGAAAACACGAACCATGGATGATCTTACCCGCATTCACTGATTGACTTATTCACTATCTGTAGCTCATCTCCTTTCCCATCACCTTCGCCGCCAGTTTTTGTGCGTTCTCTACAATGCCGATAAACTCTGCACGGTACCCTTCGGGGTCACGGTACTGCGCATTACGCGCCAGGTGTAATACCTGCTGATAGTTTGCACTACCTTTAAATTCCGACGCACGCAACAACATCCCAAATTCTGCCACGGCCGCGGCGAAACGGAAATTCTCCGATGCTTTTTCATAACTCCTCTCATTGTTCGCTACCACTGTTTCCATCAGTTGGCTGGTTTCGCTATCGGGTTGTTTATAGCGCAGTTTCACCGTCATCAGTTCTGTTGTTTTACCAACGGCCATTACCGGCGCCTGCTGATATTTCAGTGAATCGGGTTGCGCAAGCAGGGGATCATTGATGCCTGCCGGAATGATTTCATAAAAGGCCGTAACGGTATGACCACTGCCAAGTTCGCCTGCATCTTTTTTATCATCATTGAAATCTTCCTTCGCCAGCAGGCGGTTTTCATAACCCACCAGCCGGTAACCCTGTACTACTGCGGGATTAAATTCGATCTGCAGTTTTACGTCTTTGGCAATGGTGAACAAAGTGCCTCCAAATTCTTCCACCAGCACTTTTCTTGCTTCGGCAATGCCATCGATGTAGGCATGATTACCATTTCCTTTGTCGGCAAGTTTTTGCATTTTATTGTCTTTGTAGTTGCCCATGCCATAACCCAGCACTGAAAGATAAATACCGCTTTTTCTTTCTACTTCGATCATTCTTTCGAGCGCGGCATCACTGCTGGCTCCTATATTGAAGTCGCCATCTGTGCAAAGGATCACGCGGTTGTTACCACTGCGCATGAAATTTTCGCGTGCGGTTTCATAAGCAAGACGAATACCTTCTCCGCCAGCAGTTGAGCCACCGGCTTCCAGGTTGTCAATTGCGTCAAGAATTACTTTTTTATCACTGCCAGGCGTTGGCTCCAATACCAATCCCGCGGCTCCTGCATATACCACTATCGACACCATATCCTGCTCGCGCAGTTTTTCCACCAGGAGTTTCATGGATGCTTTTACCAATGGTAATTTATCGGGCGAGCTCATAGAACCCGATACATCGATCAGGAAAGTAAGATTGGAAGCAGGCAATTTGTCCATCGGAATATTTTTTCCCTGTAATCCGATCATCACGAGTTTATGCGATGGATTCCACGGCGCGGTGGCTACTTCCGTATGCACGCTGAAAGGATCTTTGCCTTTGGGTTGCGGATAATCGTATTTAAAATAATTCACCAGTTCTTCCACGCGGATCGCATCGGCAGGCGGCATTTTTCCATTATTGATGAAACGACGCATATTACCGTAAGCCGCTACATCTACATCGATGGAGAAAGTACTGAGCGGATTATCTGCCGAACGGACAAACCGGTTGTCTGTTATGCGGTCATAGTCCTCCGTATCCCAGTCCTGATCTCTGTGATATCCCTGGCCGGTGGCCTGTAGCCCCGGAGCACTTGCTGATAAATACGTTGTAGCCCCCGGAGCACCGGACTTACTACGCTTACCATAACCCAGCACCACTACATCTTCCATGTTGTAGGAAGTAGCTTTCAGGAAAACGTTGATAGTAGTTCTGCCGGCGATTTTCACATCCTGCGGTTCAAAGCCGACCGTCGCAAATGAAAGGGTGCCCTGATTATTGGATACGGTAATGCTATAGTGACCTTTTGCATCGGAAGTCGTGCCGGTTTTGGTTCCTTTTTCTGTTATTGTTACGCCCACGAGCGGATTGCCTTCTACATCAGTAACCACACCGGAAACTGTATGAGAATGGACGGGTCTGAATGCGAACCCCAGCAACAGCAAAGGCATCAACATAAAAAGTAAACGCTGCATAATCGGTATTTTGCTTATTGGATGCAGTGTTCGGAACGATTGCACAAATCGTTGTTATAATTTAGTAATTTTAGGCCCTTGGCATTTCTGAAAAATACATCCAGCCACGCGCTCAGCGATGGTCAGTTGGTTCACCAATACAAAGAAACCGGCGACCTGGCCATATTGGGCGAACTGTACCAGCGATATATGGAGCTGGTATATGGTGTGTGCCTGAAGTATTTCAAGGAACCCGAGACGGCCAAAGATGCGGTGATGCAGATCTTCGAAGAATTGGTGACCAAACTCCGCAAACATGAGGTGGATAACTTCCGTGGCTGGCTGCACCAGGTGGCTAAGAATCACTGCCTTATGCAGTTACGCACGCCCCGCAACTTAAAAACGGTAGAGTTTAACGCGGAGGTTATGCAAAACGAAGAAAGTGTGCATCTGAATGGCGTACTGGAGAAAGAAGAGAACTTTAAACTGTTGGAAAACTGCCTGGGCACGCTCACCAGCGATCAGCAGGAAGCGATCCGGTTGTTTTACCTGGAAGGGAAATGTTATAATGAAATTGTAGAGCAGACCGGCCGTGAATGGAACCAGGTGCGCAGTTTTATCCAGAACGGCAGACGTAATCTAAAGAACTGCATGGAGAAGACTGGAAGTGCGGAGGCTTCAATCGTGATCCCGAAGCTTCGGGAGTGAATAAGTCAATCAGTGAATAAGTGAATATGGCTGTTCTGCTTATTACTTAAAACTTAACACTTACAACGTTTTTGAATTTTGACTTTTGAATTATAAAGAAAACATACCGTCATTTACCGCCGCCGATATCGAACGATATCACCGCGGTCTGCTGAACGCTGCTGAAATGCACCGCATGGAAAAAGCAGCGCTCGAAGACCCGTTCCTGGCAGATGCACTGGAAGGTTATGCTGCCTCCGGTATCCAGACGCAGGCAGACCTCACTGATCTGCAGAAACGCCTGGAGGCCCGCATACAGGAATCCGCCGGTGAAAAAGTAATTCCGATTTCCCACGCAGGCAGCAGAAACTTCCCCTGGATGCGCGCCGCAGCCGCAATTATACTCATCGCCGGAGCAGGCTGGCTCACTTATCGTTTTGGTTTTGATACCAATCGCGATAAAGACAATGTCGTACAAAATATTCCTGCCAACACAGCAAATACGGATAAACAAATTCCCGACTCCGTTTCCAACGGATTCAACGCCATTCCGCCAACGGATTCAAAAAACCATACCACCACCCCTGATAAGCCTGCGGCAAAAACACCCGCCAACAATCCGGGTGCGGATCAACCTTTATCGCCCACCACAAAAGACGATCAGGCTTCTGCTGTCAACCAGGCTCCGGCCACTCAAAAAGAACTTGTCGCAAACGACAACCGTTCCAAACAGGAACAGGCTGCTAATGTGCCTGTCAAAACATCCGTGAATGCCGAAGAGGTCAGCAATACGCAAGCCGCCAAGGCAAGAGCTGTTGCCGCCGCACCGCAAAAGAAGCTAAACGAAGAGCGGAAAGACTTTGACTATAACGCAGCCAATGCCAACAATAATAACCAGGCCCGCAATCAACAGGCTTTTATTCAGCGCAACGTATACCGCGGCCGCGTGATGGACGCCAGCAATAACCCGTTGCCATTTGCCAACGTTACCAACGTACAGGATGGCATTGGCACTTACGCGGATGCAAAGGGCAATTTTGTGCTTACCTCTCCCGACTCCACCATGAATGTGAAAGTGAAATCGGTTGGTTTTGAAACAAACCAGTTGTCCCTGCAACGCAATGGCATCGCCAACCGTATCGTGCTCGAAGAGGATCATTCACAGGTACAGACAATGGTTCTGAACAACCGCCAGCTCAATACCAACCGTTCCCGTTCTTCCACCATCGTATTCGAAGAACCGGAGCCATTGGATGGCTGGGAAAATTACGACGCTTATCTCGCCAACAATATCCAGGAGCCTGAAGCTTCTACACAGCTCAAACGCGCTGCTTCCGGCGGAGAGGTCTCCGTTTCGTTTGAAGTAAATGAATACGGCGAACCCGTTAATTTCAAAATTGAGAAGTCACTTTGCACCGTTTGCGACAAGGAAGCGATCCGGCTGATCAAGGAAGGGCCACGCTGGAAACGCAAAGCAGGCAAACGTGTCACCGTTAGTGTTCCTTTCGGATAAATTCAAACACACTCCACATCTGATTTGCCTTAACTTTGCCGGGCATTCTCGTAAACAACTTAAACTATTTGCATGAAACGTTTAGTTATTGCCATGGGCGCAGTACTGTGTATGTGCACAGCCAACGCGCAACTTAAAACCCCGGCTCCCAGCCCTTCTCAAACCGTAAAGCAGGAGTTTGGTCTCTCGTCTATTGAACTCAGTTATTCCCGTCCCGGAGTAAAAGGACGCAAAGTATTCGGCGACCTCGTACCTTATGGTAAAGTATGGCGTACCGGTGCCAACGGCGCTACCGTGCTTACCTTCGGCGATGATGTAACCATCGGCGGCACAAAAATTCCTGCCGGCAAATACGGACTGCTCAGCATTCCTGACAAAGACAACTGGACCATCATCATCAGCAAGCAGACCGACGTTACTTCTCCTGCCGCTTACAAACAGGAGCAGGATGTTGTGCGTTTCACTGCCAGCGTAAAAAAGGCTCGCAAAAAGGCGGAGAACTTCACCATTCAGTTCAACGACCTCAATCCTACCAGCCTGCAACTGCAGATCCTGTGGGATAAATCGGAAGTAAGCTTTCCCATCACCACCGATGTAGACAGCAAAGTGATGGCTTCTATCGAAAAAGCCATGAAATCAGAAAAGCCTCCTTATTTCCAGGCTGCCGTGTATTACATGGAAAATGGCAAAGACCTGAACCAGGCACTTGAATGGTTCAACAAAGCCGTTGAACAAAATCCCAACGCTTTCTGGATACAGTATCAGTGGGCCAATTGTCTTGCCAAACTTGGTAAGAAGACGGAAGCAAGAGCCGCCTCTACCCGTTCACGTGAACTGGCTATGGAACAGAAAAATGAAGATTACGTAAGACTGAACGATAAGTTTCTGAAAGAACTTGGCAAGTAAGCTGCTTATTTTCTTTATAAAGAAAAGCTGCGTCATTGATGACGCAGCTTTTTTATTCTCCTGAAATAATTGTTTCATCTGCCGGTTCCGGCCATATCTTTTGTAAAAGATTGCTAAGCAGCACGAGTCCAATGGCCCCGATCATGTTTAACCAAAGGAAACCGAGACTGATCACTTTGTATTGCGAAAGCACAAACAAACCGATGGTCATCAATTCGATCAGGATGGCCGCTAAAAACACGGCTCTTCCCTGCACTTTCTTACAATAAAAAGCTACGAGGAAGATACCGAGTATCGTTCCGTAGAAAAGAGAGCCTAAGATATTCACCGCTTCGATCAGGCTATTGCCGATGTTGGCGGCAAACATTGCTGCTATCACACAAAAAAGCCCCCATGCAAAGCTGTACCATTTGCCCGCGCGGTAATCCTGTATCGGTGTACAATCTTTTTTGATATAGCGTTTATGAATATCCACCAGCGTACACGAGGCCAATGAGTTTAAAGCTGCCGCAATACTGCCCCAGGACGCGAGGAAAATCACCGCGATCAGCAGGCCTACCAGGCCAACCGGGAGATAATCGACCACAAAGCGCATGAATATGTAGTTGGTATCTTTGTCGGCACCGCCGTTTTGTTTCACCAATCCTTTCACTTGCGTACGCACCGAATCGGACTGACGCTGCAGTACTTTCAACGATTGCAAATGATGTTCCGACTTATCTTCTGCATATTGCTTCAGCACAATGTCTTTTCCGGATTGCAGGTGATCCATGCGGGTTTGCAATTGATGCAGCGAATCTTTATAAACCGATTGTTCGAGCCGGTCGAGCTCTTTCTGATTAAAAAAAACCGGCGCACCGCGGAACTGATAAAAGGAAAACACCAGCACACCGATCAGCAGGATAAAAAACTGCATGGGAATTTTCACGAGTCCGTTTAATAATAACCCCATTCGGCTTTCCGTAACGGATCTTGCCGTGAGGTAACGGCCAACCTGTGATTGGTCAGTACCGAAATAAGACAGGGCCAGAAAGAAACCTCCGATGATACCGCTGAACAGGTTAAACTGATCGCCCCAGTTGAAGCTGCCGCCCTCCATGCCGGTTGTAATCACATTCAATTTTCCGAGCCGCCCACCGATATCGAGCGCATCTGTAAATCCTACACTGCCGGGAAGACTGTGCACCACATACCATCCCGCGATAAACATGGCCGCGAAAATAATCAGCAGTTGCAATTTTTGCGTATGCGCAACAGCCCTGGCCCCACCGGTTACGGTATAAATGATAAGCAGGCCGCCCATGAGCAGATTGGTGAGGGTCAGATTCCAGCCAAGCAGGGCCGATAAAACGATGGATGGAGCCACCACACTGATGCCGGTGGAAAGCCCGCGTTGCAACAGGAAAAGCAAGGCCGTAAACGTGCGGGTGCGCCCGTCGAAGCGTTGCTCAAGGTATTCGTAAGCGGTGATGATGCGAAGCCGTTTAAATACCGGCACAAAAGTGATGCAGATCACGATGGCGGCCAGCGGCAATCCGAAATAGTATTGCAGAAAACGCATCCCGTCGGTGTAAGCCTGGCCGGGCGCTGCAATAAAAGTGACAGCGCTCGCCTGTGTGCCCATGATGCTGAGCAGTACGAGCCACCAGGGCATGTTGCGGTTGGACAAAAAATATCCCTCCATATCCCTGGAGGAACGGCTTTTGTACATCCCGTACAACACAATACAAGCAAGCGTAATAACGAGTACTGTCCAGTCTGTACGAGTCATGAAAAACGTTGGGTGAAGAAATAGAGTATCGCGATCATTGCCACCAGTGCTACCAGTACGATTACGTACCAGACAGTCCATTTGCGGAATAAGGGAACCCTTTCTTCAGGTCCATTTTGCATGGCAGTTGTTTTATTCGTGAATTGTCAATCGTGAATTGTCAATCGTGAATTGTGAATCGTGAATAGGTCAATAAGTGAATGGTGAATAGCTAGTCGTTACTGAGCTACTACCATTTTCAAATTATCAAATTTTCAAATTAGTTCCTCCTTCCTCTCGTCCATCCTAAAAACACAATCACCGTTCCGATGATCAATCCTAGTATCAATCCGAGTCTTACTTTTTTCACCAGGGTACCTAATACAACACCCAATATGATGGCGACGACAAACGCCATCTCCCCTCTTCTTCTATCCGGCTGACGGGTACTCATTTTCAAAATGCTTTTTTACCATTCAATGCGATCAGGTTGGCCAGCAACCTGTAGGCCCCGGGCACACCCGCCGGCAGTTCACGAAAGAATACCAGACCCGTGTAGGTGAAATATCCTTTTCCATAACGGGCCACCAGCAAACTTCCTTCATCCGGCCTTTCGCCGGGATCATTCATTGTTAAAATAGTTTCAAAGTTTTTATCCCAGTTCACACCATGGTAGATGCTCCGCTCCTGTATCCAGCCTTTGAAATCTTCCTGGGTGATTTTATTGGGAAAATTCAATACGGGATGATCCGGCTTCAATACCGTTACCGGTGCATCTTCACGCGTTACCCGGGTGCGGGAAATATCAAACGGATAAGGACCAATGCGCGCACGCACCGGACCGATATTCGTACTCGTATTGTACTGCACGATCAGGTTGCCGCCATTGTTTACATATTCCATCAGTTTATCATAGTACTGGTTCAGCCATTCATTCGTATTGTAAGCCCGCACACCGGTCAGGATTGCATCAAAACGCGCCAGATCATTGCGGGCCATTTCCTTCTCCGTCAGCAGTGTTACCTCATAGCCCATTTGTTCCAGCGCAGCCGGCACTTTATCACCTGCACCCACAATATAACCGATCCGTTTGTTTACCGTCTTTAGATCGAGGCTCACCAGTCTTGCCGTAGCATCTTTGTAATAAACGATGTAAGGGATATGCGGGTACTGGATACTCCGGCTGTACCGGTCATACGTCGTGCCATTTTTACCTTTGGCCTGCAGCAATACCTGTTCTGAGTTTCCTTTTTTCAATGGCCGCACTTCCGGTGCAAAATAGTTAGAGGGATTGTTGGCTGTGCCATAGGCAAAACGGTCTTTCGAAAACCACCAGTCTGCAGTGTGCTGCAAGCTCATTGCATATTCTGTGGTATCGCTCAGGTTGGTTTTGAAATGCGTCCATACTTTGGCGGCCGTATCATTTACCCAAAGATTATTTTCATTAACAAAATTCAGTTCCACCGGTGGCAATACAACAAACGGTTCATACAATTCTCCCTTCACCGGGTCCGTGAATTTGTATTTCACAGGAAGGGTCAGGGTGAGCGACTGACCGCCGATCTTCACGGTTGCGATTGCTTCATAAGAAGGAGTTACGTCCGGCTGCCCGATCAGCAGTTGATCGGTTACATTAAAATATCCTTCTTCCATTTTATTGGCCAGCCAATACGGCTGCGTTACAGGTTTGCTTGCCGGAATGACAAAGTTCCTGGTAAAGCTAATGTTCTGGTTGGCGGCCATTCGTTGCGCAAATACCGTATCAAATCCATTCAATGTAATTTTTTCGAGTACGGCATCAGCACCCAGCCTGTTGTTGAATAGAAAGTTTACGCGCATGGTGCCGGTCTGCACACCAAACTGGCTCGCGGTAGTTGCTTCGGCAAAAAGTCCGGCACATTGTTGTATCAATTGCGCCGTTTCTTTCAACTTCTGCTCTTTCCAATAGCCTTCGGGCAACCGGGAAATATTTTTATACAATTGCACTAATCCTTTCACGGATTCTTCGGGACGGCGCAGGTCAAAGGAGCGGATCAATGCCTCCACTTCTTTGCTGATGGCAGCGCCGCCTTTTATTTTATTCCAGCTTGCATCTACCTCATCCAGCAGATCCCTGACCGGGGCTTTGCCGCCGGTGGTTTTGAAACGTTCAAATGATTCGCCGCGACTTGCGGGTACGCCGAAGCCCTGGCTTTTGTGCTGGCTGCGGCTTTCTGCAGCAATCTCTCCATAGCTTTTTCCCAGCAATGGATTGAAGCCGCCAACGTCTATTTTGAATTGCGTATCATCCTGTGTATTGGTGCCGCCGAAGTTGAATGAGTTGAATAAGATACGGGTGGCCTGCCAGGGTTGCACATATTTTAGTTGTTCCGGGAAACGTTTGGGATCGGCGGCCGCGGCAAAGGCTTCATTGGCCAGGATAGCAGAGGCCGTATGATGACCATGCCCTCCTTCACCGGTTGTGGGGAATCTTGTGATGATCACATCCGGGCGGAAGCGGCGGATCACCCAAACCACATCTGCCAGTATTTTTTCTTTATCCCATTTGGTGAATGTCTCTTCCGGGTTTTTGGAAAAACCGAAGTCGTAAGCTCGGCTGAAGAATTGTTCGCCACCATCGATGCGGCGTGCTGCCAGCAGTTCCTGCGTGCGGATCAATCCAAGTTCCACTCCCTGCTCATCACCGATTAGGTTTTGTCCCCCGTCACCACGTGTGAGCGACAGGTAACCTGTCCTGTACAGTTTGTCTTTGGCGAAATACGTGATCAGTCTTGTATTCTCGTCATCGGGATGCGCAGCCACATACAACACAGTACCCAGCACATTCAGTTTTTGCAGGCCCTGGTAAATATCGGCGGAGGTCCAGGTGGAAGGCGTCTGCGCCATGCTCCGTTGCATTAAAACCGTCAACAATAAAAACAAAAAACATTTCTTCATACCACCGGATTATTCAGCGAATATAAAGCATGTTGGGGAGCCTTTGGCTTTTGAACCTTTTAAGTACCTTTCACACAAATTACGGCGCTATGATTAAACCGGTCCTGGTTTTACTGACGATGATTACGCTGCTTGCCTGCCATTCTTCCCGCAAAGCGGCGGTCCCCAACCCCATCGATCCTTATCATTATTCCATTGACAAAACAGTAACCGGCAATAAAGGTGCTGTCGTTTCCGCACATCCGCTGGCGAGCGAAGCCGGGGTATTGGTATTGAAAAAAGGAGGTAACGCGGTGGATGCCGCCATCGCTACGCAACTGGCTTTGGCCGTGGTGTATCCCGGAGCCGGCAACCTGGGCGGCGGCGGATTTATGGTAGCCCATCTGCAAAATGGAAAGGAACTGGCGATCGACTACCGCGAGATGGCACCGTCGGCTGCCTCACGCGATATGTACATTGATAAAGACGGAAAAGCGCGCACCGATCTGAGCCAGGACGGGCACCTCGCGAGTGGTGTACCTGGAACAGTGGCGGGGTTATTTGAAGCCGCACGCTACAGCAAACTATCGTTTAAAGAATTAATAGATCCCGCCATAGAACTGGCCGAAAAAGGATTCGTGATCACCGAACGTGAAGCCAGGTCACTGAACGGTATTCAGCAAGACCTGCAGCAATTCAATACACGTGTCAATGCCTTTCAGAAAAAAGACAAATGGAAAGCAGGCGATACGCTGGTACAAAAAGATCTTGCGGCCACGCTTCGCCGTATCCGGGAAAAAGGGGCAGCCGGATTTTATGAAGGAGAAACGGCCCGCCTGATCGTGGAAGAGATGCAGCGGGGAAAAGGCATTATCAGTTATGCCGATCTCAAAAATTATGTAGCGCGCTCACGCCAGCCACACCGTTTTGATTACAAAGGTTATGCGGTTGTAAGTATGCCGATGCCAAGCAGTGGAGGGCTGCTGCTGCACCAGATGTTGAAAATGATCGAAGGCAGAGACATTGCCGCAATGGGATTTCATTCGCCACAGGCAGTGCAGTTGATGATTGAGGCGGAACGCCGCGCTTACGCCGACAGAGCCGAGTATATGGGCGATATGGATTTTTACAAAGTGCCGGTTGCCGCCTTAACCGATAAAAAATATATCTCCGGCCGGATGAAAGATTTCACACCTGGTAAGGCAAGTGACAGCAAGCTCATTGGTCCCGGCAAAGCGGCAGAAAAAGAGAGTGAGGAAACCACTCATCTCAGTGTAATCGATGGTGAGGGTAATGCGGTGGCGGTAACTACCACCCTCAATGGTGGCTATGGCAGCCGTGTGGTGGTGGGCGGTGCCGGTTTTTTTCTGAATAATGAAATGGATGATTTCAGTATCAAACCGGGCGTACCAAATATGTATGGCGCAGTAGGTGGAGAGGCCAATGCCATTGCGCCCGGTAAACGCATGCTGAGTTCTATGACTCCTACGATCATATTGCAAAATGATAAACCCTATATCGTAACAGGTACGCCGGGCGGCACTACTATTCCAACGTCGATCTTTCAAACGATCGTCAATATTCTTGACTTCGGTCTTTCTGCAAAAGATGCCGTGGACAAAGCCAAATTTCATCACCAGTGGTTGCCGGATGCGGTGTTTGTAGAAAAAGATTTTCCTGCCGCCACACAGGAAGCCCTGCGCAAAATGGGTTATAAGATCGATAGCCGCGGCGATATCGGCCGTGTGGAACTGATCCGTGTGTTACCGGATGGGACGTTCGAAGCCGTAGCGGATAAGCGCGGGGATGATTCGGCAAGTGGCTGGTAGCTGATTTGATGATTTGAAAATTTGATAATTGGGGAAAATAGCAGTTCCTCAACAGGATAGTATCGCTGATACCCGATTGTCAAATTATCAAATTTTCAAATCATCAAATTAAACTCTACTTTTGCCTGCCCCTGAACGGATCCAATCCGGTAGCCCGCCCTGCCTTCTTATGCCAAAGCCGCTTTAATTATTAAAAATCAGCATTCGCCGGTGGCGGATAACAACTGTAGTATGAAAACAATTGCCTTGGTCCTTTCTTTTCTGGTAGCCGGTGTTAGTGCCCGGTCTCAGGTTAATTTTCTCGCTTTTGCCGGAGCGCACGGCAGCTCTGCTCAATATTTTGTCAAAGGACAACGTCAGGACGTATCTTATAAGCCCGGAGGCATTGCCGGGCTGGGTGTAAAAATCCCGTTCGAAAATAAACTCTTCTTCTCTCCCGCCGTTTTTTACAGCCTGAAAGGCTATAAAGTAGATTATACCCGTTTCTCAGAAACCCCGCGTCTCGATGCGGTGGCCAACAATACCACGATGCATGCCATCGAAGCTGCCTTCCTGTTCCAGTTCGATTTTTCGGCCAAGCCCGGTCATTTCTTTATAAAAGCCGGACCAACCCTGGAAATGTACGTATCCGGCAAGGAAAAATTAAAACTGGATGATGGAACAACCGTCAACCGTTCCATGCCCTTCGGTTTTCAGACTTACGGCCGTTATGGTGCCAATCTCATTGCACAATTTGGTTATGAAACGGCAGGAGGTTTCCTGATTGCGGCACAGTATACACGCGGCCTTACAGACCTGAGCAACCAGGATGGCGGACCCGATATCCGCCAGCGCGCTATCGGTCTGACCGTTGGAAAATACTTTCACCGCAGCAAGAACTGATTGCCATAATTTTACGAAGGCAACGATTAATTTATGTAAACATTCTTGCATATTTCATCAATTGCTGTACCTTTAGCCCGTATCCAAGTAATATAACCAGCAACTACAACCTGATTATATCACTCTACTGCCTACGATTGACTACACTTCACTGACTCAATATCCTCCCAAGAATCAGGTAAATATCCTCGAGACATCACCCCGTCATTTTTTTCACGACCCATCAATGTATGAAAGGGATGTTGTATACATGTACCTCTTGGAAGCGGCTGTTTTTTATTCTCCTGGTGTGGACCCTGGCTATTCCTTTAGCCCGTGCACAAAACCCTATTGTGGTAGAAAATGCACTGACCGGTAACCCTCCCTCAGAATGGGATATCAACGGCGCAGGAGATTTGTCAATTCAGGGCTTCGCTACGGATATCAGCGTTAACCGTGGCGAACGTGTGCATTTTAAAATAAAAACGACTGCCGCCGCCTATACCATCGACATTTACCGCTTAGGTTATTATAATGGCAACGGCGCGCGCAAAGTAGGCGCAGGCGTTGTTACCGCCACCTTACCCCAGACACAACCACCCGCATTTGAAGATCCCCTCACCGGGCTTGTCGACTGTGGCACCTGGAACGAATCCGGTTATTGGGATGTACCGTCAACAGCGGTTTCCGGTATCTATATCGCCCGTCTCAAAAAGACCAGTGACGGTGGTGCCAGCCATATTATCTTCATCGTGCGTAATGATGCCAGTACTTCCGATCTTTTTTTCCAGACTTCCGATGCTACCTGGCAGGCTTATAATGCCTACGGTGGCAACAGCCTTTATGTAGGCAGCACTTCGTATCCCGCAGGCCATGCTACCAAAGTGAGTTATAACCGCCCCTTCATCACCCGCGATGGCGGCGGCGGTGGTGGTGCGGCAGAAGACTGGGTGTTCAATGCGGAATACCCGATGCTGCGTTTCCTCGAAAAAAACGGATTCAACGTAAGTTATACTACTAATATCGATGCAGCACGACGCGGCAACCTGATACTTAATCACAAAGTATTTCTTTCCGTAGGACACGACGAATACTGGTCATCTGAACAACGCGCCAATGTAGAAGCAGCCCGCAATGCCGGCGTTCACCTGGCTTTCTTCAGTGGTAACGAGATTTACTGGAAAACACGCTGGGAAAACAGCGCCTACGGTACCAATAATAGTTACCGCACGCTGGTATGTTATAAAGAAGGCACTTTAGGTGAAACCGTTTGCGGTACCAAGTGTGATCCTACTCCGGCATGGACGGGTTTGTGGCGCAGTGGTTGCGAGTACCCCGCAGGCGGTGCCTGTTTACCCGAAAATTCCCTGAGCGGACAAATCAGTTGGGACGGCAGTACCTCTTCGATCAAAGTACCGGCCGCTTACCGCAATCTGCGTTTCTGGCGCAACACCAGTATTGTCAACCTCGGTTCTGAAGACGAAGCCACACTGCCACTCGGCACGCTTGGTTACGAATGGAATTTTGAACAATATGCCGAAAGCAATCCGCGCGGCCGCATCACGATGTCGAGCACGGTGTTCAACGGCAAAACACATAAACTGTCTCTTTACCGTCATACCAGCGGAGCATTGGTATTTGGCGCCGGTACGGTACAATGGGCCTGGGGTCTCGACGATAAACATGACCGGGGCAACCTTCCTGCCGATGTGCGTATGCAACAGGCCACCATCAACCTGCTGGCAGATATGGGTGTGCAGCCGGCCACCCTGCAGTCCGGCCTCACGGCGGCTACCAAATCCACTGACAACACGGCGCCTGTTGCCGCCATTTCCACGCCCGGCACCGGCAGCTCTTATCAAAGTGGCAACAGCGTCACAATCTCCGGTACAGCCACCGATGCAGGCGGCGTAGTAGCCGGTGTAGAAATTTCAACAGACGGAGGCGCTACCTGGCAGATCGCCAATGGCCGCACAAACTGGAATTATACCTGGTACGCCAGCGTGCCCGGCAGCTTTGTGGTGAAAGTCCGCGCCTTCGATGATTCGGGAAATATGCAGCCTGAAGGAACAGCGCCTTCTGCATCCGCTATTAATATCACGATCACCAACCCGCAATGTCCCTGCAATATTTTTCCCAACAGTTCCATCCCGTATTCGGCCAATAACTACGACAATGAGCCAGGTATTGAGATCGGCGTGAAGTTCCAGGCAAGCCAGGCTGGTTATATTACCGGTCTGCGTTTTTATAAAGGAGTGAATGATGTTGGCACTCACACCGGCAGTCTCTGGACTACCGATGGTGAACTGAAAGCCCGCGCCATTTTTGTGAATGAATCCGCTTCAGGATGGCAACAGGTATTGTTCAGCAGCCCGGTAGCCATACAGGCCAACCAGACTTACATTGCCTCTTATCATAGTCCGACAGGTTTCTATTCTTATACCCCTACATTCTTTATACAGCCATATCCTTCGGGTTATCTGACCGCAGCGGGTGGCTCCGTTGCCAACGGGCTGTATCAGTATACCACCACTCCTGCTTTTCCCGGCAACAGTTACCAGCAAAGCAATTACTGGGTAGATGTCGTGTTCGATCTTACGGCTGGTCCGGATGTAACTCCGCCGGTTGTTTTATCCTCCACACCACCGGACCTTGCATCATTGGTTCCACTTGACGCTACGATCAAGGCAACTTTCAATGAAGCTATTCTTCCGGCTTCTGTAACCACGGGAACATTTGAATTGCGCGGTCCCGGTAATGCACTGATCAGCTCAACAGTATCTACGGCACAAAGCCAGGTGACCTTAGTACCTTCCGCAGCGCTGGCTTATGCCACTACCTATACCGTGCGTATTTCCGGCGGTGTTACGGGCATAAAAGACCTTGCAGGCAATAACCTTGCGGCCGACTATACCTGGAGTTTCACCACGGCGGACCCGCCACCACTTCCACCGTCTGATGGCACTGGCGGACCGGTACTGATCGTGAGCAACTCCACCAATCCGTTCAGCCGTTATGCCGTAGAAATTCTCCGCGCAGAAGGCATTACCAGTTTTGCCACCAAAGATATTTCCCAACTGAGCACGGCCGCCGATCTCAATGGATACGATGCAGTAGTACTCGGGGAAATGACATTGAATGCGGCACAGGCCACCCTGTTTACCAACTGGGTGACGGCCGGTGGTACGCTGATTGCCTTCCGCCCCGGTGGTACAGCCCTCAGCTCACTGATGGGCATCACCAAACTGAGCGGTACGCTTTCCGACAAATACTTATTGGTTAATACCGCAACAGGTGCGGGTACAGGTATCACCAATCAGACATTGCAATTCCATGGTGCAGCAGATCTCTATTCTTTGAATGGCGCTACGGCTGTTGCCACCCTGTATGCCAATGCGAATACGGCTACTGCTTATCCTGCAGTCACCACGCGTAACGTGGGCAGCAATGGCGGTCGTGCAATTGCCTTTGCTTACGATCTCGCGAAATCTATTATTTATACACGCCAGGGGAATCCCGCCTGGGCAGGACAGGAACGCGATGGACAGAGTGGTCCTATCCGCTCCAACGATCTGTTTTTCGGTGGCACCGAACCTGACTGGATCGACTTTAATAAAATAGCTATCCCGCAGGCGGATGAGCAGCAACGGCTGCTCACCAACCTCGTGATCAAAGGAGCGCTGCACCGCAAACCATTGCCACGCTTCTGGTTCCTGCCAAGAAACCTGAAAGCCGCGGTGGTAATGACGGGAGACGATCACACCTACAACGGTACGCCGGGTCGCTTTACGCATTATCTCGGCCTCGGCCCCAATACACCGCAGGATGTGCGCGACTGGAAAGCGATCAGGGCTACCTCGTATATTCTGAACAATACACCGATCACGAATGATCAGGCCGCTGCTTTCGAATCACAGGGCTTTGAAATAGCGTTGCACCTTAATACGAATTGCAGCAATTTCACGTCTTCGAGTTTCTCTTCCAATCTTACCACTCAGTTGGCACAACTGGCCAATCAGTTACCCGGCATCAGCGCTCCCGTTACCAACCGTACACACTGTATTGCGTGGAGCGACTGGGCTTCTGCACCAAAGATCGAGGCCCAGAACAAGATCCGCCTCGATGCGAACTATTACTACTGGCCGGCCTCATGGGTACAAAACAGATCGGGTATGTTTACCGGTTCTGGTATGCCGATGCGTTTTGCCGACCTCGATGGTACGCTGATCGACTGTTACCAGGTAGCGACACAAATGACCGATGAGTCGGGCATCGACTACAACACCTTCAGTGCTCAATTATTTGATCGCGCACTGGGAGCGGAAGGATACTACGGTGTATTCTGCGCCAATATGCATACCGACAGCGCCATACATGCGGGATCGGAAGCAATCATCGCACAGGCACTGGCCCGCAATATTCCGGTAATCTCTGCCAAACAATTGCTGACATGGCTGGATGGCCGTAACAATTCTACCTACGATAATATTGCGTGGAATAACAACCAGCTTACGTTTAACCTCAATGCACGTACCGCCGCGTACAACCTGCGCGGTATGCTGCCGATGGTGGCAGATAATGGGCAGCAACTGAGCCAGATCACGAGAAACGGCGGACTTACCACCTTCACCACCGAAACGATCAAGGGAATTGCCTACGCATTCTTTGATGCGCAATCGGGCAGCTACGTGGCTACCTACGGCCCTGTAACCACGGGTACTATCCGCGGTTCGGTAACCTTGCAGGCGCGTCCCGCTGCACCTCATGCAAGCTGGCAGGTACCAATCACTGTTAACCTGTACGCACCGGGCAACAATGTCACGCCGGTATTGACCTATACCACTACAACCGACAATAGCGGGCAGTTCTCTATCTCCGGTGTGCCGGCGGGCACCTATAACATCGCTGTTAAAAACAGCCATACACTGCAACGTGTTAAAAGCAATCAGGCAATCGTTGCCGGCGATAACGCCATTGCCTTCGGCACCTTGCTTGAAGGTGACGTAAACAATGACAACTTCATCACGCTGATCGACCTGACCACTTTGTTGTCCGGTTATCTCAAGAGTAATGGAGATGCGGGTTATATAGCAAACGCTGATCTCAACAATGACGGATATATTTCCCTGCTCGATCTCACGACCTTGTTGTCGAATTATCTGAGCCAGGGAGAAACACCATAAACACTGTTAAAAAGACAACCATTAAACTGTAACAATTAATCGTTATTACCCCTAAAATGAGTTTTATGAAACCGAATACTACACTCCCCCGTACTTTCAGCCGTTTCGCGCTGATGCTATTGATGGTATTCATTAGCCGCAGTATGCTGGCACAGAACGTGAACATTATCGTAACGCCTGCCACTACCTCCACACAGGTGGGGCAAACGTTCACCGTTTCCGTAGTAGCCGATTTTACCGGCACCGCTACGCTTAATGGCATCGATGCATTCCTGAATTTTAATCCTGCCGACCTGCAGGTGGTAAGTGCGCCTACAGTCCCCGCTGGCACGCAGGCTTTGCTGGAAGGAGTATCAGTTCCTTTTGCTTCGGTAGCTACGATGAACAGCCTCGGGCGGGTGGATCACGGTCGCTTTACGACCAACGGCAACATAGCTGCCCACCCCAGCAGCGACTTCACGCTGTTCTCCGTAACCTTCCAGACTTTGCGTGTACCACCTGGAGGTAATACTGCGCTTTCATTCAACACGGCATTGCCACGTCAGACAAACGCTGCTGAAGGTGCCACCATTGTGCTGAACCAGACTATCAATGGCACGGTCACCATTACCTCCAATTGTACACCTCCTACTGCTACCATCAGCAATACCACCAGTTGCAACGGTCAGCCCTTTTCGCTGACATTGGCCAATGCTACCGGAACGGGTCCTTACGACCTCACGGTAAACGGCAACCTCTACAGCAATGTAGCGGTCGGTGGTTCATTCGGTCTTTTTACTCCTCCGGTTGAAAAGGTTTATACTACTAATCCTGTTACCAGTTCGTATGGTCCTGATACCGACCCTCCCAGTGCCGGTGCACCTGCGGTTGAATTGGGTGTGAAGTTTCGCACCAGTGTAACGGGTTTTGTAAAAGGTGTACGTTTCTATGCACCGGACATGGTTTCCGGGACTTATACAGGCAACCTGTGGAGCGCGTCAGGTGTCTTGCTGGCTTCCGCTGTTTTCAGCAATGTAAGCCCCAACGGCTGGCAGGAAGTAACGTTTACCACACCTATCCAGATTCCGGCGAATACAACTTATATCGTTTCTTATCACAGCACCTACGGTCGCTATCGGGCTACAGTGGGTGGTTATAACAGTGCCGGTGCATCCAATGGGTCTATCACGATCCTGCGCAATGGTGTAGATGGCGGTAATGGTTTGTTTAAATACGGTCCAACCGGTTTCCCCAATCAATCTGTGAATGCCACTAACTATTGGGTGGATGTATTGTTTTCACCCGCTGTATATTCCTTCAACCTCACCAGTGTGGCGAGTGCCGACGGATGTACGAATACCGGTTCATTGCAAACGCTGGTAGTTACATCCGTTGAATGCGGAACACTGCCTGTACGCTTTGTATCACTGGCTGCTGCGGCACAGGAGCCGGACCGTATCGTGCTCAACTGGAGCACTGCGGAAGAACTGAATAACCGTGGCTTCCAGGTTGAGCGTTCAACAGACGGTGTAAACTGGACCGCCATTGGTTTTGTACCAAGCGATACACGAAGCCAGGATATCCGTCGCTATACCTATACGGATGAGCGTCTCGCCCCTGCCCGTTATTACTATCGTGTGAAGCAGATCGACTTCGATAACAATTATCGTTATTCCATTGTGGTATCTGCCACACTGGGCAGTGCGGCCCGTTATATCCTTGAACAGAACGTTCCCAATCCGGCCAATGGCCAGACAGCCATCCGTTATACACTCGCGGAAGGCGGACAGGTAATGCTGACACTGCTGGATGCCAGCGGCCGCCAGGTGAAAGTACTGGCCAGCGCCCGCCGCGAGGCCGGCAGCTATGTGGAGTATTTTGAGCCTGCAGGTTTGGCAAAAGGCGTTTATTTCTATAAATTAGTAGTGAATGGATTCTCTGCTGTAAAGAAGATGTTCATTCAATAGTCCCGGTACACACAATTTAACACTTGAGAAAGCGAAACGTCTCCACCCTGCGGAGGCGTTTCGCTTTTTTAGTTCTCTGTATCTTTGCTGCATGGCAGAAGACCTCGCAATAGCAACAGGCTCCAAAGAGGAGCAATACCAGGCCCTCCTTCCCCAGATAAAAGGATTGTTGGAAGGCGAACCTGACCTGATCGCCAACCTGGCAAATATTGCCGGGGCGTTGAAAGAACAATTCAACTGGTTGTGGATCGGATTTTACCTGGTAAAAAATGATGAGCTGGTGCTCGGTCCTTTCCAGGGGCCCGTTGCCTGCACGCGTATCCGCAAAGGCAAAGGGGTTTGTGGCAGCAGTTGGGCGCAGGCACAAACACTGATCGTTCCGGATGTAGAGAAATTTCCGGGCCATATCGCCTGCAGCAGTCTTTCACGTTCGGAAATAGTAGTGCCGCTGATCCGTAACAACGAGGTGGTGGCTGTGCTGGATGCAGATAGTGCAGACCTCGATACGTTTGATGAAACCGATAAGCTGTACCTGGAGAAGATTGTGGATTTGGTGAACTGGTGAATAGTGAAAGACTTGCAACCTGACTATTGGCCACTTTATGTAAAACAGCGCCAGGTTCACACAAAGGCGCTTAAGGAGCAAAGCCCGAAACTTCGGGCTTACACCTTACACCTTACACCTTATACCTTACACCTTATGCCTTACACCTTATACCTTACTATAACCTAAAACTTAATGCCTACCTGGATCATCAACATAGCGGGACGCGTGCAAGGTGTATTCTTTCGCAAGCATACGCAGGAACAAGCATTGCAATTAGGCGTTACGGGAAACGTGCGCAACCTGGCTGACGGAAGCGTGCAGATCATTGCAAGTGGTTCGGAAGAGCAATTACAGGCACTGGCAACCTGGTGCCGTACCGGACCTTCGCGCGCAAGAGTAGCGGCTGTAGACATTCAGCCATCAGATGATCAGACCTTCAGCGGGTTTACGATCGAGCGGTAAATCAGGCAGGCAACTTCTTTTCCTTCTTCAAATTGACCAGCATGTCCTTTACCATTTCCGGCAACTGGAATTCTTCTTTCCAGCCCCAGTCGCGGCGGGCCACCTGGTCATCTATACTTTGCGGCCAGCTATTGGCAATATCCTGGCGGTAATCAGGTTCGTATTGAATGGAGAAGTCGGGAATATGTTGCTGAATCTCCGCGGCAATTTCTTTCGGAGAAAAACTCATCGAAGAAAGGTTATAAGAAGTACGGATGGAAATCTTTTCCGCAGGCGCCTCCATGAGTTCGATGGTTGCGCGGATGGCATCCGGCATATACATCATCGGCAGGTAGGTATCTTCCTGCAGGAAGCTGGTGTATTGTTTTTCTTCCAATGCTTCATGGAAAATTTCTACCGCGTAGTCTGTGGTGCCGCCGCCTGGTGCCGACTTATAAGAAATGAGCCCCGGATAACGGAGGCTTCTTACATCCACACCAAATTTCATGTGGTAGTAATTGCACCAGAACTCCCCTGCGTATTTGCTGATACCGTATACGGTAGTAGGTTCGATGATGGTTTGCTGCGGGCAATGCTGCCGCGGTGAGGTGGGACCGAATACAGCGATCGAGGATGGCCAGTAAACTTTGGTCAGCTTTTCTTCGCGGGCAATATCGAGCACATTGAGCAGGCTCTGCATATTCAGGCTCCAGGCGAGGTTGGGATTTTTTTCGCCGGTGGCAGAAAGAATGGCCGCCAGCAGATAAATCTGCGTGATGTTCTGGCGGATCACCTGCACATGCAGCATTTCCTTGTTCATTACGTCGAGGGAAACATAAGGTCCGGTGCCTTCGAGCAGGGGATTTTGTTCGCGCAGATCCGAAGCTACCACATTTGCATTTCCATAAATTTTACGCAATGCCAATGTAAGTTCCACCCCTATTTGTCCGGATGCACCGATTACCAGTATTTTTTCCTTGACCATATCAACGTTCGTTTTTGCGGGTGCAAAATAGTTAAAAAAAAGGCGACCGGGGCCGCCTTTTTTAAGTCAAAATTCAAAAGTCAAAAAAGGACCGTTGTTATGCGTATGCCCGCTTCGCCTTGCGCGAAATGAATGTTAATCACAAAAGCACTTTTGAATTTTGACTTTTGAATTTTGAATTTACCTCACCACGGTAATTTTCTTCGTCTGTGTTCCGTTCGCCGTCACCAGTTTCACCACATACACACCGGCAGTAAGATGCGCCGCTTTCAGCGACATCCGGTGCTGTCCTGCCGGCAACACCTGGCTGGCCAGCCTGCTCACCTCATGCCCCTGTGCACTGTAGATGCGTATGTCCACATTTCCTTTCTGCGCAATGCTGAACGTGAGTACGGACTGGGCCGATACCGGATCGGGATATACCTGCAATCCTTCGTCGGCCGCTTCGGTGATCCAGCTGCCATTGTCCGGCTCGATCATATCCGGGTGCGATGAACGCGCGGGATAAGAAGATGTAGCCGGTATTTTGGGTGATGTGTACGTTGCTTTCACAAATACTTTCTGCGAAGGATTGGATGCGCTGGTATTCTTCACCCTGATCTGGTAAAAACCAGTGGAGGAAGGTGTGTATGTCAGTGTCAGGTTACCGAGACCATTCACTGTTTGCAGCAGCGTGCCGGCATTATTGTAAAGATTCAGTGTTATGTCTTTTGTATTGTTGGTTGGATAAAGATTAAGGGTAATGGTCTTTCCGTTTTCACTGAATATTTTTCCTACGTTGCGCAAGGTGGTAGAGCTTGCGGGTAATGCACCACCCTGCTGCAGGGAACTTGCGTGCGAATCACCAAGATCATCCGCCATTTCCCATTCCTGCGTAGTAGTTCTTTGCGTTGGGTTGAAGCCGCCGGTAATACCTGCCGGTCCCCAGATGCAATAACCACGACGTATGTTGCTGCCATCACAAGGCGGGATCCAGATGGTAGCCTTGCCGGTTGCGTCGGTCCAGATATCGGACGCATTGGCGCCTGAATAATCATGCAGTTGTTTGTTGGCACCAAAATCGGTTTGTATCGTAGCCGACTGCCAGGTATTCCAGTTATCATTCACGCCAATGATCGCATAACTGTTTTCCGGTCCCACGTTGTAACCGCGTTCAATAATCAGCAGATCATTTCCGGATGCTCTCACTTTGTAAGAACCTTTCTTAAAGTTCAATTTCTGGTGACACCAGATAATATTGGCGATGTCGTCCCTTACCGGCAGATCGGTTGTATTGGTGGGTAAATGCGAATACCGTTTACTGAGGCCACCTACGTTAAACAAGTCTTCAAAAAATACCTGCGGTGAACCGTCTACAGCAAAGGCGATCGCATAAGCAACGGCCAGCCTTACATCAAACGGATCGATGTGTCCACCACCCAGTTCATTGCCCGTGTCCCAACCGGTGTAGTTACCATTGGCGTCTTTGATCGGACGGAAGGTATCGTGGTTGTTGACAAACGGAACCGTACGGTAACGGTTGCCTTGTTGTGAACCGGGAATGTTGGCGAGGTTGTAACCGCCGCCGCCGCTGGTCATGTTCTTCAATTCCTGGCGCAGGCTGAAATCGAAGGTACCCACGAGGTCTTCCGAACCGCCATTGCTGTAACGCACATCATTGATCCAGGTGTCGAGTTGGGCGCTGCTGCCCACATACTCTCCTACCGCAAACATCTGTGCGCCACCATTGGCCCAGCCCGCATTGTATTTCACATTCCAGATAAAATCCTGCATGGCCCAATGCGGGAAATGTTTGACGGCATCGAAACGGAAACCGTCAACACCTGTCTGCTTTTTCATCCAGATGATCCAGTCGCGCGCGTTATTGCGCATGTAATCGCTGGTTTGCGTGGGATTGAAAGTGGCGTTGGAACTTTGTCCGTAAGCACCGGAATAGTAGCAAACGTCGGGACCGAAAAAAGGTGAGCACCAATCGCCGCTGGTACATACGTGTCCCGGATTACCGTGGAAGTTCTGCCAGTTCTTGGGCCATCGTCCTGAGCGGGCCATGTAGTTGGCCGCAGTTTCCGAAGAAGCGGGCGTTGCATAACTGACGTTGCGGAAATTCTTGTAACTGTTGCCATCGCCATTGGCATACATGGGATCGGAACCTCCAAGGCCGGTGGAAGAGCCCGCATTGTCGAGATGGTTCAGTACTACGTCCTGGATCACGTCCATGCCGTTGGCATGTGCCACCCCCACGAGACGCAGAAATTCATTCTTGTTGCCAAATCTTGTTTTCACATTTCCTTTCTGGTACTTGTCACCCAGATCGTACTGATCGAAGGGAGAATAGCCGTTACTGTTGGTACCGGCATTTTTAATGGTGGGGGGAATCCAGAGACCGTCGATACCGAGGTCGCGGAGGCGGGGCGACAGATCGGCGAGGTAGTTGGCCCAGCCATCGGGATAATTGGTGTTCCAATAATCCCACCAGAATCCTTGCATGACCACTTTACCGTTCCAGGGATTTTGTGCCGCCGGCACGAAGAATAAATGGGCCGACAGGAATAGCAGCACTAGCTGCAGACGAAACTGTAGTAACATTCTTTTCATACAGCAAAAGGTTTAAAAATGAGCAATCGGTTTTTAAATGTGTACTAAATACACATTTAACTTAAAGGTACATTATTTCTTTTCGCGCAGGAAGCGTAAAACCACGGATAATTTTTCCGGAATGTTCCGGTTAACTTTGCGGTATGAAACCATTTTTGACCGAGCTTTTTAAAGGCCAGTCGTACGACGACAAGAATTTTTTCCTGATCGCAGGTCCTTGTGTTATTGAGAGTAAGGAGCTGTTGGAGGAAGTGGCCGACAAGGTATCCGGCATTTGCCGCAACCTGGGAATTCCCTATGTTTTTAAATCCTCGTACCGCAAGGCCAACCGCACGAGTGCCAGTTCTTTTACCGGCATCGGCGACCACGAGGCCCTGGCGTTGCTTAAGGCAACGGGGGAAAAGTTTGGCCTGCCGACCACTTCCGATATTCATGCGCACGAAGAAGCTGCGATGGCGGCAGAATATGCAGACATCCTCCAGATACCGGCCTTTCTTTGCCGCCAGACCGATCTGCTGATCGCTGCCGGTGAAACGGGCAAAATTGTGAATGTAAAAAAGGGGCAATTCCTCAGCGGTCCGTCGATGAAGTTTGCGGTGGAAAAGATCCGCAGTACGGGCAACGATAAAATTATACTGACCGAACGTGGCACTACCTTCGGTTACCAGGACCTGGTTGTCGATTACCGCAATATTCCCTGGATGCAGGAACACCAGGTGCCGGTAGTGATGGACGTTACGCATTCCCTGCAACAGCCCAATCAGACTTCCGGCATTACCGGAGGTAATCCGCAACTCATCAGCACCATCGCTTCTGCCGCATTGGCCGCCGGAGCCGACGGTCTATTTATCGAAACGCATCCCGACCCTGCCAATGCCAAGAGTGACGGCGCCAATATGCTCCGCCTCGATCTGATGGAAGGTTTGCTGGAGAAACTGGTGAAGATCAGGAAAGCCGTTGTGTAATTAGTCAATTTGATGATTTGAAAATTTGAAAATGACAGATAGCAGTATTTGATAGATTGACTTATTCACCTATTGACTTATTATAACAACTTCAAATAAAAACGGGCCGCTATCAGCGGCCCGTTTTTAATATAAGGACTTCACCGGCAAATCAGCGCAAATCAACTTCTTCCACGCCGGGATATTGACTTTTCTGGAAACTAAATTGTGCATCGCTTACCGCTGCATCGGTTTTCATGTTGTTGATGGTATAGGTATAACGATTGCCACCATTCTCCAATACACGCATGCTGTAAATGGTCTTGGTGTTCTTATCAATCTGTACATATACTTTATGGAAATTCTTGCCTTTGTCGGTTGGTGTCAACTCAATTTCCTGGAGTGTACGGTTGCCAACTTTTTTCTCTCCATTCAGGATGTAAAGAAAATCTTTGTCGTAAAAATTCGTAAATAATTTTTGCGGAGAAAGAGAACCACCTGAAGCATCGGCATTGTTGATGGTTACTTCTTTGGCGCTTTTATCATAGTTCCAAACGGTTTTGCCGTCACAGAAAATTTCCTGCCCGACAAATGTTACTCTGTATTTAGTGCCTTTCATCACCAAAGTACCAGTTTTGGAAGACTGTACTTTACCGCGTGCATCTTCTACTTTATAGGCAAAAGAGGCCTGTACACTTTTAAAAGATTTGAATTTAGCACTTACAGCGTCCAGGATCTTTTTGGCTTCCGGGTCACTTTTTTGTGCAGATACGACCAGTACCGACGAAAATAACACGGCCAGAATTGAATACAATTTCTTCATTTTTAGCTATTTACATTTTTTTGCTTCGCAAAGATAGGTATTTGCATTACCTAGACAGTCAAGGATCATACCGGGTTGCAACGTGCCACCTTTCTTAACACCTTTCTAACCCAGGTCGAGAATTTCCTGGAGTTCGGATTCCGTTTTCACCAATACATCACGTGCCTTGCTGCCCTGGTTGGGACCGACGATACCGGCCGCCTCCAGTTGATCCATCAAACGGCCGGCTCGGTTATAACCGAGTTTCATGCGGCGTTGCAGCAATGAAGTGGAACCGATCTGGTTTTGCACGATCAGCCTCGCGGCATCTTCAAACAGCGAATCGCGGTCGCCGATATCAAAATCTTTTCCTTCCAGATCTTTTTCATTGATGTATTCCGGCAGCAGGAACGGTTCAGGATAGCCTTCCTGGTAACCGATGAAGTCGGTAACCTTGTCTACTTCCGGTGTGTCTACAAATGCGCACTGCAGGCGCACTATTTCACCGTTATAGCTGATCAGCATATCACCTTTGCCGATCAACTGCTCGGCACCACCTGCATCCAGGATGGTGCGGCTGTCGATCTTGCTGCTCACCTTGAAAGCAATACGCGCCGGGAAGTTGGCCTTGATGGTACCGGTGATGATGTTTACCGAAGGACGCTGGGTGGCAATGATCAGGTGAATACCTACCGCCCGCGCCAATTGTGCAAGCCGCGCAATCGGCATTTCCACTTCCTTGCCGGCTGTCATAATCAGGTCGGCAAATTCATCTACCACGAGTACGATGAAAGGAAGGAATTTATGTCCTTTCTCAGGATTCAGTTTACGCGAAACAAACTTTGCATTGTATTCTTTGATATTCCGGCATCCTGCATCTTTCAGCAGATCATACCGCTGATCCATTTCGATACAAAGCGCATTCAGCGTATTGATTACTTTTTTGGTATCGGTGATAATGGCATCTTCTTCGTTGGGCAGCCGTGCGAGGAAGTGATTGGTTATGGTGCTGTACACACTCAATTCCACCTTCTTCGGATCCACCAGTACAAACTTCAGCTGCGACGGATGTTTTTTATACAACAGGGAAACGAGGATCGCATTCAGTCCAACTGACTTACCCTGCCCCGTTGCACCTGCCATCAACAGGTGAGGCATGGCGGCCAGGTCAACGATGAAGTTTTCGTTGTCGATTTTTTTTCCGATCGCGATCGGCAGGGAGAATTGGCTGGTCTGAAATTTTTCAGAGGCCAGCAGCGTTTTCATGCTCACGACCGTTTTACGTGCGTTGGGTACTTCGATACCGATCGTTCCTTTGCCCGGAATAGGGGCAATGATGCGGATACCCAATGCCGCAAGGCTAAGCGCAATATCGTCTTCCAGGTTCTTGATACGCGATATCCTTACACCCGCAGCAGGCACGATTTCATACAACGTAACGGTTGGTCCTACCGTAGCGCTGATCTTTTGTATTTCGATAGAATAATTGCGAAGCGTGGAGATGATCTGGTTCTTATTCGTTTCCAGTTCTTCCGGATCCTGCACGATCTTCTCGCTGCCGTGTGTTTCCAGCAGCTCCAGTGAAGGGTATTGATAGTCGCGCAGATCAAGCGTCGGCTCGTAAGGCTTTAATTTTTCCGGTGCAGGTTTCAGTTCCTGCGGAATATCTTCCAGTTCCTCTGTTGCACTCTTAATTTCGAGTTCGAGGCCATCTGCCGGTTTGGTAACGGCCAGCGGTTTTACGGGTAATGTTTCTTCTTCAATTATTTCCTCTTCTTCTATCACTTCTTCTTCGTACGCGTCTTCTGTTTCTTCGGGAAAAACGGGTTCATGCATCAGGTCATCGACGATCTCTTTGCTGATAAGATCTTCTTCCACGGTCATGCGGGCCTGCGGTACTTCTTCGGGTATTTCTTTTTCGATTAGGCTGAAATTGTGCAGTGGTTTTTCGTCCGGCACACCGGATTGCATGGTTGTGGGCGCGTCACCTTTCAGTGCGTTGCCGCCGACGGCAACCGGGCGGACAGGAGTTTCTTCTTCGTCGCCCTCCGCTTCCTCTTCGTCTTTTTCAGGTATCGCAAAAGGTTCTTCTTTTGTTTTCTCCGCAACCGGCACAGCATCTTCATCATACGCAGGTGCATTGGCCCCACGCGTCGGCACGTTGAAATTGGGATTGAATTGCCAGATAACATAAGCCAGGGCCACAACGAGCAGGATAGCGGCCGTTCCGATGGTGCCAAACATTCCGGTCAGCCATTGACTGATCATTTTGCCCACACCGCCGCCCCAGGCAAACTCACTGTTGCCGGCTACAAATGCCAGGGAAACGGAAAGCGTCAGCAAACCGATGGTGACATATTTAAGGTTGCGCGAGATGGAAAACACTTTGCGTTTGAACAGCAGGTTGACGCCCACTACAAAAAAGAAAGTGGAGAAGAGCAGGGAGGCTACGCCAAATGCTTTGAAGACAAAAAAATGAGACACCAGCGCGCCGAGAGCCCCCAGCAGGTTCGACACCTGTTGTTCATTACCAAAAAGAATAGAACCGCCCATGTCCACGCTCGCCTGATCCTGACGCCATGAAAAGAAATAGGAAATGATGGCTATCGTCAAAAAAGTAGCGACCAGGAGAAACACCACGCCGATGATTTTCCAGGTGCGTTCATCCCGTGCAAGGGCTTTCCAGTCAACCTGTTCTTCCTTTTCTGCTTTCCAGGCTACCGGAGCAGTTTTTTTGGCAGGTGTTTTTTTCTTCGGAGAGGTTTCTTTCTTCAGCTTATTCGCCATAACGACAAAGATAATACAGTTTAAAGTTAGGCCCCTTCCTGTGGCCTGATATGCACAAAATGAAAGTTTTTTATGTAGGTTTGGCTGACCAACGACCTTAGCTTATGAACCGGCTGACCCGCGCCTTCTGGCTTTTCTTTTTCCTGCTGCAGGGTACCCTGCTGTATGCACAGGCGCCGCCCGACAGTGCGTGGGTCGATATCAGCACCGTGCGCCTTTCGCGCGACATCCGCGACCGGTCGCCGGCTGTTTTCCTGCCACCCGGCGGTTCACTCAGCGATCTGTACACACCTCAATTGTTTCAAAGCGCTGTTCAACCAGGCCATTTTCTGCGTCCCAAGTATGTGACGCACACGCTGGTGCTGCAGTTTCATTTGTTCAACAGTGCCGATTCTACCGTAGGCGTATGGTTCTTTCCGGGATTCAGTTATTGGGAAATCAATCTTTACAAACTGGATAATGACCTGCTTGTAAAAGTACCGCGTCGCCTCCCCCGCTGCCGCGACAGCGTCGGCTATCGTTATCTGAGTCTTCCTGCCCACGATTCCGGCACCTATTTCGCAGAAATGATCCCGGTTAAAACGCACCTCAACAGCATCAGGCCGAGGCTCATCACTAACGAATTCCTGCCCTCCTTTATTTCAGAAAAGAACAGTACAAAAGATGACGGCAACATTGTAACCTATTTGTTCTGCGGGCTCATGCTCATGATGATCCTTTATTCACTGGCCAGCTACTGGCAGGGTGCCAACCGCGAATTTCTTTATTATGCCCTGTACGCCTTTTTCATCGGCTGCATGCTGTTTACCAAAGGCGCCTATGCCTATCGCACCGACCTGATGGGCTATTTCCTGGAAGAATACCTCGACTTTATCCTGCAATGTACCGGCATTCTCTTCTTCATGATCTTCATGCGGAAATACCTCGACACAAGACAGCACCATCCTTTCCTCGATAAACTTTACAAAGTCGGCATCGTCATTCTTGTGATATCGATGATCTTGTATACTTATCTTAACTATTTCTCCGATAATTTCCTGCTGGAAAACCAGGTGGAAAACGGTACTAAAATACTCTTGCTGGTACTCGTCATTGTTTTCCTTGTGTACAGCATCCGGCATTGGCAAGACAAACTCCTGCGTTTTTTATTCTGGGGAAACCTGTGCCTGCTGATTTTTTCGTTGTTTTCGCTGGTGCTGCTGATCTCAAGACCCGTTGTCACGCTGATCGGCGGACTGCTGGGTTCCGCTTTATTCCATTATGAGATTGGTCTTTTTCTCGAACTGGTATTCTTCCTGGTGGCGCTTAATCACAAGAACCGCATCCGCATTGCTTTGCAGGCCCGTGAACGTGAACGGCTGAAAGCCGAGAACATGCTCAAGGAATATGAAAAGGAAATTGCCGTGTACAAAGCGCAGCAGGATGAGCGCCAGCGTATTTCCGCCGACATGCATGATGAATTAGGTTCAGGCATGACGGCCATCCGCCTGATGAGCGAGATCGCGCGGAATAAAATGAAAGAGAACACACCTGTTGAAATAGACCGCATCTCCCACTCTGCCGATGAAGTGCTCAATAAAATGAATGCGATTATCTGGAGCATGAACAGCGGCAACGATACGCTCGACAACCTGGTATCTTACGTACGTTCTTATTCGTTGGAATACTTTGACAATACAGCGGTTGATTGTAAAGTTTTCACACCGCCGGAAATCCCGGATATCGAGATCAGCGGTGATAAGCGGCGCAATATGTTCCTTTGTGTGAAAGAATCGCTCAACAATATCCTGAAACATGCGAAAGCCACGCAGGTAACGATCCGCATTGCCATCGATACGGAACTACTGATCGCCATTCATGATAACGGCATTGGTATTGACCTGGAAAACATCCGCCAGTTCGGGAATGGTTTGAAAAATATCAACCGCCGGATGGAAAGTATCGGCGGACACTATTCGATCCGCAGGGAAGAAGGAACGGTAACCGAACTGCGCCTGCCTATTTCCGCGAACGACTTACCGCCACAGCCAGCAACAACCAGCCGGCAATAAAGAAGAGCCCGCCAAAGGGCGTGATAATACCGAGTTTGCTGAGTCCGACCGTATCAGTTGCTTTCAGCATGGTGAGTACGTACAATGATCCGGAGAAAAGAAGGATACCCAATCCAAAGCAGATGCCTGCCCAACGCAGCGGACCTGATGCAAAACGTTCATAGAGGATACCGATAAATACCAACGCGATCGCATGATACATCTGGTATTGCACACCCGTCTGAAAAGTACCCACGGTTTCGGGCGGTACCATTTCTTTGAGTTTATGTGCACCAAAAGCTCCCAGTATCACGCCCAGTCCGCCAAGTAGCGCACCGGCTGTCAGATATCGTTTATGCATGGAATATTTTTTCTACAAACTGCTCGAGGCATTCCTGGCTTTCATCAACGGTTACCGTTGCCTGCTCATAATAAATGCGGCGGTCGGCATATTTTTTTGCAATGAACTGATGCAACTGGTCGTCGGTCAGTTCGCGCAACAGCGGGCGATGCGTTTTTTCTTTTACCAGCCGGTGAAACAGGGTGTCGGGGCTGGTATTGATCCAAACGGTAATGCCGGACCGGTTCATGTATTCGATGTTGTTGAAATAGCACGGCGTGCCACCACCGCAGGCCATTACAAACGACTCATGGCTTTCGGTGATGATGCTGAGTGTTTGTTTCTCTGACTCACGAAAATATTCTTCTCCTTTTTCGGCAAACACTTCATTGATGGAGCGGCCCTCGGCATTCACGATCTGCTCATCGAGGTCAAAAAAAGGCAGTCCGAGTTTTTCACTCAACTGGCGGCCCCAATGTGTTTTGCCGGAGCCCATGAATCCTATGAGAAATATTTTCAAACGGACCGTTTATTTAAAAGCGTTGAATCCTGTTACATCCATACCGGTGATGAGCAGGTGAACGTCGTGTGTGCCTTCGTAAGTGATCACACTTTCGAGGTTCATCATGTGGCGCATAACGGAATATTCACCGGTGATGCCCATGCCACCCAGCATTTGACGTGCATCGCGGCAGATATTGGTTGCGATCTCGCAGGCATTGCGTTTCGCCATACTCACCTGTTGTGGTGTTACTTTGCCTTCGTTCATCAGCACACCCAGCCGCCAGTTGAGCAATTGCGCCTTGGTGATTTCCGTTACCATTTCAGCCAGTTTCTTTTGCTGGAGTTGGAATGCGCCGATGGGTTTACCAAACTGCACACGTTCTTTGGAATAACGCAAAGCCGTATCATAACAATCCATGGCCGCACCTACTGCGCCCCAGGCAATGCCGTAGCGTGCTTTGGTGAGGCAGCCCAGCGGGCCTTTCAACCCCTGTACATTGGGCAGTATATTTTCTTTGGGAACTTTTACATTATCGAATACCAGTTCGCCGGTAGCGCTGGCGCGAAGGCTCCATTTGCCGTGCGTGGTTGGCGTGCTGAATCCTTCCATGCCGCGCTCCACGATCACACCGCGTATGATGCCTTGTTCATCCTTTGCCCAAACAACGGCAACCTGCGCAAAAGGTGCATTGCTGATCCACATTTTGGCACCGTTCAGTATCACGTGATCGCCCGCATCTTTGATATTGGTGAGCATACTGCTGGGGTCGCTTCCATGATCGGGCTCAGTGAGACCAAAGCATCCGAGCCATTCGCCGCTCGCAAGTTTGGGTAAATATTTATTGCGTTGTTCTTCGTTGCCGTAAGCGTAGATGGGATACATAACCAGTGAACCTTGTACGGATGCAGTACTGCGTACACCGCTGTCGCCGCGCTCAAGCTCCTGCATCATCAGGCCATAGCTGATGTAATCGAGACCTCCACCGCCGTATTCAACCGGCACAGTAGGGCCGAAACAACCGAGGTCACCAAGTTGCTTTACAATGTGCTCAGGGAACGCTGCTTTTTGTGCATAGTCTTCGATGATGGGAGAAATTTCTTTCTTCACATAATTTCTTACGGAATCACGGATCATCAACTGTTCTTCGGTCAGCAGTTCATCTACATTGAAGTAGTCAGGGCTTGTAAAAAGGTCTGTACGAGCAGCCATAGGAGCAATCTTTATTTAGTTGCCGCAAAGGTATTGCAAAGTTTGTAGTTTGGGAGCCTTTGTTTCGAGGAATTCAACTGTTGGGGCGGTCTTTCAGAATGCGTAATTCACGGGGATAGTAATTGTTGATACGGTTGGGCAAAGCGTTGATCCAGCCAAGCGGATATCCCTGGAAGTTAACGGTCTGCCATCCCCTGTCGGCCGTTTCAGCGGCGAAATCGCGGCGTTGAAGATAAAGAATGGCGGCATCCTTATCCAGCGAAGTAGCCGGCACAGCAGGCCGCAACAGACCGCTGAGCGCCAGGGCATGATCGGGCACCAGCTTGTCGCGCATCAATTCGCCCAGGCGCACGCCTGAATACACCACGCGCATTTTTTCCAATAAAAGAGAAAAATCATCAGCCAGTGACGAAGGCCATGCATACACGGTTTGCTGATGACGCACCGTGCTCATACCTGTCATATCAATCCAGGGTTCGAGCAGTTTTTGTTCGGCTTTTGTAACGGAATCGGGCTTTTTGCGCAGCTTTCCGGCAAAATCCTGCACGCCCTCCTGTTTTTCAACCATGGTCAGGAAAAAACCTTCGCCTTTTACTTTGTGTGGCCAGAAACGATAACCGGGTAATCCGTTTTTACCAACTGTAGTAACAATGCCACTGTGTTGGGGCACATCCAGTGCAATACCCTTCACCTGCCATTCCTCCTGTATCCAATCGAGAATGGCTTCATCTTCTTCGGTAGAAAAAGAACAGGTGGAATAAATCAGGATGCCACCTTCACGCAAGGCCGGCCATACATCGGCCAGGATGCGTTGCTGTCGCTGACTGCAGAGCTGTACCGCATTTTCGCTCCACTCACTGATGGCTTCAGGCTCGCGGCGAAACAAACCGCTGCCACTGCAGGGTGCATCCACGACAATCACATCAAAAAAACCTTCGAGCGATTGAAAATGAGCGGGATCATTATTCGTTACCATCACATTGGCACTGCCCCAACGGATGATGTTGTCACGCAGAATGGATGAACGTGATTTGATCACTTCATTGCTTACCAGCAAACTTCCTTCCGGCAGCAATGATTGAATATGTGTAGACTTGCCACCGGGTGCAGCGCTGAGGTCGAGAACCTTTAGGGGGGCCTCTTGCGGAATTTTTTCAAAAGCCTTCTCCAGGAACATACTGCTGGCTTCCTGCACATAATAACAACCGGCATGAAACAACGGATCGAATGTAAACGAAGGGCGTTGCGGAAGATAATAACCATAACAGCTCCAGGGAACCGGCGTCAATTCATTTATGGCATGGTCAAACAACCGCGAAGGTTTTGCAGGATTGATGCGGATAGAAGTGATCGCTTCCGCATTGACGTGTGTTTGTTCAAACGCATCACGGTCAAAGCCATCGATGCCGTCCAGGGAATTGATCAGTGAAACGGGAACCTGCATAGCGCAAAGATAAGACGACTGTGTGCTACAGATTTTTAATCTCCGCTACCAGGTCCTGCAATACTTTTTTGGCATCACCGAACAACATGGACGTACGTGGCTGGAAGAACAGGTCATTCTCGATGCCGGCATAACCGGGTTTCATGCTGCGTTTGTTAACGATCACATTTTTAGCAAGCTCCACATCAAGTATGGGCATTCCGTATATCGGGGAAGAAGGATCTGTTTTGGCAGCGGGGTTTACTACGTCATTCGCGCCCAATACTAGCACCACATCGGTGGTTGGGAATTCTTCGTTGGCATGTTCCATCTCGAGCAATTTCTCATAAGGCACGTCGGCTTCAGCGAGCAATACGTTCATGTGGCCGGGCATACGTCCCGCTACAGGATGAATGGCGTATTTCACTTCCACGCCTTTGCTCTCGAGCAGTTTCTCGAGTTCGTGACAAATATGTTGCGCCTGTGCTACTGCCAGACCATAACCCGGCACGATGAATACTTTATTGGCATAAGTCATTACAACGGCTGCATCGCTGAGGCTGATTTCTTTGTAGGCGCCCTGTTCTTTGGCTGCGCCTCCTCCTGCTTTGGCGCCACCACCGCCGAAGGAGCCGATGAGTACGTTGGCGAGTGACCGGTTCATTGCCTTACACATCAGGATGGTGAGTAAGGTGCCTGCCGCGCCCACGAGGATACCACCGGTGAGCATTACTTTATTATCATACAGGAAACCGCCGCAAGCCGCGGCCACACCGGTAAAAGAGTTGAGCAGTGAAATGACTACCGGCATATCCGCACCGCCGATCGGTAATACGAAGAAGATACCGTACAAGGCAGATAAGACAAGGATTCCGTAAAAAATATAATTGAAAGAAGAAGGCAACCAGGTGTTGGCCGTAACAGACTCTTCCTCATAAAAAGAGGGAAATTCAAACCGGCTTGTGTGGTAAACCATATAAACGCTGAGACCGATGATGATCAGCAGCAGGACGATATTGAAAATATGCTGACCACGGAAGGCGAAATCTTTCACACGGCCGTTGAGTTTGCCCCAGGCGATGATGCTACCTGCAAAAGAAACGGTGCCGATGACCAGACCCGCCAGGATGATAATGAGGTGCAGGGCCATTTGCGAGCCGGAAACTTGTAACGAGGTTTCGCCACCGAATGCAAAGCTCTCTGCTTCGGTCAAACCGATTTCGAGGAAGGGTCGCAAATGTTCATAAAAATGATTGAACTCCACGATAGATATCAGCATGGCGCAGGCGCCGCCCATACCGTTGAACAGGCTCACCATTTCCGGCATCGCCGTCATCTTCACGCGTTTGGCGGCGAGGAAGCCGATCAATGTACCAACGGCAATACCACCGAAAATCCAGCCGTAGTTGTGCAGCTTTTCACCATCTTCTTCATAGAGAAAGATGGTGGCCAATATGGCGATGGCCATACCGCCGGCTGCTACCAGGTTGCCTTTGCGGGCGCTGGCAGGATTCGATAACATTTTCAGGCCCAGGATAAAGGTGATGGAGCCGATGAGGTAAGAAAGGGTAAGTATATTCAATTCCATATAATCAATAAGTCAATCAGTGAATAAGTCAATCAGCTATCAAATTTTCAAATCTTCAAATCAACTCTTCTTTTTCTTTTTGTTGAACATCTCGAGCATGCGGTCGGTTACAACAAATCCGCCGACTACGTTGAGCGTACCTAATACCACCGCCAGGAACCCGAGAATAAGTGCCAGGTAGTTATCGCTTTCAGCTTTGCCCATTACGATGATGGCGCCGATGATCACTACTCCGTGAATGGCATTGGCCCCACTCATCAGCGGTGTATGCAGCACACTCGGTACGCGGCCGATTATTTCGATACCCACAAAAATCATCAGCACCACGATGTAGATGATCTGCTGATTTTCCGTAATCCAGTTGAGGAAACCCATTTGAGTAGTAAGTTTTAAGTAGTAAGTTATTTTGCGGTCAATCAGGCAATAAGTGAATAAGTGAATGTTTAACTACCAGAATAATTATTGACTTATTGCCTGATTGACTTATTGACTTATTGCCGTTTTGACTCTTTCATGTTGAATTGCGCCATCAAACGTAATGCAACTTCCTTTCACCAGATCATCTTCCCAATTCAACTGCAGCGCTCCTTCTTTGGTCGTGATCAGTTGCAGGAAGTTGAGTACGTTTTTTCCATACAACTTACTGGCATCTGACGGCATGGTGCTTTGCAAAGATGAATTGCCGATGATATAGGCACCGCCGGCTTTCACTGTTTCGCGGTCGCGTGTCTGCGGTGTGTTGCCGCCGGTTGATGCTGCCAGGTCGATGATCACAGAGCCGTTGCGCATCGAAGCCAGCATTTCATCCGTAATAAGAATGGGCGCTTTTCTTCCCGGGATTTGCGCGGTGGTGATCACGATATCGGCTTTGGCAATATGAGCAGCGATCAGGGCCTGTTGCTTTTGTTTGTATTCTTCGGTTTGCTCTACTGCATAACCACCGGCTGCCGAAGCATCGGCAGCGCCTTCCACTTCAATGAATTTGGCGCCGAGACTCATCACTTCTTCTTTTACCGCAGGGCGGGTATCGAATACTTCCACCACGGATCCGAGGCGGCGTGCGGTAGCAACTGCCTGCAGTCCTGCCACACCGGCTCCGAGGATCAGCACTTTGGCCGGTGCAATACTGCCCGCCGCGGTCATGAACATCGGAAAGTAGCGGCCATAGGTATTAGCGGCCAGTAACACGGCTTTGTAGCCGGCAATGTTTGCCTGCGAACTCAACACGTCCATCGACTGCGCGCGCGTGGTACGCGGCAACATATCGAGGGAGAAAGAGGTAATGCCTGCTGTTGCCCATTCCTGCATGCGTGCATGCGTAAAAAGCGGCTGGTATACCCCGATAAAAATAATACCCGGTCGGACAGACGCGGGTAACTGAGGTGTATGAATAGATAAAACGATATCTGCCTGTGAAAATATTTCTGCGGCCTGACTGATGCGGCCACCCGCTTTCTCGTATTCGGCATCATTGCAAAATGCCTGTTCGCCTGCGCCGCTTTCCACCAGTACATTGACGCCTTTTTTAGTCAATGCCGCCACAGCTTCCGCTAATAACGATACCCTTGTTTCAGGTGCTGGTTCTTTGAGCAATCCGATCGTCATGAAGTTAGTTTTACACTTGTACGGATAAGAATTTCCGGTACGCACCGAAGATATAGAAAACGGCGTTTACCGTCAATTTAATATTGCATTAGAAACGGATGGAAAAATGCTGCTCTTCGTGAAAGGCGGGACGAAACAACACGATACCGATGAAAAAGAGATCGATCGAACAACGCACCCGTTCGTGGCTGATCACTTGTCGCCAGGCCTGTTCCATTTCCGGGCTCCAGTGAATATCGTCCAGTATCACGATCGTATCGTCGTGTATATAACGGAGTATTTGTTCAAAGTAACGCACCGTGGGCTCAAGGCGATGATTGCCATCGAGAAATATTAAATCCTGTGCGGGAAATTGCGCCAAAGCCGGTTGCAGGGTTTCGTCAAAATTGCCCTCGACCAGTTGTATGTTGCCAAGGCCGAGCTTGTTGAAGTTTTCCCGCGCACATTGCGCAATCGCCGGCGCGCCTTCCATGGTGGTAACGGTAGCCGTTGGCTGTGCCAGCGAAAAATAAGCACTGGTAATCCCGAGTGATGTGCCCAGTTCCAGTATATGTTGTGAGCCGTAATGACGCGCTATCCTGAACAGCAGCCGCGCCAATTTGCGTGGTTTGGCAGCATGTTTGGCAATGGATTTAACCTGCCGGCTGCTCCCCGCTCCCGTGGCCGATCCGGCGCCGAGGTCGGCTACAGCCAGCCACCGGTCATCACGAAGCAGATCAGCGCGTAATGCCTCCGCTTTGGCATACTCAGGATATTCTTTTTTATCCATGAATACATCGCGGATCATGCGGAATACAAACGGTGAATGCATGCCATGCCCTTTACCATTCAACGCGGTAAAATAATACTGCAGGTATTTGATGGTGAGGCGCGCAGGAGAATACATGAAGGGGTTTATTGCGGTGATCAGATTCGCTCCCACACCTGGAAGGAATAATTGTAAGCGTGCTTTTCATCCGCCTCATGGTTTTTCTGGCTTACCAGTTTCCATTTGGCCGGATCGATCGCGGGAAAGCTGGTATCTCCTTCGGGCGTCGCTTCCACGCGTGTAATGTAAATGCGGCGGGCTTTGTCGAATGCCAGCCTGTATATTTCCCCGCCACCGATCACCATCGGCTCTTTCACATCCATTTCTTTTACCAGGAAGAGTGCATCATCAAGACTACTCACCACTACAGCGCCTTCCGCTTTCCATCCTTTCTGACGGGTGATGACAATGTTTTTACGCCCCGCAAGCGGCTTACCCAGGGCTTCGAATGTTTTACGCCCCATGATCACCGGCATTCCCCAGGTTACATTCTTGAAGAATTTGAGGTCATTGGGCAAGTGCCACAATAGTTGGTTGTCTTTTCCGATAATATTATTGTCGGCGGCCGCTACTACAAGGGAAATATTCATGAAAGAAGTTATTTAGACGGCCACGGGCGCCTTGATCGCAGGATGACTCTGATAATTTTGTAGTTCAAAATCTTCGAACGTAAACGACAAGATATCTTTTACGGCAGGATTTATTTTCATTACGGGCAGCGGGAAAGGTTCCCGCGTTAATTGCAGTTCTACCTGCTCGCGGTGATTGTGATAGATATGTACATCCCCGAATGTATGAATGAACTCCCCCGGTTCGAGATCACAAACCTGCGCGATCATCATTGTCAGCAGTGCATACGAAGCAATGTTGAAAGGCACGCCGAGGAACACGTCCGCACTGCGTTGGTACAACTGGCAACTGAGCTTGCCATTGGCCACATAAAACTGGAACAATGCATGACAGGGCATCAGCGCCATATCGGGAAGATCGGCCACGTTCCATGCGCTTACGATCAGGCGGCGGCTGTCCGGGTTTTTGCGGATCTGGCCAATGAGATCGGTGATCTGGTCCACTACTTTTCCGTCGGCTCCGGCCCAGCTACGCCATTGTTTGCCGTATACCGGCCCGAGCTCTCCGTTGGCATCGGCCCATTCGTCCCAGATTTTAACCCCGTGTTCTTTCAGGTAGGCAATATTTGTTTCGCCGCGGAGAAACCACAGCAATTCATGGATAATGCTTTTCAGGTGCACTTTTTTGGTGGTCACCATCGGAAATCCCTGTTGAAGATCGAACCGCATCTGGTAACCAAACACGCTGGTAGTGCCGGTGCCGGTGCGGTCCGTTTTTTCCGTGCCATTGTCCCGGATATGCCTGAGAAGATCGAGGTACTGTTGCATGGGTGCAAGTTAGCGAAAACCTAGCAGTGCCACCGGGTGCTGTGAGCAACCTGTGGATACTAATGTACCGCCTGCAGGGCAACAACCGGTGAGCTGTTGAGCGAACCTGCCAGCCTGCCAATGTCCTGCACCGCCTGCCGGTAAGATAACAATTCCTGTTCCGTTTCGGCAAGACGGCCCCGTAGTTGTTCCAGCTCCGCATACAGTTGCTTTTGCTGGTTTTCATATCCTTCTGCCAGCGAATTTTTACCGGCTTCAAGCCGGTTACGCTCGTCCTCCCAAAGCTGCGACTCGGCAAGTTGCTGTTCCCGCTGCTCTTGTAACTGAATTACTTTTTCTTCGAGTTTTGCTTGTTGTGAACGCAGCGCGGTCAGTTCGGCTACCGCCTGTTCTTCCGATTGCGTGGCCTGGTGATAGCGGCGGATGCGCTCTTCGAGTTGTTGTTGCAGAAAACTGAGCTGCAATGTTTTTTCGTCCATCAGGTCTCTCAGGTAAGCCTGTTCTGCGAGGCGTGTGAGCAGGGCAACTCTTTCTTCTTTCCATTGTTCTTCGTTTTGTGCGCCATCATTGTTTTCGGATAAATGGTTCCGCGCCTGCAAAACGGCATTCTCTCTTTCCAGCGTTTGAAACGCATTATTCAGTTCGCTGAGTTTTTCCAACAGTGCTTCGCGGTCCATTGCCGCAAGGCTTTCATCGGTAAATACGGGTGTTGTTGTTTCCATTGGATTGTGTGCAGGTGAGTGTTGCATGGACAGGATATTTTGGGAAGTGATCAAAACGGTGTATTTCTCCCGCAGTGATTGAAGATCGCGCTGCAGGACGGTGTGGCGGGCGGCAGCCAGCGTCAATTGCCGTTGCTGCCGCCTTACCAGACCTGAATGGTCAACGAAGAGATATTGTTGCGCCTGCGGCGAAAGGCCCGGGACAGGCATAAAAAAAGCGTGTTTCCCCTGTACAACCGGCTGTACGGCATGACTCCGTTTCTGGCGATAATGCCACCAAATGGTGATGATCGCCACAATAGCGGCCACGGGTAAACCGATCCAAAGTGTAACCTGTATGAAAGGGGCCAACTCGGCAAAGCTGCCTGCGCCAATAAACATAGTATGCCCTGTTGATGAAGTAGAGTTAGCGCATAACTATTGAGCAGTATATGGATGAGAAGATAAAGCAATTCATGTCGCACGAACTGCGCAACAATGATACCAAAGGGAGATAATGGGTATAACTCTTCAACAAGGTTGAAGGTGTAAGGCAGAAGGCGTAAGGAATAAACAGCCCTGGCTGTTTATTCACCATTCACTCATTGACTTATTGATGAAAAATCAGCCACCGGTAGCTGAGGCTCTCGAAGCTCTCCGCTTCAGTTCGCGGTCAATCAGCAGCAGTTCGCGGCCGGTCTGTCCTTTTACCGATGTATTCTCCTGCGCGCGGCGCATCAGGTAAGGTATTACATCGGAAATAGGCCCGAAGGGCAGGTATTTGCTTACGCTGCATCCCGCGCTGGCGAGGTTGAACGTGATGTTGTCACTCATACCGTACAACTGGCTGAAATGCACGTGCGGATGATTGAGCGGCAACCCTTTCTGCCGGAGGATATTCGCAGCCAGCAGGTTGCTGTATTCGTTGTGCGAAGCCACGATCAGGGCGATGTGCTCCAGGTGATCGAGGCAAAACTGAATGCCGTCGTTGTAGTCTTTATCGGAATGTTCCTTATCAGGCTGAATCGGTGAGGGATAATTTTTCTCTGCCGCTCTCCTGCGCTCCTTTTCCATATAAGCGCCGCGCACACATTTGGCGCCGAGAATAAAGTTGCGTTCCACTGCCGCTTCATGCGAATCGTGCAGAAACTTCAACCGGTCATGCCGGTATAGTTGAATAGTATTGTACACAACAGCGCGTTCTTTGTTGAACGTGTCCATCATTAAAATGGTCAGTGCATCAACCGGATCCTGTATCCAGCTTTCTTCTGCATCCACCAGCACACCGATGCCTTTATCCGCCGCGGCTTCGCAAATGCGCATCATGCGCACGCGCACTTTATGCCACTCTTCTTTTTCAACGGGAGATAATTCGTCTACGGCAGTGAGGTAACGTTTCATCAGGGTGCCGCTGCCCGCATGCATGTCGTTGTCTAATTTTTCCAGTAAACTGAACCTGGCAAAACCGGTCACTTTGATGCTCATGAAAGGAATATTCGGTTGCGTGGCGGCATAGTTGATCACGCGGATAAATTCTTCTGTAGCGTGGTCGAAACCGTGTTCACCGTCATCACCACCTTCCACACCGTAATCGAGAATCACCTGCACGTTGTAGCGCGCCAGTGTTTCGGCCACTTTGGCCGTCTGCTCCAGGGTTTCACCACCCACAAATTGTTTGAATATGGTATTTCTGATCAGGCCCTTCACCGGCAGACCTGCGCGGATGGACCAGGGAGTAAAGCGTGTACCCAGTTTTACCAGCCATGATTTTCCCATAGCAGCAAAAAGAAAACGGGCTTTCTTTAATTCTTTATCCGATTTGTACGCAAACGCAAATGCTGTATTGTCGAAGGAGATTCCCGGATGTGGTTCCATATAGCTCTTAAAAAATAATCACAAATGTACGTTAACTTATCCCATGGTCAGCACCGGGGCTTATCTTTGCGCAAAACACGTAAGACATGGAACCAAAGACCGCCAGCGCCAGCCTCACGATCATGACCGAACTCGTTCTTCCCAACGATACCAACGTTTTTGGTAACCTGATGGGCGGACGGCTGATGTATTGGATGGACATTGCTTCGGCCCTGGCTGCGCAAAAACATTGTAATGCGCCCGTGGTGACGGCTTCCGTGGATAATATTTCGTTTGAGAACCCGATCCGCCTGGGAAATGTGGTACACATCGAAGCCAAAGTAACGCGCGCGTTCAACAGCTCCATGGAAGTACATATGAAAGTGTGGGGGGAAGACCTGAAGCAACAGAAGAAATACAAAAGCAACGAAGCCTACTATACATTCGTAGCGCTTGATGACCATAACAAACCTCAGCAGGTTCCCGGATCGATCCCCGAAACAGAGGAAGAAAAAAGACTATTTGAAGGCGCGCTCCGCCGCCGTCAGATCCGCCTGATACTTGGCGGCAAGATGAAACCTGACGATGCAAAAGAGCTCAAAGCGCTGTTTGTAACGGACTAAGCCGTTCCCGCATTTTCTTTTACCACTACCAGGTCGGCCAGGTTAACCTGCATTGGCAGCAGCCCGATTTTCACCACGGCTTTTTTGCCGCGAAGTTCGAGCACCTCCCCTACCTGGTGGTTCTTTTTCATTTTTACTTTATCACCGATACGGATCTCGCCACCGACCTCTGAAAATTTCTCGTCGATCTTTTTCTGCATCTTGCTCACCACTTTCTGTTCATTCTTTTTGAACAGCAGTGCTTCCATTTCCTTGATCACTTTCTTTTTGTCGTCGGTTTTGCGCCATTCCACCAGCATTTGTTTCAGTTTGCGCTCCATATCTTTCAGATAAGTGATGCGGCTTTCCGAAACCCGGTTTTGTTCCTTCAGCATTTCCACCTGCTGTTTGTGGCGTTCGCGATCCATTACCTGCTCCATTTCTTTACGCAGCTTCTCATTTTCCCTGAGCAATTTCTGCAACTCTTTTTCTTTCTTCTCTACTTCACGCAGGTCCTGTTCGGTGCGGTTGAGTAATTTATCCAGGCGATATTGGTCATCATCCACCAGCTTGCGTGCGCGCTGGATCAATGATTTTTCCAGGCCGATGCGTTCTGCTATGGCAAACGTATAAGAACTGCCGGGTTTACCGACGAGTAATTTGTATTGCGGCTGAAGATTTTTTTCATCGAAAGCCATGGCGCCGTTGAGAATGCCTGCCGTTTTACCCGCCATCACTTTCAGGTTGAGGTAGTGGGTGGTAACGATGCCGTAGGAATGTTTGCGCGCCAGTTCCTGCATGATCACTTCGGCAAAAGCTCCTCCCAGACTGGGATCACTGCCGCTTCCGAGTTCGTCGATGAAGAACAGTGTTTTGCCATTGGCATGCTCCATGAAATGTTTCATGTGCAGCAAATGACTACTGTAGGTACTTAGTTCGAATTCGATGCTTTGGGTGTCGCCGATATGGATCATCAGTTGACGGAAAATACCAAACTGCGATGATGGATGCACGGGCACCAGCAATCCGGCCTGCACCATCATCTGCAACAGTCCCACCGTTTTCATGGTTACGGTTTTACCACCGGCATTGGGACCACTGATCACGAGAATCCTGCTCTGCTCATCGAGCGTGAGGTTCATCGGGATGGTAGGTTTATTGCTTCGCAGGTTGTAGAGATACAATAAAGGATGCACGGCCTGTACCAGGTGAACGTGTGCTTTGTCTACCAATGTTGGAAATTCACCGCGTATCTCGCGTGCGAGCCTTGCTTTGGCACGGATAAAGTCGTATTCGCCGACAACGGAATGATAGGTATTGAGCAGCGGCGACCAGGACGACAGGCGGCTTGTCAACTGGCGGAGGATACGGTATACTTCTTTCCGTTCCGCATTTTCCAGTTCGTATACCTGGTTATTCAGTTCGATGGTTTCTTCCGGTTCGATGAAAGCTGTTTTGCGGCTGTCGCTTTCACCGTGAAGAATCCCTTTAACAGTTCTCTTTTGTTCGGCGAAAACCGCCACCACGCGGCGGCCGCTCATGAAGCTTTCTTCTATCTCAGCGAGGTATCCCTGTTTGTTGAGTTTGGCTACAATTTTCTCAAAAAGGCGGCGCAGTTCATTGCGCTTGCGGAACAGCGACAGGCGTATATCCCGGAGATCTTCGGATGCATTGTCTTTTACCTGGCCCGCTTCATCGAGCACCTCGTCGATCAGTTCGATGATGTTTTTTTCATAATACGTACCGTCTACCACTTTCAGCAGGGCCGTATAAACAGTGCGGCGCTCGGCATCGAACCAGCGGAAGATCTTCTCCATGCTTTCCGCCAGTTTGCGGATACCCATGAGGTCTTCGCCATTAAGTACGGCACCGGGAATAGACAGCAGTTTGAGTTCTTTGGCGAGGTTGAGGATATAATCGTTGGGAAAATGGATACCGTTGATCAGAAGCTGATGATACTCATGGCTCTGCCGCAATTCGGTATCGATATAATCCCTGCGTGTATGGATACGCAGCTGCTCCGCTTTGTTGCGGGCATACTCCAGTTGGCAAAACCCGCTGAGGAGGGTCTTAACCTTGTCAAATTCAAGTTGCTGATAAGCGGATTCAGGAAAAAGTTTCATACACGTTACATCAAAAAAGCCAGCAAAGTTAGAACTATTCAGGGTTAGAATCCAAATAAGTAGCCCAAAGCCAATTGATTGTTAAACAACAGAACCAAAAAACCGGCCGTTTGTTATAAACGTAGATGCATTGACAAAAAATCAGGAAATTTGTCCTGCAACACAATATGAAACACATAATCACCTTTATGCTGGCGGCTGCGGCGGGACTTGCCTCCTGCGCGCAAAACAATGCCCGTCCGGCGAAAAACGAAACAAAATCATCTACCGCTAATATTACCAACACAATGGCAACAACCGATACAGCTACCCTGGCAAACGGGTGCTTCTGGTGCACCGAAGCGATTTTCGAACAACTGGAAGGCGTGATCAGCGCTACCTCCGGGTACACCGATGGTCAGACGAAAAATCCGACTTATAAAGAAGTATGCACCGGCGAAACCGGACATGCCGAATGTCTTCAGATCGTTTATGACCCTTCCAAGATCAGTTTCGACGAACTCCTGGAAGTATTCTGGAAAACGCACGACCCTACCACACTCAACCGCCAGGGCAACGACGTGGGCACGCAATACCGCAGCGGTGTGTACTACCACAACGAAGAACAGAAAGAAAAAGCGGAACATTACAAAGCCGAACTCGACAAGAGCGGCGCGTTCGACAAGCCGATCGTCACCGAGATCAAACCTTTCAGTGTGTTTTATCCTGCCGAAGATTATCATCAGGCATATTTCGAAAACAACGAAAATGCAAACCCCTATTGCAGCATCGTAATCCGCCCGAAAGTGGACAAGTTTAAGAAGGTATTTAAGGATAAGCTGAAGAAAAACTAATTTGATGATTTGACAATTTGAAGATTTGGAATTGTTATAGAATTATCAAATTTTAAAATCACCAAATTCTCTCATTAGACTTTCAATTTTCCCTAACATTTGTTTGGTTAGTTTTCCTGAAAAGAAAGTCTATGAGAAGAATTTTTACACTTTTAGCCTTATTATTCAGTGGCACTGTATTCGGACAGGAAACGTTCGGATCCCTGAGCTTTCAGCTCGCTTTTCCCCAGGAAGAATACAAAGCAACCTATCCCCGCACCGGCTGGGGTGGACGGCTTGCTGTCATGCATCGCTTTAGCGACAACCAGCCTTTCAGCATTGGTGGTGAACTCGGCTGGCTGCAGAATGGCCATGATTCGCGCCGCTTCCGTGTGCCTTTTTACGGCCGCGACAACCGCGTGCAGGTAACCGCTACCAACAACGTGGCCACCGTTGCTTTTAAAGTACGCGCCGATCTGATCCCCTCACGCCACGATTTTCAATTGTTCCTGGAAGGCACAGCCGGCACCAACGTATTTTTCTCCAAAGCCAACTACGACTACGGCAACTACAACAATTACTACTACGACTATTATGGTTATTACCCCGACAACAATACCATGTATAGTAAAAACCGCTGGACTTTTATGTGGGGACCGGGCATGGGTGCCGAAATCAAAGTAGGCAAAAGGAAAGATGCCGCCATCATGCTCAAAGGGTCGTACCTGTTTGGAGGTGATACGCGTTATCTTACCGATCCTTATATCTCACCCGACGGCGATGTATTCTTTACGGAGAAAAAGTCTCCAACCACCATGCTTATTGCAGAAGCCGGCGTACGATTCACCATCGAATAATTCAGAAACGGGTGTGCCGGAGCTCCAGCAGATTGAGTGCATTGGGCTCAAACCCCTTTACTTTAGGCTGCACGAGATGCACCACCTTATCATACCAAAGTGGTACCACCGGCGCATCTTCCATGATCAATTGATCAGCCTGCTGATAAAGACGGTAACGGAGCGAGTCGTTTGTTTCGGCCAATGCCTGTTCAAACAACCGGTCGAAACGGGGATTATTGTAACGCGTATAATTAGGCGGTGAAGGGTTGCGTGAATAAAAAACCGACAGATAATTTTCTGCATCCGGGTAGTCCGCTATCCAGCTTCCCCGGAAAAAAGGCGCGCGCTGATTGGCGGTCATCTCGAGCAGCAAAGCTTTCTGCACTACCTCAACCTGTATCGGTATACCCACTTCGCTGAGTTGTTTGGCAATGAAACTGGCCATGTCCGCATAAATGGGAATAGTGAGCAATTTAACCGGCGGCAATCCTTTCCCGCCCGGGAAACCGGCCTCTGTCAGCAGGCGGTTGCTACGGACAGGATCATAGGTATAACCTTTCACTATGCTGTCGTTGAACGAAGGCAACCCCGCAGGAACAAAACCGGATTCGGCCGGTGTACCCAATGAATTGCGCAGGTAGAGAATCATTTTTCTCCGGTCAAAACCGTAGTTGATGGCCTGCCGCACTTTGCGTGCGTAAAGCGGCGAACCTGCCGGACCGTTCACCGAATCGACCAGGATACCCAGGTATTCGATGTTGAGATACGGATGGGTATGTAAACGAACCTTGTCCTCCCACTCTTTCCGCAAAGTGCCGCGTTTGGTCAGTACTTCGTCTTTGAAGGAGGCATCGATATCGTTGATAAAATCCAGTTGTTTTTGCCGGAATAAAAGAAACTCGGTAGCGCGGCTGTCGTAGAAAGAAACCTTGATACCGTCGAGATAAGGCAGGCGGTTGCCGGCACTATCGGTTTCGAAATAACGGTCGTTGCGCGCCATCACCAACGCCTGACCTTCTTCCCAGGCTACAAAACGGAATGGTCCCGTGCCGACAGGGTGGCGACGGAAATCGCGTCCGTATTTCTCAACAGCCTCTTTCGGAATGATTGAACAATATTGCATGGAAAGAATACCGAGTATGGGATGATACGGTTTAAGCAGCACCAATTGAAACGTGGAATCGTTCAATGCAACGAAGGGCTGCACACTGTCGACCTTATTATTAAATATCCACGCACCGGGGCTTGCCGTTTTCGGATCGCGGATACGGGAGAGACTGAACACAATATCGGAGGCATTTAACAAACGGCCTTTGCCGTTGGGAAAAGAAGGATCGTCGTGGAAATAGACATCACGGCGCAGGTGAAAAGTGTAACGGAGCCGGTCTTCGGAAACCTCCCACGAAAGCGCGAGTGAAGGCACGATATGCAGGCTGTCGTCCACTTCCACCAATGTATTGAATAACTGATGCGCGGGCCACATATTGGCCTGGTTGCGCGCCATCGCGGGATCGAGCGAGGAAATGCCCGCCTGTTCATTGTACCGGAAAAAGCGGCGCTTGTCGGCTTTCTGGCTGCCGCAGGCCGCCAGCAATAAGAGGAAGAAGCCTGCTGCCAGTTTTGCACCGATGTGAGATCTTATAATTTTTTTTGCCATGAAAGGCTAAATTTACAATTCAAACCCATTCATCGTGAAATACTTTTGCCGTTTGACCTGCCTTTTTCTTTTCTTCCTTTCGGTGAGCCATGTTTCCTGTGCACAGTACACCCACCAGGACACACTCCGGGGGTCTGTCGGCTCCGGTCGCGATTGGTGGAATGTACTGCATTACGATCTGCTCGTGGACGTGGACATTCCCAATAAAAGCATCAACGGCAGCAACACTATTCTCTTTGAAATAACGAAAACAGGCAAGCCCGGCATGTTGCAGCTCGATATGCAGCGCCCAATGGAGATTACCAGTATCGAAGACCCTCAACAGAAATACAAACAGCTTGGTTTCCGCCGCGAAGGCAATGTGTATTGGATAGAATTTGGCGACATGGCTTTTACTATCAAACAGCAATACAGCCTGATCGTACACTATAAAGGGACTCCGCGCGCCGCCGTTAATCCGCCATGGGACGGAGGCTGGATCTGGACCAAAGACGAAAAAGGCCGTCCGTGGGTTACCGTAGCCTGCCAGGGATTAGGTGCCAGTGTATGGTATCCCTGCAAAGACTACCAGGGCGATGAACCCGATCGTGGTGCGACCTTGTCCATTACTGTGCCCGATGAACTGACAGCAGTAGGCAATGGTGTTTTCAAAGAAAAAAAATCATTGAACGGCCGCACCACCTGGCGCTGGGAAGTAAAAAACCCGATCAACAACTACACGATTGTCCCTTATATCGGCTACTATACCAATTTTGGTGAAACCTTTGATGGCGAAAAAGGCAAACTCGAATGCAGCTACTGGGTACTCGACTACAACATTGAAAAAGCCCGCAAACAATTTACGCAGGTAGCACCGATGATGCGCTGCTTTGAACAATGGTTCGGCCCCTATCCTTTTTACGAAGACAGTTATAAGCTGGTAGAAACACCGCACCTGGGTATGGAGCATCAGAGCGCCGTAGCCTATGGCAACCGTTATAAAAACGGCTATCTCGGGATGGACCGTTCCGGCAGCAAATGGGGGCTCGACTGGGATTATATCATCGTGCATGAATCGGGACACGAATGGTTTGCCAACAACATCACGACCAATGATATCGCCGACATGTGGGTGCATGAAGGCTTCACCACCTACTCCGAAGTATTATTTGTAGAATGTAAAAATGGTGTGGCGGCGGGGGATGCCTATTGCCAGGGACTGCGCCGGAATATTGAAAACGACAAACCGATCATTGGCCCTTACGGTGTAAACAAGGAAGGCAGCAGTGATATGTATGACAAAGGAGCCAACATGATCCATACCATCCGCCAGCTCATCAGTGACGATAACAAATTCAAAGCCATCCTGCGCGGATTGAACAGCCGGTTCTACCACAAAACGATCAACACAAACGATGTTGAAAAATACATCAGCAAAGAAGCGGGCAAAGACCTGCAGAAAGTATTCGATCAATACCTGCGCACGGTGAACATCCCGCAACTCGAATACCAGCTCAAAGGAAACATGCTCAGCTATCGCTGGACCAATTGCATCAAAGGATTTGACATGCCGGTAAGAGTGTTGATCGGCGATACTCCGCGTTGGATAACACCAACGGAGAACTGGCAAAAGCAGACTTTGGGACCTAAAGAAAAAGACGCGACTTTTGCAGCAGACAAGAATTTCTATATCACTGTAAAAAAAGCCGGCTGATCCGGTCTTTCAATCGAACTGCATGAGTACTATCCGGCGGCAAAGCATCATATCGTCTGTTGTCATTTATCTGGGCTTTGCTATCGGATTTGTGAATACTTTCTTTTTTACCAAAGATGGCTGGTTCACGCCCGAACAATACGGTCTCACGAGCATCTTTATTGCGGTTGCATCCCTCGTGGCCTCGCTTGGAGCACTGGCCATGCCCGCCTATATTTATAAATTCTATCATTATTACAACGATCATCTTCCGCGAAAGCAGAATGATATGCTTAGCTGGGCGCTAGTCATTGGCGTGCTGGGATTTGTGTTGGTAACGATAGCAGGTATAGCATTCAAGCCGCTGGTGTTACGAAAATTCGGATCCAATTCTGCACTCTTCGTTGACTATTATTATTGGATATTTCCGATGGGATTCGGCTTATTGATCTTCACCATTCTCGAAGCCTATGGCTGGAACATGGGTAAGTCGATACTCACCAATCTGCTCAAAGAAGTGCAATGGAGGTTGTATACGTCCATCCTTATAGTGCTTTATATTACAGGAGTCATTCCCCACTTTGATATTTTCATCAAGTTGTACGCCTTCAGCTATGTAGCCGTGGCAGCCACGCTGTTAGGCTATTATATTTATAAGGGAAAATTCCACTTCACCCTGAAGATCAGTAAGGTTACCCGACGTTACTTTAAGAAAATCCTCATTTTCTGTACTTTCTTTTTCTCCAGCGGGCTGGTGTATGTGGTGTCGCAGGTATTCGACAGTATTGTGATTGCATCGGTCCTGGATAACGGTCTGGCCAAAGCGGGTATATTCGGACTGGCGCAACTTATGACGAGCTTGATACAGGCGCCGCAGCGAAGCATTATTGCAGCTTCCATTCCACATCTTTCGCGGGCCTGGAAAGATAAAAATCCGGGAAATATTCAACGGATCTATGAACGGTCATCGATCAACCTGCTGCTGTTCGCCACAGGCATGTATGTATTAATCCTGCTGAATTATACCGATGCAGTTACAACCTTCCGGCTGAATCCGGACTACCTGTTGGGCTTTCATGCATTTATATTTCTCGGGCTCACGCGGGTGGTAGACCTGGGTACGGGTGTCAATTCGCAAATCATTGCCACTTCTAACTATTGGAGATTTGAATTGATCACCGGGATCATTTTATTAACGGTGATGTTGCCGGTGAATGTATTTCTCGCACGTGAGTTTGACATTATAGGTCCGGCCATTGCCAACCTGGCCGGTTTTACTATTTATAATACGATCCGTATTGTCTTCCTTTGGAAAAAATTCAAACTTTTCCCTTTCAGTATGCGCTCGCTTTACACGATAGTGCTTGCTGGCATTGCTTTTCTGGTGTCATGGTTGTTGTTCCGCAACAGCAGCGGAGTAGCCGCAATGGCAGCACGCAGCACCACCGCCCTGGCGATCTATGGTGGCGGCGCATTGCTGTTGCGCATCTCCCCCGATGTCATACCCATATGGCAATCCATCGTGGAAAGACTAAGATTACGAAAAAAGAAAGACTGATTAAAACGCGGTTGTTAAAACCCTCTTTGTGCTTCTTCGTCGCCGGGTGTTTTGGCTTTTGCCTCCGGACGCTCGATGCGGCCAGATCCCAGAAAACGTTTGAGGTAATAAGGATCAAACATGTCACTCACTGTGACGCCTTGTGAAGTAGACGCATGAATGAATTTGTTATAGCCCAGGTAAATGCCCACGTGCGAAACTCCTCCGCGTGTATTGAAGAAAACGAGATCGCCTTCTTTCAATTCCGTGGAAGACACGATACGCGCAGAGCGGTATTGTTCGCGCGCTGTGCGGGGCAACGTAACACCAAAAGCAGAGAGATAGATCGCTTTGGTAAAGGCCGAACAGTCGATGCCGCTTTTGTCATTGCCCCCCATGCGGTAACGCGTGCCGTACCATTCATCCACATATTCCAGCAGATGCATGTCTTTAAGCGTTTCCACTTCCGTGTTCATTAAAATGGCATATTTAAGCTGAACAGCAGTCGTTTTTTCAACAACGGGTGCTTTTTCGTTCAGCAGACGTGACGAAGACGCGGAGCGGTTGTCACGGTGATCGCGGGTGCTGGCGGCGCCACCGGATGTGCGCCGCGAAGGCGACTCATACACCGGCTTGGCTTCCGGTTTGGAAGCATTGCCATCCATTGAAATATCATCCAGAAAACGTACCTGCCCGGCAGAAGAAGATTTTTCTTCGCTAACGGACGGCTTCCTGCTGGCAGTAGCTGCCGGCTGAAGCGTGGAACAACTGGCCAATGTTAAAGCGAACAGCGCGGAATAAGTGATTTGCTTAACCATGAAGGCTTTTTAGGTTTTGTTGTAGGCTCGGATCAGAAAGGTGCAAAAATATAGGATAAATCTGTGAAATCGGAACTTCTATTTAACGAAATTTGCAGCAGTAAATTGCCATTTTGGGATAATCAGGCCCAATTCTTCCGCAATGCCGGCGTCATTCAAGCCATTAACCATGTACCAGATTGTATCCTTTGCTTCATTCATTTTGCTGGCAACTGCCTGCCAATCCACAGGTTCCGCTCCGCCGCAGAAAGAATTGACCAGCGATTTGCGCATTGAAAAAAAGTCGACGGCAACGGACACCACGGCGCCGGAACCGGCCGCATTGCCGCCCTATTCAGGGCTGATATATGAGAAAAAAGAGATATTATCGGCCGCGCCGGGAACAAAATCTGTTCTTTTCAACGCCAAAGGCAACCGCCTTTACGCCATGAACCTGGAAGGCATGAGCATTTATGAATTCGATCAGGCCACCCGCAAAGTGACATACGAATTCAAATTTGCGCCCACACGCGGCACCGGTTGGGACTATGTAAAAGAAAAACCGATCCCTTCTTACGAAGAAAAACCTGTGGAAGCCTGCCTCTCACATGATGATAAATGGCTATGGGTATCGCTTCACAACGCAGAAGGTATTGTGCCCATACGCGTCGATGATCCGCTGGCCAACAAAACCACGGATACCATAGCGGGTATCCGCAGAAAAAAGATCCGCCTGCTGGGCGCTGATAAAAAACTGGTGGACTCCTTTTATGTACCGCTCATTGAAACGGGTAAAACGCCCAAAGTGATCGCGCGCACGGCAGACAGCAAACATCTGCTGGTGAGCAACTGGCATTCGTATAACGTAAGCATACTGGAAACAGATGAAACACGTTATCCTTATGCAAAAGTGGTAGAGACCGTGCCTGTAAGCGCCATCCCCCGCGGCATAGCCGTAGACGATGTGCAACAACGCTCTTATGTGGCCATTATGGGCGGTGCCAGCCTCGCCGTGATCGACCACAAAACATGGAAGATTGATACCACATTAGCCGTTGCATCCAATCCAAGACATGTGGTGATGGATACAAGCGGGCATCTTTTTGTATCGTATAACCGTCTTGCTAAAGTAGCCTGCCTCGATGCCGCTACCGGCAAAACACTTTTTTCGATCGGCACACATGCGCAACCCCGCACGATCATGCTGTCGAAAAATCATCGCTTCCTCTTTGTTACCTGCTACAGCAGCGACTATGTGGAAGTATTGAAAATAACAGACAAAGGATTTGAGAACATTGCCTCCCTGCCGTGCAAAGGGCATCCGGTGGGAGTAGACATTTTTGAAGATGCCGATAAACTGGAAGCATGGGTCTGCAGTTATTCCAATGGCAGCATCCAGGTATTCAGTTTCCGCAAAACCCGATAAAGTGATTTTGAGTTTATGAAATTTTCACACCTTCACGTACATACGCAGTTCTCTTTACTCGATGGAGCCGCTTCCATCCAGAACCTCTATAAAAAAGCGGTTGCCGACGGCATGCCGGCACTGGCCATCAGTGATCACGGCAACATGTTCGGCGTGTTTGAATTCGTTTCAGAAGCTTATAAACACAAAGATGAAAACGGCAACCTCAAAGTAAAACCGGTTGTCGGCTGCGAGTTCTATGTGGTAGCCAACAGGCATATCAAAACCTTTACCAAAGAACTGAAGGATCAGCGTCAGCACCAGATATTGCTTGCAAAAAATGAACAGGGTTACCGCAATCTTGTGAAGCTTACTTCGTATGGATTCATCGAAGGACTGTACAGCAAGTATCCCCGTATCGACAAAGAACTGATCGAAAAATATTCCGAAGGACTGATCGCCACTACCTGCTGCCTGGGTGCCGCGGTGCCGCAAGCCATCCTGCGCCAGAGCGAAGACGAAGCCGAGAAAGAATTCAAGTGGTGGCTCGACCGCTTCGGAGAGGATTACTATGTGGAACTGCAACGCCATGGCATGGCCGAGCAGGATAAGGTAAATGAAGTACTGGTCAAATTTGCACGCAAGTATAACGTACGCATCATCGCCAGCAACGACTCACACTATGTAGATCAGAGCGACTTCGATGCACACGATATCCTGCTTTGCATCAACACCGGTGAAAAGAAAGCCACTCCTGCCCTGCGCGAGTTCAACGATGATGATGTGCAGATTAAAAACAAACGCTTCGCATTTCCCAACGATCAGTTTTATTTCAAAACGACGGCGGAGATGAGCAAAGTGTTTTCGGATCTGCCGGAAGCCATCGACAATACCAACGAGATCGTGAGCAAGATCGACGTCCTCAACCTGAAACGCGATATTTTGCTGCCGGCCTTCCCTATTCCTCCACAGTTTCAGATACATCACACGGATGAAAAAATCGGGAAAGACATCATCAAACCCGACGTTAACAACCAGTGGGAATATTTGAAGCACCTGACCTATGAAGGTGCGGCCAATAGATACAGCGAGATCACGGAAGAGATCAGGGAACGGATCGACTTCGAGCTGTTCACCATCAAGACCATGGGATTTGCCGGTTACTTCCTTATCGTGAGCGACTTTATCAAGGCTGGCCGCGATATTGGTGTCTTCATCGGACCGGGCCGGGGTTCCGCTGCGGGCTCAGTGGTTGCTTATTGCATAGGCATCACCAACATCGACCCCATCAAATACAACCTGCTGTTCGAACGTTTCCTCAACCCCGACCGTAAATCGATGCCGGATATCGATACCGACTTCGACGATGAAGGAAGACAGAAGGTAATCGATTACGTGGTAGATAAATACGGCAAGAACCAGGTGGCGCAGATCATTACCTACGGTACCATGGCCGCTAAAATGAGTATCAAGGATGTGGCACGCGTGCTCGATCTGCCGCTTGTTGAATCCAACGCACTCGCCAAGATGGTGCCCGACAAACCGGGTATCGAATTGCGCCGCGTGTTGCATGCACCACTGAAAACAAAAGACGGGGCAAAATCACTCGAAGAAAAGGATGGCCTGCAGAGCGAGGACATCGAAACCGTGAGAAAGCTCCGCGATATTTATAATCAGAAGGACAGTCCGCTCAGTAAAGTATTGCATGAAGCGGAACGTCTCGAGGGTTCTGTCCGCAACACCGGTATCCATGCCGCGGGTATCATCATTGCCCCTCGCGACCTTACGGACCTGATTCCTGTTTCCATTGCCAAAGATTCCGATCTCTGGGTAACGCAGATAGAAGGAAGTATCATCGAAGATGCCGGCGTTATTAAAATGGACTTCCTGGGACTGAAGACCCTCACCATTATCAAGAATGCACTCACCATGATCAAACAGAATCATGGTGTGGAAATCAATATCGACGAAATACCTCTTGATGATCAGAAAACATTCGAGTTGTATCAGCAGGCGGCCACCATTGGTACGTTTCAATTTGAAAGTCCGGGGATGCAAAAATATCTCCGTGATCTCAAACCCGACCAATTTGCCGACCTCATTGCAATGAACGCCCTGTATCGCCCGGGGCCACTTGCTTATATTCCCAACTTCATCGATCGTAAACACGGCCGGGAGCAGATCGTATACGACTTGCCGGAAATGGAAGAATACCTGCAGGAAACCTATGGTATCACGGTATACCAGGAACAGGTGATGTTGCTCGCGCAAAAAATTGCGGGCTTCAGTAAGGGTGATGCTGACGTACTGCGGAAGGCCATGGGTAAAAAGCAGATAGCGGTACTGGATAAAATGAAAAATCAGTTCATTACCGGTGCTTCAGCCAAAGGACATCCGGTAGATAAACTGGAAAAAATCTGGACCGACTGGGAGGCATTTGCACAATATGCATTTAATAAATCACACTCCACCTGTTATGCTTATGTAGCCTACCAGACCGCCTACCTTAAAGCGCATTATCCGGGAGAGTATATGTCGGCCGTATTGAACAACGCCGGCAGTATCGAAAAGATCACCTTCTTCATGGAAGAATGTAAGCCGATGGGCATCCAGGTATTGGGACCAGACATCAATGAATCGCTGAAGGGGTTTGCGGTAAACAAAGCCGGTGTGATCCGTTTCGGTCTGGGAGGCTTGAAAGGTGTGGGAGAAGCGGCTGTGGAGAGTATTATCGAAGAGCGCGGAAAGAACGGACCGTTCACCGATATATTTGATTTCATCCGCAGGATTAATCAACGTACGGTCAACAAAAAAACGTTGGAAAACCTCGCGTATGCCGGAGCATTTGATTGTTTCCCCGAGCATCACCGCGCACAATATTTTACGATTCCGCCGGGCGAAACCGCAACAGGACTGGAAAAGATCATCCGTTACGGACAAACCATGTCCAATCAAAGCTTATCTGCCAGCAATACGCTCTTTGGTGATATGCCGGACAGCATCGAGATCCCGACACCGCGTTTGCCCGAATGTGCTCCCTGGTCGCTGACGCAGCAATTGGATTTTGAAAAAGAAGTAACGGGGATGTTCTTGAGCGGTCACCCGCTGGATCATTACCGTTTTGAAATGAAACATTACGGCGTAACGCCGATCGGCGACTTCAATGAATTCCGCGACTCGATCAGGATGCAGCCCAACCCCGGCCGTCAGTTCCGGTTGATTGCCTTAGTGGCATCGGCGGATCACCGCGTGGCGCAAAACGGCAATAAATATGGACGGTTTAACCTGGAAGACTATACTGGCAAAACGGAAGTGTCCCTTTTCCGGGAAGAATACCTGCGTCTCCATCCCTTCCTGGTGCAGGGAACTGCGGTGTACATCACCGGCTACTTTAAACCACGCTTCAACAAAGAAGAATTTGAATTTAAGATCACAGGCGTGTCCCTGGCCGAAACGTTGAAGAAAACACTAACGAAACAATTGACAATCAGTACGCAAGCGCGATATATCACGAGCGACCTGATTGATTTCATGGAAACGAACCGCCGTTCCCATCCCGGCGATACGGCGCTGCAATTTGTGGTGGTGGAACCCGCACAGGAACTGAGAATCAGCATGGTAACCGGGGGTAACGGACTGGAAATGAATGATGACCTGATACAATATTTACAGGAAAAACCCGAGTTGGACGTGCAGGTACAACTGACCTGATATCCATGCTAATACGACAGGAGCGAAGGAAAATAATGACATTTTTTACACAACCTTCTGCCACCCCTGCCTGTTATCTCAAGAGGACTTAAATTTGCAGTCCCTTGTTCGTAAAGCGACACTTAAAAAAACTTAAAATAAACACAATGGCAAAAGAGTTCAATGATGCAAACTTCCAGGCAGATGTCCTGTCTTCTGATCAACTGACCGTGGTGGATTTCTGGGCAGAATGGTGTGGTCCCTGCCGCGCAATTGGTCCGGTTATCGAGGAGTTGTCAAAAGAGTATGATGGCAAAGTAAATATCGGCAAAGTAAACGTGGACAATAATCCGCAGGTATCGATGAATTACGGTATCACTTCCATTCCGGCTATTCTGTTCATCAAAAACGGACAGGTGGTAGACAAGCTGGTTGGTGCGCAGCCCAAAGGTAATTTTGTAAAAAAGATCGAAGCACATATTTAAAAAGAAATCCCGCCGAATGGCGGGATTTCTTTTTAAAGGCGGAAGGCGTAAGGCTTGCGGCGAAAGGTCAAAACGCCGCCTTTAAGATTTTAAGAGTAACTAATGCCTGCCTCCACTCACGACTCACGACTCACGATTCACGATTCACAATTGACTTATTCATAATTGACAATTCACCATTCACCTTTAATTTTGACTTTTGAACTTTGACTTCTTTCCCGACCTGTTCTCTTACAACGAGCACAGCAATCATCAGCTGGCGTTGTTACTACAACGCAAAGCCGCCGCATTGCCGGAAAGGATACACCTGCTGTTCAGTCATATCCTTAATGCACATCAGGTGTGGAACAGCCGCATCCAGCGTGATCAGCCGCCATTCGGGATCTGGGACCTTCGCGCAGTAGAAGAATACGCCGAGATCAATCGTCGCAATCATCTTCACACCTACCAGGTATTGGACAAGTTTACGGACCCGGGAGCAAGTATCCGCTATATTAATACACGTGGAGATGAATTCAGCAAAACAGTAAAGGATATTCTTTTCCACCTGGTCAATCATTCTACTTATCACCGCGGACAAATAGCCTTGTTGTTACGCCAGTATGGAGAAAAGCCGCTGGTCAGCGACTACATCGCGTTTAAGTAGCACGGGAAGGGAACAGCGGTATTGAGTATTAGGTATTAAGTAAAACAGCGATTCACTTATTCACTCATTGACTTATTGACCATTCACCCCTAATGAGCAATCACCTGGGCCGGCGCGTTGCGATCATGTTTGTGACGGAAGAAAATGGCAAACAGAATGGCCACAATCAGGGCATATGCCGCAAATGCAAGCCAGATGTTGTGCCAATCCTTCATATGTACCGCCGAACTCAGTGATCCGTCGGCAAGAATGGAAGATCCCTGCTTTTCCACGAATTGCGCCATCAAAGGATTGGAGCTTTCTGTCTGCAAATGAGTAGCCAGTGCAGAAGACTGCGTATAAGATCTGGTAAAGAAAGTATCGATGGCCCATCCGGAGATTACACTGCCTAATACGGCACCCACACCATTGGTCATCATCATAAACAATCCCTGCGCCGAGGAACGTGTCTTGGCATTGGTATTCCCTTCCACAAACAGGGAACCAGAGATATTAAAGAAGTCGAAGGCCATACCATATACCACACAGGAAAGAACGATCATCCATAAGCCATTCACCGGATCGCCATAGGCAAATAAACCGAACCGTAAAACCCAGGCCAGCATCGAGATCAGCATTACCTGCTTGATACCAAAGCGCTTCAGGAAGAAAGGAATGGCCAGAATGAATAAGGTTTCCGATATCTGCGAAATCGACATGATGATCGTGGACCGTCTTACAACAAATGATTCAGCGTATTTGGGATAATTTTCAAATTCACTGAGAAATACATCGCCGTAAGCATTGGTGAGTTGCAGTGCAGCGCCCAGGAACATCGAAAACACAAAGAACAAGGCCATTTTATAGTTGCCAAACAAGCGGAATGCGCCCAGTCCGAATGTTTCGCTCACCGATGCGTTTTCGCCGATGCTGCGTTGAGGCGGGCATTTGGGTAAGGTAAAAGAGTAGAACCCGAGTACCAGGGCAGCAACCCCTGCTATATAGAACTGGTTGGCGGTCGCTTTGTTATCGGTAAGATTGGTGATCCACATCGCCACAATGAAGCCGATTGTCCCCCATACCCGAATAGGAGGAAACTCCTTTACCACATCGCGGTTATTTGATTTGAGAACGGTGTAGGAAATGGAATTGCTGAGTGCAATCGTAGGCATGTAAAAGCACATGGCTGCAAACATCACGTAAATAAACGTGGTGGGATCTTCGACCATGGGCAGCGCAAACAGTACCAGCGCATAGAGAATGTTCAGAATACCGTAAAGACGTTCGGCATTGATCCACTTATCGGCGATAATGCCAGTGATGGTGGGCATAAAAAGAGAGGCAAAACCCATGGTGGCAAATACCAGCCCGAATTGGGTACCTTCCCAGTGTTTCGTACCGAACCAATAGTTGGCAATCGTGATCAGCCAGGCGCCCCAGATAAAAAACTCCAGAAAACTCAATGCAGTCAGGCGAAGTTTGATATGCTTCATACAGTTGTTTAGTTGCTTCAGCATCCCGGTAACCGGGATCATCGGGGGAAGATAGTAAATTGTCGTTCAGACTGTCAAAAAAACTGAAAATTATTTCCCTGTATGGGGCTGTATAATCAGCCGGGGAGCGCTACCCGCGTGCATTTGTGCTAACGAACGTGGGAAGATTTTTTTCCCGGAAATTCCATTATTCAGTATTATTGTGGGCTTATTTTCAGACAATCTGAATGTATTTCCTAACTTAAAACTATACTGCTTTGAGAAATTTTACCAAAGTACTTGCGGCAGGCTTGTTTTTATTCCTATCCACCCACGTCTTTGCGCAGAAGCGGACGTTGGAGGCTACGGGTGAAAAACAGCCGGTCAACTCTCCCGGAACTCCGGCATCGATCAAACGATGCGGAACGATGGAAGCTTATGCCGAGCTCTTCCGGCAGAACCCCGACTTCAAACGCCAGTTTGAAGAAAATCAGCACCGCATCCAGCAATTGTCATCGCAAAACGCCAATCGCGTAATGGCGCTGGAAGATACCGTTGTGGTGGTTATCCACGTAATCGGTAGTGCAGCCATGCAGGCACAGGTTACTGATGCTATTCTGCAATCCCAGATCGATACCCTTAACAGGGACTATCAGGGCAAAAACGCAGACAGCACACGTATCCCTGCGCACTTTAAACCTGTTTACGGCAAAATGGGCATTACATTCCTGCTGGCGAAAACCGATCCTAACGGTTTTCTTACAACAGGTATCGAACGCCGTACCAACGCTGTTACGTTTACAGCAGGTACCGCCGACAATGCCAAGCGCACTGCCAACGGCGGTCTTGATGGATGGGATGGTACCAAATACCTGAACCTGTGGGTGGTAGCTTTTTCTGACCCGATCCTCGGTATCTCCGTATTTCCCGGTGACCCCCGCAACCTGAACCTGCACGGTTTTGTTTGCGACTACCGCGCTTTCGGTTCCAACGCCTCTTACCTGTATCCTGAGTACAACAGAGGACGTACCACCACGCACGAACTGGGTCACTTCCTGAACCTCCGTCACATCTGGGCGGATGACACCCAGGGTGGTGCAGACAACTGCGCAGGCCCCAACCGTTGCCTGGGAACAGACTTTCCCGGTGCTCCTGCCGGCCAGGACGATACACCCAACCAGTGTGCCGCCATCTACGGAAACTCCGACCCTACAGGTACAGGCGTTATCCGGACAGACGAATGTACACCGGGTGGAACAGGTATCATGTATCAAAACTTCATGGACTATGGTGATGACATTGCCCTCGTAATGTTCACCAAAGGACAAAATGCCCGTATGGAAGAAGCGTTTACGTCTCCTGACCGCGGACCTTTGCTCACTTCTACCGCTTATAACCCTCCTCCTGCCGCACCGGGCAATGACGCACGCATCTCTGCGATCGTCTCTCCCACTGCCGGCGCTGTACTGGGTTGCGGAACTACGGTTACCCCAAGCGTAACGATCCAGAACATGGGTGCTTCACCTTTGACTTCTGCGCGTATTAACGTAATGGTGAACGGCACTGCCCAGGGCACACCTTATCCCTTCAACTGGACAGGCTCTCTGACTACCGGTCAGACAGCAACCGTTACCCTTCCCCCGGTAACTATACCTCTTGGTAATGCTACCTTGAAATTTTATACCAGCCAGCCAAATAACGTGACGGATGCAAACCCGGCCAACGATACAGCTACGGTGAGCGTTTCCCGCGTTAACCCATCCACCATGCCGGTTAACAACGACTTCGAGGCGGCATTCCTGCCCACAGGCTGGAGCACCGTTAACCCCGATGGCGACGTACTGCAGTGGATCTGGGCTACTCCAGGCACAGGTGGTGCCGGCACCGGCTCAACTGCCGTAGACAACTATAACAACAATGCAGTCGGTACAACCGACGATATCCGTACACCGTTTATCGCTAATACCGGTTTGCTCGCAACGGACTCTGTGTTGATTTCGTTTGACCTGGCACACAAATACTACAGCGATATCTTTGGCGCTGCCAATGATAAACTGCAGGTATTGGTAACCAACAACTGCGGCGCTACCTACACCACCCTGTTTGACAGAGGCGGTGCAGCACTCGCTACAGCAGGTTCATCCGGCTCCATCTATGCCACGCCTGTTGCATCTGATTGGAGAAACATCCAGTTGTCTATCGGTCAGAGTATCTTCAGCGCAGGTCCATTCCAGGTTGTATTCCGCAATGTGAACGATTATGGTAATACCATCTTCCTCGACAATATCAATGTGCGGATGAAACCCCGGAAAGACCTTCAGGCTTCTGCCGCTACACGTCCTGCAGCACAGGAATGTGCTACCAGCATTGCACCGTCTTTCACTGTACGCAACAATGGCGGTCAGACCATCAGCGCATTCAAAGTAGGTTATGTACTTAATAACAACGCACCGGTTATTGTAGCGGTTAACAACACGCTGGCTCCGGGTGCTTCTTATACCCATACATTCCCTGCTGCTACCATGCCAACCGGCAACAACACGATCAAACTCTTCGGAGCTGATCCCCTGTCTGCTGAAGGCGGTACAGACGGTACACCGTCTAACGACACCATTACCCGTGCATTCTTCATCTCACCTGTTGTCAACAACGTACGCGAAGGATTTGAAGGCGCCACTTTTGCTCCGGCAGGATGGGTGATCGTGAACCCCAATAACAACAATACCTGGATCAAGGCTGCTCCCGGTAACAACAGTGCTTCGTCTGCCTTCATCGACAACTGGACCAACAACACCAATGGTCAGAACGATGACCTGCAACCGCAACTGATCAACGTACCAGGTACCGACGGACTCGAGATCAGCTTTGATGTGGCACACAGACCTTATCCCGGTGCACTTGACCGCCTGCAAGTACAGGTATCTACCAATTGTGGTACTTCCTATACAACGGTGTTCAACAAGGCCGGAACTACACTGGCTACCGGTGCTGCTATGGAAGACGCTTACCTCACACCTCTCGCCAGTGAATGGAGAAGAGAGCGCGTGGTAGCAAACGTTACAGGTACCGTACTGGTACGCTTCCGCAATACCAGCAACTGGGGCAATAACATTTTCGTAGACAACATCAACATCGTTCCGGTAGTGAAACGCGACCTGGAGCTGGTGGCTGTATCTCCGGATATTCTTTGCGCCAACGCTACCCTGCGTGCAACCGTACGCAACAAAGGTGCTGAGGCCATCACCGGTTACACAGTAAACTATACAGTTAACAATGGTACTCCTGTTGTAACAACAGTAACCGGCGTTAACATCGCTGCGGGTGCTACGACAACGGTAAACCTGAACGGAACGACCTTCCCGGCAGGTAACCTTGCTTTGAAAGTGTACACTTCCGCGCCTGTTACCACTTCAGGTACCGGCGACCAGTATACGCTGAACGACACACTGAGCCGCACGTCATCCGTAATCGGCACCGTACCTGGTCCGGTTGTGGAAACGTTTTCCAGCACCACCTTCCCGCCTGCAGGCTGGGGTGTTAACAACCCTGACGTAGACCTTACATGGGCTCGTTCAGGCGCTGGCAAGAGCAGCGTAGGTTCTGCTGCGATCCGCAACTATGTATACCTGGCGCAAAACAGAAGAGACGAACTCTACACACCGATCCTCGGTTACACCAGTGCCGACTCGGTATCACTGAGTTTCGATCTTTCTGCTGCAACACGCACATTCCCCGGAGCTACCACCGTACCAATGGATACGCTGGAAGTACTCGTTACCAAAGATTGCGGAGCCACCTTTACTTCTGTTTATAAGAAGTGGGGCGCTGCACTGCAGACATTGGGTAACCCGAACGCAGGTCTGGACAACGAATTCGTTCCTTCAGCTACCAACTATATCTGGAGAAGAGAATCGATTGACCTCACCGCATTCGCTTCAGGTGGTCCGCTGCAGGTTGTATTCCGCAACACAACGAACAACCAGAATAATATCTACATTGACAACGTGAACTTCGCGGCTAAAACGCTGCCTGACCAACTGAAGAGAGACGGCTTCATGGTAACGCCAAGTCCGTTCACTACCAGCTTCAATGTATGGTTTGTCAACGCTCCTGCCGATCTGAAATACATCACCGTACTGACTGCCTCCGGACAGCAGGTATGGAGAAAAGATTTCACCGGCAGCAACACCAACGTTATTCCTGTAGACCTGACCGGCAAAGCCGCAGGCATCTATGTAGTGAAAATCGGTTATGGTGGAAAAGAGGTACAAACCAAAGTACTCAAGCTGAACTAAGTTGTTCTTAATCACATAGCACAAAACCTCCCGAACATTCGGGAGGTTTTTTTGTTGTTAGACTGTACCTTCGCCCAAAATATCCACACTACACCATGGATAAAACTGATATACTTTATTCTCCTGCCCTGCAGACCGACTCTCCCGAACTGGCCGCTATTGCACGGAAAGTGCAGGTACAGGAACGCATAACTGATGAGGACGCTCTTCTCCTGTTTGAAAAAGCCAGCCTTCCATTCGTTGGTGCGCTGGCCAATCAGATCCGCGAACGCAAACACGGAGACACGACCTACTTCAACCGCAATTTTCATATAGAGCCGACAAACGTCTGCGTTTATTCCTGCCATTTCTGTTCCTACAGCCGCCTTTATGCGCACCGCGACGAAGGTTGGGAGCTGAGCATCGAACAGATGATGGACATGGTAAAAAAATACGATGGCAAACCGGTAACGGAAGTTCATATCGTAGGGGGCGTTCATCCGAAAATGAACCTTGAATTCTTTGCTGAATTACTGACGCGCATAAAGGCCCATCGTCCCGATCTTCATATCAAAGGATTTACGGCCGTAGAACTGGATTATATGTTCCGGAAAGCAAAGAAAACAGTAGAGGAAGGCATGCAATACCTCCACGAAGCCGGTCTCGATTCACTACCCGGTGGTGGCGCGGAAATTTTTGCACCGGAAATACGTGAACAAATCTGTGCCGACAAGATCGATGGTGAAGGATGGCTGAACATACACACTGCCGCTCACAAATTAGGCATGCACAGCAATGCGACCATGTTGTATGGTCATATTGAAAACTATGCGCATCGTGTACACCATATGCGCAGATTGCGTGAGACACAGGATGTCACCGGAGGCTTCAACACCTTTATTCCGCTGAAATTCCGCAACAAGGAAAATGACATGAGCCATGTGTCAGAAAGCAGCCTGATCGAAGACATGAAAGTATATGCGATCGCACGGATATACCTCGATAATTTCCCGCATATCAAAGCTTACTGGCCCATGCTCGGCCGGCAAAATGCACAGTTATCATTGTCTTTTGGTGTAAATGATATCGACGGCACGATCGATGACACTACCCGTATTTACTCAATGGCCGGCTCTGAAGAACAAACGCCGGCAATGAGCACTGCACAATTGGTAACATTAATCAAACAGGCCCGCCGCAAGCCCGTTGAACGCGGCACTTTATACAATGTCATCCGTGATTACAGCGATATTCCCCTCGAAGAAATAGAAAGTAATCCCTTGCTTAACTGATAAAAGAAAACCTCACTTGAAAGTGAGGTTTTCTTTTATGAATAAGTCAATTAGCGAATAGGTGAATGACTGTTGGTGAATCGTCAATAGAACAGCCATGATTCCCGGCTCAGATCGAAAAAGCCGTATCAATGATCTCTTCCTGCTCCTGCTTATGGATCTTTGCATAACCAGTGGCGGTGGATGCGGAGGGCTGGCGGCTGATCACACCGTAGTTGATCGTCTTCAGGTTCATTTGCAGGAAAGACGCAGCGCCCATGTTGAGCGGCTCTTCCTGTACCCAGAACCAGGTAGCCTTGTTGTATTTACCATACAACGCTTCCAGTTGTTTTACCGGCAGCGGGTACAATTGCTCCACCCGCACGATTGCCACATCCTTGCGGTTGTCTTTCTGCTGGCGCTCTGCCAGGTCATAATAAACCTTGCCGCTGCAGAACAATACTTTCTTCACTTCGGCAGCATCGTCTGCAAATGTATCGTCGATGATCTCGCGGAAACCACCTTTCAGGAATTCCTCTTTATGGGAATAGGTTCCGGCATGACGAAGGTTGGCTTTCGGAGAGAAGATGATAAGCGGCTTGCGGAAAGGCCATGCAAGTTGACGACGCATGGCATGGAAATAGTTGGAGGATGTGGTAATATTGGCAATCACCATATTCAGTTCAGCACACATCTGCAGGAAACGTTCCATACGCGCACTGCTGTGCTCAGGTCCCTGTCCTTCATAACCATGTGGCAGCAACATCACCAGGCCATTCATACGTTGCCACTTCTGTTCGCCGGCAGCAATGAACTGGTCGATCATAATCTGCGCTCCGTTAACGAAGTCGCCGAATTGTGCTTCCCATAATACGAGCGCATTGGGGTTGGCCAGGCCAAAACCATATTCAAAACCGAGTACGGCGTATTCACTCAGCAGCGAATTGAAGATGCGGTATTTGCCGGCACCTTCACCAAGGCGGCTGAGCCGGTTGTACTCTTCATCGGTATTTTCATCACGCAGTACCGCATGACGGTGACTGAACGTTCCGCGGCATACGTCCTGTCCGCTCATGCGAACATCTTTACCATCGGCGAGAATACTGCCATAGGCCAGTAACTCACCGGAAGCCCAATCAAGTTTTTGTTCTGTATCGAACAAACGGACTTTATCCTGTATGATTTTTTCCACCTTACGCAATGGTTTGAAACCTTCAGGCCACTGCATCATCGCTTTAAAAACGCGGTCGAATGTTTCAGGTGAGATGCCGGTTGCAGGCGACATATCAAAGTCTTCTTCTGTTGCGCGACGCATATTGCGCCACCAGATATCCGGCTGCTGGTAGGTGTATGGTAAAGGTTTTTGTTTTACCTCATCCAGGCGGTCCTGCAGGTCGGCCCAGAATTTCTTTTCCATTTCCTTGGCAAGATCCTGTGCGTCGCCTTCACCATTCTCCAGCAGGAACTTGATATATACTTCACGCGGATTGGGATGTTTGTCGATCATCGCATACATGGTCGGCTGCGTAAATTTCGGATCATCTCCTTCGTTGTGACCATGTTTGCGGTAACACACCATATCGATGAATACATCGGTGTGGAACTCGCTGCGGTAGCGGGAAGCGATCTCTGCACATTTTACCACCGCTTCGGGATCATCGCCGTTCACGTGGAATACGGGAGACTGCACCATTGCCGCCAGTGATGTACAATAGTCCGAGCTGCGCGCATCATCGAAATCGGTCGTAAAGCCGATCTGGTTGTTAATCACGAAGTGAATGGTGCCACCGGTATAATAACCTTCCAGTTTACTCATCTGTACTACTTCGTACACGATACCCTGGCCGGCCACGGATGCGTCGCCATGGATCAGGATCGGTAATACATTTTCATACACTTCGTCGTGTACGATGTTGGCGCTGCTGCGGGCAAAACCTTCCACTACGGGATCCACCGCTTCCAGGTGCGAAGGGTTGGGCATCAGTTTCAGGTGCACGGTCTTGTCGCCGGTTGTGCGGATTTCGCTGCCGAAGCCCATGTGGTATTTAACGTCGCCGCTTCCCATAGTCTGATCTACAGCGCCGGTACCTTCAAACTCACTGAAGATCTGCTCATAAGTTTTCCCCATGATATTCGCCAGCACGTTGAGACGGCCGCGGTGCGCCATACCGATCACCACTTCTTTTACACCTTCTTCGGCAGATTGGTTGATAATGGCATCCAAAGCAGGAATGGTCGATTCGCCCCCTTCGAGCGAGAAACGTTTTTGTCCCACATATTTTGTATGCAGGAATTTTTCAAACATCACTGCCTGGTTGATTTTTTCCAGGATGCGTTTTTTCTTGTCCAGCGAAACCGGATTTACAAACTGGCGTTCCATTTCGTTGGTGAGCCAGTCAACTTTTTTCTGGTCGCTAATGTATTTGAATTCGATACCGACATGGCCGGCATAACATTTTTGCAGATGTGCGAGAATATTGCGGAGTGAGGCAGTTCCCAGACCAATCAGGTTGCCGGCGAAAAACTGCTTGTCCATGTCTTCTTCGCTAAAACCGAAAAAGCTCAGTTCAAGGTTGGCTCCGCGATCGCGGCGGTGACGGATGGGATTGGTATCGGCCAGCAGGTGTCCTTTGTTGCGATAGCCCAAAATCAGGCGGTAAGCACCCAGTTCCTTCTTCCAGTCCACACCGTCGGCAGTGGTAAGTGCAGTGCCGTTAACGGCAGCTCCGTTGCTTTTAACACCCTGTGTAACAGCAAAATCAAACCCTTCAAAAAATTTGCGGAAGTCGGCATCCACACTTTCGGGGTTTTTCACAAAATCGTTGTACAGGTTTTCGATAAAAGCCGGCGAAGAATTAGTGATATACGAAAAGTCCTTCATGAAGGGAAAATTTGGGTAAGCATTATAAGGGGCACAAATATCGCTGAAAACTACCGTGAAAACAACTGAAAAACATCAAAAAACACGGTTTCTCACCTCATTTTAACAAGCAGCAGCCATCATTTGTTGCCCGGGAACGTTGCCGCCGTTTTTCCTGGCTTTCAAACAGGTGCAGCGGCATCGAATACAAGCCGGGTCAGCTTTTTTTCCTATCTTTGAAAGAAATTCGGAAGAAGTTAGGTAAAGTTTCAATCTCTTTCCCTACCTTTGCCGTCCAAAATTCAGAAAAATGGCGAATCATAAAGCTACAAAAAAGGATACACGTCAGGCAGCAAAGCGTCGTGACCGTAACAAATATTATGGCAAAACTACCCGTAATGCCATCCGTGATCTGAAAGCCGTTGCCGGTAAGGAAGCTGCTGACAAAATGCCCGACGTAGCGAGCATGATCGATAAACTGGCGAAAAGAGGTGTTATCCACCGCAACAAGGCTGCTAACCTGAAAAGCAAGCTGGCCAAGAAAGTGAACAAGGAAGTTGCCGCCTGATAGGCACCCTCGTCGCTTTTTGAATTTGCATTTCAACAATACTATATAAAAAAGAGAGGAGTATATCTCCTCTCTTTTTATTTTAACACGGCGCGGGTTTCTTTATTTTCCTACTACTTCATATACCACCCGCTTGTCTTCCGTCACTTCTTTGTAGTAAAGTCCTGCAGGAGACAGATACAGTTTTTCCCCTCTGATCGTTACCGCCTGGCATTCTGCCGGCAGTTCGTCAAAGCGGTCGCCTACCTGTGGCCCCGCCGGCGGTTGACGACTATCCTCCTGCAATGAGTCCTGTGTTCCGGTATTCAGCACACCATCCGTTCCCACTACCCTGTACACCAGGTCACCCGACTCCGTTATTTCTTCTTCGTAATAAGTTCCATCCGTTTCATAAAACTTCTTGCCATCGATCACTTTCACCTTCGCACCGGGAGGCAACTCGTCCAGTTCAGCACCGAGCGGCGGAGCCACTACTTCATAGCCATTGCGCGAAGAAGGACGATAGTAGACATTGTTATAATAGTAAAATTCATCCGGCCCCACATATATGCGGCGGTAGCCAACGGGCAACGTACCGATACGGATACCGATCGGCGGTGTTATCAGTTGGAAACTGGCCCCGTAAGGACGATAAAAATATCCCCGCTGATAACGGTAACGCATGCCACCAAAGCCTATCGTGGCATAAGGATGATAGTAAGAATAGACACGTGGGGGATAATAACGAACGGCCGGCGGACGGTGATAACGCACTACGCGGCCGGGATACCGGCCCGGATAATAACGGCGTTGTGCTTCAACAGCCACTGGCAGCAGTAGCATGGCAGCCAGTCCCAGCACTGCCCATTTGGTGTAAATATTTCCTTGCATAAACTGTGTTTTTTGTAGGACGTGCAACTATGCAAAAGGTTTTGTAGCAAAATGTTAAACCGCTATTTTTTCACCAGGGTCTTCGCTTCTTCCGACATGCAGATGGCCAGTTGCTGCAATTGTGCCTGTTGTTCTTCCGTCAGCGTGATCGTGACTTCCTTGTTTTCACGCACCTTCACTTTGATGGAAGCCACCTTGAATTTTATCAGCTTCTGTAAAAACGTGGGAACGGTGTTGGCATTGTTACGAACGATGTGATGGATATCGCCTTCACAATTCATGGTACTTTGATTGCGGAGTGAGAATCGTTGCTTGCTGTCCGAAAAGAATAAATACACATCGGTCTGGTCATTCACACACCGCTCACTGCCTGTAAGCGTGATCAGAAAATCCATGTCGCGCTGATTGGCATCAATAGACAGGGTAGCGCCCTGCAGCACGATAAAGCCGGTGGTCAGCTTTTCTTCACGGGTATAAGGGTCTTTGTCGCGGTGGAGTTTGCAGTCCTGCGCATGGGCAAATACGGGAAACAGGAGCAGCAACAGAAAACTGTATTTCATGGTATTGTTTGTTCTGTAAATATACTTGCTGATCCGTTCAGACCGAAGTAAGGATTCGTTAAAGAAATGTGCCCAAACAGCTTAATTGCCTATTTTTGAGCCATCAGAACGAAAAAATTATGGCAAAAGCAGCGAAAACTTCTCCCAAAAAAGGCCGTAAGGCTATCCTGACCGATCACTCACTCGGTTTTTTCCGCTCGTATATCAATAATGCTTCTCCTGTTGGTTTCGAAACATGGGGACAAAAGCTCTGGATCGATTACCTCAGGCCTTATGTGGACACACATTACGTGGACCCGTATGGCACGGCTGTAGGCGTGATCAATCCTGAGCATCCGTTCAAAGTAGTGATCGAGGCACACGCCGATGAAATCAGTTGGTTTGTAAACTATATCACGGCCGAGGGACTGATGTACCTGAAGCGTAATGGCGGCGTAGACCACCAGACCGCTCCTGCTTCCCGCGTATTGATCCATGGCAAAAAAGGGCCGGTAAAAGCTGTGTTCGGATGGCCCGCTATCCATACCCGCATCGGCACACCCGACCAGAAAGAAGCACATCCGCGTACGGACAACCTCTGGCTCGACTGTGGCGCCCGCAACCGCAAAGAAGTGAAAGATCTCGGCATTCACGTAGGTGCGGTAGTTACTTACCAGGATGGATTTGATGAACTGGCCAACGGTAATTATGTAGGCCGTGCATTCGACAACCGCGTGGGTGGTTTCATGATCGCTGAAGTAGCGCGCCTGCTGAAAGAAAACAAGAAGAAATTGCCTTTCGGATTATACGTAGTCAATGCCGTGCAGGAAGAGATCGGACTGCGTGGAGCGGAAATGATCGCCCGCCGCATCAAACCCGATATAGCCATCGTTACCGACGTAACGCACGACACCACCACTCCGATGATCAACAAAAACATCGAGGGGGAAGTGGCCTGCGGTAAAGGACCTTCACTGGCTTATGCGCCTGCCGTGCACAATAAACTGCTGGGCGTCGTAGAGCAGGTGGCCGCCGACCATGCTATTCCCGTGCAATGGCGCGCACTCAGCCGGAGCACCGGCACGGATACCGATTCATTTGCTTACGCAAACGACGGATGTCCTTCCGTACTGATCTCTATCCCGCTGCGTTACATGCATACCACCGTTGAAATGTTGCACAGGGATGATATCGAGGAAACAATCAGGCTGATGTATGAAACATTGCTGACGCTGACGCCCAAAACAAACCTGAGCTACCTGTAATGGTACAGCATCTCTTATATATCGACCCCGGTAGCGGCAGTTATCTTGTACAGATAATTGCCGCCGCCGTTTTGGGTGTTGCCATGTTCTTCAAGAACATCAAACTTTACATCAAATCCTTTTTTCACCGGACGAAAAAAGACAAGGATACTCCTGCTTCCTGATGAGCCCGTTTCAATACCATCCGGCCTCCTACCGCGATCCCGCCGGCTTTGTATTTGAGCTGGACGGAAAATTATACCGTCAAATCAATACGGTTTACCGTACGCAATATGCACAACTGATGCAAAGCGGCTGCTACAATCAGCTTGTAAACGAAGGATGGTTGTTGCCGCATACGGAACTGAACAATAACCCCACCATCCAGCCGGAAGCACTCTGCACCATTGAACCCGATCGTCTCTTCTTTATCTCACATCCCGGCGAATGGAGTTTCGATATGTTGCGCGATGCCGCCTTACTAACCTTATCGATTCTACGGGGAGCGCTGAACCATGCATTGATACTGAAAGATGCCACGCCCTTCAACATACAATTCCGTAATGGGAAGCCGGTGTTGATCGATACGCTTTCATTTGAACATTATCACGGCAATGAACCCTGGGTGGCTTACCGCCAATTCTGCGAACAATTCCTGGCGCCACTTGCGCTGATGCACTATACCGGGCAATCGCTGCAACAACTGCAACTTGCTTACCCGGAAGGCATACCCGTTGCCACAGCCGCTGCACTGCTGCCCCGCCGCAGCCGCTGGTCATTGCACATCAATCTCCATATACACTTACACGCGCGCGTGAGTAAACGTGCCGGGCACGGGAAGCAGGCACAAACCGCAACACCTGCATTCAGCCGCACCAAATTGGTGAACCTGATCAGCAGTCTCGAATCCGCCGTACACCGTTGCCGTTTGAAAGAAGACAGCACGGCATGGTCAGACTACTATACGGAGGCCGCTACACGCGATGGTTACCTGGCGGCCAAAAAAGAATTAGTGGGAAAAATGATTGCTGCGGTTCCAAACGTTCACACAATAGCCGACCTCGGGGCCAACGACGGTTTATTTGCCCGGATGGCAGCAGAGAACGGAAAACAGGTTATAGCTGCCGACCAGGATGCGGCCTGCATCAACCGGCTTTATAAGGAGTTGAAGAAAGAAGCGTTGCCGGTACAACCGCTGATACTGGACCTCGCTGCCCCCACACCTGCAACCGGCTTCCGCAACAAAGAAAGAGCTTCGTTCATTTCCCGTTGCAATGCAGCGCTTGTCTTAGCCCTGGCGCTTGTTCATCATCTCGCTATTGGCCGCAATATTCCCCTTCCGATGGTGGCCGCCTTCTTCCGCGATGTATCGCCCTGGTTGATCATCGAGTTTGTACCTGCAGAAGATGAAAAAACAAAAGTGTTGCTCGCCGCCAAACAACGTGCTTATCCTGGTTATACGGAAGCAGGATTTGAAAAGGCGTTCGGTGCACACTTCTCCATTGAACAAAAGAATCCTGTTCCACATAGCAATCGTATTTTGTATCTGCTGAAAAGAAAATAACAGCATGAACACAAGTAAGCTGCCTTATTATATTTTACTGCTGCCGCTGTTCTATGTGCTGCATGCCTACCAGACGCATGCCTTGCCATGGTCGACGACGGAATACATATCCATTGTATGGCGCTATCTTTTGCCGGCGGTTGTATTACTGTTGATCTTTTACGCCCTGCGCCGGCAGTGGCTGACCGCGGGTCTGATGGCTTTTGTATTACTGGCAGCCAACTTCTTTCTACCCCTGGTACAGTTGCATTTAAGCTATAAATTTTTCCTTCCGCTATGTGCAGTCCTCGTGCTGACGCTGTTAATTATTACCTGGAAAAATAAACAGCCGCTGGGAAAAATTACCCGTTATCTCAACCTGTTGTTTATTATTCTGCTTCTAGCAGACATGGCACAGATCGTTTATCGTGAGCAAAGTGGCAAAGGAAAAGTAGTGCCCCTGGGAAAAGACTATTTTTTCCCCAATACCGCGGTCTCTCCTACGCCCGATATCTATTTTATTCTATTAGATGAATATGCCGGTCCGTCGAGCCTCCGCAAAGACTTTGGGTTCGACAACAGCGAGCTGGATAGCTTTTTGACCAACCATGGTTTTTTCGTGGCGCACGATGCGCGTTCCAATTATAATTTCACCAGTTTCTCCCTGGCTTCCGCATTAAATCTGCGTTACCTCAACATTCCTGAAGACGGGAAAGTAAATGCAAGCCATTACCACCAGGCGGAACAACTGATCAGGGGCAACCAGGTTACAAGAGCATTGAAGAAAAGCGGTTATGAATTCATTAATCTGTCCATCTTCGATATTGCGGATCAGGCTGTTGATCCGAAGCCTTCGTTTGCGCCTTCGGTAAAAGAAATCATCTATCGTTCCACGCTGATCGGCAAAGCAGATTACCAGATCGGTTGGAATTTCCGTAATACGAATGCCTTGCGTCAATCGCAGCATCAAGACGAAGAAAACTTATTCAAGGGTATCGGGGAACGTGTGGAAAAAACGAAAGCGATCAGTGCTGCAACCTCGCAAAAACCACGTTTTGTATACACGCATTTGCTGGTGCCCCATCCGCCGTTTTTCATGAATCATTTGCAGCGCAGAACGGCGGCGGAAACGGATTCCTTGGGCAAAAGATCCATTGAAGGATACAAGGGTAATGTTGCGTATGCAAATGAGCTGATCCGCGATATGGTGCAGACGATCCAGCGCAACACCAATGGCAATGCGGTGATCATCCTTACCGGCGACCATGGTTTCCGCTGGCGTGAGTACGAAAATCTTCCGCATCATTTCAGCATTCTTCACGCCATCTACTGGCCCGGCAAAAATTACAGCGGCTGGCAGCAGAAGACCTCTTTGGTTAATCTTTTCCGGAAGGTGCTGGGGAGGATTTATGGGGTGCAGCTGAATGATCTGGAAGAAAAGGAGTATTTTTTGACTGATGAAAAGTAGGGAGTAGTAATAAGTTTTAAGTATTAAGTAATAAGTATTGAGTATTGAGTAAACAGCCAGACTTGACGTGAAAAGAAGGACAGGTTCACGCAAAGAAACATAAAGAGCAGGAACAACTTAAAGCTAACCATTACTTATCACTTACTACTTATAACCTTTTTGAATTTTGACTTTTTAATTTTGAATTAAATGAACCCTTCCCGCATACTGGTACTGGCTCCTCACACCGACGATGGTGAATTAGGTTGTGGCGCATCCCTTGCGCATTTTATCTCCCGGGGAAGCGAAGTATATTATGTTGCCTTCTCGTTGTGCGAAAATTCATTGCCGGAAGGTCTGGCACCGGATACGTTGAAAAAAGAATGTATTGCAGCAACGGCGCAGCTCGGTATTAAAGATTCCCAGGTCTTCTTCCATAATTTTCCGGTAAGACATTTTCCGCAATACCGCCAGGATATACTGGAGATACTGGTAAAGCTGAACCGTGAACTCAAACCCGATCTTGTTTTCATTCCTGCCGCAGATGATATACACCAGGATCACCAGGTGATACACAACGAGGCGCGGCGCGCTTTCAAACAAACCGGTTTGCTTGGTTATGAATTGCCCTGGAACCAGTCTGTAATAAGAAGTAATTTTTTTGTTGCCATATCGGCAGATGATCTCAGTCGCAAAGCGGCTGCACTCGCCTGCTACCAGTCACAAAGCCAACGCAGTTATATGCAGCCTGGATTTGTGGAAGCACTGGCACAGGTGCGCGGCGTACAGGGCGGATCCGTTGCTGCGGAAGCTTTTGAGGTGTATCGTTTATACGCGCATTAACGCTCGCAGACAAATACCGTATTGCTCGATCCATCGAGCAGCATCAGCTTGCCCTCAGCGAGTGAAAAAGTACTCACCGTTTTTTCCAGCAACTGCACCATGGCCGTTTCCTGCTGTATATGTTCACAGGCCATTTTGGTTGTAAGTATGCGGCCAAAACGGATACTCGCTCCTTTCAGGGTATAATCACCTGACATGCTGTTGCATGGTGCTTTCCCCGAAAAAGAAGAATCGGCCTCAATCGTGATCGTGACATTTTCCAGTTTTTCCAAAGGCATTTTAGCCTGGCGCTGCATGCTCACAATTTTCCATTTCCCTACGATCTTGTCTTTATACGATTTCTGCTGTCCCTCAAACTCGGTATCATAGTACTCCACCTGCGCAGTGTCTTCCACCACGCGGCTGATCACGGTGCCGGATGGCTGTGATTTTTTGCTGCCGGAACAGGCATAGAAGCCGCCGATTGCAGCCGTTATCAGTAAAAGGAAAATTATCTTTTTCATATTTCAGGAAATGGTTTGGTCAAAAGTAACCAATAAGTCAATAAGTGAATAGGTCAATGAGCAATTCGATCTTTGCGCCCCAATTTCTTTGCAGCTTTGCGAGAAAAAGACACAGGTTTCACGCAAAGACACATAAAGAGCAAAGGCGCTAAGCATTTATATATAACCTATACCTTACACCTCATGCCTCATGCCTTACACCTTTTCCCTCTTCCCTTTCACCAGCGCTATTTCCAGCACTTCATCCATCGTTTTTACATAATGGAATTTAATGCCTTTGATAAAACCCTCTTCGATCTCGGACACATCTTTCTCATTCTGCCAGCAAACGATGATCTCTTTCAGACCGGCGCGTTTTGCCGCCAGCACTTTTTCCTTGATCCCTCCAACCGGCAATACCTGACCACGCAAGGTGATCTCTCCGGTCATGGCGAGGAAGGGTTTGATCTTGCGGCCCGTAAACGCAGAGGCAAGCGCCGACATCATCGTAATACCCGCACTCGGACCGTCTTTAGGAACAGCACCTTCCGGAACGTGGACGTGTATATTTTTCTTTTCAAACAATTTCTGATCAAATCCGTAACGTGCTGCATTCGACTGAAGGTAACTCAGGGCCGTGCTCGCACTTTCCTTCATCACATTACCCAGGTTACCGGTTAAACGCAACTCTCCCTTGCCATCGCTGAGACTGGCTTCGATGAAAAGGATATCACCTCCAACGTAAGTCCAGGCAAGTCCTACGGCTACACCAGGCATATTGGCGGTTTTATATAATTCGTTACTGAAACGGGGCTTACCTAAGATATGTTCCACTTCATCCGCACTCAGCGAAGGCGATATTGTTTCATCCATTGCCACTTTCTTCGCCTGGTTGCGCATGATGGAGGCCAGTTGACGATCAAGATCGCGCACACCGCTTTCACGTGTATAATCCGCAATGATCTTCTCCAGCACTTTATCTGTTATACGGAAGGCAGTGTTCTTCAGTCCATGCAACTCACGTTGTTTAGGCAGCAGGTGACGTTTGGCTATCTCTACTTTCTCCTCCACGGCATACCCGCTGAGATCGATGATCTCGAGGCGGTCGCGGAGAGCCGGTTGAATATTCTGCAGGTTGTTGGCCGTAGCAATGAACAACACTTTGCTCAGATCATATTCCAGCTCGAGGTAGTTATCGTAAAACGTGTTGTTCTGTTCGGGATCCAGCACTTCCAGTAAAGCGGAAGATGGATCGCCTCTGAAGTCGTTACCAATTTTATCGATTTCATCCAGTACGATCACCGGGTTACTCGTTTTTATTTTGCGGAGCGATTGCAGGATACGGCCCGGCATCGCACCGATATAGGTTTTGCGGTGTCCGCGTATTTCACTTTCATCGTGCATACCGCCGAGACTCAGCCTTACATATTTACGGCCAATGGCATGTGCGATACTTTTACCCAGGGATGTTTTACCGATACCGGGAGGACCGGCAAAACAAAGAATCGGGCTCTTCATATCACCTTTCAGTTTCAGTACTGCCAGGTATTCCAGGATGCGCTCCTTGATCTTCTGCATGCCATAATGATCAGCATCCAGCACTTTGCGTGCTTTGGACAGATCGTAGCTGTCTTCGGTATAGTCCTCCCAGGGCAGATCGAGCATCAGGTCGAGGTGATTGTACACCACCGAATAATCCGGTGTACTTGGATGCATGCGTTCCAGTTTTTCAATCCCTTTTTTGAACGCTTCTTTTGCAGTGTCGGGCCATTTTTTGTTTTCGGCCTTTTTCTGCATTTCTTTCAGCTCCTGCGTATTGGGATCGCCGCCGAGTTCATCGCGGATACTTTTCAGTTGCTGTTGCAGGAAGTATTCGCGTTGTTGTTTATCGATCTCGGTGCGCGTTTTGGTCGTTACTTTATTTTTCAGCTCCGCAAATTGCAATTCTTTTTGCAGCAGTTGCATGAGTATATCGGCCCGTTCCCGGATATTGTCTACTTCCAGCAGGCGTTGTTTCTCGCGCGTATCGGTATTGAGGTTGCTCGATACGAAATGAATAAGGAAAGAGGGATTTTCGATGTTGCGCAGGATGATCGAAGCTTCCGCCGGCAGGTTGGGCGACAGTTGAATGATCTCGGTAGCCAGGTCCTTGATGGTGGCCACATAGGCTTCAAAGTCTGCTTCTTTGGGCGCTTCCTGTTCTTCCAGCTTCCTTACGCGGGCACGGAAATAAGGTTCTTCGGAAATAATTTCTTCCAGTTCAAAGCGGCTTTTGCCCTGGATAATGATGGTGGTACCGCCGTCCGGCATTTTTATCTGCTTCACAATCCGGGCGACCGTTCCCACGGTTTCCAGGTCTTTTACTTCAGGGTCTTCGACCGAACTGTCTTTTTGCGCCACCACGCCCACGAGTTTATCGCCTTTGTAGGCGTCGTTGACGGCTTTGATGCTTTTGTCGCGTCCCACGGTAATGGGGAGTACCACGCCGGGAAAGAGCACGGTATTGCGGAGCGGCAGGATGGGCAGGTCTGCGGGAACTTCTATTACACCATCATCCTGGTCGGTTTCGTTGAGGGGGATAATCGGCATAAAGTCCATCTCATCCTCAGCGTTAAAAAAGAGTTTATCTAGTTTCATGCGTTAATCTTCTGTTTTGGACGTTCTGTCAGGTTCACGGCTGAACCGGTAAAAATACGACTGATTAGCTATTTGCCAAGATTAATGCCATCTGTGTCCGCAAGCGGGAATTTTGTCATTCTGGCGGTGGGAAGGTAAAAGGCGTAGGGTTTAAGGCAGAAGGGATACAGCCGTTATAAGCGGTGCGCTGAGCTCGTCGAAGTGTTTTAAGTGATAAGTTTTGAGTGATCCGGTCTTTGTCTCTTATGAAGCTTCACGTGAAATCCCCCCTATGTCCCAATTTTGACTTTTGAATTTTGCCTTTTGAATTAAAAAAAATGCTGCCCCGCTTTTCCGGAACAGCATTATCCTTTATCTGGCAAGAAAGAAGAGACTTCAGAGCGCAAAACCTGCCGACACCTGGAACGCCTGGCTGCGCCACCTGTCCTGGTTGTCGATATCGTTGATATTATTCAGCCCCACCACATAACGGCCCGTGATACGCAGCGCGCTCAACTTCAGTTGCACACCACCAAGCAGGGCCAGGTCGCCTTTGGTAAAGGCATCACCGCCATTTTCCAAAAAGTTTTTATCCTTGTTCATTAATATACTGAATTGCGGACCGGCCTGGAGGTGAATAGGCCCAAGCAATTTGTAATCGAGCACCAGCGGAATGGACAGGTAATTGATCTTTACTTTCGATTGATCAGAGTTGAACACCCCTTCGTAAATGTCTTTGTAGTCGTTTGAAACCGTACCAGTGTATTGATTAAACAGTACTTCAGGGTTGATGCTGAACTTACGGCCTACACCTATTTCGGCAAAACCGCCCAGCAGGTACCCGTAAGTGAATTCATCTTTGAATGATTTGCCTTCGATCTTGTTGATGTTGGCACCGGCGCGAACGCCGATGTGAAATTGTGCCATGGCAACTTGTGAACATAACACGGCTGCGAGCAGCGGTAAGAGGAACTTCGTTTTCATTGTCTGTGTTTTTTTTTGCGTTATCAATACGATACCACCCGTAAGGTTAGCTGATTAAACAACCTTCAACATTTTGCTAAAACAGCAACAGCCTGTTCTTTATTGCGGCCGTTTTGTGAAGAATTATCTAAAAAGCATTTCCGGGTTTGTCACAGGACAATCCAGCTTTTGCTTTACCCCTATTTATGTTTGTTAAAAAATCGTTGCAGTAAAAACGACTAGGAAAATTCAAGCAGCGTGATCTCGGGAAGGATGCCTACCCGCCCGGGATAACCGATGAATCCGTATCCGCGGTTCACATATAAAAGTTGTTTGCCCGCTTCATACGTGCCCGCCCATTGCTTGTATACATATTGAACGGGGCTCCATTTAAAACCGGGCAGTTCTACGCCAAATTGCATCCCGTGCGTATGTCCGGAAAGGGTAAGATCGATGTCTTTATAAGAACGCAGCACTTCGCTTTCCCAATGTGAAGGATCGTGACTCATCAATATTTTGAAAGGTATTGCTTCCGAACCTGCATAGGCTTTGGATAAATTTCCATAGGTCTGAAAATTTCTCCGGCCGCTGATATTTTGTACGCCGATCAACGCAATTTTATCTTCACCGCGTTCAAACACCACATGTTCATCGAGCAGCAAACGCCAGCCGAGTTTTGCATGTATTTCTTTCAATTGGTCGAGATTGGCTTTTTTGGCCTCTGCATTGTCCCACTGCGCGTAGTCTCCGTAATCGTGGTTGCCCAAAATGGAATACACGCCCATCGGTGCCTGGAGCTTGTCGAACACATCCATATAATCGTTCATTTCCTCTGCTATATTGTTTACCAGGTCGCCGGTGAACAGGATGAGATCAGGTTTTAATTCCAGTACTTTTTGTACCCCGCGCATGACGGCTTCTTTATCGGTAAAACTTCCCGAATGGATATCGGACAACTGTACCACGCGCAGGCCACGGAATGCCTGGGGAAGATTGGCGAAACCGAGCGGCACTTTGTGTACGCGGTATTTGTATTTATTTCCAAACCCATAAATGAGTGTGGCAAAAAGTCCGGAGCCTGCGGCGATGCCGAGCCAGCTCATAAACACCGAACGCGAAATGCCGGTTCCTTCCTGCAACGCTTCGCCTTCGGTATGTCGGAACAAAACTTTGGCAGCGATCCATTGGATGCCGCGGCGGATATCATCGATCAAGAGGAAAAGGGCTGCTATTACTTTGGCAAAAAACAACCCGATGACGATCGCAAAAATGGTGGAGCGGAGAAAACGGCTTTGCTGCGAAAACTGGAAATAAGGCAACAGCAGCAAGACGATCAGCGCCGCCGCAGAAATACTCCAGTAAGCGGAATAAATAATGAGCCGTATGCGTTGCCCGGCCGGTTGAGCCAGCAGCCTGACCGCCTGGAAAATGTAAATATCCAGCAGGATCATCAGGCCTATTAATATCCACCAGAAAGGAGTGTTGCGCATGGGTCGCTCTTTTAGTTGCTGCCGGAGAAACAACAATACGCGGCAGATTGTTGGCTTACAGACCGCTAAAATGATAAAAGATGGCCCCCTGTAAGCCGGAAAGGGACAAAAATAGGCGTATCAGTCAAGGAATTATCCTTTTTTCCCGGTTTCGGGTGCTCCGGTTTACGAAAGCTTGGCCCGCCCCTTTTTTAAGCCCCGGAATCCCATTACATTTGCATTTCATCAATTTCCCATTTTCTGTCTTTAACATCCGCAGGCGGGCAATAGCTTATGGCAAGAATCATCGGCGTAGCAAATCAAAAAGGAGGCGTGGGCAAAACCACTACCGCTATCAATCTGGCGGCCAGTTTTGCCGTACTGGAATACCGGACCCTGCTGGTGGACGGTGACCCTCAGGCCAACAGTACTACCGGCGTAGGCTTTGACCTGCACAACATTACCCAGAGTCTGTATGACTGCATGATCAACCAGGCCACGGCACGTGATGTGATCCTCAAGACAGAAATTCCCAATCTCGACCTGATCCCTTCGCATATCGACCTGGTAGGTGCCGAGATCGAAATGATCAACTATCCCAACCGGGAAATGGTACTGAAAAATTTGCTGGAAGCCGTCCGGGAAGATTACGATTTCATCGTGATCGACTGCTCTCCTTCCCTGGGTCTCATTACCGTAAATGCGCTTACCGCTTCGGATTCGGTGGCCGTGCCGGTGCAGTGCGAGTTCTTCGCCCTGGAAGGTCTCGGAAAACTGCTCAACACGATCAAGATCGTGCAAAGCCGCCTAAATCCTGCCCTCGTGATCGAAGGCATCCTGATGACGATGTACGATGGCCGTCTGCGCCTCTGCAACCAGGTGGTGAGCGAAGTGCGAAGACATTTCGACGAACTCGTTTTTGATACCATCATTCACCGTAATTCCCGCCTCAGCGAAGCGCCCAGCGTAGGTAAACCGGTTATCCTCTACGATGCCAACAGCAAAGGCTCCGTAAACTACCTCAACCTGGCAAAGGAAATATTGCAAAAGAATAACCTGACCAAAATGTCACAGGAGGAGCGTATCCTGGAACTGTAGACCTTCCCGTTAACACATGACCAAGCCCAAACAAAATAAAGACCTGCTCGGCAAAGGAATTCGTTCCCTCCTGCAAGGCATCGATTCAGATCTGAAAACCGGCTCCGGTAACAACGCCGCTTTGAAACCCGCCGCCGTGGAAGCTGCCACAGCTACTTCCCGCGTGCCGGTGGGCGATATCGAAACCAACCCCAAACAGCCCCGTCACGATTTCGACGAACAGGCACTCAAAGAACTTTCCGAATCGATCAGGCTGCATGACATCATCCAGCCGATCACTGTTTCAAAACTTCCCACGGGCAAATACCGTCTTATCTCGGGTGAACGCCGCTGGCGCGCCTCGCAGATGGCCGGGCTGAAAGACGTTCCTGTTTACATCCGCCAGGCCAACGACGTGCAACTGCTCGAACTGGCTTTGCTGGAAAACCTGCAACGTGAAAACCTCAACGCCGTGGAAGTAGCACTCAGCTACAAACGGATGATGGACGAGCTCGGCTATACGCAGGAACAAGTGGCAGAACGCATGGGCAAAGACCGCAGCACCGTTGCCAACTTTATCCGCCTGCTGAAACTGCCCCCAGACATTCAACTGGCCGTGCGTCGCAACGAACTGAGCATGGGGCATGCACGCGCGATCATCAACGTAGACACCGTAGACAGACAGCTTTATATCTTCCGCCAGATCCGCGACAACGGATTGTCTGTACGCCAGACGGAAACGCTGGTAAGAAATCTTTACAAAGAAAACGGGACTGTTAAAAAAACGGCAAAAACACAGCTCCCTGCTGCGTATCAGCGGATTCAGGATAAATTAGCCTCTCAATTTGAAACAAGGGTGAAAGTGAAACATGCCCGCAACGGAAGCGGACAGATCACTTTCGATTATTATTCGCTGGAAGAGTTCAACAAGTTGCTGAAACACCTGAACATTTCTGCGGACTGATCACCGTTATCATGCGTCTTCGCAGCTTACATCATATTATTTTACTGTGCCTGCTTTTTGCTGCAACCCCGCTTGCCTTGAAAGCACAAACACGTGCAGACTCGGCCCGGGCCATGCGCGACTCCACCACTCCGGAGGGAGTATTCTCCGGCAAACCGGCAGACATTGTGGACTCAACCGGCAAAGTGGTAAAGAAAGGACGTATTCCCCGCGTAGCCGCTATCCGCTCCGCCGTACTCCCCGGTCTGGGACAATTGTACAATGGCAAAGTATGGAAAGTGCCTATCGTTTATGCAGCACTCGGCGTTACCGGCGGCATTTTTGTTTACAACCTCCGATGGTATAACCGCACTCGTTTTGCTTATAAAATATTGCAGGAAGAAGGACCAGGCGCTTATGAAAAAGTAGCCCCCAAACTACAGGCGCTCGTGCAAAACAACCGTGGTGAAACCTTGCGTTATTACCGTGACTCCTATCGCCGCGATATCGACTACGCTGCCGTGTTCTTTCTCATTGCCTGGGGATTGAACGTGGTAGACGCTTCTGTGGACGCCCATCTCAGCACCTTCGACGTATCCCCCGACCTCAGCCTCCGTATCAAACCCGGTTACAGCCAGATGGCAGGTACGACGGGGTTGAGCCTGGTGTTGAACATCCGGTGATAATTAGACAATTTGAAAATTTGACGATTTGATAATTGAATTCAGTGGGCGAAGCATTTTCAAATTATCAAATTTTCAAATCGCCGAATTGCTATTTTTACGCAGTAAAAATAAACCCCCAATGAACATCGCACTGATCGGATATGGAAAGATGGGAAAAGCTATTGAAGCCATCGCCCTGGAACGAGGACACCAGATCGTTTTAAAAATAGATGAAACCAATGTTGCCGATCTGAATGCAGAGAAACTCGCTGCCGCCGACGTGGCCATCGAATTTACCGGCCCGCACAGCGCCTTCGGTAACCTGATCAAAACAATCCAGGCCAATACACCCGTAATCTGCGGATCCACCGGCTGGACCGAACGCCTCAGCGAAGTGGAAGCCAAAGTCAAAGAACACAACGGAAGTTTTTTATACGCCAGCAATTTCAGTGTGGGCGTCAATCTTTTCTTTGAACTCAACCGCAAACTGGCCTCATTGATGGCCTCGCACCCGGAGTATAGCGTAAACCTTGAAGAAATCCATCATACCCAGAAAAAGGACGCGCCGAGCGGCACGGCCATTACCCTGGCGGAACAAGTGATCGAAAACCTGGGCGGCCGCAAACAGCAATGGGTCAATGAGCCGTCTGATAAACCGGACGACCTTTTCATCAAAAGCCTTCGCGAAGACCCGGCGCCCGGTACACACAGCGTACGCTATCAATCCCCCATTGACGATATTGAAATCATCCATACCGCCCACAACCGTACCGGTTTCGCCACCGGCGCCGTGCTGGCCGCTGAATTCATAAAGGATAAAAAAGGTATCTTTAACATGAAGGACGTGCTGGGAATCTGAGTAAGGTTTCTCCGGTACGCCCGGAAACCAAACAGCCATCACCTTGATACCAAAATTAACCTGTGCGCTGCTCTGCAGCCTGCCATTACTCCTGATTGCCCAAAACGCGCGACCTGTCCTCGACAGCCTTGAAAAAGTAGCTGCCGTTCAGCACGATTCCACGCTCGTTAAAACCTACAACGAACTTACCTGGCAATACCGCAACGTCAACCGCGACAAAGCCATCAGTTATGGCCGCAAGGCCCTGACGCTCGCACGCGAGGTAAACTACCAGACCGGCGTGGCACAAGCTTACAACGATCTCGGTATTCTTTATTTCGACAGTGAACAGTACGATAGTGCCTTGTTGTTATACAAACAATCCGCCGCCATACGTGAACGCCTCAACGACCGCGCTGGCATGGCCGGACTTTACAATAAAATTGGTATCCTCTATCAGAAACAGGGGATTCTCGATGAAGCACTTGATGCGCAACTGAAAGCATTGAATCTTTACGAAGCATTGGGCAATAACAAAGGCATCTCTTATTCACTCACCAATATTGGTATCCTTCAGCAAAATCTTGGCCGCTATGCAGAAGCGATCAGTTACCAGGAACGTGCCGTCGCCCTCAAAGAAAAAACGGGTGACCAATACGGACTGGCCGGTTCATTCGTAAACCTTGCCAACGTTTATGTGATAAAGAAAGAATACAAACGTGCGGAAAGCTACTACCAGAAAGCGCTGGACATCTGCCGCAGGCTGGATGACAAAGAATACCTGTCCAGTACCCTCAACAACCTTGGCAATCTTTACCTTACCATGAACGAAGGAAGCAAAGCCATTCCGCTGATCAATGAATCGCTGCAGCTTCGCCGCGAAATGAGAGACACTAAAGGTATTGTCAGTTGCCTCAACAACCTCGGAGATATTTACACCACACAAGAGCAATACGATACGGCTTATGTATTGTTACAGGAAGCATTGCGTCTTGCGCTGCCCGCCGTCAACTGCCGGCCCGAGTTACAAAAAGTATATCTCTCCCTTTCCTCCTGGCACGAGAAAAAAGGCGATCCGGTGAAGGCACTGGAAATGTATAAATACCATGCTGCTTACAAAGACTCTTTGTTCTCCGACGACCTCGGCGACCGCTTTGCCGAACTCGAAACGAGATTCCGCATGTTGGAAAAAGAAAAAACCATTCAGCAACAGCACTTCGACTTGCAACAAAAAGAATTCTCGATTACCCGCCGCAACTATTGGATTGCCGGTATTTCAGGTTTGCTGTTGCTTGGCGGGCTGCTTGCCTACTCCGGCTACCGCCGTTACCGGCTTAAACAAAAAGCCGCTATGCAACAGGCATTGCTGCAACAGCAGGACGTTGCCACACGCGCGGTAATGGAAGCGGAAGAAGAGGAACGTAAACGTATTGCCCGCGACCTGCATGATGGCGTCGGGCAAATGATGAGCGCTGCTAAAATGAATCTATCCGCGTTTGAAGCAGCCATACCCGATTCGGGAGCCGAACAAAAGCAATCCCTCAACCGCATCATCGGGCTGGTAGATGACAGCTGCCGCGAGATCCGGCATGTATCGCACAACATGATGCCGCATGCCCTGCTAAAAAACAATCTCGCCGAAGCCGTACGCGACTTCGTGGAAAAGATCGACAAAAAAAGGTTGCAGGTACATCTCTACACCGAAGGACTGGAAGAACGGGTGGATGCCAATGTGGAAACAGTTTTCTACCGCGTGCTTCAGGAGTGCGTCAACAACGTGATCAAACACGCCGGCGCCTCCACACTCGACATTTCCCTGATCCGAGATAAAGATGGCATCAGCGCAACGATCGAGGACAATGGAAAAGGTTTTGATACGAGCCGCCGGGACGTATTCGAGGGAATCGGCTTGAAGAACATCCTGACGCGCGTGGAATACCTGCGCGGCACCGTGGACTTCGATTCTGCACCGGGCCGCGGAACGCTCATTGCTATTCATGTACCTTTAACAAATCAACAACAGTAATTTGTCGGGTTAAAGCATCGTGAAGGAAAGAATCACCACAGGCCAATCAATAAATAATAAATAGCCATTCCTGACGAACCTGATTGACTTATTGACTGATTGCCTTATTACCCATTGACTATTGACTCCTTTTTGAATTTTGACTTTTGAATTTGCATAGCATGAAACAAACCAAAATCACCCTGGCGCTGGTAGACGATCATCAAATCGTGATCGACGGATTAATGTCATTGCTGAAAGGGCATGACCGCTTTCGTTTTGCCTTCGCCACTACGCGTCCCGTGGAAGTACTGGATCAGCTTTCCTCCCATCCCGTAGACATCTTACTGACCGATGTGATGATGCCCGGACTGCCCGGTAATGAACTGGCCCGTCAGGTGAAACAAAAATTTCCGGATACCCGCATTCTGGCGTTGTCGATGAGCGGCGAAGGTGATGTGGTCAATGAAATGATCAATGATGCCGATATATCCGGCTATGTGCTGAAAAATATCGGCAAACAGGAACTGATCGATGCACTGGAAAAAATTGCCGGTGGCGGAATTTATTTTGCCGACGAAGTGATTGAGGAACTCAAACGCACCAGCGAACGCCGCAAGCAGGAAAAACTGGTGCACCTGACCGAAAGAGAAATAGAAATTATCCGGCTGATAGAAAAAGAATACAACAACCGCCAGATAGCGGAAGCCCTATTCATCAGCGAACGAACGGTAGAAACTCACCGGAAAAATATTTTCCGCAAAACAGATACCAACAGTGTGATCGGGCTGATCAAATATGCTTATGAACACAAACTGATCTGATACAACGAAGATCAATTACATCCCAGCAGTTCACATAATTTTTTATTAAGGTCTTCACCGCGCAGGTCTTTGGCCACGATCTTTCCATCGGGACCGATGAGCAGGTTCTGCGGAATGCTTTGCACCTTGTACATCTTGGCTACCGCATTATCCCATTGTTTGAGATCACTTACATGTGTCCAGGTAAGGTTGTCTGCATGAATGGCATCGACCCAGGACTTCTTCTGGCGGTCGAGTGATACACCCAATACGGTGAAGTTTTTATCGCGGAAACGATTATAGGCCTGCACCACATTGGGATTTTCGAGACGGCACGGGCGGCACCAGCTGGCCCAGAAATCAATCAACACGTATTTGCCACGGAAGGAAGAAAGTGTGACAGGATTATCGAGTGTATCGTTTTGTGTGAAATCACGCGCGATGCTGCCGATGGCAGTTGTTTTACCCTCTTCAATGGTTTGTTTCAGATACGAACCGTACATGTTATTCATCGCCATTGGCTGCAGGCGATTAACCCTTTGTTCGAGTTGATTGATATCGGGATTGAGGTTGATGGTGGCCAGCAGAATAAAAGCACTTACCGGAGAACCGGGCCGCTTGTGTATAAACGCATCGATCTCACTTTGAATAGAAGCAGTAAGCTGGTTGGCCAACAACTGCAGGCTATCGCTGCGTTCGCCGGCCTGCATGCGCATTCCGATTTTATTTAACTGCTCGAAATAAGGAACGAAAGTCGCTTCAAAAGCTTTAAACCCGTCCTGCACCGATGACCCGGTAATGCTCCAGGATGCTGGTTTGGCATAATCTCCTTTGATGGCAATAGTGCTGTTGTCAAAAAATACGTTGGATTTTTTATCGGTCCCCACGCTCAGGATAAGCAGTTTGGGTTCAGCCAACTCTCCTTTCAGTACAAACGCACCTTTGAGCGATTTTGCTTTTGCAATCGTATCGTTGGGATTGTTAATATCGGCCAGCCAAACCGGCGTATTGTCCGGCAGGTTGGTCATTTTACCATTAACGGTCATTTTTTTCTGGGCGATTGCCGCCAACGGCAGCAACAGAAGAAACGTGAACAGGCTTTTCATATTAATTCAAAAGTCAAAATTAAAAAGAGTGAATAGGTGAATGAGTCAATAAGTGAATGAATCAATACAATTCACTAATTCACGTATTGACTTATTGCGCATCCACAAAGATAACTATTTTCCTCCCCCTGTCACTGAGCGGACAAATGCACGCGTTGTTTCAAGTGAATCTTTCTCTTTTTCAAACGATTGTATAAATGCAGTGCCGATAATCGCGCCGTTGGCGTAGGCGCAGGCTTTTTCAAACCCGGCTTTGTCACGGATACCAAATCCGATCAGTACCGGGTTTTTCAACTGCATTTCTTTCAGTTGGCGGAAATAATCCGCCCGTTCATCCAGCGTTGCTTTCTGTCCTGTAGTAGAAGACGATGATACGGCATACAAAAACCCGCTGCTCAGTTCATCCAGCTTGCGGATACGCTCCGGCGACGTTTCGGGCGTTACCATAAATACGAAATCCAGGCCGTGACGGTTGAGGATCGCGCTGTATTCTTTTTCAAATTCGTAAACCGGCAGGTCGGGAAGAATGAGTCCGTCTACTCCCACACGTGCAGCTTCTGCACAGAATTTTTCAAATCCGTATTGCAACACGGGATTCATGTATCCCATCAGCACAATGGGTACGGAAACACGGCTGCGAAAATTTTCCAGGGTGGAAAAAAGCTTTGCAATGGTCATGCCGTTTGCGATTGCAACGGATCCGGCTTCCTGGATCACGGGACCATCGGCCAGCGGATCGCTGTAAGGCATGCCGAGTTCTATCATATCGGCACCCGATTGCTCCAGCGCCTCCAATATATCGACGGTGGCCTCCGGATGCGGGTAACCTGCAGTGCTGTAGATGCTGAGAATATTTGCCGGTTTGCGTTGAAACAGTTCACTGATCCTGCTCATGTTATTCATTTGGGCGACTGTTGCGCCATGTGATCCATATAAGTTTGCATGTCTTTGTCTCCTCTCCCGCTCAGGCATATTACCACGCGGTCCGATGGCTGCCATTTCAATTGCTTCAGCACGGCCAGCGCATGGGCGCTTTCGAGCGCGGGAATGATGCCTTCGAGCCTGGCCAGCTCAAACGCTGCTTCCAGTGCTTCTGCATCCGTTGCACTCAACGCTGTTGCGCGTCCGGTGTCGAAAAGGTGGGCGTGCAGCGGACCAATGCCCGGGTAGTCCAGTCCCGCGGAAATGCTGTGCGGTTCTACTACCTGCCCGTCTTCCGTTTGCATCAGCAGACTCATACTGCCATGCAAAATACCGGGACGGCCAAGAACGGAGGTGGCGGCTGTTTTGCCGGAATCGATGCCGCAACCCGCGGCTTCCACTGCATATAATTTTACTTCAGTTTCTTCGAGGAAATGATAAAAGGCCCCGGCGGCATTGCTTCCGCCACCAACGCAGGCTATCACATGGGTAGGCAATTCGTTTCCTGTTTTTTCCAGTAATTGTTCTCTCACCTCGCGGCTGATCACACTCTGAAAGCGCGCCACCATATCGGGATAAGGATGCGGACCTACCACGCTGCCGATGATATAATGCGTATCAACGGGATTGTTGATCCAGTCGCGGATGGCTTCGTTGGTGGCATCTTTGAGGGTTTTGCTGCCCGATGTGGCGGGGATTACGGTGGCACCGAGCATTTTCATGCGCGCCACGTTGGGCGCCTGCCGCTCGATGTCCTTTTCACCCATATACACAATACACTTCAAACCTTTCAAGGCACACACGGTTGCCGTAGCCACACCATGCTGCCCGGCACCTGTTTCCGCTATGATTCTTTTTTTACCCAGCCGTTCGGCCAGCAGTATCTGACCAATGGTATTGTTGATCTTGTGCGCGCCGGTGTGGCACAGATCTTCTCTTTTAAGATAGATGGTGGTACCGAATGCCTCACTCAACCTCTGCGCATGATAAAGCGGTGTGGGACGGCCTGCATAGTCATGCAGCAGGAGATTCAGTTCGTCCTGGAACTTTTTATCGTTGAGTACTTCGGTATAAGCGGCTTGTAATTCAGCCACGTTGCGGTGCAGCATTTCGGGAATGAAAGCACCTCCGTATCGTCCGTAATAGCCCTGTTGATCGGGGAAAGTATAACGGCCCTGTTCTGCATTTTTTTCCATGTCTGAAATAATTTTCTTGCTGCACAAATCTTACGCTTCTTTTCGCATGGCCGCGCGGCGCATTTGCGACGCCGTTTCGGGTCCCAGGTATTTTTCGATCCGGTGATGAATGAGGTAGATGACGGGCGTAAGCAATACTGCCACGCAAAATTTATAAATATAATTCCCGATACAAATACTCATGACCAGCCCCAGCGACCAGGGTTGTCCCTGTCCTCCGGATACCCGCGGGCCTATGTAAAAAGCGATAAAGAGCACCACAAAGCTATCTACAAACTGCGAAACAACCGTGGAACCGGTAGCGCGCAGCCAGATATTTTTTTCTCCGGTAAACTCTTTGATCCGGTGAAATATGAATACATCGAGCAATTGCCCTACCAGGAAGGCTACCAGCGAGCCGATGATGATCCAGGAACCCTGTCCGAAAATGGCATGGTAGGCTTTGTCTGCGTCGGGCACATTTTGCGCAGCATAATTACCTACCCAGAAATCGGTAGGCGTCAGGTGGATGGCCCCCTGGAACATCACAAACGCATAAGCGATCAATGCCACTGTGAGCAGCGACAGGAAACGCACGCCCTTCATCCCGTAATATTCATTAATGATATCGGTCATGATGAATACTACGGGCCACAGCAGCACGCCCGCAGTGAGGTTGAAGGAAAAGCTGTGCCCGAGAATGGTTAGGTCCAGCGGCTGGAAGCCGAATGTTCTTTCCAGGGAAAACAGCTTTACGCCTGCTACTTCGGCAATCAGCGCATTGGCAATAAAAAAACCACCCAATATGAGAAAGAGCCGTGTGGGTTTATGCTTGATTATAGTATGGATCATTGATATAAAATATGTATACGAAGAGTAAGATCAGGAAAAGAAGGTTGGCAATGACCAGCCAAAGGGGAATAATATCGGTCAGTTTGCGGCGGATCAGCAGCGTACCCGCATAACAGACGATCGTTACCGGCACGACTATCAGTCCCAGTACATAACCGATCATGATGATGGTAGACGTGATCACTTCGTCACCCGACCAGTTGCGGATGAGCAATGAAAGCGAAAAAACAAAGAAAACCCCGCAGATAAACGCTACCCGGGATAAAAATAATAGCCAGCGCATGGGCATTTTTGGTGTAAAATAGCATTATTTTGTCAGCCTGAAAATGAAGACGAGGGATACCTTTGTCAACATGCCGCTGAGGCGTGGTTGCCGGGTCCCCGGTTCAAAAAAACAGCTCATGAAACAACCTCTTGTTAAGAAAGCTCTCCCTCACGTCCTTGCGGTCCTTATTTTTTTACTGGCGGCAGTCATTTTCTGCAAACCGGTTCTTGAAGGTAAAGTGCTCAACCAGCACGATATCGTTGGCTGGAAAGGCATGGCGCAAAGTTCTTACGAATACAAAGAAAAATACGGGCATTTTCCCCTCTGGAATACCAATCTCTTCAGCGGTATGCCTGGTTACCAGGTTGCGATGACGGGCAAAAGCGTGCTACCGGATTTCTCGGAGATCCTGTCATTGGGGCTTCCCAAACCCATGAACTATTTTTTCCTGGCCTGCGTCTGCTTTTACATACTCATGATGAGTGTGCGTGTGAACAGTTGGCTTGGAGCGCTCGGAGCGCTGGCATTCGCCTTCTCCACTTATAACCCGATCATCATCGGTGCGGGTCACGAAACAAAAATGTTGGCCATTGCCTATATGCCGCTGCTGCTGGCAGGTCTACTGCTTATTTTTAATAAAAAATACTGGCTGGGCCTCGCCGTGACCACACTCGGCACCACCATGGAAATAGCCTCCAACCACCCGCAGATCAGTTATTATTTCTTCCTTACCGCCGGTGCCATCACGCTCGCCTATCTCGTGCATTGGATCCGTCAGAAAGACTTCAAACATATCGGTATTGCCATGGGCATTACGGCCGTGGCCGCAGTAGCCGGTTTATCCATCAATGTATTAACAATCCTGACCTCGTCTGAATATGCCAAAGCAACCATGCGTGGCGGTAAAAGCGTAGAGATCAAAGGCGATACGGTAACGGCTGTTAAAACGGCCGGCCTTGATCCTGATTATGCCTTCCGCTACAGCATGAAACCCGCAGAACCACTGGTCATGCTGATGCCCGGCGCGTTTGGCGAAAGTTCCGGTAAACCGGTCGGCGCAGGTTCCAATGTTGCTAAAAAACTCATCTCAGCCGGTGTACCTGAAGGCCCCGCCGAGCAGGTGTCAGAACAATTGCCCGCTTATTGGGGTGGTATGTCCGGCCCCGGCGAAAGCACTTCCGGCCCGCCCTATGTAGGCGCAATCATTTTCCTGCTGGCCCTTATCGGTTTTGTGGTAGTTAAACATCCGCTGCGCTGGGGATTGCTGGCTGCGTCGATCTTCGCCGTTGTACTCGCCTGGGGACAATTCTTCTATGGCTTCAACCATTTCCTGCTCGAAAACCTGCCGTTGTACAATAAATTCCGGGCTCCGTCCATGGCGCTCGTGATCACTGAACTCACGCTGCCGCTGATGGCCGTACTCGCCCTGCAGCAACTGTTCTTCAACACCACGCCTGAAGAACTCCGCAAAAAATTCAAACCGATCCTGTATACACTCGGCGGCCTCACGGCCCTGCTGGCTATCCTCTACCTGATGATGGATTACAGCGCACCGATCGATCAGCAACTGCTGGAAAATAAATGGGACAATTCCGGTACTGATGTAGTAGGACGTGCCGTGGTGTCGGGCCTCAAAGCCGATCGCAGCAGCATGTTTGGCGGACAGGTACTGCGCACAATTGGTTTCATGATCCTGGTGCTGGGTGCCTGCTGGTTGTACATGAAAAAAATACTCAAGCCGGTATTCATTGTTGCAATGCTTGGCGTGGCAACCATGATCGACCTGTTTGTGATCGATGGCAGATACCTCAATGACGAGATCAGCTACGTACCGGCGGACGAATTGCAAAGCGCCAACTTCACGCCAACTGCTATCGACAATCAAATACTCCAGGACAAAGACCCTAACTTCCGCGTGTACAATATGCGCGGAGATCGTTGGTTTGAAGCGCAGACATCGTATTTCCATAAATCGATCGGCGGATATCACCCGGCCAAACTGCGGCTGTACCAGGATATCATCGAGCGTTACCTGTCACAGGCTCCTAATCCGGAAGTGCTGAATATGCTCAATGCGAAATACATCATTGCACAGGACCCGCAAAGCGGACAACAACGTTTGTTCCCCAACACCGAAGCCAACGGACATTGCTGGCTGGTGAAAAATGTGAAGTTTGTCTCCAACGATGTAGATGAACTGCAGACGATCGGTCGTACACAACTGAAAGACACGGCCATCGTACAGCAACAATTTGCAGCACAAATCACTCAACCGCAGTGGGATTCCAGTGCCTCAGTCAAACTCACCAAGTTCAGCAATGACGAAATCGAATACACTTTTTCGGCTAACGGACCGCAATTTGCCGTTTTCAGCGAAATCTATTACCCCTATGGATGGAACGCCTACGTTGATCGCAAGCAAACTCCGGTTATTAAAACGGACTACCTGCTGCGCGGCCTTTCCGTTCCTGCGGGACAACATACGATCCGCTTTGTATTTGAACCAACGTCGTACAAAAAAGGAATCATGATCTCTTATATCGGTTCATGGATCATCCTTTTACTGATCGCCCTGGGGCTGTTTATGCATTTCCGTGAGGAACGCAAAAAAACAACCGCGAGTTGATACGGGTAGCATCTCTGGTTTCTTATAAAGTAATGCCTGCAAAAATGGGCGGGCAGAAAGCAATCTATCTGCTGCTTAAATACCTGGCCGGCAAAGCAGCAGTGGTATGTTATACTACTCAGAACAACGAGCCGGCGCCGGATGAGCCTTTTGAGATCGAGAAAGTATTTCCGGATCATCCGGTGCGTTATGCCAATCCATTCGCTTTTTTCAAGCTGCGTAAAAAAATACGGAAACAGCAAGCCACACACCTGATGATCGACCATCCTTACCTCGGATGGCTGGCCTTGGCCTTGCGCGGCGCCCTGCATATTCCACTGGTCGTGCGTTCGCATAACATCGAAGCATTGCGCTTCCGGTCATTAGGCAAATGGTGGTGGCGTTTGTTATGGTCCTATGAAAAATATGTTCATCGCCACGCTGACCTCAATTTATTTATTACTGCCGAAGACCGTGACTATGCCATCCGCCATTACGGATTACCGGCCGGGAAATGCACGGTGATCACATACGGCACAGAAAAATCCGCAGCACCAACAGCAGCCGAAAAGCAAATCGCAAAATCAACCCTGCTCCGGCAATATCAGCTACCGGCAACTACGTCTGTATTATTATTCAACGGCACACTGAACTATCCTCCGAACATGCAGGCGCTGGATATACTGATAAATGAAGTAGCCCCGGTTTTGCAGGCAAGTGCTCCGCACTGTTGCATCATGGTCTGCGGAAGTAAGCTGCCCGAAAAATATAAGGCAATACTGGCACAGGTTAAAGGCATCATCTATACCGGCTTTGTTCCGGATATTGCACCTTACTACCTGGCAGCCGACTTTTTTTTGAATCCGGTTTCGGAAGGTGGCGGCATTAAAACGAAATTGGTGGAAGCACTTGCGGCAGATCTGACGACTATATCATTTGCAAGCGGAGCAACCGGCATTCCAGCCGATACCGCGGGACAGCAATTGCAAATTGTGGCCGACGGCGATGCCAAGTCTTTTACGAAGCAATTACTGGAAGCTGTTCACCAGCCGCGGCCACATCTTCCTACACTTTTTTTTAAGCACTTTTATTGGGGTAATATTGCAGAGAAAACAGCGGCTGCCCTCGCAGTCGTGACCCGGTAAAATGGAATATTTGCTGCTGCACACATTTTTTTTATTATGATAGTTGGAAGCGGACTTGTTGCAAAGGGATTCAACTGGTACAAAGACAAGGAAGAATACCTTGTCTTTGCCTCCGGTGTGTCCAATTCCACCACCGCCGATCAACAGGCATTTGAACGTGAGCGTTCCCTGCTGACAAAAAAATTGCAGGAAAACCCCGATGTATTGGTCATGTACTTCGGTACCTGTAGTGTATACGACCCGGCGCAACAGTGGACCCCCTATGCTCAACATAAGTTGGCAATGGAAGCCCTAATCCAAAGGCAATGCAGCCGTTACCGTATATTCCGGATACCGAATCTTGCAGGTGCCACACCCAATCCGCATACCATTCTGAACTATCTTTATCAGCACGTGATATCCGGCGAGCGATTCGAACTATGGCAACACGCAGAAAGAAATATTATTGACATCACCGATACCTTTCATCTCTGCCATTATATCGTCCGGGAAAATTTGTTTCCGCAACAGATTATCAATATTGCCAACCCGGTCAATTACCGTGTGGCGGACATTGTGCAGGCAATAGAACTGCTGTGCGGAAAAAAGGGAAACTATGCGCTTGTAGAAAAGGGCAGCCGGCCGCAGATCGATATTGAACCGATCCGCCCATTGATCACAACACTGGGACTCGATTTTTCCGACGGGTACCTGCACCGGATGATCCGGAAATACCTGGTTACTGATGACGTACAAAAAGGCAAGAATTAAATTTATCCTCGAAGAATGCCTGATGGCACCATTTGTATGGCTCGGAAGGCTGTACGGATGGCTGCGCCCTTTGAAGCAATCAACCAACACATTTCTTTTTTTTTCCAGTGCCGATATCGGCGGCGCGCCTCAGGTCAACCTCGACATCGTGCATTGCATCCGCGATCAAAACCCTGTAATCGTTTTTTCCAAAAAACCAAAGAACAATGGTTTCCTCGAACAGTTCCGGGCGCAGGGAGTACAGCTTATCGATTTGCATACACGTATCGACAATAAATTATTCCACTTCGTCAATTTCTTTTATCGTGGAGTAATAGCTTCATGGATTGCGCGGTCGCCAAAACCGGTGGTATTTGGGGGGGAATGTTTGTTTTTTTACAAAATAATCCCACACGTACCCAAACGCACCTATTGTGTAGAATTGTGCCACCTCGATACCTGGCTTCCCTACTCCATCGGGCAAATACCACATATCGATCTGCGGGTATTCAGCACACGCGAACTGCTGGAAAAAGTGCGCAGACAATACCGCGAAAACAATCTACCCGCAACACTGGAGGAAAAATTATATTTTACCGACAACAGCATTCCTATCCCGGACGTTACGCCAGTACATAATGAAAAGCTGGAAGTGGCCTTCATCGGACGGGGAGCTCCGCAAAAGCGTGTACACCTCGTGGCCGGTATAGCGGAAAAATTGCAGGAAGCCGGAGCGCCCGTACACGTCTCTTTCATTGGCGACGTGGAAAAAGTAATAGATATCACACGTTATCCCTATTGTACCTTTTACGGCAATATCAGCGACCAGCAAAAAATGCAGGACATCTACCGCAGCACGGATGTATTGTTACTGACTTCCGCCTATGAAGGATTACCCGTGGTAGTAATGATGATGATGGCGTACAGCAAAGTAGTCGTATCAACGGCCATCAACGGCATTCCCGATTATATACGGCACGGGGAAAATGGCCTGCTGATCACCGAAACAAGCCAAGAAGGCATCATCCGGCAGGGCACCGCGCACCTGCAAACACTTGCAGCGGACAATGCCAAACGCCGGCAACTCGGCCAACGCAGCCGGGAAATAGCGCTGGAAAAATTCAGCTATTCCGTTTTCTGCAGGGCATACCGCACGATACTGATCGATCAGCAAAAACCACAATCATGAACCCGCTTGTATCCATCATATTACCGGTTTACAACGGGGAGCAATATCTCCGGCTTGCGGTGGACAGCCTGCTTCATCAGGAATTCACCGACTTTGAATTGTTACTGATCGACGACCATAGCAATGACGGCACGCCGGCTATCTGCCGCGAATATGCCACCGCCGATACACGCGTGGTTTACATCCGCAATGAAGTAAACAAACGCGTAGCCGCCACGTTGAATGTGGGCATCGATGCGGCAAAAGGCAAATACATTGCACGCATGGATGCGGACGACATTGCGCTGCCCGCACGGCTGGGCACGCAGGTGAGTTTTCTGGAACAGCATCCAGACATTACCCTGATCGATACATGGATGACCTATATCAACGAGCAAAACCTGCCGACAGGGTTTCACAATGCTAAAGTATTTGAACCGAAAGAAATCCGTCGCAAACTGGCGCACGGTAACGTACTCGGGCATTCATCCATCATGATCCGTACCAAAGTGCTTAAAGAACACCGTTATCACGGAACGACTTATGAAGATTATGAACTCTGGCTGCGCCTGACGGCAAAAGGACATTGGTTTCAAAAGCTGCCGGAGTCACTGTTGCATTACCGCATTCATACCGCTTCTATCACGAGCCAGGCCAATACGGACAAATCGCATTTCCGCAAACAGGCAGAGGCCAAAGCTTCTTTCCTGCGGCACGAGTTGCGCCGCTTTGCCTGGGGCTGGTTTCATACCCGCGTAACCGTTTCTATGCTGCGGGATTATTTTCTATATTTTTACAAAAAAGCGAAACGATAATTATGCAGCAGGGATTCCTGGTTCAATGGTATCATATTTTCACCGATGCCTTTTTCTTTATACGCTACCGGATGTACCGTGTCCTCAAGAAAGAAGCGGCACTCATCCAGGGCGACCTGCTGGATTTTGGATGCGGCAATAAACCTTATGAAACACTTTTCACGCAAACAGCCTCCTACGTTGGTGTGGACATAGAGATTTCCGGCCATCCTTATACCAAGAAAGCAGATTTTTTTTATGACGGTCGCCACCTCCCTTTCGCCAATGCGAAGTTCGATGCCCTTTTTTCTTCCGAGGTATTTGAACATGTTTTCAACCTGGAAGAAATCATACCGGAACTCGTACGCGTACTGAAACCCGGCGGCCAGTTACTGATCACCTGTCCTTTTGTATGGCCGGAACACGAACAGCCTTACGACTACGCGCGTTACACCAGTTTTGGCATCCGCCATTTGCTGGAAAAAAACGGCCTGGAAGTAGTGCGACAATATAAAACCGGCCACAACATGGAAGTGGTCATGCAGCAGTTTATTTTTTATATCTACTGCCTGCTGCCCAAAAAACCAAGGCCGCTGTATTTCCTGCTTCACCAGGTATTTATCCTACCCTTCCTGGTACTTACGGCCCTGCTGAGTTTTGTACTGCGGAGCAAACTGCGACGGAAAGATCTCTTCCATAGCAACATTATCATGTTGAAAAAAAAGAATAACTGATGAAAAATGCCGTTCCTTATGCCTTTAATCCGGATATCTTTTATCCTACTTACCTTGTCCGGAACGGCCTGTATAAGAACATTGCAGAACTGGCTCCGCAATTAACAGGGCGCGTGCTGGATCTCGGATGCGGAATAAAACCTTACGAATCACTCTTCCGCGCCGATCAGTATATAGGGGTAGAATACCAGGGTGAAGGTGAAACCTACGCCAAGGACAAAGCTGATTTTTTTTACGACGGGCGTCACCTCCCTTTCGAAGACGCCTCTTTCGATGCCGTGTTTTGCAGTGAAGTGTTCGAGCATGTTTTTAACCTGGAAGAAATACTGAAGGAGCTTTACCGCGTATTAAAGCCCGGCGGGAAAATGCTGCTGACCTTTCCCTTTATGTTTCCCGAGCATGAAGTACCGAATGACTTTGCACGATATACACAATTTGCAGCGTCACATTTATTAAAGCAAAACGGATTTGCAATTGAAGAATTCCGCAAAAGCGGTTCGTTTACCGAAGCCATCTGCCAGTTGCGGATTCTGCATTACGAATATGCCGTACATAAATATGTAAGCAAAATTCCGGTGCTGCGTTCCTTACTCAAATATACCGTGTACGTTACCAACAACTGCTGGGCATTACTCACCCGCTCGATCTTTCCCGGCAAGAAAGAAATGTACCTGAACAATATTATCATGGCGAAAAAAGTCCATTCATGAAAATTGCAGTCATTACCACAATCGACGATATATGGGGCGGAAGTGAAGAACTCTGGTACCAGACCGCATTGGCTGCCCTGGCTGAAGGCCATAGTGTACATGTATCCATGAAATTTACCGGCTCGGTTGCACCAAAACTGCAGGAACTCATAGAAAAAGGATTGGTGCTGCACAGACGCAGAGGTTATATTAAGAAAGGCACTTCTGCCGGCAACCGCATACTCAAAAAAGCCTGGCACCTGCTGCTCAATACGATCAGCAACCCGTATAAACCGCTTTATAAAACGCAACCCGATATTGTCATATTTAACTCTTCGTTGTTCCAGGCTGGCGAAGACAATTACTTTCACCGTTTGCAGCAGGCGTATCACAAGCCTTATGTAGTTATCAACCAGGTGGTGGCGGAATTTAACCGGCCATTTGGCAATATGCCATCGCAAATGATGCGCGATGGATTTCTGAAAGCGGCAAAAGCTTTTTTTGTGTCGCGTCGAAATTTTGAGACCATCCAGCGTCATCTTGCCCTTTCACTACCAAATGGCGAAGTAATAACGAACCCGGTAAACCTTGCCGATACCTCGCTGATTCCTTATCCGTCAATGGATGGCGTGATCAGGCTGGGTGTGTTGGGCAACCTCCAGATCAACCACAAAGGCCAGGACATTATCATAGCTGTATTGTCGCGTGAGGAATGGAAAAACAGGAACTGGCAGTTGAATATCTATGGTCGCGGGCCGGATGAAGAATATTTAAAGACGCTTTGTGAACAGCGTGGTATTGCAGACAGGGTTTCTTTCTGTGGTCACGTATCCGGCATTCGCGAAGTATGGAAAGAGAACCATGCATTGCTGATGTGTTCGATCATGGAAGGATTACCGCTTGCCGTGGTGGAGGCCATGCTGTGTGGCCGTCCGGTAATCACTACGGATGTAGGTGGTAACCGCGAGATCATCGACGACGGTGTAAATGGATTTATAGCGGAAGGTCCGACTGAATTTTCCCTGAACAGGGCTTTGCAACGCGCCTGGGATCGCAAAGATGACTGGGCACATATGGGCGCGCTGTCTCATGAAACCGCAAAAAAATTCTATGTGCCGGACATTGGACAACGGCTGTTGGAGAAGATTAAATCTCTTCATTAAGCGATCCCTTGATTTTTTTGGCCAATAAACTGACTAAATGAAACTATTTCGAATACTCATCAAATTTATCACGTTCCCTTATTTTTTGCTAAAGACCGGTAATATAAAGGCAGCGATGCTGTTTGCTCACTACAACTTACCGATTACTCATACCAGGCTGTTCACGATCAGCGGAGGAATGCTGGTATTAAATTCAACGGGGAACAAAATACCTGTTGGGCAACTTTCCCGTTTTAACCACAATTTTGAGCACCTCTTCCGGGTGCTGAACGACAGTCGTTTTACAGTGTCGGATACATTGCCTGATTCCTTTGTGCTGAACGCAGGCAATGTGTCGTACCGCATTAGTTCCCAGAACAACCTCAATATTGTCCACGAATTATACCTCGAAAAGCTTTACAATCTTCATACCGTTCAAAAGGACATTGTGGTGATGGACATAGGGATGAATGTAGGCTTTGCCAGCCTGTTCTTTGCTTCAGATCCTAATGTTACCCACGTATATGGTTACGAGCCATTTGCCGAAACGTATGCAGAAGCTGTTCAGAATTTTGGAATTAACCCCTCTTTAAAAGATAAAATCTCCCCCGTTAATGTGGGAATCAGTAATAAGTCCGGGTCTGTCAATGTACCGCAACTTGAAGGAGGTTCAGTTATCGCCAGCACCAACTCTTCCTTTATTGAAGAACACAAACTCAGCTCGGGCGCCTTTACTACTGTTCATGTCAAGGGTATTACCGAAGCATTGGATCAGATAGTCTCCGCGCATCCGGGAAAAGCTATTTATCTTAAAATTGACTGTGAAGGGGAAGAGTATAATATTCTTGACAGTCTCGACCAGCAGGGCATTCCGGAGCAGGTTGCCGGAATGATCGTAGAGTGGCATTTTAAAGGATCAGCCCCTCTCGTGGAGGTACTCAGCCGTCATCATTTTACAGTATTTGACACGTCCATTCATGACGAAGCCATTTATGGTATGCTGTACGCTTTTAAAATTCCTTGATCTCAACGACAGGCTCTTCTCTCTCCCTTTGCAGATAAGACAAAAAAAGCTCCAATCCTCTGCGCTTGCGTTCGTCGAGGTGGTAACTGAGGTTAAGCCTATAGTATTTACGCAGATCATAAATGGGAAACGGATTGGCGGCGGCAATCTCATCGATAAGTGGAAGACCGGCCGCATTGGCTTCATTGAAACGCTGCACAAAAGATGCCGGTAAGGGTTTTGTGCTTACCCAGGCCGCAAATACAAACGGCAGCCCTGTAATCGCGCGCCATTCTGCGCCGAGGTCGTAGATATAAGTGGAAATAAGCCGCTGCTCGAGTGCGCGGTCGCCGATCACCAATCCCGCAGTCGTGCCTTTTATTTCTTCGCGGTAAGATTCATCTTTCGCCTGGATGATTTCAGGAAAGATGCCCCATGATTCGCGCATCAGCCATTGCAGCAGCGCCACAGATGAACGGCTTTGATAATCGAGGTATACGCGGGTGATTTCATTGAGCGGCACTTCGCTGAATAAACAAACGGAAGCCACTTCGCCTTCCGTGCCGATACAATAGTCGCCGATAATATGATATTCACCCAGTTGGGGGATCACTGCCACCGGCACAAGCCCCAGATCGATCTCACCGGTTTTGAGCTTATCGGCCAGCCTGGCCGGAATATCTTCAATCAGTTCGATGTCGTTTGACAAAGCCGTATGTTGCAATCCGTAGATCAACGGACGGGTATTGCGATAACTGACAATCCCCACTTTTATCTTCTTGTCCAATTCTGTTATTTTTGCGCTGCAAAGATAAGACAAACAGGAAGCAGGACAGTGCTCCCCGCTTCCGCCGTTAACACAACTAAAATCAAGATCTTGGAACTTTCTCCCCTTACCGCAATCTCCGCCATCGACGGCCGTTATCGTAACCAGGTACACCACCTGGACGAATATTTTTCCGAATATGCCCTGATGAAGTACCGGGTTTGGGTAGAAATCGAATACCTGCTTTTCCTGGAAAAAAAGAAAGTCATCAAACTCGCCGTGCGTACGCAAAAAGCTTTGCGTCAGCTTACTGCGGATTTTGGCCCCGATGACGCGCAGGAGATCAAGCGCATCGAAGCCACCACTAACCACGATGTAAAAGCCGTTGAATATTTTATCAAAGAGCGGCTTGAAAAAAATGGCGGGGCAGCCGCCCGGGAGTGGGTACACTTTGGTCTTACTTCGCAGGACATCAACAATACGGCGGTTCCGCTTTCGTGGAAACATGCCCTCGAATATGAATACCTTCCTGCCATACTGAATCTGCAAACCGCGCTGCGTGTGGTGGCCGACAACTGGCGCGACATTCCGATGCTTGCCCATACACATGGTCAGCCCGCAAGTCCTACGCGTCTCGGCAAGGAAATCATGGTATTTGTCGAGCGCCTCGGTAACCAGATAGAGCAATTGCTGCACATTCCCTTTACCGGAAAATTCGGGGGCGCCACAGGCAACTTCAATGCCCACCATATCGCCTTTCCCAAGACCGATTGGGTGAAATGGGGAAATGAATTTGTCGAAAGCCTGGGCCTGCAACGTCAGCAGTTCACCACACAGATCGAACACTACGACAACCTCGCCGCACACTTCGACTGCATCAAACGCATCAATAATATCCTGCTCGATTTCTGTCGCGACATCTGGTCGTACGTGTCAATGGAATATTTTAAACAAAAAACCAAAAAAGGGGAAGTAGGTTCATCGGCCATGCCGCACAAAGTAAACCCGATCGACTTTGAAAATGCCGAAGGCAACCTGGGTATGGCCAATGCCCTGTTTGAACACCTGGCGGCCAAACTTCCCGTGTCCCGCCTTCAGCGTGATCTCACCGACTCCACCGTATTGCGCAACATCGGCGTGCCGCTGGCGCACACATTACTGGCTATTAAATCCATCGAAAAAGGAATGAACAAGCTGGTAGTGAATGATGCACGCATCTACCAGGATCTGGAAGACAACTGGCCGGTTGTGGCAGAAGCGATACAGACTGTGTTGAGAAAGGAAAATTTCCCCAATCCATATGAAGCGCTGAAAGAACTGACGCGTGGTAAAGAGAAAATTGACAAAAAGGCTATTCACAGCTTTATAGATGGTTTGAAAGTGACTGCTGAACTGAAAAAGCGGCTGAAAGCCATCACACCTCATAACTATACCGGCATTACGGCATCTTACTGATTCCACGGGCATACTATTTGAAAGAGTATTAACTAAAATACTCCTTTATGAAATGCCTGTTGGTTTTGTTGCTGGGAATCGCTGCACTGGGATTTTCCTGTGAGAAGGATAATGACCGCAGTGACAATACCATTTTACCGGGCCGGTATACCGGCACCTTCAGCCGTAGCGGCGGCGACACCGCCAATGTGGTCATGGACTTCGCGGCTGAAGGGCATTTCCAGGGCTCCAGTAACCAACCGCAGTATCCCGCAGTTTGCCGCGGCAGCTACCGTACGGATGGCAACAGCCTGTTCGTAACGGACTCCTGCAGTTGGACCGCCAATTTTGACTGGACGCTCATCTTTAACGGTGAATACCAGTTTGAGCGTCAGGGGAATCAGTTGCGCATCTGGCGCACATCGGGATCCCTTACCGACGAATACCGCATCGGCCTCCTGAGCCGCTGAGTTATTTTTTTCCACAAAAAAGCATTCCTGTTCATTCCCTCGTACATTTACGTAGTTATTTAACGCTGCGTATCCAATCCTATACAAAATCTCCCCCATAGCCAGCTAACTCCCCCGTCAGATTATTTAAAGTCCTCTACTGTGTCGTTTGTTTTCCTGTAACCGGGAAAAATCGCCGTCCTCTGAACAGACCGGAACGCTGTATCTATTCAACAACTATATATAACTCATCTATGAAAAGAAATCTACTCTTTGTATTACTCATGGCCGCCGGTATTGGTAAGGCTTTTGCCCAACCCTCGCAACCGGTGCTTCCGGATTGTGCGGGCACGGGATACGTGGTATTGAATCCTCAAACAACCACGCCTTCCAGCACCCTCTATTCTATCAACTCCAGTGGCACGGTAACGGCCATCGGCTCCGGCACGGGAGCGGCTTCACTGAATGCGTTGGGCATGGATGCACGTCCCGGCAAACGTTACCTGTGGGCGATGAATGCACCGGCTCCCAGTACTAACACCAACGCCTCTTTGTACAGAATTGGTGGCGATGGCGTGGCCGCACTTTGGGGTACCATTAATACCCCTTCGGGAAATGCGCTGGCGAAAGCGGTCGTTTCCTTTGCAGCCGATATCAACCCTTTAACAGGTGAATATTTTGTACCTGCCGTAACGGTGACCAGCCTTTTTCCGCTGACCTACACGTTTTATCTCGGCCGCTTCAACATCGACAACATTCCTTTCGGTGGCAGTATAACACCCACTTACACACCGATCACGATCAGTGGCGGCTGCAGCGCAGCCTTCAATGCATTTGTTGCGGCAACGGTTGCCTATGCCTTAAATCCTGCCAACACACCCGAACCATCCGGATTGTTCCAGGACCTGGCGCTGAATCCACAGAAAACCCGTTTGTATTCTTTCTTCGGTGTAGAAAACCAACTCTTCTATATCGATCTGGCAACTAATACGGCGGTTTGTTCATCTGCCCCGGCTTCTAATATCACCAACGGTTATGCGGGTTGCACCGGTGCTACCACCTGCGAAATGGGCGGTATGTATTTTGGCGGAGACGGTGTGCTGTATGCACTGCAGGTTGATCGCGGACGCACCTATTCGGTAGACATCACCACCGGTGAACTTACGTTGCTGCCCGGCACTTATGCTGTCGACAGCCGTGGCGATGCAGCAGCCTGCGTGGCATCACCCAATGCACCATTGCCTGTTAACTTCACCTCTTTTACCGCTACTCCGCGTCAGTGCCGCGCCTTGTTACAGTGGAGCACCGGTTCTGAACAAAACAATGCACACTTCGAAGTGGAAGCCGGTACTGATGGCATCAACTTTACTTCCGTGCAACGTGTAACGGGTGCCGGCAACAGCCAGACCACGCGTCAATACGAGGCGGATATCCTGTTGCCTGCTGCGCAAAGTTTTGTACGTATCCGTCAGGTTGATATCGATGGACGTTCGAGCTACAGCAATACGCTGCGTGTGCAGGGCGAATGCGGCAACGACTGGACAGCCAGCCTGGCCGTTTACCCGACGGTAGTCAACCGCAACAGTGAAATATCTCTGCGCTTCAATAACAATAGCCCGGCTCAGTTCAACGTAACCTTGTCAAATGCGGCAGGTGCACGCGTGGCCACCTGGAGCCGTGCAGTCAATAGCGGCAGCGGACTTGTACTGCAATTGTCTATGCCTTCTTCCTTGGCGACAGGCGTATACTATCTGCAGATAGCCGATCAGAACGGTCAGCGACGAACAGAAAAATTAATCGTACGATAAATAAAAGAGGCCCGCGTTGCGGGCCTCTTTTATTATTTGATAATTTGAAAAATGGGGAGAGCAGTAGTAAGTAACTCTTTACTTTTGCATCTCGCGTAGTTGTTGGTCTGGAGACCAACAACGGGCGGCCCCGAGAGCCTCAGCCACTATTCACTTATTCAACGTTGACAATTCACCATTGACAGGCGCCCCTTCGAGGGCCTCAGGGAGCTACTGATTAATTCACTTATTCACCATTGACGATTCACGATTCGCCACTCACTCCTGCTTGTGGATTTCACTGGTAAAATGAAACTCAATATCCGGATTGTTGGTCCGCTCTGTATTGAGGAACCATTCGCTTTGCGCCAGGTAAACGATCTGTCCGTCTTTGTCTTCAGCGATGTTGGCCAGTTTAAAACGCGCAAAGTCTTCGAGTTTTTTCTTGTCATTGCTGGTAAGCCAGCAGGCTTTGTAAAACGGAAGACTGTTGAAGGTAACAGACGCTCCGTATTCATGCAATAAACGGTACTGGATCACTTCAAACTGCAGTTCACCCACACAACCGATAATCTTCTTATTGCCACCGAACTGTGTGAACAACTGTGCCACGCCTTCGTCGGTTAACTGCAACAAACCTTTCTCCAATTGTTTTGTCTTCATCGGATCTTTGTTCACCACTTCCTTGAATATCTCGGGAGAGAAGGAAGGAATACCGGTGAAATAAAAATCTTCGCCTTCGGTAAGTGTATCGCCGATCTTGAAGTTGCCGGTGTCGAACAAACCCACCACGTCGCCGGCGTATGCATCTTCGATGATGCTTTTGTCCCGCGCCATGAAGGAGTAAGGATTACTGAAACGCACTTCTTTGTCGAGACGTACGTGATGAAAATATTTGTTACGCTCAAACTTACCGGAGCAGACACGAAAGAACGCAATGCGGTCGCGGTGTTTGGGATCGAGGTTAGCGTGAATTTTAAATACGAAACCGCTCAGTTTGGTTTCTTCCACGTCTACCATGCGTGTGCTGGTTTCGCGGCTGCGCGGAGTAGGTGCAATGCGGATAAACGTATCCAGCATTTCCTTTACACCAAAGTTGTTGATAGCACTCCCGAAAAACACGGGCGCCACTTTGCCTGCGAGGTATTCTTCTACATCCAGTTCGCCATGTACACCGTCTACCAGTTCCACATCTTCGCGGAGTGAAGCCGCATCGGTATCACCAAGTTTCTGATCGAGTACGGCGTCATTGAGATCGCTGATGGAAAAACTGTCTTCATCACCGCCTTTGGTGTTGGCAGTAAAGAGCAGGAGGTTTTTATCGTGCAGGTTGTATACACCTTTGAAATCCTTGCCGCTGTTGATGGGCCAGGTCATGGGGTGTAAAGAAAGGCTGAGTTCTTTTTCAATTTCTTCCAGCAGGTCGAAGCGGTTCTTGCCGTCGCGGTCCATCTTGTTGACAAACACGATCACGGGTGTATCGCGCATGCGGCACACTTCCATGAGGCGGCGCGTCTGGTCTTCTACGCCGTTCACACTGTCCACCACCAGGATAACACTGTCCACAGCCGTGAGCGTGCGGTAAGTATCTTCTGCGAAATCTTTGTGACCCGGTGTGTCGAGCAGGTTGATGAGAATATTATTGTATTCGAAGCTCATTACGGAAGTGGCCACGGAGATACCCCGCTGGCGTTCAATTTCCATAAAGTCACTCGTAGCATGTTTCTTGATCTTATTGCTCTTAACGGCACCCGCTACCTGGATGGCACCACCAAAAAGCAGAAACTTTTCTGTCAGCGTTGTTTTACCGGCGTCAGGGTGACTGATGATGGCAAACGTGCGCCTGCGTTGTATTTCGTTGTGATATTTCATAAAAACCGCGCGAAGATACGCAATATGGAATTGTCAATCGTGAAACGTGAATCGTCAATCGTCAATCGTCAATCGTCAATGAGTGATTGCTCAATAAAGAATAAGGCTGTTTCACCTTAAACCTTATGCCTTCACCCTTATACCTTAGGCTTTATGTCTCACACCTTCCTGAATAGAGCTCCAAAAAGCGTATCTGCCTTGTGCGTGTAACCGCTAAATAACCGGCTTTCAATGCATTCCCAACCGGATTGGTCGTTCATGAAAGCTACTTTTTCCTCGTTTTCACGATGGAAAACGGAACAGGTGATGTAGAGCAAAAACCCGCCTTTTGTTACCGAAGGCATTATTCTTTCCAGGATTTGCTGCTGCCGGACGGCGTAAGCATCGATCAGTTCGGGTTTGAAATAATACAATTGCTCTGGTGTGCGCCCCCAGGTGCCGCTGCCCGTACAGGGTACATCGGCCACCACACAGTCAAATTGTTGCGCCGGCAGGTTGGCGGATGGATTGGTGAGGTCGGCCACAAAATCGCCGTATTCTTTTATACCCGCTTCGCGGAAACGCTCGCGCAGGTTATGCAGAATGGAGGCCCGGATATCCGAAACGGTTAGCGCAATGTTGGGAAAATAATCATGCAACAAGATCGACTTTCCACCGCTGGCAGCGCAGCAATCCCATACCTGCCGGGGCCGGAATACGTCGATTCCACGCAACCAATGCCCGATCTCCTGCGAACTGCGGTCCTGTATCACCACGTCGCGGTTAATCTTCAAAAGGTCTTGCAAGGCCGAGCTGTTGGGCAGGGCCAGGCAATCTTCATGTATGGCGGTATAGGGTATGCCTGCATTGGACAAAAGTTGTTCAACCACCTTTTTACGTCCGGGCCGTATGCGAAGGAACAGATCAGGTTGCACGAGGTGCGAAGCGGGGAAGGTTTTTTCATCCAGCCCATCGCTCCATTTTTCCCGCCAGGGAAAAATATTTTCCGGATCGAGACTACTACCTGTTATCGTGATTTTTTCTGCTAAAGAAGCATTTACGTGTGGCGCCCATTCAGGTTTCAGTTCGGTAAGCAGTGCGTCGGGTATGGTAGCTGAAAGAAAATAAGCAACGAGCAAACGCTCCGTCTCCGGCATTTCGCGCAGCGCATGTCCCAGCCGGAACCAGGCATAACAAAGCTGGCCGATCTGGCGCCGGTCACGCGATCCGTATTTTTTCTGTTTGGAAAAAAATTTCTTCAGGAACGACGCAAAAGGCTCCCCTCCGTCGTATTGACGCAGGATATCAACTGAAGTATTGATATAGGAATAGTAGCGACTCATCGCGGGCTGTAACCGGCTCAGAGCTCGAGCAGCGTGCGTACCGGATCTTTACCGAACAATAACAGTTCAGGATTTTCCAGCAATTCCTTCACGCGTACCAGGAAGCTCACAGATTCGCGGCCATCGATAATACGGTGATCGTAGCTCAGCGCGATATACATCATCGGACGTACTACCACCTGGCCGTTGATCGCCATCGGACGCTCCTGGATCTTGTGCATACCGAGGATCGCCGATTGAGGAATATTGATGATCGGCGTACTCATCAGCGAACCAAACACACCACCATTGGTGATGGTGAAGGTGCCACCGGTAAGTTCTTCCGCAGTGAGTTTGCTGTCGCGGGCTTTGTTGGCCATCTCGATCACTTTTTTCTCGATGTCGGCCATGCTCAGGCTTTCCACGTTGCGGATGACCGGCACAGTAAGACCACGGGGCGTGCTCACCGCAATGCTGATATCAGCATAATCGTGATAGATCAGTTGATCGCCGTCGATATAGGCATTGACAGCGGGCCACTCGGAGAGAGCCACAGCACAGGCTTTGGCGAAGAAGCTCATGAAGCCCAGGCCAACGCCGTGTGATTCTTTGAATTTGTCTTTGTATTTGGTGCGGATTTCCATGATGCGGCCCATGTCCACTTCGTTGAAAGTGGTGAGCATCGCAGTAGTATTTTTTGCATCTACGAGGCGGCGGCTGATGGTTTTACGCAGGTTACTCATCTTTTCCGTGCGGGTGTTGCGCGTGAAAAGTTCACCTCCGTCAAATGATTTGCGTCCGGGATTGGACAGCGCGGCCAGTACGTCGTCTTTCAGGATCTTTCCTCCGGCTCCTGAAGCAGATATGGTAGACGGATTTACTTTTTTGTCGGCAATGATGGCAGAAGCTACCGGAGTAGCTTTTACATCGGCGGGTTTGGCCGCGGGTTGTTCAGCCTGCTGAGGCTTGGGGGTTTCAGCAGCTTTGGGTGCTTCTGCAGGTTTTGCAGCGGGCGCCTCTTCCTGTTTTTCCGGTTTGGCAGCAGTTTCGTCGATAGTCGCCAGCAGGTCCCCGATTTTGAGGGTATCACCTTCCTGGGCGCCGGTTTTCAAGACACCAGCCTGTTCCGCATTTACCTCAAAAGTGGCTTTTTCACTTTCCAGCTCTGCAATCACTTCATCGCGCTCTACATAATCGCCATCTTTTTTTGTCCATTTGAGCAGGGTAACTTCGCTGATCGATTCACCAACCGTAGGAACTTTTATTTCTATCGCCATACTTACTGTTTTGAATGCGGCAAATTTCGTTAAAAAAAGTGAACGAACGCACTTTCTTATGAAATCCTTATTTTTAAGTTCAGCGTTCAGATTCAGCTCTGTATATGACCAAAACACCTATCCTGCTCTTGTTGTTCATTTCCCTGCTTTTTGCAGGCGGTTTGCATGGCCAGCAGTACGGGTTTCAGAATTACGCTTTCAGAAACGGTCTGCCCAACAACGTGGTCAAGTCTATCGGGCAGGATAATCTCGGCTTTCTTTATTTCGGCACCAACAGCGGTCTTTGCGTATATGATGGCAGTACGCTCCTGCCCGTTAATCTTCCCGGCTCCGGCGATCTGCAGCCCGTGTTCCGCATTAAGCCACTGGGACCAGCCCATTTGTGGATCAATCATACCGGCAACAAACACCTGCTGATGGCGGAAAAGGGCAACCTTCACCAGACCATTTTGAAAAACAGGATAGACGTCAACAACATCTATACCGATCTTGGACCTGATACGATTCTCTGCACCGATGCAGGTTTGTACAAATTGCGGGGCACACAAACCGAAGCCATCGTTACCGGTCTTGCCGACAAGGCACGCATCGTGCATTTCCTGCTGCCTGTTGGCAATAACCTGCTCGTAGGCCGTAAAGGTTTTCCAGTAGGGCTCATCGATCGTCAGCACTTCAACAAACTCGATGAAACGGCCGAGTCCATTTCTGTTACCGATATGGCTCCTGCTGCCGACGGCGATGTATGGCTGGGCACCGACTCCAGGGGTTTCTGCCGCCTCGACGGCAAGGCACTGGCTGCCGGTAAAATCGTCTTCAAAGCGCTTCCCCCTTCCATCGCATTCCTGGCAAACGAAGATATTTTTTGTCTTACCGCCAATCCCGCCGACGGCAGCCTGCTGATCGGCACCACGCACTACGGCATTGTCATTTATCACCGCGATGGCAGCTCTTCCATGATCAACCGGCAGAATGGTTTATCGGCCAATGCCGTCCGTTGTGTATTCATTGACCGCGACCAGAACTGGTGGGTGGGTACCAATTTCGGCGTAGACAAACTCAACAATACCGACCTGATCGTTTATGGCCGTAACAACGGTATCGAAGCCGGTAATATCCACTACACCTGCCCCGATGCCACCGGACGCATCTGGTTTTTTGGCCGGGAAAAATTGTATTATATGGATGGCGACACCGCGCGCGTAGTCAACTATCCTGCGGGGGTTGAAACCATTCCGCTCGGCGTTGCCGTGATGCCGCAACAAATCCGGGTCAGCACACCGGAGCATATTTTTACGATCCGTACCAACAGTGCCAAACCGTCTGTTACACCTGCACGGAAAGTTCCCGAAACCTATCACCGCATGATCACCTGGGACGACCGCACTGTTATTTTGGGTGGCCGTCATTCGCTTGCCTTACTGCATGATGAACAGATCATTCCCTTGAGCGATACCATCGAAGACGTCCGCTCATTGATGAAAGACCGGTTCGGCCGTTTGTGGGTCGGAACCTTCTCCGATGGCATTTACCGTATTGCCCTGGAAAAAAAGAATACTAAATACGAAGCCCGTTTATTAAAACGCATTGTGGATTCCACGAGCTCCTATAACCGTTTCCTCACCATTATGCAGAGCCGCGAAGGCGACGTGTATGCTGGAACGCGCTTCGAAGGACTGTATATTTTCGGTATTACACCCGATAGCGTCACACGCAAAGCCGTGTTGACCACGCGGGAAGGATTGAGCAATAATTTCATCACCTGCATCGCGCAATCTGCCGACGGCAGTATATGGGTGGGCACCAACACCGGATTCAACCGCATCAGACCATTGGCAAAAACCTACAGGGTCAGTAATGTGAGCAAACATTACAGCTTCAATAATCATATCAGCAGCATGTTTACCCAGGATGGCTTTTTATGGGCGGCAACCGATGTTGGTGGTGTGAAAATGAAAATGCATGAAGAGAAGAGATATGATCTCGATATTTATATCAAAGAGATCACTTTTCCCGACAGCATTATCAATATTTATGCAAGGGACACCTCGTTAACGTTTAGTCCGCAACGCAATTCATTCAGTGTATCCTTTACGGCTCCATTTTACATCAATGAGCAACAAACCGGTTATCTGTACCGGTTGCTGCGCAATGGCAAAGGCGACTGGATGCGGTTGCACGGCAATCACAGTATTAACTTCACCTCATTGGAATCCGGCGACTACGTGCTGGAACTACGTCCGGTTTCGTTTGCCGATCAACCGTCGAAACATACGGCGCGTCTGGCGTTCAGAATACAAACGCCTTTTCACCGGACGGGCTGGTTTATCGGCCTGGTCGCACTGGTGATCTTATTGCTGGCATACGCCTTCTATCGTTACCGTATCCGCGGATTGAAAAAATTATACGAAGTGCGGGATCATATTTCCCGCAACCTGCACGACGAAATCGGCGCCACGCTCAGCAGTATCAATATTTACAGCGATGTGGCGCGGAAAAAAGTAGCGGCGGAAAGTGAAGCACGTTCGTTGCTCGACCGGATTTACAAAGGATCGTCGCAGGTAATGGAAAGCATGAACGATATTGTATGGTATGTAAATCCACAACACGACTCGTGGGATGACATCATCGTGCGCATGCGTGAGTTTGCCATACCCGTACTGGAAGCGCGGGAAATCGATGTGCGATTTGAAGCAGATGAAAAATTGCTGACGCAAAAATTATCGATGGAACAACGGAAAAATGTTTATTTCATTTTCAAAGAAGCTGTCAACAACATTGTAAAATATTCCGGCACGGCCAGAGTGGATATTCATTTATTCCGCCAGGCGCAGGCTATTCATCTGACGATCCGCGACTATGGCAAAGGTTTCGATATGCAAACGCGTTCGTCGGGTAATGGTCTCAGAAACATGCGGCAACGTGCGGCCGACATGAAGGGTGAGATCAATATCGACAGCAAACCGGGCGAAGGCACTACTATTGACCTGGTTGTACCACTCACTTGAATTAGGGATAGTATGTGACTGGTCAATCATCTATTTTTGAAAGACATGAACCAGCAAATCATCCAGGTTGTCGTGTACGATGACAATGAATTCCGGAGAGAGAGTCTAGCACTGCTCATCAACGGAACAGAGCATATCCGTTGCACGGGTACGTTCCCGGATTGCAGCAACGTGGTTCGTGACATTGAACATCTTCAGCCGCATATTGTATTGATGGATATTGACATGCCGGGTGTAGACGGCATCGAGGGCGTAAGGTTGATCCGGTTGCATTTCCCGCATATCCAGATCCTGATGCAAACGGTATTTGATGATGACGAAAAGATATTTGCGTCGATCTGCGCGGGCGCCTCTGGTTATATTTTAAAAAAATCCACCCCGCAGCAGATACTGCAGGCGATTGAAGACGTACACAATGGTGGTGCGGCCATGACGGCCTCCGTGGCGCGCCAGGTGATCCGGGCTTTCCGGGAAAATACCTTTATTGAAAATAACGAGCGCATCGACCTCTCTCCCCGCGAGCGTGAAATACTCGGCTGCCTGGTGAAAGGATTAAGCCATAAAATGATTGCTGCGCAATGTTTTATCAGCATTCATACGGTCAACAGCCATATCAAAAAAATCTACGAAAAATTACATGTGAATTCGGTGGCGGAAGCGGTGGCCAAGGCGTTGAGACAGCGGCTGGTGTGATAGAAATTCAAAACGCGTGAATCGTGAATAGTCAATCGTGAATGGGACAGTCTCTTACTGTATTATCTGATGCGAACACCATGACTGTTAACCTTATACCTTATACCTTACACCTTACACCTTCTCTCCCTTCAATATCCCCTTTTCGCGCGATTGTCTGCAATGACCATAACCGTTATCTTACACGCTACTTCGGCAACCCTTAACCATTTTTATCCGGCCGGCGGGACTTATTCCCGGGTAACTCAACATCAACATTCTGGCAAACTCAACGGAACGTTTATTGCCAGTCCACCGTCGGCCGTTTCCTTGTATTTGTAATTCATATCACGTGCGGTATCCCACATCGTTTTAATCACCGCATCCAGCGACACTTTCGCAAAATCAGGTGTGCTTTGCAAGGCCAGTTGTGAGGCCGTGATGGCTTTGATGGCTCCCATCGTATTGCGCTCGATGCAGGGCACCTGCACCAGTCCGCCAATGGGATCACAGGTCATACCCAGGTGATGTTCCATGGCAATTTCTGCCGCCATCATCGCCTGACGCTGCGTACCGCCCATTGCTTCCGTAAGCGCCGCCGCCGCCATCGACGACGACACGCCGATTTCCGCCTGGCATCCGCCCATGGCAGCAGATATGGTTGCTTCCTTTTTGAAAATGCTTCCGATCTCGGAAGCCGTGAGGAGAAAGCGAAGAATTTTGCCATTGATATCGGCATCATTCTTTTGTTCGCAGAAGATAAGATAGTATTGCAACACTGCGGGGATTACACCGGCCGCACCATTGGTCGGCGCAGTGACCACGCGGCCGAAAGAAGCGTTTTCTTCATTCACCGCCAGGGCAAAACAACTCACCCAATCGAGGATATAACCAAAGTTGTTGCCGCCTTCACGAATGGCATCCGTCCAGCTTTCGTAATCTGCGTAGCTTTTCCCTTTCAATAATCTTTTGTTTAACCCGGCCGCTCTGCGTTTTACCTGCAGCCCGCCCGGCAACACTCCTTCCGTATGGCAGCCGCGATACATGCACGATCGCATAACGTCCCATATCTGCATCAATCCCGCGCGGGTTTCTTCTTCCTTACGCCAGCTATTCTCATTTTCAGCTACCACTTCGTGAATGGCCATACCGGTCTTGATGCACCAGTGCAGCAGGTCTTTACCATTGTTGATGGGAAACGGCGGTTGCGAACGGCGTTGTGCGGAGGCCGTCTCGTTTTCTTTTACCACAAACCCGCCACCGATAGAGTAGAAAGTGGAAGAGCGTTGTTCGCCATTTTCCAATGTAACGAGAAAACTCAGCGCATTGGAATGAAAGGGAAGCACTTCTGTATAGAGAAATTCTATGGCTATGGGAGGATTAAAATTGATTTCCTGCACAGCGCCGAGCAGCAATCGCTTGCGGGCAGCAATGTCATTAATCTTTGGCTGGATCTGCTCCACGTCGATGGTAACGGGATCTTCATCCATCAGGCCGAGTTGCACCGCAATATCGGTACCGTGACCAACCCCGGTTTTTGCCAGGGAACCATATAATAGAACGCGGAGATCGGTTACCTGCCGGAGAACGCCGTCTGACCGCAATTCTTCTACAAATTGCTGCGCAGCGCGCCAGGGTCCAAGTGTGTGGGAACTCGAAGGTCCCACACCTATCTTGAACATATCAAATACGGAGATAGGCTCGTATGACAAGTTGTTGATTTAAAGTACGAAGTTACAACAAACCTGTCGCCGCCGGCGAAAGCTTTCCGGAGATTATTGAACGTTGATCAGGCTGATATCGAAGAACAACGGAGCATCCGGAGGTATAACACCTACCTGTGAACAACCGTACGCCTGCGCCGAAGGGATGATCAGGCGGATGCGGCCACCGGATTTGATCAGCGGCAAGCCAATGCGCCATCCTTCGATCAGGTTGGCCAGGTACCAGGGTTCAGTATTGGGAGATGTCATCTGATCAAACACATACCCGTCGAGCAGTTCGCCGCGGTAAGTGATGGTGATGCGTGAATTATCAGTGGGGATTGCACCGGTACCGGGATCCAGGATCTCGTAGTAAAGGCCGGAAGAGTGCTTGATAACATTGAAGCCTTTCAACGTTGCATAAGCTTCAATCTGAGGAGCTTCGCTTTGAACAGAACGGGGTCTGCACGATTTATCTTTCAGACAACCTGAAAAAGAAACAGCGATCAGCACAACGGCAAGGAATACATATACTTTTCTCAAAGCAATTTTTTTTAAGGGTGTAACAGGGATAAAGACAACTGCTTGTCCAAATGCGCTGCAAGAATACAAAAAAATCAATTCTCCCGCTGCTTCAGTTCCAGGTAGCGTTGTTCATTGATATCCCAACGGTGCCTGGCTGAAAAAACGGAGAAAAACACCACGATCAGCAGAGACGCCACCAGCAATACCATGATCAGGGAAGAATCGGTATTGAGCACCATATCGGCCCGTTTGTACCAACCCGAAAAGAAATTCACAAAAATGGCGATCACAAACAGCAGTCCAAGCGGTAATCCAACGGCCATATTCCGCACTACTTTCTTTTTTTGCAGGCGATTTTCCTCCCAATAGCGGATAAATTTCTTTTCCTCGTCCGTAAGCATACCGCAAAAGTAGCACAATACCGCTTCAGGCTTGCGTTACCCGCACAAATTCTCTATATTGTGGCACCAATCTGAAAAACTGTGAAGATTACCCCTCTACTGGCTCAATACCTTTATGCCCACAAGCAACTGAACTTACCTGGCATCGGCACTTTTATCCTCGATCCCCAGGCAATCACTGAGCCCGAAAACAGCAAACGCCCACAGCCACTTACGCATATTCATTTTGAGAACAATCCTTCCCCGCGCGATCTGGATCCCGAACTGATCAGTTATGTGTCGCTCAATACGGGAAAAATGAAATCGCTGGCGCAGTCGGATCTTGAATCACATATCGAACTGGCCTTGCAGTTCCTGAACATGGGTAAGCCGTTCCTGTTCGAAGGCATCGGCACGCTCCTGCGCCTGCGTCCGGGAGAATATTCCTTTACGCCCGGTATAGCCATCAGCGAACGTATACCCGAGCGCACACAACGGGAAGAAAACGCCAAACCGGCATCCGAAAAAACAGAAACATACAGCGGCTCTTTCTTCACGGAGAAAAAAAGAAAGCCCGCTTACCTGCGTCCATTGATCGGCATCCTGTTGCTCAGCGGATTGGGCATCGCTATCTACGGAGGATATCGCCTTTCGAAAAATAAACGTAACATTTCCTTAATGGAAATGCATACCGACAGCGTAGTGACAAAGGATACCGCAACACAACCATCTTCACGTGACACCGGAGCAATCATTCCACCCGGCACACCAACGCCTGCCGTGCAGTCAGAAGCAGGTGGTTCGTATAAATATGTGGTGGAAAAAGCCAGCGGCAAACGTGCATTCGACCGGTACAACAAACTCAAAAGTTATCAGTGGCCGATACAAATGGAAACACGCGACTCTGTCGTTTATACCTTGTTCCTGCGCATACCGGCAGCGGGCGCCGACACCACCCGTATCCTGGATTCACTGACGGCTCTCAACGGCAAACGCGTTTATATTGAACCTTGATCCTGAACCTATCCAGCGGTACTCTGCGGAGTACTGGATTGACCGGCTTGCGCTCGAACCGCATGTCGAAGGCGGTTATTATCGCGAAGTATACCGTTCTACAACAGAAGTAAAACCCGGATTCTCCTCCACACCCCGCTCTGCGGCAACGCATATTTATTTCTTACTGACCGATGATGCCTTCTCAGCTTTTCATCGCATCACCGCAGATGAACTCTGGCATTTTTATGAAGGAGATGCAGTGGCGGTTTATGAAATACTGGCAGACGGCACACTGATTACGCATTTACTCGGTACCGATGTGGCAAAAGGACAAATGCCTTTCTGCGTGATCCGCGAAGGAAGCTGGTTTGGCTCAAGACTTGCCGGCGAAGGTTCCTACGGATTGGTTGGTTGCACCGTTGCGCCGGGATTTCTATTTACCGACCTGGAATTGGCCGATTGTACCACGCTCACCGCACAGTATCCGCAACACGAGGCACTTATTCAATCTTTAACGCGCTGATCTCCCACCGCTGCCACCAAAACCTCCGCCACTATTTCGGCGATTCTCTCCTCCACTGCCGCGGGATCTTTCGTTGGAGCCATTACGCTGACGATTATTGCCACCTGAAAACTTCTGCAAACGGATATTAAGCGAGAGTAAAAAATAACGCGCGAGCCGCAGCGAGCGGCTTTCGATGATGGTTGTTTCCGACACATCACGGCTGATGCCGGTGTTCTGATTGAAAAGATCGAATCCCTGCAGACGAACGGTCGCAATTTTATTTTTAAGGAACCGGTACTCCGTATACACATTCACCACGATCGGATTGCTGTTCACACTGCGGCTGAAACCATAGTTGAAGATCTGGGTCACATCATACCCCAACGTAAAGTCTTTGAAGAAATAGTTACGGCCATTCAATCCGAGGTTCAGCGTACGCGCTTTGGTCACATTCGTAAAAGCCGTGTACCGGGTGGTGGTCTGGCTCACCGAATAACTTACATTCAGGGATGCATCGATAATATTTTCCAGGTCTGCGCGGAAGTTTGCGGATGGCCTCACCGACCAGTTATTACCACGGTTGCGCAGATTATCGGTGAAAGAAATATTGTTGTTGTATTGACCGTTCACACTTACCCCGGTGGTGTATTTACGTTTGTTGAACGGACGCGTGTAAGACGCGTTGCCCGACAACATATAAAACCCATCCGTATTCAGGTAAGTGGTCGTGCGCCCCGTACCATTCGGGCTATTGAAGCGATTGCTGACGATCTTGTTATTGGTCTGATCAAAAGACACATTGGCAAAAAGCGAGTTGCCGCTTTTCGAATCAAATTTATTGTATTGAAGCGTGAACCGGTTGTTCTGTTCCGCCTCCAGCTCAGGGTTGCCGATTACGATATTATTGAGATTGGAACTGTCTGCTACCGGTTGCAATTGCATAAAACCCGGCTGCCGCGCCTGACCGCCGTAGGTCGCCGTCAAAGTATTGCTTCGCGAAAAATTATATACGAAACGCGCCACCGGTATCACATTGAAGTTGCTGTACCTGGTACGGATTTCTTTTCCTACTGATTCGCCTTCCAACAGGATAGGCTGCAACGTAACACCGGCTACATAGTTGAATTTATTACCCGATCCTTTCAGACTGGTACCGATACGATTGGTGATAAATGAATAATCGAAGTAATTACTCTGATCAGGATTAAACGCTTTGATATTGGTCAACGGATCATTATCGATTACGGTGCGGTCATTGCGCGTAACGGACCTGTTCCAGTCGTAACTGAGCTCGAGCACGAGACGTGTCATCAAGGGCTCGGTATAACTTGCTTTCAGGTTTGTTTGCGTGTTGACGTTGTGCAGGTTAATCGCCTGCTGCTGAAGGGTGTCGGTCTCCAGCACGGGAACATAAGTTGAATCGGTATTCTGATAGCGGTTGTTCTGTTCCTGGTCCTGGTTGCGGTACGAATAATTGAATTCACCTGAAATGTTGATGCTGCGGGCTTTTTTCTTGAATCTGCGGCTGTAAGAAAAGTTACCGCCGGTATTGATGGAAGAAGATTCGTTGGCATTACGGCTGTTCTGCAGTGTTTGATACATCGGGCGCTGGATCAGCGACTGACTGCGCCCTTCTTGTTTAGAGGAGCTATGAGAGAAGTAAGGCGACACTTTCAGGAAGGTCATGGTATCGGGTCTGTACTCTGCATTCAGCGTGAGCCGCTGGTTGAGCGAACTGCTTTCGCTGTTGCTGCTCCTGTTGGTACTGCGGATATTGAGCGGGTTGAAGTCCTGGGAGAAAGAGGTAGACTCATTGCGGCTGTCGGATGAGGTAAAACTATAGCTGCCATAAACAGACAATTTTTTACCCCATTGATCCCTGAAGTTGAGACCGGCCGAACGCATGGTGGTAATACCACCGCCGAAGCCACCACCGGTATTAAAATTCATGCCGCGCATACCGCCGCCTCTTCCCCCACCGCTGAAATTAAAAGTAGGCGTGTTGGTATTATTGATTGAAGCCAGCAGTGATAATTGCTGTTCGTCTCTGAAACGGTTGGCACTGATACCTCCGGTAAAACGGCCTTCTGTTCCGCCGGCGGCTGTGGCGTTGCCGAACAAACCGCGGTTACGGTCTTTGCGGATATTGATATTGAGAATTTTTTCCGGCTCGCCGGATTTGATGCCGGTAAGATTTGCCTGATCGCCGTAATCGTCGATGATCTGGATATTATCAACTATATCTGCCGGAAGATTACGTGTGGCGGTCTGAACATCGCCACCGAAAAAATCTTTTCCGTTGACGCGGACGCGGCTGACCTGTTTGCCTTGCGCCGTTATCTGCCCATCCTTGTCCACGGTGATATCGGGCATTTTTTTAATGGCATCTTCTATCGGTGCGCCCTCTCTTACTTTGTATGCAGAGGCTTTGTATTCGATGGTGTCTTCTTTAACGGTAATGGGATTAACGGAAGTAACGATGATCTCACCCAATACCGATGCATCCGGTGTTAATGATAAACTACCCCACGAAAGGGCGGATTCCGCAGCAGACCATTTTTTCGTTCTGTCATAACCCTGGTAACCGACGGCCGACACGACCAGCCTGACCGAATCTTTTATGATCAACTGCAAACTGAATGTCCCGTTGTCGTCAGTGATGCCGGTGGTACTGTCTGTTGCGGAGAATGCTTTTACGGTAACGGAAGGCAAAGGAGCGCCGCTCGAATCGGTAACATGACCGCGCAATGCTGTTTTATGCTGTGCCTGAAGCAGGCAGGGCCAGAATGCGGCAAAAATGAGCAGGCAGCTAAGTCGTTTCACAATAAGACAGTTGGTGGTGGAATATGGTTTTGATTAAGACGGCAAATACGACAAAAACCTGCTACCGGTAAATTAATTTTAGCCGAACGTCTGTTAGTAATGCAGGACGGCAGGTAGAAGGTGTAAGGTAGAAGGTATAAGGCGTAAGGTATAAGGCGTAAGGTAGAAGGTGGAAGATGCCGATATAGGTATTGAGGAAGGCACTTTGCGCCTTTACTCCTTATGCGGCTTTGCGTGAACGCTGCATTTTTTCACATTTTTGAATTTTGACACTTCGACAAGCTCAGTGCATCGCTTTTGAATTTGAAAGATTTCCCCATTATGTGCCGAACCCCTTGACTGGCATAGTTTTTACAGACAGATAAGCAAAACACCCTATGCCTGCCGCAGGTACTTCAAAAGAAACCAAGCGCCTGGTTCTCGATTTTGTTCAGGCTGAAATTCAACTCAAGGAAGAAGGACGTTTCCTTCTGGAACTGGTTGCTTTCAGCAAAAAACAGGCGGAATTGCAAACATTCCTTCTTCAATATTTATACGACTCCAGCGTAGAACTCACCCCCGGCTGGGATTTTAAAATCAACTAATCACTCCTCTGGTTGTTTGTAACTTTGCAAAAATTCCGGACATGAGTGTAATTGAATGGCTCCGGCAGCCATGGCCCTGGTATGTGGCCGGACCGCTGATCGGACTGACAGTGCCTGTACTATTATTGCTGGGCAACAAATCATTTGGTATCAGTTCGTCATTGCGGCATATCTGTGCCGCGTGCCTGCCCGCTAATATTCCTTTCTTCCAATACAACTGGAAAAATGAAGCCTGGAATCTTTTCTTTGTGAGCGGCATTTTCATCGGAGCCGTTATTGCCACTACGTTACTGGCTGATCCATCACCGGTAAAAGTTGTACCGGCCCTGCAGGCTGAGCTCGCCACTTACAACATTTACGACTATCATCATCTTGTGCCGGCGGATTTGTTTAACTGGCCTGCGCTCGCCACTGGCAAAGGATTGCTGATGATGGTGGGCGGAGGCTTCCTCGTTGGATTTGGCACCCGGTATGCCGGTGGTTGCACCAGCGGCCATGCGATCATGGGCTTGTCTACCCTCCAATGGCCTTCACTGGTTGCCACCTGTTGTTTTATGGCAGGAGGACTGATCATGGCCAATCTTATTTTACCTTATATACTGAAGCTCTGATGAAAGAATTAATACGCGACACAGACGGCGAAATGTCTTCGCAGATGGAAGCTGCTGCCACGCAAAAATGGTATCAACTCATCAAATATGCGGTGGTGGGCATCTTCTTCGGAATATTGTTTGTAAAAGCCGAAGTAATCAGCTGGTTCCGCATACAGGAAATGTTCCGGCTGCAATCATTTCACATGTATGGCATTATCGGCAGCGCGATCGTGGTAGGTATGTTATCGGTATGGCTGATAAAAAAATGTAACCTCAAAACACTTGACGGGGAAACAGTACGTATTCAACCGAAAAAATTCAGCAAGGGCCAGGTATATGGCGGATTGTTATTTGGATTGGGCTGGGCAATAACTGGCGCCTGCCCGGGTCCGCTGTTTGCACAGATCGGTACAGGCGCCACCGTGGTAGTGGTTACGTTATTGAGTGCCATTGCCGGCACATGGGTATATGGAAGGATAAGGGAAAAACTACCGCATTAAAAAGCAATCTGTCTATGCGTAAATTTCGTTCGTGGATCATTCCGTTGTTATTATTGTTCCTGGTATTGTATCCGGATACCCGCGTGTGGATTTTGCGTGGTCTGATGAAAGCGGGTTTATTTTCACCTTCGGTGAAAGCGCCCGATGCCACTGCAGACGATTTCTCCACGGTCGCCTTTACAAATGAAAAAGGCGAAGTGCTTACATTAGGATCATTGAAAGGAAAAGTGATTGTCATTAATTTCTGGGCAACCTGGTGTCCGCCCTGCCGTGCGGAAATGCCGTCGTTGCAGGCGATGTATGAAAAATGGAAAGCCCATCCCGATTTTGTATTCCTCGCGATTGATGCAGACAATCAACCTGAAAAAGCGAAAAAATTCCTTCAGAAAAATGATTACAGTTTCCCGGCATACCAACAGGCTTCATCTGTTCCTGCGAGCCTGGCTGGTAATACCTTGCCCGAAACCGTAGTACTCGACAGAAACGGCAAGCTGGTTTTTCGTCATACCGGCATGGCCGATTATGACAGCGGTGATTTTCATGGATTGCTGGAGAAGTTACTGACGCCATAATCTACGAGCCACTAAGAAACCGTTGAATTCTTTTCATGGTATGTTCCGGAAAGCCGGTAGCATTCACGAGGGAACGTTTCACTTTCATTTCACTGAACCATTTCGACAACACAGTCCGGAGAACATCTTCTTCGTGCTGGTAATTGGGCAAAGGATTCATTTCAAGAAATAATACTTCAAGAGAAGAAAGATTGACCGGTGGTGTCATCAGACCAAAATTGAGTTCATTGATCCGCTGTTGCCACTGAGGATTGTTACGCAGTTTATATTTCTCCAATAAAGAAGAGGTGAGATAGGAATAACGGTTGCTGTCCTGAAACTTTACGCTTTCTTCAATCAGGTATCCGTCTGAAAAAATCACCAGCAGGTTTCTGTAAGCGGGGTTCGGCTCGATTGCCAGATCAGTATTCTTGTTAAAAAATCCCCAGATATCAGCTCCCGGCCATTTGTCTCTTTTTATCGCTCCACTATATAAAGCCGTTATGTTGCGCATCGCTTGCGGGCGGAAGTTCTTGAAAACATTTTTTTTGTCAACCGGCTCTTTCATAGCAGCGAGATCGATATCCAGTTCATGTACGATCCTTCCTATTTCCGCAACAGGTGGTACCGGATAAAACATCACCCGGAATTTGCCTTTGGCCAGGTGCGTACCTTTTACACGGATTTCATTAAGGAACATATCGATGAAATAGCCGATCAAAGCCGTATCCCGTTCATAATGGTTCACCGCGTTTTTCGAAGGCGCGATGCGGTCCGAAAGATCCAGCAGCAAGGTAATATTCAGTTGAGGTGAATTTTTATCATTGCTAAAAACAGCAGACTGGTAAGTAATCTCGCCCGGCGCCTTTTTTGCTTCCGACTTTACTTCGGCCTGACCACAACCAAGCAGCAGCAGCAGTATACTTAAAAGGTAACAATATCTCATAAGTTGGTATTGACGTATTCTTCAGTATAAAAATGTGTTTTAACAAATTCCCGGACGGCAAACTCCGCATCGGTCAATGCCTGGTAATTACGTCCGCTGCCGCGCATCCATGCCAGCCAGCCGGCCATAAACTGGTAAATATCGTGCTCGTACTCGCGGGGAATGATGTCACTATCAAGTACCTGTTGCAATTTCTTGATTTCTGTTTTGGCATCGTCGATGCTGTGTTCCATCTGGATCACCTGTACCTGCAAGTCTGCCCGCACCACTTCCGCCTCTTTTATGCGGCGGTCCACATCGCTCAGGGCTACCAACAATTTGTTGCGATGCGTAAAACTGTGAGAAAAAGCGGCGAACAATAGCCCCCAGATCAGGTACACGACAAATCCGGCGAAAATGATGAGCCAGAAATTGATATCCTGTAAGGCGAAGAATGGAGAATAGGCGGGCGCCTCGTCCACCGATGCGCTGCGCAATACTTCATAGATCTTGTGCGTGATCTCATAAGCAATAATTACATCAAAAGCCAGTGTAACGAGCAGTAAAGCTGCTACTTGCAGGTAACTGTATTTTGTTTTCTTTTCAAGGTATTTATGAATAAGAAAACCCAGGCCCAGAAACACGGCCGGTACGGTGAGGATGAGTAACAACTGCGTAATGCCGTCATTCCAGGAGCGGCTGATGGCCTGCGGATCGAAGATGGAGTTGTTGAGTTTTGTATCGTCCTGCGCATTGAACTCTTTGAAAAAAGCAGAGTAAGTGGCCGAACTGTAAAAAACAAAAAGATAGATCGTGAGCAGGGAAATGATCACCGCTCCCACGATAAAATTCAGTTTACCGGGATTGTCGGCCACGAGTTCTTCAGGATGCTTTCTGATATATGACTTCTCTTCTTTCAGTTTCAATACCTGCTCCGTAGCGGCAGGAAGATCATGTGTTTTTAATCGCTGGATTCGGTTTTCCCAACGATCGATATTGCCTTTGTGCTCTTCCAGTTTGACGCGCACGGGTTTCTTCAATTCGTCCTGGCGCAACTCATCCTGTTTGATGGCACGCTTGAACATAAAATAGACTTTCTCCAGGCACACGCGAAGACCTGCAACAGATCCGCCCATGCGTCCGGCCTGGAAGAAGCCGTAATTCTGGTACTCAATTTTTTCCTGCTCCCCGGCTGTTGGCAGGTCATCAGGTATTGGCAGGGGAATATCCGTTGTGCCGTTTTGTTGTTCTGGTGTGAGCATGTTGTTCCTGTTTACCCGCCGGTTGTCCGGCCGCGCGTGGCAGCCGGAACCGGGGAAGGTTTGATGGTGGTAAAAGGGTTAATGGTTCAGTTGGCCAGGTCGTTGAGCAAGGCTATGGGTGCATTTCTTTTCACTGAAGCAATGCCGTTTTCGCGGCCGGCTGCGCTCTTGTACACTTCGCTGCGGCCAATGGTTTCGTCATTGCCGGCTTTGAGTGTAAAAGAAAAACCGGCGGCGGTTTCCTTACGTGCATAATTGTCGTCTTGCTGGCTGTGGGTTCTTACCAGCGCGATGGCTGCTTCGGCAGAAGACTTTTGTTTGTAGCCTTCGCTGGCGAGAATGATCTCATTGTTACCGGCTCTGAGGTTGAAATAAAATTCCTGGTTCTTGTCACTTTTGAAAATGGTGAACTTTGCATTACTCATATAGATGGTTTTTGATTAAAAAAAATTAATTGTCCCAGGCAACGCGGAAGCCGATGTAGATTTCAGCTCTTTCCGGGTCCGCCTGCCCCCTGGCACTTGTCAGCAGGTCTGCGGCAGGACTGGCATAGTACCCTCCTTTTACTACTTTGGTTCGTGAAGGACCGGGCTGCGTAACAACACTTGTGAATGCCTGGCAGTTATCATAGTACCAGTCCGCACACCACTCTGCTACATTGCCGGTCATATTAAAGAGTCCGTATGCATTGTGGCTCATTGACCGGACAGGCAACGGGGAATATCCATACGCCGCTACCTGCCGCGCATTGTTGCTTCCGCTGTATTTGTGATTTTTTCCGGCCTGTGCTGCGGCTTCCCATTCGGCTTCGGTAGGCAGACGCCCGCCTGCCCAATTACAATAAGCTAACGCATCTTCCCAGGTTACATTGACTACCGGGTGCTGCCCCGTCGATTTATAAGGCTGGGGAGGCATAGGATACCCCTTCGAGTTACTGAACAGTTGATACTCATCTACCGTTACTTCCGTAACACTCATGCGAAAAGCCCTGGTCTTTATAAATTTCTTATCAGGGCAGCCTCGCCATACGGCAGGAAAAAAACGCGATGCTCTTACTCTGCCCTCGTTGTTTCCACCACACAGGAGATACGCGATATATAGCAACAAAAGCAATAGAGGCGTTCCGAAAAAGACACTGTATTTCAATGTGACACGTCTGTACCAGTTCGCCCGCACACGAAATCGTTTTTTTATTTGCTCCGCTATTTCTTCTGCATTATCACGCCACTCCATGTACACATACTCAGGACGGGGCACAGGCACATCACCAACTTTCAGAAATAATACATTGTTTCCCCATGCCTTTTGTGATATATCCGCAATATGGCTTTCAATCTGTGACCAGTATGCATCCTGAGAATGTGCTGAGCGAATAAGCAATACTACTTTGGCAGGTTTATAGTATTTAAGCGTAAGTGCCATCAATGACTCTCCGGCGTTAAGATGTTCATCATAGATGTAACACTTAACCCTCTTTCCCAAGGCATTCCGTATACTACGTCCAATCTCCAGATCTGCCGCTGCCAGCGACAGTGCCACATCAAATCTTTTTTTTAACATCGCGGTTAGATTCGGTTGTCAGCAATCAGTTGCCAGTAGTAGCGACCCAGTCTTGTAAGCCTGCACGACTTACTACGCATGGCCGTCCAATACATATAGTCCTCTTCCACCGGTTCCAATAGACCTGCACGATAGAGGGATTGCAGTTGTTGAAATATCCTGACATTATTCAGGTCGGCGGTTTCCGATGTATGCTCGTATGAAGGATCGAGCTGAAGCATGGCTTCCGGTTTTGCAAAATGCCTGACGATGCTCTGCAATTCCTTCAAAGGCACCGGCGGCGTCACTTTACGCAAGCTCACAAACCTGGAAATATTGGTTTTGAAAACAGGGCGTTGTCCCCAATAGCCGAGTGCTTTGTCTACATAACTATAAATACTACCGGGAGTAACGTGTCCGCTGAGATCTGCGGCGCCTCCTTCCAATGCCTCTGCTACCAGTTTGGTAAAAATGCCCTGACCGTTCTTTTCGATCGCCGGTTCGAAATAACGGCTGGCAGTGAGAATCGTTACACCATTGGCAAGCATCGTTGCGCCGTTATTCATCACAGCCGGCGTTCCCATTGCACCGGAATGACAACAATCCAGTATGATCACCTTATTGATAAAGGCAGACCTGTTGGCAAGATTCAGGATGTAGTCCATCGTAATTCCTTCTTCACCGGGACGATAGTCCGGTGTTACAATGACGCCACCGGTATCGGAGAGCATCCCGTGGCCGGAAAAATAAAAGACCGCCAGTTCTCCTTCGCCGGAGAACAACTCCTTTATTAAATCCCGCAACACCGCTTTTTCACGTACATGTCTTTGTAATGACACATGAAAATTAACAGCACCATCTTCATGACGTTCCAGTAATCTTGCCATGCGCGTAGCATCGGCCACGCAACCATATAACGGACTTCCCGGATAATCATCAATACCGACAACGAGGGCTCTTGGCATAACAGTAGTTTTAGTTTTGGCCAAAATTGATGTGCGGTCTTTTTGGAAAAAACCCCTGCGACCGGGGAAAAATCCCCTTTTTATAAAAACAAGAGGTTTGCGCGCGGCCAGCAGGGGGATTTTTCCTGTATCTGCTGCTCAATGATTTTTTTGCGGATGCAAGCCACTAGTTTAGCTCCCGGACCTGCAGGCCATCATTTTTCACCATTTTAAAAAACCTTTCATGTCAACACAAACAACTCCTAAACCTGTTCCCGGCTTTTTTGTAGGGAAACTCGTAACGCAAGAACGCATCGATAACTACATCAACCAGAAGCACGGCCTCCTGAGCGACGCCCTCGGAAAACCCGAAACACAAAGCATCTGGTATTCAAGAGATCACTTCGCCGAGCTGCTGGAAGAGATCGATTATGCCAGCGGTGATGGTGTACGCATCCACTTTGGTATGTATGAAGAAGGTCATGAATTCGAAGGCCAGCTCTGCCTGCTGTTCACCTCCACCCGCGAAGTACTCGACGGCGAAATCGTGACGCACCAGAACGTGCTGCTCGAAGATGAAGCAGACTGGGAAGACCGCTCCACGGCGGCAAGAGGCAACCCGAATGTGGCAAATGACGGCCGTAAAAAAGACTTCAATTACGGATCGCCCTGCCCTCCACGCTGCCCCGGCTTTACCGGCGGTATTGCTTATCCATGATTTTTTGTAATTTGTCCAGATGCATCGTTTTCAGTTATACCACATCTACCTTATCCCCATGCTGCTTGCAGCAGTAGTGAGCCTGCGCGTGTTTATTGAAAAATGGCCCGCACCTTACCGGATATTCTCTGCTTTGTTATTTGCAACATTAATTATAGAGTTTGGAGCCATATTCTGGATGTGGGATTTGTACAAGATGTTTGCTGGCAAATACAACAATTGGAGTGTCTGGATATACAACGCCGGGCTAATGGTCCGGCTTATTCTCTTACTTTGGTTTTACCATAACATTATTACCTCAGTCAGAGTACAAAAACTGATCCGCTGGATCGGTGGCTTGGCGTTGTTATTACTTATTGGAATTTATACACGTTGGACACATACCATATTCGTTGGCTATTTTTTGACCTTCAACTCGATCATGATGCTGCTACCTTTCCTTTATTTCAGACAACTTCTGAAAAATGACGAAATCATCAAGCTGCAAAAAGATCCTGCTGTATGGATATCCATCGGCGTACTTGCGTCAGGAATGATCAATCTTCCTGTCTTCACTTTCATGGATTACCTGATCAAGACCAATACAGAAGAGGCTTTAAGGAGCTTCTACTACAACGATGCGCTCAACATCCTCACCTACACCTTATTCCTAATTGCCTTTTTATGCAAACCCCAACCGAAACCACTGCCCTCGCAATTCTCATTACCACGTTAGTGATTTTATTTGTATGCGCCGCCGGCATATACTTTTTATTTCTGTACCAGAAAAAACGATTCCGGCATCAGCGCGAAGTACTTGAACTCCGCGAAGCTTTTGGCCAGACGCTCCTGCAATCCAAGTTGGAGATCCAGGAGCAAACATTGGATCATATTTCTAAAGAGTTACACGCCAATATCAGCCACCTCGTGTCGCTGATCAATATCAACCTCTCGGAAATTCTACCGCAAACACCACAAGCCACCAAGGAAAACATCCTGGAAACAAAATCGCTGGCCAAACAATTGATGGGCGAACTAAAAGCTTTGAGTGCAAGTCTCAATACCGACCACATCATGCACATCGGCTTTTCCAAAGCTTTCGAGAACGAACTGAACCGCGTTACTAAGGCTAAAAAGTACCAGCTCACCGCTGTTAAAAACGGCTCTGAATACCGCCTGCCGGCAGAACACGAGATCATTCTCTATCGTCTCTGCCAGGAAGTATTGAACAATGTGGTGAAGTATTCAAAAGCTACGCAACTCTCCGCCACCATTGATTACGACCGGGATTGCTTCCGATTGCGCATCTCCGACAACGGCATCGGTTTCAATCCTGCCGAAGCGCTGGAAGAAAGCGCCAACCGCAAAAGCACCGGCCTTATCAATATGCGTAAACGCGCCAGCCTGATCCATGCCACTTTCGAACTGCAAAGCCAACCCGGCAATGGCACCACCGTTGAAATAACTATTGCTAATCCCAAGATCCTGAACGCATGAACATTCATCCCTTCTCTCCCATTAAAATCGCCATCGTAGACGATCATAATCTTTTCCGTAAAGGCCTGATTAAACTCATCAATCTCGGTGATACGCATCGCCGCTACAGTGTGTTGTTCGAGGCGGAAAGCGGTCTCGACCTCAAAGAGAAACTGAACAAACGCACTATTCCCGATATCATGCTGGTAGATATCACCATGCCAGATATGGATGGATTCGAAGTGGTAGACTGGTTACGCAAATTCCATCCGGGTATTCGTGTACTTGTTATAACCATGCTCGACAACGAAGAAGCAATTCTCCGGATGTTACAGATGGGCGTGCGGGGCTTTTTGTCGAAAGACATTGAAGTAGAAGACATGCATCATGCCCTGGAAGCTATTAGCAGCGGCGGCTACTACTATTCTGAAAAAGCCACAGAAGTACGAGAGCAGATTTTCCAGAATAAAAATCCCGTCCTGCGCCAAACCAGCAATATGTCCGAGCGCGAAAGAGAGTTTCTAAAATACGCCTGTACTGAAATGACGTATCATCAGATTGCAGACACCATGAAGGTAAGCCCTAAAACCATCGATGGCTACCGTGAAGCTTTGTTTCAACGCTTTGGCTTCAAAAGCCGCGTCGGCATGGTGGTGTACGCCATCAAAAACGGAATTTTTGTTCCATAAATTTTACGCATGAGTACGCCTAATGCCCAACCGCTGATGCAAGCCATCCTGCAGATCCTGCAGCAGATGAACAAACCACTCAGCGTAGAAGAACTCTCCTTCCGCACCCGCAGCACAGACTCTCTTGTTTTGCATTCAGTCAACCAATTGCTGGAAGCAAATGTGGTAGTAAAAAAAGGAGAACTTCTCAGCCTTAACCAACGGGAACAGGATTACCAACTCAAACGAATGCTGTACTAACTTTTTCTTATGAGCACGTTCTGGCTTTGCTTCGCCGCATTCACGACCGCTTTTATTTTTACCTATATAGGAGTTTGGAACAGCAAACGTTTCAGTAATTATTTTTTCCTGGTACGTTACTCAACCGTAGTGCTTACCTATTGTCTTCTCTATGGTATGTTGGCGGCCGGTTTATACCTCTTGCTGGCACCGGGCAAACTGACCATTGAAGACCAGTTGCTGCAGTTGCCCGGCGAATGGGCCCTGGCGATCGGCACAGGAATAGTCACGCATGGCGTAGCCGATCTGAACTTCTTCAACATCCGCCATGCCGGAGAATCGTTTCCCGTCGGACTGCGGAGTTTCTCCCGTTATGCGGAAGCGTATTTTGAACGGCAATGTGATTCGGTTTGCTTTGAGCGCTTTATCGTGTTCATTACACCGTACAGGAATAAATACCAACAGGCGGAACTGACCTTTTTTAAGGAGCAGATCCTGCAACTGCTGACCGCACATCCTTCGCCGGAAAAAATTGCTGCTTTCACGTCAGAAGTGATCGTTCCCGCCGGTTCAGCCAAAGAGATCATAGATGGGATATTGAGGGAATTTGGAAGGGATACGTTGCAAACCATCGACCGGCAACTCAGCGGAACTTCCTTTACAAATCATAAGCGCATTACAGCGGGCATCTTTCGTTAAAAATCTGACATACTGCAAAATAAACTAAATCACCATGAGCCAATTAGCCAAAGTCATGCGCAGCAGTGCGGCAGCTTACCGCCGGGCGCAACGCTCGCAACAAAGGCAACAAGCCAGCGATGTTACCAGGGAATATAAAAGACAACAAAAAGCACAAGCTATCTCAGATGCATCTGAAGCTGTCCGCTATTACACCAACTATATTAACCTGATTAAATCAGTACATAAGCAAACAACTGACCCTGTTAATTGGGAAGAACTAAAAAGCGCTGTAAGCCCCGCAAAACCGGAAAAACAATCGCTCCATAAAGAGCATGCAATTTTCAGGCTTGCACACTACACGCCATCCCTCCTCGACAAGTTGCTGCACCTCGGGAAAAAAAAGCGAAGAAAACTTGAAAAGCAAATAGCCATTGCCGGCAACCGTGATGAACATTTGCACGCGGAGGCGATGAAACAGTATGAAGAGGAAAAGGCTGAATTCGACCGCACAACCAGCATTGCATGCGGCGTGCTGAATCACGACGTTGAAGCCTATGAAGAAGCCATCAACTTCTTCGACCCATTTTCAGACATTAAAGAACTCGGCACAAAGATATATACAAGCTATCGCCAGGACGCTGTTACTATTGAGGTCCATCTCAACAGCGCGGAGATTGTTCCGGACCATATTCTCTCGCAAACTTCTACCGGCAAATTATCCCGGAAAGATATGCCTGCCGGCAGATTCTATGAGTTATATCAGGACTACGTCTGTAGTTGCATATTGCGTATTGCGAGGGAAATATTTGCTCATTTACCGGTAAGCCAGGTACTGATCAGCGTTCAAACCAATCTCTTCGATTCAACGACAGGTCACGAGCAGGAAGCGGTAATCGTATCGGTTGTAATCACTCCGGATCAATTGTACCGTCTGAACTTCGACACACTGGACCCCTCTGACGCTATGAAAAACTTCCTTCACAGGATGCAATTCGCCAAAACAAAAGGTTTTTCACCTGTAGAAAAACTCAATACCGATTCCCTTATTCTGTAATCATTCCAACCCCACCAATATGTTCTTCAATAAAAAACTTAAAGAAACCGAAGCTGTACTGCTAACTACCCAATATGACCTTAAAAATCTAAAGGAATCGTTGGCCACCACACTGGCCGAACTGGATAATAAGAACCAGGAAATAAAAAGATTGTCCGAATCGCTTCAACTGCTCGGGGAGAGGCAACAGGAAATGGAAAAAAAATACGGGGGAATTCTGGATATAGATGAACAAGTCAGCAGGCAAAGCCAGCAGCTCCACGACCTGACCAACCGTTATCAAATTTCCATTGGCACCTACAACGATCTGGTAAAAGAAATCGAGTTATATGAAGAACGACTGGACCTGGGTTCGTTCGGCCTGTATGCACCACAATTCGATTTCGACACTTCAGAAAAATTCAAAGCTGCTATTGAGATAAACTATGAAAAACAGAAAGCCCTGATAAAAGACGACAAAGCGGTTATTTGCCATACGGAATGGTCGGTAGGTGGCAGCAAGACAGAAGGCAAAAAAATGACCAACCAATACCGGAAACTGATGCTATTTGCTTTTAATGGCGAATGTGAGGGACTGATAGCAAGAGTGAAATGGAACAATGCCGCCAAGACCAGGGAGCGCATCATCAAGGCATTTGAAGCAATCAACAAACTCGGCGCGTCGCATAACATCGATATCACCAAAGCCTTCCTTGAACTCAAATTGGAGGAGATGGCTCTCTACTACGAACTCGAACAAAAGAAATACCAGGAGAAAGAAGAGCAACGCAGGATCAGGGAACAAATGCGTGAAGAAGAGAAAGCGCAAAGAGAATTTGAGCGGGCGCAAAAAGAAGCAGAGGATGAAGAAACCCGTTATCGCCGTGCACTGGAAAAAGCGCAGCAGGAACTTAGCCAGACCAATCAGATCGATGCGGAAATTTTACAGGAAAAAGTAAGAATGCTGGAGCAACAACTGGAGGCTGCCCATGAGAAAAAAGAACGGGCTATTGCAATGGCACAGTTAACCAAGGTTGGCCATATCTATGTCATTTCAAATATTGGTTCGTTTGGCGAAAATGTATACAAAATGGGGATGACAAGAAGACTGGACCCGCTGGATCGCGTACGGGAATTAGGCGATGCCTCGGTACCTTTCCAATTCGATGTTCACGCAATTATCTACTCGGAGAATGCACCTCAATTGGAGTATGAACTGCATCAGCAATTCAGCACCCGGCGATTAAATCGTATCAATCATAAAAAAGAGTTCTTTCGTGTTACGCTCGAAGAAATTGAAACATTTGTCAACCAGCATACCGGCGCCAGCATCGAATTCACTAAACTTGCCGAAGCCCGCGACTATCGTGAAACCATAAAATTATTAGAAGAATTGTCGAAGCAGGAGCAGCCGGTTGTAACGGAGAAAAAATTCCCCGTCAGCATTGGCGGCTAAACAGCCGCTACACCAAACAATTTCCGGAACGCCATCGCCGCCTTATGTACCTCCTCCGTCCAGTCGGCTCCCGCGGTTTCGTCGGCACCATCGGTTATGTATTTCAGGCAGAGAAACGGAATATTTTCCTGCTTCGCAATTAAGGCTAATGGATAGGCTTCCATATCCACCACATCATAATCTGCCGTGAGATGCTGCATTTCGAAACTGTCACCCGTACCGCAGATACCCAATGGCAAACCTTCTACAGATAAACCGTATTCAAGCATCGTGCCCTCACCGGAAAAAGGTGTTTCGTATAACTGATAACCAAGACCGCGCACATCCATGTCTCGTTGTACAAAACGGTTACAACACACCACCTCTCCTCTTGCAAAACGGCTGCTGCCTGCAGAGCCCAGATTAATGATGATACCGGGACGGCGCCCATGCAAGTATTTTGAAAGACCAATAGCCGCATTTATCTTTCCCAAACCCACAATCAGCGGATTGTATTGAATGAACTGCTCTGCTTCTTCGGATGCCAGGGCGAATACAAAAAGAGGGTCGTTCAGGTAAACAGAAAGATCAAGGCTATTCTCCATACTGTGTGTTTGCATTATTAAGCGCCGAATATACAACGGATTTTAGGGAAGGAGAAAAAACCGGCTTCCGGGTAGCAGGTGTTATTCTCTTAGTCCATCGGGCAGGCCGGGAAACCTGTAACCTGTGCAGAGATAAAGTAGTCTAAGGTTCTCATGCGAATATGGTTTCTTGTTTTACTGCTTATGGCCCGGGAAGCGACTGCCCAACCAGCCCGGCGGCTGCACTCGATCGTAAATGCCTATTACCAGCTGGGATTGTTCAACGGCAATGTGCAGATTACGGAAAAAGGAAAGACTATTTTTATGCGCTCGTATGGTTATGCCGACAGGAGCGCAGGAAAAAAGAATACTGCGGCCACCAGGTTCAATGCCTACTCCATCACCAAACCGGTGACAGCAACGGTAATATTGAAGCTAGTGGGCGAAGGGAAACTGGACCTGGAGCAGCGGCTCTCTTCTTTTTATCCGTCCCTGCCCGGCAGTGACAGTATTACGATCAGGCATTTACTATCGCATACATCCGGCATTTACAACTACAACAACGATTTCTCTATGCCGGTAAGCAGTGAAAAGGAAATGATCACCTGGCTGGAGAAAAAGCCGCTGGGCTTTCAACCGGGTTCGCAATTCAGGTATTGCAATACCGGCTATTTCATCCTGGGATTTATTATTGAAAAAATAACAGGTATATCGTACGAGGCGGCAGTACAACACTATGTGCTAATACCCGCGGGAATGCGGGATAGCGGATTCGACCTGAGACAGGTCAGCGATGCGCAAAAAGCGAAAGGCTACATTTATATCAATGGAAAAAAAAGTGAAGAAGCGCCTGTATGGGATTACCGCGAATTGTATTCTGCTGGTGGCATGTATACCACAGTGGCGGATCTGCAGCGCTTTCATCGTGCGATGCAGGATGGAAAACTCCTTCCTGATTCAATGATACAACTGAGCTATACGCCTTATCAAAAAAACTATGGTCTCGGCTGGTTTGCGGATTCAATTGCCGGCAAAAAAATCGTGAGCCACAGTGGCGGTGCCACGGGTTTCCGGAGTTACCTGATTCGTGATGTGATAAACGATGTATGCATAGTCTTATTATCCAACAGTGAGATGAGTGACATCGTTGTATTGAGAAATAAATTACTGGCAGCACTAAACGGTCAACCCTATGACTTACCCAAAAACAGTAAACGTTTACAGCAAAACTTTTATAAATATGAGGGTGCCTACAACATAACAAATTCGTTGACGTTGTATCTTCACCGCGCGAAAGGCATGCTGATGGCAACGACCAATAAGCGCGGATCATCGGTGTTGTTACCTGCCGGAAAAGATGCATTGATGATTGAAGCGATTGGTGCCCGGTTATCATTTAAACAAGACTCGCTCATCTTTAGCCAGAAAGGCGAAACAGTGATCGTACCACGCGTGAAAGCCGGCTGGGGCATAACCGGTAGTGCAACGGAAAATGGATGGGAAGGCCGGGATCTGGAAATGCAACGTGAAGGTAAAAAATGGATTGCACGAAAAGTGATACTAAAAGAAGGTGCGATCAGGTTCAGGTACAACAACGACTGGGTATTGAATTACGGCCAAAGAAATGCACATCATTTATGTGCGGATGGAAAGGATATTAAAGTGGCGCCGGGAACCTATAAGATTGTATTGGATTTGACAGATGAAGATGACGTACAGCTTCAATTATCGAAAGAATAATCACAGAAAAGCTGCGTGAAAAACACATGGTGAAGGCGATGTTGGAAGATAGTTTTGTGTCAAATGATACAAACTCCAACATACGATTTTTATACTACGGAATCGGGAGACCATTACAATTTCAAAAGCGTGGGAAAGAATGGGGAGATTGAAAAGGTTGCCAGATTCGACAAACTGGGAAGAAACATTTACAATATTGCATTCGGCGACTGGAATAACAACAAGCTGCATGACCGGGCAGTGAGTAATAACGGAGACAAAGACAAAATATTGGCAACAGTTGGCCGGATTATCTCTGACTTTACGGAAACATTGCCGGAAGCCCTCGTATTCGCCAGGGGTGTTGATCAGGTCAGAACCCGGTTATACCAGCAGGAGATAAACAAACACATGGATATTATCGGTCCGTTCTTTATGATATGGGGATTCCTGGATGGACGATGGACACCTTTTAAAAAGGGAGTCAACTACCATGCATTTATCGGACACCGTCATGCTTTCTTTGCGGGCCAATGGCCCCCGGATGTTGTGCAACCTTAATTATTAAATTAATACAATATGAAAAAGACTAAAAAAACAAAACAAGAACCCGCTAACGCAGAAAAGGCGCGGGAGTATAACGACTACCCTCCTTTCTCGGAAAAAACAAAATCCGACAAAGAGTTCCTGGAGAAATATGGTTTACCAAAAGAACTGCAGGAAAAGTACGGTTTCAAAGTAGGATAAGCTAATTGGAGAGCCGCCTTGTGAAGGTGGCTTTTTATTGGGTTATGAACAAAAATCACAGAAATGGCCGACCACTACTATAGCTGTCTGTCGAAAAGAATGAACCGTTCGTCGACAATACTGGAAAAAAAAGTAAACTAGAGATACTTTTATCGATGTAGCCGGCAAGGAAATAAAATCATAAAACAGACAGTAAGTGGCCACCACAAAAAGTATGAGAACTAAGCTATTGTTGAGCATCTGTATCGTCGCACTGACAACGGCAAGCCGGGCTCAATTACCCACCGCAAGGATTGATTCGGCCATGAAAGTCGCTTATGATTACGGTATCTTCAACGGGAATATCCTGGTAGCCAAAGGCAATGCCATCCTCTATCAAAAATCCTTTGGTTTTGCTGACAACAGGAAAGACCGCGCATTAAGGCCCGACACGAAATTTGACATCGGCTCCATCAGCAAAGAATTTAACGGGGTGGGCATTATGCTACTGAAAGAAAAAGGCTTGTTGACGCTCGAATCCTCTGTGTCGGAATTCTTCCCGGAATTTGCGGCCTGGGCAAAAAAAGTGAAGATTAAACACCTGATCAATTACACCAGTGGTATTCCCAGGCTACCGGGAGATTCACCCAATGGCAACGATTCGCTCCTTTACGTCGATTTAAAACGGCTCGATCAACTGGGTTTTGAGCCCGGCACACGTTACGAGTACAGCCATATAAACGTTTACCTGCAACGGCGCATCATTGAGAAACTAAGTAAACGCAGTTATGCCGCTTTTATAAAAGAAAATATTTTCATCCCTTTGGGAATGACACATGCGGCTGTGGATTATCCGACTACTTCGGCCGACATGGCACAGGCGTTTGATGATGATGGAAAAGCTACTCCGTATCCGGACTATTTCAAAGGGTGGACGAGGTTGCCGATCGGAGATCTTTATATATGGGAAAAAGCGTTGTGGGGCGGTCAGGTAATATCAACTGAATCATTGAAAGAGTTGGCACTGGCATTCGGCAGCGGAGAATCCAGTCTCGGCAGAGTGGTGATAACAAACGGCAGGTTTGAGCGGCACTCGCATCAGGGATCCAATTTCAATTACGAAGCAGTGGTATCCACCTCTTTCACCGATAGCATTACGGTAATACTGATGACCAATAGCCAGCAACTGAAAGTACAGGCATTAAGCGCCATGTTAATGCATATTGTAAGAAACGAGCCTTTCACCGTTCCGAAAAAATCCTTGTACTTATCAATCCGAAGTAAACTACTGGAAAACGTTGAAGCCGGGTTAAACTACTACCGGGAGTTGAAAGCCAACCAATCCGACAGATATGATTTCTCCAGCGAAATACCCGACCTGCTTAATGCCGGCAAATATCTGCAAAGAAGGAAATTATTAAAAGAAGCGATCCGGGTATACGAGGTGGCATTGCAACTGGACGGCCGCAAAGAAGACCTTTCCTACGCCCATGAACTGCTGGGTGATGCTTTTGACGAATTGGGCGATAAGGCAAACGCTTTAATCCATTATCAAAAAGCGAATGCACTTGATCCTAAAAATAAAAATGCAGAAAGCAAGTATAAAAACCTTCAGGGAAATTAACCCGGACTATACGGTCTGCGGTCTGCTGAACTTATACGTATACCGGACACAGATTAGTAAACCTGTCAATGTCATAGCCACGCCCACCAGGGATGGATATTGATAAGACAATCCGAATGTCAATGGCAACCCTCCAAAATAAGCACCTGAGGCGTTGGCGGTATTGAAAGCGGCCTGCATAAAAGCGGCCGACATCATTTCCGAATCCGGAGCGGCTTTCAGCATCATGATATTTACGGGTGCGCCCAATGCCATGGACAGCATACCACAGAAAAAAGTCAATACCAGCGAAGTGGGTGCATGGGCAGAAAAGAAAAACACACACAAGAGCGCCGTCATCATCAGCGAGAGAAATAACATACCCGCCTTAAACACACCGATCTTATCGGTAAGATAACCTCCCAGTAAATTGCCGATCACCATGCCGCCGCCGGCCAGGATCATCACATAAGCCACACTGCTGTTCCCAATCCGGGAAACCTCCGTCATCAAAGGGGAAATATAACTCAGCCAGGTAAACAAGCCGCCAAAGCCGATGGCGGTGATCAGCAACACATACCAGCTCTGTGACTTTTTCAGAAAACTCAATTGAGAAAGGTAGTTGGCACGCCCCTTCACTTCCATATCGGGCAGCCAAAAGGAGATCATGAAAATAGTGAGTAGCCCGATGGCGCTTACCATCACAAAACACCAGCTCCAATGAAAAGTATGACCGATATAGGTAACCAGCGGCACCATGGCCAGGTTGGCGAGCGTGAGGCCGGCAAAAACAAAAGAGATGTACCGCGCTTCTTTTCCGGGTACGGCCAATCGTTTCGCTACCACGGTACTTACACCGAAGAAGGCACCATGTGGTAAACCGGACAGCAGCCTGGTGATGATCATGATGGTATAATTGGGAGCGACAGCCGATAGCAGGTTGAAAAAGGTAAACAATACCATCAGCCAGATCAGCACTTTCTTTGGCGGAAACTTGATGGAAAAGCCCACGATCAAGGGGGCACCGATTACCACGCCGAGTGCGTAAGCCGAAATAAAATGCCCTGCCTGCGGAATATCGACATGAAGCGACTGAGCAATATCGGGCAATAAACCCATGATAGCGAACTCCGTAGTGCCAATCCCCAAACCGCCCATTGCCAGCGGTATTATTCTTTTGTCCATCCTGATTTTTAGTGCTTAGACAGGGATAACAGTTTGGGAGGGGGAAGGTTTGGAGGGTTATGGGCTTTTTCGAAAGCCATATTGTCTATTTCCGCCATTCGTGCGACAATGTCCGGTTCAGCCATAAACAGGAATGCCTCTTTTGTCTGTGCTAAAATACTTTGTCTAAATCTAACCAGCAATTATAGTCGTTTAATTTCGGTAGAGGATATTGCAAGTTTAATTGGTATGTTTTATTTTACCTCAAACCTTATCGATGCCGAATCTCAACGCCGAATCGACGCTGCTTGCGTCTAACGATCACTCAATTATACTAACCACTCATCGGGTTATACAGCGAACAGCCTCACTGAACAAAGAGATAATGCTTGCTGATTTTGTTGTTTACCAGTTAATAGGCGAACGGTCCAGATATTACCGCAACCTGATGTTATGTTTCCTGGGAATTGCCCTTCTGCTGGGTATATGGGTGTTTCGCAATTACCAAAATGCCGGGGACGAAGCTTATCTCACTGCCCGGACTTTTTTTGATGGAGGTGCGTATCTTGATGATCTTTCGGAGGATATCCGGACCTCAACAGCACTATTTAAATTATTTACCGGGCTCTTTATTATTGCTGTTTTTGTATTTGCTTTCAGCAAATCAAGATTACTGCGTATCAGCGGAAAGTACAGCTATATTGATGTCCCTTTAAAACATTTAAAAACCAGCTCCTATAACAGGTTTATTAATGCCTTAGTGCTGGAGAGTGAACGATGTAAGCTGGAGTTAAGACATGTAGGTAGTTAATTCAAAAATAAACTTCATTATTATGACAACACCTGAAATCATGTTTTCAGAAGCGAGAAAGTCTCACCTCTGTCTATTACAAATAAAAATCGACAGATTGAAAGAATTTAAAATGCAAGAGTTTAAACACTGGGTTTTAAATTTTGAGGACATAAAAAAAATTAAAGAGGAAAAATCATGGTTAAATATTCCTGAGTTAAGTTTTTTACACTCGAGAAAGGAATATCCAGCAGTGTACTATTTCAGTAGTGAGAATGTATGTGATTTTGACTTTTATTCGTCTTTTCGAAATGCTAAATTAGATTCTTTAAGTGAACGCAAACATGGCAAAACAGAGAAACAGACTTATAACATCTCTCATGTACCAAAATATAAAGAAACTCATTGCATTTATGCCGGCAGTGTTCTTACTAACCTGTACGGACGTCTTATCAGTCATTTAGGAGCAGGTAACCCAGGTACCGGCGCGCTCTATCTTAGTCAAATTGTAGAGCCGCTATCAGTAAAACCAAAAGTGACCTTTCATTATCAACTTTTGGAACCAAAATACTTGCTTGTCGTCGAGGCTTTAGAACGAATAGTTCAGGATACACTTAACCCCTTAATTGGTAGAAAAACGCTTAGCCGAATGGATAAAGAATTAATTCACTCGCAGGAAATAAATATCGGATGAACTTATCGGTATGTAAGTCCTTTGACTTGATTAGCTATTGCCGGAGAGTTCACTCTTACCCCACACGAAATCCAGATTTAAAACAGACAGAGATAAAACTATTTTTAGAATTAACGTATGATCAATAAACAACAAACCGTGGATATCGAAGCCGTGAAATGGCATGTATTACTGCAACTCTACCGTAGTGATAAACCCGTCAGCGTCGGCCGGTTTACTCACGAGCTACTTGGCTTCGATGTAAATTTCAATGACGTCTACGACAGTTTGTTTCAGCTTAACCATGTCCATTCAATCGAGGGAGGAATTCAGCTAACAGAAGAAGGACGGCATTATCTGGAAAATGAGTTGAAAGAGGAACGAAAGCGAATACTTCACTGGATCACCGAGAACAAATTTGATCTTGCTGTTCTGTCTTTTCTTCGACACCGACCGCACTTGGTCAAGCTGCAGGATTTTCCTGAACTGCTACTTTCAAGCGCGCCCCAACACGGAAATTCAGTGGGAACAGGTAACCTACGACAAGTAATTCTTCAACTGGGTGGGTATATTGAAAATCCATCCATACATTGGTATGGCATTACACAAGATGGGCGTGATTATTACGAAACCATGGAAGCAAAAGCAACAGGTCCTGTACCAAGAAGGCCGTCTAGCGCAGCTGATGTTGTTACCGAAAATGATAAGCAGGAAATGAATGCCCGGCTGGATGAAATACTCCGCAAACTGGAACAGCAGAACCTGAAGTATGAAGCCATGCGGTCTGACATGAAAGCAGATTTTGAAGAGCTTAGAAACCTGTTCCATTTAGGCAAAAAGAACTGGCGGCAACTCCTGGTCGGGAAAGTTACCGAATGGATTGCCGGCGGCATTGTATCAGAAACCATTTCCAAGGAAATAGTTGATTTCATCAAAAACCCGACAGGAAAGCTACTGGGGTAAAGTATATACATTTCACGTCGAATCCACACTGTAACCAACTACCTACTATATGCCAGCAGTCTGTTACTGGTGTAAAGCTCCCGGCACCAACTCGAGCGCTACTCCAATTGGTAAAAGAGATGAACCAAACCGCCCATTGCCAGCGGTATTATTCTTTTGTCCATCCTGATTTTTAGTGCTTAGACAGGGATAACAGTTTGGGAGGGGGAAGGTTTAACATTTGTCAGGTTCCTATTTCACATTTTTTTTGATACGAACAAACCAGCGTACTATGAAGTATTCAGGCGATACTTTTCACATTGATTGATTTCACTTTACTGCCGGCGTCAAAGACCTTTTTTATTTTGCGTAAGTGCGTTCATTTCTTCAATGATGGCAATGATCGCATTGTCATCTGCAAAAGTCATTCTCATATTATTTACCGCGCGCCAGTAATACATACGCCCCTCTTCCGTATGGCCGTTCTTTATAAGCTGTCTTCCACTTTTTCTACATGCCTCGATTGACAGCGGCCAGTTTTCAAAACCTTTTGCATCAGCGAGTTGACGGTAAAACCGGAGGGCCTCCTCCGCATTGTTGTTTTTTTCGTAATAACGGGCAAGATCCGTTGCAACATAGGGTTGAATATGACCGTAATTTTTATAGGCACTGGCAAGCAGATCGACTGCAGCACGAAATTCCGGGTCGTTTGTACCCGTCATCATTGCAATCAACGCGGGGTTGTATTGCTTAAAGATTTCGGGATTAAAAGACGATAACGAATCAAGCAGCCTTCGAAGTTCGGATTTATAGGTGCCGTACATATTGGCAGCATAATACATAAACAGCGCTCTGCCCGTCCTGTTTTGCGTAGTAATCTCCTGCAGCGTCTTTTTATCACCACCAGAAATAAAATACTTGAAGAAGGTGGTCACAAATGGAGACTGCCATAACTGACCGGCTCCAAGCCGGAGCGCTTCAGATGGCGCGTTGGAGTTGGATAAAAAAATAAACGTATACCCCGTCTCGGGAACACGAACAAACAAGGCAGCGTAAGCATCTGCATGGCCATAATGCCAATGAATTCTTTTTCCGCAAAACTCCTCAGTGAACCAACCGATGCCATAAGGGCTGACAGAGCCATCATTCAGTTTAACAGGTGTGGTGATTTTGTTATAGCTGTCCTGCGTGATCAACTGATTACGGTCATAACTGGCTGCATATTTAACAAGATCGCCGATCGTGGAAATAATACCCGTGGCAGGAAAGGCTTTTACCCATTGGTAATTAACTGTGTCTTCCTTAAACTTTCCGGCTACCGTATCATAAATATAAGGAGTGGCAATATGACTGAACATCGTATCGTGCCTGTTGTCCGGAAAACCGGTAATGGAATGGGTCATCTGCAGGGGCAGGAATATTTTCTTTTCAACCTCCATCGAATAAGCATCCTGATCCCGCCGGTAGTTACCGGCTTTCTCAAATACGCCGTAGATATAATTGAATTTTTGCCCATTGTATACAAAAGAATTACCAGGCCCGTCTTCTGCCGTATGTGAAAGAAAATGCCTGACCTTGCTATTGGGATCGATATTATACGGCCAACCGAAGTAGGTATCGATAAACCGGTAATTAAGCGCGTAATCATCAATGGAAGCTTTATGTTCCTGTTCGTATTGCATAAACAGATTACCGGTAAACGTTTTTGTAACGGATGCAATCTGGAACATATGCCCGACGGTCATAGGCGTCTTCCGCTCCAGATTTGCGTAGCCTTCGGCATGCATATAAACCGCCTGACCGTTTTTAACGACGGCCATACAATACCCGGGCAATTGCAACATATCACTAAGCTCACGGATTTCTTTTTTAAACGATTGCAATTGCCTGGCATCAGGAAGCTTTGGCTGTGTGTTGGATTGAGCATGCAGCGGCGTACAGTTAATCATCATCATTATAATGCTCACCGCCAAGCTGATAATTGTTGCCGCCAGGTTCCGGAACATCACTACGGTTATTTTGTCGCTTGCAATGATTTTCATGATCTGTGTAATTGCTGAGTTAGGCAGTACAGTTTTCCAAGCGTTTCCTTCGGTTGCATTTTTTCGCTGTAATACCAGAATATTGTTTTGATCGCTCACGCTACGGTGCCCCCGCTGCTTCACCAAAGTAGTGACAGTGACCTGGCTCCGCAGATTATGGTGGTATAAATCTATATTTTTTTTGGCATTTGAATGCTTCAGGGCTCTGACGGGCAGTAAGGCCTTGTCAAATCATCCCCTTCTTCACACCTCCCCCAAAAAACAAAAAGCCAAAAACCAACTTTTGAATTTTGATTTTTGATTTTTCCCCAGTGTTTACGATCTGGCAAACTTCTCCAACTCAGTATTGAACTTTTCCATTTCTTCTACAAACAAGGCATGTCCGCTGTTTTCAAATTTCACTATGTAGGAGTTTTTGATGCCCTTATGTAACTGTTCGGCGAATACAAAATCACACAGTTTATCTTTCGTGCCATGGAAAATCGCCACTGGCATATTGATCTTGCCGAGCACGGGGCGACGATCCAGGTCGCGAAGCGCGGTGATAGCCTGCGTGGTAGCATAAGGGGAAGCATGGAAGAGACGGCTGAAATAAGCCGGATCTTCGTAGCCCAGTTCATAGGCTATCTCCTTTGCGCTCATGCCGTATGCACGAGCAACCGTTTCGCTTCGGGCATAATACGGTTTTTGATGATTTCGCCCGATACGTCGGGCAAAATCGGAGTATCCCCCTTCTTGGGCCTTGTGAACCAGGTTATCATGGATTTCAGGCCAGTACCCAACAAATTCGGTCTAACGGACTTGAATTTTCATTTTCGACTTCTCCCATTTTTACTGAATAAAAAAACTGCCATCACTACGGTTATGGCGGTCTTGGAACTTGTGCTTATGCAAGGCTTTGTCCTATCTGTAAATGACTGCTCAATACAACTCGGTTCCAAAGATTGATGGTAATCACGGCTGTTACAATATCTGCAATTTGTGTTTCGCTAAAAAAATGTACTGCGGTTGAGTAGGTATCATCTGATAGTCCATTCTGATGGATTAATGTTATCTCTTCCGTTATTGCCAACACTACTTTTTCTTCTTCCGTAAAAATATCTTCAGCCTCTCTCCATGCATTCAATAGAAAAATACGCTGACTTGTTTCGCCATTTTTAATTGCGTCCTGAGTGTGAATATTGATACAATAGGCACAGCCATTGATTTGTGAAGCACGAATTTTTATGAGTTCTTTGGTTGTCCTGGATAAAGATGACTGTGAAAGATAGACTTCTAAACCAGCCATCGCTTTTAGCGCATTCGGAGCAACTTCTTTAATGTTAAATCGTTTTTGCATTGTATAATTCTTTTTAAAATTGTTCAATGCAAAATTGAAGAGCGAGAAATTGAAAAAACTTAAACTGGTTTAAGAAAGAAGCCTTTTTCGGATTTCGCTTAGATACTCGGGAGTAAATCCAAGATATGAAGCGATTAAGTATTGGGGAACCCGTTGCACGAATTCAGGATGATTTCTAACGGCCTGGAAATAAAATTTTTCTTTTGAAAGAGAAAAAAGAAATTTGATACGCTTTTGAGCAGCTGCATAAGCCCGCTGGTAAACAAAACGAAAATAGCGTTCCATTACCGGAAATTCTTTTAATAGTTTTTCCTGTTTATCCTGAGTGATGTAAAGGATAATAGATTTTTCTACGGCCTGAATATAAAATTCAGTAACAAGTTGGTTTTCGTAGGCAAAATTATCGGTCATCCACCAGGTCTCAATAGCAAATTCAGTGGTTTGTTCAGTACCTTTTTCGTTGATGTAAAACTTTCGTAACAAACCGCTCAAAACAAAATAATGATGTCTGCAAATTTGCCCTTCCTTTAATAGATTTTCTTTTTTAGCCACTTCTTTCGTGTCAAAGAATTTTTTAATTTCTTCAAATTCATCGTCAGAGACTTTTGCGAATTTGGCTATATGCGTTTTAAATGTATCCAACATTTTTCTTAAAAGAGTGTTTTGTTTAAGATGGCAGGCACCATTTAAGCATCGGCGATATGGCGGTATTCTGTAGTCCGTCTTTCCCAGGCCGCTCTTGATTAAAGATACAAAGCCCATGTTTATTTCTATTGGTATACATTATTCGTACACCGAACTAAAGCTGGGTGGCGCACAAAACTCGAGAATAAATTCGTCACCCCGGCATATTACCACTGGCGTGTTAGCAGCAGCCTTATTGTTATGGCGCTGTCCCTTGTTAGAATTTCTATGCTGCTGGAAATATGTTTTACTTTTTTCTTGAAGCTTTTCCAAAGTTTCAAAAGAACTGAAGCTTTAATAATTCGTTTATTTTTTCGTCTGTATGTCTATTGCCAGTGCGTCATTGTCAAATTCTGTTCGGAATGAAGCCATTTTGAGCCGGCTGAAATGCCCAACCAGTTTTAATCTGAGCACTTTACGGCAATAAAAAAGGAGATGAGTTTTCAACTCTCTCCGATTAAATATCCGCCGGGGATGGCCTAAAGTCAAAACAAGGATGCCCTTGCCTGCAGCGAGTGTCATTTTTCACGTGTTGGCCTTGTTTCAGGCAAGCCGACAACCTCCCAAAAAACAAAAAAGCCAAAAACCAACTTTTGAATTTTGATTTTTGACTTTTTACTTGTTAAGAGGTCCCGAGCGGATTTGAACCGCTGTAGGAGCTTTTGCAGAGCTCTGCCTAGCCACTCGGCCACAGGACCATTTTATTTCCCTCAACAAACCTGATCATCAATTTGTTAAGCAGAATATCCGTTTTTGACGGACTGCGAAAATAGGATATTTTTGATATCTAACAAAAACAAGCCGTATGAGTCGCATAGCAGAATCTGAACTGATCATCAATGACCGCGGAGCCGTTTATCACCTCGACCTCCGCCCCGAAGAAATCGCCGGTACCGTCATCACCGTCGGCGATCCCGACCGCGTTAAAGAAGTGAGCAAATATTTCGATGCCATCGAAGTGAAGCGCCAGCACCGCGAGTTCATCACCCATACCGGCCGGATCGGCAATAAACGCATTACCGTCCTCTCCTCCGGTATCGGCCCCGATAATATCGATATCGTGATGAACGAACTCGACGCACTCGTTAATATCGATTTCGATACCCGCGAGATCAAAAAACAACTCAGTTCGATCAATATCGTCCGCGTAGGCACCTCCGGTTCCCTTCAGGCCGATATCCCGGTCGACAGCTTCGTAGCTTCCACACACGGCCTGGGCATCGACAACCTGCTCAATTTTTACCGCTACGAACAGAATGAAGAGGATAATGAGCTCATCCAGTCTTTCATTACCCATACCCAGTTGCACGGGCAAATGAGCCATCCCTATATCACCGGCGCCGCTCCTTCCCTGCTTAAAAATTTCGTTACCGGTTTTCACCAGGGTATCACGGTTACCTGCCCCGGCTTCTACGGACCACAAGGCCGTATCCTCCGCCTCGGCATCCGCAACCCGGAACTGATCAACCGCCTCACCGATTTCCGCTTCGGCCAACACCGCATCACCAATTTCGAAATGGAAACTTCGGCCATTTACGGCCTGGGTCGCCTGCTCGGCCACAATTGCCTTGCCGTGAACGCCATCGTGGCCAACCGGATCAAAAAAGAGTTTTCCAAAGACGGCAAAGCCGCCGTGGAAAACCTCATCCGCAAATTCCTGGAAATTTTTGCAGCACATATCTGACCGGATAAGCTAATTTGCCGGTGAATTGTTTTGCGAAGCAGTATAACATGAACCTATGATTCTCTTTTTTTCCAAATACCAGGGCACCGGCAACGATTTTATCCTGCTGGACAACCGGGAAGGTACTTACAACACACTTTCGACCGAACAGATCAGTCACCTCTGCGACCGCCGCTTCGGCATCGGCGCCGACGGCCTCATGCTGCTCAATAACCACGAAGGCTACGATTTTGAGATGAAGTATTTCAATGCCGACGGCCGCGAAGGCAGCATGTGCGGCAATGGCGGGCGATGCCTCGTCCGTTTCGCCTATCACCTGGGCATCCACCGCAATGAATATAAGTTCCTCGCTGTTGACGGCGATCATGAAGCAGAAATCGACACCGACGGTATCGTATCCCTGAAGATGAAAGACGTGGATAAAATCCACCGGCAGAACGGCGACTCGATCCTCAACACCGGTTCCCCGCATTACGTAAAAGTAGTGTCCGACGTTATGGATATGGACGTTTATAAAAAAGGACGGGATATCCGTTACAGCAAGGAATACGAACAGGAAGGCATCAACGTGAATTTCGTGGAACAAACAGGGGAAGACAAGATCATTGTGCGAACTTATGAACGCGGTGTGGAAGATGAAACCTATTCCTGCGGCACCGGCGTTACTGCCGCCGCCATGGTTTGTTACCACAACGAAAACGGCTTCAACGATGTGCAGGTTAAAACCCTGGGAGGCAAACTGCATGTAGAGTTCGACCGCATAGAAGAACGTTATATCAATGTCTGGCTTTCCGGTCCGGCCGAAAAAGTATACGAAGGAAAAATAGAACTGCGCGACTAACCACCGAAAAACTCAGCCGCTTGATACAGTATTTCAAAAATATCAACCACCAGACCATCGCGGTCGACAAACCTGAAGACGGAGTGTGGGTAAACGTGTTGCCTCCCCTCCGCCAGGAAGAGTTTTCCAATCTTTCGGAGGAACTCGATATTCCCATCGACTTTCTCACCGACTCACTCGATATCGATGAACGCAGCCGTTTCGAAGAAGACGACAACGTGCGCCTTATCGTTATCAAAACACCCACAGAGAATAATTCCTTCAACGAGAGCGACGCCTACTATATCACCATCCCGATCTGTATTATTCTAACCCACAACCAGATCGTTACGGTCAACTCATTTGAAAATCCCGCGATCAAAAAATTCCTGAATTCTTTTCAAAACCGCCATCCCGATAAAAAGAACATGATGGTGCTGAAGATCATCGAAAAGATCGTTCAGAATTTTCTTGAATACCTCAAACAGATCAACCAGCAGCGTAATATCCTCGAACAAAAACTGTACGATTCGAGCCGTAACGAACACCTGCTGCAGATGATGCGCATCCAGAAAAGCCTGGTATACTTTGTTACGGCGTTGCGTTCAAATGAATTACTGCTGATGAAACTCGAGCGATCCAGTTTTCTTTCGTTGAATGAAGACGAGAAAGAATACCTCAATGACCTGATCGTGGATAATTCACAGGCCCTGGAGATGGCAAACATTTATACCAATATCCTCAGCAGTACGCTCGATGCTTTTGCCAGTATCATTGCCAATAACCAGAACGAAGTGCTGAAGCGCCTCGCCGTGATTACTATTGTACTGAGCTTTCCTGTGTTGATTGCAAGTATATTCGGCATGAACGTGCCGAGTGGTTTCGAACATTCCCCTTATGCCTTTTACATCGTGGTGTTTGTTTCGCTGCTGATTTCACTGGCTATCGGCTGGCTGTTTTTACGTAAAAAAATATTCTGATGCACCAGTTCAATCTCCGCGTTTATGGCATCCTGGTCAACGAGCAACGGCAGGTATTGGTGAGTGATGAGTTGATCAGGGGAGGTTATTTTACAAAATTCCCCGGCGGAGGATTGGAATTTGGCGAAGGCACGCGCGAATGCCTGGCCCGCGAATTCAAAGAAGAAATGGACCTGGCCGTAGAAGTGAAGGAACATATTTACACCACAGACTTCTTCCAATTGTCTGCATTCAGACCCGATGATCAGATCATTTCCATTTATTATTTCGCTAAAGCACTGGAACCGATCCGTGCACCGCTTCGCGACAAGCCATTTGATTTTGATGAAGAGCAACTGCGTTTGTACGGAGAACGAAAAGAGATAGAAACCTTCCGCTTTCTGAACTGGGAAGATTTTTCGCCGGAAGCATTGACGCTTCCGATTGACAAACTCGTGGCAGCCATGCTAAAAGAAAAAGGGCCCGCCGCCCTCCCTTTTTAAGCTTTCATTTCCTGTATAAATTTCTTCACCCGGTCCATATCTTTTACCCCCGGGCTGAATTCGAATTTGCTGTTGATGTCGAGCGCAAATAATTTGCGGGCAGCCTCTTCTTGCGCAAAGGCTTTTAATTTTTCTTCATCACCCGGTTCGATGCCGCCACTCAATAAAAAAAGTTTATCGATCACGGCATCACTCAGTATTTTCCAGTCAAATTTTTTGCCCGTGCCGCCATACCCCGCGCCGAGTGTATCAAACATGTACATATCGCTTGCATCATGGAAAGGGCGCACCATCCATTCAAGCGGATCATTATCGGAGAGCCGGAATGCTTTGATAACGGTAACGTAATTAGCCACCTTTTCGCAGAAGATGGGCGTTTCATCACCGTGAAGCTGAACGATATCAAGACGATAACTTTCTACGGTCTGCAGCAGTTCTTCATAAGGCGTATTGACAAACACACCGACCTTGCCGATGCCACCGCCAATCTTCTTCATTTTTTCCGGGGAAAGCTTGTTGCCTACAAACCGGGGAGATTTGGGATAAAAGATAAATCCGGCCAGGTCGGCTCCCATTTCGGCGAGCGCATTCACCTGCTCGGGAAGAGTCATGCCACAGACTTTAATCCTCATGTGTTGATTGCTTTTAATCGTTCAATGAATTCGGCAAAAGCAATCGCGGGATCGGGCTCTTTCATAAAAGTTTCACCAATCAGGAAACCTTTAAAACCAGCTTGTTTTAAAGTTACGATAGTTTCCGGATTAGCAATACCACTTTCTGCCACCGCAGGTTTATTTTTTGGCAATTTATCAATAAGCGAAAGTGAGGTTTCAATGCTTACTTCAAATGTATGCAGGTTGCGGTTATTGACACCGATCATGCTTACCTCGTCGCAGATATGGTCCAGTTCTTCTTCGTTGTGTATTTCCAGTAATACTTCGAGGTTGATGGATCTTGCATAAGCAGCCAGCTCTTTCACCTGCTGCGGCGCGAGACAGGCCGCGATCAGCAGGATCACGTCGGCACCGAATGCTTTTGCTTCGGCAATCTGCCAGGGATCCACGATGAAATCTTTCCGCAGAATGGGAATATCCGTTACCACTTTGGTTTGTATCAGGTCGTCGAGATCACCGCCGAAATATTCTGTATCTGTCAATACCGAAATGCCGGCAGCGCCACCGTCATTGTATTGACGCACCACTTTCTCTACTTCCAGCTCTTTTGTCTTGAACCAGCCCCGGCTGGGACTTTTGCGTTTGAATTCGGCAATGATGCCCAGGCTTCCCGGGAATTCCAACCTTTCAACCAGTGAGCGGTTGCCAAATTGCCAGAAGAAGCCTTCGCGTTCGAACCGTTCAATGCTGCTCTTGGGTTTGAAGCGCGCCACCTCAGCTTTTTTTGTTTCAACGATCTTATCCAGTATGGTACTCATTGTAAAGCGATTAATTTGTCCAGACATTGTTTTGCTTTTCCGCTTTCCAGGCTGTCAACGGCGGCCTGGTAAGCCGTTTCATAGTTGGCATATTTGCCGGTGCTTTGCAAAGCCATAGCCGCATTGGCCAGCACCACGGCATTCTGCGCCCAGCTTCCATTGCCGTTGATGATGGTACGGAAAATAGCTGCTGCTTCGTCGACTGATTGTCCACCAGTAATATCGCGTGCATCCACGTTGCGTTTACCTAATTGGATGGCAGAAAACACCTGCTCTCCGTTTTGTGTAATCACTTTTGTATCGTTGGTCAGCGATATTTCATCGTAGCCATCGAGACCATGAATAATGGTAAAAGGTTTTCCCGTACGTTGCAGCAGGTAATTATAAATCCTGGCCATTTCCAGGTTGAACACACCCACCAGTTGGTACGCCGGATTGGCGGGATTCACCATCGGCCCCAGCATGTTAAAGAAAGTACGCATCGCCAGGTTCTTGCGGATCGGGCCCACAGCCTTCAATGCCGGATGAAACAGCGGTGCGTGTAAAAAACAAATGCCTGCTTTGTCCAATTCGTTTTGCAAAGCGCTGCTGTCGTTCTTGAATTGGTAGCCGAGTTTTTCCATTACATTGGAAGCACCGCTAACCGAAGAAGCGCCATAGTTGCCATGCTTCGCCACATGCTGACCGGCACCTGCCACGATGAAACAACTCAGTGTGGAGATATTGAATGTATTCTTTCCATCACCACCGGTGCCGACAATATCGATAACGGGTACGTCACCGAGGTCGACGGGCACGCAGAGCTCGAGCAGCGCATCCTGGAAACCTTCCAGTTCTTCAATGGTAATGCTGCGCATCAGGTAAACGGTCATGAAGGCCGTCACCTCATGCTCGTTGTATGCCTGTTTGCCGATATTGACAAGCACGTCTTTTGCCTGTTGCCTGTTCAGCGTTTTATGTTCGAAAAGATGTTGGAGCGTATTTTTCACTTGAGTTGCAGTTTTTAAGGTAAAAGGCGTAAGGATTAAGGTTTAAGGAATACTTTGCGCGAACCTGCGCCGTTTTCACGCAGAGGCGCAAAGATTCTCTCTCTATTCACCATTCACTTATTCACTGATTGACTTATTCACCATTTTGAATTTTGACTTTTGAATTTTGACTTTTGAATTTTGACTTTTGAATTTTGAATTATCCCTTCAGCCAGTTTTTCAATATCGTCTCTCCCTCAGGCGTCAACACACTTTCCGGGTGAAACTGCACGCCCTGCAGGTCGTATGTTTTGTGTTGCAAAGCCATGATATAACCATTGTCGTCACGGGCGGTAATCTCCAGCTCTTCGGGAAAATCTTTATCGTCTACTATCCATGAATGATAACGCCCTACGCGAAACACATCGGATATGCCGGCAAATAACGGCGAAGTAATGGTTGTCAAACGACAATCGGTGGCGATGCCATGATAAACAGTAGACAAATTCGATAATGTGCCGCCAAATGCTTCACCGATGGCCTGATGCCCCAGACATACGCCCAGTATGGATTTCGTGGCCGCATATTCTTTGATCAGGGGCAGTAACAACCCTGCTTCCTCCGGAATGCCCGGCCCGGGCGACAAAATGATTTTATCATACGCCGCCGCATCTTCCAATGGCAACTGGTCATTGCGGACCACGTCGACTTTTTGGTTCAATATCTTTTCAACAATATGAACCAGGTTATAGGTAAATGAATCGTAATTATCGAAAACAAGGACTTTCATTACATATGTTATTTGAGGACTATTGAATATGTTCTGCTGCTTCAATGGCTTTCTTCAATGCCCCGAGTTTATTATTGACTTCCTGTAATTCATTTTCAGGTTTACTGGCCGCTACCACACCGGCTCCGGCCTGGTAAGTGAGTTTGTTGTGACGGCTGAGCAAGGTCCGGATCATGATGGCATGGTTGAAACTTCCATCCATTCCGATGAAACCGATAGCACCACCGTAATAACCGCGGTCCGTGGGTTCCAGGCCACTGATCAGTTCCATTGCCTTAATCTTCGGTGCGCCGCTCAACGTCCCTGCGGGAAATGATTTGGCAAAAAGCTGGTAAGGATTTTTCCCCTCCGGCACCTGTCCGCTCACTTCACTCACCATGTGAATGACATGAGAGAAATATTGTACCTCTTTGTAGTGATTCACCTGCACATCCGAACACTCACGACTGAGGTCATTGCGTGCGAGGTCAACCAGCATTACGTGCTCGGCATTTTCTTTTTCATCGGCGAGCAGGGAAGCAGCCGCCTGCCTGTCCTGTTCCGCATCCCCTGTGCGTTTCACCGTACCGGCAATGGGATGTACCACGGCCCTGTTGTGCCGGATGATGAGCTGCGACTCGGGTGATGAGCCCATCAGTTTGTAATCTCCATAATCAAAAAAGAACAAATAAGGCGAAGGGTTGATGCTGCGCAATGCACGATACACATTGAACTCATCACCGGAAAAAGGTTGTTCAAAACGACGGCTCAATACGATCTGGAATACATCGCCGCGCAAACAGCTTTTAATACCGGCAGATACCATTTCGCGGTAGTGTTCATCGGTCATGTTGGATTGCTCTTCGCCTTTCTTGCTGAACGGATAAACCGGTACGTCCTTGCTCCGGATCAGCGACTCCAAAAGGCCGAGCTCAGACGGCACGCCATCGATCTGGTTTTCGCAGATAAATAACTCATCACGGAAATGATTGATGGCAATGATGTATTGATAAAGGCGGTAGCGGATCAGCGGAATCGCATTTTCTCCTGGATGTGTTTGTAAATGGATACGGTCGAAGAAAGCTACGGCTTCATAGGAAGTATAACCATACAGTCCCTGTGCAAAGGCGGTTTCCTTACCTCCTGATGAAGATGTTTCAAATTGTGCTATATACGACAGCAGCAGATCGGGGATATGGGTACCGGTCGTGATTTCTTTCTTTTCCGGCGGCATGCCTGGCCATTTGATGTCGGCCTGCCGCGGGTTCCTGATCTCGATGCCCCCTATTGCATTTACGCAGATAAATGACCAACTGTCGCTGGCAGCGTGGTGATCGGTGCTTTCAAGCAGGTTGGTATCACGAAAACGGTCTCGCAGCCGCAGGTAGATGCCTACCGGTGTGTGTACATCTGCGAGCATGCGTTTGGTGACGGTATTTATCCTGATCTTCTTCATTTTTTCAATTTGCCTGTATAGTCTTAAAAAAACAAATCCCCACGTAGTGTGGGGATTGAATGCGTTTATTGCAATTATGACAACGACATTACATAACCCCGGAAGAGTTTGTCTGCCACCACCAAATAATATTGCATTGTTGAATCATGGAGCAAAGATACACGGCTAAATATAGCCGCCAAATTTTTCTTACAGGAATGGTTCCCGCTGCTGGCGTGAATTCGTTAGTTTTGAATAAACCTCTCTCATGGAAATCCTCTTTCAACAGGACGGCACCAAAGGCAGCTTTTATATCGATGGCGATGGCAATGAACCGCTCGCCGAACTCACCTTCAGCATGGCAGGTGCCGATAAAATGATCCTCGATCATACCGGCGTAACCGACGCACTCCGCGGTAAGAATGCCGGCGCGGCTATGGTTGCCAAAGCCGTTGAATATGCCCGCGCCAATAACATCCGTATTATTCCCCTGTGCCCTTTTGCCCGTGCCCAGTTTGATAAACACCCCGAATACAACGATATCAGATCCTGATCCATTCTTCCATTTAAAAAGAAATGAACCATGCGTTATCTGCTTTTCCTGTTTTCCCTGTTAATGACAGCAACCCTGCATGCACAGGACGATGTTGCCTATCAGACGCCACCCAAACTGATCAGCGACCTGGTACTGGCTCCTTCTACGCCTTCCATCAGTTTAAGTAAAAAAGGCGACTGGCTGTTATTGTTGCAGCGCTCCAGTTATCCTTCCGTGGAAGAACTGGCCCAGCCCGAATTAAAAATAGCCGGTCTTCGCATCAATCCGTCCAACTTCGCACCAAGCCGTCAGACATTTATCAATAGCTTATTGTTGCGCCAGGTGAACAGTGGCAAAGATTTTACCATCACCGGTCTGCCCACACCCCTGTTTGCCAGTCAGATAAGCTGGAGCCCTGATGAAAAAAAGATAGCACTGCTGCATACCAGTTCATCACGCGTGGATCTGTACGTGATCGATGTGGCTACACGCCGTGCCACCAAAATAAACAAGACGGCCCTGAACTCCATCATGGTGGATTACGACTGGATAGATAACCAACGCCTGCTCTATGCCGTTACCACAAAAACGGCGGCACAGGCGCCCAAACGTTCTTTATTACCCAAAGGACCTGCCACCCAGGAAAATCTTGGAAAAGCCTCCCCCCGTCCTACTTACCAGGACATGATCAAATCGCCGCACGACGAAGACCTGTTTGCGTTTTACACAACGGTGCAATTGATACAAAATACCAACGGCTCCGAACAAAAGATCGGTCAGCCTGCTATCTATTCACGGGTAAGCATTTCTCCGGATAAAAAATACATGCTCACGCAGACCATCAAAAAACCTTTCTCTTACCTCGTTCCTGCATTCGGATTTGCCTCTACCGTCAGCATCACCGATATCACCGGTAAACTCATCAGGAAAATAACCGATCTGCCTTCTTCCGAAACGGCACCAAGCGGAAATGACAACGTGCAACCCACACCGCGCGGTTATGGATGGCGCAATGATCAGCCTGCTTCACTTACCTGGTGTGAGCCACTCGACAGTGGTCTTATCAAAAAGCCTGCTGAATACCGCGACGCCGTTTATCAATTGGAAGCCCCTTTCAGCGGCAAGCCGGAACAACTGTTCCGTACCAAAATGCGCTTCAGCTATGTATTGTGGGGAAATGACCAGGCCGCCCTGGTATCGGAAGGTCTGCGCAGCAAGCAGCAAACGCAACTCAACCGTTACAGTCCCATTACCGGTGATCTTGAAAAACTATTTTCCCGTAACACCACGGATGCCTACAGCAATCCGGGGCAGCCTGTGACCGCTCCGAATCAATGGGACAAACAAACGCTGTTGTTACTGGACAAGGGTAACAAAATCCTGCTGAACAATACAACAGGCAGTTCACCCAAAGGCGATCTGCCCTTCCTGTTATCCTTTGATCTGCATACCAAAAAAGCAGATACGCTGTGGCGTTGTCAGGAAGGAAGCTATGAATACGTAGCGCAGGTATCCGATCCGGAAAAGCTGGTACTGATCACCCGCCGTGAAACTGAAAATGAAGTACCGAACTACTGGCTGAAAAATCTGCGGCTGCGTATTGCCGATCGTGCACTTACTACATTCAGGGATCCATATCCTGCCATGAAAGGCGTACAAAAGCAAAAAATAAAATACCAGCGCGCCGATGGAGTAACCTTGACCGGCGATCTCTATACACCGGCGGGTTATACGCCGGGGAAAGATGCACCACTGCCCGTGTTTATCTGGGCCTATCCTGCTGAATATAATTCAGTGGCGGATGCTGCGCAGATCCGTGGCAGCGAACATCGCTTCACCACGCTCAGTTGGGGTTCACCTGTGTTTTATGTAACGCAGGGATATGCGGTGCTCAACAATGCAGAAATGCCGATCGTAGCTACCGACACGACACGCAAGCCAAATGATAATTTCATCGAACAACTGCGTCTCAATGCCGAAGCCGCTATCCGCAAACTGTCCGACATGAAAGTGGGCGACAGCAATCGCGTGGCGGTGGGTGGTCATAGCTATGGTGCTTTCATGACCGCCAACCTACTGGCGCATACCAAACTCTTCAAGGCCGGCATAGCCCGAAGCGGCGCTTATAACCGCACGCTGACGCCGTTTGGTTTTCAGAATGAAGACCGCACCTACTGGCAGGCGCCGGAACTGTATCACGATATGAGTCCGTTCAGTTACGCTAACCAGATCAAAACACCTTTGTTGCTGATCCACGGAGATGCCGATAATAATACCGGTACCTATCCTATCCAAAGTGAGCGTTTGTTCAACGCGATCAAAGGACATGGAGGCGTGGTACGTTATATAAGTCTTCCTTATGAAAGCCACGGCTACCAGGGACGGGAGAACATTCTTCATCTCCTTACCGAACAGCTCAACTGGCTGGATAAATATGTAAAAAACGCACGCTGATGATCCGTAAAATAAGCTGCCTGGCCTTGTATTGCCTGTTGGCGTCCCTGGTGTACGCGCAACCGATAACCACCGTATTTGAACAATCGAAAGGAGCGGAAACACCGGCCTATCATGATATCATTGACTGGTGGAAAGTACTGGATAAACGATCTGCACTGGTACAAATGCGGGCAATGGGTCCGACAGATGCGGGATATCCCTTGCACCTGATCACGGTATCGGCAAACGGCGAACATGATATAGCTGCTGCGCGAAAAAAAGGGAACACGATCATCCTGGTCAACAATGGCATTCATCCCGGAGAACCGGATGGGATCGATGCCAGCATGTTGCTGGTGCGTGATATCGTGGAGAAAAAATATACACTGCCACCAGGTATATTGTTGTGCATCGTGCCGGTTTATAATATCGGTGGATGCCTCAACAGAAGTCCGGACTATCGTGTAGACCAGAATGGTCCTGCGGAATTCGGGTCAAGAGGAAACTCGCAGAACCTGGATCTCAACCGTGACTTTATAAAAGCCGACACTAAGGAAGCATTGTCCTTTGCGGCACTTTTCCGGCTTACCGATCCGGACATATTTGTCGATAATCATGTAAGCAATGGAGCGGATTACCAGCATGTGATGACTTTGCTGAGCAGCCAGCACAACCGTGTGGGCGGAGCGATGGGAGAATACCTGCAGGAGAAATTCGAGCCAGCCCTGTATGCGTTGATGAAGCAAAAAGGATTTGACCTTGTGCCGTATGTCAATCACTGGAATGATAAAAAGGTGGAAGAAGGCTGGCAGCAATTCTGGGATTCACCGCGCTATGGCAGTGGATACGGAACGCTGTGGTCGAGTTTTTCTTTTGTACCGGAAACGCATATGCTTAAGCCCTATCCGCAACGGGTGGCCGCCACACGTGCGTTGATGGAATCGTTTATCAGTTATGCGGCAAAACACGGATCGGAGATTCGCCGGTTGCGGGCCGCGGCCAGGGAAGAAAATAAAAAAGCAAGTTATTTCCCTATACGCTGGCAATGGGACTCTACCAAACAAAGCAGTGTACGGTTTCTCGGCTATGAATCTGGTTATAAAAAAAGTGAAGTATCGGGCTTACCGCGATTGTTCTATGACCGCAACAAACCCTATGAACGGCAGATTCCTTTTTACAACACATATAACCCGGTCGACTCAGTGAAAGCGCCGTTGGCTTATGTATTGCCACAAGGGTGGTGGAAAGTGACAGAGCGGTTAAAAGCAAACAATGTGGTGATGCGGCCGCTGCAGCGTGATACAATCATAGAAGTGGAAGTGTATCAAATTGCGCAATACCAGGCGGGAGGATTATATGAGGGGCATTACCCGCTGGGTAAGGTGGAAATAAAAACAAGTCGCCGGAAAATGTCTTTCAGGAAGGGCGACTGGTATATACCCATGAACCAGGAGGCGGCGCGTTTTCTGATAGAAACGTTGGAACCGCAGGGAGAGGATTCCTATTTTACCTGGAACTTCTTTGATCCTATTCTGAGGCAAAAAGAAGGCTTTTCGGACTATGCGTTTGAAGATATTGCTGCCGAATACCTGCGGCAGCATCCCGAGGCGGGCAGGCAACTGGAGGAAGCCAGACAGAAAGATGAAAAATTGGCCAGGAGTGCCTATTTACAACTTCAATATGTATTCCGCCAGTCGCCTTACCTGGAGCCGGGTTATATGCGTTACCCGGTATACCGGATAGCTAAATAATTACTTGATACGGAAACCGTTTTCTTTGGCGAACTCGCGTTGTTCGTTCTGAAGGTTGGTGACCTCCTGGTTCTTACCATTAACGATCCTCACCATGTCCTCTGCCACTTTTTGTTTCGCTTCTTCGGTAGTAGCCTCTCCGTACTTGCGGTAAGAGGTATAGATGTTCTTCATGTACTCGAAATAATGAAGGCATGCTTTTTTGAATTCTTCGCCGCGGGAAATCCCTTTTACGGAGCGGCCTTCGATGTCTTTAATTTTAGCATCGATCAGTCCTTCCATCCTGGAAGAGCTTTTAATAACGGCATCGTTATCTCCTTTTTCGATGGCTTGTTCAACTTCTGTTTCTGTTTTTTCGATCTCCGGGGTAAGTTCTGTTTCCATTTTCACGATGTCTTCGCTGAATTGGAAAGCTTTCTTTTTGGAACCGCAGGCGGTAAGCAGGAGAACGAAGAGGAATGCGGGGAGTAGTTTGTAGAATTTCATCCGGTAAAAATTTGGTTTTGGGAGAAAGTTTGAGATGAAGCTAACCAAAATCGTGCAAATGTTGGTGAATGTTATAGGTTGTAAGTATTAAGTTATAAGTATTGAAGCCCGAAGTCTCGGGCCGAAGTCTCGGGCCGAAGTCTCGGGCGGAAGGCCGAAGCCCGAAGTCTCGGGCCGAAGTCTCGGGCGGAAGGCCGAAGCCCGAAGTCTCGGGCCGAAGGCGGAAGTCTCGGGCCGAAGGCGGAAGGCGGAGAGTATTAAGTTACAAGTACTGAGTTATAAGTATTGGAAGTAGCGTTGAGAAGAAATGAGTGGCGTGATGGCTTTGCGCTAAGAGATAAAATGAAGGTGATTTGCCGGTGTTGGAGAGCTGATGAGGGTTGAGACCAGCGGGTTTCCTGCAGTTGCGGAGTGGAATGGAATGGGATAAAAACAAAATAGCCTCTCAGTAAACTGAAAGGCTATTTGTAAAGAATATGGCAGCTACCTACTCTCCCGCATTGTGGTGCAGTACCATCGGCCATAAGGGGCTTAACTACTCTGTTCGGAATGGGAAGAGGTGAACACCCTTGGAAAAACCACCATAAGAAGGTGAAAGGATTAAGGACTAAGGCGGAAGAGTAATGAAGCAAAGCTTATACCCTATACCTTATACCCATAACCTTAAAATAAGATCATATTGGGAAAAGTTAGAACGAGAGTCTAAGAAAAAAAATTAAAGCGTACGGGCAATTAGTACTACTCGGCTTTGATGTTACCACCTTTACACCTGTAGCCTATCAACGTCATAGTCTCTGACGGCCCTTAAAAGTAAACTCATCTTGAGGCAGGTTTCACGCTTAGATGCTTTCAGCGTTTATCCTTTCCGTACATAGCTACTCTGCATTGCACCTGGCGGCACAACAGATACACCAGCGGTACGTACGACCCGGTCCTCTCGTACTAAGGTCATGTCCTCTCAATTTACTAACGCCCACCACAGATAGGGACCGAACTGTCTTGCGACGTTCTGAACCCAGTTCACGTGCCACTTTAATCGGCGAACAGCCGAACCCTTGGGACCTTCTCCAGCCCCAGGATGTGACGAACCGACATCGAGG